>JGI20214J51650_10000001_pt1 | contig 649438 bp, 537 predicted proteins | sample WetSurMetagenome_FD_51650 | JGI IMG/M metagenome (IMG submission 51650)
ATTAAGATGTTATTTCCTATGGAGGGATTATTCGCTTCGCTCATGATCCCCTGGGGGAAGCCTCAAAGTCACCGATCAGTCCGCTCAGAGAGCGGTTTTTGCTTTTTCAAATCCCTCTCTCATGCAATCATGGTTCGGGCTTTTAAAAAACAAAAATCCCGACCGCCTGCCGGCGGACGGGACTGATCGGTGACTTTGGCGGAGAAAGAGAGGTCCGACCGGCAGGAAATTGCCCGGTGGGCAATTTCAGGGAGGAGCCGGGTTCGAGCGGGGCCACCCCCGATACCGTACTTATTTAATGTGAAATTATTAACGATAAACTATACTCTATCGGGATTAAGATGTTGTTTTTTTATGTGAGGGATTATTCGCTTCGCTCATGATCCCTGTGGGGAAGCCTCAAAGTCACCGATCAGTCCGCTCAGAGAGCGGTTTTTGTTTTTTCACATCCCTCTCTCATGCAAGCATGGTTCGGGCTTTTAAAAAACAAAAATCCCGACCGCCTGCTGGCGGACGGGACTGATCGGTGACTTTGGCGGAGAAAGAGGGATTCGAACCCCCGATTCCGTGGATACAGAATAACGGTTTTCAAGACCGCCGCATTCGACCACTCTGCCATTTCTCCGCCGCAAATATAACTTCTTTTTTTATTTCTGAAAATCTATCTAATATAAATATCTGTAAAATACAGATAATCAATTAAATATAAACTTTATTAACATGATGTAAACAAAAATTGTTTTTCTTTGTTCTCAAATTAACAGTAGATGCGGGTATGCGACATTTTTGCCGGTTCAGTATTATTATACCAAAAAATGCTTATTTTCGCCTAAAAACCGCATTATTTGTGGAAAAACGACGAAATAAATTTGCACATGAATTAAAATAAAATAAATTTGTATTCAATTAGTAAAAATGGTCTAACCTTTAAATTTTTATTAACATGACAAAAAAAGATTTAGTTGCTGCAATAGCAAAAGATGCAGGTCTTTCAATTAAAGATTCAGGAAAAGCCCTGAATTCATTTGTAACTTCAGTAGGAAAAGCTATGAAAAAAGGCCAGAGGCTTCAGCTTCCGGGTCTTGGCACATTCAAAGTAGCAAAAAGAAGTGCAAGAGTTGTTCGCAACCCACGTACTGGTGCTAAACTTAATGTTCCCGCTAAGAAAGTCGTTAAATTCAAAGCAGCTCCGGCTCTTGACAAAGGTCTTTAATCTTATCTGATTGAGATTGCTGAGGGGTGTTAAGGCACCCCTCTTTTTTTTTCAACAAAAGATGTAAAAATTCATCGATGAATTTTTCTATAGGTTTTTTTTACTATTTTTGATTTCTTGATACTGTCCAAAATCGTTGCAGATGAATTGCATTATCGTCGATGATGACAAAATGAGTTGCAAACTGCTTGAAGGCTACGTGAAAAAATCTTCATCACTTAACCTCGTAGGCACTTTCAGCGAATCAATTGCTGCGCGTAATGTAATTACCGACAGAAAGGACATCGACCTGATAATACTTGATATTGAAATGCCGGAACTTAACGGCTTCGACTTTATCAATAGCCTCGATAACCCTCCAAATATAATTATTGTTACTTCAGGTGAAGACTACGCCCTGAAAGCTTTCGACTTTAATGTAGTCGACTATCTCCTGAAACCTATCAGCTATGGCCGCTTTTGCAAGGCAATAGACAAAACAGTACGATATTATTCCAGAAAAGAGGTGTCCAATACCGGTGATGAGGAGATCTTTATCAAAAAAGGCTCATCACTGGTAAAGCTTAAACTAAAGGATATTATTTATATCGAAGCTCTTGAAAATTATGTAACCCTGACTACAAGCGATGACAGGTTTACCATTCACTTCACCATGAAAGCCATCGAAAGCCAGGTGCCGGCAGGTGTCTTCATAAGGGTACACAGGTCATTCATCATAAATAAAAGTATGATCCAGGCTATAAAGGAAAACACACTTGACCTGACTGTCGGAAACACCATCAAGAGCATACCTGTCGGAAAATCATTCAGAGAAGACCTCCTGAGAGATATTAACGTAATGGCCAGGTAATCTTACCTTTAATGTTAACCAATCGTCAACTTTTTCTGCTTCATCTGGGACAGACTTCACCTTCTCCGATGATGCTCGAAATCGTGAAAGCCGAGGGCGTTTATATGTTCGGTCCTTCCGGTGAAAAATACCTCGACCTTATCTCCGGCGTTTCAGTAAGTAATGTCGGCCACAGACACCCTAAAGTTGTTGAAGCCATCAGGGACCAGGTCGATTCATACCTTCACCTGATGGTTTATGGCGAGATGATCCAGTCACCACAGGTAAAATATGCGGAGAAGCTTGCTTCCATTCTTCCTGTGGACTTAAGCAGCATTTATTTTGTAAACTCCGGCAGCGAAGCTATCGACGGAGCCCTGAAGCTGGCAAAAAGATATACAGGTAAAAGCAAAATCATCTATTTCAGGAATGCCTACCACGGAAGCACCCATGCCGCTCTGAGCATCCAGGGCAGCGAAACATACAGGAACGCTTTCCGCCCCCTGATGCCTGATACCTGGCAGGTGGAATTCAATGATTTCAAATCTCTTGATTCCATTGACTCTCACACTGCATGTGTTATAGTTGAACCAATCCAGGCAGAAGCAGGAGTCATTCTCCCTGAGCCTGGTTTCCTGGAGGGTTTGAGAGAACGATGTTCAAAAAATGGTGCACTCCTTATATTTGATGAAGTACAGACAGGCTTCGGCCGTTGCGGGACCATGTTTGCCCTGGACAGGTATAAGGTGGTGCCCGATATCCTGGTCCTTGCCAAAGCTCTGGGAGGCGGAATGCCTCTTGGCGCATTTATATCCTCAGCCGATATAATGTCGTCACTGATAATTAATCCCCAGCTTGGCCACATTACAACATTCGGGGGACATCCCGTAAGCTGTGCTGCAGGGTTGGCATCACTGGAAGTAATTGTCGATGATAAACTAGCCGGGTCAGTTGCTTCAAAATCTGAACTATTCAAAAAAGAGCTGAACCATTCAGCAATATCGGGTATCCGGGGCGAAGGACTTCTCCTTGCCGTAAAACTGAAGGATCAGAAACTTGTACATAAGGTTATTGAAGCTGCACCTGCGTACGGACTGGTACTTGACTATTTTCTTTTCTGCAATGATTCTTTCAGGATAGCACCTCCACTTATAATCGCTGAAGACGAAATCAGATATGCATGCCGGCAGCTGAAATCACTACTTGATAATCAATGAATGTTCATACAGAAATGAAACAGAAGTCATACCTTATTATATATATACTTTTATTGCTTTGCGGCTTTCAGGCGCATGGTCAGAAGAAGAGTGTTTCAATTCAGATGCGGGACCTGTACGACAGGATACTTTTCACAGCCACCGATTCGGAAAAGATAAGGTTAAATGATTCCATATTAATATTAGTAGATGGATATACCGCTTCCGACACGCTCTTTTCACATAAATTCACCAATCTTCGTTTCCTGGGGCAGATTACATCTTCGGACCAGAAGGTGAAAATCCTTAACTGGAACCTGATGCTCCGCGATGGAACAAATAAATATTTCTGTTATATCATCAGGAAACAGAAGGACGGGAAGCCGAATCAGGTAATAAAGCTTATGGGAGAAAACCTCGAGGAGGAAATAGAGACAGATCGTTCATATACTCCGGCTGACTGGTATGGTGCGCTCTATTATGCAATAGAACCCTGCAGGCAGGACTATATGATCCTTGGTCTCGACTTTGGCAGCCGTATGACCTCAAGAAAGATTATCGATGTTCTGAGCTTTACAGATGACGGGGGTATTCTTTTCGGAAAAGGAATTTTTATAAAAGAGAAGGATGTGAAATTCAGGGAGGTCATAGAATATTCTACCGAAAGTGTATTATCTCTCAGGTTCAATTCGCCAAAGCTTATTGTCTTTGATGAAGTAGATTCTTTTTCATCGGGTGATGAAGGAAAAGTATCGAAAGGTGCCGGACTCTCATTTGACGGATATATCTATAAGAAAGGAACCTGGACATATTCTGCCGGAATTGATGCCAGGAATCCAAAGAAATAGCATAATCAACAGTAAAACAACAAACTATGCCAGGCGTTAAAATGACTTATCTTTTGTGTTACGATGAGCACCGTAATTTCACCGAAGATATAAGGAAAAGGTTCTCTGATGCCGCCAGGTATAAGGTTGAATCATTTCAGAATGCCAGTGAATTCATGGCCAGCTGCAGGGAAGAAAAAGAAAAGGGTCTTTGCAAGGTTGCCTTAATCGGCATTCCTGACTCCAGGGAATCGTATGATAGTGTGGGTGAGATGACACAGGACCTTAAAAAGACCGATCCCGGTATCGGATTGATACTGATTATTTCACCTGAAAAGGTTGAGGATCTGAAAAAGGCGGTGAGGTTCAATATAGACGCATATATTCCCAGGAATGCGAACGCTGTGCTGCGTATTCACAATGCAGTGAAAAGACTTATCAGTGAAAGGAGTATTACGATATTCAGGAAGAGAAGAAATTTATCATTCTATGTGCTCATTGCTTTCCTTGTCCTTGTCGGGTTGCTGATACTGATCGTCAGGTTAAAACTGCCGCGGTATTTTTAGGTTTCAGTATTATATTCAGCCTTACAGTCTCTTAGTCTGCCTATGCCTGTTCCGGAGTGACTAAATGTCAGATTTTCCCGGCTGGCATATCTTTTGACAGGAGAGGGCATAAAATCAGCTTTAAAACTTTAAAATAAAATAATATGCAGACCGGAAAAATTGGAGTAACCACAGAGAACATCTTCCCGATAATCAAGAAGTTCCTGTATTCTGATCACGAGATATTCCTCAGGGAACTGATCTCGAATGCCGTTGACGCGTCCCAGAAACTTAAAGCTATGGCTTCTGCCGGCGATTATAAAGGAGAACTGGGCGATCTTAAAGTCAGGGTAACTTTTGACAAAAAGAAGAAGACCATTATGGTTTCTGATAATGGTATTGGCATGACACAGGAAGAGCTTGACAAGTACTTAAACCAGATAGCCTTCTCAAGTGCCAATGAATTTCTTGATAAATATAAGGACCAGGCAAATTCAATAATTGGCCATTTCGGACTTGGATTCTATTCCTCGTTTATGGTTTCCGACAAGGTGGAAGTGATAACAAAATCGTGGCAGGAGGGAGCTTCAGCTGTAAAATGGACCTGCGACGGCAGTCCGGAATTCACTATTGAGGAAGCTGAAAGGAGCCAGCGCGGGACCGATGTCATCCTTCATATAGATAAAGATTCAAAAGACTTTCTTGATGAAGGTAAAATCAACCAGCTTCTGAAGAAATACTGTAAATTTCTGCCTGTTGAGATAACATTCGGCAAAGAACAGGAGTGGAAGGATGGTAAATATGTGGATACCGATAAGGATAAGATAATCAACAATACAAGGCCGGCATGGACCATCAAGCCATCAGAACTGAAGGATGAGGATTACAGTAAGTTTTACAGGGAACTATATCCATCTGGTGATGAGCCACTCTTCAATATTCACCTGAATGTCGACTATCCTTTCAAGCTTACAGGAATCCTCTATTTCCCCAAGATCAGGAATAATATAGAGATACAGAAGAACAAGATACAACTCTATTGCAACCAGGTATTTGTGACTGATTCTGTTGAAGGAATCGTTCCTGAATTCCTTACCTTACTTCATGGAGTACTTGATTCACCTGATATTCCGCTGAATGTATCCAGGAGTTACCTTCAGAGCGATGCCAATGTAAAAAAGATATCCTCACATATTACCAAAAAAGTTGCAGACAGGTTAAATGAGCTATTCAAAAACAACCGCGAGGAGTTTGAAAAGAAATGGGATAATCTTAAGCTTTTCATAGATTATGGAATGATCACCGATGAAAAATTCTATGAAAAAGCTTCAAAATTTGCCTTGCTGAAAAACACCGCCGACAAATATTTCACTTTCGAGGAATATGAGAAGCAAATAAAAGAAAAACAGACAGACAGGCATAATTCGCTGGTCTATCTGTATTCAACAAACAAGACAGATCAGTTTGCTTATATTGAAAAGGCGACTGCCAGGGGTTACGACGTGCTCCTGCTTGACGGACAGCTCGATGTACACCTTATAAATTACCTGGAATCAAAATTCAAGGACTCCAGGTTCGTGAGGGTTGACTCTGATGTTATTGATAAGCTGATCCAGAAAGAAGAACCTAAAGAATCAAAGCTGACTGAGACGGAAAAGAACGACCTGAGAAGCATTTTCAATGTCAAAACCAAATCGGGTGAGGTATATAATGTTGTAGTTGAAACACTTGACGAAAATGAAGCTCCGGTTATAATAACACAGTCTGAATTCATGCGGAGGATGAAAGAGATGTCTCAGCTCGGCGGAGGAATGAATTTTTATGGTGAGCTTCCTGACAGCTACAACCTGGTTATAAATCCGAATCATCCTCTTGTTGTTAAGATTATCCAGGATATGAGATCAGAAGCAGCACAGAAGCTTGACGAAAATGCTTCAGAGATAAAAAAAGTGAAGGAAGAAGCAGATTTCATGGAAAAAGAGCACAGCAAGAAAAAACCTGAGGAAGTCAGCCAGGTGGAAAAGGACGACCTTGATAAACTCAGGAAGGAACTAACTGGTTATGAGGAATCCAGGAAAGATATGCTGGAGACTTATGGCTCGGGAAATAAGATGGTTAAGCAGCTTATCGACCTCGCACTCCTGGCAAATAATATGCTGAAAGGAGAGGATCTTGCTGCTTTTGTGAAGAGAAGTGTAGACCTGCTTTAATATCGGGATCAGTTATTGAAAAGATATCATGCAGTCCAGGTTCCGGAAATAATATCCGGACAGGACTGCATGATACATTATATTATTCTTCCGACCTCACCTTTGAGATAATCAATCGCTGCCCGTGTAGGTTCGATATCCATTTCCATAACGGCTTCGAGAAGCTTTTTACTGAATTCCATCCCGGAGGCTTGTGCCGGAGCTTTTTCGAATTCAGAGTTAATGATCTTGATCATGTTTGACCTGGCATTTCTTACCACTTCCCAGGCCTGAGGGCTCATATATATCTGTTGTGAAAGGTTATGTTCGAACTCGCTTCTGATAGTGGTAAGAAGGGATGAATGCAGCTGTGAAGCAGAAACTCCAGGTGAGCTTACCCTCACAAGAAGTGATTCCAGGGAAATCCTTTCCAGAAAAAGAACCAGCCGTTCGTATGCCTGTAGCTTAATAGGTGTAACAGTGCGGCTGTTCTGAAGGATAAGTTCCTGCCTGCGCTTATCCTGGTCATTTTTCAGAAGGTTTCTTATCATCAGCCAGGCAGTTACGAGGACAAGCAATGCCGGGATTGTTAATTTAAGGATATCATATACATTTTCCATATTCTGATTATTTCATATATACAAACATAGTTGATTCTTTAGAAACTGTCAGTTTTTTTCAGCCATATTAAACAGACTCACACAGATATAAAAAATTCTTCTTACTTTTATCCACAAGCAACCCGTAACCCGTAACCCGCAACCCGTAACCCGCAACCCGTAACTAATATGGAACACCTTTCCGACCGCATCAAATCGCTTTCAGTGAGCCAGACACTGGCCATGGCCCAGAAGAGCCGTGAATTGAAGGCTCAGGGAATTGATATCATCAGCTTAAGCCTTGGCGAGCCCGATTTTAACACACCTGATTATATAAAAGAGGCTGCCAAGAAAGCTATTGACGAAAATTATTCAAAATACCCTCCTGTTCCCGGGTATAATGATCTCAGGGAAGCGATCTCTAAAAAATTCAAAGAGGAAAATGGCATTAATTATGCTCCTGAACAGATAGTTGTCTCTGCAGGTGGAAAGCATTCTCTTATTAATGTGATACTGTCGCTGGTTAACCCGGGCGAAGAGGTTATCCTGCTTGCCCCGTACTGGGTCAGCTATTACGATCAGGTCATCCTTGCCGGAGGCAAACCGGTAATAATAGAGACCACCCTAGAAAATGATTTCAAGGTCCTTCCCGAGCAACTTGAGGTTGTCATAACCCGGAAGACTAGGCTTATAATCTTCAACTCTCCTTCAAACCCCACAGGGATGGCTTATACCAGGGAGGAGATGGAGGAGATTGCAAGAGTTGTCAGTAAACATGAAGGGCTCTTTATTATTTCAGATGAGATATATGAGCATATTCTTTTTAAGGGAGAACATGTGAGCATGGCGTCATTCGATTTTATTTATGACAGGGTAATCACAGTCAACGGAGTGTCGAAAGGCTATGCAATGACGGGCTGGAGGATTGGCTATATAGGTGCTCCCCTGTGGCTTGCTAAAGCTGTTGACAAGCTTCAGGGGCAGTTTACATCCGGGGTATGTTCCATTGCACAGAGGGCTGCGCTGGCTGCAGTAAAGAGCGACGATGGTTCGCGTCAGAAGATGAGGGATGCATTCCTTCGCCGCCGCGATATTGTTTGTAAGCTGCTTAAGGAAATTAAAGGCCTGAAAGTAAAAGTACCCCAGGGTGCATTTTATGTAATGCCCGATATAAGTTATTTCCTTGGTAAGTCTGACAGCGAGATAACTGTAAAAAACTCTGACGACCTGGCTCTATATCTTCTCAGCAAAGCACAGGTTGCCGTTGTGGGAGGCGATGCCTTCGGAGCCCCGAACTGTATAAGAATATCTTATGCCACATCTGATGACCTTCTTATTGAAGCAATTAGAAGAATAAAAGGAGCACTTGAAAAGCTGAAATAGCTTAGCCAGTTAATTGAGGAATGTTTTATCGTTAGTATTTATTATACCTTACCACCTCATCTTTTGATTTCCTGGTCTTCAGACGTTGCGTGCTTTCGGAATACCCTATTGTAATTATAAGCTCCACACGTTTCGATCTTGGAATCGATAGGATCTTCCGTACCATCTTCTCGTCGAACCAGCCTATAATACACGATCCGAGGCCTTCAGCTTTTGCCTGCAGGCAGATATTGCCGGCAGCTATACCAATATCTATAAGTGAATAATCTTTGGCTTTCACCGCTCCGCCTACAGTACTTGTGATATTTGTACCCTCTCTTACCATAACTATCATTGCAGGAACCTGGTGAATGAATGAGTTTATCTTCAGAAGCTTATTTGTGGCTGCATCGGAAATATTCTTCAGCACACCGTGATCTGTCACAACAATAAAACTCCATGGTTGTCCATTGCAGGCTGAGGGTGATAACCTGCCTGCTTCGGTGATCCTCTGTAATTTATCAGCTTCTACTTCATTGTTGCTGTATTTCCTGTCGCTTTGTCGCAGGGAGATAATCTCCAGCATCTGTTTTCCATCGATCATAAACACTTATTTATGTCAATTAAAGGTTTTATTTGTCGCGAATTTATCAATATTTAATATCTTTATTTTTCGTTTTTCGATGTTTAATTTTAAAACTTATTAAAATGGTAGTCTTTTTGGTTTTTCTTGGAGTCATTGTAATATTGATTTTCTGGGTGATTTCGCTTTATAATCGTCTGGTAAAGCTGAGAAATAACCGGGAGCAGGCTTTTGCCGATGTGGATGTCCAGCTGAAGCAAAGGCATGATATGATCCCCCAGCTTGTTGAGGCAGTCAAGGGGTATATGCAGCATGAACGGGGAGTACTCACTGAGATAACTGAAGCCCGTGCAGCTGCTATGAAAGCAACTTCGATTAATGATAAAATAGCTGCCGAAACAAGATTGTCAACGGCACTGGATGGTCTGAAAGTTGCTGTTGAAGCATATCCTGACCTTAAAGCCAGTCAGAATTTCCTGGACCTGCAGAATGAGATCTCAGATATTGAGAATAAGATAGCTGCAGCCCGCAGATTCTTCAACTCATCCACGAAGGAGCTCAATGTAGCTACCGAGATGTTCCCTTCAAATATTGTTGCAACACTGTTCAACTTCAAACGCGAGCCCCTGTTCGATCTTGGAGAACAGCGTGCAGCAGCAGAGGAACCTCCAAAGATCTCTTTCTCGTAGTATGAAATATTTCGGCCTTCAGAGCCAGATAAGGAGGAACAACACAAATTCGGTGCTGATCCTCCTTATGTTTCCTGTCGTCTTCATCGGACTGACCTGGTTATTCTTTTTCTTCCTGAACATCGGTCAGTCACATCAGATGACCCCTGAAGATTCCGCAGGCTATAACCTGATTGAAAATGTCAATTACAGCTTCCTGCATACTATTCCATGGGTCATGATTGGAGTTGCGGTCTGGTTCGTTGTTGCATTCTTTTCACACAGCTCAATGATCGACAATGCCACATCTTCAAAGCCGCTGGAGAGGAAGGAAAACAAACGAGTCTATAACCTCGTTGAAAATCTTTGCATCTCGCGGGGGATGACGATGCCCCGTATCAATGTTATTGAGGATGATTCCCTGAATGCTTTTGCGAGCGGCATTAATCAGAAAACCTATACCGTATCTCTCTCACGTGGAATTATAAACAAGCTTGATGACCAGGAACTTGAAGCAGTTATTGCCCATGAGCTTACCCATATCCGGAACCGCGATGTCAGGCTGCTGATCATCTCAATAATCTTTGTGGGGATATTTGCATTTATTTCTGAAGCGATTTTCAGATCGATGCGATTCGGGTCCATTTCGAGGGGCAAGAAGGGAAGCGGAGGTGCTGCTGTAATTATTGCACTTTTACTGGCTCTTGTAGGTTATCTCATCGCTTCTCTGTTCAGGTTTGCTCTCTCAAGAAAGCGTGAATACATGGCTGATGCAGGCTCAGCCGAGCTGACCCGGAATCCACTCGCACTAGCCTCAGCCCTGAAGAAAATATCTGCCGACCCTACTATTGAAGCGGTTCAGAGAAAAGATGTAGCTCAGATGTTCATCCAGAACCCTCAGATCGGCAATAAAAAATTCAGTGCCTCTGTAGCCTCATTATTTGCGACTCATCCGCCAATCGAAAAAAGAATTGAAATATTAGAACAGTTCTAAATAACTGTTCATCATACTGATATATCCAAAGAAGCCCTTCTTTAATCAGGAAGGGCTTTATCGTTGATTATATTCAAACTTATCCTGTTTCCGGAATATTCCGAAATCTGAATTGGTGGATGTTCCCGTCTGGCTATTTCTTGCTGCCGAAGAGTCTCTTTTCTTCCCCTTTAAGAAGCCTCCTGATATTATTCCGGTGCGTAATGATCAGGGCAATGGCAACAAAGATTGAAAAGAGTTTAAAGACAACCGAAGGGGTATCAAAAAATATGAAGAGCAGGATAGGGAATGAAATGCCTGCACTCATTGATGCTACAGAAACAATACGGACTAACAGGAAGACAATAAGAAAGATACCGAGACAGCTTAATGTAAGAAACGGGTGAATAGCAAGAAGTACACCAAATACCGTGGCTACTCCTTTACCACCTCTGAATCGTGCAAACACAGGGAAAATATGACCTATGATCGCTGTCAGCCCTGTATATATCTGAAGGTTAGTCAATCCTGCTGACCCGGGTTCTGCAAGATTGAGAAACACCGGCATCATGGCTGCCAGCCAGCCTTTTGCCATGTCAATAATCAAAACAGGTATTCCCAACTGCCATCCAAGGACCCTTATAGCATTTGCCGCTCCGGCATTTCCGCTGCCATGTTCCCGCACATCAATCCCTTTGAATAGCTTTCCTGCCCATACTGCCGTAGGAATTGACCCCAGGAGATAGGCAAGAATAAAAGCACAGATAGTTAAAAGAATATTCATTCCTGATCAGATTTGGCTGCAAAGATAATGTTCTGACGAAAATCTAGAACTAATTTATTCCAGGTCCATGGGCTGCCAGGCTGGCAGTCTCAGGATTTGAAGTGAACTTGCTGAAATTATTTATGAATTTAAGTGCAAGATCTGAAGCTGCGATATGCCATTTAGTTTTTGATTCCCAGCTGTTTGCAGGATCCAGAATAGTGCTGTCGATACCTTTTATCCCGGTTGGTATGCTGAGATTAAAGACTGGAAGTTTCATGAAGTCACATTCATTTATTGAATCATCAAGTATGGAGTTGATAATCTGACGGGTTGTCGGCAGGTCAATCCTGTGTCCAATCCCGTAAGGACCACAAATCCAACCAGTATTTACCAGCCAGGCTTCGGCTCCATTGTCTTTCATTTTCCTGGTAAGTTCATTTGCATAAATAATTGGATCGACCATCAGGAAGGCAGCACCGAAACATGCTGAAAATGAGGGGACCGGCTCAACGATGCCTCTTTCAGTGCCAGCTACCTTTGCAGTATAACCGCTAAGGAAATAATATTTGCATTGCTCTTCAGTCAGCCTGCTTACAGGGGGAAGAACACCGAAAGTATCTGCCGAAAGGAAAATAACCTTCCTGGCATGACCTGCTCTTGAAACCGGCTTGACAATATTTCTAATATGATAGATAGGGTAGGAGACTCTTGTATTTTCAGTCTTTGAATCGTCGTTGAAATCTATGGAACCGTCGGAACGGACAACCAGGTTTTCAAGGAGAGCATCACGGCGGATTGCATTATAAATGTCGGGTTCATTTTCGCGGCTTAGCTTTATGCATTTTGCATAGCATCCTCCTTCGAAATTGAATATTCCATCGTCATCCCAGCCATGTTCATCATCTCCCACAAGAGCTCTTTCAGGATCTGTAGAGAGTGTTGTTTTCCCGGTCCCGGAAAGTCCGAAGAAAATAGCCACATCACCTTTCTTTCCTACATTCGCAGAACAATGCATTGATGCAATTCCTCTCAGTGGCAGGTAGTAGTTCATAACTGAAAAAATGCCCTTTTTCATTTCTCCGCCGTACCAGGTACCGCCAATTACTGCCATATTCTCTGTGAGGTTGAACATGACGTATGTCTCAGAATTGAGGCCTTGTTTTTTCCAGTCAGGGTTAATCACTTTTGAAGCCATCATCACAACAAAGTCGGGTTTGAATGAATCGAGCTCTGCCTGCTCAGGTCTGATAAACATATTCTTAACAAAGTGTGCCTGCCAGGCTATTTCCATTATAAACCTGACCCTGAGCCTTGTATTTTCATTTGCTCCAGCAAAACAATCCATAACAAAGAGTCTTTTGCCAGACAGCTGCCTGGCTGAAAGGCTTTTACAATGCTGCCAGATCTCCTGTGTTAAAGGCTTGTTATCAGAAACTTTGGATTTCTCAGATTTCCACCATACGGTGTTTTTCGTTTTTTCATCGAGGACCACATATTTATCTTTAGGTGACCGTCCGGTGAAGATACCGGTATCGACGGATATGGCACCCGATTTAGTTATTATACCTTTCTCAAGTTTTTCTAGTCCGGGCTTTGTCTCCTCAGCGAAGAGAGTATTAAAATCCGGATTATAAAGGATTTCCTTTATGTCAAATATCCCGTAAACTGATAAATCTTCAGGAGTTACCATGTCTGTTTAGCCGTATGATTGAATATAAGACGCAAATTAGTGAAAATATCGATGCCCCGGAATAATGAAATATTATTTCTGATTAAAGTACAATGAAAGATCATCGGGGAACCATTCAGGATAGGGTATAAACAGCTGGGAACGGTCTTATAGTTGTTCATAGGTTAGTAATTCTTACTAAGGTTCAGGTCAGTATGCAGCCATGCAAAGAAAAGAGGCTGTCCCATCAGGGACAGCCTCTTCAACAATCTATAATATTAAATTATTTGCTGTACTTGAGAGAAGCCTGTGCTGCAGCAAGCCTTGCAATAGGAACTCTGAAAGGAGAACAGCTTACATAGGTAAGACCGTTCTTGTAGCAGAATTCAACAGATGCAGGATCACCACCCTGTTCGCCACAGATTCCGATCTTAAGATCAGGCCTTGTTGCCCTGCCCTTCTGTACTGACATGGTTATAAGCTGGCCAACACCATCCTGGTCAATTGTCTGGAACGGGTCAGCTGCAAGCATCTTCTTATCGAGATAATCATGAAGGAAACCACCGATATCATCACGGCTGAACCCAAATGTCATCTGGGTGAGGTCGTTGGTTCCGAATGAGAAGAACTCGGCGGTCTTTGCCATGCGGTCAGCCAGGAGTGTAGCTCTTGGGATTTCGATCATGGTTCCGTATTTGTAATCAATTTTGCTGACTCCGAATTTTTTGCAGACTTCTGCATATACCTGGTCAACGACTTTCTTGGTAACATCAAGCTCAGAAACATCGCAAGTCACTGGTACCATGAGCTCAGGGTGAGGTGTTTTGCCTTCCTTGATAAGTTCCATGGTTCCTTCAAACATTGCTCTTACCTGCATCTCAGTAACTTCAGGATAAGTGATACCCAGGCGGACACCACGATGGCCCATCATAGGGTTGGATTCATGAAGTGCCTCACCGCGTTTTGCAACATCCTCTTTTCTGATTCCCAGAGCTTTTGCAAGTTCTTCCTGCTTATCTGCACTCTGAGGAACAAATTCATGAAGCGGAGGGTCGAGGAGCCTGAATGTTACAGGTAGTCCATCCATTGCTTCAAGAGTTGCTTTCATGTCCTTCTTAACAAAACCTGAAAGTTCATCAAGTGCTTTGCGGCGTTCAGCTTCATTGGCGCTAAGGATCATTTTGCGAAGAAGGAACAGGGGCTGCTCGGAACCTTTTCCGTAGAACATATGCTCTGTGCGGAATAGACCAATACCTTCTGCTCCGAATTCACGTGCAACTTTTGCATCAGCAGGTGTGTCAGCATTAGTGCGAACACCCATTTTCCTGTGTTTGTCAACTATCGACATGAATGCCTTGAACCTTGGATTTTCAGAAGCATCCATAAGTGCTATTGCACCTGTATATACATTTCCTTTTGTACCGTTAAGCGTAAGGATGTCACCTTCTTTGATGACAATACTGGATCCGCTTATTTTAGCTGTTTTGGAAGCTGCATCTACATGAAGGGCACCTGCACCGACGATACAGCATTTTCCCCAGCCACGAGCTACGAGAGCAGCATGTGAAGTCATACCGCCACGGGCAGTAAGAATACCTTCAGCTGCACGCATTCCTTCAACATCTTCAGGGTTGGTTTCCTCACGAAGGAGGATCACTTTTTCACCCTTGCGGAACCAGGCAACTGCATCTTCTGCATTGAAAACAACTTTACCTACAGCAGCTCCGGGTCCTGCGGGAAGACCTTTTACAAGCGGTTTGACTTTCTGTTCAGCTTTCGGGTCGCAGATAGGATGAAGAAGTTCGTCAAGCTGTGCGGGATCTACGCGAAGAACAACTGTTTTCTCGTCGATAAGCTTTTCCTCAAGCATATCCATTGCCATATTGAGGGCGGCGGTGCCGGTTCTCTTACCTGCACGGCACTGCAGCATATAAAGAACACCTTCCTGGATGGTGAATTCGATATCAAGCATATCATGGAATGATTTCTCCAGGATGTCGCGAATAGCACACAACTCTTTGTAAGTCTGAGGCATAGCCTCTTCCATACTCTGGAGATGTTTATTCTGGTCATTTTTGGTTTCATTGTTCAGTGGGCTGGGTGTGCGGATACCTGCAACCACGTCCTCACCCTGTGCATTAACAAGCCACTCGCCATAGAAAAGGTTTTCACCGGTTGCGGGGTTACGTGTAAAAGCAACTCCGGTAGCTGAGGTGTCTCCCATGTTTCCGAATACCATCGCCTGAACGTTAACAGCTGTTCCCCAATCATCAGGAATACCTTCTATACGGCGATAAGAAATGGCTTTCTTTCCATTCCAGCTTTTGAAAACAGCCTTAATACCACCTTCAAGCTGTTCTTTTGCATCATCAGGAAATGGTGTCCCGAGAACTTCTTTTATTTTCTTCTTGAATTCTTCAGCAAGGAATTTAAGCTCATCAGCTGAAATTTCAGTATCTGATTTATAACCTTTTTTATGTTTGAATTCATCAAGCATTTCATCAAGCTGCTTGCGGATACCTTTTCCCTCAGCAGGCTCAATACCTTCTGCTTTTTCCATAACGACGTCAGCATACATCATGATAAGACGACGATATGAATCCCATACAAAGCGCGGGTTATTTGTCTTCTTGAGAAAACCAGGGATAGTTGCGGAACAGAGACCTATATTGAGGACTGTATCCATCATACCTGGCATTGATTTACGGGCACCTGAACGACATGAAACCAGAAGTGCGTTTTCAGGATCGCCATACTTCATATTCATTGTCTCTTCAGTTTTCTTCATTGCTGCCCACACTTCGGGCATCAGGTCGGGATGCAAAGTACAGTTGTTGTCGTAATATTCTGTACAGGCTTCTGTGGTGATTGTGAATCCGGCAGGAACTGGAAGTCCGAGAAGGCACATTTCTGCAAGGTTCGCACCTTTGCCGCCGAGAAGATTCTTCATATCGGCTTTACCGTCTGCGGTTTTCTTTCCGAAGGAGTAAACTCTTTTTACTTTTGACATAACGTTATGGTTTTGAAATAATTAATTATTAATTTTTTAGAAATTGGTCGCAAAGTTAATATTTAAAATTGAATTTCTGAAATGAAGAGTTACAATACTCTTCAGGCACGTGGATGAAACATCAGAAGCGTATCCCGAAGGAAGCTTCTGTCAATGTGAGTATATATTTCCGTAGTCAGTATAGACTCATGACCAAGCATTTCCTGGACAGCCCTGAGATCAGCTCCTCCTTCCACCAGGTGTGTGGCAAAGCTGTGCCTGAATGTGTGAGGGCTTATCTTTTTCCTGATACCTGCCTTTGCTGCGAGGTCCTTAATTATCGTAAAGATCATTGCCCTTGTGAGCCGTTTTCCTCTCCTGTTGAGAAAAATGATATTTTCATCATTTATTACGGGAAGCCTGTTCCTGTAAACTTTATAATTTTCAATCTCCCGGAGTGCCTTATTCCCTACAGGTACAAGTCTTTGCTTGTTGCCTTTTCCGGTAACTGTGACAAACCCGTCGGATGAATGAATATCAGTGATCCTGAGGTTAACTAGCTCCGAAACCCTGAGACCACAACCATAGAGGGTTTCAATGATAGCCTTATTGCGGTGACCTTCTGGTTTGCTAAGGTCAATCTGTGCAATTAAACTGTCGATCTCGCTTACCGAAAGCACCTCAGGCAGCTTCATCCCGATCTTTGGCGATTCAATAAGTGAAGCCGGATTATCAGTGATCTCACCCTCAATGAGAAGGAATTTATAAAAAGCCCTTATTCCGGATATTGTCCTTGCCTGGGTCCTGGCATTCTGGTTGTCAGTCCCGAACCATGCAATAAAATCCCTGAGGTCCTGGTATGAGATATTCAGCGGCCCGGTTTCATTTTTACTTCCTGAAAAGAAATTCTCAAGCTTATGAACATCATCACTGTAAGCCTCAATACTGTTTTCCGAGAGCGACTTCTCAAGCCTGAGATATGTTTCAAAATCCTTAATGGCCTGTTTCCAGGATAGACTCATAATATTGAAAATTTAACCCTTCTGCACCAAGCAATGAAATTGAAGCTCTTTATGGTGGATTACTTCTGTTCGGTGACTTCCACAAAGTAACATAAACGTGAGTTACCAGTATATTTAGCATCCATAATTTTTTTTAGCTATTTTTACACTCTGTATTAATGACGAAATGAAAATAAGCATTATAAACGGACCAAACCTTAACCTGCTGGGTAAAAGGGAACCCGAAAAGTACGGTACCAGGTCTTTCGATGAATATCTTGCATCCCTGGAACTGAAGTTTCCCGGTATACGCTTTGAATATTTTCAGTCAAATGTCGAAGGGGAGCTGATTAATGAAATTCATAAGCAAGGTTTTAACTCGGATGGCATTGTACTCAATGCCGGAGGTTATACCCATACCTCTGTTGCAGTTTCTGACGCGATAGCCTCCGTCAGTGCCCCTGTTGTCGAGGTTCATATTACCAATATTGCAGCCCGTGAAGAGTTCCGGCACAATAGCCTGATAGCAAAAAACTGCGTCGGATCAATTTCGGGTTTTGGACTCGATAGTTACAGGCTTGCCGTGGAAGCCTTAATAGCAAAATCTAAATAGTATTTCAGGGAATGATCAGAAAAAGAACAAAAGTTGTAGCAACTATCTCAGACAGGAACTGTGAGACGTCTTTTATACGGCATCTTCATGAAGCCGGAATGGATGTGGTGAGGATCAATTCGGCACATCTTGATATTCAGGGAGCTCTGAAAATAATAACCAATGTCCGGGAAGTATCTGACAAAATTGCTATCCTGGTCGATACCAAGGGTCCGGAGATCAGGACAACCGTCTGTGATACACCCATCAGCATAAAAAAAGGGAAGACATACAAGATTAATGGTGATCCCCGAGGAAAATCGACACCAGACTTAATCTGTGTGAGCTTGATAAGCTTTTCGGAAGATGTACCCCTGGGATCGAGGATATTAATTGACGATGGAGAAATTGAACTGGTGGTTCTGCGAAGGGAGGGAACCATGGTTCACTGTAAAGCTGAAAATGACGGTGTTATAGGCTCAAGGAAAAGCGTAAATATCCCCGGTGTTAAAATTATGCTCCCTTCCCTGACAGAAAAGGACAGACAGTTTCTAAAGATGGCTGCAGAGAATGAGGTGGATTTTATTGCACATTCTTTTGTCAGGTCACGCCAGGATGTTCTCGATGTCCAGGCTGAACTCGATAAGTATAACAGCCAGATAAAAATAATTGCAAAGATAGAGAACCAGGAAGGTGTCGATAACCTTACTGATATACTGGAGGTGGTTTATGGTATTATGGTGGCCAGGGGAGATTTAGCTATTGAGATCCCATATGAAAAGATACCACCAATCCAGAAAATGATAATTTCCAGGTGCATTTATTGCAGGAAACCGGTCATTGTTGCAACACAGATGCTTCATTCAATGATCACTAATCCACGTCCCACAAGGGCCGAGGTGAGTGATATTGCAAGCGCCATATATTCACAGACCGATGCAATAATGCTGAGCGGGGAGACCGCAAACGGAAAATATCCTGTCGAAGCCGTACAGACTATGACAAAGGTTGCCCTGGAAGTTGAAAATAACAAGGAGAAATTCCTTGAAACACCCTATCTTAATGTTACAGGGGAAATTTCATCTTACCTTGCCAAAGTAGCTGTTAAAACATCACTGAGGGTGCCTGCAAAGGCTATTATTGCAGATACCACAGGAGGGAGAACAATCAGGGATATGGCATCCTTCAGGGGATATAATCTTATCCTTGCGCAGTGCTATTCAACAAGAACAATGAGGGAGCTCTCTCTTTCATATGGTGTATATACAAGTTTTCAGGAAAAAAGGAATTCTGTGGATGAGTTCATTCATATAGCTTTGAAAAATCTTACAAAGACTCACGATCTAAAAGGTAATGAGATAGTTGTGGTTCTTGCCGGTAACTTTTCCGGGGGATCCGGCTTCTCATTTATTGAGGTAGGGACAGTACAGTACTTGAAAGACAGGGTAAGCATTAAGGAAGGCCAATAATTGGTCCGATTTTTGCACATTTTTAACAAGCTCCAGAATAAGAAAATGGCACAAATCCTTGCTTTTTCAATATGGTTTTTTTTTCATCCTGTCCACGTTACTCTTACAAGTATTGATTACATCAGGGGTACAGATTCCCTGAAGGTTTATGTGAAAATGTATTATGATGATTTTCTGCTCGATTACAGGAATACCGATATATTAAACGACTCAGTTGTTAAAACCGGGCCAGTCCATCATTTTCCTGAAGAGCTTATGAACAATTATCTGAATGAGAAAGTTAGTATCATTGTAAACAATAAAGAGCTGAAAGGAAAGTTATTAAACCTGAATATAGCTGAAAATGAGGTAAACATAAATATGCTTTATAAGACTGCCAGGAAACCGGGGGTGATAACAGTAAAGAATATAATAATGACAGGGCTTTACAAGGATCAGGCAAATATGCTGATAGTAAAGGTTGATGATTTTGAACAGGGGGTGAAACTTACTCCTGATACACCAGAACAGACCTTCAGAATAAAACAAAAGTAGATTGATGGAGATATTCCGATGAAGAGACTTATAATTGCGATATTGTTATTTCTTAACTTCTTCCAGCTGTCGGCTACTCACAACAGGGCAGGAGAGATAACTTATGTACAGCTGTCGGCTCTGACTTATGAGATTACTATTACGACATTTACATATACTTTGAGCCTTGCCGACAGGCCGCAGCTCGATGTTGAATGGGGCGACAACTCTATTTCTACCGCCCAGAGAATAAGCAGGGTTATACTTCCAAATTATTACCAGAGGAATATTTATAAAATAACGCATACCTACCCGGGGCCCGGTGTTTATAAAATTGTTGTACAGGATCCAAACAGGAACCTCGGTGTAAAGAATATCCCCAACTCTGTTAATGTTGTTTTTTCAATATCGACGATTCTCTCTGTTAACCCTGCAATGGGGCTCGATAACACACCTGTTCTGCTGAATCCTCCCTATGACAAGGCGGCATTAGGCTATGTGTTTATTCATAATCCTGCTGCTTATGACCCTGATGGAGACTCACTTTCGTACAAGCTAGCTGTCTGTACCCGCGATGACGGCAAGCCGATTGAAGGCTATACATTTCCACCGGCGACACACTTCCTCCGGGTCGATTCCATCACCGGAGACCTGATCTGGGATACCCCGGCGGATACCGGCAAGTATAACGTTGCCATGGAGATACAGGAGTGGAGGAACGGCAAAAAGATCGGAACTGTTGTACGCGATATGCAGATTGAGGTTTATGTCACTAATAATAAGCCTCCTGTTAACGGGCCTCTGAAAAATCGTTGTGTTGAAGTTGGTCAGAATATAGATTTTGTGGTTTCGGCTACTGATCCGAATAACGACAAGATCGCGCTCAGGGCGACTTCCGGGATTTTCGGACTGGCTGCCTGCAAAGCGACTTTCACTGGCATTGATTCAGTGGATGGCTTTTCTTCCTCGAGGTTCAGATGGACACCATGCTTTGAAGCAGTAAGAAGTCAACCATACACAATTATTATAAAATCTGATGACAACAACTCCGATGTCAAGCTCTCCGACATTGATAACTTCACCATAAAGGTCCTTGGTCCCTCGCCGGTGCTTCTCAATGCTGCTCCTGAAGGTAAATTTATCAGGTTATCATGGGAGAATTATGGAACAGATGCCATCGCAGGATTCGCAATCTACAGAAGAGATGATCCTTCAACATTCACACCCGATTCCTGTACATCCGGGATACCCGCCTCTACAGGATTTGTCAAGGTTGGATATATCAAGGGCAGCTCAACGGTAAACTTCATTGATACTGATAATGACCAGGGTCTTGAATTCGGAAAAGAATATACATACCGTATTGTTGCAGTTTACAATAACGGTACTGAAAGTAAGGCCTCCAATGAGATCACTTCAACATTGGTTGCAGGCCTTCCTGTAATCAGGAATGTCAGTGTCAGAAACACTGATCTCACCAAAGGATCAATCTACCTGGCCTGGAAAAAACCTGATCATCTCGACACTATTCCAGGGGCAGTAGGCCCGTATGAATACAGGATTTCAAGAGCCCAGGGCATCTCAGGGACAAACTTTACGTTCATTCAATCAAAAGTAACTGCAGACCTTAATGATACGGTGTATATTGATACACTGATCAATACCCGCGATTATGGATACCTCTACAGAATAGTGCTCTGGAACCGGACTCCGGGAAATGAATTTGTCCTTGGAGATACTTCATATGCCTCATCAACATATATTACCTTAAGCCCCGGGGACAGGAAAGTTAGGTTTACAATAAGCCGCAATGTGCCATGGATCAATTCGAGGTATGATATTTTCAGGCTCAACAATTCCACCTCGGAATTCGATTCTATTGGTACGACCAGTCAGCTTAACTGGGCAGATATGGGATTAACTAACGGCAGTGAATATTGCTATTATGTCAGGTCGTACGGTGGTTACCTTTCCGATAATATGCCAAAGGGATTGTTAAACTTTTCACAGAAGTCATGTGCCACACCTGTTGATAATGAACCTCCATGCGTCCCGATAATTGAAGTAACAACCCAGTGTGACAGCATGTATAATACTATCAGATGGCAGCTGGAAGTACCTGGCTGCCTTGATGATGTCGCCGGATATAAGATATTCTATAAGCTGAAATTTGATGAGGTAATGGACAGCATCCAGACCATCACAGATAAATATACCTTTTCCTATAAACATTTTCCTGGAGATATTATAGCAGGATGTTACCAGGTTTCCGCATTCGATTCGCTTGGTAATGAGAGTGAAAGATCAACTATGGTATGCGTTGACTCATGTAACTTCTATGAGATACCAAATGTATTTACCCCAAATAATGATACATATAACGACAGGCTGGTAGCGAAGACATCAGGTCTTGTGGAAAAGATAGATTTCAAGCTGTACAACCGTAACGGGTTACTTATTTTCAGCACCGACAAACCAAAGATAGACTGGGACGGAACCTATAAAGGAAGAGTCGTATCGCCTGGTGTCTACTTTTATCAGTGTGATGTTTTTGAACGACGAATTACCGGGCTGGAACAATTCCATCTGTCAGGTTTTGTCCATGTAATTACAGAGGAAGGAGTGAAGGTGATTAAAGAGGAGACAAAATGATGAGGTTAAGAGTACTATTCATTATTTCAGCTATACTGTCGGCCGGTACAATATATGGTCAGCAGTCTTATGATCTTTTACTCAGGTCAAAAGCTCTTATCAGTTCAGGAAACTACAGCAAAGCTGTTGAGATTCTCTCGGCAGGTGGTTTTCAGCCTGACAGCAGACTCCTTGTAACCAGGGCCGACGCCAGGATACTGGAAGGAAATTACCAGGCCGCCATTGCAGATCTGAATTCTGCCAACATACTCGTACATAACTCAGGAGAGTACGGACTATCAAGGGTCTATGCGCTGAAAGGAGATGCTTCCACTTCATTATATCACCTGGAGATCACTATGAAGTCGGCATCCAGGAAGTCGGAAAAGGAAATAATGCTGGACCCTGCATTTTCGAGAATAGAGAATTCACCGGAATGGCGTCAGTTCTGGAAGAAAGAATGGTACACCGGTGAAGAAAAGATGTTATCGGAAGTTGAATTCTATGTTAAATCAGGAAAACCCGAAGAGGCAGAAAGTATCGTGGTAGAGATGCAGAAGAATTTCCCGGGTAATGAAACCACCTATGCCGCTGCCCTGGTGAGCACCGGCAAGGGGAAATATGGTGATGCTGTCCGTTCACTTACAGAACTGCTTGTAAAAGATCCGGATAATGAGGCCTACCTGCGATTACTTGCCGCTGCCCAGTCAAATATATCCAATCCCACCGGCGCCATATCATCTTATAACAAGCTCATTAATATGGAGATTCCTGATCCGGAGCTCTACCTGCTCCGTGCCGGATGCTTTGGTAAAACTGGCGAACGGGACAAAGCTTTGAATGATATAACAAAATACCTATCATTTTTTCCTGAAAGCAGGACCGCATTAAGCATGGCGGGCAGGACGTTGTCTGCCAGCGGTGATAACCTCAAAGCACTTGAATACTTTTCGGAAAACGTAAAGTTGCACCCAAATGATCCGGAATGTTATATCGACCGCGGTAATTCATATTTTCTTGCCAAAGCATGGCAATGGGCCATTAATGATTTCAGCATGTCGCTTGACCTGGCTCCGGGCAATGCAGATGTTTGGCTCAGCAAAGGTATTGCCCTGGTAAATGAGGGTAAGACTGATGATGGCTGTCATGATTTCAGGAGAGCATTTGCTCTTGGCAACAAAAGGTCAGTTGATTATCTCAGCAGATATTGCATTAAATAGATCAGGGCTGACTGATCAGGTGCTGCAATTTTTTATCGGAAACAATACCGGGATATTCACCCTTCATCTTACATTCTTCAGGATCTTACTGAACAGGTCATGTGGCTTGAATGGTTTGAGCACATAATCGTTGATAAGGTCCTCCTCAATCTTATCGTGACTCTCCGACATGATAGCCGCCGTAAGGGCAACAATCGGCAATGAGCTTATTTTCGGGTCGCCTGATTTACGGATTATACGTGTTGCTTCCACGCCATCCATCACAGGCATATGAAGGTCCATAAGAATAAGATCAAAGTCTTCCTGGGCGATCTTGTCGAGAACCAGCTGTCCGTTTTCTGCATGAGTTACAATAACACCCCAGCCTGTAAGAAATTTATTCGCGACAAAGAAGTTTATCTTATTATCCTCAGCAATAAGTATCCTTTTGCCTTCCAGTCCTTTAAACGATTCCGGGGTCTCACTGCCGGTATCCCTGGTCTTGCTCTCGGCAACAGCAAATGTGAGTGTGAACTTAAAAGTAGAACCGGTACCTGGTTCACTTTCGAGTACTATCTGTCCTCCCTGCAGCTCAACCAGTTTTTTGCAAATTGCCAGTCCCAGGCCTGACCCTCCGTATCTCCTGGCAGTGTCGGAAGAAGCCTGCGTGAAGCTTTCGAAGATCTCCAAATGTTTCTCGGCAGGGATCCCTATCCCGGTATCCTGTACTGAAAATTCGATTTTTGATTGATTTTCTATTCTTTCCAGCTCTCTTATAGTAACCGATATTCCACCCTGTGAAGTAAATTTCAGTGCATTTGACAACAGGTTTGAGAGTATCTGGTTCAGTCTTATCTGGTCTCCGATAACTTCAGGAGGCAATATTCCTTCCCTTCGTATCTCGAATGTCAGATTCTTGGCTTTAGACCTGAATGAGTAAGAACGCATCAGTTCATCAAGGAAGTCGTTCATATTAAACTGGATCTCCTCAAAGATGATCTTGCCGGATTCCATCTTATTGTAATCGAGCACATCGTTGACAAGTGTCAGAAGATGATTTCCTGAGAACCTGAGAGTTTTTATATAGTCCATCTGGTCTTCTCGCGGACTGCCTTGCAGCAGGAGGTTCGTTATTCCAATAACCTCATTAAGCGGTGTTCTGATCTCATGACTCATAGTCGACATAAAGATCTGTTTGGACTGGGCAGCCTCTTCCGCTCTCTGCCTTGCGGCAATAAGATTATCCAGCATCATCCTTCTCTGGATCGCCAGGGCAATCTGGTTGGCGATAAAATCGAGTACATACAGATCATCCTGGGAGAACTTGTCTTCAGTGTTATAGTCCTGAAGGCACATGATACCTATTATATTGTTTTCGACCTTCAGCGGAACTCCCATCCATACCTTGCAGGGAGTACCGACAAGTTCAATTTCATCTGCCTCTTCCAGCATTTTAAGATCATCCTCTTTCAGCAGGACAGACTTATTGTTTTTAATTACATAACCCGAGATTGTTCCCTTGGTAGGGATCTCATAGAATTTGTCCTTTTCATCTGCAAAGAATGGAAGGGACATGGTATCTGACGTCTTATCGTAAAGCGCGATAAAAAAGTTGTTGGTGTCCCATATTTTGCTGAGTTCCTGGACAATTGTGGGGTATATCTCTTTGATATCCATCTGCTTAAGGGCCGCTGATGAAATATTGTACAGGATCTCCTGGAGCAGTTGATTCTTTCTTTCGGATGTGATGTTCCGGTAGATCCCCAGGTTGGCCACTGGTTCATCATTGACAGATATTGTGGTAGCAATCAGCGACACTTCAATCCTGTTACCTGATTTATCCCGTCTGATGGTTTGCCTGGTGACTTTACCCTGGGCGGCAGCCAGTTTGTCTATAGAAACTGCTTCCTCCTGAAGGTCCTCAGGTACAACAAGTGCATCAAGCGGTTTATTGAGAACCTCTTCATATGAATACCCGAACAGAGTTGTGAATTCCCTGTTTACCAGGGATACATTTCCAGAAAGATCGGTTATGGCAATTGCCTCGGGTGTGGAATCGATAAGGTGTTCAAGGAATGCTTTTTCCCTGACAATCTGTTCTTCATATTTCCGGTGCCTGCTGACATCTGTGACGGTGCCCCTGTAGCCGATTTTCCTTCCTTCAAAGAACAAACCGTACGAATGTGTGACAATAGGAAACTTTGATCCGTCTTTATTCCTGAAAAAATATTCATTGCTCGATACTTCTCCCGGCGAACTGAGACTCTCAAGATTCGACATCATCTTCTGGTAGTTGTCCGGAAATACATCTGACACATGCATTCTCTTTTTAAGGTCTTCCTCAGTAAAACCAAACAATGACAAACCAAGCTGGTTCCCATAAAGAATATTGCCTTTCAGATCGATCTCATAAATAATTACAGGTAACATTTCAGCAAATTTCCTGAAAAGATTTGTCTGCAGGTTCAGATCATCCTTGATTTTCTGCTGGTGACCGGGCTCCCAGGTTATTACAATACTACCCGACGACAGGATAAAACCAACATAATAACCTTCAGAATCATCGCCCAGGTGCGATGCTGCCAGCTTATGCGTATTTTTTGTAACCTTGATATAGTTCAGTAATTCAACAAGTTTTGTCCTTTTTGCAAGAATCGTGTCGTCAAGGCACTTTCCAATGACATCATCCTTTTCAAGGAATTCCACCTGCTCTACTTTCCTGTTAAGGTCAGAAATATAAAACTTGCCGTCGTCACCCACATAATAGAGTGCCAGGTAACTGCTGATAGTATCAAATATTTCTGCAAGTACGGCCCCCTGACTTTCACTTATCTTCAGCTGGTTACCGGAAGTTACCGGGTTGAATTGCGACATAAGATAGTTTCCGTCGTCCATTGGGATAAGATCGGCTGTGAACAGAAAAATCTTCTTTTCCCCGCTTTTCGTTCTTAGTGTCGTGACATAATCCTTAATTTTCTTAAATCGCGAGACGAGCTTGAAGTATTTGTTGCTTTCTTCCAGGTCAACAAATAAGCCGATTTCCTCTGATGAGTGACCAACAATCTCTTCCTTTTTATAACCGAAAGTATCCAGAAAAGCACTGTTGACATCAATAAAAACACCTGTATCCGCTCTTGATAATGTCATCAGGTAATCTGACGAATGAAAAGCTCTGAGAACGAAATCATTCTTTGAAATACTCCTGTTTTGAAGTAATGCCTTAAGTTCGTTGAGCTCATTTTCCAGTTCACGGTTACGCTTTTGCAGCTCCAAAATATCTGTCTTTAAATTCATCAGGCATCAAAGTTATGACTGTATAAAAATAACAAATTATGATATTATTATTTCATTCATATATTGAATTCAGGCTTTTGTTGAAGTTTTATTTTTCCGGTTATAATATTTGCAGAAATCCGACAATCCACATTCACTACACAACGGATTCCTTGCCTTACATACATACCTGCCATGCAGTATCAGCCAGTGGTGTGCCCTTCGGATAAGTTGTTCAGGAATATGCTGAGTCAGCTGAAGCTCAGCGCTTAATGGAGTTCTGGCATTCCTGGTCAGCCCTATACGTGCAGCAACTCTGAAAACATGTGTGTCGACCGCCATGACAGGTTTGCTGTACACTACAGATGCAATAACATTCGCCGTTTTCCTGCCTACACCGGGAAGCTTCTGCAGAAGTGCAGGATCAGACGGTACAACACAATTAAAATCACTTACAAGCATCCTGGCCATTCCCGACAGGTGTTTTGCCTTATTATTCGGGTAGGAACATGACTTTATATATTCGAATATTTCTTCAGTCCCGGCTTTTGACATCGATCGTGCGTCGGGAAATCTTTTGAGCAGGGCGGGAGTAATTGAATTCACTCTTTTATCGGTGCATTGGGCGGAAAGAATCACAGCTACGATTAGTTCATAGGGATCGTTATATACAAGCTCGGTATCAGCTTCAGGCCTTGCCGACATAAAATACTCAATAGTCCTGAGGTATAATTCCTTTGTGGTCATATTCAATTATCAAGGCATTAAGGTAATTATTTTTAGGATTTCCCCGTAATGACGCCTGATTTGATGTCCTGTAAAATCAATTTCACTATTATGATGATTACACAATGGATTTTATAACTTTATCGGCATTAATTATCTGTTTTGAAAAAGATTATTATAGAGACACCTGATTCGGTATCAGCGATACTGGTTGGGGGCAGGTGGGAAGCAGTGTCCAGGTTGCTTCCCGCGGAAGGTGTTGTAATCATTACCGACAGCAACCTGTACAAGTTATATGGCGACAGGTTTCCCGGATTCCCTGTACTGAAAATAAAACCCGGAGAAGAGAGCAAACAGCTTCCGGTCATTGAAAAGCTCTCAAATGAGCTCCTTAAAAAAGGTATCGACCGGTCCGGTTTTATCCTTGCTGTAGGAGGGGGAGTTGTTTGTGATGTAGCCGGTTTCCTGGCATCCGTGTATATGAGAGGCATACGTTGCGGATATGTCTCCTCGAGCCTGCTATCACAGGTCGACGCCAGCACGGGCGGAAAAACAGGCGTTAATGCCGGCATGTTCAAGAATATCATTGGCACATTCCGGCAGCCTGAGTTTGTGATATGCGACACTACAATGCTCAGGACCCTCTCGCACGAAGAATATATGTCGGGGATGGCAGAGCTTATAAAGACAGGACTTATTGGTGACAGGGAAATCATTGAAATAATTGAGAAGAACCGGGCAGGAATTCTGAAAAGAGACAGGATTCTTCTTTCAGATCTTGTTTACAGGTCGGTCAGGTTCAAAGCCGGAGTGGTTGCGAAGGATGAAAAGGAATCAGGATTGCGGCGTATTCTCAACTTCGGACATACCTTTGGACATGCTATCGAATTGCACGACGGGCTAAGGCATGGATTTGCAGTTGCAGCAGGAATGAGATTGGCTGCTTTGTTTTCACTGCAAAAAGGGTTGATCCGGAAAAAAGATTTTGAAAGAATTGAATCATTGTTCATGAGCTACAACCTGACCGGTGAAATAAATATGCCTCCTGCCAGGGTCAGGGAACTGATCCTTCATGATAAGAAAAAAACCGGCGATGAAATAAGTTTCGTGTGCCTGAATGGCATCGGCAAATCATCAGTTGTAAAACTTACTGTTGATGAGCTTGTTGATTTCTACAAGTTGAATAAAAGAAAAAACCAGAAATTATGAATTCATTCGGGGTAATTTTCAGGGTCTCAGTCTTTGGTGAGTCGCACGGACCGGCTATAGGTGCCTGTATAGATGGTTGTCCACCCGGGATTGAGTTAGGACCTGTCGACTTTGAACACGACCTGTCGAGGAGGCAAAGCGGAAAGAAAGGCACCACGCGGCGGTCTGAGTCAGATATCCCTGAGATAATCAGTGGTGTTCATGAAGGATTTACAACCGGGGCTCCTGTAACAATAATTACGAGGAACAGTGATAAAATATCTTCTGATTATGATGGATTTAAAGATATTCCACGCCCCGGGCATGCAGATTTTACAGCCAGAATGAAATATTCCGGTTTTGCAGATATGAGGGGAAGTGGTCATTTTTCAGGCAGGATTACATGGGGACTGGTCGCCGCAGGAGTGATCGCAAAGAAGATTGCAACAAAAAGCACCATTTCTGCCAGGCTGATCTCAGCAGGCGGATCTGATAATATTGAGAAAGCTCTGGATGAAGCTATCTCCAGAAACGATTCCATTGGTGGAATTATAGAGTGTGTTATTGAAAATCCGCCGGTTGGAATTGGAGAGCCTTTTTTCTATTCATTCGAATCGGCGCTGAGCCACCTTATTTTCTCAATACCTGCAATCAAAGGGATTGAGTTCGGAGCCGGATTTGCTGCTGCATCTATGAGGGGGTCTGAACATAATGATTCCTTTATTGACTCAAAAGGAAAAACAGCCACGAACAATGCAGGAGGCATAAATGGCGGAATAACCAATGGTAACGACATAATATTCAGGGTGGCAGTAAAACCAACTTCATCCACCGGTGTCGAACAAAGAACATTTAATTTTCTGAAAGGTGAACTTGATACCCTTAAAGTATCAGGCAGGCATGATACCTGTATTGCTTTGAGAATGCCAGTGATAGTTGAGGCAGTGGCAGCCATTGCAATGGCCGATCTGATAATGATCGACAGGGGTATCCATTCCAGGCAGTAATAATGTGATTATCAATGGTATGTCTCTGTAAGGTATCTTTTACTGCTGAAAAAGGCAATACCGGTTTCTGATAACCGGTCTACCTGGTGGACAAGTCAACTTGTGGAATGATCTTCAGAATCAGGGCTTTTTTTGTCATGTTGTTGATCCTAAACCTGTTATCGATCCTTTCACCTACGATCCATGCAATTTTACCACCAGATTCCATGATGAACGTTTTCTCTTTCTTAAGCCTTGAAAATTTTCTGTCGACAAAATAATCGCTCAGCTTTTTTTTGCCGGTCATCCCGAAAGGATAAAAGATGTCTCCTTTGGTCCACCTTCTTAAAACGACAGGAAATTTTACCTTTTTAAAATCAAGGACAGCAAATGATGGATCAGCCGGAATTACGAAACCTGTCATATCACTATTAATACCAACATCCAGGAACGGGCATTTTTTAAGTTCTGCCAGGTTACGGTAAATATATGTTTCGTCTCCGGACGAAGAAAGTTCTGTTATATGCAGATTATCCCTGTCTCTGACTATCCGGTGAGTATCGGTAAATATCTGGCCTCCTGTTTTTCCGTTTACGATATTTATAAGGTCCATAATATTCCCACATATACCATAAGGTTTGAAAATCTCATAAACCATAGTCTTGTTTTCCAGGTATGGTTTCAGCTTTTCGATTTTCACGATTGCACATTCATGATCTTTTGTGATAACAGATTCCCTTATACCTGAAATACAGGCAGACAGTATAGCATAAGTGTCAGTCATCCTTTCAGCCGTCTCGTTTATAGTGGATTCAATCGAAGGGTTTATCTCTTTCAGGACAGGAATTATTTTGTGCCTTATCTTATTCCGTATGAATTTCGTATCTGCATTAGATCTGTCCTCCCTGTATAAGATTTTATTCTCAGAACAATATTGTTCAATTGATTTTCTGGAACTGAAAAGCAGGGGCCTGATTATTGTCCCTGAAAGAGGATTCATACCTGTTAACCCCGCGATTCCCGTTCCCCTGACCAGGTTAAGAATAAATGTCTCTATATTATCATTCAGGTTGTGGGCAACTGCAACCTTATCGAAACCATTCTCCTCGCGTGTACGCTCGAACCAGGCATACCTTAACTCCCTGGCTGCCATTTCTATAGAAATTCCTTTCTCCCTGCTGAGATCCTTTGTGTTAAACCTTACCGAAAAGAATGGCACTTTATTCTTTGCAGCATACCTTCTGACAAGCTCCTCATCCTTGTCGGATTCTTTACCTCTCAGACAGAAATTGCAGTGGGCAATGCCGGACAGATATCCGCATCTTAACAGCAGGGCGGCTAAAACCATTGAATCAATACCTCCGCTTATTGCACCAAGGATTTTTTCATTCCTGGCTATAAGGTTATTAGCCTCAATATATTTAATAAAATCATCTAGCATCTTCTATCTGTATGGCAATGTATTTGGTTTTCCGGGATCAAAGTTATCCGGCCGAAGCAGCTGTTCACCTGATACATTAAGTAAATTCGCAGATGAATAGGCAGGCATGTTCGGGTAGAAGCTGAGCCTTATCTGGAATGTGTTAAAAACCAGGTTATCATTTCTGATCCTGACACCGATGCCAACACTCGACAAAACTTCACCCTGTGAAATATACTGATTGGTTCCAAAAAGCCAGGTAAGGTTTCCATAAGCAAAAAATGCAAAACGGAATCCATAAAGATTGACAGGACTGAAGAGCACTGATTCAAGGCCTATAGACAACCTTTGAGCGCCACCTACTGAGTCGTTAGAGAATCCCTCAAATCCATTTTCCTTCTTAATACTTAGAAATTCATCAGGATTTCTGTCGAATCCTCTTGTATAATCGGTCATTATAAAATTACGGATCCGGAATGAACCGAGATAGAGAAGATTTGAGAACCAGGTTGACCTGAGGAGAAGCATACCCTGTTTTGTTTCCCGGTTATTTATGAATGTTGAAATACCTGCTGATGCATAGATAAATCCCAATGGCCTTATAGTATGACCGGTTGAAACATATACGCCCCCGTAAAACCTGTCATTGGATTCATTGATTTCCCTACCTACGGTCATGGTGATCAGGCCTCCATAAGGGATATCTTCAGTACGTCCATACCCATAGATAAGGTTAGTCTTATAATATTTTTGCATTGAAAATGAGACAGATCCCAGGAAAATCCTGTATTTCTGAAGGTTATAGTGTGAGTTTGGAAGGATGAATGGCCTGTCGAAAACATTATTAAAAGTATACCTTGCGCCAAGGATTAATCTTGCAACCGATTCCTTGTTCAGAAGGAATGATCTTGAAAACCAGTAATCCTGAAGATTGTATTTCAGAGGCTGTGCTTCAGTCATGGTATCGAGATCTTCTGTAGTGAACATCTCCCTTACAGAGATTCCCCCGGCATATTTTGTTGTTGAACTGACCAGGTTTTTCTCCAGACTGAACCCATAGCTCTTCATCCCAAGGCCATTGTAGTAAAACAGGTTCATATTTATAAACGACCTTCTTATGTTGTTGACATTGTATTCAATACCAATTCCGGGTGAGTCGTCCAGGCGTGAATCATATGGCAGAGTCAGCCTGAATTCATGTCCCAGTCCGAAGATGTTTTTATCGAAGATGGATATTGACCCTCTTTCAATACTCTTATAATCAAAGTTGACACCTGCGGAATACACATCTTTAGTCAGAATGAGGATATCAACAATCTCATCGGAGACCGGGATTACGATGATCCGGGATTCATCAATAAACGGTAATTCCCTGAGGATACGCTCGTTATCGCTGAGGATCAACGGCGATACTGTATCACCTGCGGAAAAGAGGAGGTTATTCCTGATTATTAATTCATTGGTGTTCAGATGAGTCTTATTCAGGAAAGCTTCAATTTTTTTTGGATTTGCTGTGAGAGGGTTATTTATGTTTGTACCAAACACTTCCAGCCTTTGAATGGAAATTTTCCTGATCTTTTTTCCTGAGAAAGAAGAAAATGCTGACTGACTTGATTCAGATACCTTATTCTGAGGGGAGGTATTGTTATTTACTACGAGAATATCATATAATTTCCTGGTTATCAGATATCTTGATGCTCTGGTCTGTAGTGAATCGTAGAAAAGATTATTCCGGTTGCTGATGTGTATTCCTGATGGAATTATTGAATCAGGTAACTCCCTGAGTGTTTTTCTTGTGAAAAATGAGTTTGTTGCAGGGAGATTGATAATTACAAATGGATGCATCAGGTATACAGAGTCCCTGACGGTCGGTTCCTGCGGGTATATTATTGTATTAATGAAAAGAAATACCAGCAAAAAAGCCGGCCGGTTGGGTATTCCGTATTTTTTACATTTAAGCAACATCAGGTTTCCCTGGAATTGTCAATAAGGACATCATCAGAGTTGAACTGGAATCCGAGACGTTTGCCGGTAATTATCCTGGAATGCTGGATCTTGGCTTCTACCTGGCCTACAGTGGCAATCTTAACGGTGTCATAAGGTGGGACCAGGAGGTCGAATTCGAGAGAGTACTGAATGGCAGTTTCGATAATTATCTGGAGTGATTCTTTGCTGATCTCCTCACTTCCATAATTCGAGAACAGCATTCCCATCTGTCTTTTACCTTCAACAAAATACTGGTTTTCATGGTTTATGAATACCCTGGCAATCAGGTAGCCAAGATCATCAAGCCGCGAATATTTGAACGAATCGGCAAGGAAATTATAGATATTGATAATTCCCGAGTATGCGTTGAAATGGTTCTTCTGTATATATGCTGTTTTCCATGCAGGGTGTTCCCTGTCGAACTGGAAAATGTTTGAATGCATACTGAAAAGCAGGATATCGCCAGCGACCTTTATCTGGGCATCAAAGCTGCTCCTGTCGGTATATTCAAGCTTGATCCTCGGATCAATATTGCCAAGGTTGGAGTTTACATCCTTCGAAAGGTTTTTCAGGATATCCTTAACATGGCAGAAGGCGGAGAATGTATTATCGAACACTTTTTGCTTGAGAACCGATTTTTCCCTTAGTGTGCCTATAATTTGCTGCTTCTTGGGATTAAGATCTTCCATATCCTTCTTCTGTTGAAAAAATGAGACACTAATTTAGCAATAATTAATTATTAATAAGACCTGGCAAACAGGACTCTTTTTTTAGAAGGTTTCCCTGAATATATGCATTTCCCCTCTTCTTCCGGTGAATCAAAAGGTATGCACCTGATGGTAGCTTTGGTCTCTTCCTTGATTTTTTCCTCTGTTTCCGATGTACCGTCCCAATGAGCCAGAAGGAATCCTCCTTCATTGTCGAGTATGCTCACAAATTCTTCCCAGGTATTGACATATCTTGTATTCTCTTTCCTGAACTCCAGGGCCCTGTTATAGATATTCTTCTGAATATCATCCAACAGGAATGAGATATGTTTGACAATTGTACCGAGAGAAATAGTCTCCTTTTCAAGCGTATCCCTTCGTGCAACTTCAACTGTGGAATTCTCAAGGTCCCTTGGACCGATAGCTATTCTGACCGGTACACCCTTGAGTTCATAGTTTGCAAATTTCCATCCTGGCTTGTTGGTATCCCTGTCATCATATTTAACAGAAATTCCTGCTGCTTCAAGTTCTGACTTTATTTTAGAAGCCACAACAGAAATTGATGCGAGCTGCTCATCATTCTTGTAAATAGGAACGATAACGACCTGGAGAGGTGCGAGCCTGGGTGGGAGGACCAGTCCGTGATTATCCGAATGAGCCATAATAAGGGCGCCGATCATTCTTGTTGACAGACCCCATGAAGTAGCCCATACATAATCAAGTTTGCCTGTCTTGTCGGTAAACTGGACTTCAAAGGCTTTGGCAAAATTCTGTCCCAGGAAATGACTTGTACCTGCCTGGAGTGCCTTCCCGTCCTGCATAAGTGCTTCAATTGCATAAGTGTCAACTGCTCCGGCAAACTTTTCACTCTCCGATTTATAGCCTTTAATAACAGGGAGGGCCATATAGTTCTCAGCAAATTCAGAATATACATTAATCATCCTGAGGGTCTCCTCAACAGCTTCTTCCTTGCTGGCATGTGCGGTATGTCCTTCCTGCCAGAGAAATTCAGCGGTCCTGAGAAAAAGCCTAGTTCTCATTTCCCATCTTACAACATTTCCCCACTGGTTAATAAGTATCGGGAGATCCCTGTATGACTGGATCCAGTTTTTATATGAGTGCCAGATGATAGTTTCTGAAGTAGGGCGAATGATCAGTTCTTCTTCAAGTTTAGCAGAAGGATCAACAATTACACCTTTCCCTGAAGGATCATTTTTCAAACGGTAGTGTGTCACAATTGCACATTCCTTTGCGAACCCCTCGACATGTTTTGCTTCTTTGCTGAAAAAGGATTTTGGAATAAAAAGAGGAAAATATGCATTTACGTGACCTGTAGCCTTAAACATCCTGTCAAGCTCCGATTGCATCTTCTCCCATATTGCATAGCCATATGGTTTGATCACCATGCAACCTCTGACAGCAGAGTTTTCTGCCAATTCAGATTTGATTACCAGATCGTTATACCACTGTGCATAATTTTCATCCCTGTTAGTTAAAAACTTCGCCATAATTTTGGTACGCTATTTGATTTATTAATTTTGAATTAAAGTTGGCGTAAAAATAGACAAAAACTTTAGTTCTCAATTAAAAAACAGGAGGTTCATCATGAAAGCAAAACTCTACACCCCGATCTTAGCAGCACTTCTGCTTGCAGGCGTTGCTGCCAGTGCCCAGAATCCTGGTAATGTGAACTTCAGAAACGAAGGCACCGTGACAGTGATAAATAATTATTATGATGATTATGATTATTACTACTCCTCACGAATCAACAGGTTCCACAGGTCCTATTCAGCTTTCGACTATTACTCTCCTGTCTTTACAGAGACTTACTGGTACAATTATCAGCCTGATTCATGGGGAATCAGCATATACGGAAGGAGCGGGGCAGGTTTCGGCTTCTCTGTAAATTATCCTGTATACTATTATGGCTGGGGTACGGATTACTGGTACGATTATAATTACGGATGGGCAGATCCTTACTATGGAAGCTCATGGTACTGGGGATATGACCCGTACTATTACAGCTGGTACTCACCTGTAATCGTAAATGTAAATATAGGGCCGAGATGGGGCCATAACTACTGGCATAACAGCTACAGACCTGTTTATATTACATACAATAACTACTATAAGAGTAACTACAATGCTTCAAGTAAAGAGTACAGACAGGTATCCGACAGATACAGAAGCGGTGAATACCGGAAAGTAACTTCCCGTGAATCGGTCCCTTCAGCTCCAAAAGGTGAGCAGACTTATAGAAGAGATCCTCAATCGGCAGGCAATGCCAGCCAGGGAAGACGACCCGGCGATACCAGGTATAATAACAGCAACAGGGGTAACCAGGGAAATGCAGGAAACAATGGGAATGATAACAATAGTTCCAATAATCAGAATAATGCCAATAACGGTAACGCAGGCAGCACTTCAGGGAATAATAACAATAACGGAAATAACGGTAATATTACTGGTAACGCTAATAACGGGAACAACCAGAACAGCAGGCCGGATGGCAATAATGGGAACTTTGACCGTAACGACAGGAATACAAACAATAACGGCAATAATAACAACAGCCGCCCCGATGGTAATAATGGAAACTTTGGAGATAAAAGCGGAAATGCAAGGCCTGAAGCACCATCCCGGACCAACCCGGCTGTCCCGGTGACTTCGAAGTCGCAGGGAAACAGTAATACAGGTAACCCGGGGACAAGTACCCGCAGTAACAGAAGTTCAGGAAGATCTGAAGGAACATCAACCGGGCGCTCCTCAACCCAAAGAAGCAATACAAATGCATCAAAGGAAAGGAATTCTGCCAGATCAGCTGCAACAAGGTCCTCAGGGAACACTTCAAAATCTTCAACGTCTTCCCGATCATCATCACGGACTTCCTCAGAAACAAAATCGGGAGAACGTAAAAAATCAGATTCAAAGAAATAAACAATAACATCCTGCAAAAAAAGTAACATCACGAGTCATAGTGATGTTACTCTGTTTTATGAAATGTATAAAATAAAAATTGTTAAATTTGATCCCTGGCAGAATATAAACTGATCAGAATGCTTCTTTGGTACAATTTTTGCGTTTATTTAAAAAAACAAGAGAGGGAATCAGACATGAAAGCATTAAACTACTTAACGATCCTTGGACTTATGATGTTAATGTCCTGTTCATCAGGCCTTTACACCGGAGTTGAGTATGACGACCTTTACTTTCAGCCATCTGATCAGGCTGTAGCCAGGGTTAAAAATCCATCACAAAGGAGAATTGCCGAAGACAATCTCAGGTCACAGAACTATTATGACAACATATATGCTGCCGATACCCTGGTGTCGGAAGAATATAATGAGGCCGTGGATGACAATGTTATCTATGAGCAGAATAACTATAACTTTTATGATAATTATTCATATTCAGGAAGGCTGAGAAACTTCTACGGTAATTATTTCTACCCTTACTGGAGAGATCCTTACTATTCAAGCTGGGGATATCCGATGTCTTTCGGATACAGCAGCTACTATCCATATGGATTATATGATCCGTTCTACGATCCTTTCTATTACGATTACGGTTATTATGGTGGTTATTGGCCATATTATGGCGGGTATTCACCTTATAGTTATTACGGATATTATGGTTCTTATGGATACTTTGGAAACTATTATAACTATCCTTATTATAGTTATAATTACCGCGATGACGATGTAAACGGGATGAGCTATGGCAGAAGAGAAAGACAGAGTAACTACTCTTCCTCATGGAATTCCAGGATTACCCCAAGTGCAACAGGCAGGAGGGACGGTTATGTTGCCAGAACCGGTGCTGCAGACCAGACAAGAAGAGTTGCCCCCGGAACTTCATCATCAGTTAGCAGAACAGCTCCTGTTTCTTTCTCCAGGGATAACACCTCAACAGTAAGATCAACACAGGATATTTCAAAAAGCTCTAATGCCAATACAAGGACGACTGATACCAAGAGCCCGAGTTCAACCAGGCCAACATATAACAGTGTTGACAGGACCTACACTCCGAGCTATAATAATCCGAGGATGAGCACAAGGCCTTCATATAACACCAGCAGATCCAACACCGATGTAAGCTCTTCCGGGTCAGGTACATACAGGAACAGCACCAGCACCAGTCCCAGCAGAAACAGCTCTTATTCTCAGGGTCAGACGCGAAATGCTCCGGCTTATAATAACACCAGGAGCTATTCCGCACCGGCAAGCAGGTCTCAAAGCAGCAGCTCATATACACCCTCAAGGTCATACAGCTCACCTTCAGGCAGCAGCTCTTATAGCTCCGGATCCAGCTCAAGAAGCTATTCTTCAGGATCTTCCAGCTACTCTTCAGGATCTTCTTCATCAGGATCTTCTTCCAGCAGATCTTCATCAGGCAGCTCTTCAGGAGGAAGACGCTAGGGGTAAAGTGATTCCGGCAATCTTATTTGGTTCATTCTGATAATAGAGTGGTGGAACGCTTTTATAAAAAATTATTGAAATGAAAAAGACACTATTGATAATCTTGACTCTCGCAGCTGCATTAAATACAGGCCTTGCGCAGAATGTTGACGATGCACTCAGATATTCACAGATTTTCTATAACGGAACAGCAAGATTCAATTCCATGGGAGGCGCATTCACTGCCCTGGGAGGCGATATATCTTCACTCAGCCTGAATCCTGCAGGATTAGGGCTCTTCCGCTCATCTGAAATATCTGTCTCTCCCCAACTTTATAATTTCAACTCCCTGTCAAATTTTAATGGGAGTAAAAATGAAGATAACCTGAATAATTTCAGCCTCGGCCAGGCAGGAATCATTCTTAATCTGAAAAATAACGACGTTACATCGGGGCTTGTCTCACTGAACATTGGGTATTCATTCAGTAAAACAAATTATCTCGACCAGTCAGTAAGGATAAAAGGAACCAGTAAAGGCAGTTCATTGCTCGATTCTTGGGCCGATCTCAGCACCGGAATTATAGACAACTGGCAGGACCATAATAATGGCGAACCCTATATCGATTCTTTATTATCTAACTCCGGCTATGCAGAGACATTCCTTGGCTGGTGGACCTGGTTGCTTGATACTATCCCCGGAACAGACAAAGCATTTGGTACAGCATATACAAATTATGGAAAATACCTTGCAGCATATGGCAAGGATATGACCAGGATACTTTCGACCAACGGGTATACCGGAGAACATTCTATTTCACTCGGCGCCAATTATTCCAACAAACTGTTTATTGGTGCAACTGTGGGAATTACCAAAGTGAGCTATGAAAGCAGGCTTGAACATTCTGAAATAAGTGACAGCACCCTGGCTTCAGGATTTAACCAGTTTGATTACTCCTTATATTATAAGAACTGGGGAACCGGTTATTCTCTTAAGCTTGGGATCATATATAAGCCGGTAGAGCCATTGAGACTGGGACTCTCCATCCATTCCCCCACATATTTCAGGCTTAATGAATATGCCAATGATAATATCGTTTCAGATGTCGAGGGGAAGCTTGATGATACCCAGAAGAATGACCCGATGTGGTACAGCTATGCGCTTACCACCCCTTTCAGAGTCAATGCAGGTGTTGCTTTCCAACTCAGAAAACTGGCTGTTCTCAGTGCTGACTATGAATTTGCTGATTATGGTATGGCAAGGTTTTCAGAGACAGGCGACGGGTATGATTATACTCAGAAGAATGACGAGATCAAGAACAACCTCCGTTCAGCAAATAATCTTCGCTTAGGAGCTGAATTCAGGATCAGGAGACTATACCTGCGTGGTGGTTATGGATATTATGGAAGAGCCTATAAGAAAGATGATATAAATGCAGATCTTAATTACCACTCACTCTCGGGAGGAGTTGGTTTCAGAGATCAGAATATTTACCTCGACTTTGGCTATACCAGGATGACTAATCCCAATCAGTATATTCTTTACCAGTTTGTTAATGATGCAGACCAGCTTGTTTCTGAATCTTCAGGGATAAACATAAGCCGGAATATATTTACAGTGTCTTTCGGATATAAATTTGGTTATTAGTACTTTGTTTGACTTCCTTGAAAAGCTGCTGTAAAAGGCAGCTTTTTTTTTCAAACTATCAAAGGAAATTCCTGGCTTCAGGTCCGGTATTGAAAAGGAGATCAACAATACTTAGCCTGCTTTCCAAACCTGGAACAGAATTGAAAGCCTGTATATAAGGCTTTGATTTATAATCAGTTTTCTTTTTAGGCGATATCTTGTACCTGTAATCACTTTCCTCTTTTTCCAATGGTACGAATTCAGTAGTAAATGCTATCTCCGCATCAAAATGGATCAACTTGGAAATATTAGTCAGCAGTTCCATATTCAAATCAAGCAGGAACTCATGATGATTCATTATTATCTCCTGAAGAGTTTCAAAATAATACATAAAAAAAGGAGAGGAGCTGTATGCTGAAGCAATAGCCCTCAGGTGTACCTGCTGCCATCTTTTCGAATAGTCTATTCTTATATCCTTTATATGTGTCTTATGAAAGCTTCCGAGATAGACGGGGACAGAAAGTGCATGAATACCCGAAGCTGAAAGGATATAGCACCGGTTCCGGTATGATTGTTTAATGTAGTTTTCTTCTTTTTCAACCAGTACAGAACCTGCCCTCATTATCTGAGCAAAATACTCTGCAGGTGGAAGATAAGCAGTTGATAGGAGTATTTTACCTGCCATCTCAAGTTACTTCATCCTGTTTATCATACTTGCTGAAAAGCCTGCTCCGAACCCATTATCGATATTTACCACTGTAACTCCTGAAGAACAGCTGGTCAGCATGGCCAGCAGCGCCGAAATACCACCGAAGTTAGCACCATAACCAACACTTGTGGGCACTGCTATTACCGGTATATCAACGAGTCCTCCAACGACACTGGCCAGGGCGCCTTCCATTCCTGCAATAACAATGATCACACGGCATTCCCTTATTTCAGGAAGCTTGTCAACAAGCCTGTGAATGCCTGCGACCCCGGCATCAAAGATCCTTACGACCTTATTTCCCAGGAGCTCGGCTGTTACTGCAGCTTCCTCAGCGACAGGAATATCAGATGTGCCGGCAGTAATAACAGCTATTTTGGTTTTTGGAATTAACGGCTTTTTATTCTGAACGGAGATTATCTTCGCTTCTGCATGAAAGACTGCTTTCGGAGAAATCTCCCTGACAGCCTCAAACATTTCATTTGTAGCTCTTGTCCCAATGATATTGTTTTCCTTCTTAACCATCACCCTGAATATCTCTTTCACCTGCACGGTTGTTTTACCGGCGCAATAGACGATTTCAGGGTATCCTGTTCTCATTTCACGGTGATGATCGATCCTGGCGAAGCCCAGATCGGTATAAGGGAAGCTCTTAAGTACCTCAAGCGCCTGGCTGACGCTTAGTTTTCCACTTTTAACTTCATTGAGCAGCTTTTCAACTTCCTTGGATGTCATTTTTCAGATATTTCTTCATTCATACTTCCGGTCCTGTAACCTTCGAGGTCCAAAGATATATATCTGAATCCTATTTGCTTCAGTCTGGAAACAATTTGTTCCCTGTCTGGGTCATGAATTATCCTTTTAAGAAAACCGGGAAGACACTCTATTCTTGCAACTTCGCCGTGTAATCTGACTCTGGTCCCGGGATAGCCGATATCGAAAAGGAAATCCTCGGCCTTCTCTATCATCCTGAGAATGCCTTCAGAAATTTCAGTATCGTATGGTATCCTGGTCAACAGGCATGCCATAGCCGGTTTGTTCCAGACAGCCAGTCCATCTTTCATAAGAAGTTCACGGATCTCATTTTTATTAAGGCCCGATTCCAGAAGAGGACTTCTTACGGAAAGCTCTTTCAATGCTCTTAATCCGGGTCTTAATTCGCCTGTGTCATCAGCATTTGTGCCATCAAGTAAATACTGGTACCCGTTCTCTGATGCAAATTGTGCAATCTTGCTGAATAGTATTTTTTTACACAGGTAACATCTCTCTTTTGGATTATGTCGAATTATTTCAGGAAAGTCGAGATCAATTACCTTATGATCGATGCCATGTGAATATGCGAACTCTATTGCTTCATTAATCTCCCTGGCAGGCATATAGGGAGTTCGTATTGTAACAGCCAACATCTTAACCTTGTCGATGCTTTTGGCCCTGTGTACCAGGAAGGAACTGTCTACCCCACCTGAAAAAGCAATAACAAATGACTTCAGCTCTTTCAGGATTGAGTCAAGCCTGGTGATTTTTTCTTCTGTCATTTACTTTTAACAATCAAAGTCATGATTTTGTTGTATACTTCTTTAATGGGTAGGTTCTTTTCTGCAGCGATCTTTTTACAATCATCATATTCAGGTTTTACAGATACCTGCCGGCCTTTGTAGAAGGAGCGTTTCACCCTTACATTTCCAAATGGACTTTTAATGACATCGAATTTCCTTGTAAGCGTTTCTTTGCTGAAAGGGAAAACCCTGATTCCGACAGAAGTCGACTCGGTAAAAATTATTTCTTTAAGCCTGTCTTCATTTCCCGGTTCGCAGATGATATTCAGAATATTGCCTGGCCGGCCTTTCTTCATGATGATATTCGTAAGGTAAACATCAGAAGCTTCAGCTTCAAAGAGCTTTTCAGAAATATATTCAAAGAATTCCGGGTTCATATCATCGATATTGCATTCAAGAAGCACTGCATCGTGCCCGCTTTCATTCTTTTCCGATTCACCCAAAAACACGCGGAGCAGATTTGGGACATCAGGATTCTCCTTGTGTCCCACTCCGTAACCTGCCTTATGAATCTTAAATCTCAGTACGGGGCCAAAACTGGTACCCAGTGCAGAAATGATCGCAGCTCCGGTAGGTGTCGTAGCTTCGAAACTTACACCACCGGCTTTAACCGGAAGACCTCTGAGAATTTCAGTTGTGGCTGGTGCAGGAACAGGAAGTATCCCATGTTCACATTTAACATATCCGCTGCCTAGTTCAACAGGTGAAACATGGACCATATCAACTTTTAATGAATTGAAACAAACAGCTGCTCCCACAATATCAATTATTGAATCCATTGCACCTACCTCATGAAAATGCACTTTTTCTACCGGTATACCATGCACCAGGGCCTCAGCATGTGCAACTTTCAGGAATATTTTCCTGCTTAATTCTTTTGTGGCTTCGTCGAGGAGCGATGCATCAATAATTCTTTCAATATCATGCAGATGCCGGTGTGCGTGTTCATGGCCCGAAAGCTTTATAGTGACCTTGGTTCCGTGTATGCCATGTCTTTGATCCCGCTCAACAATCATCTTCCAGCCTTTCAGGTTGAGCTTATTTAGCTCCCTGTTCAGTAATGTTTTACTGACACCCAGGTCAATCATGGCTCCCAGGTTCATATCACCGCTAATACCGGAGAAACAATCGTAATAAAGTATTTTCATCGATCACCCTGTCTTTTATTTATGAACTCTTAAATTATGTTAAAAGAAAATGTCCTTTTTTCAGGTTACTAAGATAATATTAATGTCGGAACCGACCTCTTATGCTTATCGTGGAGCGTTAAGGAAGAATTCATTTTCAGTTATGCAGCTTCTGTAAAACCCTGAGATCAGGATTGTACCTCATTTGAAGTATGGCATGATATCGAAAAAAATAGTATTTTTCGGCTCTCAAACCGATATATTTAATAAGGAAGCTAGTAATCATGAGAAGAAGAGATTTTTTAAAGAAATCGGCTGGTGCAGGGCTGGCAGCAGGTGCAGCATTAAGTCTTGGCGGATACGAAAAACTATGGGCAGGTCCGGTCTATAATACCAAATACGATATGGTAGCCATTATGGGGGGGTCTCCTGAAGCCATGTTTGACCTTGGTATCCAGGAACTTGGCGGCATGGGTGCATTCGTCCAGAAAGGGCAGAAAGTGCTTGTAAAGCCAAATATTGGATGGGACCGTACACCGGAGTTTGCTGCTAATACCCATCCCGGCCTGGTAGCCAGGATCATAGAACATTGTTTTAAAGCAGGAGCTAAAGAGGTTTATGTTTTTGACCATACTTGTGACAACTGGGTAAACTGCTATAAAAATTCAGGTATTGAGAAAGCTGCAAAAAGTGCAGGTGCTAAGGTTGTCCCGGGGAATTCGGAAAACTATTATCAGCAGGTTGAAATCCCGGGCGGAGTGAAGCTTAAGACTGCAAAGGTGCATCAGCTTCTTCTTGAAACAGATGTATTCATAAATGTACCTGTACTTAAAAATCATAATTCAACCAGGATGACCTCCTGTCTGAAGAACATGATGGGCGTAGTATGGGACCGCGGTTACTGGCATGCCAATAATCTCAACCAGTGTATCGCTGATTATGCCCTTTTCGAAAGGAAGCCTGCACTCAATATCATCGACTGCTACAATGTTATGGTAAAGAATGGACCTCAGGGTGTATCAAAAGCCGATGTGGTGGAGATGAAGTCACAGATAATCTCAACCGATTGGGTGGCAGCAGATGCTGCAGCCTCAAAGATGCTTGGAGTTGAAATAGAAAAAATAGAATATATTCCTTTCGCGCACAAAATGGGATTGGGTAACATGAAACTTGAATCCCTGAACATTAAAAGAATTAAAATGTAATGCCCGATGAGGTCGCCTAACCTGAGAAGATTCCGGATACTTTTTTCTTCAATAATCCTGATTTGTTTTACCCTGGTTTTTATTGATTATAAGAACCTTATCCCGGTTAAATATATAAATATACTTCTTGCTACCCAGTTCATTCCATCATTGTTGAAATTTCACGACCTCGGGACACTTGTAACAGCTGGCTTTGTGGCTATACTGATCCTGACATTTCTCTCAGGGCGAACATATTGTTCATTTCTCTGCCCGCTGGGTATTGGTCAGGATCTGTTCAGCAGGATAGGTGGCAAGATCAGGAGGAAATTCAGAAGATATGGTTTCAAGAAGCCATTCACGATTATCAGGTACACACTCCTTGTTGCAACAATAGTTGTTACAGTTTTCTGGGGCGTTTACCTGCTTACTCTCCTGGATCCTTACAGTATTTTCGGCAGGTTTATGACATATTTCGGTAAACCTGTAATACTGGTTATAAATAATTTTCTCGCCTGGGGATTTCAGAAATTTGATATTTACACTTTTGATCATATCACAATAAAGGGCTTCCAGCTGCTTACATACTCTATACCAATATTGTTCCTGCTTCTTGTGGGTATTCTTTCGCTGGCAAAAGGAAGGCTCTACTGCAATATGATCTGTCCGGTAGGGACATTGCTTGGTTTGCTCTCAAAAGTTTCGATCCTCCGTATAAAGTTTGATGAAAGCAGATGCACAAAATGCGGAAGATGTTCTGTCGGTTGTAAATCATCATGCATTGACTTTCTTCAGCATAAGGTAGATGTTACCAGGTGTGTCGATTGTTTTAATTGTGTAAATATTTGCCAGGAAAAGGCAATCTCCTATGGTATTGTCAGGTTTAAGAAAACAGAAAAGGAGGCAGATCCGGAAAAACGCAAGTTTGTGGCAGGAGCAATCATGCTTATGCTTGGCATTCCCCAACTGGTGAAAGGACAAGAGAAGACAGCACCTCTTCCCAAGAAAGCCTCAACAGTCAAGGAAAATAAAACATGCCCTGTATGCCCTCCGGGAGGTGTTTCTATCGATGACTTCAATATGGATTGTACGGCATGCTCGCTCTGCATTAATGCATGTCCGAATGGTGTCCTCCAACCGGCTTTGATGCAATATGGTATAGCAGGAATTATGCAGCCGGTAATGAATTACCATAAGAGCTTCTGCACATATAATTGTACAAAATGTACAGAAATATGCCCCACATATGCACTTCATCCTCTTCTTCCGGAAGCTAAAAAGCTTACCCAGCTTGGGAAGGTGCATTTTATAAAAGATAATTGTATTGTAAAGACTGAGAAAACAGCTTGCGGAGCCTGCTCTGAATCATGCCCGACAAAAGCTGTTTTTATGATACCTTATGAGGGAAACCTCCTCATACCTGAAGTAAACGTGGATATCTGCATAGGTTGCGGTCATTGTGAATTTGCCTGTCCTACTTCCCCGTACAAGGCAATATACGTCGATGGCAACCGTGTTCATGTCGCAGCTCTGCCCCCCGAAAACAAGGAACCTGAAATAAAAGCTGTCGAAGAATTTCCATTCTAGGTGTTTAGCGCTGATTCTTGTGCCCGGACCATGAAAACATGATAATTGTTAGCATTGTGTCCCGATAATCAGCTAAATTTGTTATATATAAAATTCATCTTGTATTCTTTATGAAACCATCACATATTGAGCATATTGGAATTGCTGTTTCAAGCCTTGAGAATGCGATCGCATTTTATGAAAATATTTTGGGACTGAAGTGTTACAATATTGAAGAGGTAGCTGAACAAAAGGTCCGCACTGCATTTTTCATGGTTGGCCAAACCAAGATTGAACTTCTGGAATCAACTGACCCTGAAGGCCCCATCGGTAAGTTTATAGAAAAGCGAGGCGAAGGGATACATCATATTGCCTTTGCAGTAAAAGACCTGGAAGAACAACTTAAGAAAGCTCAGGAATCCGGAGTTAAGCTTATTGACACAGTACCAAGAAAGGGGGCTGAAGGATTGGATATCGCTTTTCTTCATCCCAGATCAGCATCAGGAGTCCTGGTTGAATTGTGCGAGGACAAAAACAAAGGATGAAATAATTATACAATATGAGCAGCAAGGTTGCCTCAGCCGGAAATGCCGGACCAAAGGTAAGATCCGACTGTGAAGTTATCCTGGAAACCAGGCAGGGAGGTGGTCTGGTAATTAACCTGAAATCGAAAGTCAAGGCTCTCTATGGTGAGTCTATCCGGAGCCTGTCCTCTGAAGTTCTGAATTTCTATGGCATCAGGAATGCATCTGTTACTGTTGATGACTCAGGAGCGTTGCCATTTGTTCTGATGGCACGACTGGAGGCTGCTATCAGAAAGCTGACCGGGAGTGAAAAAGAATTCCTTCCCGTTATGGCAAAAGAGAATCTCTATTCCACTCCGCCTGACAGAACCAGATTTTCAAGGTTATATCTCCCGGGAAATACCCCCGGACTTATGATCAATGCCGGGCTTCATTCATCGTGGGGTATTATACTCGATCTGGAAGATTCTGTTGCTCCAGACAGGAAAGATGAAGCCAGGATACTGGTGAGGAATGCCCTGCGACAGATCGACTTCAGGGGGGCAGAACGAATGGTTAGGATAAACCAGGGTGAGACTGGTGCCAGAGATATTAAATGCATCATCCCTCATAATGTAAACCTGATACTGATTCCGAAATGTGAATCAGCAGACCAGGTAAGAATGATTGATGATATGATTATATCAGTAAGCCGACAGGTAAAAACCAAGAATAATGTTTACCTGATGCCTATAGTTGAGAGTGCCCTCGGAATTGAAAATTGTTTTGATATTGCACGATCATCGCCTAATGTTGTTGCAATTGCCATCGGGCTTGAAGACTTTACAGCCGATATGGGTGTCCAGAGAACCTCTGAAGGATCTGAATCCCTCTATGCCAGGTCGAGGCTGGTGGTTGCCGCAAAAGCTGCTGGTGTTCAGCCCATTGATTCTGTATTTTCTGATGTGGCCGACCTTGACGGTCTCAGAATGAACGTCATGAAATCCAAATCCCTGGGTTATGTGGGGATGGGTTGTATTCACCCCAGGCAGATAAAAATTATAAATCAGGGATATGCTCCTGATAAAGCGGAAACCGAAAAAGCCATTAAAATTGTTTTGGCGTTTGAGGAAGCTTCGAAAAAGGGCCTGGGTGTTGTGGCTCTCGGAACACGTATGATTGATGCACCGGTGGTTGCCAGGGCGCAAAAGACAATCAGGCTTGCCGAAAAGCTTGGGCTTATTGATGGTAACTGGAGGCAGGAAACAACCTGAATGTGATTTAAGAGTTGCTGGTTGTGAAAGTGTTTCCTTTTACACTGAACATTGCAAATATGATTCTTAATCCTCAATTGAAGTTGCTAATCTCTGTATTCAGCATATGGCAGTAAAAACGATTATCAATGCAGCTGGCAGAAGGGTACCGTTAAAAATTAACGGGCAATCTGTAATTCCCTTCAAAGGAGTTGGAAAGCACAGGCCTTCCGGAAGAAAATATTCACCTCCGATACCCACGTGTGCTGATTTTCCGGCTGACGGAAATAAAGTGACCGGCTCTCTCGAAGAAGCCCTTAGGAAATGCGGCCTTCGGAACGGAATGACTATTTCAACTCATCATCATCTTCGGGACGGTGACCTGGTGAGCAACAGAATATTTGAAATTGCATCAGCAATGGGTGTAAAGGACCTGGTATGGTTTCCTTCGGCATCATTCCCTTGCAATGATCCTGTGATAAAATACCTCGAAGACGGCACAATAAACAGGATTGAGGGCAGCATGAATGGACCTCTTGGAAGGTTTGTTTCAGAAGGGAGAATGAAGGGCACTGCAGTTCTGAGGTCACACGGCGGACGGGTTCAGGCTATTCAGGACGGGGAGGTAAAAATCGACATAGCGGTAATGGTGGCACCGTCAGCGGATTCCTTTGGTAATGCAAAAGGTACAGGAGGCCAGTCATCCTGTGGAGTAATAGGATACGGGAAAGCCGACAGCATGTATGCTTCAAAAGTAATTGTTGTGACTGATAATCTGGTTGAGGTTCCCTGTTATCCAATGGAGATTGAAGGTAATTATGTTGATTGTGTTGTTGTCGTTGATAAGATAGGTATCCCGGAAAAGATAGTATCAGGAACTACAGAAATTACCAAAAGCCCCGACAGGATATTAATTGCCGAAATGACTGCTTTATTCCTGGAGAAATCCGGCATCCTGAAGGATGGCGTTACGATGCAGGCCGGAGCTGGTGGTACATCGCTGGCTATAGCTGTTTTTGTACATGAGATTCTCAAAAACAAAGGCTGGAAATCCAGGTTTGGTTTCGGAGGTAGCACCAAATACATGGTAAAGATGCTCGAAGAGGGGCAGATGGGATATATTCTTGATGCCCAGGCATTCGATCTTGATGCTGTCAGGTCAATTGAGAGTAATCCCAATCATATTCCATACCCGGTCTTCAATGCATATAACTATCATTCAAAGGGAAACCTCACCAGCATGATGGATATAATGATCCTTGGTGCAACAGAGGTTGACCTTAATTTCAATGGTAATGTTGTTACTCATTCAGACGGTTACCTGCTCCATGGCATCGGGGGGTGGCAGAATTGCCTTCATGCAAAGAATGTAATACTCCCGCTACCTCTTTTCCGCGACCGAATCCCTGTGATAGTCGATGAGGTAACAACACTATGCGGCCCTGGTGAGCTCATCGATGTAATCATAACTGAGAGGGGAATTGCAATAAATCCACTGAGGAAGGATCTTATAAAAAGCGTTAAAGGGAGCGGTCTTCCTTTAAGGACCATTAAAGATCTGAAGGAAGAAGCCGAGAGGATATGTGGAAAACCAGAGAAAGCAAAGTTCGAAGAGGATATTGTGGCAGCAATCAAATGGGTAGACGGCACAGTGATAGATGTTGTCAGAAAGCTTAAACGAAACTGATTGACAGATGGAAAGATATAAGTGCCAGGTTTGTGGCTATATTTATGACCCTGCGGAAGGTGATCCTGGCAGGGGAATTGAGCCGGGGACTCCCTTCAGTGATCTTCCGGATAATTATGAATGTCCCGTCTGTTTTGCGGGGAAGAGCGAATTTTTCAGCTGCGACTGACAGCTAATGTTTTTCAGGTTACTGCCTGGATTATTTAAGCGGAATATTACCAAGAACCTCAAGTAGCAGATCCCAGAACATCTGTGCGGTCCTGATCTCTATTTTTTCTTCAGGTGTGTGGGCGCCTCTTATCGTTGGTCCAAAGGAGATCATATCAATGCCCTTAACTTTCTCAAAGATAAGTCCGCATTCCAGTCCGGCATGTATAGCCCGGATCTGGGGATCATGTCCGAAGAGCTTCCTGTATGATTCACCGGTAATTTTCAATATTTCTGATGACATATTGGGTCTCCAGCCGGGATAACCGTCGGAATGCTCAACTTTTGCTCCAGCCAGCATCAGGCATGATTCCACCATGGCTGCAACATCTCTTTTGGATGAATCAATCGAGCTTCTCTGGGTAGTGATAATTCTTATTGTGTTATTCTCATCAAATTTGACAGCAGCAAGATTGGTGGATGTTTCAACAAGATCATCCATTTCTTTGGACCAGGCTATAGGTCCATGCGGGCAGCAGGTAAGTGATGAAAGCAATTTGCTCTGACTGTTCTTATCCATCCCGGTTGCAGGTTTTTTTGTATCCCTGGCCGAGATTTTAAGATCTTTTTCAATATGTCCAAGCTCATCAATCAATAGTGTGTAAAAGTCAATTATCCATTGTTTTACAGAGTCGACAGACTGTTTATTTACAAGGATAGTAGCAAAGGCTTCCCGTGGAATGGCATTGCGGAGATTACCACCGTTAAAAACACTGACAATAATATTATATTCGTTTGACAGGTTCCATAAAAGCCTGTTCATTATTTTGACTGAGTTACCAAAACCTTTATGTATCTCATCACCTGAATGACCACCTCTTAATCCTGTTACAGAAACCTCAAGAGCAACGGTATCCGGTGGGGCAGGCAACGATTCGTATTTCATTTCCCCTACAGTGTCCATTCCTCCGGCACAGCCAATATACAGAATACCCTCATCTTCAGAATCGAGGTTTATTAGTATCCTGCCGTCAAAAAAGCCAGGTCTAAGGTTTATGGCTCCTGTCATTCCTGATTCTTCATCAACAGTAAAGAGACATTCAATCCTTCCTGTTTTGATGTTTTTATCTGTAAGAATGGCCATCTGGGCGGCAATACCGATTCCGTCATCAGCTCCAAGGGTAGTTCCGTTAGCTGTGACCCAACCTCCGTTAATTACGGGTATAATAGGATCCTCTGACCAGTTGTGGGGGTGATCAGCATTCTTTTCACCAACCATGTCCATATGACTCTGAAGGACAACCGTTTTACGGTTTTCCATACCCTGCGAGGAGGGCTTTATAATAAGTATATTACCGGCCTCATCTTCTTTTGACTCCAGCGAATTCTTTTTTGCAAATTGAAGAAGATATTCCCTGATCTTCGATTCATTCTTCGACAAACGTGGGATACTGCAAATCTCTTCAAAATATGACCAGACCAATTCCGGTTTTAATTCGGATATAGCGCTCATGCCTCTCTGTTAGTGAGGACAAATGTACATTTTTTTTGAATATTGCAACGACAGGATTGAGGTCAGTGAGGTATTAAATTTGACTTTTTTTAACTATTTTTACTGAAGTCACTACCCGAAAAAATCATCATATGAGAAAACATACTATAGTAGCTTTGCCTGGAGACGGCATAGGAGCCATTGTTCTTCAACAGGCGATAAGAGTCCTTGATGCTGCTGGTTTTAATGCAGATTATGTATATGGAGACATTGGATGGGACTTCTGGAGAAAGGAAGGCAATCCGCTGCCAGTAAGAACACTGGAGCTTATTAAGAAATACAAAATTGCCCTTTTCGGGGCAATCACTTCCAAGCCAAATGAAGAGGCGAAGGCAGAGCTTGATCCATCTCTGCAGGGAAAGGGATTAGTTTATTCCAGCCCTATTGTAGGATTACGACAGCATTTCAACCTCGATATCTGTGTGAGACCATGCAAATCGTATAAAGGAAATCCACTCAATTTCATTCGAAGGGGAAAGGAAAATATTATCGAGGAACCAATGGTCGATGTTGTGATATTCAGGCAGAACACTGAATGCCTCTATTCAGGTGTGGAGTGGACCAATCCTCCCGAGAACGTTTACCAGGCCTTCCAGTCACATCCAAAGTTCAGGGATAATTTCGGTAAAGTTCCTGTAAATGAGCTTTCCATCTCCACCAGGATATTCACCAGGAAAGCAACCGAACGAATATTAATGGCGGCATTTGAATATGCAAAAAAATACGGATACAAATCTGTCACGGTATGTGAAAAACCTAATGTGGTACGCGAGACTTCAGGACTTATGTGGAAGCTGGCAAAAGAGATTCAGAAAAATTTATTTCCCGATATCAGGCTGATAAACACCAATATAGATGCCCAGATGATGTGGCTGACTAAAAATCCTGAAGATTATGGAGTTATTGTTGCAGGAAATATGTTTGGAGATATTGCATCTGATGGTTTTGCAGGGCTCATCGGTGGACTGGGGTTTGCCTGCAGCGCACAATTCTCGGAAGATGGTATTGCAGTGTTTGAGCCTACTCATGGCTCGGCACCAAAGTATGCAGATTACAAAGTATCAATCGTGAACCCGATTGCAATGATCGAATCAGCATGTATGATGCTCGACTACATAGGTGAAAGGAAAATCTACGACTCCATAAGGAAGGCGGTGGCAGAAGTTATTCTTGAAGGGAAGGTGAAGACTTATGATATGATGAAACTTCAGGGACGACCTGATGTTCTTGATAACGGCGCTGCATCGACTTCGCAGATGACCGACGCAATAATAGAGAAACTTGGCAAATAAAAACCTGTCATGACTGATACTATAAAAAAACTTTGGCCGGAACTGGAGTGGATCAATGATCCTGAACTCAGGGAGAAAACTGCTGCCACCTGGCAAAAGGCCCTGGATAAAAGCATTCTTAAGGCTTCTGATCTTGAGAGAATCCCATTTACCCTTCTTTGCGGCCCTGATCTGAAGGTTAGCTTCATGTTGCACAAAAGGTGTGTTGTTCATCTTGCAAAGAAATGCGGGGAAACGATGAACAGCTTTTTTGGCAATGACCTTCCTGTAAATATGGATCTCCTTATTGCAGGAGCTATACTTGCTGATGTTGGTAAACTACTTGAATACGAGTTGGATAAAGAAGGCAGGGCTATCCAGGGAAAATACGGGCAATATCTCAGACACCCCTTTTCAGGTGTCTCTCTTGCCGAGGAATGCGGAATTCCGGCAGAAGTTTGTCATATCATAGCAACTCACGCTGGTGAAGGTGATATGGTGAAAAGGACCACCGAAGCATATATAGTTCATCATGCCGATTTTATGGCATTTGAACCTTTTAAAAGCAGGTTAAAATAGACTCCGGTTTTGAAAATATTAGCCCAGCTTCATTTTTTCCACCTGCTCAATATTCCTTTCATTGGTAACTGCTTTCGCTTCTGTGGTATAGAGGAAGTCGATAAGGTCCATATAACGGTCTGTTATCTTCCCTCTGACGATTTTAAGCGATGAATTCATTAGTCCGTTTTCGTCATTAAAACCTTCTTCGAGGATTCCTATTGCTACTGGTAACCATCTCTGCGGGAACATCTTACCGTATTTGCCGTTTGTTCTGTATTCATCAACTTCGGCTTCGAGAAGGTTCAGAACAGCTCGCTTTCCTTCATCAGAATCTGCTGTCAGGTTCTTTTCCTCAAGAAAGACCTTCAGGGCATGCTGATTGGGAACAATCAGGGCTACAGTATAGGGTTTCTGGTTGTTGTACAACATACACTGGTCGATGTATTTTGACTGTTCAGTGATCGCTTCCTCTATACCTTCAGGACTGAATTTTTCTCCATCGTCGGCAATGAGCAGGCTTTTAAACCTTCCCAATACATAGAGATACCCATCTTTCGACATATACCCCATATCGCCGGTATGAAGCCACCCGTCTTTAATTGTATCTTTAGTGGCAGTTTCATTCTTCCAGTATCCATGCATTACATTACCGCCACGGATTACAATTTCACCTTTTTCTCCAACAGGCAATTCTTTTCCATCCTCATCACAGATCTTGAGATCCATATTATTCACAAGGGGGCCTGATGAACCAAGCTTATGCCGGGCAGTAGAATTGGACGATATAACCGGAGAGGCTTCGCTGAGGCCATATCCCTGGAACATTGGAATGCCAAGAGCATAGAAAAACCGCTGAAGCTCAATATCAAGAAGAGCTCCTCCTCCAATGAAATAATCAAGCTCACCACCGTAAGCTTCCCTGATCTTGCTGAACAGGATTTTATCGAAAAGGTTAAGGAGTGGTTTTTTAAGTTTCTGAAGACCCTGGCCACGATTCCAACCTTCCTTATTGTAAGAATATGATATTCCGAGTGCAAAATTGAAGAGCATTTCTGTAACCCTGCCCTTTTCTTTTATCCCTTTCTCAATGTTCTTCCTGAAGTTCTTTGCTATAGCAGGCACACTCATGAGAAGATTTGGTTTTATCTCTTTCAGGTTTACCGGGATATTCCTGAGAGCCTCCATCGGGGTTTTCCCGGATTTGGGAGCTGCAATGCTGGCACCTTTACCCATGAAGGCAAAAATCCCGCAGGTATGGCCAAATGAATGGTCCCATGGGAGTATCAGAAGAGTCTTATAGAAAGGAGGTATATCCATCAGACTGTAAGCCTGGTACACATTTGTCACATAATTGCCATGAGTGAGTATAATTCCTTTCGGATCAGCTGTTGTCCCTGACGTATAGCAGATATTAGCATAGTCGGAAGGTGTGATGCTTTTATATAATGCCTCAAATTCAGCCATATTTTCTGGACTCTGCAACCATTCCTTTCCTAATTTTCTTACTTCATTGAAATGGATCTCATTGGGAGCATACTCCTCCTGTGTATCAAAATGTACTATCTTTTCAATGGTTCTGCATTCTTTCAAGACCTCTTTAACTTTAACTGCCTGGGTGGACGAAACCAGGATTATCCTTGATTCTGAATGATTAAGCCGGAACTTTATTTCTTCAGGCGAGAGACGGATTGAAAGGGGAACATTCATAGCTCCGGTATAAAGGATACCCAGCTCCCCGATAACCCAGCTGTTCCGCCCTTCTGAAATAAGGCTGAGCCGGTCGCCTTTTTTGATTCCCAGGCAGATGAGGCCGGCAGCAAATTCATAGACCTGTTTCCGGGTCTCTTCATAAGTGGTGCCTTCATATTTGTCCCCGGGTTTTTCCCACAGATATATGTTGGTTCCGAATTTTTCGACACTCTCTTCAAAGAATTGGATTAAGGATTTCATCTCACAGGTTTTAATAATTCGGTGTCTAATATACGAAATCCATAAAAATATTGCTCCGGGAGTATAGCAATTCTGATTTGGAATGATTGACAGTAATTTGTATCTTTGATTATTGTCGGGTATAAAATATTGTGAAGCAGACAGTTGTTTTAACTAAAATGTGTATAAAATGAGACATTTAGCTTTATTATTAACTATAGTGATATTTACTTCAATGTCGTCGTGTAAATTCTTCAAAGAACATAAGATCTTTGGCAGAAAGAAAGCAGCACTTGCCGAGCTCCTTGAACAGCAGAAGAAGATACGCATTGCTGACTCGCTGAAATTGGTACAGGATCATCTCCTGGCAATTGAGAAAGCAAAGGCTGACTCAGCCAGGTTTGCTGAAGAACAGCGACTGGCACTGGCATCACGCTATAATATTGTAGTAGGGGCTTTTATCACTCCGGAATATGCGCGGGCATGGGCTGATGAATATCGTAACCGTGGATTCAATCCTGAGATTATTCCCATGGACGGGGGCAGGTTTGAACTTGTAGTCGCAGAAGCTTATGAGAATATTGGTAAGGCAGTACGGCGCCTGAATCAATTCCAGGATACTGTCCAGATTGACGCCTGGATTTATAAAAAGAATCAGTGACAACTGAACCCCCATGACTTATAACTAACAGGGAGTCAGTGAAATTAACCGGCAGAAATCTGTCAATTAGAAAAATAATCACCTGAAGATCGTCTCTTTCCTGTCAGGTCCGACAGAGACCATCTTAACCGGGATATGAGTATAATCCTCAATGAATTTAATATAATTTTTAAGGTTATCAGGAAGCTTTGAAAATTCCCGTATACCCGTAATATCCTCATTCCAGCCTGGAAATTCCTGGTATACAGGTTCCATTACTGCATTATTAAATGGCAGCTCACTGCATTCTTTCCCATCCGAGAGATATGATGTGCAGACTTTAATTTTACTGAATCCTGACAGAACATCACTCTTGGTCATGAAAAGTTGGGTCACTCCGTTTATCATTATGGCATATTTCAATGCCGGAAGGTCGAGCCAGCCGCATCTTCTCGGGCGCCCCGTTGTAGCACCAAACTCATGGCCGAGTTCTCTGAGCTTCGAACCGGTCTGATCGTTAAGCTCGGTAGGGAAGGGGCCGCTGCCAACCCTTGTGCAGTAAGCCTTAAAGATTCCAAAAACCTCGCCGATCTTCTTCGGAGATACCCCCAGTCCGGTACAGGCTCCAGCACTGATTGTATTTGAAGAAGTAACAAACGGGTAAGAACCGAAGTCTACATCCAGCATTGTTCCCTGGGCACCTTCGGCAAGTGTTTTTTTACCTTCTGCAGCCCGATCATTGATAAAGTATTCCGTATTCAGAATACGGAATTTTCTCATCATCTCTATTCCCTCAAACCAGCCTGATTCATATTCATTGAGGTCGAAGGAGAAACTATAGTTCTTCAAAATCTCCAGGTGTGTCTTGAGATGAGAATTGTACAGATCCCTGAAATCAGGGCTCAGTATATCACCGGCTCTCAGTCCGTTACGTGCAACTTTATCTGTATATGCAGGGCCTATGCCTTTCAGTGTTGATCCGATCTTTGAGCAGCCTTTGGCATGCTCATAGGCAGCATCAAGAATGCGATGACCCGGCAGTATTAGATTTGCTCTTGCCGATATGATAAGCCTCTTTACCAGTTCCTCTGCCGGAGGGCCGAGTGTATCGATTTCCTTCTTAAAAACAGCAGGATCTATGACTACACCATTGCCAATGATATTGATCTTATCAGAATGAAAAATCCCTGATGGAATAAGATGAAGGACATGCTTCACATTGTTGAATTCAAGTGAATGGCCTGCATTCGGACCACCCTGGAAGCGGGCAATAATATCGTAACCCGGGCTAATTGCATCTACTATCTTCCCCTTTCCTTCATCTCCCCATTGAAGCCCTAATAATATGTCAATTTTCATATAAGAAAATATCCTTTTGTGAAAACAGTCCACAAGGTACAAAATAATTCAACCGGTTTGCGACACTGTAATCGATTGTTGATAAATGGCAGAAAGTACTGCAGAAGCAATAAAAATGAGGTTGGTTCGAACAATAAAAAACCAACTGACTTGTTATTTATCTGATATTTTGTAACTTTATATGTTATAATAATAATCTAACAAACTCTATCATGAAAAAAGTATCTTACTTACTGATAATCGGATTAATCCTGTTATTAATTGCTCCACGGGGATATTCTCAGGGATCTGACTCGGAAAAAGATTTTAGATTTACAATCAAGACCAATCCTCTGAGTGCTCTGGGCGGACCGTTATATGTCCTCTGGATAGTACCAATAACATCAGAGTATAAACTGAGCTTCGAAGCCCGCACTTTTGAAAAGCAATCTGTCCAGATCGGACTCGGATATCTCGGCAGTAGTCCCCTTGTGACCACCCTGGGAGATCTTAATACAGGTGATACTTCAATAGTCTCAAGCGGTTTTCGCGTTCAGCTTTGCTATAAGATATTTCTTACCGATAACAAGGCTCCCAATGGCTTTTATGTTGGACCTCATTTTTCATATGCTTCTGCAAAAGTCATGAACAGCGAGATCAGGGAAAACTATGTAAGAGCTTCAAAATTGCAGGCTCACATTGCTCTTGGCTACCAGTTGATTACCAAGGGAGGTTTTGCCCTGGATATTTTCACGGGAATAGGTATAAAGAACAAGAGTTATGACTTCTCAAGTCAGGCCACAGACGACTTTTTCAATGATTTTGAGTTTTCCAATAAATTCACAATCAGTGTCCCGTTCGGCTTCAGCTTTGGATACGCGTTTTAGAAAAACCTGAATATCATAAGTTAAAGGATGTCCTGAAGGGCATCCTTTTATTTTAATATGATACTCGTTCTGTTAATTGAAATTATTATGGAAAGCCAGGTTGCCGACTATTTATCCTTCTTTTTATTGTCCTTCAGGTTGCCGTAGATATAAAGCGAATGATACTGAGGTGTAAAGTTATTCAGTTCAGAGGCCGTCCTGATGATTTCACTTATCCGCGGGTCACAGAATTCTATTACTTTTCCTGAGTCTATATCAATAAGATGGTCGTGCTGGCTGCACTGGTAAGCTCTTTCAAACTGGGCCATATTTTTCCCAAACTGGTGTTTCACAACAAGGTTACAGTCGAGCAGCAACTCAATTGTGTTGTAGAGAGTAGCCCGGCTCACACGGTAATTCTTGTTCTTCATGAATATATAAAGTGATTCAATATCAAAATGACCGGGCCTGGAGTAGATCTCGTCAAGAATAGCATACCTCTCCGGCGTTTTCCGGTGACCTTTTTTCTCAAGATATTCGGTGAAGATCTTTTTAACTGTACTCTTGGTATCGTCACTAATCATATCTGGACTAATTTAAAATAATGACCAAAAGTACCATTTTTTTGATTACAACAGCTATCGGCGAAATGTATATGGATTTTATTTTGAAAAATCTTCAACCCTCTTGACATTATCGATACCCTTGATATTAGATATCTTCATAATCAGGTTGTTAAGATCCTTGGTATGATGAACAAAAATATCAATAGTTCCTTCGAAAATACCATCTTTTACAGAAATATTGATATTCGACATATTTACCTTCAGTTCTGAAGAGATAATATTCGTTATCTCATTTACGAGTCCTATCCTGTCAATTCCGCTCATCTGGATCCTTGCAAGGAACGATACCAGTTTGTGAATAGCCCATTTGACTACTATTATCCGGTTCCCCTCATTCGACATTAATCTTATTGCAACCGGGCATTTGGGTTTGTGGATAACAATAGTTCCTTCCGGCGATCTGTATCCCATAACCTCATCACCCGGGATAGGATTGCAGCATTTTGCTATTTCGTAGGATTGTTCCGCATTTTCGACATTTTCCCTAAGAAGAAAGGGTACGCTGGTGTCAATTTTCCCACTTTTCTCACTTGCTTCCTTCGGTTCTTTTTTTGAACCAATGAGCTTAAGTTCCCAGTATTTTATAACATTTTTCCCGGGGTTTTTACGTACAATCTTCTTCAGGTTCTCGAGGTTTATAATTCCTAGTTCAATTCCTGAATAGAGTTCATCCTTGTTAGGTACATCGTAGGCATGCATCAGTTTCCTGACAATTTCTGCATTAGGTGAGACACCCAGCTCCTTCAGCTTAGTTTCCAGTATCACCATTCCTTTCTGAATCCGGTTTGTTGTCTCGGTCTTCAAGGCATCCTTAATTGCTTCTTTGGCTTTTGAGGTCCTGACGAATGAAAGCCATTCTTTTTCCGGTCTGGCAATTTCAGAAGTGATAATCTCAACCTGGTCGCCGCTCATAAGGACAGCACTTATTGGATTCAGCTTATAATTAATCTTTGCGCCGATCGCTTTATTCCCTATCTCAGTATGTATTTCATATGCAAAATCGAGTGCTGATGCTCCTTTAGGCAGGCTGAGGAGGGTTCCTTTCGGGGTGAAAACCATTATCTCTGATGAAAAGAGATTCATTTTAAATTCATCAAGAAACTCAATCGGGTCTTCAAGAGGATTTTCAAGCAATGTTCTGATTTTCTTGATCCATTTGTCAAGCTCACTTTCCTGACCTCCATCACCCTTGTATTTCCAGTGAGCGGCATAACCTCTCTCTGCAATCTCATCCATCCTGTGACTCCTGATCTGTACCTCCACCCACTTTCCTTCAGGACCCATAACGGTCACATGAAGGGCTTCATAGCCATTTGGTTTTGGTCTGCTTACCCAGTCGCGAAGCCTGTCGGGCTTAGGCAGGTATGTATCTGTGACCAGGGAGTATATGTTCCAGCACTGGGTTTTTTCAGGAATCCCTGCAGCTGGTTCAAACACGATTCTAACTGCAAGCACATCATATATCTCCTCAAATGGGACATTCTTGGATTGCATCTTTTTCCAGATGGAGAAGATCGATTTGGGTCGGCCACTGATATCGAACTTAATTCCTGCCTCAGTAAGCTTATCAATTATCGGCAGGGAGAACTTATTGATGAGGGTATAAAACTTCTTCTCACTATGCTTAAGCTTAGAGGCAATTTCTTCGTAAATCTGGGGTTGTCTGAATTTAAAGCTAAGGTCTTCGAGTTCACTTTTTATGGCATATAGTCCAAGCCTGTGAGCCAGCGGAGCATACAGGAAAATCGTTTCCCCGGCAATTTTCATTTTCTTATGCTCCGGCATTGAATCGAGGGTTCTCATATTATGCAACCTGTCGGCAATCTTGATCAGGATGACCCTCATATCGTCTGAAAGGGTAAGAAGCATTTTCCGGAAATTCTCGGCCTGCATTGATGCCGAATTTTCCTTATTGTATGTTCCGGAGATTTTAGTAAGCCCGTCTATCAGCGTTGCTATTTTGGAGCCGAAATCGCGTTCTACATCTTCAAGGGAATAATCAGTATCCTCCACAACGTCGTGAAGGAGAGCAGTGGTAATGGATCTTGCTCCCAGCCCGATCTCCTGGTTGACGATTTTTGCAACTGAAATTGGATGAACAATATATGGCTCACCAGACTTGCGCCGCATATTCCAGTGTGCCTCATTTGCAATCCTGAATGCTTTTTCGATCATCTCCCGGTCTCCAGGTTTATTGCACCGGGTCAGGTTGCTTATAAGTGAATCATATTCTGCCTGAATAAGTTTCTTATCCTCCTCATCAAAAAAATCCTTGTTCCCCATAAATATCCGGCAAAAATCTATACAAGTTACAAATATAGCTTTATTAAAGAAAACTTGCACAAATCCATATCATCACATTTATCACCGGTTATGGATAATTGTAACTGTTCCTGTCCGGACCAGGTCTTTGCCTGATGGCATCCTGGCAGTGAGAAACCATAAATAGACTCCTTCCGGCTGAGGAGTTCCATTAAAAGTGCCATCCCAGGATTCATTGAAGTCAATTGTATCAAAGACAGGTTTCCTTTTTATATTGGTTATTAAAAGCCTGTATGACAGAGGAGTAAATGAGAGTACCGGTTTGAAAAAGTCATTGACAGTATTATTATCGGGAGTGAATACCGTAGGAACAAATAACTTCTCTGTCACGGGCGTACATATCACCTGCGAATTGCTCTGTCCTGATGCCACATAAGGGTTTAAAGTTTCCACGGCCCTGACCATAAAACAAATATCTGAACGCGAAACCTTGTACATCAGGGTTTCATAATTTATTGTTAATGAAGAATCTGAAGATGGCAGGGAATAATTCTCCTCAAAATCATTTCCTGTCCTGATAAAGATCTTATATGAATCTATTGTACCTCTCCATTCTTTATATGTGTTCCAGGATAAATCAATCCTGTCATCACCTCTTTCTGCTGTGAGGACAATATTGGAGGCAATATTGGAAACTGTCACAGGATTATTGCAGTTATTTATCGCCTTCAGACGATAATAATTATTAATGCTGGTATTTGCTTTACTATCTGTGTAAATAATCTCTCCAGTGCCATTGGTGATATCCAAGAGCTTGGTGAACTGACTATCATTACCGGCTCTTTTTTCAATGGTGTAATTCCTGATCTCAGATAATGGATCGGTAGTGAAGGAAAGCTGTATTTCGTTGTCAGATAATACTGTAGCATAATCAGCATTTATCCATTCAGGAGGACGTTGCATTTTGGTGGTAAGGCATACTTTGTTTGAACCTGATGCATACCCTCCGTTCAGGTTTGCGTTTATATAAAAACAGTATTGAGCATTAACAATAAAGTCCTGAATTGTAATATTTGTTTTATCAGGTCCTGTTCCAATGCTGTCAGCAAAATTGGTGCTGTTCATAGAATAGAATATGCGATAGCCCTCAACCTCTTTAGGCACTGACAGGTAGCTGTTCCAGTTTAGTCCAATGCTTTTATTGCAGGTATCCAGCTGTACAGAGGCAAATATTGTACTTAGCTTGTTTGAGAGCGGACTTATATTCCCTGCGGTATCCATTGCCGCAATAACAAACGATTCACTGTAATACCCCGATCCTGAGGAATTATATAAATATTGTGTCGCAGCAGGATCATAAATGGTATCAAGTTCATAGCCTTCATTATTTATGAACTTGTAAACCACGTAGGACGATACATCCGGTGATGGGCTGGGTGACCATGTTATCTCAACATTTCCTGTGGTATGGTCTACTGAGACCAGCTGGAGCAATGGAGTCACGGGAGGATCTAGATCTGCCTGTCCGTTCAGGGTACTGACAGAAAAGATCATTATAATCATCAAGTATATAGATATTGGTCTCATCTTCCGGTTGTGATGTCCACTCTGTTAAATACGTTTCATTTGAACAGGATATTTTATTCAAAGGCAATTTTTTCCTGCAATGTTGTGGCTGGGACAAAACTAACTAAAAATCAGGCATGCTTTAGTATTGTTTTTATATTTGCATAATTATGTCCGGTAACAATTTTTTCAGAAAAATATTTAGTCCGAAAGCTGAAGTCAGTGATAATATCAGGCTTATATATATCCTCAGCCTGGTCGTTGGGCTGCTGAGTGCACTTGCAGCCGCCATACTGAAGAATGCAATTCACTACACTCAACTAATTCTGACTGAAGGTATTTCAGGCCTCTCTGGCAGGTATCTTTACCTGGCATATCCAGTTGCCGGAATGTTTCTCACAGTCATTTTTGTTAAGTTTATTGTCAGGGACAATATCAGCCATGGTATCAGCAGGATATTGTTTGCCATTTCAAAGAAGAAGAGCTATCTTAAAACTCATAACACATGGACGTCAGTAATTGCCAGCACCCTTACAATTGGTTTTGGCGGATCTGTAGGAGCAGAGGCGCCAATTGTGCTTACAGGCTCATCGATAGGATCTGTTATCGGAAGATTCTTCAAGCTTAATTACAGGAGTGTCACCCTCCTTATAGGATGCGGGGCGGCAGGTGCAGTATCCGGGATATTTAAAGCCCCTGTTGCAGGTATTGTTTTCACCCTGGAGATTCTGATGCTCGACCTGACAATCTCATCGATAGTTCCCCTGCTCATTTCTTCGGTAACCGCTGCTACTGTTGCCTATTTTCTTATGGGCGACAAGGTGATACTTACTTTCAACGTAACAGAAGCTTTTAATATCTCAAATATTCCATGGTACATAGTGCTTGGCATAGGATCAGGGCTGATATCACTTTATTTTTCCAAGATGACCCTCTTCCTGGAGAATAAATTTGAGAAGATCAGCAATGTATATTTGCGCCTGCTGGCAGGAGGAGTTATCCTTGGTTCACTCATCTTTCTGTTTCCTCCCTTATATGGTGAGGGTTATGATTCGCTTAAACTGCTGCTGCAGGGCGACATATCCTCATTTACGCAGAACAATATCTTCAGTGGAATATCGGGCAGCTTCTGGGGACTGACATTGTTCCTGACAGGGCTTGTTGTTCTTAAGGTTTTTGCAAGCAGCTCTACAAATGGGGCAGGAGGGGTTGGCGGAATTTTTGCACCAACACTTTTCCTGGGCGGGATTAATGGGTACCTGATCGCGAACGTCCTGAAGAACTTTTTCAATGTATCACTTCCTGATAACAGGTTTGTACTGGTTGGAATGGCAGGTACTATGGCCGGCGTAATGCATGCTCCTCTTACTGCCATATTCCTGATCGCTGAGATCACGGGAGGTTATGATCTCCTGATACCACTGATCATTACATCAACAATAGCATTTATAACTGTAAGGAGTTTTGAACGCCATTCAATTTATCATGTGCAGCTTGCCCGTAAAGGCGAACTCATTACACATGATAAGGATAAGGCCGTACTTACGCAGATGGACTGGAAAAAGGAAGTGGAAACTGACCTGATCAAGGTAAAGCCAGGAGATACCCTTGGCGACCTGGTAAAAGTCATATCACAATCGAAACGTAATATTTTCCCGGTTGTGGATGAATACAATATCCTCGAAGGAGTCGTTTCTCTTGATGAGGTGAGGGAAATAATGTTTAATCCCGAACTTTACAATTCCGTGATTATCCGTGATCTGATGACTATACCTCCTTCTTATATTGATACCAGGGAAAGCATTGAGACCGTTATGGAAACGTTCAGGAAGACAGGTGCCTGGAACCTTCCCGTGCTCGACAATGGATATTATATCGGATTTATTTCAAAATCAAGAATTTATACGACATACAGGGAGCTTCTTATACAGTTTTCAGAAGAATAAAATCTATAATTTAATATATTATGAAAAGGGATACTTTAATTTTTGATATTATCGAAAAAGAACGTCAGCGCCAGCTGAACGGAATTGAATTAATCGCATCAGAGAACTTTGTAAGCCCCCAGGTACTGGAAGCCATGGGATCAGTGTTAACAAACAAATATGCGGAGGGATATCCGGGTAACAGATATTATGGAGGATGTGAGTTTGTCGACAGGGCAGAGGAAACAGCCATTGAACGGCTTAAGCAGCTTTTTAATGCTGAATATGCAAATGTCCAGCCTCATTCCGGTGCCCAGGCCAATATGGCTGTCTTCATGACAGTGCTGAAGCCGGGAGATACATTTATGGGATTGAATCTCGCACATGGTGGACATCTTTCCCACGGATCGCCGGTTAATTCATCCGGTATCCTGTACAGGCCCGTAGCTTATGGAGTTAAGGAGGATACGGGACTTGTCGACTATGACATGATGGAAGAAATTGCATTGAAAGAAAAACCTAAGATGATAGTTGGTGGTGCATCTGCATACTCACGAGAGTGGAATTATGAAAGGATGAGGGCTATTGCAGATAAAATCGGCGCTATCTTAATGATAGACATGGCTCATCCTGCTGGCCTTATTGCAGCCGGGCTGCTCTCAAATCCACTGAAATATGCCCACATTGTAACATCAACCACGCATAAAACCCTGCGCGGACCACGTGGAGGTATAATACTTATGGGTAAGGATTTCGTCAATCCATGGGGTATTACAACCACCAAAGGTGAAGTAAGGATGATGTCGTCACTTCTTAACTCAGCGGTATTTCCCGGAGTGCAGGGAGGGCCACTGGAGCATGTTATTGCATCAAAGGCTGTATCGTTCGGTGAAGCCCTTGAACCGGAATTCAGGGAATACCAGAAGAGAGTTATGAGGAATGCCGTTGTAATGGCTGAAGCATTTATGAGCAAAGGCTACAAGGTGGTTTCGAACGGAACAGATAATCACCTTCTCCTGATCGACCTCCGGACAAAATTCCCTGAGATCTCCGGCAAGAAAGTTGAAAATGCTCTTGTACAAGCACATATTACAGTAAATAAAAATATGGTGCCATTTGACACACGATCGCCATTTCTTACATCAGGGCTCAGGGTAGGAACCCCGGCAATAACTACCAGAGGTATGAAGGAAGAACATATGGCAGATATTGTTGATCTTATTGATAATGTGATTTCAAATATTGAAAATGAAGCAGTTATAAAAGCAACGGGAGAGAAAGTGGTGAAAATGATGAGTTCCTTCCCTCTATACAGCTTTTGTTAAAGCAGAGTTTTGAGACTTGTATATTGATTTTTATTATTTTTGTTACCTTTACTAGCGAACTGTATCAATAAATACTGGAATGGGCCTTCAGAAGCGGATTTTCATTGTCGATGATGATCCATTTATTAACATGCTGGTAGTTAAGAGATTTACTGCCGAAGGTTATATTATGGAAGCATTCGAATCAGGAGAAGAATGCCTTAAATCACTTAATAAGAATCCTGACCTTATAATCCTGGATTATCTTTTTATTCCGCGGGAAAATTCAACTATGAATGGGATGGAGGTCTTTGACAGGATCAAAGTCCAGAATCCTGATATCCCGGTGATAATGCTTTCCGGCCAGGAAAACGGCGAAGTAGTACTGGAGCTTGCGCGGAAAGGTATAGTGGATTATATAATCAAGGATAATAACCTGCTCGATAACCTTCATACATCCATAAAAGAGCACTTCGACAGGCAGGTTTAAGGCTCTATTTTAACACAAAGTTATAGGTGATAGTCCCCTTCTGTGCAGGCGGGGCATCGGGGTTGGAATCAAACTGTGCAGCCAGAGCTGCCTCCTTTGCGATCCGGAGAAGATATGAATCGAGGGTAGTTGATCCTTTTACACCGGGAACAGCCTGAATTACTTTTCCTTCCCTGTCAACGGTGATCTCTACAATTACTTTACCTTCTTCCTGGTAATCACCCTGGGGGCGCGGTAGATTTCTGGTGCCACGTCCCTTAAGATCATAGGAAATACCTTTGTCACCCAGCCCGCTTCCTTCACCACGGTTCAGTGATTCAACAGACCCCGTCGGAGAACCCTGGTTTCCCTGTCCCCCGGTAACACCTTCTCCAGTTGATGAGGTCCCTGCATTTTTTGAATTTGCCAGGGCATTTTTTGTACGGTTTGTAATATCTGCCTGGCGTTGCTGTTCAGCTTCAATCCTCTTTCTTTCAGCCTCTTCCTGTGCAATTCTGATTCTTTCAGCTTCGAGCTCTTCCCTCCGTTTTTTATCTGCTTCAATCTTTTCGAGCCTTCTTTTCTCAGCCTCAGGATCTACTTTTTTAACTGCAGGTGCTTCCTCATTATTTTGTGTAAGCAGAGGTTCTTCATTTGTTTTTGTAACCACACTTGCAGGTGGAGGTGGGGAGGTTTCTTGCTGAACTGCGGGAGGAGAAGGTTCAATCAGTCCCATTCCTGTTTCATCAGTTCCAAAATTTACCAGGATTCCCTCTTCATTCTCAGGTGGCGGCGGAACTTTAAATCCAAATATAATAAGCATCGCAAGTACAACCAGATGGATAACGATTGTACCGGCAATACCTTTCCCCTTTTCAGATGGAACGGCACGAAGGTCCTTATTTTGGAGTGGTTGCAATTATTAGCTTATAATTATTTTTTTGCGCAATATTCATAACAGGGACAGCAGCTCCAAACGGAGCTCTTTTATCCACGTGCAAAGAAATATATGTGTCGGACTCTGAACCGAGCCTGGCTTTTAATGCAGCCTCCAGAGCCTCAAGGCTCTCCACAGGCTGTTGTTCTATATATAGCTTTTCATCTTCGGTTATCGAAACAGTCGTCATAGGTTTAGCAGAAGTCTGCGAATCTCCCTTTGGAAGCAGAAGCTTCAGGGCTGTAGGATGGACCAAAGTGGAAGTCAGCATGAAGAAAATAAGCAGGTTGAATACAACATCAGTCATCCCTGTAGAGCTGAAGTTAATGCTGATCTTATTTCTTTGGGAAATAGCCATTACCGTTCAGTTTTTATGGGTTCATTCAAAATATCCATGAATTCCGTCAATGTGGCTTCGAGGTTAAAAACAACCTTTTCAGTCCTGACAACCAGCGTATTGTATGCGAAGTATCCTAGAATACCGACTATGAGTCCGGCAACAGTTGTAATAAGGGCTGTGTATATCCCGCCTGACATCATAGAGACATCAATATTGTTTCCAGCCTGTTCCATATTGTAGAACGACTGAACCATCCCTATAACAGTTCCCAGAAAACCCAGCATCGGTTCAGCCCCGGTGATTGTAGCCAGCGTTGGAAAACCTTTTTCAAGTTTTGATATCTCAAGCTTTCCGACATTTTCAATTGCTGTACTAATGTCCTGCAGCGGTCTGCCAAGCCTGCTGATACCTTTTTCAACCATCCGGGCAGAGGGGGTTTCTGTTGCCTTACAAAGGGCGAGAGCTGCTTCAATCCTTCCTTCATGGATATAATCCTTAATCCTGTTCATGAAGTTCTGGTCTTCCTTTGTTGCTTTCCTTATTACATAGAATCTCTCAATGAAGATATATGCAGCAACAAAAGATAGAAGTATTATGGGTATCATAACCCACCCCCCCTTAATAGCCAGATCGAGAAGGGTAAGTTTCATTTCACCTGTTTGCTGTGCCGGGATCGCGCCACCCTGCAGAAATATTTGCAAAAACACCATATTTGTCAATTTATCTGATTAATAACTACTTGCCCGCCAGTCGCCGGGCCTCATTTCCACGTGCAAAGTTATTAAGAAACGTATTTTGCCTATACTCTATTATGTACGGTTAATAACAAACATATGGAATTTATTAACTTTTAACCTGGATGAGAGCCCGATAGTTCAGAAAGGAACTGAAATGATCTTTTCCGGGGGCCTCCTGAAAACTAAATATACCTGGGATAATCCGCCATGGTGCCTCTATTTTCAAAGAGGGCAGGTGGCTGAATTTAACTAATATAGCTATTTATTTAGAGCTCTTTTGCTCTTTCGGTGTTTCCTCTTTTTTTATATCCGACTTCATCCTCTTCCTGAACAGGTCTGAAAACTTATCAAAATCCTGCCGGAAGAAAATACCAAATCCCTGTGTATACTGAGACTGTTTACCTGTATAAGGATTGTTATACCTGTTAAACACCTTGAATTTAATTCTGTCAGTGATCCTGGTTTCAATATCAAAATCTCCGGTAAGCTGATCGGTATTATCAGATAATCCTCCGATCCCTCTAACATCCAGGTTGCCATTGATAACTACCCTGTCGTTAAACATCTGGGTTGAAAGTGCTACCTGCACTTCCTGGTCGTTGAAATTTTTCTGTCCCGGGATATAGTTGACTCCAATGTCGAAATCATTGCTAAGCTGGGATAACCAGTTGCTGAGCTGGTTTGAGAGCATCTCGGTAGTAGTCACTGCCATTGCAGATGTCCCTGTTGAGGTTGTTGTCGATGTCAGCGATGTGCCATAAGCAGGATCTGAGTAGAAGCTGTTCATTACCAGGAGATAAAGGAATTGACGGCTAAGCTCCTCTTCGGTTGTTATTACATTTTTCAGGTACGTCCTTGTCTCCTCATCTGCCATTGGAAGATAAATGTTAAAGGCTACAATTGGATTGAAAAGCTTCCCTGAAAGATTGATCTGGCATTCCACCGGGATCTTTTCCTTGAATTTTTCATCCTTGAGTATTTCATACAATGAGGCCTTTAGCTTGTAGACCGCTTTCATCTCTATTTCTGCGTTATTAATATCGCCATTGAATGATATTTTTCCACCATCCTCTACGCTGAACGACTTGTTAAATATATTCTTAAGGGTGAAGAGATAATCCCCTTCCTCAATAATATAATCCCCGGAAATTTTAAATTCACCTTTCTTATTCAGGCTGATATTAAGATTTCCGGAACCATGGCCTTTCATGATATCACCTACTTTCGGATCAAAAATCAGCTGAACTTCCGCTTCAGGAGTAACATCGAGGTCGAAGTTCAATTCAACCCCTGATGAACTGGCAGACACTACCTTTATTTCTTTGTTCTGCGAAGAACTGGTAGCCGTATCGTGCCTTACAAATGTTATGAAGGAATAGTCCGATACTGTCTCACTTGAATTCAGGGGAATGTAAAATTTGGTGTTTTTTCCTGTTTTTGCCGAAACATCAAAGGAGAGTGTTCCTGGTACGCTTTTTATTGTGGCAACACCTGTTGCAAAAGCGGTACCATAGAAAAGGCTATTATCTTTTGGCTTTGTGTTAAGAACCATGCTCTCATTTGTTGCAACTGATAGTTCGGTAGTATAGTTTTTAAAGTTTTTGTGATCTACCGAGCCGTTAAGTGTTGCAACATTGCCTTTATCGTCTGTGACCCTTACATTTCTGAACTGTATGGCATCCTTCACAAACCTGATAGAATCGTTAAGCCTGTATTTAGTCTGAAGGTAATCAATCTTCATAGTGGCATTCTCGGCCATGACAGCCCCCTTTAGTTCTATATTCTTTGATTCCGCAATAAATCTCACCTTACCTGTGCCGGTGCCGGTTATTCCCGATGCAAAGAACCTGAGCAGCGGATTTAGTGCATCCAGGGGCAGCTTGTCAGCAATACCTGTAAGGTCCAATTTCCGGTTTAAAGGATCGTAATATCCGTTGATATTGATCAACTTCTTTCCTGCAAGATTATTGAAGGCTTTTATGTCTGCCACCTTCTTTTCATTATTCCAGGCAGTAACAATAGCCATATCCCCTAAATTGCTCTGCAACAGTGAAAAATTACTTACTTTAAGATTACTCTCGAGAAGAGGATTATGATACAGATCTGATGCCAGAACATTGCCATTTAACGTACCTTTCAAGGAAAGGGTGAATTGATCAGCACTACTGTTTCGCGACACCAGGCCGTTCAACCATGAAATGTCAATGCCTTTAAATTCCAGGTGAAGGGTATCAGATTTATTCTCTGAAATTGTGCCATCGATGAGGTAGTAGTTCTGTTTATTGCTGATGTAAAGTTTATTAACATTTATGGAATTCGTATCAACAGTGATCACGGACGGACTGATCTTCCAGAGATTATTTCTGCTGTAAATTTCAGTTGAATCAATATTCATTGAAAGCAGGGGAATGCCATATTGGGATTGTGGCCTTATATAACTGCCTCTTGTAGTGAAAGTTCCCCTGTTTAGTATCTGGTCTTTATTGTCCCAGTTTACCCTGAAAACAAAATTGTCAGGCGATGTCTGGATTGTGGCATTAAACCCTTTCAGATCTGATTGTCCGAGAAGGTTGAGAAGACTGCTTTTTAATGAGAAATTGAATCCCGGGGAAGAGAAGTCTCCGGCAAGAGCCAGGTCGGTGAATGAGAATCCTTTATAACTGAAAGCTTTTGAAGTTGCTGATAGCTTCATAATACTGTCAGATGCTATGATGAAGTTCAGATTGCTTTTGTCGGCAATGAGCATCCCTGTGCGGAAGAAATTGTTCAGCTTATCTGTGTTCTTTAAATTTACTGAGAATGAAAAATTATTTTCACCTGCATCATTTTTAGTTTCCGGCATCGGGAACCTTGCTGGCATCATTGCTGAAAGAGCTTTCCTGAAAACATTTCCCAATTCGGCAAAATTATAATAACCTCTCAGGTCAGCATCGGCAAAATCGGTCCTTAAGCTGATTGCCGGTTTATCGTTCTCTATAAAGGTCCTGACTGAGAAATCATAAGAATCGAGGTTTTTATTGTATTTCCGGAAGTTCGAATTGAGCAATTTTACGTATCCGTCAAGGTTATCGATATTAGAACCTTTGAAGTTAGCAGTCATAAGAAGGGAAAGATTTGATGAAGTATCCGTCTTGTCGAAATGCAGCTTGTACAGATCGGCTTTTGCCAGATTAAGAGTGAAATCAAATTCCGGCAGATCCTTGCTGAAATCAAACATTCCGAGGATATCCATCTTAATATTTTCATCATTGAGGCTGACATCTCCATCCCATGTATTTTCGGTGAAAAGGCCCTTAAGGTTGATATCCCTGTATTCATATTTGTTCACTTCAATACTGTCGATGTGCCCGGTAAGATTCCCGCTGAATTTTCCTCCTGTATAAGCATATCCGTCAATATTTGCTTTCATGGTGAGGTTCCCGAACATCTCCGGTTTCTCTGTCAGGCTGCCGATTGCAATATCTGTGCCTCTTACAAGGCCGTTGATCTTATACCTGTTCTTCTCTTCGGGCCTCAAAGAAATATCAGTGCTTATTGTGCCATCCTTTGTTCTCAGGTTGCCATATGCCACAAAATCGGATAAGAAACCTGTAAAGCTTCCGTCAAATGACATATTTCCGAGCTTCCTTAAAATTAAAGGGGGAGTAAATGATTTCTTGCCTGGGAACCTTATTTTTTCAATATCCTTTGCATTTGTTCTCAAATTGTTAATTCCAATGTATATGAATGAATTCTGGAAATCCGGAAGACCCGACAAGTCAAAATCGCATCCTATGCTTGTATAATCTCCATAGGTGATATTAATATTCCTCCCTCTCATTTCAGAGACTGTTCCAGAAACTTTTCCGGAAAACCATACATTTCCTTTCATCCTGTTAAAAGCAGGAACAATATACTTCAGATCAGAGAAGCCTACCTGCGACTTTTCAAGCCTTATGTCCATCCTTACATCGTCGATGAAGTTCGAAAAAGAGGTGACTGAATCTCCTGAAAGCCTTACCTGGCGGATATTAAGGATGCTACTGTCGCATATGACAGAACTTTTTTTGAAAAAAATATCATTCCTGGCAATAGATACTGAGCTGCTCATCTCTTTAACAGTGAGTCCTGCAGATTCTGTAAAAGACAATTCTGATATATTGAACTTTGTGCTATCGTCTTTTACGACAAAATCTTCTACCGTCCCGTTGATATTGTAAACATGGAGGTTATTGAAATCGGTGGGTATCCTGGCAGGTTCGTCTCTCCTGTCGATAAGAGAAAACCTGGCATCAGATACATGCGCCTCGTTTATTTTTATTATGCTGCCTCCTTTCCTCGAAGTATCACCCGGGTTCTGCAGAAGATCGAGGTACCAGCTCATATTCATTATACCTGAAGTATCGGTAATGAATGAAACGGTGGGATTGGTAATTATGACCTGCCCAAGAGTATATGATTTGCGTTTTATATCTATACTCCTGATGCTTAATGTAGCCTCAGGAATATAGATCATTGTGTCATTGTTCCTGTCTCTTATCAGTACTTCGTTCAGGTTGAGCCTGTTAAAGAACAGGTATTCCATTCTGCCGACTGAGATCGTTGAGCTGATTGCTTCCGAAATATGACTGGTTATTCTCCTGACCATAAAGGTCTGTACTGCAGGGATCCTGATACAAGTAAATAGTATTGTCGGAAGTATGATCAATATACCGGCAATGACTATAAGGTACTTAAATGATTTTTTAATATTTTTGGCCATTAACCCTGTTCAAATACCAATCATCAAAATAACCTAAAATATACCGAAAAAAAAAGCATAGATGGCAGTTACAATTCTGGCGATAGAATCTTCCTGTGATGATACCTCTGCGGCAGTGATACGCGATGGCTACATTCTTTCAAACCTTATAGCAGGACAGGAGATACACCGGTCATATGGTGGGGTAGTCCCTGAACTTGCTTCACGCGCTCACCAGGCAAATATTGTACCTGTTGCAGATCAGGCTCTTATAAGGGCAGGTGTTTCTCCCTCCGAAATAAGTGCGGTAGCCTTCACCAGGGGACCAGGGTTGCTCGGTTCACTACTCGTTGGTACTTCATTCGCAAAAGGTTTCGCACTTGCCAGAGAGATACCACTTATTGAAGTTAATCACCTGCAGGCACATGTTCTGGTGCACTTCATCCTGAAACCCGGTAAGGAGGAAAACATTCCTGTATTTCCATTTCTTTGTCTGCTTGTTTCAGGAGGACACACCCAGATCATTCTTCTTAAAAGTCACTTCGAAATGGAGATTCTGGGAAATACTATAGATGATGCTGCCGGTGAAGCATTCGATAAATGCGGGAAAGTTATGGGATTCCCTTATCCTGCCGGCCCGGGTATTGATAAGCTGGCAGCTGCTGGTAACAGGAAGGCTTTTACTTTTGCTAAACCCTCAGTAAAAGGCCTCGACTTCAGCTTCAGCGGACTAAAAACAAACTTCCTTTATTTCCTCAGGGACAGGCTCAGGGAAGATCCTGATTTTATTGAAAAGAATAAAGTTGACCTTTGTGCATCACTTCAGCATACTATAATAAGCATCCTCGTTTCAAAGCTCATTAAAGCTGCTTCCATGACAGATATTAAAGAAATAGGAATTGCCGGAGGTGTTTCTGCCAATTCAGGCTTAAGGGAAGCGGTAACCTCAGAGGCTGAAAAAAGAAAATGGAACCTTTACCTTCCTGAGTTGAGCTTTACCACTGACAATGCTGCAATGATAGGAATAACAGGTTATTATAAATATCTCAGGAGGGAGTTTACCGGCCAGGATATTACTCCCCTGGCTAGAATATGATCAATAATTTTTTGTGAAATGGAAAGAAAAGAAATGTCAATCCTGGTCATTGGTGCAGGTGCTATCGGAGGTATTACGGCTGCATTGATGAAGAAGGATGGTTATGATGTTGAAATAGTATGCAAACACGAAGAGTATGCCAGGCAAATATCTACTGAGGGTATCGAGGTAAGCGGTATTTGCGGGAGGTTTTCCATTCCGCTTAAGGCTTATGCTTCAATAAGTGAAGTAAAACAAAAGAAAGACCTTATTCTTCATGCCACCAAGGCAACTGAGATGATTGAGGCTGCAAAGGAGATCAGGGAGGTTTTGAGTCATGACGGACATGTGGTGTCGATGCAGAATGGGATCTGCGAAGATGATCTTGCAGAGGTCCTTGGAAGAGAAAAAGTAATCGGATGTGTAACAGGGTGGGGCGGAACCATGAATTCTCCGGGTAAACTTGAAATGACATCCTCAGGGGATTTTATTCTTGGTTACACAGACAGACCGCCCGATGAGCTTCTTCACATGATGGCTGAGATATTTTCATCAGTTGTACCAGCTTGTGTGACTGACAATATAATGGGTCACCTATATTCCAAGCTGATAGTAAATTCCTGCATCACCTCCCTTGGCGCTATATGCGGATTATATCTCGGTAAGATGCTTTTGATCAGGAAGATAAGGAATATCTTTATCGAAATTATCTGCGAAGCTGTAAAAGTTGCTGAGGGAATGCAGATCAGAATAGAAGTCTTTGGAGGAAAACTCGATTTTAACCGTTTTGTGGAGGGCGAAAACTTTATCTCCAGCCTCAGGCGTCATATCCTGATTTTAATAATAGGATTCAAATACAGAAGGCTTAAATCATCAAGTCTTCAATCACTTGAAAGAGGAAAGCTGACAGAGGTAGACTATTTCAACGGATACATAGTTAAAAATGGGGATATACTGGATATACCTGTTCCTGTAAACAGGGCCATTACTGAGATGATACATGAGATAGAAAAGGGGATAAGAACCATTTCTGCCGGTAATTTCGATGATAAGATTTTTGAGAGGTTCAATAATTGAATATTCTTTTTTATTGATTAATTTGGTAGAAAATTCAAAGGATGAAGGAGCTGAGAATTTTACCAACCAAAAGCTCACCTGACATTATTCTAAGGCCCGACGGTATCGTAAAGATTACCGGCAGGTCGATACAGGAAGATGTTGCTGATTTTTTTGCTCCTGTTGAGAAGTGGATCGCTGATTATATTGAAATGCCTGCTGAATTGACGTGTGTCGATATGAAACTCGAATATTTCAATAGCGCCAGTGCCAAAGTCTTTATTCATCTCCTGGAATTGCTGAAACATGTAACCCTGAAAAACAAGAAATTTATTTTCAACTGGTATTATGAGGATGGAGATGAGGATATCCTCGAAAGAGGTGAGTATTTTTCTTCAGTTCTCGATGCGAATTTCAATTTTATCAAGATTAACTGAACAGCCTGTTCAGTAAAATCAATACGCGAGTATTCTCGTAATCTCTCTCCCGAATCCATTTATCCAGACCTTGTTTTCATAAACCCTTACGACCGCATAGCTGGTTGACTTCCCTGTTTCAACCATCCCTTTCATGGTGACAAAATGTATCATATTGAAATTGCCATAGTTCCCTGAATGGTTATGACCTGCGAACCAGGCTATTATATTGTTGTAATTGCTTAATACTGGAGTTATATCATTGTAATTCAATAAATTATGGATGTCGTCTGGATAAACAGGGAAATGACAGAAAATAATCACCTTTTCATTGTTTTGTGAAGCCTGGTCAAGCTCCTCCTTGAGCCATGATAACTGCTTAGGACCTATGCCACCATTCCAGTTTATTGCATTCCTACTACCTGATTCTTTCAAATTTGAAATATAGGTTTCAGCATTTTTAACCGCATTCTTGTTCGGTGCTGCGTATGTGCTTATTTCATTTCCGTCAAGAAAAATAAACCTGATATTATGAACCGGAAATGAATAGTATCCTTTGTTTCCTGGTGTCTCGAGCGGTAGCCGTTTTTTATACTTGTCGTCAACTGCATAGTCGTGATTACCTCTTACATGATAAACTTTAAGTCCCGACGATTCGAATGTCTTTAATATAGGAGTATATGATTCATATCCATGGTCGATGAGGTCGCCGAGGTTAATAATAAAATCAACCGAGTTGTCCTTAAAGGTATCCACAGCTTCACTGAACCTGTCCGCAGAAAGCCTGTAAAATCGTGTACCTGCCGGTTCACAGTTGCAGTACTGTACATCAGCAACGATACCGAAAGAAATGATAGGTTTCTGGCTATATGATTCTGACATGCTCTGCGACAATAAGAAAACCAGCAGACTGGTAAAAATCAATTTCATTCCCTGGTGTCAATAAAACCTAAAAGTAATTATTTTAATCAAGTATCATGATAATGTCCGCCTGCGTGTTTCTTTAAAGCGGTCTGTACAATTACCTGTTAATATCCGGAGGTCGATTAGTGAATTTGCATTTTAAATTCCTGGAAAATAAAAAATCCCCGGCACTTTCCGGGGATTGGGTCATACTATCGGTAATAGCCCTTTATATGGGCAGGGAAGACTTATTCGGTCAATGGATTTGAAACACGTCCCATGAATATAATTGAGCCGGTTGTAACCTCCCTTATGATATACAGGAATTGCCGGTTTGCATTAAATACAAATTTATCGGGGCCTGCAGAAGTGTTGCCAATGATAACCACTGTGGCTGCAGCAGCTTCTGTTCCTTCTTCATTGGTTTCAATAAATGCCTGGTGAATTACATCAGAAATGACAAGCGGAGGTGTGTCAGCAATATTGGTGAAGTCTGCTCCGTCAGAGAAAGCGATCCCCATACCCATGTCAGAAAGCACATCTACCAGTTTTTTCTTGTATGTATATTTGAATCTTGGTATGTAAATGTCGGCTTCCATTTTAGTGAGCTGGCTGATCCATCCTGCGAAGGTTACATCAGTCATGGAATTAATAATAGAATTCGTGCCGTTATATGTGTCAGGTAAAATTATGTCCATCACATAGTTACCCTGCCCGTAAGGAAATTCACCTACCTTGAATCCATCGCCGGTATATACCTTGAAATCGCCGTTCTGCATCATTGTCGGGACCTCTTGTGTAGCACCTGAATTTAGGTAAAAAGCATTGTTCAGTGTCTCCTCCGGATCAAACTCAAATTTCCATTTTGCCTTGAAATAGATTGCATTGATGAGCAGCATTACAGTATTATCAGGCAGGCTTGAGATCATCTCCTTTATCAGCCCGTTTGTTTTACCCTCTATCCAGGTATTTACCTTTTGCGGGACTGTCGGATCGTTGATATCAAAACTTTCCGATTCAGCATCGTAAAAGTTTGTGAGAATATCAATAAAAGTCTGCTTGACATTAAAATCGTCTTCCGACCATACTGAGTTTGCTACCGACATGATGACTCTTTCGTCAACATTCAGTAATGCCTCGGTAAGGCTGTGAAACGCTGCGTTCAGTTCATCAATGGTTATCCCGTTTACCCGGAGGGCTTCAATCATTGCATCACGGGTTGTTCCGTTAGCTCCGTTCAGTGTTATCGAGAGAGCATATGAAATGCTGAGAGGTGAGATTATGATGTTCTCCGAAGGATCAGCACTTTCAGCAATTTTTTTGAAAATATCAAATGCGAACGAGTTGCCCGATCCGATAATGGATGTCTGTACCTGTGTGAGGTTAATATTTACAGGCTCTGTGGGAAGATTCTTATCCGGGCTCTTCTCACACCCTGAAAAAGCCAGGGTTATTGCCAGCGGTAAAATAAGGAATAGTCTCCGGGGTGCTTTCATAATATATTTATATATAGATAATTAAAATATTGTGGACTATCAGGTTATGGATAATGGTAAAAACGTCCAATTACTGTGCCAGACTATTTCGACTTCTTCTTCCTGTTTTTTGAAGAATCTATATATGCTTTAAGATAAACCATTGAGACAACAAAAAAGATCATCCCGATGGAGAGGAACATCAGAAAAACGATTATGGTTGGATTTTCCTCATCAGGTAGTGGATGCTTCAACCTGTAAAAATATCCAAAGACGGCATAGCAGATTACCGCAATAGCTATGAAGAGTCCAAAGATTATCGAGGTACCGTCGAGGATCCTGGTTGTTTTGTAAAATTTTGTCTGTTTGAATCTTATATATGAAGCTCTTGCGTATGCATTAGCCCTCATCCTCGATCTGTCCTGCCTGTACTTCCTCCAGTCTTCCATTGCCTGCCGGAAAGCCTCGTCGTTGTTTGAATGCAGTCCATAGTGGGAAATAAGGAATTCATATGCCTCTGTTGCTTTAATAAAAAGATCTTTAGCTTCCGGCGAATGGTTAAGATCGGGATGATATAATCTTGCTTTTTGCCTGTAAGCTCTTTTGATCTCGTCGATCGATGCATTAACAGGCAGCCCCAGTAAATGGTAGTATTCAGTTGTTGTCATATTTATCCGGGGATGGATATATGACAAATTTAAGGATTTATTTCACTATCCCTGTAAATCCCATGAATGCCAGCGCAAGAATGCCTGCTATCACCAGTGAAAGAGGAACTCCTTTCATACCTTTTGGTACGTCGGCTAGCTCAAGCTGTTCCCTTATGCCTGCAAGGATAATAAGTGCAAGACCAAATCCAATGGCAATTGCTGCCCCATAAACTGTACCTTCAAGAAGGTTATAATTCTTCTTTATCACAAGGATGGCAACACCTAGCACAGCGCAGTTTGTAGTAATCAGGGGAAGATAAATTCCCAGGGCCTGGTAGAGAGGCTGACTTATTTTTTTCAGGACGATTTCGACTATCTGTACCAGTGCAGCAATAACCAGGATAAAGGTTATTGTCTGCATAAAAGCCAGGCCAAGTGGATTCAATACATAAACCTGTATCAGGTAAGTTGCAATGGTAGCCAGGACAATCACAAATACCACTGCTCCGGCCATGCCAAGGGCTGTATTGATTTTATTTGATACGCCAAGAAAGGGGCATATACCGATAGTCTGGGCCAGTACAATATTATTAATAAATACAGCTGATATTATAATTAGTATATATTCCATATCGCTAGCTAGTTATGTTCTTTTAATCTTGTTGATCAGCGCTATAAGGTATCCCAGTGCCCAGAATGCACCCGGTGCCAGGACAAAAACAAGGATGCCGTCGCCTTTTATGAATTTATGTCCGAAGACTGCCCCGCTTCCTACAATTTCACGAAAGATCCCCAATATTCCTAATGCCATTGTAAATCCCAGTCCCATACCGGCACCATCAATAAATGATGACCAGACACTGTTTTTGCTGGCGTATGCTTCTGCTCTGCCAAGAACAATGCAGTTGACAACAATAAGGGGGATGAAGATTCCCAGTGTAGCGTATAAATCGGGTACATAAGCCTGCATCAGGAGGTCTACAATTGTAACAAATGAGGCAATTATCACAACGAATGCAGGGATCCTGACTTTATCAGGGATGACTCCCGAAAGAAGGGAGATCACGACATTTGAACCTATAAGCACAAATGTGGTCGCGATGCCCATTCCCAGTCCATTCAGAACAGATGTCGTAGTTGCCAGGGTGGGGCAGGTGCCAAGTACCAGAACCAGTATGGGGTTCTCTTTAATAAATCCTTTAGTGAAATTTTGTATCTGGCTCATTTCAGACCTCCTTTTTCAATTGTATTATATGCACGTTGCAAGGCATCGCAAAATGCTCTTGAACTTATGGTCGCAGCGGTGATAGCGTCAACATCGCCACCATCTTTCTTAACTTTAAGCTGAAAATCGCCAGGTTTTTTATTATTGAACTGATCCTTGAACAGGGGTTCTGTCATTTTAGTACCGAGCCCTGGTGTTTCACTTTGGCCAAGAACAGAAATATTTATTACAGTCCCGTCAGGTCTGAAACCGGCGATCAATCTTATTGTACCGGCAAATCCTAACTTCGAATAGGTGTTTACAGCATACCCGGTGATAACACCGTCCTTGCTGGCAGGATAAATCTCAAGACTGTCCCCTTCACCTGTTGGCAACAGGAACATCTCTTCATTTGGATTATTTGTGAATTCGGGTACGACCTCCCTGATAGCATTCAGCTTTTTATTAAGGATCGACAGCTCGATGGGCTCTTTAGTAATAACGTACACGAATCCGAGTGATGCAGATGCCCCCAGTGATATGAGGGTGAGTGACAGCACCATATTCCGGAAGGTTGATTCAGTCTTAGCCATTTTTTACCACCTCCCCGAATCTTTTAGGTTTGATATATGAATTCATAAGCGGAACAAAAGCGTTCATAATTAGTATTGCAAAAGAGACACCTTCAGGATATGCACCCCAAACCCTGATTAAAACTGTGAGGATACCTATGCCGCATCCATAGATTATCATTGCTCTGGGATGCATGGGTGAGGTAACATAATCTGTCGCCATGAAAATTGCCCCGAGTAAAACGCCGCCGGCAAGAATATGGAAATGGGGCCCCATATATATATCAGGATTGATGAGCCATAAGATCGTGGTAAAGATGGCTATGCTTCCTATCACCGACACAGGTATATGCCAGGTAATAATTTTTTTGAAGAGGAGATAAACGAAGCCTATCAGCAGAGCCACTGCAGCAACTTCTCCAAGTGATCCTCCCATATTTCCAAGGAACATCTGTGCCGGAGTAGGTATCTGTGAGATCAGCTGTTGAATATGTTCTCCGTTTTTGAGTCCTTCTTTGACAATTGCCAGAGGTGTTGCACCTGTTATTGCATCCGTATATCCGGTTGAAAAACCTTTCGGAACTGGCCAGCTTGTCATCTGTACAGGAAAAGATATCAGCATGAATACTCTCCCTACCAATGCCGGATTGAAAGGGTTATTGCCAAGTCCTCCGAAGGTCATCTTCGCAATAACTATAGCAACGAAAGCTCCTATGATAACAATGAATACAGGCAGGTTGGATGGCAGGTTAAATGCCAGCAGCAATCCTGTTACAACTGCAGAAAGATCTGTAATGGTTACAGGTTTTCTGAAAAAGAACCTCTGTATAAGGTATTCAAAGGCAACACACGACACGATTGATGTGACAGTAACTATAATGGCACCGTAACCGAAGTAAAAGAGAGAGGTAAACAGAGCCGGTAAAAGAGCAATGATCACACCAAGCATCAGCTTACTGGTTGTCTCGCTGCTCCGTGCATGCGGTGATAGCGAAATATTTAATAAATTACTCATGTACAGGTATATAATGCTTAGTTCTTAGTTATTTTCTCTCTTGCCAGCCTGATAACAGTCGATTTTCCAAGCCTGATATAATCGAGCAGGGGACGGTTTGCAGGGCATCCGAAGCTGCATGAGCCGCATTCCATGCAATCCTTTATTTTTTCTGCTTCTGCTCTATCGAAAATTCCTTTCATCGACAAAGTCATAAGAAGATATGGCTCAAGTCCCTGTGGACATGCCGATACACATTTTGCGCACCTGATACATGGTCCCACAGACTCTCTTTCTGATTCTTCCCTGGGAAAAAGAATAATTCCGGAGGTCCCTTTGACAACCGGTACATCCATTCCTGTGATTGCTTTCCCCATCATAGGTCCGCCAGAGACGATCTTGCCTGTGTTTTCCGGCAAGCCGCCCGCGGCTTCAATCAGCTTGCTGACAGGTGTCCCTGTTCTTACAATGTAATTGCCGGGTTTTGCAAGAGACTTCCCGGTTACTGTAACCACTCTTTCAAATAGCGGCTTGTTTTTCTGGACTGCCTCGTAAACCGCGAAAGCTGTTCCGACATTATGAACTACTGCATTTATGTCAAGTGGAAGCTTTCCTGAAGGAACTTCCCTGTTGATCATGGCTTTAATCAGCTGTTTTTCAGCTCCCTGCGGATATTTTACCTTAAGGGGATGAACAGTAATACCACTGAACCCGGTCGCAAGTTTTTCAAGATGTGCTATTGCATCTTTTTTATTGCTTTCAATACCGATCATTGCCCTGGTCACCTTTAGCGCCTTCATCAGGATTGTTATCCCGATCAACACTTCTTCTCCTCTCTCAAGCATCAGCCTGTGGTCTGATGTAAGATATGGCTCACATTCAACACCATTAATAATAAGGATATCACACTTTTTACCTGCAGGAACCGTCAACTTAACGTGCGATGGAAATGTAGCACCGCCCATTCCAACAATACCTGAATCAAGACATCTTTTTATGATCTCATCAGGAGATAGTTTGATGTCAGTAACTATTTCATTGCTTCTGTCAATAGTATCCACCCATTCATCACCTTCAGTATCAATGAACATGGCAGTCTGTTTGAAGCCTGTGGAATCAAGGATAGTATCAATCTTGTTAACCTTGCCCGACACCGACGAATGAATGGATGCCGATACAAATCCTTTGCTCTCGGCAATGACCTGTCCGGTCTTTACGGTATCACCTTTATTTACTATAATATTCGCTGGAGAACCGATATGTTGTGTTACAGGTATTGCAACGCTCTGGGGTACAGGCAGGCTTTCTATCGGACAGTTGGCTGTCAGCTTGTTTTCGGGGGGATGAACACCTCCTTTGGGAAATGTTTTCAACTCTCTTGCTGTTTTATATTCAACATTATGGATTTACGACTGCATTTTCTGCCTCAGCTTCTACTTTTGGCTTCTTGGGAGGGAAATTGATTTCCAGGATAGAGGCTGTAGGACATTCTGTTACACATTTTCTGCAGAAGGTGCATTTGGCTGCATCAATGTATGCCAGGTTATTCTCAATAGTGATAGCACCGAATTCACAAACTTTCACACATTTACTGCAGGCTATGCATGCAACCTTGCAGGCTCTTCTTGCCGGTCCGCCCTTGTCGCAGTTTGAACATGCCACATAAATCTTCCGGTCTTTTTTGGCTTTCTTCCTAAGTTCAATAAGGTTCCGTGGACATGCTTTTACACATGCACCGCATGATGTACACTTATCATCGATGATCACTGGTAATCCTGTATCGGTATTCATGTACATTGCACTAAAAGTACAGGCACGGACACAATCGCCATTACCCAGGCATCCATAGCCACAGTCAGTCTCGCCAATGTAGAGGCTGTTTGTGATCCTGCAATCAGGGGCTCCGTCATATTTTGATGTATGAGGCCTGTATTCCGGTGAGCCATTGCATAATAAAACTGCCACTTTTGGTTCAACAACCGGGGCTTCCTTGCCAAGGATTCGTGCAGCTTCTCCCATTACCGCAGCACCTCCGACTGGACAGAGGAGTCCTTCGAAAGTCTCGGCTTTTACCAATGCTTCGGCGAAGTTTCTGCATCCTGCAAATCCACAGCCTCCGCAGTTGGCAGCAGGAAGCGCAGCCTGTACCTCGTCGATCCTGGGATCCTCGAATACCTTGAATTTTTGTGCTATGAAATAGAGAATCACTGCTGACAGGAAAGCCAGCAGGCTTAAACTAACAATTGTTATAATGACTGTGGAACTCATCAATCAGGTTTTTATTGAGAATGTGAATTTTTTTCCGATACGTTTTCTGTAAAGCCACAATATTCCGTAATATGGAACAACTGCAAATATTGAGAAAAGACCGGCTGTAAGTTCAGGCAAGGAAAGGGAGATCAGTACCACCAGGACTGTCATCACCAGTATCAGGGGAAAGATATAACCAAGGAAAAGCGCCAGGAATCCTGCTGATTGCTTCATCAGGACTATAACCTTGTCGCCGGCCGTGACATTATATGAGCCGGTTACATCAATTATTTTTTCCTTGGTGCCTGATAATGAACATGAACCCTCAGCATGACACCCTGCACAGGCAGATGACGAGGTTATCATTACCTTCACGTGGTTAATGCCTGATTCCTGCACTATTCCATCGTGTTCGATACATTCGGTTTTTTCTTTGACGGACATGAATTATCCCTGAAAAATCAGATTGCAAATTTAAAATATCTCTAAAATGATACCCTGCTTTTTATCATTTTTTGAGCCCGGGCTATTATTTAGTATCATTATAAATAAGAGAGTTCAGCTTATGTTGCTCCATGACTGCCTTTTACTGAAGAGGCGGTTCATTTCGACAGGTAATACTGCATTTTCACTCCTCTCCAGAAGAGGATCCCTGGTTAATATTTCGTCAGCAATGTTCCTGACATACTCAATCATCTGGCCGTCCCTGCTGAGGCTTGATATTTTCAGATCGAACGGGATCCCGCTCTGCTGTGTGCCTTCGATATCTCCGGGACCCCTGAGTTGCAGATCTGTTTCTGCAATCTCAAAACCATCATTTGTACGTGTCATAACTTCGATCCTGGCTTTTGCTTCCTTTGATAGTTTACCGGATGTCATAAGGATACAGTACGATTGTTTTGCACCTCTTCCCACGCGTCCTCTCAGCTGGTGCAACTGCGATAATCCGAACCTTTCAGCACTTTCAATTACCATAACTGTGGCATTTGGAATATCAACACCTACCTCAATAACAGTTGTGGCAATCAGAAAGTGTGCTTTTCCCTCCCTGAACAGGTTCATTGATGATTCTTTAATCGAAGGAGTCATTTTACCATGAACGACACTTATGCAATATTCCGGCGGAGGAAAAGCCCTGGATATGGTATCCCATCCATCCTCAAGATCCTTATAATCCATCTTTTCAGATTCTTTTATTAGCGGGTAGACAATATAAACCTGATGTCCTTCCGCGATCTGGTTTCTAAGGAATCCGAATACTTTATTTCTTTGAGAATCAAAATAATGCAATGTCTTTATTGGAACTCTCCCGGGAGGCAGTTCGTCTATTACCGAAACATCCAGATCGCCATAGAGAGTCATTGCCAGGGTTCTGGGAATAGGAGTGGCAGTCATTACAAGGATGTGAGGAGGATTAAGGCTTTTTTGCCATAGTTTTGCTCTCTGTTCCACTCCAAAGCGATGCTGCTCATCAATAACCACAAGCCCAAGGTTTTCGAACCTTACTTTCTCTTCTATAAGAGCATGTGTCCCGATTAAAATATTCAGTGACCTGTCAAGAAGTGATTCCTCAATTTCTTTTCTCAATGATTTTTTTGATGAACCAGTCAACAGGCATACTTTAATGTTAATACCTTCAAGCATTCGTGAAATAGTTTCAAAATGCTGATTTGCAAGTATTTCTGTGGGAGCCATTATGCAGGTCTGGTATCCGTTATCGATTGCTATAAGCATGCTCATCAGTGCAACGAGGGTCTTTCCGCTACCTACATCGCCCTGTAGAAGACGATTCATTTGTTTCCCTGAACCAAGGTCCTTCCTGATCTCCTTCATTACTTTCTTCTGAGCCCCGGTGAGACTGAATGGCAGATTATTGAAATAAAAGTTATTGAAATTTTCCCCAACGGTAGAAAATACAAAACCTCGCGATTTTCTCGACCTGTTGTTCCTGAACCTGATAAGATTGAGCTGGATATAAAAAAGTTCTTCAAATTTCAACCTGTATCGTGCTTTTTCAATCTCTTCATTATCAGCAGGAAAATGGACCTTCCTCAATGCTTCATTAATTTCGAGCAGTTTGTATTTGGCTGACATCCATGATGGCAGGCTTTCAGGTAACCTGAAGGTCAACTGGGTGAGCAGGGTGCCCATGAGCTTGCTGATGGCTTTTGATCCTAGAAAATGGTTTTTCAGGTTTTCAGTTGTGCTGTACTGAGCCTGCAGCGCAGATGTTAGTCTTTCTGCAACCTTCCCGGCAGCTTCAATTTCAGGATGAATAATATTAATGTTACCACTGAAAATTCCCGGTTTTCCGAATATAATATATTCATTACCAGGAATATAGCTTTGCATGATCCATTTTACTCCCTTAAACCAAACAAGTTTTATTGTGCCGGTATCGTCCTGGAAATCTGCAACAAGTCTCTTCCCGGCTCCCCTGCCTTCTGTTGAATAACCTCTTATTATGCCTTTGACCTGAACATACGGGAGTTCGGGATCAAGTTCAGATATCCTGTAAAATCTTGTCCGGTCGATATATTTATATGGAAAATAATAAAGGAGGTCACGGTACGTGTAAATATTCAGCTCCTTATTAAGAAGCTCAGCTCTTTTGGGGCCGACACCCGGCAGGTAAGTAATGCTGGTTTCCAGAAAATCATGCATATTCCGTAAATGCAGGACAGTTAAAAAGATGACCGAAAATACTTATTTTTACGATCCTTACCTAATAATTATTACTGATCCGGAAATGAATTTCAAATATGCACTGAAACATATTCATTATCTCTTGTTTTCACGTCATTCAGGAGGCCATGGAATTCACAGTCCGTTTGTTTTTATGCTTATATCAAAAGTATTCAGGAATAAAATCGACACTGCTGTTGTCTTAACAATTGAAAACATACGGAAGAAGAACCTTTCCAACCGCGAAACTATAGAAGTCACGGATCTGGGATCGGGGTCTTCCAGGATGAAAACAAAATCAAGACGGGTGTCAGACATTACCAGATATTCATCAGTACCGCGTAAATACGGTATTCTTCTTGCCAACCTGGCAGAAGAATTCGGCAAGCCGGCAATTGTTGAATTCGGGACCTCGGTCGGCATCAGTACGATGTACCTGGCAAAAGGGTGTCCTGAAAGCATCGTTTACACCATGGAAGGATGCCCCGAAACAGCGTGTAAGGCAGGTGGAAATTTTAAAGAAGCAGGAGTGGCCAATATAAAGATTCTGAATGGCGCCTTCGACGATTTGTTACCCGATATCACAACAACTGGACTGAAGCCGGGACTGGTGTTTATTGATGGTAATCATAGTGAGAAACCTCTTCTCAGGTATTTCGACCAGATTGCAGAAATTTCAGGGCCCGATACTGTTATTGTGATTGATGATATCCACAGTTCGGAATCAATGGAGAATGCGTGGAAAAAGATTCGGAATAATGAAAAGGTGAGCACCACAGTTGATATTTTCAGAATGGGCCTGGTTTTCTTCAGGCAGGGAATGAACCATATCGATTACATTATCAGGTATTAACAAAAATTAAGAGATTTAAATTCCATATTTGACTAAATTAATCTAATTTCGAAAATTCAAATTTCAGAGGTTATGGACAAAGTAATTGAGATTCAAAACATTGTAAAGAACTACCAGGTCGGATCAGTGATTGTCAGAGCATTAAGGTCAGTATCAGTCGATATAAAAAGGAATGAATATGTTGCTATTATGGGACCATCAGGGTCAGGCAAGTCAACACTTATGAACCTTCTTGGCTGCCTTGATACACCAACCAGCGGTAACTATATTCTTAACGGAACAGACGTGAGCAAAATGGAGGATGATTATCTTGCTGAAATCAGGAACAAAGAGATCGGATTTGTGTTCCAGACATTCAACCTTCTGCCAAGGTACTCAGCACTCGAAAACGTAACTCTTCCCCTTATCTATGCAGGTATACCTAAAGTAGACAGGGAAAGAATGGCTGTTGAAACCCTGGAGCAGGTTGGCCTTGCCGACAGGATGACCCATAAGCCAAATGAACTTTCAGGTGGTCAGAGACAGAGAGTTGCAATTGCAAGGGCACTGGTAAACAAACCATCAATTATACTTGCTGACGAACCAACAGGTAACCTCGACAGTAAGACATCTATCGACATTATGGGACTTCTTGACGATATTCATAATAAGGGTAATACTGTCATTGTGGTTACACACGAAGAGGATATTGCAAGACATGCTGCAAGAATTATCAGGCTTTTCGACGGTGAGATAGCAACAGATGTTCCGAACGAAAAGTATAAAGCAGCTTTCCCGTCCCATTAAAATCCATATCTTTCGGGTCAATTTCAATTGACTTATATGAAGATCTATACACGCACCGGCGATGATGGAACTACATCTCTGTCAGGTGGAAAGAGGGTTCCTAAATTTCACACTCGCGTTGAGGCATATGGTTCTGTAGATGAACTTATCTCCTGGATCGGCCTTCTAAGGAGCTGCCCCGTGAATAATTCCAGGAAAGAAATACTGATTTATATCCAGGATCAGCTGATGAGAAGCGCTGCTCTGCTGGCAACAGAAAAAGAAACCGGCCTAAATCCAAAGATAGTACCCGACAGCGGATCAATTGTTAAACTGGAAAAAGAGATCGACAGGATGGAAGCTAATATAGCTCCATTAAAGAATTTTATCCTGCCCGGTGGAAATACTGATGTATCATATTGTCATATAGCACGATGCGTATGCCGGCGTGCAGAACGGGCTGTTTTAAAACTCAATGAGTCTGAGAAAACACCTGCAATCATCAATAAATTTCTTAACAGGTTATCAGACTATTTATTTGTGCTTTCCAGGAATATGAGTTTAGAGCTTGATAATGAGGATGTTATATGGCGTATATGATTTGTTAAAAAACTTTAAATGGTTATTGCTATTAATTTAAAATAATATATATATTTGCAGACTTTGTAAAAAGGTAATTGTAAGAATAGATGTACTGGACACTTGAATTAGCTTCAAAACTTGAGGATGCTCCATGGCCTGCAACCAAGGATGAGCTTATTGATTTTGCAATACGTTCAGGTGCACCTATGGAAGTTATTGAAAACCTGCAGGAAATAGAGGATGAAGGTGATATTTATGAGAGTATCGAAGATATCTGGCCTGATTACCCCAGCAAGGATGACTTTTTCTTTAATGAAGATGAATATTGACAAAGAGGCCTGAGCCTCTTTTTTTGTCCTTTACCCGCGTCTAAAGCCTATTATAATACTTTTATAAATCAGTGCGTCAGTTATTTCCGGATTTCTGGAATTTGATAAAGATATCAGATATCTGTTTAGGCCTTATTCTGTCGTACCAATTAAACCCTGGCAGCTTTGGATTTTTTTCTGGCGATACAGAAGGAGGGTCGATTACACCCTCCGGGCTCTGGTATTCATAGATCTCAGTTATCTTACTGTCTTTAACAAATATCTCAATCCTGGCACACCTGGTGGTATTCATTCCCACAACTTCTTCACCATCGACCAGGTAATAAATAGATTCGCCGTTACCCTCAATATTTATCTTATATAGCTTATTGTCCTTGAAATATCCAATTAGATTTCGACCCTTTATCTGGTTGAATCTCAGGCTGTCCGCCTGGTTTATGACAAATGCAGAATTATATAGTTCCATCCTGTCTGCCTGCCGGTTTTTTGTAAAGATTGCCATAGAATCGGAGGTGAGCTGATTTTCCTCTGACCATATCACAGGCGCCTCATAAAGCCTTATTACAGAATCGCGGAACGAATAGGAGAGGGAGTCACACTTTGCCTGAAGATCAGCGCTGAAAATCCTGCAGCCATAATATGCCCTCATAAGCCTGTATCCGTCAGGTGTTGTGTCTGCCACGGTCACAGATCTTATTGTGTCAGCATGCAGGAAGAGGGAATCTTTCCTGTTATACTGGATGAACATTGCACTGTCGCTTACCAGGAATCTTTCGGGCTCTTTGTAATACCAGGCATAATTTCCCTTGACGGCAATCCTGTTGACAGTGTCGGCAATGGTGGTATTCCTGAAAGCCTCACCGAATCCAGCTGCCTCATCATAATATAGTGAATCGCCACTGATGATCTGCTGCTTATTATCGATAAGTGCATTCTGCCAGATCCGGGTCTTTTTATTCTTAGTGTCGTACCAGCCGTTCTCACAATAGAGGTAGATGCTGTCTCCTGTCATTTCAGAAGGTCCTGTAAAGAAAGCTGTCTCTGTTTCTGTATTGTAATCCATTGTATCAGCCCTCATAACGTAGTCCGGATTGACGATTTTCACACTGTCCTTGAAATGAAACAATGTCTGGTTGACATAATAGATTCCAATCTTGCTGGTGAGGATATTATCCCCGTTGGTTATTCTACCGCTGTCGGAGTATTGGGCAATTTCATTTTTGGCATCATATATCACCTTATTCGTGAAAAGATGGGTTTCTTTATCTATCAACTCTACTTTGCCGGTAAGTATTCCAACAGAAGTAGCCCCGTCGTATTCCAGATTATCTCCGAAAATATCAAGAGTATCTCCCTGTTCGATATGTATCCTGCTGAATGCTACCACCTGGTTTTTAAAAGAATACAGATGGGCGCTATCGCATTTCATGGTAATCTCACCATGTTTCAGATCAACACTGCCAACCAGCCTTTGCCAGTCTTTGCCAGTAGCCTTGTCAGTCTCGATATACCCGAAATCTGCATGTATCAGGTCGATCTTTTTCCGTCCTGGTGTCGGTTTTACAGATGATTCCTGTGCCTGAATATCGAAAGATACCAGCAGAAAAGTTAAGGTAATAAGAAAATGGCTGGTAAAAATGGTATACCACCGGCCATAAAGGATCATTATTTTATCCAGCCTTTCTTCAGAAACTCGCATGATCTAAATTCATCGCTTATTTTGATATAAGTGGTCTCGATCTTCTTTTTAACCCAGTCGTCATAAGTCTTTGTCTGTTTATTCATGAGGGCTGCGGCATAAAGATTCTGGTAATCGTCTTTCAGGTTTGCCCTGTGTGCCGGTATCTCATTATCGAGTCTTACTATCCTGAAAACCACATCGTTGTTTTCATCCGTGGTTCTGAACGGATCAGATATTTCACCTACTTTGAGGTCTCTTACCTTGACGTACATTTCAGGATTTAGTTCATCGAGGGTGAACCATGTGTCACGTTCCGATGGATCAGTGCTGACAAATTTCCCGCCATTTATCCTGCTGTCTTTATGTGTTGAATAACGTATGGCAGCATCTGCAAATTTTATACTGTCCTTACGTATCATGTCAGCAATACTATCCAGCTTTGCCATTGCCCTGGCAGCCTGCTCGACTTTCACCTTAGGCTTGATGAGAATATGGCGGCAATTGATCATATCACCATTCCTGTCCAGGAGTTGTATAATATGGAATCCATAGCGTGTTTCCACGATTTTGGAGACTGTATTTTTTGTCAGGCTGAATGCAGCATCGGCAAATGGTTTTTCCAGTTCACCTCTCATTCTGAAGCCAAGCTCTCCTCCGCTTGTTGCTGTCCCTGGATCTTCAGAATACATAATAGCCTGAACAGCAAAGCTCTGACCTTCGAGGATCCTGCCTCTGATATCAAGAAGCCTCTGTCGGGCTTCAGCTTTATTATCTTCATTATCAGGAGGATCTAGCTGGATAATACTTAATTCCACTTTCTGAGGTATAAGAGGAAGACTGTCTTTCGGGATTGCTGAAAAGAATTTTTTCAGTTCATTAGGGGTTACTTTAATATCTTTTGCAACAGTTCTCTGAACCTCTCTTATTGTTGCCTGCTCTAATAACATTTTCCTGGCATCCTGCCTGATCTCTGTCATGCTCTTCTTGAAATATTTCACCAGGGCTTCTTCACCTCCGGCAGTCCTGATATTCTCATTCAGCCTTGCATTAAGTTCCCCTTCAACTTCACTTTCTGGAATTGATATACTATCGATACGGGCCTGATCCATAAAGAGTTTGGAAATCAGTATCTGCTGAAGGACCTTGCATCTTAACTCCTCAACGGGTTCCTTTATCCCGCTTCGCCTGGCGTCGACTACGGCATTTTCAATATCAGATAGATATACCACTTCATTTCCCACGATAGCTGCAACCGACTCTACAAGAACCTGTGCCCTGAGGGCAGTAATACCTGCGGGTAGCAAAAAAGACAATAACAGCAAAAACCTAAATCCTCTTTTCATCATTGATCAGTTATTATATAAAGTAAACCTGTTCTCTTCAATAGCATCATTATATATTCCGTTCTCGAGATCATGAATGAACTCCAGCCTGCGGGTATTCCATATTATTCTTTTAATGTCTTCACTGACATATTCAAATGGTGCAGGAGTTGACTTGAGCCTGAAGTCCCTTATCTTAAGTAAATAAACATCTACAGAATCGCTAAATTCATAAAAGGATGATCTTTTTAGGAAATACTCCTCATTGTCAATTTCCTGTGGTAACTCAATCGATATCCTGTCGAGAGGTACCCATAATTCATTAAAATCGTCAAATTTGTCGGCAAACTGGTAACATATTGATTCAAGAGCCTGGAGATCTTTCTGTTCATTGGAACGGGCCAGAATCCTGACTCTTGCGATATCAGGTATTTCCAGCGGGATCTTAATAAAAAGGGCTTTTACAATATTATACCCCAGGTTAAAGCTCTGGCTGTTAGCAGAGTAATAATTCTCCAGTTCAGCATCAGAGACTATGGTATCCATTTTTTCGAGCATCATTTGCCTCTGATACTGATAAATAGTCAGATTTGACCTTGTTTCCTCAAGCTGGGCATTTATTTCTTCCTTAAGTGAGGGTGAAAGGTTTTCTTCTGCTTTCTGGAACATAAGTTCTTTTTTAGCCCATTTATCGATATAATCATGGATAAGCGCAGCACTGTCAGCTTCTGTAATTCCTGATGTAAGCTGTGAAGGCAGCTGATCGAGGTATAAGATTGTTTCGCCGGCTTTAGCCAGGGCGATTCTCTTCCCCTGATTATTACTGTTTGTACATCCTGCAACTGTTAGGATTAACACCAGAAGCACAACAATCTTATTCATTTTTAAGTCGGCTTTTAATTTCATCAAAAACAGCATTGTCAATTTTAACGGTATATTTCTGCTTTAATTGTCTGATCCATTCGTTCTCAAGGAATGTCTGGTAGGCAGTCATCAATTCTCCCCGGATTTCATTAATGGGACGAGGCTGAGGTTGGTATATCCTGCTTACAACAACTACACACGGAAAGTTTTCCCTGGTATTGGTTTGGATCCCTGTATTCCATTTAAGGCCTTCCAGTCCTGAATTGTCACCATCAGTTATCCTGAACGAGGTTATGTTGAGGAGTGTGTCTTTTTCCTTGTTGAACTTCTTAAGCATCAGAGAATCACAGTTTTCTTTCCGTGAATATTTTGAGTATGAGGAAAGTAATTTCTTCTGTCCATCTTTTATTCTGAGGGTATAAACCTTTGCATCCATAACCCTGGCAGAAAGATACTCCTGTTTATGATCCTCATAAAATGCTTTTAATCCCAGCGAGTCTTCCTGCACCCTGTTCCAGACTTTTTTCCCTGAGATCTCGAACAGCAGTATTCCATCATGAAATTCTGTCATAAGATATCCAAAGTCAGGATATTTCTTTTCAAGCACAGAATTTTCATATTTGATAATCTGGTCAGAGACCCTGGTTTCAAGCGATTGCCTGATGAAATACCCGGGATCAGTTGTTACGATCATCGATCCCCTTCTTTCGATATAGGTCGCAAATTCTCTATTTGTAAGATATTGATTGGCAAACGAGTATATATTTCCTGCCGGCATGGTTTCTCTCTTATATTTTGCTTCAGCCCGGATAATAAGAGTATCTGTATTTTCGATAAACCATTTCAATGCTGTTTCATTGATCCGGAAATTATATTCTTTCTTGAGCTTCTCAATGAATGATTTTTTACTCAGGGAGTTCAGATATGATTGATTGATCCTGCTTTCGAGAAATGATTTTGTCTCTACATATGTTCCCAGTGATTTTTTTCCGAGTAATTTGATAATATGCCAGGCGTATGGCGTTCGGACAGGTTTAGAAAAAGTGCCTGTATCCTTGATTGCAAATGCAGCTGAAGAGAGCTCTGTAATAAGTTCTCCTGTACCGAACCAGTCAAGTCTGCCCCCTGCCGCTGCAGACTCTTTATGATCTGAATACTTCTTTGCCATTTCAGCGAAAGAGGCCCCTTTCTGCAACTGGTTATAAATACTGTTAATTGAATCCTCAGCAGCTTTGGCTTCCTTTTCACCCATCCCGGGGGGAGAAATTTTCATGATGTGTGCGATCAGGATCTTTCCTCTTGATGGTCTTTTGTCGGTAACCTTAATGATATGATAACCATAGGGAGTCCTAACAGGTTGCGAAATTACTCCTTTTTTAAGGTTATATGCTGCGTCCTCAAAAGGAGCAATCATCTGGAATACTGTAAAATACCCAAGGTTACCTCCGTTTATTTTAACAGATGGATCATCAGAGGTGGCACGTGCTACTGGTTCGAATGCTTCTCCGCTTATGATCCTTTCTCTTATATCAATGGCTTTTTTCCAGGCAGCAAGAGTGTCGGCCGGTCGGGCACCTTCCGGACAGCTGATCAGGATATGCCAGGCATTTATTTCGTTCAGATAACGCTGGTATGTTTTCTGCAGAAGCCTGTTCCTGGTTGTCGTGTCAGTAAGGTAATTCTGTCCCAGCTGGTTCTTATATCCGTTAAGTTCGTTTCTGAATGCCCTGGTAGTATCTATTCCCTCGCTTTTTGCATCAGCGACTTTCAGTTTGAAATTGACATAAAGCTGAAGGTAATTGTCAATGTCACCAGGTTTTCCCGGCTCGAGGCTTTTCCTGTACATCCGCATAAACTCACCCGCAGTGACCTTGTCATCAGCGACAGTCATCAGCAACCTGTTATTCAGATTCTGTGCAGTGATTGCAACAGGTGACAGCAGCGCCACGAGGATCAACAGGTGTGAGAACTTCATATGGTCTTTATAGAACCTCTTATTCAAATGATTTCCTGCTGTAGTTCGGGGATTCCCTTGTTATTGACACATCATGCGGATGACTCTCGATTATGCCTGAGCTAGTGATCCTTACAAATTTTCCTTCTTTCTTCAGGATGCTGATATTTTTTGCACCTACATAACCCATCCCGGCCCTCAAGCCGCCTGTCATCTGATATATCACTTCTGAGAGGGTTCCTTTGTATGGGACCCTCGCCTCGATTCCCTCAGGCACCAGCTTCTGGATATCGTCTTCCATATCCTGGAAGTACCTGTCTTTGGAACCCTGCTGCATGGCTTCGATTGAACCCATGCCCCTGTAGGCCTTGAATTTGCGGCCGTTATAGATTATGGTCTCGCCCGGAGATTCTTCTACTCCTGCAAAAAGCGAACCAGCCATAATAGAGTCAGCTCCGGCAGCAATTGCCTTGATAATATCGCCTGAGTACCTGATGCCACCATCAGCGATAACAGGAACACCTGAGCCTTCAATAGCCTTTGCAACATTATAGATTGCAGACAGCTGAGGTACACCCACACCTGCAATTATCCTTGTTGTACAAATTGATCCCGGACCTATTCCCACCTTTATAGCATCAGCCCCTTCATCAACAAGTTTCTTTGCGGCTTCGCCGGTCCCTACATTCCCAGTAACAACATCTGTAGAGGAATAAGTTTTCTTTATTTCCTTAAGTATCCTGATTACGCTTGCTGTATGAGCGTGTGCTGTATCAATTACAATAGCATCTGCGCCTCCGCCAATCAGCGCCTCAACCCTTGTCATCGTATCAGCAGCGATACCAACAGCTGCTGCTACCCTGAGTCTTCCTTTTTCGTCCTTACACGAATTGGGCCTGTCTTTGGTCTTGGTAATATCTTTATATGTTATTAGTCCCATCAGTTTCCCCTTGTCATCAATCATCGGCAGCTTTTCAATTCTGTGCTTCTGAAGGATTCTTGATGCAGCTTCAAGTGTTGTCTGATGATTAGTTGTTATCAGGTTGGTAGTCATCACTTCGGTGATCTTCCTCTTCCTGTTATTCTCGAACCGGAGATCCCTGCTGGTAACGATCCCGATAAGAATACCGTCATTATCAACCACGGGAATGCCGCCGATCTTATACTCAGCCATCAGGTTCATTGCTTCAGCTACAGTTGCTTCAGGTTTGATAGTGATAGGATCGGAAATCATTACATTCTCGGCCCTTTTTACACGTTTTACCTGGGAAGCCTGTTTCTCGATGGACATATTTTTATGAATGACCCCGATACCGCCTTCCCTTGCGATCGCAATAGCCAGTTCCCCTTCGGTAACAGTATCCATTGCAGCAGATACAACCGGAGTATTAAGCCTTATGTTCCTCGTAAAGAACGAACTCAGATCTACCTCTCTTGGAAGCACTTCTGAATATGCAGGAATCAGGAGAACATCGTCGAATGTAAGGCCCTCAAACTGTATTTTATCTTTTGTGAATGACATCGTACAGGGTATTAAGTTTTTGATGGCGCAAATTACGAAAAATTCATTACTCCTAAAACATTCTAAGTTTTTCAGGATCATAAATAATCGGAATAGTGTTACTATTTTTGTATAACACTATATGGCATCAGAAAAAATCAATATTGAATTGTACCGCCAGGTTCTTACAAAATACTGGGGGTACACTTCTTTCCGCCCGCTTCAGGAAGAAGTGATACTTTCTGTTGCTGAGGGTAAGGACACTCTCGGACTGATGCCCACAGGTGGCGGCAAATCAATAACCTTCCAGGTTCCAGGAATTGTCAAGGATGGGTTATGCCTGGTAATAACACCGCTAATAGCGCTAATGAAAGACCAGGTTAACAGACTCAACAGCCTGGAAATAAAATCAATGGCAATTCATTCTGGTATGTCATCAGAAGAGATCGATATTGCCATTGATAATTGCATTTACGGTGATTATAAATTTCTGTATATATCTCCGGAGAGGATTTCTACAAGGATATTCCAGACCAGGCTACCACGCTTTAACCTGAACCTTGTAACTATCGACGAGGCTCATTGTATATCTCAATGGGGTTATGATTTCAGGCCTTCATACATGAAAATTGCCAAGCTCAGGGAATTGATACCTGAAAATGTTCCATTCCTTGCCCTGACTGCATCAGCCACACCTGCTGTGATTGATGACATCATGGAGCGACTGGAATTCCGTGGGAAGAATGTGCTCAGGACAAGCTTTGAAAGAAAGAATATTTCATACCTGGTGCGCAAGGCAGAGGATAAAGGTACCTACCTTATTAATACTCTTCACAAGGTAAAAGGCAGTGGAATAGTATATGTCAGAAGCAGGAAGAAGTGCAAAGAAATAGCTGAACTGCTTGTTGCTAACGGTATTAGCGCTGACTTCTACCATGCCGGTCTTCCACAGGAACTCAGGGATAAGAAACAGGTTTCATGGACGACAGGAGAAACCAGGGTCATAGTTGCAACCAACGCCTTCGGCATGGGTATTGACAAAGCTGAAGTGAGGTTTGTTATCCACTGGGATATTCCCGATTCTATAGAAGAGTATTTCCAGGAAAGTGGCAGGGCAGGACGTGACAATAAACCGGCCTATGCCGTCATGCTTTATTCCCCTTCAGACAAAACAAAACTAGAGGATTCTGTCAGGAGAAAGTTCCCGCCGGTGGAGAAGATTAAGGATATCTATGAATCCCTCTGTAATTTTCTCAATGTTCCGCAGGGTTCCGGAAAAGATAATGTATTCGATTTCAACATGGCTGATTTTGTTTCAAAATACAGGTTGCCGGTAATTGAAACCTTCAACGCCCTGAACTTCCTGCAGAGAGAGGGTTACCTGGAGTTTACTGAAGAAATTAATAATCCTTCAAGAGTTCATTTTATTGTCGGCCGCGATGATCTTTATAAGTTCCAGGTCGCCAATGAGTCTTTTGACGGATTCATCAAACTTCTCCTCAGGTCGTATACCGGCATGTTTTCTGAATTTGTAGCTATAAACGAAGAGATGCTTGCCAGGAAATCCGCACTTACCAGGGATAATATTTACAGGTTTCTGGTAAAATTGTCCTCCCTTAATATTATTAAATACATACCAGGCAAAAAGACATCATTGGTAATCTTTACGGAGGAAAGGCTTGAGAGGAAGGCTCTTATGATCTCTCCGGAAAATTATTTACAGGTGAAGGAAAAGCACATTCTCAGACTCTCCAGGATGATTGATTATGCCGATTACAATACTAAATGCAGATCAGTGTCGCTCCTTGACTATTTCGGAGAAGAATCTGACAGATGTGGGATATGTGACGTTTGCCGCGAAAGAAATGAACTGGATCTCAGTAAATATGAGTTCGACCTTATCCTCGATGAAATAAAGGAGATATTAACCGGCAGGAAGGCTGATGCCCGCGAACTTGTAAGTAAAGTTGGGCACCCGGAAGAAAAAGTAATCAAGATCATAAGGTGGCTTCTCGACCATAATAAACTGGTAATCGACGACCAGCATCTCTTATCCTGGAGAGAACCTGACCTCTTTTCGCGATAAATATCTATTTTTGGGGATTATTTTATTTTGTTCCATGGAAAATAAATCAGCTCCGGTCTATTCACATAATGTCATTGAGTTTGTAGCTATTGCCAATGAATATTGCAAGTATGCTGAACACGCATCAGAGCTTAAAGGCGACGAGATACTCAGGATTATGCAGAGGATCCTCCCGCTTTTATATCTGAAGGCATCTTTGCTTCCGTCACTCGAACCGTTTTTCGAGGAAGGGAATGAAAAGTTTGTTACTGAAGCCGACTGGAACCAGGTGCATGATACAATAGGCAGGATATTAGGCTCTGCAGACGATTTTTCAGCCGAAATGGGGGAGAAGCTCGACGATACCGGTATCCCCATGCCAGTATCCCTTTCAGAGAATTTTGCCGATATTTACCAGGACTTAAAGGATTTCATTCTTCTATATCAGACAGGTACTGAGGAGATTATGAACGATGCAGTCTGGGAATGTAAAATGAATTTTGAAACAATATGGGGAGAGAAGCTGCTAAACGTTGTCAGGGCTGCACACAGGTTCCTCTATTCAGGGAAAGTGATTGAAGATGTTGCCGACGACAGCGGAAAAGAGGAGCGGGAAACAGATGAATGGTTTATTTCGAAAAGACAGAAGGATTTCAGGGGGGAACGATGATCGATAAATTTCAGGAAACAATTTCTGCAGAAGAAATTCAGCAATATGACCTGTCCTGGTTCAAAGGAAAAATAGTAGTGGTTGAAGACCTCGCTACCTATCACAAAGTAATACCGGCGCTTAAGCATGAGGCGATACTTGGTTTTGATACCGAAACCAGACCTTCATTCAGGAAAGGTCACAGGAATAAAGTCTCACTTATACAACTTTCTACTGATTCTGTTGCTTACCTTTTCAGGATCAAAAAGATAGGCTTACCTGATGAACTTGTTGAAATCCTTTCCGACCCGGATGTGATCAAAGCAGGTGTTGCTGTACATGATGATATAAAAACCCTGAAACGCATCAGAAAATTCGAACCGGATGGATTTATTGATCTTCAGCATTTTGTCAAAGATTTCGGAATTCAGAGTTCCGGGTTGAAAAAACTGACTGCCATCGTCCTTGGTTTCAGGATTTCAAAAAGCCAGCAGGTCACCGACTGGGAAGCAGAAAAACTTACGGAAGCCCAGCAGGTTTATGCAGCCACCGATGCATGGGTTTGCAGGGAAATTTTCACCAAACTTAACTCAATTAATTAGGTAATGCCCAGGATTAAAATTGTTCTTAAATCTGGTAAAGACCAATCAGCCAGAAGGTTTCATCCATGGATATTCTCAGGTGCCATTAAAAAAATTTATGGTGAACCTGTTGAAGGCGACCTCGTGGATGTATATGACAATAAGGATGAGTTTCTCGCCACAGGTCATTATCAACCCGGTTCAATAGCCATTCGCATACTGACTTTTAAGAAGGAGGAACCCGACCTGGATTTTTTTACCGGCAGGATAAAAAGTGCAATCGATTACAGGAACTCTGTCGGACTTACAGGGAATGCCACGACAGATGTCTACAGGCTTATTCATGCTGAAGGGGATGATCTTCCGGGACTTATTGTCGATTTCTATAATGGCGTCGCAGTTATGCAGATGCATTCTGTTGGAATGTACCGTCTCAGGAATGAATTTGCGACAATTTTGAAAAATCTGCTTGGTGACGACCTCAAAGCAGTATACGATAAAAGCGAAGGGACCATTCCCTATATGTCGGGTATTACAGCCAGGAACGAATTTCTCTATGGTAACTCCGGCCCTGTTATAGTCACCGAAAATGGATTTAAATTCAAAATTGACTGGACAACCGGTCAGAAAACAGGTTTTTTCATCGACCAGCGCGAGAACAGGAAACTTGTAGCTGATTATTCAGAGGGGAGGAGCGTTTTGAATATGTTCGGGTATACGGGAGGCTTTTCTGTATATGCCATGAAAAATGCAAAGGCAGTTCATACTGTAGACAGCTCCGGACCTGCAATTGACCTGGCTAACGAAAACATTGAACTAAATTTTGGAAATGATGGTCGCCACCAGTCCTTCAGGACGGATGCTTTCCAATTCCTGGATGATATTAAGGGTAAATATGACCTTATTATCCTTGACCCTCCTGCATTTGCAAAGCATAACAATGTTCTTGCCAATGCCCTTCAGGGATATAAGCGATTGAATATGAAAGCAATAGAGCAAATTCGCCCGGGTGGGATCATATTTACATTCTCCTGCTCTCAGGTAGTTACAAGAGAAAACTTCAGGAAATCGGTATTTGCTGCGGCGGCAAATACCGGCCGGAGGGTCAGAATATTGCACCAGATGAGCCAGCCGCCTGATCATCCAGTAAATATTTATCATCCTGAAAGTGAGTATTTGAAGGGACTTGTAATTTACGTTGAATAGAATAATTGAAATAGCATTAAATATTTATGAGTGCAGATAAGAATATAATCCTGATTGCAAAACGTCTGGGCCTTCATGAATGGCAGGTTGAAAACACAATCCGCCTGATGGATGGTGGCGCAACAATTCCTTTTATCAGCAGGTACCGGAAGGAAATGACGGGTAGTCTGGATGAGGTTAAGCTCCTTCATATAAAAAATGAATACGACAGGCTTAAAGAGCTCGATGCCAGGAGGGAGGCAATTATTAAATCAGTAGAGGAGCAGGAGAAAATGACCCCTGAACTACTTGGCAGGATAAACGCATCCGAAACAATGTCGGAACTTGAGGATATTTACCTGCCTTACAGACCCAAACGTCGTACCAGGGCAACAATTGCCAGGGAAAAAGGACTTGAGCCATTGGCAGAGATCATCTTCAGACAACAGGAAAAGGATCCTTTCAGCAAAGCAGAAGAGTTCCTTAACGAAACGGTTGCAACTGTGGATGAGGCGGTGTCAGGTGCCGGCGATATTATTGCAGAATGGGTAAATGAAGATGAGACTGCACGCAGGAAGCTCAGATACCTTTTTGACAGGGAGGCAATAATTTCCTCTAAGGTTGTGAAGAACAAAGAAGCCGAGGGCATCAAGTTCAGTGATTATTATGACTGGTCGGAACCGCTTAAGAAATGTCCGTCGCACCGGCTTCTGGCTATGCGAAGGGGGGAGGATGAAGGGTTTCTCAAACTCACAATAGTCCCTGATGAGGAACATGCAATCGACATGCTGAATGCAATCTTCATAAAAGGAAACAATAGTTCTTCTGACCTGGTCAGCGAAGCTGTGAAGGATAGCTGGAAGAGACTCCTCTCATCATCACTGGAGACTGAGTTCAGGAATATCTCAAAGGAAAAAGCTGATGATGAAGCAATTAAGGTTTTTGCTGAAAACCTCCGTCAGCTTCTGCTTGCATCGCCCCTGGGCGAAAAGAACATTCTCGCCATCGACCCCGGTTTCAGGACAGGTTGCAAGATTGTATGTCTCGACAGGCAGGGGACTCTGGTGCATAACGAAACTATTTATCCACATCCTCCCCAGAACCAGACAGCATTATCGATTAAAAAGATACTTTCCCTTGTCAATGCATATAAGATAGAAGCGATTGCAATAGGTAACGGAACAGCGAGCCGCGAGACCGAGGAATTCATCAAATTTGTAAGGTTTGAGAATGACATACAGGTCTTTGTTGTCAGTGAAGCAGGAGCATCGATCTACTCTGCATCTAAGGTTGCTCGCGATGAATTTCCCGATTATGATGTAACTGTAAGAGGTGCAATATCAATTGGCCGCAGGTTAATGGATCCTCTTGCCGAGCTTGTAAAAATTGACCCGAAATCGATAGGAGTAGGTCAATATCAGCACGACGTTGACCAGCAGAAGCTTCAGAATTCACTGGATGAGGTTGTAATGAGCTGTGTGAATGCTGTTGGTGTGGAGGTTAATACTTCGAGCAGCCATCTGCTTACATATGTGTCGGGACTTGGACCACAGCTTGCCCAGAATGTTGTAGATTACAGGACTGAGAATGGACCATTCAGGTCGAGAAAAGAATTACTTAAAGTTAAGAGGATGGGAGCCAAGGCATTTGAACAGTGTGCCGGCTTCTTAAGGATCCGAAATGCTGAGAATCCCCTCGACAGCAGTGCGGTGCACCCTGAGAGTTATCATGTGGTGGAGGGGATGGCTAAAGAGATGGGATGTGATGTCAGGGAGCTTATGACTGATGAAACAAAAAGGAAACAGATCGTCCTTGAAAAGTATATTACTCCTGTAACCGGCCTTCCGACACTGAAAGATATCATGGACGAGCTCTCCAAACCCGGACGGGATCCCAGGTCAAAGATTAAAGAGTTCAGGTTCGCAGATATCCATCAGATGGAAGACCTGGTACCTGGAATGATAGTGCCGGGAATTGTAACAAATGTTACAAAATTCGGAGCCTTCGTTGATATCGGTATTAAGCAGGATGGACTGGTCCATATTTCAAACCTTAGTAATACATATGTTCAGGATCCTTCTGCAGTTATAAAGTTGAATCAGCATGTAATGGTAAAAGTCCTCTCTGTTGAGATAGAGAGGAAAAGAATCCAGCTCTCAATGAAGAATGTAGATCAGAAAAAGAGTTGAAATAATTCACGGTAAAAATCCATTAACATCTGAAAGACACATGTTATTTATATGAGTCAATCACCTGGACTGTAGATCGTTCTTTTGCTTTGCGATATGCCTGCCTGCCCTGTTTTGTTCCCGCCTGAGGAAACGCTTTTCAGCAGGTGTTACTTTACCATCCGCCTGTGCCATCCTTTTTTCTATCTGGATTTTCTTTTGTTCCCTTTCAAGCCTTTTTAGCTCAGCTCGGGTAAGCTCACCGCTTTTCCTGCCTTCACGGATCCTGGCCTGCTGATTTACCTGCCTGCCCGTATTACTTTTTGTTCCGGCAGTCTGGGCGTTGACCGTAAAACAAACTGAGGAAAACACAATTACTATTGCTATTAATATCCTTTTCATAATTAAAATTTTTAAGTCTTTATTTATTAGACTTGTTAACTTAAAAAAGGTTTAATTTGAATTGCTTTTTTTATGTAGGGGGTCTTCCTGCAGAAAGATGGAATTTTTATTTCCCTGCTATGAAAGCATTCGTTGACATGGCCACATGAATCTGATTGTATTATGAAGAAAGCCGGAATCTTATTATTAATTGTTGCTTTAGGTTGCATGTCATGCAACAGGGAAAACCATAAGATCTTTATTGAAACTGAGAGTTTCCAGGTGAAGGGAGGATGGCTTGTCGATCCCCAGTTTGTTGAGCAGATGGGATCTCCATATCTGCTAGCACATGGACTTGGAAAACCTGTTGCTGATGCAGAGACCAGGATTGACGTTCCTGCCAGGGGCAGGTATCATGTCTGGGCAAGAACTATGAACTGGGCTCCCGGGGATTGGGATGCACCCGGAAGGTTCACCCTTAGTGTCGACAGGAAGAACCTGAAGAAGACTTTAGGTACCGGGACCGGATGGATGTGGCAGTATGCAGGCAGGGTAATGCTCAAAGATTCATCTGTTCTTATTGGTCTTCATGATCTTACGGGCTTTGACGGACGTTGTGATGCACTGTTCCTGAGCACTGAGAAAGTTCCGCCTCCTGATAACCCTGGTGATCTGAAACCATGGAGAAAAGTACAGTCTGGAGAAAGTGACACTCCTGCCACAGAAAAATCATTCGACCTTGTAATTGTAGGTGGAGGAATCGCAGGGTGTGCTGCTTCCATTGCTGCCGCTGAACAGGGGATGAAAGTTGCACTGATACACGACAGACCTGTACTTGGTGGCAATGCAAGCAGTGAAGTAAGGGTTCATACAGAAGGGATTACCTGGAAATCGGACAGGATCATAAGTATGTTGAACACCGTATGGTGGCCGAACGGATCGCCCGATGCAGCCAGGGATGATCAGAAACGGCATGAAAATATTTCCAGGTATGAGAATATATCTGTTTTTCTGAACTGGCGGGCATATGCGGCCAATACTGAGAATTATTTTATCAGGTCTGTCGACGCCAAGCATACTTCGACAGGGGAGACTTTGAGGTTTAGCGCTCCAATATTTATTGATTGCACCGGCGACGGCTGGATAGGTTATTGGGCAGGTGCCGAATACCTGTATGGAAGAGAAGATTCTGTTACTTTTATGGAGAACTGGAACAAATATAAAGACCTCTGGAGCCCGGCAAAAGCTGATAAAAGGGTGATGGGAGCAACCGTTCTCTGGCGGACGAGGAATGCAGGCAGACCGGCATCGTTCCCTGAAGTGCCCTGGGCTGAAGAGGTTGCAAAAGGTTACTCAGCCACTGAGGGAACATGGAAGTGGGAGTATTCGGACAATTACTTTAACCAGGTAGATGATGCGGAAGCAATAAGGGATCGTATGCTGAAAGCAGTATACGGTTCGTTTAAAAACGCAAAAATGAAACCTGAAAATGACAGTCTCGAACTGGAATGGGTTTCATATATCCTTGGGAAAAGGGAATCAAGGCGCCTTGTGGGAGATTACATATATACTTTCAATGATGAGAGGGAGATGAGAGAATTTCCTGACCAGGTTGTTATGGAACAAAGAAACATAGACGTTCATTATCAGCAGAAAATGAAAGACAGCTCACTGCCGGATTTTCTTTCTGAAGCTCTTTATTATGATGTGGATCATTATTATATCCCTTACAGGTCGCTCTACTCAAAGAATGTAAACAACCTTCTTATGGCCGGGCGTTGCTTCAGCTGCTCCCATATAGGTCTTGGAGGACCAAGGGTAATGAACACTACGGGACAGATGGGTGTCGCTGTTGGTTACGCAGCATCCCTGTGTAAAAAATATAACACCGGTCCGCGGGGAGTCTATGAAAATCATATTTCCGAACTCCAGTCACTAATTGGTATAAAAAAATAGGGACATCCGCGTGGATGTCCCTGTATTCTGTAAAATTCACATTTTAAAACATCGGTGGTCTGCCCTGTTGTGGTCCCTGCTGTTGTGTTACAGGTTTACGGGGAAGCTTATCGTTGCGCATAGCAGCATTATATGCAAATGAGGCAGTAATTATTGCATTGATCTTCAGATCGCTCATAACAAGTCTTTCATAAGTATCCATTACAGTATGATAACCACGTTCGTACTCTATATCGTCCTGGATGAACTGGAATGCAGGCAGCCCGTAACGATCAAAGGTCTGATGATCTGTTCCTCCGGTATTCCTGATAGTAATTGTTGAACAACCCAGTCCGGCGAAGGGCTTGAGCCATTCTGCAAAAATTGGCCTTACCATTTCGTTACCCTGGAGATAAATCCCCCTGTATTGTCCTGATCCATTGTCCATATTGAAATAGGCTGCAAACTTGTCAAAGTCAGGTTTATTCTGGTTAGTGGCCTGATCAACAAGGTAGTTCGAGGCATATCCGCGTGAACCAAAGAGACCCTGCTCTTCGCCACCCCACAGGGCAACACGGATTGTTCTCCTGGGAGCCACATTCAGAGCTTTGAGAATCCTGAGTGCTTCCATCATTACAATACATCCTGATGCATTATCTGCAGCACCTGTTCCGCCGTGCCATGAATCGATATGAGCACCCAGAAGAACAACCTCATTCTTTAAAAGCTTATCTGTTCCGGGTATCTCACCTATGACATTATATACTTTCGGACTGGCAAAGAAGTTATTTTTTATCTCCACTTCCATCTCAACCGGAACATTGTTTTTTAGCAATCTTTCAAGTCGACCAAAAGCTTCCATAGGGATATTAAGTTCAGCAATTGGTTCCTTACCGGTTGTTGCATTATATCCACCGCCGTTTGACCTGGGGATATTATAAGTACCTGAATTGTTCAGGATGACAGCAGCTCCCTCGCTCTTAAGCAGTTCGGTCACTTTTGTCCTAAGCTGGCGCTGGGCCATCATAGCATTAATATCATATGGCTGTCCGCCAGGTCTCCTTCCCTGTTGAAGAGATTCTTTTGTCAGGTCGGCAAGCTGCTCATCGGTATATCTTGTGGCAAGTGGTTCGTAGCTGATCTCATAAGGAGTGGTTGTTGTGGCAGGCATCATTACGATTTTTCCTCCAAGCTTTCCTTTAAACTTTTCAAGGTCGCTTTCCGATTTAACATCTACTAAAATTACCTGGCTTTTGACAAGTCCGTTTGTGCTCCCTGTCCATGCAACCGGATTACATGCAAAGTTGGCATAGTAAGGAGACGTCATTGCAGCATAGGTCTTTAGATTATCCCAGCCCCCTCTGGTAAAATCACCTGCTTCTTCAATACGCACGTTCTGGAAACCGAGCTCTTCCATCTTTTTCTTGGCCCATTCATTACCCCGCGAATTACCTGTTGATCCGGTTAACCGCGGACCAACAAAATCTGTGAGACCGAAAGCAAGTTCCTCAATCTTGGAATTACGCGATCCTTCCTGCTTGATCTTATAGATCATCGTCAGATCGACATTCTCTGTCTGGGCAGAAAGCCACACAGGCAATAAAAGAATCAGGGATAAGCTGATACTTAATTTTCTGATTTTCATTTTTTCAGGAGTTTTAATTTTGGATGTTAAAATTAATTAAATTGATATACCAAAACCCCTTTTCCTTAAAATGATTAACATTAATTAACTTTGTGTCATGCGTAACCCATAAGTTGTTTGGGTTATTTTTAAATGACAGACTTTTTATTATTGTAATATTACGGTACGGATGATTAAGAATATATTATTGATCGGCGCAGGTGGATTTATTGGCAGTGTGGCGAGGTATTTTGTCTCACACCTTAATATTTCAATCAGGTTTTTTTCAATTCCTGTCGGAACATTGCTTGTCAACATCGCAGGATGCTTCGCCATTGGAATTCTGACTGGATTTGCTGAAAGAAACGATCTCCTCAATACAGGATGGAGGATGTTCCTGATGGTTGGACTGTGCGGAGGTTTTACAACGTTCTCGACTTTTGCAGGTGAAAACCTGATGTTGCTTCATAACGGTCAATATGCCTCATTATTGATCTATACAGGACTGAGCCTGTTCCTTGGATTTGCAGCAGTGTATTTCGGCTATGCTATTACTAATACTATCTGATTATGGGAAATTCTGAAAACAGCATTCTGAAGGTTTATGCCAGCACTACCGACAGGATCGGTACAAAGCTTCTTTATGAATATATTGTGGAACTTGCACGTGATAAAGGAATTTCCGGTGTAACAGTATACCGCGGAATTATGGGATATGGCCTCAGCAGCCAGATCAGCTCGGCTAAATTCTGGGAACTGACTGAAAAATTGCCAGTTATGATCGAGATAATAGACAAGACTTTAGTACTGAATGAGTTCTATTCAATTATTGAACCGGAACTATTGAGCATGAAGAAGGGTTGCCTCGTTGTTCTTGAACCGATTTCCGTTAAGCTTCATAAACCCGGTGCTGTTCATAAGTGATTACCAAACTCAGTTATTAACATATCAGTTTTAATTAATCCAGAGGTATATGCAATGTATTGTAACCTTTTAATTCTCATGCATTCTCCCGGAAACATTTAACTTAAAATGAGTATCGGGAATTAGTAATAATTTAAACTATTATTTAAAAGATTCCTCGCTAACGCTCGGAATGACAGGTAAATACGGGAACGTGTGTGGCAAGAAGTGGCGATTCGACTGGAGTTTGTTATTTTTGGGTGATATTCTAAGAAATCGCCACTTCTTGCCACCCCAGACCACAGATATGGTGTCATCCCGAAGCGATAGCGAGGGATCCCATAAAACCAGTACATCTTTTCTTTTTATTGCACATTGCTGACACTCATTTAACTTAATACTTTTTACTTTTACCTTTTACCTTTTACCTTTTTCACCCTATGATCTACCCGGATAACTTTGAGATAAAGATTGGATTTGACAGGATAAGAGACCTGCTGAGGGAGAAGTGCCTGAGTGTAATGGGAATTGAGAAAGTTGATACTATAACCTTTCTTGACAACACAGATAAGATCAAAGAGCTTTTATCTGCGACCTTTGAATTTCAGCATCTTCTAGCTTTTGAGGAGAATTTTCCGTCAGATAACTATTTTAACATCTCTGATATCCTGAATAAAATAAGGATAGAAGGTACTTTCCCCGATGTAAAAGAATTATTTGAGTTAAAGAAATCACTTGAAACTATCAGGTCAATTCTCAATTTTTTCAGAACTAAGGATGAAAATACATATCCTCTGCTAAGGCGTATGTGCGGCTCAGTAAAAACCTATCCTTATGTTCTGGATTCCATTGACAGGATCATCGATAAGCATGGAAATATAAAAGATAATGCCTCAACAAGGCTGAAAGAGATCCGATCGGAAATAACCTCAAAGAACATCCAGGCTTCCAAACGGCTGAACGCCATTCTTAAGCAGGCACAGGCTGATGGTATTGTGGATTCTGATACAGCAGTGTCTGTGAGGAACGGGAGAGGAGTGATCCCCGTAAGTGCATATGATAAAAGGAGACTGAAAGGGCTGATACATGACCAGTCAGCATCAGGAAAAACAGTATTTATCGAGCCTGAAGAAATTGTAGAGATAAATAATGATATAGTCGGGCTGGAATATGAAGAAAGAAGGGAGATAGTAAAGATACTTACAGCATTCGCCGACAATATCCGTCCATATATTGACGATCTCATTGCATCAAATTCCTTTCTTGGTGAAATTGACTTTCTACGCGCTAAAGCTCTCTTTGGCAACCATCTTCAATGCATAAAACCGGTGATTACTGATGAGCCGCATGTTTCCTGGAAAGAGGCTGTTCATCCATTGCTTTCGATGGCTTTCGAAAAAATCAAGGGCAGGAGAGTCGTTCCGCTGGATATTGCCCTGAATGAGAAGGAGCGGATACTGGTGATATCTGGCCCTAATGCCGGAGGTAAATCCGTATGTCTAAAAACGGTTGGACTCCTTCAGTATATGGTACAGTGCGGGCTTACTATCCCGCTTGCTGAAGGCTCGGAATGTGGTATTTTCCATGATATATTAATCGATATTGGTGATGAACAGAGCATTGATAATGACCTTAGTACATACAGCTCTCACCTGATAAATATGAAACAGTTTCTCAGGGTCAGCAATCAAAAGACCCTGGTATTGATAGATGAATTTGGTACGGGTACTGAACCGATGCTTGGGGGTGCTATTGCCGAAGCAATCCTTGGTGAGCTGAACCGAAAAAAAGTTTTCGGCGTCCTAACAACCCATTATACCAATCTTAAGCATTATGCTTCATTGACAGAAGGTATTGTAAACGGAGCAATGGCTTTCGATAATCATATGATGCAGCCGCTTTTCAGGCTTTTTATTGGAAAACCGGGCAGCTCTTTTGCTTTCGAAATAGCCAGGAAGATAGGCCTCCCTGAAGAAATCCTGAACGAAGCATCAGGTAAAGCAGGTATCAAAAACATCAATTTTGATCGTCATCTAAAGGATATTGCCCGCGATAAGAGATACTGGGAGACCAAACGTATGAGCATCCGTCAGCATGAGAAACGACTTGAGGAGCTTATTGAGGAATATGACAAGGAGATATCCGGTGCAAAATCGCTGCGCAAAGAGATAATATCAAGGGCGAAGGAGGAAGCGCAGAGCCTTCTCAGGGAATCAAACCGGATGATTGAAAACACCATCCGCCAGATAAAGGAATCTCAGGCTGAGAAGGAAAAGACAAAAGATGCCAGGCAGCAGCTCGAGGATTTTAAGAGTAATGTGGCCGAAGATCCATTACATTCTGTGTCTGCCGGAGAAAAGAAAATGTCGGAACTTGCACACAAAGCCGAAAAATTCAAACCGAAGGCTAATAAAGAGAAGCCTGCTGAATCTGCTTCGGGTGAAAAGCCTTTTAAAGTTGGTGATGCCGTGAGGATGATCGATACGATGGCTGCAGGAGAGATAGTAGAAATAAAAGACAGGACCATCATTGTAGAAACGGGAAGCTTCAGATTCCAGGTTGCAAAAGACAGGATTGAACGGATCTCCCGCTCAGAACTCAGGAAGAGTCTTAAGACTGGCCAGGTATATACTGAAGCCGATCCTCTGATCAGCCAGCGGAAGCTTAATTTCAAACCGGAGATCGATATCAGGGGGATGAGAGGTGAAGAAGCAATAATGCAGGTAAGAGATCTTATAGACAACGCTTTAATGGTTCAGCACCGTAACCTGAGGATCCTTCATGGAAAAGGTAATGGAATTCTGAGACAGCTGGTAAGAGATTATCTCTCGACGATGAATATTGTAAAATCTTTCCGCGATGAGCACGTCGACATGGGCGGATCGGGGATTACAGTAGTGGAAATGGACTTTTAAAGAAATTCCCGCAGGTCATCCTGATTTATCCCTTAAGTATCTCCGGGAATTCAGGCCGACCTGCGGGAAGGCATTATTTTCTCCAGAATTAGTCTAGTAGAGTTTTACCGTAGCGTATGACCCCTCAATCCTGACTGATGATTTTGGTGATTCTTCTTTACCTACAATCCCACCTATTTCCGATGAGGTATTCCCAATAATACGTCTGAGATTGCGGAAGTTCCCTTCGTCATATTTTATGCCACCATAAGATAATTTTGCATCGAGGTTATAGCTGGCTGTGGGTTCAATAGCAAGTCTTACAGAAGCATATCGTGTAGATACCTCCAGTGATTCAAAGCCATCCTTAACTGTCTCTGCATTGAATGAACCATAACCTGCATCAAGGGTAAGTTTTTTTGACAGGGTCCCGATATTTATAGTTGAATAACCTTCATCAAGGACCAGATTATTAATGCTTTCTATTCTGAACTTACCGTCATATCTCGATTCTCCGACTATGGAGCTGATGGTTCCGAAGTTCAGTGTTGAGTATTTGCTGTCAAGGAGAAGTGCCTGGCATTTTGTAAGGGTGAAGTTTCCGCTGTACCTGATTGTTGCATCGAGCCATCCTGCTTCATCAATCGTAGCTTTCCCATATGCAAGGTTAAGCGTACTAAGGGGTTTTTCATTTCCTCTTGAAAGTTTGCCGGCAGTAAGATCACCGTACCTGATATTAAGGTTAACATATCCTGTGAGGTCATCCAGGTCGGTATCTCCATACCTGTTATAAACGGTAAGAGCAAGAGAAGCAGGCATCTTCACGAGATAATCGATAGTGAATTTTCTTGAATCGCCGCTCCAGCCTGAGAAGTTGAATTTTTCATTAATGACGGTTTTTGCTGAAATATTGTCTCCCGCCTCTGAAAATTCAACATCGATATAGCTTAAGAGTCTCTCCGCCTTTTCCTGGTTAGGGTATTTGACGGTTACTTTTACATTGATGATAACCTGGTCTGACTGTGAGGCTTCGACAATGATATCGCCGTATCTGTTATCAAGTTCCAGTGCACTTTTTTCATTTACTTTATACTCCTTGTTAAATTCCTTTGAGACCTCCTGGGCTATAAGCGCGGGGGTTAAAAGGAACATCGCCGCCGCAAGGAGAGTTACTGATTTATAAGCTAACTTTTTCATCTTCCATGGTATTTTTATTTTCATTCCTGAGTTCCTTCAACTGGTTCAATATGTAGGTCATGACATCTACCTTAGTCTGATAATGCTCAATCATCGCATTAATAATTCTTTCGTCATTGGGATTTTCCTTGAGATCTTTCTGAAGCTGGACATAAACGGAATCCATGCTTTTCATCTCCCTTTTAAGCATCTCATTGTGTGCTTTATCATTAGATATGGTAAGGGTATTCAGTTCACTCTCCATCAGGTTTACCTGGTGCATATAGTAATTCTCAACCTCCCGGTATTCCGGGGAGACGTCGCTGAGTGCCATCCTGTTGCGATTGGGTCTGATGAAGTTATCCCATGTCCATAAAGATGAGAGAGTTACAAGCAGGGTCACAACTGCTGCTTTAAGAAGGTAAGGAACAATGCTCCGTTTAATGGTAGCCTTACCGAATCTCATTTCCAGCTTCCTCTCAAATCTTTCAAGATGACCTTTCGAAGGTTCCGCATCTTCGAAGAAGTCCCTGTTGCTCCTGATTAATTCATCTATTGTTTTCATCCCTTAATAATTTTCATTTCCTTTTCTAAGTTCCCCTATCAGCTTTTGTTTAGCCCTTGAAAGCTGTGATCTTGACGTACTGCTTGATATTTTCATGATATCAGCAATTTCATCATGATCATAACCCTCCAGGAGATACAGAGAGAGGATGACCCTGTATCCATCAGGAAGATTTTCGATAGCCTCTTTTACTTCCTCAACTTTAACGTCGATTTCTTCATTCCTGGCCCTGTCTTCAGTACTATCGTCCCTGATGCCAATATGTGCTTCAATATCTTCAAAGACCGCTTTTCTTTTTCCAAGTGCGTCAAGCGACCTGTTAATCACGATTTTCTTCAACCATGCCCCGAAACTCACAGTTCCTGAGTAGGTGTCAATCTTTTCAAAGGCCGACAGGAATGCCTCCTGCATAATGTCTTCAGCTTCCATAGTGTCGTTCACAATTCTCAGGCTGGTGTTATACATTGCCTTGTAGTATAACTTGTAAATCTGAAACTGTGCCTTCTGGTCGCCATCTTTACATGCATCAAGAAGATCCTGGTGCAGGTTTTTGAATGCCGCTTCTACATTTGCCATCTTTGTTGTGTAAAGACTTGTTCTGATATGAGATGCTGCACCCATCCTTTTACTGATTTCTGATGAAAAGACGTGGGTTGCATCTTAATGCTGCACTTAATTTAAGATTTTTTTTTCTTTCTGATAAACAAAGCCAGAATAAGGCTTTGAGTAACCTCTCCGGTTCCATAATCAAGTTGTGATCCGAAAAGGCTGTGAGGTACTGAATAAACAAGCAATAGTACAACTGCAGCTATAACTGTGTACAGAGCCTTATCTTTTCTGATGCTCATTACTACTGCTGCTATCCAGAATATTAGAGCTATAAGTGTTTTATTATCTGTTAGGTCCCATCCGAATGGTACTCCTGTCCATAAGGCGCCGAATGCGTATTTCTGAACGAGAGGCCCGAGGATCATACCTCCGGCAGTCAGCAGGATCAGGGTCCAGATCGCATATTTTTTATAGGAAGGTATCTTTGCCAGGGCTAATAAACCGGCTCCGGTTGAGAAGAGCATGGCAAGAAACATGATCAGGATATGAGGAGCAAGGATATACCCGGGTACTGCACCCTTAAACCTGATCACCACCGGTGTATCTCTCATCAGCTGTTGTGTTCCGTTGGAATCTGTCAGTTCAATATAATACTGCAGTTTTCCTGCTGGGGGTTGTTTATCAACCTCAGCAAAAAATCCTTTTTCCTCGGTAATCTTAAATATCCTGTTCATGATAAATGAGTTAACAGGGTATGTTTTATACCTGAACTGAACACTCCTGTATTCATCGGAGGTATTAAGCCTCTTATACCAGAGCACTGCTTTTACGGTGGTATCCGTGATCTTAAGTTTCACTTCGGGACGTTCATCCAGGCTCAGGCTGCGGACAAGCTTCAGTCCATAAACTGAACCGTTTAATGTGACATCAACCCGCTTCGGATAGGTGGGACCTGTCTTTCTCTGGTAATAAGCAGCACTGATTGTAATTATAAAAGCCAGTAGCCAAAGTAGGAACCTTTTCATTTCAGAAAGTATTTAGTTTCTATTTATAACTGAATAATCAGGGTCATCTTGTTCCCATCACGCATAATTTCAACAGTAATTGTCTGGCCGGTTTTAAGCTGGCCCATTCTTGACATATAGTCGTATATGTTACTGATTGCTTTACCGTTAATGGCAGTTATGATATCGCCGTTTTTCATTCCTCCGAGTGCCCCTGGTTTCCCGGGAGTAACAATATCAGCCCTGAGCCCGTTTTTCTCATTCCCATTGAAATCAGGCATAATTCCCAGTGTGACGCTCTTCCTGCGCATAGGCCTTCCTCCTGATTGCATTGGCCCTGCTTCCATGAATATTTCCTTTTCAGGATTCGTAACTAGTTCACTGGTAACTTTATAAACAAGAGAGGAGACTTTGATCATACCAGGATAATTGATCTTGTCAAAAGTGTCCGATGGTTTATGGTAATCAAGATGTCCTCCTGTTGTGAAGAAGAGCACAGGGATATTTTTTGAATAGAATGAAGAATGATCGGAATTGCCGTAGCCTGCATCCGTAAGTGCAAGCTTGAGCGATGATGTATCGTTTAATGATGTGATGAGCTCCCTGAACCTTGCAGAGGTTCCGACTCCGCTGATCTGAAGAATATCAGATTCCTGAAGCCTGCCCACCATGTCGAGATTTACCATTGCATTAACCTTTGACAGGTCGATTCCCGGGTTGTTTACAAAAAACTTGGATCCAAGCAGTCCTTTCTCTTCTCCACTGAACGCAACACAGATAATGGACCTGGGATGACTTCCTTTTGTAAGAGCAAATTTCTCGGCAATCTCCATCATCAGGGATACTCCGGATGCATTATCATCGGCTCCATGATGAACAGCAATCGTGTCGGGAGACATGCTTGAACTGCCAATACCACCCATTCCAAGGTGATCGAAATGAGCACCTATTATAACATATTCATTTTTAAGCGTTTCATCTTCACCGGGAAGTAACATTACAACATTCCTGGTAGTACCTGTTTCCCTGATTATTTCTGCCTTAGCATCTGCGATAACACCTGTACTGAAACTTTCAGGCTTTCTCTTGCTGTTCATTTCCTTCTCCAGGGCAGGCATCTCTTTTCCTTTTTCAGAAAGAAACATTTGGGCAACACTTCTTTTGATCCTTATAACCGGAATGCCGACAGAAAGATCGTTTGCATTCAACGCTTCAAAAGAGTCCTGAGGATCAAATATCTCACCGGAAACCAGGAGTACACCAGCAGCACCCATATCCCTGGCAACCAGGGCTTTTATCCTGTCAGAACTGTGTGGTATAAAGGGACTTTCAGCATTATCTGTTTCAGGATCAGCTCTGAAAACCATTACCCATTTCCCGTTAACATCAATACCTATATAATCGTTCCATTTCAGGCTGTCTTCGTTGATATTGAATCCATAACCTGCAAAAACTACTTCAGCTTTCAGATCGCTGTTTGAACTGAAGGATAATGGCATGAACTGATCGCCGCTGGTAAGAGGAGTTCCGTTTATCGACAATGAGTTATTCTTTCCCGCAGCCAGCCTGGTGGTTACAGAAAATCTCTGGAATCCATCCCTAGGTAGAGGTTGAAAGCCACAGGAGGTAAGCTCTTTCCTGATGAACTCAGCAGCAAGGCTGTCCCCTGGTGCGCCTGTATCCCTTCCTTTCAGTGAATCAGAAGAGAGGTATCCGACTTGTGTTTCGAGCTCTTTTACTGTTACTTCACGGTTCTGACCACATGATGTCAGAATAGAGATTGATGCAAGAATAATAAGTTTCAGCGAGATGTTAATTTTCATATGAGCAGTATTAAAATGATGTTGCTGGTTCCAGGTTACTATCCACCGGTTAAATTTTTTTTAACCACATGCGGTAACCAGTAACCAGCAACAATTAACCGGTAACTATTTTACCATTCAAAAAGCTTAAAAGCTTCTTTTATCAGTACTAATGCTTCCCTTAACTGGGCTTCAGTAATAACAAGGGGAGGAGCAAACCTGATTATATGTTCATGGGTCGGTTTTGCGATCAGGCCTTTGTCCTTCATGGCAAGACACACATCCCAGGCAGTTTTCCCTCCTTTAGGCTTAATGACCACTGCATTCAGCAGACCTTTTCCACGGACAAGCTCTATCATATCAGATTTGATAGATGATAGTTCGCTTCGGAATATTTTACCGAGGCGTTCTGCATTTTCGGCAAGCTTCTCATTTTTAATAACTTCCAGGGCAGCAATAGCAACTTTAGCTGCAAGAGGATTCCCCCCGAATGTTGAACCATGTTCTCCTGGTTTTATGGTGAGCATGATCTCATCATCAGCAAGTACAGCGCTTATGGGCATGACACCTCCTGACAATGCTTTCCCCAGTATCAGGATATCTGGACGGACTCCTTCATGATCGCAGGCAAGTAATTTTCCTGTCCTGGCTATTCCTGTCTGAACTTCATCGGCAATGAAAAGCACATTATGCTTCCTGCACAGGTCATAAGACTTTTTCAGATAACCTTCGTCCGGCACATATACCCCTGCTTCTCCCTGGATTGGCTCAACGAGGAAACCTGCAACATCAGGATCCTTAAGTACATTTTCAAGAGCTTTCAGGTCGTTGTAAGGTATTGTTATAAACCCGGGAGTAAATGGTCCGTAATCATTTTTTGCGTCAGGGTCAGTTGACATCGTAATGATTGTTATTGTGCGGCCATGGAAGTTCCCTTCGCAGCAGATTATCTTTGCCTGGTCCTGTTTAATACCTTTCTTCTTGTATGCCCATTTACGGCATAATTTAAGAGCTGTTTCATCGGCTTCTGCTCCTGAATTCATGGGCAGTACCTTATCGTATTTGAAATACTTAGTTATATATTCCTCATATTCTCCAAGTACAGAATTATAAAATGCCCTTGATGTAAGAGTGAGCCTTCGAGCCTGCTCCGTCAGTGCGTTTATAATCTGAGGATGGCAATGGCCCTGGTTTACAGCTGAATAGGCCGAAAGGAAATCAAAGTACCTCTTTCCTTCAACATCCCAAACAAACGGTCCTTCTCCTCTTTCAAGTACAACAGGAAGCGGATGGTAGTTATGTGCACCGTATTTATCTTCCCGGTTAATGTAATCCTGTGTGTTCATCATGTTGATTATTAATTAGTTATGAAATGATTGATATAAGCCTCAAGTTTACAAAAGGTTTTCGTTATTTCCAAAAGATGCTGTCATAGCATCACGATCAAGATTACCATCCATGAAATACCAGTAGACGCCAGGGGTTGCAGAATCAGGGGGACAGATAAAGCCCTTTTTCAACTGATCAGAATGGAATTGTTTATTGCAGGATAAGAGAATGAATACTAATGCCGGAAGTATGAGCACTTTTAGCAGAAAACAGAATTTATTCATCTTTTAACAGATCTGGTCTTATTTTCCGGGTTCTTTCAACAGATTGTTCATGCCTCCATTTTTCTATTTCACCTGTATTTCCGGAAAGGAGTATTTCCGGTACTTTCCAGCCCCTGAATTCGGAGGGCCTGGTATAAACAGGAGGAGCAAGGAGATCATCCTGGAAGGAGTCGGAGAGGGCAGACTGTTCATCACCAAGCGCTCCCGGTATAAGCCTGACTATTGCATCTGTTATTGCTGCTGCCGGCAATTCGCCTCCCGACAGAACATAATCGCCAACAGATATCTCCATGGTAATCAGATTATTGCGGATTCGCTGATCAATTCCTTTATAATGCCCGGCAAGGATAATTATATTATTCAGAAGTGAAAGACGATTAGCTGTTTTCTGGGTGAATCTATCTCCGTCAGGTGAAGTATAAATTATTTCGTCATAATCCCTTTCAGCTTTAAGCTTTTCAATTGCCTTAAAAACCGGTTCTATCATCATTACCATTCCTGCCCCGCCACCAAATGCATAGTCATCAACGCTCTTGTATTTATCATTTGCAAAGTCGTGAAGGTTAATGACATTAATCTCAACAAGCCCTTTATCCTTTGCTCTTTTTATTATCGAGAAGTTCAGAGGGCTTTGAAGTAATTCGGGACAGACAGTAAGGATATCAATTCTCATTTTTCAATAATTATTGTAAAAATAAGAATTATCTCTCTTTCACCTTAGAAAATCCTGGTGTTAGATTTATAATATATGTACGACTATGGCTTTAACAGAAAACTCTTTTCCATTTCTCAGGATTTTAAGAATCCTTGTCTCACCTGGTTTTCCTCTTAAGGCGTCACTGACAGTTCCCATAGTTGCACCGGTTGTCATCAGATTGCCTACCTGGAGCAAAATATCTCCCTTCTCAAGTCCATCAACAAGTGGAATTCCGTTTTTTTCTGCCACGCCTGCAATTTCATATCTCATATCATCTAAAAGCCTGATCGTAATTCCAACAACATCAGCTTCAGGTTGATGCAGGGTATTGGATTTTTTAAAAAACACTGTACTGTCGGAATAGGAAATATGAATTCTGAAATCTTTAAAAATATTTGGTCCGATAAATCCATTGACTGGTCGGACTGATTTTCTTGAATAGTTTGTTCCTACATCAGAACCATTTCTGAAAATTGGTGGCAGACCGGCAAATATCGCATCAGTAATATTAACCGATCCCCACTTAAAAGACGGAATCTTTATCATTTTCCACTTCTCTTCATCGGGCCACCATCCCCAGATATTTGCACAGGCAACTGCGCCAGTTGATTCAGGCCATTCAGGATGGTGTTCATATAATTTCCGGACAATGACATCAGATGTATAACTGAATGACGATCCGTTATCCAAAGCAAAGCTGTATTTTCCCCCATCAATTTCTGCATCAATTTGAATTATGCCTGTTTTATAATTTACAGATGCTGCTGAAGGTATGCCATCAGGTTTAATTGTACCGGGGTAACATAGTGTAAGATTACCAGCAGGATAGTCAAAAATCACATCATATTTCATAAGTACAGTTGACGGAAGGTTCGCCTCTATGTGCATAGTGTTGAAGAGCCATTTATTAGCCGTATCAACGGCTGAGGGTACTCCTTCGAATGACACTGGCAATTCCCCGAGCTTAACAACCGGATAATCAGGTAGATCAACAGACCCTGTCAGATTTTTTGTTTCTATTCCAAGGATTTCCGCAAATCTCTCGCTTATTATAAATTTTGGATTACCTGAATCAACCCATAACCTTGCTTTCTTCCACGATCCGTCAACAGCTTTGAACTCCGCATTAATAATCATCCTGTTGTGATCGAGTATAAATGGAACGGTGACTGATTCTCCAGGATTTTGTGCCTCAAGGCATAAAACTGTAGTTAATAATATAAGGTTTATTGAAGTTGTTTTTATTCTATTCATTTTAGCTGTTAATTATTTCACAAATGCTGAAAATTGATAATTATAAATTTATTTTGCATTCAACGCAATTGATTAATGTTTTTACATTTTATGGTTTCAGCTTTACAACCGGTAACTTTTGGATAATAAATGATTAAAATATGGAATGCAGGGAAAACTGCGGCGCCTGCTGCATAGCAATTTCAATTTCCTCCAAAATACCGGGTATGCCTGATGGGAAACCAGCAGGTGTTAAGTGCATTCACTTAAAGGATGATTATAGGTGCGGTTTGTGGAACAATCCTGAAAGGCCCAGGGTATGTTCCGACTATAAAGCTGAGCCTGAGTTCTGTGGTAACTCGAGGGAAGAGGCGTTAAAAATATTAAATGATCTGGAGAACCAGCCCGGTTGATTATTCCCCCGATTTATAAACAACCTTACCTCCCACAATTGTATAATTGACCTTTGTTTTCATTATCTCTGATTCAGGTATGGTAAGCAGGTCTTTGTCAACAATCACTATATCAGCAAGATATCCAGGTCTGATCATTCCTTTGCGGTCATCCATGAACTGGGCATACGAAGAGCCAAGCGTATAGTATTTGATGGCTTCCTCCATCTTAAGTTTCTGTGCCGGGAACCAGCCTTCACCATCCTCTCCCATGCGGTCTTTTCTGCTCACAGCGGCATATAAACCCTCGATAGGATTAAGAGGTTCTACCTGGTAATCGGTACCGAATGCAAGTATTGAACCTGCCCTGACCAGGCTTCGCCATGCATAAGCCCCTTTGCACCTTTCCTGTCCGACTCTCTTTTCATAAAACCTCTTGTCGGTAATGCAGTGAGTCGGTTGCATGGAGGGAATAACGCCAAGTTTTGCGAATCTGCCAATATCAGAGGGTTGAATTGATTGTGAATGCTCATCTCGGTGGCGGCTGTCACGCCTGCCATTTACCTCTATTGCTTTTTCAAAAGCATTGAGGACCCAGTTATTTGCCTTATCGCCAATGGCATGTATACCAATCTGGAATCCCATCCTGTCAGCTACCAGGACCATTTTTTCAAGTTCTTCATAAGGCCACATAGCAAGTCCTGACGATTCAGGAACATCTGCAAAGGGTTCAAACATAAGTGCAGTGCCTGATCCCATCGAACCATCGGCAAAAGCTTTAAGATATCCGAATCGTATCCAGTTGCCGGTTTTCGGATAATTCTTTTCGATCTCTTTATATTTCTGTAAGATAATTGTATCGCCGGTCAATGGTTCACCTATATCTATTCTGCTGGTAAGCTCACCTTCATTCTGCAGCCTGGTGTAAGCATCAAAGTCTGCCTGTCCTGCGTTCTGAAGGCTTGTCACTCCCAGCTCGCGTGCTTCTTTCATTGCCAGGAGGTAACCCTGCCAGAGTCTGTCTTTTTCCTCTTCAGGTGTCCTTTCAACTTTAGTGTCGCCCAGTTTAATAAGATCCATTGCTGCATCTTTAAGTATTCCGGTTGGTTCACCTGTCAGTGGATCTTTCTGGATCTCGCCACCAAAGGGGGCCGGGGTATCTTTATTAATTCCAGATTTACTTATTACATAACTGTTTACAAGCACGGAATGTCCGTCGGCACGTTCCAGGAGGACAGGGTTTTCCGGAGATACCCGGTCAATTAATTCCCGCGATGGCCACTTCCTGTCAATAAACATCTCATGTTCCCAGTGCCCTCCCCTTATAACCTGCCCTGGTTTTGACCTGGCAACCTGTGCTTTGACCTTCTCGGTGATCACTGACGGATCGGTGGTATATCTCAGTTCAATAAAATCGGGATCAAGCGGGCCGAAGTGGACATGAGCATCATTGAACCCCGGGATCACAAGCCTTCCCCGGGCATCGATAACAGTTGTCTTCCCCTCTTCAATCCATTCCATGATCTTTTTCGAACTCCCCACAGCTACAATATTATCACCCTTAACTGCAATGGCTTCCGCCTTTGGATTGGCTTCATCTATTGTCAGTACTTTACCATTCAGGATCACCAGATCGGCTTTTTCCTGTTTGCTGCATGAAGCTGACATAATGAGTGTAGTAATTGATATATAGGATAATAGCTTTTTCATAAAGTCGTGTTTTTCATTCAGGAAATATAGAAAAATATCAGGATATTCATCACCCGGAACGGACCTTACAGTCAAAATTTTAACTTGGTGTTAAGAATTTTAAATCATTCTTATGACAGAGACTTTGTTAAAAAAGATAAATTCGCAGAAAATCAAAGGATGAATATAGCGCTTATCGGATACGGGAGAATGGGCCATGAGATTGAGGAAATCGCTAAAAAAAGAGGGCACCAGATCGGGCTCATTATAGATATTGACAATAAATCTGACCTTAATCCCTTAAAACTTAAGGGTATTGATGCGGCAATTGAATTCTCATCACCTGATGCTGCATTTGAAAACATATCCGTTTGTCTGGGATCAAAAATTCCTGTGGTATCGGGAACGACTGCCTGGCTGAAGGATTTTGACAATGCTGTGAACCTTTGTATTAAAAATGATACTTCTTTCATTCATTCTTCGAATTTCAGCATAGGAGTGAACCTTTTCTTCAGGCTCAGCAGCGAGCTGGCCCGGCATATGAACAGTTACCGCGATTATAAAGTTTCGATTGAGGAAATCCATCATACAAAGAAGCTTGACGCACCGAGCGGTACCGCTGTATCCCTGGCAGATGGAATTATAAGACAACATTCTTTGTATAAGACATGGAGCCTTGGTGCCACTGGTAAGGAAGAATCAATTCCTGTTACTGCGATCAGGGAGGGTAATGTACCAGGAACGCATACTGTTATCTGGGATTCTGAGATAGATACACTGAGCCTGAAGCATGAAGCAAAGAACAGAAAAGGTTTTGCACTCGGAGCAGTTGTCGCAGCAGAATTCATCTGTAACCGGAAAGGAGTATTCACGATGAGCGACGTTCTGGGATTCTGATAATAATTTATACTTTTACGACTTCAAAATAAACAACCAATGGTAAACATCTTTCAGAAAAAATACATCAGGTTTGCAATTATTGCTCTCCTGTACATACTTGTTGTAATATGGATAGGTAACTACTGGCTACTACTCGGCCTGGCAATAATCTTTGATCTATATGTTACCGAGAAGGTAAACTGGACATTCTGGAAAAAAAGACACGAGCATAACAGCACTTTTATAGAGTGGCTTGATGCATTGATATTTGCAGTCATTGCCGTTTCCCTGATAAACATCTTTCTTTTTCAGAATTACAGGATACCAACTCCATCAATGGAGAAGTCACTTCTGGTTGGCGATCACCTGTTTGTCAGCAAGATAGCATACGGGCCAAGAATGCCCAATACACCAATTGCCTTCCCGTTCACGCAGAATACGATGCCACTGATTAAAGGAAGATCATGGTCGAATCTTATCCTGTGGGATTATAAAAGACTTGCCGGGGTAGGCAAGGTAAAGCGTAATGATCCTATAGTTTTCAATTTCCCTGCAGGAGATACTGTTGTTCTGGAAAATACAGAAACTGCTTATTATGAACTGGTGCGGAGCAAGGCAAGGGAATTACAGGCACGATATAATTATGGCAATAAGGAGCCACAGCCTGTGGAAAGCTTTATGGCAATGGCCAGGAAGGAGGTCAGAGATAACGGGACTATCGTTTACCGGCCGGTAGACAGGCGTGATAACTATGTTAAGCGCTGTATCGGATTGCCAGGTGATACAGTTACAATAAGGTCAGGTGTGCTTTATGTAAACAGTAAGCCTTCCCCTGTTGCAGAAGGGCAGCAGACCACCTATGTTGTGGTTACCAATGGTACTACAATAAATCCAAAAGCGTTTGAAAGACTGAAGATTTACAGGGAAGACCAGACGATGCTGTCGAGTACGGTTTACCAGCTTCCCCTTACCAGGAATAATGCGGATGCCATTTCAAAGTTTACCAATGTATCAAGCGTATCTGCAATTTATGAGGCCTCAGGAAAGTTCATACCATGGATATTTCCGTATAAACCTGAACTTGGCTGGAATGAGGATAACTTCGGCCCTCTCTGGATCCCATCAAAAGGTTCTACAGTGAAAATTGATACTTCTAATATCTGTTTATACGACCGCATTATTGATGTTTATGAGAATAACGACCTGAAGGTGGATGGAGGTACCATTTATATTAATGGTACGATTGCTGACAGCTATACCTTTAAGATGGATTATTACTGGATGATGGGGGATAACCGTCATAACTCTGCCGATTCAAGGTATTGGGGATTTGTTCCCGAGGATCATGTGGTAGGAAAACCAAAGTTTATATGGCTTTCTATCGACAAGGAAGCAAAAGGGCTGAAGAAGATCAGGCTGGGAAGAATGTTTATGGGAATCAGGTAATCCTTGAATTAATTATTTAAGATGATAGAGATAAAAAAAGCTGACTGGGAACAGTCAGCTTTTTCATTTATATCAAAGAATGTTATTTAACTTTTTCAACCACTGCCTTGAATGCTTCAGGATGGTTCATTGCCAGGTCGGCAAGTGTCTTCCTGTTAAGCGTGATCCCTTTCTTTTCAAGCTTGCCGATGAATTCGGAATAGCTCATATCGTACTGGCGCACGCCGGCATTGATCCTTGTGATCCATAATGACCTGAAAAGGCTTTTTTTCTTCTTCCTGTCACGGTATGCATAGCCCATACCCTTGTCGAGGGTGTTCTTTGCAACTGTGATGACGTTTCTTCTTGAGAGGAAATTCCCCTTTGTCTGCTTAAGGACTTTTTTTCTTCTTGTCCTTGATGCGACTGAATTTACTGATCTTGGCATAACTCATTTTTTTTGAATGTCAGCGTTCCTGTTCCTGAGGAATCTTATATGCTGGACATCCGGTTAATACTATTTTTTTTCAAAGCGTCAGACACTTACTTGCTTGCCAGAAGAAGTTTTACGTTTTTCTGGTCTGCCTTATCAACCTGTCCGAAGTATGCAAGATTTCTCTTGCGTTTTGTTGTCTTCTTTGTCAGGATGTGGCTTTTAAAAGCATGTTTGCGCTTGATCTTCCCTGTTCCGGTGAGTGAGAATCTCTTCTTAGCACCCGGATTTGTTTTCATTTTTGGCATTTCTGATAACTATATATATTAAAAATTATTTCTTCTTTTTCGGCGAAAAGGCTATGATCATTCTTTTGCCTTCGAGCCTTGGGAGCTGGTCAACCTTCCCGTATTCTTCAAGATCGTTGGCGAACCGCAGAAGAAGGACTTCACCTTGCTCCTTGAACAATATGGATCTTCCTTTAAAGAACACATAAGCTCTTACCTTTGCACCCTCATCAAGGAACTTGATAGCATGCTTGAGCTTAAAATTATAATCGTGATCATCAGTGTTCGGCCCAAATCTTATCTCCTTCACTACAATTTTCGTTGTCTTGGCCTTTATCTCTTTCTGTTTTTTCTTTTGCTGATAGAGAAACTTCTGATAATCAACAATCTTACAAACAGGGGGATCCGCGTTCGGGGATATTTCTACGAGATCGAGTTCCAGTTTGTCTGCCAGCCTGAGGGCATCCTGGATACTCATGACTTCTGCTTTTATTTCATCACCTACAACTCTGACCACTTTTGCAATGATCCTGTTGTTGATTTTGTGAGCCGGTTGGGTAACCCGTCCGGGGCTTCGTCTGATTGGTCCGGTTATAACTCTTTCCTCCTAATTTTTGTTAATACTATGTTTATCTGTTGTCATCAGTATTCGAGTTCTTTTTCAATCTCGGATATGATAAATTTCACAAATTCCTCGATTTTCATGACTCCTTTATCTCCTTCACCCTGCTTGCGGACTGAAACTGTACCGCTTTCTTCTTCTTTTTCACCTATTACCAGAAGGTAGGGAATCCGCTTTAATTCATTATCCCTGATCTTCTTACCTATCTTCTCACTCCGGTCGTCAATTAGTGTGCAAATATCGGAATTATTTAGAATTTCCAAAACTTTTGCTGCATAATCATTGAATTTGTCACTTATAGGTAAAATAACTGCTTTATCGGGAGCAAGCCATAATGGAAATTTTCCTGAAGTATTTTCAATAAGAACTGCAACAAAACGCTCCATAGATCCGAAGATAGCACGGTGGATCATTACAGGCCTGTGTTTCTGGTTATCACTACCGTTATATGTCAGATCGAACCTCTCCGGAAGATTGTAGTCTACCTGGATAGTGCCCAGCTGCCATTTCCGTCCTATGGCATCTTTTACCATAAAATCGAGCTTGGGCCCGTAGAATGCAGCTTCTCCTTTTACAACAGTAGTTTCAAGATTTTTTGCTGAAGCAGCTGCAATGATTGCATTCTCTGCTTTTTCCCAGTTCTCATCAGTGCCAATATATTTCTGTTTGTTATCCGGATCCCTGAGAGATATCTGTGCTGAAAAATCGTTGAAATTCAGAACTCTAAAAACATACAGTACCAGGTCGATAATGCTCATGAACTCATCCAGGAGCTGATCGGGTCTGCAAAAATGATGTGCATCGTCCTGTGTAAAGCTTCTGACCCTTGTAAGGCCGTGAAGTTCACCGCTCTGTTCATACCTGTAAACAGTGCCAAATTCAGCCATCCTGAATGGAAGCTCCTTGTATGAATGTGGGGTTGCATTGTATATTTCGCAGTGATGCGGACAATTCATGGGTTTAAGCATGAACTGTTCTCCCTCCTGCGGTGTTGAGATGGGCTTGAATGAGTCGGCTCCGTATTTCTCATAATGACCTGAGGTTTTATAAAGACTTACATCACCGATATGCGGAGTTGCAACAATTTTATATCCTCTTTTTTTAAGAACTCCTGTAAGGAAATTTATCAAGTTCTGCCTCACTTCTGCTCCTTTAGGAAGCCACAGCGGAAGACCCATGCCGACTTTTGGTGAGAAGGTAAAGAGTTCCAGTTCTTTGCCTATGCGGCGGTGATCACGTTTTCTCGCTTCTTCAAGGAAGACGAGGTAGTCATCAAGCATTTTTTGCTTTGGGAAGGAGATTCCGTAGATCCTTGTCAGCATCTTTCGTTTTTCATCACCTCTCCAGTAAGCACCGGCAACACTTGTCAGCTTGATAGCTTTTATCGGTTCGGTCGATGGCAGGTGAGGCCCGCGACAGAGATCAGTGAAATTGCCGCTTTTATATAATGAAATTGTACCGTCTTCCAGTTCTCCGATAAGCTCAGTCTTGTATTCATCTCCCTTGCGCGAAAAAAGCTCCAGCGCCTCACGTTTACCAATATCTTCCCTGGTGAAAGGATGATTGGTGGCAGCAAGCTCTTTCATTTTGTTTTCAATAACCGGCAGGTCAGATTCTGTAATAACAACTCCATTCCCCGGATCAACGTCATAATAAAAGCCGTTTTCTATTGCAGGACCAATGCCGAATTTAATCCCGGGATACAATAATTCCAGAGCTTCAGCCATGAGATGTGATGAGGAGTGCCAGAAAGCATGTTTGCCCTCCTGGTCATCCCATTTGTGAAGCTTAAGTGTTGAATCAGTATCAATAGGTCTTGTCAGATCACGAATCTCCCCGTTGACAGTTGCCGAGTATACTTCTTTGGCAAGTCGCGGACTTATCTGTTCTGCAATCTCCAGGCTTGTTATTCCAGCTCTGAATTCTCTTTGTGTACCGTCCGGAAAAGTAATCTTTATCATTATAAGCTTCATTTTTTAAGGATTGCAAAGATAATCATATTTTTTAAATTTTCCCGGGTTTATTACTGTACCGGAAGCAACCATTTATTATATTTGGCAGACCTTATGAAAAGATGGCATACATTTTGCCTTACAATAAAAAAACAAATACCTATTTAAGATGAAAAAGATATATTTTTTAGCGATAATCATTTCAGTATTTCTCATCTCATGCGATAAGGTTCCGGTTGCCCATTTCAGCATTGATGCAGTTGAACCGGAAGTGGGACAGGAGGTTCATTTCAATAATGCATCAGATGATGCAGACAGGTATGAATGGGATTTTGGCGACGGTGTAGTGTCAAAAGCAGAAAACCCGACTCATATCTTCACGGGAACAGGAGTTTTTACAGTGACCCTGACTGCATATAATGGCAGCCTTGAATCTGAGGCAACAATGGATATAGAAGTGTTCATTCCTACTCTTCTGGCTGTTTATGTATATGAATGGAACGACCAGCTGACATATGACAATCCAATAGGATATGCAAGCGTGTGGCTTTATCCTACCCTTACTGACTGGGACAATGAGGAGAATGTATTTGCTGAAGGATTTACCGATGCCGATGGTGTTGCTGCATTTTCAAATCTAAATAATCAGAGGTACTATGTAGATGTATGGAGTGAAAACTATAATAATTATACGCTGGCTTCTGAGGATGTAGGATGGATTGAGACAGATGTTATTATCCCGCATGCAATTAACTGGTTTGATGCATGGGTTGATTATACAGGCACCAAGGGTGACCAGGTTTCCAGGCGTGGTGGTTCATTTGTTATCAAGCACATTGCCAGGAAGTCTCCCGAAACGGTGAAACCAGTCGGTACAGAGAGCTGGCAGATACTCTATGAGAAGAGCGTAAAAGGTAAATAGAGGTTCCTTTCGAGAATTAAGTGCACCACAACATGACTTAAAGCAATCCCGGTATCAGGGATTGCTTTTTTTATTTTCATTTCTTAATTTCGATAGTTCTGCAAAATCGGAAGTAGTATGGAAATAAAATGCCCCCGTATTGGAAGACAAGAGCGGCTTAAATGTTTTCACAACGGAATAATCCTTATTGTGAATTGCTTCAGATAATACAAGAAGGACGGATTCGCAATGCTTCAGTTTTCTATCTGTGTCCGACACTGCAATAGCAGGGAGAATGCCGACGTACATCTTAAAAGGGTCAAGTCGTTCCTGCCTCCTGCCGGAGAAATTATTTTGTATACTCTTCCAGATAAACAATATGGTATGATGGAGTTCTTCCGCAGCCGCTTTCCAGCAGACCGTTCGGAAACACCACAACAGCTTGAGATATTCTGAGAAAAGTAATCCAGTTTCTTATGCAGGACCGGAGGCCTGTAATGCGGGGAGGGCGACCTGTCTAGTCAGTGTCACTCACCAACAGTGACAAGGCCGGAGGCCTGTAATGCGATATGGCAGGGCAACCTGTCTTGTCTGTGTCATTCACCAACAGTGGCAAGGCCGGAGACCTTTAATACATTATGTCAGGGCCACCTGTCTTGTATGTGTCACTCACCATTGGTGGCAAGGCCGGAGACTTTTAATACATTATGTCAGGACCACCTGTATTGTCTGTATCACTCACCATTGGTGGCAAGGCCGGAGACTTTTAATACATTATGTCAGGACCACCTGTATTGTCTGTATCACTCACCATTGGTGGCAAGGCCGGAGGCCTGTAATACATTATGGCAGGGCAACAGCCCTGCTCTTGGTGAGCAAAGATCATCAAAAGCCCCGTAGGGGCGTAATATCAAACGCTACAGGTACTTCTCCTCATAACTGATACCATTCTCATCAAGAAGCCTCCTGTACTCATCCATGAAACTTACTGAGCCATGATGCTCCTTTTGCCGGCTGATATACGCCTTCACTGAGTCCACCTGTGACCATCCGACTGAAAAACCTCCATAGCCATCCTGCCAGTAAAAATTACGGTAAGCATCACCCTTGGTTTTAATCCATTTTGATGAGCTCTTCTTAATTTCCTCTGTCAGGTCAGCCAGTGTCATGGTTTTTGGCAAAGTGCATAAAACATGAATGTGATCGGAAGTGCCTCCTATTCTCAGAGGAATGGATTTTATGTTTTTAAGAATTCCCCCAAGGTAGGAATAGAGCTCCTCCTCGATTTCTCGGTCAATGAACTTCATATTATTCTTTGTATGAAAGACAATATGGGCATAGAATTGAACATAAGATTGAGACATAATTATTCCGTTTCAACAAAGATAATGATTTGACAAAGAAGATAATAATATGTCGCTCCTACGGAGCTTCAGCGTATTTGGAATGTTTGATAAGCCGGACTTTGCCCGGCTTTATCATACTTCGCCTCTACGAGGCTGGCTGCTGCCAGAAAAGAAAAAAGCCCCGGGATATGAATTCCGGAGCTTTTTCAGAGCCTATTTTATCTCTTTCTGTTTTTTTGTTATAAAGAGCAGATTAACAACTATATAATCCCAGGTATGTTGTGCTCAATATATCAAAGATACAATCTGAAAGCAATTCACAACTGTCACTCCTGAAGAAGCAATAGAGAGAACGTTGTGCTCAATATATCAAACCTGCATGCATGGTGGCAGAACATGCAAGGATACAATCTTAAAGCAATTCTTTCATTTCTCACCCTGCGCACTGAGCACTGAGCTATTTCCCCGGGAACGCAATTGTCCCATTGAATTTATTGAATCCCTTTTCGGTCATCACCGACATCTGGGGATTGCGGCTTCCTTTCATTGTTGCACAACCAAGTTCACCATATTTGTTTATGGCTACAAATTTTTCACTGGGGAAGAATTCAGGATTTACTTTACGGTACCTGTTTACTATCATCTGCAGAGCATCGTCACAGGCCTGCTGTGGCGTTCTGCCTTCTCTCATCCTCATTACCATGAAGTATGAAGCACATGATTTTATTACATCTTCGCCTCTGCCTGTAGCACCTGCAGCTCCGACCTCATTATCTACATAAAGCCCGGCACCGATAATTGGCGAATCACCGACCCTCCCGTTTATCTTGAAGCTGAGCCCGCTGGTTGTCGTACATCCTGCTATGTCTCCATTTCCGTCAATAGCCAGGACATTAGTCGTTCCATAATGATGTTCAATATCCGGGAAATCCCGCCAGTAAGTCTCCTTTTTCATAATATTCTTCAGATGGTCCGGAGCTCCCCAGTCATCATCCTGGCTCATTTCTTCTTTCCAGCGGAGCCAGATCTTACGGGCTTTTTCTGTAAGCAGGTTCTCTTCCTGGAATCCCCAGGCTTTTGCAAACTGCAAGGCTCCTGTACCCACAAGAAGTACATGATCAGTGTGTTCCATTACTAATCTTGCAATGGAAGCCGGTGTTTTAATGTTCTCTAGGCAGGCCACAGCTCCTGCTGAATATGTTTTACCATCCATAAAGGAAGAGTCCAGCTGAACGACTCCATTCTCATTCGGAAGTCCTCCATATCCAACGCTGGTATCCTCGGGATCAACTTCAATGGTATTCGCGGCTTTTTCCACTGCATCCACTGCAGAACCTCCCTGTCTGAGAATCGCCCAGCCGGCTTCCATTGCCTTCTGACCGGTCTCGTTGGTGTGACTGGTAATTATCAAAGGCTTAATAGCCTGGCTTTTGTCCTGAAACCTCAACCCGGAAAACGAAGGCAACAATATGGCACCGGCCCCGATTCCTGCTGTTGTACTGAAAAATCTGCGACGTGAAATAGTATTTTTCATGGATGGAATATTTTAGTGATCAGATGTACTGATATACTTAATTTATGGTCATTTTATAGTTGGCAGTCAACCTGGCCCTGCTCTTGTTATCCCAGATTATCATCTGGCAATTCATTGGATTTTTGAAATCAGATCCAGTAATCTTAAAATGAGATGATACCCTTGCCGTTAGTTCAGAGGCACTGACACCCGAATCTGTATATTCAGAAAGAAGATTTTCTTTGTCAAGGATAACATTATTCGCAGCGTCTGTGATTTTAAGTGATAAACCGGGATATGCCAGTTGATTTTCTTCCCGGAATCCTTTTAAGCCTTCAACGATAAGATAGACTTCATCATCGGAGTTTATTTTCCCGTCAGAAATAACTTTTCCGCTCTCCTGTGAATATACATATGCTTCATTAAACGTTACTCCTTCAGCTTCAGTTGTAAGCTGTGGGTTGCTTTCCACGCGGAAACTGAATGCAGAATTATAATTTCCACTTCCTTTCCTGTCGGTGATATTTACCTTCAAGATGTATTCATTCCCTGATCTGATTGGTGTTCCGATAGTCAGGTCTGCAGTCAGCTCAAGAGGGGAGAAGTTCATCCCTTCAGTATACTCGCCATAAAGGTTATCTGCAAATAGCATGGTATCACCCTTGGTGTCAGTCACGGTAATCATCATGCTGGGGAAAACATTCCCGTTTTCAGTTGTAAAGCCGCTGATATCACTGAAGATCAGATATGCTGTTTCACCGTATGTAAATGTTGTTCGGGTTGTTTTCTCATTATTTACACTGAGATACACCTCTTTACATGTTAGTCCGTCGCCGGAGGATACAAGTCCGGTTACAAAATCTTTTTTTACCGATTTGCTGAACTGGCATCCGGCAGAAAGCAGGATGATAAGAACAAAATAAAAAGTTTTTTTCATTGTGTCAGGTTTATTGTATCAGGTTGTCCTAAGGGCCCGTCAAAAGAATAGGTGAACCAGTTAAATAAAGCTGATCCGCCATCAGTGAGTTCGTTGAAGGAGAACAATCCCAGCCGTGTACCTTTCCAGTACCCTGAAGCTGTGGAGAAATTTTCTCCAAAAGTCTTAAATACCTTGTTATCAAGGCTGTAAAAGAATAGGTTCTTTTCATTCCTGATGTCAAGCTGAACTTTAAGGAAGATCTTTTTTGATTTAATGGCTGTTTCGTTTATTGTTTTCCCGTTGTTTTCAGTGAAGAGATACAGTTGTCCTCCCTTTTTTGTAATGCCAACAAGGTTTACGACTTTTCCCCCCATGCTGCAGAGACCGGCTTTTTGCCCATCGGCCAGTTTCGTGAGGTCCATCTCCGTTACTGCAATACCGGTAGTGCCCATAACCTTTTGCGTCAGTGTATTCCGGGCTTTTACAAAGTTTTCTGCCTTAAGGGCATTCAGTTCCAGGTACCCGGGCTTAGACTTCAGCGACCAGGCATCGTTTTGCGGGTTATGGTTCCACTGCCACTGTAATCCCAGGTCAGGATCATTAAAATTATCATTGGTTTGAGGCGCAGATATTCCGAATCGACCTTTGATGTCAGGTTTTTTCCAGACATATACAGGTTCGCCGATTCCGTTACGGTCAATATCTACACCTATTACCGGCCATCCATCCTGCCACTTTACCGGCTGGAGATGAACTACTCTTCCCATGGCCCCATCGGACTGGAAATGATAGAACCACCAGTCACCAGAAGGTGTATCTACAAGTGATCCCTGGTGAGGGCCATTGACTGTTGTACTTCCTTTCTCAAGAACAACTTTCTTCTCGTATGGGCCATATATATTTTTTGATCTCAGAACAGTCTGCCACCCTACAGATACTCCACCTTCAGGAATACTTAGGTAGTACCACCCGTTGAGTTTTAGGATCTTGGTACCTTCGGCTGTCGGACCGGTATAGACTGTAACGCCGTCATCGAGCAGTTGTTTGCCATCCGGGCTCATCTTATGGATTATTATCGGGCCGGCTCCCTTAAGACTATGACCTAGGTATGCTTTGCCATCTTCATCCCAGAAAGGGCATGGATCTTCCCATCGGGGTATGGCCTTTACCTGGTACAAGGGGGCCCACGGACCTTCAGCTTTCTCAGCTGTGCTCATAAAGAGGCCTTCATCAGGAGTGCAAAAATAGATCCAGAACTTATTATCATGAAACCTGATCGCCGGTGCCCATGATCCGCCGGCATACCTGTCGTTTGTACTATATTCAGGGAAATCAAAATGATCGTAAACCCTGGCAATGATCTTCCAGTTGACCATATCCTCAGATTCCAGCACAGGCATTCCCATGAAGTGGAACTCCGAGCATACCATATAATATTTATTGCCGGCCCTGATTACGTCGGGGTCTGAATAGTCAGCATTAAGAACAGGATTTATGTATGTTCCGTTCCCCTGATCACCCCAGGAGCCGGAAGGTTGCTGGGCTGTCAGAAGGTTTACTCCGCAAATGAAAGCCGGAACAAGGAGGATTGTCTTTCTTAACATATTAACAGGTATGATTTATTCAGAAATTTTGTTCCCTGAGCAGCCCGGGACGGTTTGTCGTAATCCCTTTTACCCCCAGAGCTGTAAGTCTTCTTGCCTCTTCGGGATCATCAACTGTCCAGGAATAAACTTCTAGGTTTCTGGCTTTTGCCTGGTATATGATGTCCTCATTTATAATGGAATAATGCAGGCTAATACCTTCAATGCCTGAGTCTGACACAGCGCTCAGTCCTGTTTTGAGTTGTTCAGCGCTACTGCATAACCAATAACAGGAACTGGCAGGGAATATTTTTTTTGTTTCCTTAATTGTATTCAGATCAAAGCATATAAAAGTAATTATCCTGCCTTTACCGTATTTGTTTACAGTGTTTTTGAGTAATGGGAGCACCTCTGTACCACACTTTATTTCTATAACAAGCTCCTTACCCTTCGGAACTGTCCTGATCATTTCGTAAAGGAAAGGTAATTTTTCACCCCTGTATTTCTCTTCCTTATATGATCCTGCGTCGAGTGTCCGAAGAATATCTGAATTTGTCTCACTGATCTTCAAATCCTGCCCGGTTGTTCTTTTCGTACTGGCATCGTGAGAGCAAATAATCATGCTGTCTTTAGAGAGCCATATATCGCATTCAACAGCATCAGCTTTGTACTTCCAGGCCAGCTTAGCTGAAGCTATTGTGTTTTCAGGAGCCATGTATGAGGCTCCGCGATGGGCAATTATCTTAACCTGTGCATGCATGGCAGGTGAAATCATTACCGATATCAATAAATATAATAGGTGATATTTCATACTGATCATTTTTTCAAAACCCTGTCAAGTTCTCCTTTAATTATCCTTGTCCAAATTTTGTAGCCTTCCGGATTCAGATGTAACTTATCATTAATGAAGAGTTCCTCCCTTGGCTCTCCGGCTGAATTCAGAAAGGCAGTGTCGGTCCTGATAAAATATGTATTTGAGTGGTTCTCGCACCACACTTTCATCAGGTCATTACCTTTATTAATTTCCGGCCATGCTTTCCATCGGGAGCGTGAAGGAGTTACAGCAATATAAAAAACAGGGGTTCCGGGGTGGCTTTTTCTGAATGTTTTAAAGATTATGCTGAAGAGCTTCCTGACTTCTTCGGGTGACTTGTCAGTCTGGCTTCCTGTAATATCGTTTGCTACGAAAAATACAAGTGCCTGGCATTTATGCGGTGAAAAGATCCTGTCAGAATAAATGGCAAAATCGCTTAGTTTGGAACCGCCGTAACCTCTTTGTATAACACTATATGGAGCCATATCACCGGCAAGTGTTGACCAGAGCCTTATGCTGGAACTTCCGGCAAACATTATAGCATCGTCAGGATAGTTTTCAGATTTATCCAGGGCTTCAAATTTCTCAATATCCGGTTCCCATTTGGTTACATCGGGAATACCCCGGTACTCTTTCAGCGTAGAACAGGAGATAAGAAAACCCAGAATGGCAAGAGCTAATATTCTTCTCATAATCATCTTCCATATAATTCATCTATAAAAATAATATTTAATTGGATGCTTTAATAAATTTTAATTTTCCGATCACGTTTTATAAATAAAAAAAAAGTTACGTTTGTAAGAATTAAGAAAAATCCGCAAAACTCATAACTATTTTATGTCAAAAAGTAAACTGCTCATCACAAAACCGCTAAGTCAGTTACTTACTGAATCAAAAGAAACTGGTGGTTTAAAGAGATCTCTGACAGCCCTTAACCTTACTACCCTTGGAATAGGGGCTATAATAGGTGCAGGAATATTTGTCCTTTCAGGGCAGGCAGCCGCGCAGTATGCAGGGCCGGCCATTGTATTATCATTTATTGTTTCAGGTTTTGCTTGTGGTTTTGCCGGATTATGCTATGCTGAATTTGCTTCGATGATCCCTATTGCAGGAAGTGCATATACATATTCATATGCGACTCTTGGAGAATTCTTTGCCTGGATAATCGGGTGGGACCTTATACTTGAATATCTGTTTGCAGCTTCTACTGTATCAGTGGGCTGGTCAGGATATGTGGTCAGCTTATGCCGGGATCTCAATATAAATATCCCTGCACAATTTACAGGAGCTGCTGGATCTGTACTCGTTAATGTTCCGGATGTTGGTTGGATGTCACTTACCAAACAATATGCAGCAACCCTGGCTTCAACGGGAATAAATGTTGATTCTCTCCAGCATGTAACCTGCATTCTAAACCTTCCGGCCATGTTCATCGTTGCGCTCCTTACAACCCTGCTTGTTATAGGAATCAAGGAGTCGGCAAATTTCAATAACCTGATGGTTATTACCAAGGTTTCAGTTATCATCTTGTTTATAGCACTGGGTTTCATGTTTGTGAAAGCTTCCAACTGGCATCCTTTTATCCCGCCAAATGCTGTTGAGAAGACGCCGATATCAGAATATGGTTCTTTCTGGGAATGGCTGAGAGCTTATGGACATGAATTCGGTAAATTCGGGATCAGTGGAATATTGCGTGGCGCGGGTGTAATATTCTTTGCCTATATAGGATTTGATGCGGTTTCAACAGCTGCCCAGGAGGCTAAAAATCCACAGAAAGATATGCCAATAGGTATTCTCGGATCCCTTGGAGTTTCAACAGTCCTCTATATCCTTGTTGCTATAGTACTTACAGGAATTGTAAGCTATACGACACTTAATGTTGCCGATCCCGTTGCAGTTGGTGTTAATGCTATGGGCAAGAGTATGTTCTGGCTCAGGCCAATTGTTAAGATTGCAGCTATTGCAGGTCTTAGTTCTGTGATACTAGTGATGCTTCTCGGGCAGCCCAGGATTTTCTTTACAATGTCTAAAGATGGTTTACTGCCACCCGTATTCTCAAAAGTTCATCCGAAATTTAAAACTCCATATATAAGTACAATTATTACAGGGTCGGTGGCAATGATAATCGCCGGATTGCTTCCTATAAGCATTCTAGGGGAGCTGGTTTCAATAGGAACTCTCCTGGCATTTATAATTGTTTGTATCAGTGTCATCGTCCTGAGAAAAACCAGGCCTGATCTTGAGAGACCATTTAAAACTCCATGGGTGCCTGTTGTACCAATTCTCGGAGCTGCGATATGCTTTATTCAGATGGCAGCATTGCCAGGTGATACATGGTTACGGCTTATAGTTTGGATGGCGGTGGGTTTCTTTATTTATTTCTTCTACGGAATAAAACACAGTAAAGCCAGGTTAAATAACCTTCCTCCTGAAAAGTAACAACTTACTTTGATATTCCGGGATATAACCGGTATACCCGGCAAGAGAAAGTCGCCGGGTATATTCTATTTCAGCTCATCCGAGAATACTGCCGCCGGAAGTTCTCTCAGGTTATATCGTGATGCCATTACTTCACCATAAGCGCCTGCAGATCTTATCGCGACTAAATCGCCCCTGCGTGTCTCAGGAAGTTCAATGAATTTCGCAAATGTATCAGATGACTCACAAATAGGACCAACTACATCATACCTGTATATACTGCCATTGGAAGTGATATTCTCGATTTTATGATGTGCCTGGTACAGAGCGGGTCTTATCAGGTCAGTCATGCCGGCATCAATTATTGCGAAAACCGTATTGCTGCCATTCTTTACATAAAGGACTTTAGAGATCAGTGATCCGCATTGCCCTACCAGCGACCTTCCAGGTTCAAGATGCATCTCCTGCCCGGGCCGGAGATCGATAAACTCATTCAGAAGATTGAAATACTCAGGAAACACTGGGGCTCTCTCAGGATTTTCGTAATCGATTCCCAGGCCACCTCCAACGTTAACCACTTTAATATCGACATTCCGGTCGGCAAACCAGTTTTGCAGCTCGTTGATATGTGTGCAGAGGCTCTGGAAAACAGACATTTTTGATATCTGTGATCCAATATGGAAATGCATACCGATAAGCTCTATATGCTTCATTGCCTTGAGGACTTTCAATACATTTTCAAGTTCCCAGGTATGAATGCCGAATTTGCTTTCCTCTATTCCTGTGGTTATATATTTATGTGTATGTGCTTCGACAAGTGGATTGATCCTGAGTGCTATACGGGCTGTTTTATGAAGACTGGCTGCGATCTCTCCCAATACTTCAATCTCTGGTATTGATTCGCAGTTGAAGCAGAATATATCTGCTTTAAGGGCATTGGTGATTTCATGATCTGATTTGCCGACACCTGCAAAAACAATCTTCGACGGGTCAAAACCGGCTTTGATTGCAGCATCAATTTCATTCCAGCTTACACAATCAGCGCCAAATCCATATGAGGATATTATTTTAAGTATCCTGGGATTTGCATTTGCCTTTACTGCATAATGTACTTTATATCCTGAATTTTCAGACTCTTTCTTTAGAGTGTCAAGTGTTGAATTAAGGACTTCAAGGTCATAATAGTAGAAAGGGGTTTTAACAGCCCTTAATTTTGAGACAATATTTTTATTTATCATTTTTCTGGTTAAAAATATGTTTGCTTAATAATCTGAGTGCCTGTGTTTTGTTTTTGGTGTCAATCAGGAGGGAAAGACTGTGCTGGCTTCCACCGTATGAAATCATCTTGAGAGGTATTGTATTGAGCGCCTGGAATATTTCGGGTGCTGAACCTGTTCTCTCAGTCCTGAAGTCGCCAACTATACATATTATTGTCTGGTTTTCCTCAACATCGACAGTGCCAAGTTCCCTTAAATCCTTTGCTATTTCACCTATATACTGTGAATTATCAATGGTGAGCGAGACTCCGACCTCAGAGGTTGTAACCATGTCGATAGGAGTTTTGTATGCTTCAAAGATCTCAAAAACTTTTCTGAGGAATCCATAAGCCATTAACATCCTGGCAGATTTGATCCTGAACACCGAGATGCCATCTTTGGCAGCGACAGCTTTATAATCGAGGAGAGGACTCGATGAGGTAATCAGTGTGCCCTCGTCTTCAGGTTCCATGGTATTCTTAAGCCGGACATGAATATTCTTTTCCCTGGCAGGATTTACACTTGAAGGGTGGAGTATCTTGGCGCCGAAATATGCAAGCTCGGCAGCTTCATCGAATGAAAGGTCGCGGATGACCTGGGTATCCTGGACAAACCTGGGGTCATTATTGTGGAATCCGCTGATATCGGTCCATATCTGAATTTCCTTTACTTTCAGGGCTGCACCTATGATTGAAGCAGAATAGTCACTTCCACCTCTTTTAAGGTTATCAATTTCACCATACACGTTTCTGCATATAAATCCCTGGGTTATTTTAATTGTGTCGACAGGATGCTTTTTAAGTTCTCTGTTGATATTTTCTTCTATATAGAAATAGTCAGGCTCTCCATCCTTGTCGATACGCATGAAATTCAATGCCAGGAGCAGGACAGACTTTATATTCCGTTCCTTCAACAGCTGGTGAAACAGTGAAGTGGAAATGAGTTCACCCTGGGCAAGGATTGCCTTTTCCTGTAGCTTGGTAAATACCCGGAGGGTGAAATTATTTATATAATCGAAATGTGAATTTATAAGCTCATGGCCTGTCTGCTTATACTCCTCAGTGGCATAAAGGTCCTCAACCACTTTATGATATTTTTCCCTTAAAAGCTCGATTTTCTGCGATGCTTCATTGGCATTGTCGGCATATAGAAGATCTGTGATCTCCACAAGGCTGTTTGTAGTTCCGGACATTGCAGACAAGACAACGATCTTCTTATCACTGTCGGTTATCAGGGGAATAAGAGCTCTCATTCTTTCAGGACTTCCAACTGATGTCCCGCCGAATTTCATGATTTTTTCAATCTTCATTTTCCTTATTATTAATAAAAAAACCTGCTTAAGGGGCAGGTCTGTCATTTATATTCGATTACAAATTCTCATTTAAATACGAATCAGACCTGCTTTCAGGGCGTTTAATAAGCCTCAGGATTTTATTGGTCTGTTGGTACATTTTTTTATAATCAGGGAGCAAAAATATACTTTTAAATAATACATGCTATTCGTATTATAAATTTTTTCTTATTTTTGCCCCGCTATTTTTATTTTAATAGCAAGTTCTTTAAATAAGTGTTCGGAACAATTTAATAGCACAGAGCCGGTAACCCGGAGCACAGAGAAGCATCCTTCTGAGCCCTGGGTGCAAACCAAAGCCCTGAGCGAATAAATTTGCCCAGATGGCGAAATTGGTAGACGCGCTAGTTTCAGGGACTAGTGTCAGCAATGATGTGCAGGTTCGAGTCCTGTTCTGGGCACTGAATAAGGAAAAGATATAAGTAAAAAGAAAAATTAATACTTTTGCATTTTACTTTTACCTTTTTACTTGATTTCTGCCCAGATGGTGAAATTGGTAGACACGCCAGCTTGAGGGGCTGGTGCCGGTTACGGTGTGCAAGTTCGAGTCTTGTTCTGGGCACCAACAAAAACCAGGTTGTTTCTTACAGCCTGGTTTTTTTCTTTTATGGAATTTTAACGCTGCCTGTTTGTATCACTGAAAACAGTAATTTATACTTTTATCATGTTTAATTTCAGAACCGGAATGAAAAAAAAATTAAGAATTCTGCTTGTATTAATGCTGGTGGTACCGGTAGTCGCCTTTACTCATTTGCCCGCTAAGGAGGATCAAAAAGCTCCTGATCTCAGGTGGGCAGCGAAAGCAGGTGCCAGGAAAATCCCCAAAGGAAAAAAAATATATAATGTTTCAGATTTTGGAGCAAGAAATGACAGCCTTACAATAAACTCGAAACAGATCCAGGCTGCAATAGATGCTTGCTCTGCAGGTGGAGGAGGTATTGTAACCTTTAACCCAGGCTCATATATTACCGGTTCTATTTTCATTAAAAAGGGAGTTACACTTCAGATCGGGAAAAATACTCAGCTTCTTGGAAGCCAGGATATCAGCGATTACCCTGAAATAGATACCCGTATTGCCGGTGTTGAGATGAAATGGCCCGCTGCTTTAATAAATGTACTAGACCAGGAAAGAGCAGCCATTACAGGGGAAGGTACCATTCATGCCAGGGGGAAGCCATTCTGGGATAAGTACTGGACAATGAGAAGGGACTATGAAAAGAAAGGCCTCCGGTGGATTGTTGATTATGATTGTAAAAGACCAAGAACTCTACTTATATCCGGTTCAACAAACATTACTGTCAGTGGACTGACATTCAAGCAGGCAGGTTTCTGGACGGTTCAGATACTGTATTCAAAGAATATTACTGTTAACGGAATAACAATTCTTAACAATATAGATGGGAGCGGCCCCAGCACTGATGGAATCGATATCGATTCATCATCGTGGATTCTTGTCGAAAACAGTACAATAGACTGTAATGATGATGACTTCTGCCTTAAAGCAGGACGCGATGCCGACGGTCTCCGGGTAAACAGGCCCACCGAATACATAGTTTTACGTAACTGTACGGCATTGAGAGGCGCCGGATTGGTAACTTGCGGTAGTGAAACGTCAGGGGGGATAAGAAATGTTCTTGCATATAATATGACAGCAAACGGAACAACGAACTGCATTAATTTCAAGTCAGCTATAACAAGGGGAGGTACAGTGGAAAACATTTATGTTCACGACATTACAATGAATAATGTTGGTACCATGCTAAGGGCAACAATGGACTGGAACCCGGCATATAGTTATTCAACTCTCCCAAAAGAATATTCATACGACAGTATCCCGGCACACTGGAAGGTTATGCTTCAGAAAGTAGAACCTGAGCAGGGAACACCCCACTTCAGGAATGTATGGTTATGGAATATGAAAGGCTCAGTCAGGGGATCAGCTGTGTCTATTTCAGGAATGAAGGAATCACCAATAGAAAATTACTTTCTTAATGATATCAATATTGAAGCCAGGAATCCCGGGGACTTATCATTCGCAAAGGGATGGAGATTTAAAAATGTATCTGTGAAAAGCTCTTCACCGGGTGAATTGAAAGTGAAAGACTGCACTGATATGGAAATTGGATTGCTGAATCAATAATAAGACTTATGGGATTCAGGGAATCTATTTTATGATTGATTCATAAACCGACTGGAGGATATCAGATTTAATATTCATTTCTGTGATTTTATTGTTGTTCCTTGTAGGATAAACCCTGTTGCTCAGAAATATAAAACTTATTTCACTTTCGGGATCTATCCAGATGAAAGTGCCGGTATAACCAGAATGCCCAAAGCTTGAGGGAGAAGCGCTTTTGGCAGGGTACGCATCTTTCTGGTCAAGTGTGGCATTGTTCAGAAGCGGTTTGTCAAATCCCAGTCCACGGCGGTTATTATTTTCAGGGAACTGAACACTGGTATATTTCTTCATTACCTCATAACCGATAATCTGTTCACCTCCGTATGATCCCATTCTACGGTACATCTCCGCGACCTTCATTAAATCACCTGCAGTGGTAAAGAGCCCGGCATGACCTGATATTCCTCCGAGCATTGCAGCCCCTTCATCGTGAACTGTTCCATGAAGCAATTGCTTGCGAAAGAGTGAGTCATATTCTGTAGGAACAATCCTGCTTAACGGGTACCTCTGCCAGGGATTAAAACCAATATCAAAAGCACCAAGCTTGTGATAGATCGTGTCAGTAACGAACTGATACCATTTTTCCCCGGTTAACCGGTCAATAATTTCGGGCATTATGATAAATCCAAGGTCGGAGTACAGGTATTTCTTTTCGGGGGAGACAGGAGATTTCCTTATTTCATTGAAGATTTTTTGCCTGTACCTGCTATTAATGTAAAGTCCGGCAGCAACCTTCAGTGGATATTTTTCAGAGGACTTATAATCAAATATGTTTCTCCTGAACTCCCCGTTTTTTTTTACTGTTTCTTTCCAGAATGGGATCCAGGCTGTAAGTCCGGCCTGGTGAGTAAGTATCTCCTCCATCCTTATGTCGCCTTTATTTGATTTTTTGAAATATGGGAGATATTCACCAAGTGTCCTGCCAGGTGAAAATTTTCCTTCTGATTCAAGGGTCATAATTCCTGGCAGTGTAGCCGTTACCTTTGTTACAGATGCAAGATCAAAAAGATCGTTGTCCTTTATAGCTACCCGGTTATCATAAGTCTGGTAGCCATACGTTTTCGTGAAGACAATGATCCCTTTTCTTGCAACCATCACCAGGCACCCGGGATATGCCCCTGCTGCAAGACCTTTCTTTGCCAGTGAATCGATCCGGGCATTCAGGAGTGAGGAAGAAATTCCTGCATTCTCAGGCAGCCCATATTGCACCCTTATGTTCCCCGGTGTAATAAGCCCGTACCCTGCTTTCCATTTATTATTGATTGTAACGGGTAGCGATCCTTTGGCAGCAATACCTCCGAAGATAAGCTGTGCCGAGAGATCTTCCGTAACCTCATTTTCCTGGTATGCAAGCAGGAGGCCCCTGGCATTTTCAAGTGATTTGATTTTTCCCGTTCCATAGGGATTCCCGTACCATGTGATTATACACCTGTTCCCGAAAACAAGCTTATCAATAAAAGTTATCAGTCCCGGAGTAATACCAAAATCCTTGTTGGGTCGCTGATCAAGACCATAAACTCCTGCAATAACAAGGTCGTACCCTGATAATTTTTTTAGCAGTAAGGTAACCTCCTTCTGGTTATCAGGATTAATGACGAAATTATCTGAAGGCTTGTATCCTGATATCCTTTCCTGGAACAGTGTCGTGGAATTTTTATTGATAGCTATAGTTGCAATCCTTACTGTATCCAGGTGTCTGACAGGTATTATATTCTGTTCATTATTAAGTACTGTCAGGGCATTCGCATAGAGATCGCGTATAAGTGCCCTGGTCGGATCGGAGTTGAGCAGGTTTGTAAGATTCTCCTTCTTTACAGGAGATATTTTTTTTAGTCCGGCCCAATATTTCATTGCCAGTATCCTGCGGCATTTCAAGTCAATCTCATCCCTGGTTAACTTCTTTTCAGATACATACCTGTTTATTTCCCTTATTGCAGATTCTACATCGGGGACATATTCAAGTACATCGTTGCCGGCTTCAAATGCTCTGGCTTCTGCTTCCCCGGGTTTGTAATATTTGGTTACTCCCTGCATGTTCATTGCGTCAGTGATCACAAGTCCCTTGAAGCCGAGCTCTCCCCGTAACAACTCTTTAATGATTTTTGAAGAAAGCGTAGCAGGAATGTTCCCCGAGGAATCAAAGGCAGGCAGGTTAAGGTGAGCAGTCATTACACAACCTGCTCCCTCATCTATTAGTTTTCTGAATGGGTATAATTCCAGTGAATCAAGCCTGGCTGCGTTATGCTTCAACACGGGAAGATCGTAATGTGAATCGACATCAGTATCGCCATGACCAGGGAAATGTTTTATTGCTGCACTTATCCCGTTGGCCTGGAGTTCTTTCATGTATATCAGCGATTTCGACGCAACCTCCTCTTTCCGCTCACCGAATGACCTGTAATTGATCACCGGATTCCCGGGATTATTATTTATATCGGCAACAGGAGCCAGGTTTATATTGATCCCGCTGAGTCTGCACTGGCTTGCAACTGCCTGGCTGAATCGAATGATCAGGGAATCATTGCTGATTGCTCCCAGCGTCATCTGGAAAGGAAATTTGTCGACACCTGTAAGGCGCATACCTGTTCCCCATTCTGCATCCATTGCCATAAGGAGAGGCACAGCAGAAATCTTCTGATAATAGTTAATAAGTTCAGCCTGTTTTTCCGGGGTACCCTGAAAGAATACTATTCCACCGATACCATATTTCCGGATCTTATCTGCCACATCTACCTCATGGGATATATCCTTGTCAGACCAGCCGGCGATCCAGATACACTGGGCTATCTTCTGTTCAGGGGTAAGTTTATTCAAAATCGAATCCACCCATGGATGGTCCATGTACTGCAGAAAAGGAGGATTTGTTCTTTGTCCTTCAGATACAAGAACACAACTGAGGAATAACCAAAGGAGAAGGAATCTTTTTTTTATTTGCATGAATATTAAATAATTAGCAGATCATCTGTGTTTTGATTTATAAAAATATGAATTTTTCACTCTGATCTGAACTAATTTGATATAATAAATCTTCTGTTTATCCAATGACATCATGATTATAAATGGGATTCACTTTAATTGTTACTTTTAACCTCCAGAATTTATTAATATGGCAAAAGCCACAACACGTATAGCTTCTATTGATATTTTCAGGGGAATGGCTGTTGTTTTCATGATAATAGTTAATTACCCTGGAAGCAGGGATCATGTTTATGGGTTTTTAAAATTTTCTGCCTGGAATGGTGCCTCTCCTGCAGATACCATTTTCCCGGCTTTTCTGTTTATCATGGGAGTTTCAATGTGGTATTCCTTAAAAAAATATGGACATGAACTCAACAGCTTATCGGTTTTCAGGATAATCCGCAGGGTTGTGGCATTATTTGCACTGGGACTTTTTCTTAATATTTTCCCATATTTCAGCAGGGATTACTCAACATTACGCATTATGGGGATACTCCAGCATATTGCTCTGGTTTATCTTATAGGCGCTGTGTTATGTCTCTCGTTACGAAAGAATTATCTCTGGATAGCGGTTGCGATCATACTGATTTTCATCTGGATCCTGCTCGCACTGTTCAGAGGCCCCGATCCTTACGGACTTGAAAGTAATGTTGTGCGAAGGATAGATATGTTTATACTTGGCAAAGCTCATCTGTACCAAGGTTTCAGTTCTCCTTTTGAACCTCATGGCCTCGTGGGTGCATTACCGGCAGCCTGCTCACTCGTGATAGGATTCTATATCGGAGGTATCACCGGTGGCGGAAATGAAACCGGAAAAAATGCCTTAAAGATCCTTCTGATTGGAATTGCGACAACTGGATTGGGTTTATTCTGGAATATTTTTCTCCCGGTAAATAAATACTTATGGACAGGTTCCTATATTCTCTTATCAACAGGAATTGTATGTGTAATATACGGGCTGGTATACTTTATTACAGATGTGATAAAATTTGAAAAATGGGGCATCTTCTTCAATGTCTTCGGATCCAATGCTCTCTTTTCATTTACGTTGGCAGAAATATTTGTAAAGATGCTTCAGATCGCCATTATAGATATGAACGATCAAAAAATCAGTCTTTATCAGTGGATTTACGGAAGAGTTTTTATGCCGGTAGCAGGCGAGAGGGGAGGAAGCCTGATATTTGCAATAGTAATATTGATCATGATCTGGCTGGCATCATTGATTCTATACAGGAAAAAGGTCTATATTAGATTTTAGAAAAAGGTGATCTTTTCCTGAACCATGCAGAAGTTTTTTACTGGCATTTTTTCAGGAATTCTATTAAATTATTATGGATGTATTGAATTCTATAGCACAGGGTTACAGATATTTTTTTGGGAATGATGAAATAAGTATTTCTGCTCTTCCCAAATCAGGTTCTGACAGGAAGTATTTCAGGATCACCGCGAAAGACAGAACAATAATCGGGGCTTATAATCCGGTGAAAGAGGAAAATGATGCCTTTACTGGTTTTACAACCCATTTCAGATCAAAAGGATTGAAGGTTCCTGAAATATATGGCTATCTTCCTGAGGAGCATGTATATTTTATCCAGGATCTCGGTGATGTTAACATGTATTCATGGCTTACAATGAACAGTAGAACGGAAGCCTTTGATGATAAGACCAATACATTATACCGTAAGACACTTAAAGACTTGCTGCTCTTCCAGACGGAAGGCGTAAAGGACATGGATCTTAATTTATGTTATCCTCACAAGAGTTTCGACCTGCAGTCGATGATCTGGGATATGAATTATTTCAAGTACATGTTTCTTAAGTTATTAGTTGTTCCCTTCAATGAATTGTACCTTGAACACGATTTCCATACGCTTGCAGGTTACCTTCTTGATGCCGGGCAGGATTATTTCCTCTACCGCGATTTCCAGACAGCCAATGTTATGATCGTGAATGATGAACCCTGGTTTATTGATTACCAGGGTGGAAGGAAGGGAGCCCCACAGTACGATGTTGCATCTTTATTATTTGATGCAAAGATCCCTCTGCATACGAGAGACAGGCTGGACCTGTTGGATTTTTATGCAGATAGTTTTTCATTGGCAACCGGTTCCGGACGAGAACAGTTCATGGACTTTTTTGCGGGTTTCGCATTGATCAGGATCATGCAGGCCCTCGGAGCCTTTGGCTTCAGGGGATTATATGAAAAGAAACCGACATTTACAGAAAGCATTGTTCCGGGAGTAGCTCTGTTAAATGAGATAGTTACCGGGGCTGAAAAAATGATCCGTCTGCCTGAACTTTATAGTGCAATTAGGTCTGTTCCTCAGACTGCTTTGTTCCGTGAACTTGTCACCAAACACAATTCTGGTTTATGAAAGCAATGCTGATGGCAGCCGGAAAAGGTACCAGGCTCGGAAAGATTTCTGATACCATACCTAAAGCCCTGCTTGAAATAGACGGGAAAAGCCTCCTGAGACATGCAGTGGAGAATTGCACTTCCTATGGCTTTGATGATATTATTGTCAATGTTCACCATCTTGCCGGCCTGGTAATGGAGGAGATATCCAGGATAAGAACAGATGGATATAATATCACCATTTCTGATGAACGTGACTCCCTACTTGAGACTGGCGGAGGTCTCTACAAGGCAAGGAATTTTTTTGGAGATGAACCTTTCCTTCTCAGCAATACCGATACGCTGACGGATCTTAACCTGTCTGATCTTCTTCGTTATCATCAGAAAATGAAAGGATTGGCTACGCTGGCAGTTCGTCACCGCCAGGGGAACAGGGTTTTTCTTACTGATACTGAGGGAAAACTGAAAGGATGGCTGAACAGGTCAACAGGAGAAAGGATAATTGCAGGTCCTGATACAGTAAACCTCAATGAGATTTCTTTCTCAGGTCGGCATATTATAAGTCCGGAAATATTCGGTTATATGAAAGAAGGGAAATATACGATGACTGACATATATCTTCAGCTTGCCCATACCCATAACATATATACATATCTTGCAGACGGGGGATACTGGATTACAGTCGGGACCTCTGCTGACCTGGAATCAGCCAGGAACTTTTTCTCCGGCAGGAACGCGATATAACCTTTACGATTCCGGCAGAGATACAATATTGATTATTTATTATAGCCTCCAGAACGATTTGGAGAAAAGAGCAAATGCTGTCAGTATTTCAAGCCTGCCGATTATCATAAGGATACCGAAGATGAGCTTGCTGATCTCAGGGAGCCCTGAATAGTTGAACATAGGTCCTACCTGTCCCATACCGGGTCCTACATTCCCAAGTGTTGCAGCTACTGCACTGGAGGCTGTAACAACATCAAGGCCGGTAAGGACAACGATAAAAGTACCGATGAGGAAAATAAACAGGTAAAGTATTATAAATGAAGTCACTGTAATAAATGTTCTTTCAGGGACAGGCTTGCCATTGAATCTGATGGGCGTAAAGACATTCGGATGGATAAGTTTAGTAAAGACAGCTTTTATGTTTTTCAGTGCCAGGAGATGCCTTGCCATCTTAATGCTACCGGCAGATGAACCGGTGCTTGCGCCGGCAAATAATAGCACGAACAGCAGAATAATGCCTGCCGATGGCCAGAAAAGATAATCGGTAGTGATAAAACCTGTTGTCGTAATAAATGAAACAACTTGGAAGAAACCCTCCCTGAATGCAGTTTCTGGTGCTTTATCAGTATTTAACAGCAATATCGCTGATGCAATAAGTCCGGCAAAAAGAACTGTCCCGGAATAAAACCAGAGCTCTTCATTTTTTCTTATCTTACTGAACTTCAGCTTAAAGATATAATAATAAACCACGAAGCTTACTCCTGAGAGGAACATGAATATCATTATTATATACTGGCTGTAGGCTGAAAAATATGCAATGCTGGCATTCCTAGTTGAAAATCCTCCGGTTGCTATTGTGCCGAAGGAATGACATATACTGTCAAACAAAGTCATGTCACCCATATTCAGAAGTATCACTTCCATGATAGTAAGGACCAGGTATATAAACATCAGCCTGATTCCTATTGCCTTTGTCTTGGGATGAATCTTTTCTCTTAGTGATGATTCAAGGCTGAACAGCTGTTGAGCAGTGATCTTCAGAGAAGGAAGTATTATGATAACAAGTACAATTATCCCAAGGCCGCCGATCCAGTGTGTAAGACTTCTCCAGAAGAGAATTGAAAACGGTAGTATTTCAACATCATTGATTATACTGGCACCTGTTGTTGTAAACCCGGAAGCCGATTCAAAAAAACCATCAATGAATGAGTTTACAGTTCCGCTCAGTAAATAGGGAAGCGCTCCCATTATTGAAAAGACCACCCATGAAAGTGTCACGGCAAGATAGCTGTCACGATTGTTCAGCTTACTCATATCTGCTTTTGCAGAGGCCAGCTTTACAATCACATATAATAAACCTGTGGCAGCCGATGACAGGAGGAAAGGCGATAGAGGCTCATCATAAATTAACGATACAGGTATGCAAAAGAGGAATGAAATTGTTTCGATCAGAAGGATTGTACCTAATATCCTTAATATGATCAGTGGATTTATGAGTTTCATGTATTGCCTTCAGCAATTAAAAAACACAAAGATAAACAGAATTACTTTCCATTAGCTATCTCTCCTTCTTAACCTCTTTGTTATACTTAATGTGATATATATCCATTGAATCCTGATATTTAAATTATATATTTGGATCATGCTATAAGTACTACTTAAGTATATTATTAACAGATAAATATTTATTTGAGACATGGGAAAAGTTCTGGTGATAGGAGCAGGAGGCGTTGGAACAGTAGTCGTTCATAAGATGGCTTCAATGCCTGAAGTTTTTAACGAAATACTACTGGCCAGCCGTACCAAATCAAAGTGTGATGCAATTGCTGCGCAGATTGGCAATAACAGGGTTCAGACTGCACAGATCGATGCAGACAAAGTACCTCAATTGGTAAAGCTTATCAAGTCGTACAAACCCGACCTTGTGGTCAATGTAGCTTTACCATACCAGGACCTTCACATTATGGATGCCTGCCTTGAAACCGGAGTTTCGTACCTTGATACGGCAAACTATGAGCCCCTCGAGGAAGCAAAGTTTGAATACAGCTGGCAGTGGGCCTACCAGGAAAGGTATAAAAAAGCCGGGATCACCGCCATACTTGGCTGTGGATTTGACCCCGGGGTTACATCGATATTCACTGCCTACGCTGCAAAGCATCATTTTGATGAACTCCAGTATCTCGACATCGTCGACTGTAATGCAGGCGACCATGGCAAGCCTTTTGCAACAAATTTCAATCCTGAAATTAACATCAGGGAGGTTACACAAAAAGGAAAATACTGGGAGAACGGTAAGTGGAAGCTCACCAAACCTCATGAGATACATAAACCACTGAATTACCCTGATATCGGACCTAAAGAGTCATACCTCATATACCATGAAGAGCTCGAATCGCTTGTAAAGAATTTCCCTACTTTAAAGAGAGCCAGGTTCTGGATGACCTTCGGCCAGGAATACCTTACACACCTCAGAGTAATACAGAATATTGGTATGGCTGGAATTGAACCTGTTATGTTTGATGGCAGGGAAATCATACCTATCCAGTTCCTGAAGGCTGTACTTCCTGATCCCGGAGAGCTTGGTGAAAATTATAAAGGATGGACCTCCATTGGTTGCCGTATCAGGGGCATTAAGAACGGGAAAGACAAAACGTACTATATTTATAATAACTGCAGTCACGAAGCTGCCTATAAGGAAACAGGGGCACAGGGTGTAAGCTATACTACCGGAGTGCCGGCTGCAATAGGTGCAATGATGTACCTCAAGGGCATCTGGAAAAAGCCGGGTGTCTTTAACGTCGAAGAATTTGACCCTGATCCGTTCATGGAACAGCTTAACCTCAGGGGACTGCCATGGGTTGAACTCCATGATGTAGACCTGGAATTATAGGATACTATACATCATTTTTTCATGTAACTATTTGATTAAGAACTTCCAGATACATGGGATACCTGTCCTGAAAGTCTAAACAGATTTTATGTCAGTAAATTATCAGTTGATTCCTTCTCCATGCTTCGTAATAGATGAGTCAAGATTCCGGAAGAACCTGGCTCTGATAAAGCATGTGGCCGATGAATCAGGGGCAGAGATTATCCTTGCTTTCAAGGGATTTGCCATGTGGGGAGTATTTGATATTTTAAAAGAGTATGTCAGAGGCGCTGCGGCAAGCTCAATTCATGAGGCTAGGCTTTGTTATGAGGAGATAGGTTCACCAGCACATACTTATTCCCCGGTATATAAGAAGGAAGAGTTTCAGGAGATTCTCAGGTACAGCTCGCATGTAACTTTTAATTCACTGGAACAATATAGGAAATATGCTGCCATAATAAGAGAAGGAGGGAAGCGGGTTTCTCCGGGACTTCGTATAAATCCTGAATTCTCAGAGATAAGCCATGGCCTGTATAATCCCTGTTCCCCCGGATCAAGACTTGGTGTCGTCGCCAGTGATCTCCATGATGGACTGCCTGAAGGAATTGAAGGTCTTCATTTTCATGTTCTTTTTGAATCTGATTCATATGCCCTGGAAAAAGTCCTCAGGGTTGTTGAATCCAAATTCGGGGCATTTTTTAACCAGCTCAGGTGGATCAATATGGGTGGAGGCCATCTTATGACCCGGAAAGGTTATGATACCAGACACATGGTAAAAGTAATCAGGGATTTTCGTGAAAGAACAGGACTGCATGTGATCCTGGAACCTGGCAGTGCCTTCGCATGGGAAACAGGTGAACTTGTTGCAACAGTTGAAGACATCGTTGTAAACCAGGGTATTAAGACTGCTATCCTCGATGTCAGCTTCACAGCACATATGCCCGATTGCCTCGAAATGCCATATAAACCTGCAGTTCTTGGCGCACAGACACCACCAGAGGGTACAAACGGATACAGGCTCGGAGGAAATTCCTGTCTTTCAGGTGATGTAATGGGAGAGTGGCTCTTCGAACATGAACTTAAACCCGGCGACAGGGTGATATTCCTCGATATGATCCATTATACTATGGTGAAAACAACAACTTTCAATGGCGTTCAGCATCCATCTATCGCTATCTGGACCCTGGATGATAAACTCAGGATTATAAAGGAATTCGGATATACTGATTACCGGGACAGGCTTTCTTAGACTACTTTTGTGGTAATTTTCCCTTTCGTTTGGAAGAACAGAATACGAGGATTATGCTATTTTTTCCTGTTGATTGTTAAATCTGTAACTACAAGCCTGTCTGCATTAAGTACAGCACTGACAATCTTTTTCGCCACTTCCCCGGGATCCATGAATGAAGAAATATCCCTTTTTTTGTCTGCTATCTCATAGAAATCAGTTTTCATGCCGCCCGGGTAAACGGCTATTATATTTCGTTTTGTTCCTTTTAGTTCAGCCCTCAGAGCTTCGGTATATCCTCTTGCACCCCATTTGGAGGCACAATAGATTGTTTCCTTTTCTCTTCCAACCAGTGCTGAAGTCGACATTATATTTACTATTGTCAGCTCTTCCTTCTCAGGGGTTATCTTCAGTATCTCTGTGGTAAGCAGTATGAGCCCTTTCAGGTTGGCTTCAAAAACATTATCAATAAGCTCCGATGTGGTGGCCGGAAAATCGGCACTGAGGCCACGTCCAGCATTGTTAAACAGGTATTCGGTTATAATCTTATGCTCTTTAAGAAATTTCCCGGTATTCCTGACATCTTTCTCGTTACCCACATTGCAAACAAGGGTGCTTACATGGGCTTTCGGAGATAGCCGGCTTAGTTTCTTGGCAGCCTTGTTAAGCTTCTCATTGTCACGACCGAGGATTAGAACATCTTTACCAGATTTGACAAGACATGCTGCAATCGATAACCCCAGTCCTCCTGAACCACCACTTACTACAGATATCTTCTTCATGGAATTTTCTTTCAAAGATACTCATTCCTGATATGATTGAAGTATTACTCAAACAAATACAATTCATGTCTAATGATGTGAAGAAATATTTTTAACTTTACAATTCAAACCAAGGTTAAAATTATCATATGAAAAAGCTACTCATTCTTTTATTGGTATTTGGGATAGGTGGTTTCTGCACGAATGTAGCGGGACAGGATAATAAGTCGCAGGACCGTAAGGGTGGATTTGCTGTTGGCGGCTATGATAACACCAGGTCAGAAAAAGACAAGTCTGTGACCAAAAGATCTGTTGAACTCCCGGCAGATGAAGCACCAGCTGAAAAAGCTGTTGAAACAGAACAGGCTCCTGCTCCACAACCTGCCCCGGCGGCAGCTCCTGCTGCAGCACAGCCTGCTGATGCAGCTAAAGCACAAAAGGAAGACCAGGGTAATGCTTACGGAAAAAATAAGGATGGACTATCGGGGAAAGAAAATGGACAGGCCCGTTCAAAAGATGCCAAAAATAAGCAGAAGACAAAAAAGAATTCAAAAACAAAGGGGAAGACCAATTAGAACCTCAACAGAGGTCTTTAAAACGCAGGGCAGGTACCCTGCGTTTTTATTTTATATGAGTTCCGGAGATCTCAGCTTTTATAAATGACTTGAAAATCAATGTAATCTTGATCTTGATTCCCAATACTCAAATTATTTTGTTTAATCATGAATACTATTCCCCCGGGTGGTGATCATTGTTATTATCTGTCAATAACTCCCGATCCGGCAACCTCTTCACCATCGTACCAGGCCGCAAATTGTCCTGGTGCAATTCCTCTTTGTAATTTATTGAAAATTATATACATGCCTTCCTTTCTGCAAAAGAGATTGGCTTTCTGCAATGACTGACGGTATCGTATTCTTACCATATATTCACGGCACTCTCCCGGTTCCATGGCCAGGTCGGTCCTGATCCAGTGGATTTCTTCATCCCTGACGAAAAGTCCTTTACGGTATAAACCCGGATGGGAATCACCTTCCCCGACATAGAGTACATTTCTCAGGATATCAATTCCTGTTACGAACAATGCTTCTTTATGACCACCGATATTAATTCCTTTCCTTTGGCCTATAGTGAAGAAGTTCGCCCCATTATGAACACCTATTACCTTACCTGCCAGTTTACCCTGGTCGTGAGGCTCAGCCGCATCACGTAACTCATCATCAGTTACATCATTTCCGGGTAACCCGGCATACCACACCCTGAAACCTGCTGAGGGATTGACCTCTACAATATCACCTTTACTGGCTTTTAGCTTTTGCTGGAGAAAAGTCGGAAGATGTACCTTGCCAACAAAGCATATTCCCTGTGAATCCTTCCTGTGAGCAGTTGCAAGTCCCAGCCTTGATGCAATTTCCCTGACCTCGGGTTTGGTAAGGTCTCCTATAGGAAAAAGAGAAAAGGAAAGTTGTTCCTGGCTTACCTGGCAGAGAAAGTAGCTCTGATCTTTATTCCCATCCTTACCGGCAAGAAGCCTGTATACTTTCCTGTCGCCGGAAATAATCTCATCTTTTCTGCAATAATGCCCTGTTGCAACAAAATCGCCACCAAGTTTTTTCGCCTCCTCAGCAAATGAATCGAATTTTATCTCCCTGTTGCAAAGGACATCAGGATTAGGTGTACGTCCTTTTTCATACTCGGAGAACATATAATCGATAACTCTTTTCCGATATGGTTCGCTGAGGTCAACAAAATGAAAAGGAATGCCGAGCTTCTTTGCCACCATCTCCGCGAACATAAGATCATCTTCCCAGTGACAATCACTCTGGATAAGTCCCGTGGTATCGTGCCAGTTTCTCATAAAGAGCGCCTCAACAGCATACCCTTTTTCTTTAAGCAGCCAGGCAGCCACACTTGAATCCACTCCGCCCGATAACCCGATGATGACTCTCTTTTTCACGCGACAAAGATAATCAAAGTGTGGGAAGGTAGGATATGCCAGGTGGTTGGTGATCAGTGATGTTAAAAGTTGCAGGTGAGAATATAGGTATTGAGATCAGGGAGAATAAAGCCTTCGAGAAATAAACCTTTAAAATAGGTATATTTACACTATAATGGGAACAGGGATATTAACCAGATATAGTGCTTCTGCAGGTTCAGGTAAAACGTTCAGCCTGACTGCGATATACCTTTCGAAAATCTTCAGGGAGAAAGAAAGTTATAAAAAGATACTGGCTGTTACATTTACGAACAAGGCAACTGCGGAAATGAAAAGCCGTATCCTTGAACAACTGCATTTACTTTCCTCTCAAAGTAAATCTGAATATCTGAAGGGATTGATTAACGACACCGGACTTACAGAGAGTGAAATCAGATCAGGAGCCGGAGAATTGCTGAATACAATATTACATGACTTTTCAAGGTTTTCAGTATTTACCATTGATGCATTCTTTCAGAAGATTTTGCGGGCATTCGCCAGAGAATCAGGGCTTCATTCAGGGTACAATGTCGAGATAGACCATAATAAAATACTTTTAGCTGCTATCGATGAGATGATAGCCTCATCTGCAGATGATGAGGAATTGAAAGACTGGCTCAATGCATTTGTAAATTCAAGGCTTGATGACGAAAAAAGCTGGGATCCGGAGAAAGAAATTATAAAACTCGCTGCTGAAATATTCAAGGAGAGATTCCGGATTCTCTCTTCCGGGGAAAGAGAAAGGCTGGAGGATAAGAAATTCCTGCTTGAATACATCGACAAGATCCGGTCAGTAAAAGATGGTTTTGAAATTACATTAAGTGATGTCGGTTCAAAATGTCTCAGCCTTTATGATGAATTTGGGCTGACCGACGATATGTTCTTCCAGAAGGCAAGGGGTGTCCCAGGATATATCAGAAACCTTGCCAGGGGAAGCATTATTGAACCAAATACTTATGTGAAGGCTATTCTGTCTGATCCTCCGAAATGGTCCTCAAAAAGTGTCCAGCCTGCCCTGAAGTCTGCAATAAATGCAGGCCTTGAAAAAATTCTCAGGGATACCATCTCATTTTATGAAACAAACCTTATAAACTACAATTCTTCCAGGGAGATACTATCGAATATCTATGCCCTGGGGATTCTTTCCGATATTCTTAAAAAGGTCAGGTTAATTGCATCAGACGAGAATAGTTTTCTGCTGTCGGATTCAGGCGAGTTCCTGAGGGAAATCACATCAGGGGATCAGGCTCCGTTCATATATGAGAAAATAGGAAACATATATGATAATTATATGATCGATGAGTTCCAGGATACATCATTGATGCAATGGGATAACTTTTTTCCTCTCCTGGATGAAAGCATGGCGCGGGGCAACGATAACCTGGTGGTGGGAGATATTAAACAGTCTATCTATCGTTTCCGGAACAGCGACTGGCAGATACTTGGAAGGCTGCTTAACAGCCAGATTTCTGAAAAACGACTCAGAAATGTGCCTCTCGATTTGAACTGGAGAAGCAAATCTGAAATCATCAGGTTTAATAACACAATCTTTAAGATTATACCTGCCTATATCGATCTGAAGTTTAAAACAGATCCGGATCCGGTATGCTTCAGCGATATTTATTCTGAGGCAATTCAGAAGGATCCAGGAAATAAGAAGGGTGGCTATATTAGGATTGAATTTGTTGAAAATGACTATGTTGATGGTGTCAATAAGAGAGGTAAGGAATCAAAAATAAAGAGCAAAAGATGGGAAGACAAAGTTTTGGAAAGAGTTCCCCTGTTGATTGAACAGGTCCAGGATATGGGCTATTCGGCTTCAGATATAGGGATAATAGTGAGGTATAGCCATGAAGGTACAGCTGTGCTGAATACAATGATAAAGTATGGTAATGCCTGTTCGGATGAAAAAAAGAAAAAGTACAACTACAAAGTCGTATCCGATTATTCACTTACCCTGTCCAACTCTCCGGCGATATTGTTCATAATATCTGCATTGCGCCTTTTCACCAATCCTGACGATGACATAAGCAGGGCAGCTATGCTCAGGTATTTTCTCCTGGCAACCGGATATCCGGATGCTGATAAAGTCAGTCTTGGTATTACTGAACTTAGATCAGCATCTCCTCTGTATTTCCCGGAAGGGTATAATGAATTTATGAAAAGAACAGCCTGCCAGTCAATTTTTGAGGCTGTTGAGAATCTTATAAGCTTTTTTAACCTTGGGAAACATCCCTGGAACATAGCTTATCTTAATACTTTCCAGGATCTTGTAATTAGTTTTTCAAGCTCAAAGGAGACAGATTTCCAGTCATTTCTTGATTGGTGGGAGATTTCAGGAAGTAGTAAATCGGTTGTTCTTCCCGCAGACCAGGATGCTGCAAAAATTTTTACTATTCATAAAGCCAAGGGTTTGGAATTCAGGGTAGTGATACTTCCGTTTCTTTCCTGGAATGATGATCACAAAACTTATCACCATGAGATAGTTTGGGTGAAACCTCCTGACATAGAACCTTTCAATGAACTGGGAATCATACCTGTCAGGTACAGGCGCAACCCTCCATCGACAATCTTCACAGAATCTTACAGACAGGAGAAATATTCAGCTTTTCTCGATAACCTTAACCTTCTTTATGTGGCCATGACCCGGGCAAAAGATGCGATGTTCGGGTTCGCTGCCGGAATGCCTGATGAAAACAATGGTATCTCACAGCTTCTGAAAATTGCCCTTACTTCAGAGACAAATCCTGCCGGCGAGTCAGGACTGGTGCCCGTTAAGTATTTTAATGGTGAGCAAAATGTTTTTGAGACGGGCAGGCTTGATCAGTTTAAAAAAGTAATAACTGTCAGAAAGGATATTCCTTCAGATGAATATATGGTATACCCTAAACCTGAGTCTCTGAAGCTTAAGCTCCACGGTGAGAATTATTTTCTGGCGAAGCGCGATGAGGTTATAAGCCGTATTAACTATGGAAAGCTTATGCACCACGCCTTCGAATATATAGATACCCTTGAAGATATACCCGGGGCTGTTTCAAGACTGGTAAATGAGGGGATGATACCGGGCTCAGAATCAGAATCCATGGTTCACCGGCTCAGGCAGCTGGTTCAGTCCCCGGCAGTAAAGGACTGGTTCGCACCTGGGAAAAAAATCATCAAGGAAGCAGATATCCTTCTTCCATCGGGCAGTACAAAAAGACCTGACAGGGTGCTCCCAGGTGATGACAGAGTCATAATTATCGATTTTAAGTTTGGAGAGGAAAATAAGAACTATTCTGAGCAGATTGAAGAATACTGTAAGCTGCTTACTGCCATGGGATATAATAATGTTGAAGGTTATCTTTGGTATGTTGACAGAAATAAAATTGTAAAAATATGATGCCTGCAGATAGAAAAGGAGCTGACAGGTTTCCATGGGGGCATCAGCGGCGGTTTAATGCCTATTCAAATTATTTCAGGAACATTTATGGCGCCAGGGTCCAGAAAGTCTCAATAGATGCAGGTTTTACCTGTCCGAACCGAGATGGAACCAAGGGAACCGGAGGATGTTCGTACTGTAATAATGATGCATTCAGCCCGTCATATTGCATACCGGAGAAATCGGTAACTAAACAGATTGACGAAGGAATAGAATTTCACAGGAAAAGGTATAGGAGTGCCGGCTCATACCTTGCTTATTTCCAGTCCTATTCAAATACTTATGCTGCACTTGATAAGCTCAGGGATCTCTACTCAGAGGCTCTTGATCATCCCCAGGTGGTTGGCCTTATAATAGGTACAAGACCTGACTGCATTGATAGTGAGAAACTTAATTATCTCTCAGAGCTCTCCCGGGAATATTATATCGCAGTGGAATACGGCATTGAATCCTGTTATGATAAAACACTTGCCCGCATCAACAGGGGCCATACATTCAGAGAAGCATATGAAGCTGTCAGGGCAACATCTGAACTTGGATTAAAAACCGGGGCTCATTTCATCTTCGGATTGCCGGGTGAGACTCTGGATGATATGCTTGCTGAGGCTGATATCATCTCGGGAATGCCGTTGAATAGCGTCAAATTTCATCAGCTTCAGATCATTAAGGGGACAATGATGGAAAAAGAATTTATAGAAAACCCTTCTGATTTTAAACTCTTCTCCTGGACTGAATACCTTGATTTTTTTGTCAGGTTCCTCGAAAGGCTTAATCCCGGTATCGTTGTGGAACGATTTACCGGGGAAGCTCCTCCGCGCTTCCTCAGCAATACGATCTGGGGCAAAAAAAGAACAGATGAGATCGTAACACTGATCGAGAAGAGGCTTGAGGAGCTTGATACATGGCAGGGTCGCCTTTATCAAAAGGCTTCCTCCTGACCTGTCCCTGGAATTATTAAGGTTACTTATTCTTCAAACAACCGGGTTGTTTTGATTATTTGATTATCATCTTCAGTTCCTTGCCTTTTTTTAGTTTCACAGGAAGCCCGTTAAACAGCGATTCTCCTGTTGCAATACTTGTTCCTCTTGTGGAGCCTGAAGTTATAGTGTAGCTTTTATCGTTTTCAACTGTAAAATACTCCGGGAACTGATTAATCCTAGGCCAGTCTAAAGGCAGATGCATATATTCGCTGTGTCTTTTCCTGTCGAATACTATCTTCCCGGTCCAGTCAGATGCCGACCTGAGAGAAAGGTACAGAGTGCTGTCCTTAAGAATGCCTCCTATTTCGAGGTCTTCTCTCCAGGGAGTCATGTAAACACCACCAGTTTTCCAAAAACAATACATTATGGTTGTCCTTGCAAAATTTCCATCTCCATGCCACCCTTCAATTATTCCTGAAGGTTGCTGCTTTGCCCAGAGGACTTTTATTTCGCTGTTTATCCAGTCAGCGGCTGAAGGCACCGGCTCTCTTACATAAAGGTTCAGGGCACCTTCGATTGCATCTGCATAACCATCCTGGCTGGTACCTTCCCAGGCAAAATTCCTGTATTTTGAGTCGAGAGTGCCCAGTGCCACCAGTACCGGCTCCCTGTATTTTTCTATGTGGTCGATAAGATAAACTGTGTAGAAACCATTAAGTGTATAACCGAAATTATCTGCGATACCTTCATTTACCGGAACACCTTTGACAGGGTCGATGGAGTTGTAGAAAAGTCCGTCCTGGTTTCTTCCGACTTCAAGTATACGATCGAGCATTTCATATACCGGGGTCCGGTATGCTTCCTTCTTCGCCGGATCAGCGTATGTGACGGTTGCATACAGTTCACAAAGTCCTGATACAATTTCACATCCATGATCCCTGAGTCTCAATACCTTGAAGTCCTTAGTCGGATGATTATTCCCAAGTAAATAATAGTCTCCCAGTCTCTCAGCCCAATCCAGATATTTTCTGTCACCGGTGGTCCAGTAAATCCTGGACAGGCTCTGCAGCATGTCACCATTAACCTCCGGATTATCAGAACATATCTTGCCGAAGGGTGTGTCGACCGGGGCATATTTCCAGATATCATCGAGTATGGATATCAATCTTTGCAACCAAGGACTGGGGCCAAGCCATTCTGTAAGTGGTATCAGGCCGTCTTTAATATACTCTGCAGAACCAAAAATTATATCCGGCAGGATCGTATCTGAAACTGAAAATCCTTTCTTTGAAAATGAATATGTATCCGGCATGGAACCTATTCTTGATGTGAGCCTGGTTTCGGTTTTAAGCATATCCATCATCGTGCCTTCGAAAAGGTCTCTCCTCAGCATGGCAGAAGTCAGAACCATGAAAGGATAATTATCAGCAGCACAATCTTTTGCATTCCAGATATCCTTACTCGGAGCATCGTTGATATTCCTTGGGATTAGGCCGGTCGCGGAATCCGCAAGTGTAAGCCACCCGTCGACGAATTTCACGCATCGGTTGAAACCTTCATTAACCAGCGGACCATTCAGGGCTGCCTCGCTGAAGATGCCATCCTCAGAAGGCTGGAATGTTCTTTCATAAGTACATGAAGATAATATTGATAATGCAGGTAAGAGGACGAAAAGGAGAGATCTGGTTTTCATTTACTGAGGTTTAAAGGGTTAAACAAATATATTCACAAAAAGCATTAAGTATCACCTTTTCGCTAAATTTGAGTCAATGAATCCGGTGAAGAGATCAAAATTGCAGAACCGGATAATTGCCCGGTTACACAACAATATATGGAATACTTTCTCCAGAAGATAGCAAGATCGGTTTATTCAGGCTACGGTGAAGACTTAAGAAATCACTGCCTGGTATTTCCAAGCCGTCGTTCGGGATTATTCTTTTCAAAATATCTTTCTCAGGAGATAGACAGGCCGGTATGGATGCCGGCAATCATGACAATCAATGACCTGTTCCGTTCATTTTCGCCACTTGTTCCTGCTGAAAATGAAGTGCTCCTTTTTGAGCTATACAAGATCTACCGGAATATCAGCAAGAGCGGGGAGAGCTTTGATGATTTCTATTTCTGGGGCGATATGTTGCTGAACGACTTCGATGATGCTGACAAATATCTTGCCGATACATCAAGACTGTTCAGCAATGTAAGCGATCTGAAAAAGATAGATCAGCAGTTCGGAGGATTGACTCCCCAGCAGGTAGAGGTGATTAAACGGTTCTGGACGAATTTCGATCCAGGCCATATCACTGGTACCAAGGAAAAGTTCCTTTCTGTCTGGTCAGAACTTGGGTCCTTATATACTGAGTTTAACAAGGTGCTGAAGGCAAAAAATATTGCCTACGAAGGAATGATATTCAGGGAGGTTGCCGAAAAACCAGACCTGTTAACTTCACCGGGATTGAGATGGAAAACTGTTCACTTTGTTGGTTTCAATGCTTTAAACGAATGTGAAAAAGCATTCATGATGAAACTCAAAGATTCAGGACATGCGAAGTTCTACTGGGATTTTGACAATTCATATATCAATGAAGGTGGACTCAACTCTGCCGGATTGTTTTTAAAAAGCAACCTTAAGATTTTCGGAAATGATATGCCGGACGACTGGGATTATAACACTTTATTGTCGGCAAAAAAAGGTGAAGCAGAAATCAGGATTGTTGAAACTTCATCTGATATAGCCCAGGTAAAGCTTATTCCACAGCTGCTGGGAGAAATACCCCGCAAGGACATGAATGATGCCCATGATACTGCGGTGGTTCTCGCTGATGAAAACCTCCTGCTCCCTCTTATCACCAGCCTACCACCTGAGATAGGGGATATTAACATAACAATGGGATACCCCCTGAAGCACACCTCTGCCAACTCGCTGGTAAAACAACTTCTGGAACTTCAGCGCAATTCACGATCGGCTAATGACCAGATATTTTTTAGTCACGAAGAGGTTACAAGGATTATAAATAATGAGTTGATTGGCAGCCTGTTAAATGACGAGGATAAGAAAATACCCGAACAGATCATCAGGAACAACCTGATCATGATCCCGGCATCACATTTCATTGGATCTCCTCTTCTTTCACAGATATTCAGGAAAATGGTTTCACCGGTTGAAATATCCGGATATATTAAAGATGTTCTTGGTTTGATAGTTACACAGCTGCCCGAAAGTACTAAACATGGCAGTATGCCTGTAAGTGTTGTCAATGAGTTCATTTACAGGATAATGCTTGCGATCAACAGGCTGGATACCATTCTGCTGAGTCCTGAAATAACCTTAAAGACTGAAACATGGGCCAGGCTCCTCGAAAGGATATTAAGAACTCAATCAGTTCCATTCTCCGGGGAACCTCTTTCCGGCATTCAGATAATGGGTATTCTTGAAACAAGGACCCTTGATTTTAAAAATATTATAATGCTCTCGGTCAACGAAGGCATAATGCCCGCAGTCACAGCTTCATCATCTTTTATCCCATTCAGTCTCAGGCAGGCTTTCGGGCTTCCGTCTGTCAATCACCAGGAATCAGTATATGCCTATCATTTTTACCGGTTATTGCATAAGGCTAAGAATATAACCTTCGTTTTCAATTCAAATCCTGAAGGTTTTCGCAGCGGTGAGATGAGCAGGTTCCTGCAGCAGATGAAATATGATCCATCAGCTGATTTAGACTTTCTGAATCTTGGCTATGAAATAAGGAATCCTGTAACCATAGGCGATACGATAGAAAAAACGAAAGAGCATATCAGTAAACTTTACAGGAGGTTCCCGGGAGAGAATGGTTCAAGGCCTCTGTCACCATCGGCAATAAATACATGGCTGAACTGCAGCATGAAGTTCTATTACCAGTATGTAAACGGACTGAGTGAGCCAAAGAAAGTGATAAGGGAGATCGACCCTGCGCGCCTGGGATCAATGGTCCACCTGGCAATACGGAGCCTGTATGAAAGTTATATAGGAAAGTCTCTTGATGCTGACACAATCTCCGGGATAATTAAAAACAGGGAAGAACTATGCCGGATAATTATTAAATCGGTTAATTCAGTTCTTAAACGTGATGAAGAATCATATACCGCAATTAATGAGATGATGGCCAGGGAAGTCCTGGAGAATTATGTTCTGAGAATACTCGAAACTGACAGGGCATCTGCTCCGTTTACTATCCTTGCCATCGAAAAACCATTCTCATTCAGATTCTCATTCAGCAACGGAAACATCCCTAATGAACTGCTGATAGGAGGCAACATTGACCGTGTCGACATCAGGGATGGTATAACCAGGATAATTGACTATAAAACAGGTATTATTTCCGAATCGGTGGATGATTTGTCTGACCTTTTCCAACCTGACAGGGATAAAGACCATGATGCATGGCTGCAGACCCTGATATATTGCGAAGCCTATCTGTCCGGGTCCGCTGCCGCAACTGTCAGACCCGCGGTTTACAGGCTAAAGCTAAAGCCAGGGGAAAAAGTATCTGATAAGTTAATTATTGATAATAATGCAATAGAGGATTATTCTGTGATCCGAAAGGAATTCCTGACACATCTCGAAGTTATGGTAAGATCAATTTTTGGGGAGGAGGGACATTATAAAATGACTGAAAAGCAAAACAAAAAATGTAACTTCTGTCCTTTCAAAGTTCTGTGTGGGCGATAATAAGGATATTCAGGAGTCGTTTTTTTTGCTACTTTAGTATTTATTTTAAACCAGGCCTTATGACTACAGGCTATTCTGATTACCGTGTCGAGATCAAAAATGCAAAATTTACTTCCGACGACGGAAGAACATGTCCTAAAACTGCCATAATAACACTCCTCAGTCAGGATAAAAAGGAGATAGCAACAGAGCTTTTTGGCGTAATTGATATTGAATCCGTTTATAACCTTATTAAAGAAGAAAAGGATATTAACCTTGATAATCTTTATGTAAGCGATTTTTCATTATCGTCGTTCAGGAGGCATAATAACCTTGAAAAGAAATCGAGGGTAAAGATTAAATCATTTTCAGCCAGGAACGCATTCTTCGAGTCAAAGATCTGTAATGATTTTTCTCATGCTGAATTCGCCGACGGAGATATAAACTTTGAAAATACACACTTCGGTAAGGGAAGAGTCTCTTTTTCCGGTGCTGTTTTTGGTAAAGGCAATGTGATCTTCGCAAACACTCTTTTCGATGACGGAAATGTAGAGTTCAACGGAACTACATTCGGCGAGGGCGATTTCCTGTTTAAGAATGCTGTGATAAGGGATGGTATTAAGGATTTTCAGGATATCCAGTTCGGCAACGGGGAGGTAAGCTTTGCAAATACCGAATTTAACTCCGGAGATCTCCTGTTTATAAATACACGGTTCAACAGCGGCAAGTTTAATTTCAAGGTCGCAAGGATCACAGGCGGGAAAGTTGATTTTCATTATTCCGTTTTCGGCGATTGCGAGATAATGTTCGAGAGGACAGAGTTCGGGAACAGCAGGGTCGATTTCAGGACTGTAGATTTCGGTTGCGGCAGGATAAATTTCAACAGGTCGGTTTTCGGGAACGGAGAGGTAAATTTTGAAGGCGCATCAGGGAAAGCTGCTAAATTCCAGTTCAAAAAAGCAGAGATGGGTACCGGAAATAAGAGCTTTAACCTTATTGAGATGGAAAATACCGAGATCAGCTTTGAACGGACTTCTTTCGGTAAAGGTGATGTAACTTTTAATGAATCCAAATTCGAATCCGTATCGCTTAAGTCATGCCACCTCGACCAGTATTTTGATCTTCGTCTTTCAAAGGCCAGGCTCCTCGATATGTCAGATACAATCGTCCGTGATATAATCGACATTGAGCCTTACGATTTTCATGTGGACCTGCAACTGCTCGATATTTCCGGTATGCGGCTGATCGGCAAACTTTATATAGACTGGGAACGTAATCATTGCAGGAGAATTATTGAATGTCAGGATAATACTACACTTAAACAGAAAGCCGATCAGTTCAGGATACTGAAGGAGAATTTCAGCGGAACGGGGAAATATTCTGATGAGGACAAGGCTTATGTTATGTTCAAAAGATATGAAGCGAAATCATGGCTCACAGGGCAAAAGGAAAAAGGAGGGATGGCAAAAATTGTAAGTTATGTGCCCCATGGATTTAAATGGCTCGTCTTCGATTCAATGGGTCTTTATGCAACAAACCCGGCCAGGGTTCTGATATCAATGGCTGCAGTTTATCTTCTCTTCAGTTTTATTTATATTTTGATGATTCTGACAACTTCTGCAGATATTATTTCTTCAACTACTGATACGCTTGGAGTTGTCGCCCGCTCATTTTATCATAGTGCAATAACCTTCTTTACAATAGGTTACGGTGATCATTATCCCCATGGTTCGGCGAGGATAGTCTCAAGTATTGAAGGATTTACAGGGGTATTCCTGATGTCTTATTTTACTGTTGCTTTTGTAAGGAAAGTGCTCAGGTAAAGTCTACTTTTCCATTTCACGCTGTAGTGCAGCCATTTTAATTGCTGTCACTGCTGCTTCATCTCCTTTATTGCCGTGCTTTCCACCTGCCCGGTCCAAGGCCTGCTGGTGATTGTCGGTGGTCAGTATTCCAAATACGAAGGGTATGTTATATTCGAGATTTAACTGGGTGATCCCTTGTGTAACTCCCTGGCAGATATAAGTGAAATGAGGTGTTTCCCCCTTAATAACACATCCCAGGCAAATCACTCCGTCAACGTCATCATACTCGGCAAGGAACTGTGCGCCCAGGGTAAGCTCAAAGCTTCCCGGAACATGCTTTACAACAATGTTTTCTTCGGTGGTGCCATGTTTTTTCAAAGTACTTATGGCACCATCCAGCAGGGCATGGGTAATTTCATTGTTCCAGTCGGAAACAACGATCCCGAATCTCATATCCGTGGAATCAGGGACTTTTTCCGGATCGTAGGCTGACAGATTAGCAGTAGCCATACTATTTTATAAACAGCTTGACGCGGGCAATATATTTGTCGATGGATAACCCTTCTGTGCTTTCAGGGTATTCGTTCTGAATACGCTCATAAAGCTTCAGGGCATCAGCATATTTTCCATTAAGCTCATGAATCTCAGCTGCTTTCATCAGGAACACAGGAGTATTAAATGAATTGGCTGCATAGTCGGCAGCCTCTATGTATTTCGAAACGCCCTGCTCAAGGTCACCAAGCTCAACATAGGCATCACCGATTGCACCAAGAGCCATTGAACCTATCATTTTATCTTTTTTGGAGTATTTTGTGAGATAATCGATAGCCTCCTGGTACTGGCCAAGTCGAAGATAACAGATACCTGCACCGTACCTGGCAAGGTTGCCTGCTTTGGTGAATTTATATTCATTTGCGATATCAATGAAACCGAGGTAGTTGCCATCACCATTCAATGCAAGCTTCAGGGAGTCAGATTCAAGATATCTTTCTGCCTGGTACATCTGCGACTGCGCTTCTTCATTCTGTTTTCCAAGATATATCCTTCCTACCCAGAATATTGCAATCAATACAACGAGGACGCCAAGTCCGATAAGCAATTCTTTGTAATGTGTCTCAAGAAATTGTTCTGTTGTTGTCAGTGTCTGCTCGACATTCTTAATTGTCTGAGGGTTACCTTCTTTATTTTTCTTTGCCATTTCAGTAATAAATGTTATCGTCAAATTTTGCAACCGCAAAAGTAGTTTTTTTCAGGTTATTTTAAAATATTTATATCAATAATGGGTTAATTTTTTAATTATTAGGATGATTACACATGTTTACCTTGCTCAACATGGAGTATGTCTGTATTTCCAAAACCTTCTGCAATAACCCTTCAGTAACAGGTTTCTTTTTGTAAATTTGCAACCATGAGCCTCTTTGCTCATATTTATTTACACCTTTATATAATATGTATCTCAGGAAACTATCACTGACCAATTTCAAGAATTATACAGACGCCGAACTTGAATTCTCTCCGAGGATAAACTGTTTTGTCGGTAACAATGGTGTCGGGAAAACCAATATTCTTGATGCTATCCATTACCTCTCTCTTACAAAGTCTTTTTTTAACAATATTGATAGTATCAGCATCCATCATGGGGAGGACTATTTTATAATAAACGGAACATTTGTCAGGGATGGTGAGGAAGACCAGATTTACTGTGCTTTCCAGAAGCAGAAGCAAAAGGTCCTCAAAAAAAATGGTAAGGAATACCAGAGACTTTCTGAGCATATTGGTAAATTTCCTGTGGTAATGATCTCACCTGCTGATAGTTCGCTTGTGAGTGAGGGTAGCGAGGAGAGACGTAAATTCCTGAATAAAATAATAAGCCAGTACGATGCCGGATACCTTGATTCAGTTCTTAAGTACAGCAAGGCACTCCAGAACAGGAACAGGCTTCTTAAGGATTTCAAGCTCTCCGGGAATTTTGATAATGACTCCCTGGTGATATGGGATTCACAACTTGTAAAATACGGAACCACTGTTTATAATGAAAGAAAGAGTCTTGTCGATGAGTTGATCCCTGTTTTCCAGGAACACTATTCCATGATCTCTTCTGAAAAGGAACAGGTCAGGCTTACATACAGATCGCATCTTTCAGAAGGGAATTACATGGATGCCCTGGTGAATTCTATAAACAAGGACCGCTTTCTTGAATACACAACAACAGGGATTCATAAGGACGACCTCCTGCTTGAAATGAATGGTCATTCCGTGAGATCTCTGGGATCGCAGGGCCAGCAGAAATCATATCTCGTTGCATTAAAGCTTGCAAAGTTTGACTACATAAAACGCAGATCAGGAATTTCTCCTATTCTTCTGCTCGATGATATTTTTGATAAGTTTGATGCCGACAGAGTCGAACAGATCATCAGGCTTGTCGGAAATCAGAGGTTCGGTCAGATCTTTATTACAGATACACATCAGAGCCGGCTTCATGAAATACTCTCATCACATAACACCGATTATAAATTGTTCAGGATCAACAATAATTCTGTTGACGAGGTAATCCATAACGGAAAATCTGAAAGATGAGGAGAAGCAAGACCATATCGCTGGCTGAAGCCATGAAGGACTATATCAGGGAGATGCACCTCGAGGGAAAGCTGAATGAGGTTGGTATCATCAATTCATGGGAGGAGACAGTCGGTAAAGCTATTGCCTCAAGGACCACTAAAATATATATCAGGGATAAAGTGCTTTACGTGAACCTCAGCTCTTCAGTTGTGCGGAATGAACTGCTCATGCTGCGACAGGCTCTTATCGAAAAACTTAATGAAAAGGTTGGCGCTCAGGTAATTCAGGACATTGTTCTGAAATAAAAAGGCAGCACAATATTCCGGCTGCAAATCTATTCATCCCCCCCGGAAGTTGATTTTACTTAATTGACATTTCCTCCTTGCAGGAATTACTACTGACATTTGCTGTCAGGAAATTTTGTAGTTATTCCCTGATATAAAAATGGATTTTTTCAATGATTTTGCTGAATCGAAGTGAAAATCCATGCCATCATACCTGAGTACTACCTTTTTATGGTCTGCTTCAATATTAATTTTACCATGAGGGAACCTGTTTATCACAAGATCAGCAAGAAGAAATGCTTTCTCAATACCGTCACCTCTTCTGAAATTCCAGACCTCATCAGGAAGAGCAAGTCTTTTACCGTCGTAGATAGACAGGTTAGGTAATAAGTTCAGGGTCTGATAGATTTCAGGTATGGATTTTCCTGTCATGTCGTTGAATGATACAGGATTGCGTTCGATGGCGGCTTTGATGAAAGGAAGCCAGTCTATGATACCCATATCCCTGTAAACATATAGTACAAGTTTTGACAATTCAGAATCTATGGCGCTCTTGTGTATGGATTCAATGATCTCTTCCCTGTTAAGATCTGTAGTGATTTCTGGAAATGGCTCAGTAATATACTCTTTTTCAGGATCCGGAATTTTTGGATCGGTGATAATGAATTGTGAAATATCGCTGAACATTTCACCTATAACATGCCTGGGTATTTTTCCTGCTATTGTCCAGAATATATTTTCTATTTCCCTGAGGCTTTTCCCGGCATTCCTGTCGAGAAGATCTTCAACATCATTAAGCATGATCTTTCCCTGCAGGGGACTCAGGTGAAACTCTTCACCTTCAATTTCAGCTACCAGTTGTGCCCTGGTTTCTGCTGATACATGGAATTTACTGTTATGTTCGTATTCAAATAATTTCTCCAGCGAGATATATCTTTTGATTCCGGTACAGTCGCATTCAAACTGGAATAATGACTTATATTTTGATTTGAACCGCAGGAAGTTGATAAAGATCAGGTTGGTAAGGTCTGTGGTCAGGAAGTCTCTCAGTCGTTCTGAGAAATATTCATAGTCTTTCCTGTCAATTGTGGCTTCATTATAAGTGGTATGGATGTACCCTGAAATATGGGAGACTATAGTAACTTTTTCATTTTCAAGTGCTCTCCTGGCTTTTTCAGAAAGGGAAGTGCCATTGAACCACATGTTCTTTGTCACAATCCTTCTGTTATTGGTTATAAGCCCTTCTTTTTCTGTTATGAAGTTTTGTGAGTGGAGAGGTGTAGCTACCAGGAAGATTTTTTCAAGAGGTATTCTGCCCACAACAAACATAGCAGCAGCATATAGCGAAGAAAGAGATACGCACTCACCTGCACCTGTTGTAAAATTCTCTTTGTGCCTGAAAGCTGTCATTGCTTCTATAGTCTCTGTTTTCCAGTATGGAATGACATCTGAATTGAATTTGTCCAGGCCAAAATGTTTCCTTATGTCGATATCGAAATAATATTTATCTCCTTCATATCCAAAAAGGGCATTCGATTGCCTGAGGAGTTTCATGTCAAAGAAATCGCTGAATCTTTCAATTTCCTTTCCCTTGGTGGTAAGTCCCCAGGTTGACAGGTCGAGATTAAAAATATAATTCTGAATAATAAACTGCTTGATCCTGTTTGCTTTATAAGAAAAGCTCTTTTTTTCAATTCCATGAAACCATGGGTCATCTCTCCATGTCCATAGTATCGGCGACATTATATTTGCCAGCACCAGCGGGTAGAAGAGGTCCGGAAAAATAAAGATCTCCATATCGGAGAGCGTGAATGCTGAGGAGTATTTTTCGAGGGTTTTCCTGTCAGAAAAATCGATAAGCAATTTTGAATTCATAGAAATAAATAATCATGCAAAGCTAATAACACATTACAGCATTAAAAGTTCTTTGCAAAAATAAATACCTGTAAGAAAGATCAGAATCTTTCAACAGCAGAAAAGAAGAAGGATGCTTCTCTTTCAGCATTTTCATCACAGTCCGATCCATGTACTGCGTTCATCTGGACAGAAACCGCATAAAGCTTTCTTATGGTTCCCGGCTCAGCCTTCGCAGGGTCAGTGGCACCAATAAGTTTTCTGAATTCTTCGACAGCATTGTCATGTTTCAGTACCATAACAAACACGGGCCCTGATGACATGAATTCAACCAAGCCTTCATAAAATGGCTTTCCTCTGTGCACCTCATAAAAAGATTCAGCCTGTTCCCTGGTCATCCTGATCATTTTCAATGCTGAGATCTCGAAGCCCGCTTCGTTTATCATCGCCATAATGGGTCCGGTTTTACCCGTTCTTACAGCATTTGGTTTGATTATCGAAAAGGTATAATTACCGTTCATAAGCCTTATTTTACTAACTATTGCTAATTCTGCACTTCAGGAATATTTTTTATCTTTGACCCCTTATTAACAGCGGTAAAGGTGCCTGAATCATTCAAATATACAAAAGAATTAAATAACCTTTTTACCTCATCGGAGAATATATTGCTGATATGCCATATAAATCCCGACGGTGATGCAATAGGTGCGCAACTTGCATTATTCCAATACCTTAGATCAATTGGCAAGGAAGCTGGAATGATGGCTCCCAATAACCTCCAGGAATTTCTTAAATGGATGGATGGCGCAGATAAGATCAACATATTCATCAGGCAAAGGGAAAAGTGCAGGAAGATGATCAATGAAGCGGACCTGATCATTATGCTTGACTTTAACCAGTCAGGCAGGTTAGGTGAAGCTGAGGAATATGTCCTTGCCTCAAAGGCAAAAAAAGTTATTATTGATCATCATCTCAATCCTACAGCATTTGCCGATATCCTGATAACAGATCCAAATATGTGCTCTACTTCGGAGCTCCTTTATGAGGTGCTTACTGAGATTAACGGCAAACCATTCCGGAACAGGTCATACGCTGAAGCTCTCTATGTTGGTATTGTAACCGATACGGGAAACTTTGACCATGGTAATTTTACCGGGAGTACCTTCAGGATTGTCGCTGACCTTCTTGAAGCCGGTATTGAAAAAGGTAAAGTCCAGGATCTCGTTTACAATAATTTCAGTTCCGACAGGATGAGATTGCTGGGCTTCTCCCTGAATGAAAAAATGGTTATTCTTCCTGAATATCAGACTGCTTATATATTCCTTTCTAAAAGCGACCTTGCTTCATATAATTATGTAAAGGGAGACACCGAGGGATTTGTAAATATGCCCCTTTCGATTAAAGGAGTAGTCTTCTCTGTGCTTTTTATAGAGAAGGAGGGATTTGTAAAACTTTCTTTCAGGTCAAAAGGCACTTTCCCTGTTAATGAATTCGCGTTAAGGTTCTTTAACGGGGGAGGCCATCTGAATGCTTCAGGCGGTGAATTTCCTGATAATCTTGAAAATACAATAGAATATTTTCTCAAAGTCCTGAAAGAGAACTTCGAAACCCTTAACAAGAATATCTGAGAATGATAATAAGATTGACCTTAATCTCGTTATTGTTGGTGTTAAGTCTTTCGTGTGGCACTGATCATCAGAAGACCATAAAGCAGGAGAGGCCGGGGAAAAAGGAACTTGCTGATCTGAACAGGTATATGGTTCGGAAGGACAGGGAAAGAATTGAAAACTTCATTGAAAGGAAGAACCTTAAGATGACAGAGACTCAGTCGGGATTATGGTATACGATAAAATCAGAGGGGACAGGAAAAAATTTTACTGATAATGATAGGGTAACTATAGAGTATGACTGTACTCTTCTTGATGGAACATTTTGTTACTCTTCAAAAGAATCGGGACCAAAGGAGATTGTTGTAGGGAAGACCCGGATAGAGAGCGGACTGGATCAGGGTTTGAGGATGCTTAAACCGGGGGGTGAGGCAATCTTTATTATTCCTCCTTTCCTGGGATGGGGACTTCCGGGCGACGGGGTTAAGATACCATCAAGGGCTGTTCTGGTATATAATGTGCGAATTATTGATAATAAATAACTTATGTCAAATAAATATTTCAAAAATATACGCGTAGATATGGTAAAAATCAGCAGGTACATTTATGTAGCATTCATTGCAGCCGGTCTTATTGCTTTGCTTGCAGGGTGCGATCCGGCAAATTCATATGAGAAAGATGAGAAAGAAGCTATCCAGAACTACCTTGATAACCACCCCGATCTTAATTATGTTCTTAAGTCAAGCGGCATGTATTATCTTGATGAAGTAGTTGGAACAGGTGCACAGGCAGTGACTCATGATACTGCTTATTTCTTTTTCACAGGTTACACCATATCAGGAACTAAATTTCAATCCAACGTGGGTACAACCGATACACTTATATACCCTGTAAATGAGGGTTGGCTTATTGCGGGATTTGATGAAGCCCTTACATATATGAAAGTGGGCGGGAAAGCCAAGATACTGCTCCCTTCTGCACTGGCATACCTTGATTATAATCCCCTTCTGTTTGATATTCACCTTGTAAAACTCAAGGCAGGTCCGGGAGCAGGTAAGTAGTACTATTGAATTAGAAAGACTGCCAGCTTTCCATCAAGGTCCGGGATATTCTTTTTCCAGTCGGAAATCTTTTGTGTCCTTATCGATTCTGAAGGAAGAGTTATCTCAGAAGCAATGCATAACATTGTATTTCCATTACAGACAGCTAATATCGACTCAAGCATTTTGTGGCTGCGATAAGGTGTTTCCATAAATATCTGTGCATAACCCTCATGCGATTTCCTTTCCAGTTCCCTGAGCTTTGCCGATCTCTCACCTGGTTTTACAGGCAGATAACCGTTGAAAGTAAAATTCTGGCCATTAAGCCCTGAGGCGATAAGCGCCATTATTATTGATGATGGCCCAGACAGAGGTGTGACCATGATATTTTTTTGGTGAGCCAGGGATACAACCATAGCCCCCGGATCCGCTATTCCTGGCAATCCGGCTTCACTCATCAACCCCATGTCATAACCATTTATCAACGGGTCAAGAAACCCTTCAGCCTCTGCTTCAGAAGTGTGCTCACTGAGCTCAAAAAAGACAGAAGAATCTATCGGAAATGATTTGTCAATGAGTCTAAGGTATCTCCGGGCACTCCGCAGGTTCTCAACTGCAAAATATCTTAAACTCTTTGTTATCTGAAGACATTTTTCAGGAATAACAGCAGTGAAATCATCACTCCCCAGTGTGACCGGTATAAGATATATCCTGCCTTTCATGGTTTTATAGGTTTCTCAAATATACCAAATATAACTTTTAATAAAAGGTTGATTCGTGTTGCCAGATTTGGATTTTTAAATTAGGTTTGTCAGTAAATAGCTAAGAATTGAAGATAACCTTTCTCGGAACAGGTACTTCCCAGGGTGTTCCGGTTATTGCCTGCGAATGCCCTGTATGCCAGTCCTCTGATCCTCGTGATAATCGTCTCAGGACTTCTCTTCTTCTTGAAACAGAGGATGTTACGTTGTTGTTTGATGCCGGGCCCGATTTCAGGCAGCAGATGTTAAGGGAAAAGGTCAAAAAACTCGATGCAATTATAATTACACACGAGCATAAAGACCATATTGCCGGCATGGATGATGTGAGAGCATTCAACTACAAAAGCCAGGATGCAATAGATATTTATGCTGAAGACCGGGTTCAGAAAGCCATCAAACATGAGTTTTCATATGCATTTACGGAATATAAGTACCCGGGAATTCCGAGAATGAGGCTTAATGATATTCCGGAATATGGGTTTAATATAAAAGGTATTGGAATTGTTCCTGTCAGGGTAAGGCATATGAACCTGGAGATCTATGGCTTCAGGATTGGCAACTTCGGGTACATTACTGATGCAAACTACATACCGGAGCAGAGCAAGGAGAAACTATTTGGAGTCAAATACCTGGTTGTCAATGCCCTGAGGAAGGAGAAGCATATTTCACATTTCAGCCTCCGGGAGGCTCTTGATTTCATCAGGGAGATATCACCCAGGAAAGCATTTATTACACATATAAGCCACCAGATGGGCCTTCATAAAGATGTCTCACTGGAATTGCCACCGGGAATCCTACTCGGCTATGACGGGTTGAGTTTAACCTGCGATGAATAAAACTATCTTCTTTTATTCTTATAGGTCTTATTGAGTTTCTTCTGGTAGTTATTGGAATAAAAGAATCTGTTCCTTCCGAGTGTTGAAGTGTTAACCCGTGTTGCAGTCTTCCTTTTTTCTGCCCAGGTGTTCTTTTTCGAAGGTGCACAACCGGCAAAAACGGCGATAGACAGAAAAATCACTAAGTACCTTAAATTCCTTGTTATTCTTGCCACCATAACGGTATGGTTTACGAAACTTCTAAAAATACCAATTTTTAATCAGAAAAAAAAGCTGGTCTGTCATCAGGTAAGGCTGATTCACCATAAAACGGAGAAAACTATTTTTTTAGTGCCCTGTATATTATATATTGCATTTTAAATTCTGATCTCCCGGTCAGAAATTGCATTTGAACAGAATTAACAAGGTCCTTTATATATATGCTGAAAAAACACTTTAAATCAGCCGGAGTATTTATAAAGCACTCACTATGCTTTTTGCCGGCTTTACTTATGTTTGCCGCTCCGGTAAGTGCTCAGACAATAATTAACGCCGGAATTGACAGGACAAAGGGACTGGCAGTCCGGAACTTTTCGCTTGATGATAACAGGGTTATATCATTAAGTTCATCGAGACCAGCCTGCAGCTTTGTTCTCGATGGTAAATATCTCAGTACTACCGATGCTGAAGCGATTGATGAGGCTGGAAGGTTCAGACAGGTATTTTCTGATAAATTGAGCGTTACACTAAGCATAACATCACAGAACCTCGAGAACCTTGCGGTTGAAGTGGTTTTTCAGAATGTAAGCCAGGATACGATTTCACTGGGAAATGTTGTGCCTTTTGGCGAGAACAAATCATCTGTCTTTATTACTGGTTATGGATCTGATGAGCTTGCCCGCGCCTGTCTGTTTCGCCCGGGTTTCCGCCCGCTGAGGGTAATACTTCCTGATAATGCATGGGAGATGGGTTATACTTCCTTCGAAACCGGTAACGACATATCAGTTTGCGCTATCGCCAGGCGACAGAAGACTGAGGGAGGACAGAAAAGAAGATATGAGACAATATTGCCACCGGCATCAAAAGTTACATATCTGATCCATACCGGGACTTTCTCAGGTGACTGGCAGAACGGATTGAGACTGATGTTTCGGGATAAGTATCTCTATGATCTTGAGAAATTTGATAATTCACTATACGAACGAAAAGACCTGGCCTGGATCAAAGGAAGTTACCTGATAATTCTTCAGATGGCATGGGACAGAGAATTCTATGACCGGCTTACGGGTAAATATAATTATGGCGATTACCTGAAAAAAGGAATTGACAAATTCGGATATATAGATGTTTTTGGTATCTGGCCTACATGGCCGCGCCTCGGACTTGATGAACGTAACCAGTGGGATCTTTACCGTGACCTCCCGGGTGGTACAGCGCAGCTCCGGAACTTCGCCAGGATGTCAAGACCATACGGCACAAAATTTTTCATTGCTTATAATCCATGGGATAACAGCACCAGGAAAGAAGATCATTACCGGGGAATGGCTACTCTGATATCAGAAACTGAAGCTGACGGTGTTGTACTGGATACGCGGGGCAGCTCCAGCTATGAACTGCAGGCTGCCGCTGACAGTGTCAGAAAAGGTGTAGTCATGTTTTCGGAAGGAATGGCAATAACGAAGGATATGCCCGGAATAATTTCAGGCCGGGTTCACAATGCAATTTTCTATAGCCCGGAATTAAACCTTAACAAGCTCATTAAACCTGATTTTTCAATATTCAGGGTATGTGATGTAGGTGAGGATATAATCCACAGGGAGATAGCTATTGCATTCTTTAATGGATACGGAACAGAACTCAATATGTTCCGGCCAGGTGGCAGAGATGAGAACTATGATGCCGATCTCGACTTCCTTGCCAGGACAACATTTATACTCAGGCAAAATAATGATGCTTTCCTTGATAATGACTGGACTCCACTCGTCACTACCCTGACTGATGATGTTTTTGTAAATAAGTGGAATTCAGGTGAAAAGACTATCTATACAGTTCTGAATATGAGGGCCGACGGCTTTAATGGAAAGTTATTCAAGACAGTATCTGCACCTGGCAAACATTATATCTCTTTGTGGAATCATGAAAATATTCAGCCGGAAGCAACTAATGGTTCAGTATATATAACTGCCAGGACGGAAGGCTGGCTACCTGTATATTCCGGTACAAGAAGGGAGGGTTCAGTCGATTGCATTGCAGAATTTCCGGAAATTCTTAAATCAGGTTTGTCGGGCGATTCTGTAAGGTTGAGTTACACAGGACAGGGAAAGGTAATAATCTGGAAAGGCGATCCATCTTATAAGACCCCAAACAAGGAATTTAAGGTACTTAGTGATACAACCCTGAGGATCAATGATCTGTTTGGAAATTATGAGGGAAAGATTGTCATCCAGCTGGTTGATGGGAAGATTCTCAGGGATGAAAATGTACTTATTTTAAAAGGAGGCAGGCCCTGGCTAATTAGCAAAACAGTTAAAACAAAACAAGCCACCACGATCCCTTCCGGAATGGTACTTGTACCCGGTACCAGGCTTTCTTTCAATGTAACAACAAGCGAGGATTTTATTCCCTACCCGGAGGTAAGCGGACAGGAAGTGCTGATCGATAGTTTTCTTATTGATAAGTTCCCTGTTACAAATGCACAATATCTTGAATTCCTGTTGAGCACCGGTTATATGCCATCGGATACAACAAGGTATCTGAAGCTTTGGAAGGGTGGTACCTTCAGGCAGGGGCAGGATAAATATCCGGTTGTATATCTTAGTATCGAAGACATGAAGGCTTATGCTTCCTGGGCTGGTAAAAGATTACCCACACAGGCCGAGTGGCAGCTTGCGGCACAGGGCACTGACAAACGTACCTGGCCGTGGGGGAACGAATTTCATGGGACTTACTGCAACAATGCTTTTGGGAGACCAACACCTGTTGATGCATTTTCAAAAGGGTTGAGTCCTTATGGTGTTCTCGACCTTGTCGGAAATGTATGGCAGATGACAGGGGATATGTATTTTAACGGGACAAATTATTTTTCTGTGATCAGGGGAGGTAGCTATTATAATCCTGACTCTAGCTGGTGGTATATAAAAGGAGGGCCGCAATCACTTGATAAGACTCAGATTATGCTGCTTGTTTCACCCGGATACGACAGGAGTTCCACTGTCGGTTTCAGATGTGTCAAAGACCTGGACAGTAAGCTGTTCAATGAAAAGAAATAAAAAATCCCCTCCTGCTTTCCAGGAGGGGATTTTTAATGCTATAGAGATAGTCTAAACCTTAAGTTTCTTCTCAATTTCATTTATCTGGTTACGGAAATGCTTATCGGTATCGATAAGGTTGTTCACGGTTTTGCATGCATGAAGAACCGTAGCATGGTCTTTTCCTCCGATATGGGACCCGATGCTCGCCAGTGATGCCTTTGTGAGGCTCTTGGAGAAATACATCGATACCTGGCGTGCCTGGACAATCTCTCTCTTGCGGGTTTTTCCCTGGATGAGGTCGATTGGTATCTTATAATATTCGCAGACGATTTTCTGAATATATTCTATGGTGATCTCTTTTCTTGCAGTGCTTATAAGTTTCTCTACCATCATTCTTGCCAGGTCGAGAGTGATCTCTTTCCTGTTAAGTGTCGACTGTGCATAGAGGGAGATAAGTACAGCTTCAAGTTCCCTGATGTTATTTGAGATGTTGGCTGCAAGGAATTCGAAGATATCTTCAGGCAATTCAATGCCATCATTATACGCTTTCTTTTTAAGAATGGCCAGCCTTGTTTCGTAGTCAGGTCTCTGCAAATCTGCCTGTAAACCCCATTTGAACCTGGAGAGCAGCCTTTGTTCCATTCCCTGCAGGTCAACCGGTGGCTTATCACAGGTAAGTATCAGCTGTTTTCCTGATTGATGAAGATGATTGAAAATATGGAAGAACGTATCCTGGGTTTTTTCCTTACCAGCAAATTCATGTACATCATCGAGGATGAGTACATCAATCATCTGGTAGAAGTGAAGAAAATCATTCTTGTTATTGTTCCTGACTGATTCTACAAATTGTGTCTGGAATTTATTGGCATTAACGTAGAGAACTATCTTGTCCGGGTGTTTCTCCTTTACGAGTATTCCTATGGCCTGTGCAAGATGTGTTTTTCCAAGACCAGAATCACCATAGATCATCAGGGGATTGAAGGCTGTGCCGCCGGGGTTGTCTCCGACTGCTATCCCTGCCGACCTGGCAAGTCTGTTGCATTCACCTTCAACGTAATTGTTAAAATTATAATCGGGATTAAGTTTAGGATCGAAATGGATTTTCTTTATGCCTGGTATTACAAATGGATTCTTTATTTCTGGTTGTGCAACTTCAAATGGAACCTGGACAGGTTTGTTATGCAGATCTGTTTTATTCCTCGACGGATACTTGACGGTATAGGGTTTTCCATCGGAATAATTGGCATTTTCCATCACGACATTGTACTCAAGCTTCGCATCAGTGCCAATCTCACGCCTTAAAGTTTTTCTGAGGATATCGATATATTGCTCCTCCAGGTATTCATAGAAAAAAGGACTGGGAACCTGAATGGTAAGCACATTGTTCTCAAGCTTAAGGGGGATGATTGGCTCAAACCAGGTTTTAAAGCTGACAGAAGGAATTATATCGCGTATGATTTGCAGACAGTTATTCCATACGTCATGATGTGTTTTGTTCATTTAGGAAGATTGTTTTTTTAAAGGTACGTTTTATGCTGATTCTTGTAGCAATATTTGTAAAAAAAAATCTTATAAAAAAAATTTTTTTTACTTGGTTATTTCAAAAATAGTATATGTTTTTAAACATCAGCAACTTATATAAAAATAAATTTTAATTCAATATAAAATGCTTATTATCAATAAGTTATAAATAATACTAATGGTTTCTATGTGTATTACAATTCATTAGGGAATCATACTCAAAATTCAACAATGCGAACTGAAAACAAGTATTATTTTGACATTGATTCTGCTTTCTTTTTCAGTCTCAATATAATCTGAATTTTTCAGATTCAAACTACTTGTCAGGAATATTTTTTTTGCCGAAAAGAGAAAAGTGCACATATCTTTTCGGATTGCTCTTTACATCTTCGAGAAGAAGGTTGAGACTACCCAGGCTGTTATTGAGATTAATATAAAGTGAATCGTTTGAGAGGAATTGTCCTGCACTCCCTTTTCCGTCATTAAGGTTTCCGAGAAGGAGGGATGCTTTTTCAAGGCTCGCCTTCAGGTTACTGATAGAACTATACAGATCGGCGGCAGCAAGCGTATCTGAAATAGTCTCCAGGTTTCCCAGAGTATTATTCAGTTTTCCTGTATTGGCAGCAAGCATATCCGAAAACCTGGTGATATTGTCGAGAGTCTCCTTAAGTTCCTTTTCCTTTGATCCAAGGATCCTGTCAAGGCTTCCCGTAGTATTATCAAGATGAGCCATTGTCCCTTTCAGATTCTCCCTGAACCCAGGATCGACAACATCATTAATTGAAGTAATAACCGAATCGAGTACTGTAACAAGGTTCAGTACCTTATCCTTGATAGGCTGTAATTCATCTCCGATAGTAGTCATGATAGAAGCTGAGAGTATACCAGGGATCGTATCGCCAAACGAATAATAACCAGGTCCGCTGCCATATACAAGCTGAACTTTCATGCCTGCTATTATTGATACCGGCAGTATTTCGGCATAAGAGTTGACAGGTAATTTGAAATCCTTGCTCACGGAAAACTTTACAAATATCTTTCCGCTGTTGTCTTTCATCAGTCCTATCGACTGAACAACACCAACCTTGAACCCATTGATCTCAATAGGGCTCGATTCTGCAAGCCCTCCTACATTTTCGTAAACTGAATAGTAATTTGCGGTACTCTTAAAGAAATCTTTTCCCTTCAGGAAATTGAACAGCCAGATAAAAACAATTATCGTTACCAGTGCCACTGCACCTACCTTTACTTCGTTAGAGATCTTCATCGTTAGGTTAATGTGTTATTTCTTTCTCTTTTTATCAAGAGCCTGCTGCAAAGGTAGTATTTTGTTGTTTTGTACAGCAATTATAAAAGCATCGGGGTAGATTGACTCGATTTTTTTCCTGTACTTCACAGCTTCTGAATACTCTTCATATCTTCCTGTTATATACCTGAACCTTTCTCCGGTATTTAATTCTTCTATATTATTTAACCCTTTGAAGTTCTCGGGTTTTATCTCGGTATGTGATGTTGCTGTGGCCACCTGAACTGTGAAGATCACCTTATCGGATACTGATACTGCCAAAGGTTGCGATGGAGCGGCTGATTCTGAAGGCGATGTTTTCGATCCCGGAGAAGAAGTGTTTTTTGCAGTTGGATCGACTGTTATCCCGCTTCTCATGTCAACCTGTGCTACGTAATCGCGGCATGCCCGGTAAATTGCAGATGCAATATAATCCTGCCCATCCTGCGAATTAAGATATTTCTCTTCAGCCGGATTGGTTATGAACCCTGTTTCGACAAGTACACTTGGCATCGTTGTATTATAAAGAACAATGAATCCGGCCTGCTTGACACCACGATCTTTCCTGTTTACCCTCTCTTTAAGCTCAGTCTGTATTTCCCATGCCAGGTTAAGGCTCTGTTTCTGATAGACATTTTGCGTAAGCGAGAAAATAATATATGACTCTGGCGATTTAGGATCAAACCCCTGGTACTTTGTTGAGTAATCATCCTCAAGCAGGATTACCTCGTTCTCTTTCATAGCGACTTTCAGGTTCTCATCACTCGAGGCGAGACCCATGATCCATGTTTCGGATCCCATAACACTTTTACTATCAGCCCAGTTAGTATGTATCGATACAAAGAGGTCAGCATTATTCCTGTTTGCAATTTTGGGCCTCTCATAAAGATCAACTGTAGAATCATCATCCCTTGTCAGGATGACTTTAACGTCGCTTATGTTCTCACGTAAATATTTTGCAACCTTAAGTGCTATTGCCAGGTTAATGTTCTTTTCCTTGCTGGTCTGTCCTGTGGCTCCAGGATCCCTTCCTCCATGGCCAGGATCAATGACGATAACCCATTTCCCTTCGGTTTTTGGAATTTCCGCAGAGGCTGTATATCTGTAAGAAACAATAAAAAGGAATATAAGTATCATACCATATATATTATTGGTACGATGTTTGCCGTTTTTAATCCCGGTACTCATGCGATGTTCAGGTTTTTTTTAATAGTTTTGCCGCTGACATCCGACGTCACAAAAACTATACAAAAATAGTATTAAAGTTGTATTCTTCTACAGAAAAGCGATTGGTTGTAGTGCTCCTTGTGATGCTCAGGTCTCTTTCTTTGCTATCCCAGAGAGAAGCTATTCTTCCCGATTCCCTTAAAAGACCTGGCAAATTTATCTTCCCCGATACTGTTGTAAATCTTAAAAGAATCTCGAAGGATGCTATCGATGCCCAGGTAATATACAGTGCCCCGGGCGGATATATTAAAAATGATCTTGTAAACAGGACCGCAACAATGGTCATGAATGGGATTGTAAACTACAAGGATATTGAAATTAAGGCCGACTCAATTGTTTTCAATATGGCCACAAACGAGGTATTTGCAGTGGGGATAAAGGACTCAACTGGTGTGATAGCAGGGAAGCCTCAGTTCAAATCAGGTTCTGAGAGCTTCGATTCAGATACTCTCAGGTATAATTTCAAGACAAAACAGGCAATTGTTAAAAATATTATAAGTAAGCAGGACCAGGGGCTGCTTCACAGCCGGATCACCAAGCTTCTTGATGACGGGACTTCAAATATCTATAAAAGCACTTATTCGACTTGTGAGGCTGATACTCCTCATTTTTATATTAATCTCCCGAGAGCAAAGGTTTATCCCAAGAAAAAGATTGTTTCAGGGCCCGGGAACCTTGTACTGGAGGGTATTCCATTACCTCTCTACCTGCCATTCGGCTTTTTCCCGATCCAGACTAAAAAAGCCGCTTCCGGTATACTGATTCCTAAAGTACACTACGAAGCCGCCAGGGGATATGCACTTACAGAAGGAGGTTACTATTTCCCGATCAATAATCATTTCGACCTGACACTGAAAGGAAGCATCTTCACAAATGGTTCCTGGCTGTTGAATGCCGCAACCTCATATAATAAAAGGTATAGATACAATGGCAACTTCTCTTTCAGTTATGCAAATAATATATCAGGACATAAAGGACTGCCTGATGAGTCAGTCTCTAAGAACTACAGCCTCGGCTGGACCTATAACCAGGATTCCAAGGCACGTCCCGGTTCCAGGTTTGCTGCCAGTGTTAACATGAGTTCATCTGAATATGACAGGAATAATAGTTATAACCTTGAAGATCATATAACAACAACCAGGCAGTCAAGTATCAGTTATTCAAAGACATGGGATGGCTCTCCGTTTAACTTTTCTGCAAGCATGAACCACAGCCAGAACGTTAAGACAAATTCGGTGAGTGTTAACCTCCCAAAAATGGACTTCAGTGTTTCAAGGTTGTACCCCCTGAAAGGAAAGAATCAGAGCGGCCCTACCAAGTGGTGGCAGGAACTCCAGTTCCAGTATACGGCAAGGCTTGACAATCAGATCACCACAAAGGACAGCCTTCTCTTTACCAGTAAAGTCTGGGAAAATATGAGAAGCGGGTTCACGCATGAGGCACCTCTAAGCCTGCAGATACGTCCTTTCAGGAACTTCTCTATCTCTCCGCAGATATCATATAAAGGTGTTCTTTATACCCAGAAGATTGAAAAGACCTGGAATCCAGACCTTCAGCAGGTAGTAAAGGATACAATCAGGGGCTATTTCTATGGTCAGTCCCTCAATGCCTCGATAGGTGCCGGTTACAGCCCGCAGATCTTCGGAATATATGATTTTACCAATCCAAATTCCAGGGTCGATGCAATACGTCATGTTATGAAACCTTCTGTCGGTTTCAGCTTTGTTCCTTACCTCAGCGGTTTCAGCTCATCAATGTACAGACAGGTTCAGATCGATACTACCGGCAGGACGACAGATTATTCAATATATGAAGGAAGTGTTTACGGAACTCCCTCATTATCAAGAAAGAGTGGTAGCGTCTCATTCAGCCTTACAAATCTCCTGGAAGCCAAGGTATTTGAACGGGACGATACAACCGGGAAACCCAAAAAAGTTAGCCTGATAGATAATTTTGGTATCAGCACATCGTACAATATTTTTGCCGATTCATTAAAATGGAGCCCGATATCAATGGTGATGCGGACAACTCTTTTTCAGAAGATCGGCGTTTCAGCAAATGCCTCTTTTTCTTTGTATGGACTAAACAGCAAGGGAGGCCAGATAGGTACCTTTTATTTCAAGCAGAATGGAAAGCTGATGAGACTTAACCAGCTGGCAGTCAGTCTCGACTTTAGTGTCAGCGACCTGCTGAAGGGAAAGGATCAGAAAAATAATCAGGCACCAACTTCATCTGTGGCGGGGAAGAGTGCTGCCGGCAGGCAGCCTGATGCCGGGCCCGACGGAATACAGCGGGCCGGACAGACTCTGGCAGGGTCAGAATTTGATGAATACGGTTATTATAAATTTACAGCACCCTGGTCGATGGATGTCAGCTATTCACTCAGCTATACAAAACCGGCATTCACCTCGGTGATTTCACAGGCTCTTACTGTGAGAGGTCATGTTCAGCTCACCAGTAAGATGAATATCATATACAGTACAGGGTATGATTTTACGTCAAAGGAAATTACGATGACCAATATTGGCATTACACGCGACCTGCATTGCTGGAATATGAGTTTCAACTGGGTTCCCAATGGAAATATGAAGATGTGGGAGTTTGCAATAAGGGTAAATGCATCAATACTATCCGATCTTAAGTACGAGCGAAGGAAAGACTATCACGATAACTACTAAAAATAAAATTATGAAAAAGATTATCAGGACTACTAATGCACCAGCTGCAATCGGTCCATACAGTCAGGCCGTGGAGATAAATAATACCCTTTATATTTCCGGGCAGCTGGGCATCGATCCCAAAACCGGAAAGCTGGTGGAGGGTGATATTAAAGCTCAGACAAAACAGGCTCTGAAAAACATTGAGGCTATTCTCCAGGCAGCCGGATACAGCCTGGTGGAAGTCGTTAAATCGACATGTCTTCTTAGCGATATTTCAAATTTCAAAGCTATGAATGAGGTCTATGCTGAGTTTTATTTTGAACATCAGCCTGCCAGAGCAGCTTTTGCAGTAAAGGATCTGCCACTGGGAGCGTTGGTCGAGATTGAGACCATTGCTGCAAAATAGTTACAGGTAAGTTCAGATATTGATTTATATCGTTGTATAAAAAAAACAGCGGCCCAGTAAATTGTGCCGCTGTTTTTTTTTATGATCGAGGGTGTTTACTCAGCTTTGATCTCAAAATCGACCTCTACCTTGACTTCCCTGTGAAGTTTAATGACTGCCTTGTATTTTCCGACTTCCTTAATCTGGTCTTCCGGAAGTGAGATGCTCTTGCGGTCAATATCAAATCCTTTTTCTTTAAGTGCTTCAGCTATCTGGATTGTGTTAACTGAACCGAAGATCTTACCTGAGGTGCTTGTCTTGGCGCCAACACTGATCGATAATCCGGCCATTTTAGCAGCAAGTTCCTGTGCCACTGCCTTGATCTTCTCTTCCTTATGTGCTCTCTGCTTCAGGTTCTCAGCATGCATTTTCTTTGCTGAAGCTGTTGCTGCGATAGCGTATCCTCTAGGTATAAGAAAATTCCTGCCATATCCATCCTTCACATGTACCAGATCGTCCTTCTGTCCAAGTTTATTGACATCCTGCAATAATATAATTTCCATATCAAATCCTCCTTATTTTAATAGGTCAGTAACGTAAGGAAGAAGGGCAATATGACGTGCTCTTTTGACAGCTTTTGCCACTTTCCTCTGGTATTTTAGCGATGTACCTGTTATCCTCCGGGGAAGAATCTTTCCCTGGTCATTAAGGAATTTTTTCAGGAATTCAGGATCCTTATAATCAATGTACCGGATCTTGTTCTTTTTGAACCGGCAATATTTCTTTTTCTTGACCTCAACAGTCGGTGGAGTCAAATATCTGATTTCTGATTCGTTCTGTGCCATGTCTTATTCCTCCTTAGCTTTTCCTGCTTCTTTTTGTTTTCTCTTCTTCTCTGCATATTCTACCGCAAATTTTTCCATTCTGAATGTCAGGAACCTGATGATCCTTTCATCGCGGCGATACTGGATTTCGAGTTTTTCAATAAGGTTTCCGGGCCCTTTGAATTCAATCAGATAGTAGAAGCCTGTCGACTTCTTTTGAATAGGATAGGCCAGTTTTTTCAGGCCCCAGTTCTCTTCATGAACGATCTCACCGCTCTGGTCGGTGATCACCTTCTTGAATTTTTGTACCGCTTCCTTCATCTGGTTCTCAGATAAAACGGGAGTTGCAATGAAAACGGTTTCGTACTGATTTAACATAATTTTCTATTTAAAAATTTTAATGATTTTGGCTCGCAAAAGTACAATAAATTTCCTTTAAACAAAAACTTATTGAATGAAAATTATCGCAAATTTACGTCCAGTTATTAATGGCTGCAACTAAATATTGTTAGTTTTCAACACCGATTTCTACTGAAGTCAAATTGACTATATTTGTAATTCACATTCTGATCTACCGAAGTTAATATATGGAGAACTTCATCGTTTCGGCACGTAAGTATCGGCCAGCAACCTTCGATATGGTTGTTGGTCAGGACACTATAACCAACACCCTGAAGAGCGCTATCACAAGCAGGCACCTGGCACAGGCATACCTGTTCTGCGGCCCCCGGGGAGTCGGGAAAACAACATGCGCCCGAATTTTTGCCAAAACAATTAACTGCAGCAACATAAGTGATAAAGGTGAAGCCTGCGATAAATGCGAGTCATGTATCTCCTTTAATACCTTAAGATCATTCAATATTCATGAACTTGATGCTGCCTCCAATAATAAGGTAGAGGATATACGAAGCCTGAATGACCAGGTGAGGATACCCCCTCAGATAGGTAAATACAGCATATATATAATCGATGAGGTTCACATGCTCTCCTCTTCGGCATTCAATGCATTCCTGAAAACGCTCGAAGAACCTCCTTCCCATGCGATTTTCATTCTTGCAACAACTGAAAAACACAAGATTATCCCTACAATACTTTCGAGGTGTCAGATATTTGACTTCAACAGGATCAGGCTTGAGGATATTGTGAAAAGACTTGAGTATGTTGCAGCCAATGAGTCAGTTACTGCTGAGGAAGAAGCTCTTCATATTATTGCACAGAAAGCTGACGGTGCTCTCAGGGACGCCCTGTCAATTTTCGACCAGGTAGTTAGTCTTTGCGGAAAGAAAATAAGATATAAGGATGTTATTGAAAACCTGAATGTACTTGATTATGAATATTATTTCAGGTGTATAGATGGTGCCTTAAAGAGTGATGTCTCAGAAGTACTGATGATATTCAATGAAATCCTTGAAAAAGGCTTCGACGGTCATAACTTTGTCGCCGGGCTCAACAGCCACTTGCGCGATCTGCTGGTTAGCAAGGACGAAATAACCCTGAAACTTCTTGAAGCTACTCCCTCCGTGCGTCAGAAATATATGGAACAGGCTGCTAGATGTCCTGTGGATTTTTTATATAAAGCTCTGGACGCCGGAAGCAGCTGCGATATTTCGTATAAGAGCAGTAAAAACCCAAGGCTTCATGCAGAACTCTGGCTTATAAGGCTTTGCAGGATAATGGCAGGATCTCCGAATGGGGACGAAAAAAAAAAGTCTGATCTGACTCCGGCAACAGAGCCGGAAAAAGAGATCCCTCTTCCTTCCCGGTCTGAGATCATCAGAAATACAGCAGAACCGGTGAAAAAAGAGCCTTCCCGGATCGAAAAAATCACACCCAGCCATATCCCGGTGGTAGATAAGCCATCAAAGGCATTTTCGATAAAGGAGGTATTTGCTGACAATAAGGGAATGGCGTCTGAAGAGATTTCACAACTGAAAGAACCGGAGATCCGGCCTCTTGCAACCGGAATGCCAAAGAATGAATTTACTCCTGAATCTTTTCTCCATGCCTGGAATGATTTTATTGAAGAGGTACAGAGCGATGGCCCTCGAATACTAAGCATGTTCAAATCAATAATGCCTGAGATGGAGGATACCAATACAATTAAGATTCATCTCAGCAATGCAGCCCAAAAAGACCTCTTTGTTCTGAATTATAAACCCAAGCTTATTAATTATATAGAAAGCAGGTTTACTGTTCATGAGCTTGAAATTGAAACTGCCGTTGACCTTACGGAAAGTGATGAACTTCTATATACTGACGAGCAGAAGTATAATTATCTTCAGAATAAATTTCCAGCACTTAAAGATTTCAAAAAAACATTCAATCTTGACCTGACCTGAAAGAGTTAAAATGACTAAGAAAATCAGGAATATAGCTTTAAACAACGATTTTGTAAGCTTTCTCACACAGGAGAAATACTTTTCCGATTATGTCCTAAACAATTCCAGGTCGATGATAAGCATAATCAACAGGGATTATGTTTATGAAAAAGTCAATGCCACATTCTGCAAAGCACACAAGGGAATCGCTGAATCAATAGTTGGCAAAACACTCAGTGATATATGGGGGGAAGAAAACTTCAGAAACAACATAAAGAATAATATCGATAAATGTTTTTCAGGTGCCATGGTGAAATACGAGGCATCATTTACCACACCGGAAACCGGACCTCGTTATTTTGAAGTTGTATTTCGCCCGTTCCCTGAGGAATCGGGAGAGATCTCACATCTCCTGGCAGAAACATTTGATATTACAAATATTAAGCTGTCTGAAAAAAATACGCTGGAGAAGGAAACAGAGATCAGGAAGAGAGAACAACTCCTGGAAGACAGGTTGCTCAGAGCCCAGAACCTTGAAACTATTGGTGTCCTGGCTGGAGGACTTGCTCATGATTTTAATAATATACTGGCAACCATCTCGGGGTATTCAGAGCTCCTTCGTGATGAGATTCCTGAATCATCACCATCATATGGGAAAGTAGCTAAAATACAATTTGCCGTCTCTAAAGCACGTTCTCTTATCAAGCAGATGCTTACCTTCTCCCGACAGGTTGAGCAGGATAAGGTGACTGTAAACATAACAGACGTGCTGAAGGAAACAATAGGTTTTATTAAATCTGCAGCACCACACAATGTAAAGATAAGGTACACCTCCGGGAAAAAGGACTTACATGTTTATGCCGATCCGACCCAGCTTTTCAGGGTATTCCTTAATCTGCTGACTAATGCAATCCAGTCGCTGGAAGACAAACAGGGAAGCATTTCAGTTAATATCAGGACTGTAACTGGAGCATCGGTAAGAAAACTCCTGAACAGGATGATTGTTGCTGATGAATATGTACTTGTGAACTTCAGGGATACAGGTAAAGGCATGGATCCATCCGTAATCGGCAGAATATTTGATCCTTTTTTTACAACGCGTGAAGTCGGTAAAGGATCAGGGCTGGGGCTTTCGGTTGTTCATGGTATAGTCAGTGAAATGGGAGGAGAGATAATTGTCTCCAGTGAAATCAGCATAGGATCAGTCTTTTCCATATATCTTCCTTTGACAGTAAGCGACACTAAACTTCCCGGGAAACGGAAAATTAAAATTCTATTTATACCGGGTAATAAACATGAATCGAAGGTGTTATCAATCGCGCTTGAATGTGCTGGATTTACTTTAACGCAGGTATCAGAAAAAATGGAGATGGATGATATACTTCTTATGAAAAGAGGAAGACCTGATCTTGTAATTTACCTTAGTGATGCAGAAAAGATAAGGCTGGGGGACATACTCTCCGGGATTCCGAAGACGGGACCTTCTATGCCATGTATTCTTATTGATGATTCTGATCATATATTTAGTGAAGAAAATTTTGTAAATTCGGGATTTATAAGTCAACATCTGATTAAGCCTGTTTCACTAAAAGAAATAAAAGATGCAATCCAGTTGTCTTTATTATAACAACTTTTGGTTAACAAACTACTAAAATGTCCATGCCAGGGATACTGATTGTTGAGGATGATGATGAACTGAGAGAGATGCTAGGCGTTGCCTTCAGCAAAAGAAAATTTACAATTCTTGAAGCCGCCAATGGGAAAGACGCTATACTCCATTTCAAACCTGCAGTTACAGACCTGGTTGTCACCGACCTTATTATGCCCGAAGAAGACGGTCTGAAAGTCATTATGAAGTTGCGTGAACTTAAACCATCGATTAAGGTAATTGCTATTTCAGGGGGAGGAAAAGTAGGGCCGGGCAGTTACCTGAACCTGGCAAAGCTTCTTGGGGCTGATGCAGTATATTCAAAGCCTTTTTCACTGAATGTACTGATCCGCAAGATTGAAGACCTCCTTGAAGTTGAACAACATTGATTAATGGATGTTTACAGTGAATAACTAAACTGCAAGAATATGTTAAAGAAGAAAGTAGAAGATATCTGCAACAGGCAGGTTGAACGCGAGGGTTACTCAATGAACCTTTATTTCGCTATGGCTTCCTGGGCCGAAACAAATGGATTATCAGGAGTTGCAGGGTGGCTGTACGCCCAGGCAGAGGAGGAAAAGCTCCATATGCTTAAGTTCGTCAAATATATTAATGAAAGAGGCGGTAAGGCCATTATACCTGCATTTAAAAAACCTCCTTCAGAATTTAAGACTGTCGAAGAGCTGTTCAAAGAAGTGCTGAAACATGAGAACTTTGTTACTTCCAGCATTAATGAGATTGTTGAAGTGACACTTCAGGAAAAGGATTTCAATACTCATAATTTTCTGCAGTGGTTCGTTATGGAACAGGTCGAGGAGGAAGCATCAGCACAGGTAATAATCGATAAACTGAAACTGGGGGGCAAAAGCAATCTCTACCAGTTCGACAGGGATATAATGAGCCTGAGACAGCCATCAGCAAATGTCCAGGCAGCTCAATGAAAAGGCTGATATTTATATTTATACCTTTTTTTCTGATATTTTCAGTTTCGGAAATTTCAGCCCAGAAACTGGATAAAAAACACCTGTTCACCGGCACGACCTATGGAAGCGGAAAGGTGAACAGGATTTATATTCCCCCGCCGGAAGATTATTATAAGAGACTTGGTAGAAAAGGAGGAGCTACAATCGACTTTATTTACACCGGGTTTAATGCTACTGCCATAAAAGCTGTGGAATATGCCGGGTCGATACTTGAAACTATCCTCCCCGATAATGTCCATATTACAGTTCTGGCTACATTAAAAAATATTACAACTTCAGGAGTCCTCGCAAATTCATCTGCAACCGGTTTTGCACTTGGCTGGGGTATCGATGCTTTCCAGCCATATGCTCTATATCCTTCTGCTCTGGCAGAGAAAATCGCCGGAGTATCACTTAACAGCGACACAGAAGGTGATATTGAACTGAATATTAACAGTTCGATATACTGGTATTACGGAATTGATGGCAATACTCCGACACTCAGATACGACCTTGTCACTGTAGTTCTTCATGAGCTTATTCATGGACTGGGTTTCTATGACAGTTTTTATGCTGATGCTTCAACGGGATCTTATGGGGCATCTTCAATTCCTTTGATCTATGATAAATTTGTGGAGAGTTCCACCGGTAAGAAACTGACTGATACCCTGTTATTTGCTAATCCATCAGTAGCGCTTAAAACACAGATTACCAGCCGGGCACTCTATTTCAAAGGTCCTGTTGTCAGTAAATATCTTTCCGGGGGCAGGGCCAGGCTTTATGCCCCTTCAACTTACGACAGCGGTTCGAGTGTGGCACACCTCGATGATGAAACCTATTCAGGTGCTGACGGGCTGATGACTCCATTCATCGATAAGGGAGAGGCTGTCCATAATACCGGCGGCCTGGTAAAAGCAATGCTTGGTGAGATAGGCTGGATAAACACTTCGATTATCCATACCCCTCAGAAAGATACTGAGGAACATGTTACCTCCATAACTGTGAATGCTGAAGTAAAATCAGATACATCCTATAATCATAGCAAGGTGGGACTGGTATGGTCATTTGATAATTTCGAAAACAGCAGCATGATATACATGTCACCGGCTGCTGGTAACAATAAATACACCGGGACGATACCCGTTCCATTTTATAATAAACGTCTCGATTATTTCATTTCAACAGAAGATTACTTTCAGCGTATCTTCATGATGCCCTCAGATACATCAGTTCCGAATTCAGTTTTCATCGGGACAGATACAATTAAACCTAAAATTTTGCATGCACCTGCAGATTATTACTTTTCTGTAATCGATACTCTGAAATTTGAAGCACAGATTGAAGATAATTTAGGGATCGACACTGCATATATTGAATACAGGATCAACCTTGGAACCCTGAAGTATATTGGTCTCAGCTTAAAGGAAGATAATGATTATACTGCTGCGCTGAAGGCTAAGCCGCTGGCAATTACAGGTGGAGATTCGATAGGCTACAGGATAATTGCTTTTGATAAGTCTGCAGCAGGAAATCAGAAAATATTGCCATCCACCGGATACTTTTATGTGAAATTTGAGACAATCAATGCTATCAGGGATAGTTATGAAACGGACTTTTCCAGTTCATCAGAAGATTTTCTGACAAATGGTTTTAAAGTCATCAAGCCCGTTGGATTCACTTCCTATGGTCTTCATACCAGGCATCCGTATGAAAGCCCTGAGGAGAGTGGCGACAGTATTGGCTATGTAGCAATACTTAGAACTCCCGTCAGGTTTGATGATAACGGGATGATTGTTAGCTATTCTGAAGTTGTTCTTGTTGAGCCCGGTGAAACAGGTTCTGAATTCGGCTCTGATTATTTCTATGATTATGTTGTTGTGGAAGGATCACGTGATTTCGGGAAGTCGTGGTTTGCACTTGCTGACGGTTACGACAGCAGGTATATTGATTCCTGGGAATCAGCATATAACAGTGCTATAACAGATAATAACTCGACCTACATCGGTACAAAAGCGCTTCTTGCCAGGCACATATTATTTCCTAAAGTATCACAGAATATTGCGTCAGGCGACACCATGATGGTCAGGTTCAGGCTCTTCTCCGATCCTTATGCCAATGGCTGGGGATGGTGTATCGAAGACCTGCATATTGGTCCGCTGATAGATAATATTCAGGATATATCTGTTTCCGGAACAACTTTATATCCGAATCCCGGTAGTGGTATGATCCACCTGCGGCAAAGTGATCCTTATTCTGTTAAACCACTGAAATACAGTATTGCCAGTTCATCAGGAAGCTTGCTTTCATCTGGTTATACCAGCGGTTATCCTGAATCTGTAATAGATATCTCATCATATCCGGCAGGGATATATTTCATTATTCTTCAGAGCGATAACGGGACACGAACACTCAGATACACCCTTATAAAGTAGTGTTGCCGGAACCGACCCTGATCACCTTTGCAGGATCAATGTAACCATTATGATCTTAATGGCTGTTGTGTAAATCCCAACTTATAAAACCTGTCGTGATGCAATAGCTGACACTAGTGCAAATCGTTCTATCCAGGGTTATATATTGGAAAAATAAACTAATTTTGCGTGTCATTTTAAAACGGAAAAATACTTTACAATGAGCATAATAAATAACATCCTCGGTCTCTTTCTGGGCAACAAGTATGAACGCGACATGAAGGAGATTACACCATATGTTGAGAAGATCCACGTTGAATTTTCAAAGCTTCAAAATCTTTCAAACGATCAGCTCCGCGACATGACACTTGAACTTAAAAAGGAGATACAGGAATATATTGCTACTGACGAAGCAGAGATAAGATCCCTCAAGGAGAAAGCTGATAAGGAAGAAGATGTCGACAGGAAGGAAGATTATTATAATGAGGCTGATAAGATCGAGAAACGTATAGATGACAAACTTGAGAAGATACTTGATGAATGTGTTCCAAAGGCATTCGCTGTTGTGAAGGAGACCGCAAAACGCTTCAAGGAAAATGAGACAATCGAGGTAACAGCACGTCAATACGACCGCGATCTTGCTGCTACGCGCGAAAGTATTGTGATAAAGGGCGACAAAGCTATCTGGAACAACAGGTGGATGGCCGGTGGAAATGAGATACTATGGGATATGGTACATTATGATGTTCAGCTTATTGGAGGGGTTGCCCTTCATAAAGGGAAAATATCAGAAATGGCTACCGGGGAAGGAAAAACTGTCGTTGCCACATTACCGGTTTTCCTGAATGCACTGGCCGGTAAAGGAGTTCATATTGTTACAGTTAACGATTACCTGTCAAAACGCGACTCGGAATGGATGGGACCTATATACGAGTTTCATGGTCTTTCAGTTGATTGTATCGATAAGCACCAGCCTAATTCACAGGAACGCCGCAAAGCATATAATGCTGATATTACTTTCGGAACAAATAATGAATTTGGTTTTGATTACCTCAGGGATAATATGGCTATTAACCCGGAGGACCTTGTTCAGCGAAAACATCATTATGCCATTGTCGACGAGGTCGACTCGGTACTTATTGATGATGCACGTACTCCTCTGATCATTTCAGGTCCGACTGCAAAAAGCGATACCCAGCAGTTTGATGAACTTAAACCCAAAGTCGAGAAATTGGTCAGTGCTCAGAAAAGACTTGTTACCCAGATACTTGCAGATGCCAAGAAACTGATAAACGATGAAAAGAATGACGAGGGTGGATTGCTGCTTTTAAGGGCTTTTAAAGGATTGCCTAAAAACAGTGCCCTGATAAAATTCCTAAGCGAAGAAGGTGCAAAGACCCTCCTGCAGAAAACTGAGAATTTTTACATGCAGAACAATAGCAAGGATATGCCCAAGGTAACAGAGGAGCTTTACTTTGTTATCGATGAAAAAGCAAATTCCATAGAGCTGACTGAAAAGGGCCTCGACCTCATCTCTACATCTGTCGAGGATGCAAGTTTCTTTATCCTGCCTGATATGGGATCTAAGATCGCTGACCTTGAGAAATCGGGCCTCAGCGATAAGGAAAAGCTTAAGGTGAAAGATGAGCTTCTGACCGATTATTCAGTCAAGTCAGAACGTGTTCACACTATGACACAGCTTCTAAAGGCATGGACACTCTTTGATAAGGATGTTGAATACGTGGTAATTGACAACAAGGTAAAGATCGTCGATGAACAGACTGGTCGTATACTGGAAGGGAGAAGGTATTCTGACGGACTTCACCAGGCTATCGAAGCAAAAGAGAATGTGAAAGTGGAAGCAGCCACCCAGACTTATGCTACAATAACCCTGCAGAACTATTTCAGAATGTATCATAAGCTTGCAGGTATGACAGGTACTGCAGAAACTGAAGCCGGTGAATTCTGGAATATCTACAAGCTAGATGTTGTTGTAATACCAACCAACAGGAAAATTATCAGGGACGACCGCGAAGATATTATTTACAAAACCAAGAGGGAAAAATACAACGCAGTTATCGATGAGATAGTTGAAATGAACCGGCAGGGAAGACCTGTTCTGGTCGGTACCACTTCAGTTGAGATATCCGAGCTGCTAAGCAGGATGCTCAAAATGAAAGGACTTAAGCATAATGTGCTCAATGCCAAGCTTCACCAGAGAGAAGCTGATATTGTTGCTGAAGCTGGTAAAACGGGTACTGTAACCATTGCAACTAACATGGCTGGCCGTGGTACAGATATAAAACTTACCGAAGAAGTCCGCAAGGCAGGCGGTCTGGCGATCATCGGTACTGAAAGGCATGAGTCGAGACGCGTTGACAGGCAGCTGCGAGGACGTTCAGGCAGGCAGGGAGATCCGGGTTCATCACAGTTCTTTGTGTCTCTCGAAGATGAACTGATGAGACTATTCGGCTCAGAACGAATTGCCGGAATAATGGACAGGCTCGGTCTTAAGGATGGAGAGATGATCCAGCATTCAATGATCACCAAGTCAATTGAAAGAGCCCAGAAGAAGGTAGAGGAAAACAACTTCGGAATACGTAAAAGACTTCTTGAATATGATGACGTTATGAATTCACAGAGAACTGTTATCTACAAGAAGAGAAGACATGCTCTCCTGGGCGAAAGATTAAGTGTCGATGTGGCAAACTCTATGTATGATGTCACTGCTAACCTCGTTGAAACATACCAGAATGAGGGTAACTTTGAAGGATTTGACTTTGACCTGATACGTTCATTCTCAATGGATTCTCCTGTGCCTGAAGAAGAGTTTCTAAAGGAATCTGCCAATCCGGTCATTGATAAGGTTTATGCTAAGGTTCTCGATACTTACAAAAGAAAGGTGGATGCTATCTCGCAGCAGGCATACCCTGTTCTTAAGGATGTTTATGAGCGTATGTCGCATCAGTATGAAAATGTTGTGGTTCCTATATCCGATGGGGTCAGGGTGTTCCAGGTAGTGACCAACCTGAAGGCAACCGCCGAATCTGAAGGAAGAGAACTTGCTAAATCCTACGAAAAGACAGTCGTTCTTGCCACAATCGACGATGCATGGAAAGAACATCTTCGTGAAATGGATGAGCTGAAGCAATCCGTTCAGAATGCCACCTATGAACAGAAAGATCCGCTCCTTATATATAAGTTCGAGTCATACGAGCTGTTTAAAACAATGATCACCAAGGTCAACAAGGATGTCGTAAGCACCCTGATGAAAGGCCATATTCCAACACAAGATCCGGAACAGGTTAAGGAAGCCCAGCGAAAACGGCAGGTGGAAAACCTGAAGACTCAGAAGAGCGACTTCAGCCAGTACGGGACCAGCGGGGGAGGACAGGCTGCAGAAAGGAAGACTGAGCCTGTAAGAGTTGATAAGAAAGTTGGTCGCAATGATCCTTGCCCATGCGGAAGTGGAAAAAAATACAAGCAGTGTCACGGCCTGCAGCAATCTGCCGACGGCGTGAATGCCTGATTATTTTAAGCTACAGGATTTATTTAGCCTCTTCCACGAACTTCTGGATCCTTGAAAGTACATTTTTGTTTACCGGCACAAGTGGTAACCTGAGGTTATTCTGACAGAGGTTCATTGCCTGAAGAAAAGCCTTTACTCCCGCCGGGTTACCATCAGCAAAGAGGAGCTCTATTGATTCCATAAACCGGAAATGAATTTCACGCGCTGCCTTGAAATTATTCTTCAGGGCATTGCTGACCAGTTCACTGCACTCTGCGGGATATGCATTTGCCAGTACTGATATCACACCAGAACCACCAGCCGCAATAACAGGTATTGTAAGAGCATCATCACCTGAAATGACAAGGAAATTCTCAGGTTTACCCTTTATTATTCTCATTATCTGCGACATATCCCCTGATGCTTCCTTTACTGCAACAATATTATCGCATTCATTGGCAAGTTCCAGGCATGTATCTGAAGAAATATTGCATGAGGTTCTGCCCGGGACATTGTATATCATCACCGGAAGTGGACTGCAGGTAGCTATTGCTTTGAAATGTTCAAATAATCCCCTCTGGCTCGGTTTATTATAATACGGTGCGACAGAAAGAATTGCATCAACACGCTGAAGATCAAGTTCCCTGATTGTATTAATAACTTCCTGTGTGTTATTGCCGCCAATACCTACAACCAGAGGAACACGTCCATCGATAGTCTCGGTAACGTATGATACCAGTGCATGCTTCTCGTCTTTTGTCAGGGTGGATGCTTCTCCTGTTGTGCCCATTGCAACTATATAATTGACGCCCCCTTTAATGACATGATTAACAACGCGCCCGAGCGCTGAAAAGTCTATACTTGAGTCGTTCTTAAACGGCGTGACTATGGCTACACCAGTTCCTTTAAATCTTTTCATTTTTTATTGATTGGCTACTTTTGGGGTTGATCCTGAATTTATCATCTCCAGGTAATGGATCACCTGGTCAAGAAATTTTTCAGTCTGCACAGGTTTTTTGATCTCCATCATCAGGTCAAAATTTTTAGAATCAGCCTCTGAATTGAATAGGCCTACTTTGAAATTCGCTGCCGATAAAAGGGTAATATACTGAAGTGGAAATACCTTATCGAAGTTAATATCTATCAGGATATCAAATTTTGTATTTGTAAATACGTCTGCCTCAGTCGAAACAGGCAGATAGAAAAAACTCAGTTCGTTTCTCCTGATGCACGAAAGGAATCTGATGGCAGTATACTGGTCAGGCAGCTCTTTCCCCGGGAAATATGAAAGCACTTTAACATCTATACCTCTTTCGCTCATCTTCTGGTGAAACCTCGAGAGACTGGCAAAATCAGCTGTCCTGGTTGCATCCCAGACGATTCCGATCTTTTTAATATTATTGATGCCGGGGAAGGATACTTTTCTCCTTGTTTTCAATACCTTTTTCAGAAGGATAGAATTTCCGATTTTTAGCCTGCTGTTTCTGAACAGTTCCATAATACAAACCTAATAGTTTTTTGATTTATCCAAGCACGACTCAAAAATTATTCTTCATCAATTAATTTCAGAAATTCACTTTCACTGATCAGGGGCACTTTAAGTTCAGCTGCTTTCTCTTTTTTGGCAGGACCCATGTTTTCTCCTGCCAGTACAAATGATGTGCCCCCTGAAATCGAAGAAGAATTTTTACCTCCATGCTTTTCGATTAACTCTTTATATTCATCGCGGCTATGTCTCTGAAAAACACCCGAGATGACAATTATCTTGTCTTTTAATTTATCACTTTCCAGGCTTTTTTCGCTCTCTGCCTCGAATCTTAATCCATATCCCCTGAGCCGTTCAATTATATTCTTGTTATCAGGATCGGAAAAGAATGAAATAATGCTTGTTGCAATCCTTGGGCCTATCTCATTGACATTAGTAAGCTCATCAATATCAGCATGCATGAGTTCATCAATAGTCCTGAACCGTGCTGCAAGAGTCTTTGCAACTGTTTCGCCCACATGCCTGATCCCAATTGCAAAAAGTACCCTGGGATACGGGACTGATAGTGAAGCCTGAATGCCGGCAATAATATTTGATGCCGATTTCTCACCCAGTCTTTCCAGTGGGACAAGGTGTTCAGTCTTCAGATCATACAGGTCGGCGTAATTCTTTATCAGGTTTTTGCTGAACAGAAGGTCGACAGTCTCTTCACCCAGGCCATCAATGTTCATTGCCTTTCTGCTGATGAAATGTTCGATCCTTCCTTTAAGCTGCGGAGGACAATGCAGGTAATTGGGACAGAAGTGATTGGCTTCTCCTTCGTTTTTTACCAGCAGCGTTCCGCATTCCGGACAGTTTGTTATGAATTTTATCTCCTGGCTGTTCTCATTCCTGTATGAATGGTCAACACCTACGATCTTAGGAATAATTTCACCACCCTTTTCAACATATACCATATCATTAAGGTGAAGGTCAAGAATAGCAATCTGATCGGCATTATGCAAGGTGGCCCGCCGGACTGTTGACCCTGCAAGGAAAACAGGCTCAAGGTTTGCTACAGGAGTCACATTACCTGTTCTGCCGACCTGGAAGGATACAAACAACAGCTTTGTGACCGCCTGCTCAGCTTTATACTTGTATGATATTGCCCACCTTGGAGATTTGGCTGTAAACCCAAGCTCTTCCTGCAACGGAAGCGAATTGACTTTTATAACAACGCCGTCAATATCGAATGGAAGACTTTTACGTTGTGTATCCCAGTAATTAATGAACTTTATAACCTCCTCAATATTCCTGCAGAGTTTTATGCTATCAGGAACATTGAATCCCCAGGAGCGGGCAGCCATCATGTTCTCATAATGAGTCTCTGCCGGCAGCTCGTCGGACAGGAGATAGTAAAACATACAATCAAGTCCCCTGGCAGCTACTATCCTGGGATCAAGGAGCTTTAACGTTCCCGCAGCAGCATTTCTTGGATTTGCAAATGGGGTAAGTCCTTCCCTGTCTCTATCTTCATTAAGTCTTTCGAAAACAGCTCTTGTCATAAGGATCTCACCTCTCATCACAAATTCATCAGGTATGCTGCCGGCTGTGATCTTTGCCGGTATGCTTCTGATAGTTCTGATGTTAAGTGTAACATCATCACCTCTTGTCCCATCACCGCGGGTGAGGGCTCTGAAAAGTTTACCATTTTTATATGTGATGCTTATGGATGCACCGTCATATTTAAGCTCACAAACATATTCAACCTCTCTGCCTGTCGATTTTTCAATCCTTGAATTGAATTCCTTAAGCTCATCCTCATTATAAGTGTTGCCGAGGGATAACATGGGGTACCTGTGGTCATATTGACTGAACTCCCTGGTGCTGTCGTTCCCTACTTTCTTCGTCGGAGAATCTTCCATGGCATATTCAGGGTACTTTTTTTCCAGCGTATCCAGCTCATGCATAAGTAGATCGTATTCAAAATCTGAAATCCCCGGATTATTAAGAACATAGTATTTATGGTTATGCTCCTCAATTTCTTTTTTCAGTTTCTCTATTCTTTCCCTGGCTTCAGACTGTTTCATTTCCGGTCATTGATATTTTTTTAATTGTTTTCCTGGTCAGCTCCATACTCCCGGTACACTGCTTCCGCATTTGCTGCATTTGCCACCAGAAATGAGGTTGCCTGTTATGGTATAACCCTGCCTTGTGACAAGAGTGATCCCGCATGAGGGGCATTTTGTATCGGAGATTTCGTTTCCGGGGACATTGCCTGTGTAAATATACCTCAATCCCTCTTCAGCGGCAATTTTCGCTGCGGACCTTAGAAGTTCGACAGGAGTGGGAGGGAGCTGCTGGAGTTTATAGGTAGGATAGAACCTGCTGAAATGCAGGGGTGTATCCCTGAATCCATTATCATTCAGCCATTTGCACATTTTTCTAATCTCCTCAAGGCTATCTGTCCAGCCCGGAACAACGAGGTTTGTGATCTCAAGCCATACTCCTTCATCCCTGTATATCTTTAGCGAATCAAGCACAGGCTGAAGCTTGCCACCCGATAATCTCAGGTATGTGCTTTCATTAAATGATTTCAGATCAATATTTGCTGCATCAATTACAGGGCATAGCTTCCTGAGTGGCTCCTGGTTTATATATCCATTTGATTTTACAATGTTTTTAATGCTTGCTTTTTTAGCAAGAGAAGCTGTTTCCAGGGTATATTCATAAAAGGTCGTAGGCTCAGAGTAGGTGTATGCAATAGAGCGACTCCTGCTTTTAATGGCTTCTTCCACGACTTTTTCCGGCATCAGGTCAAAATTCCTTGTCTTGTCTGGACCCGTCTGTGAAATTGTCCAGTTCTGGCAGTTCAGGCAGGCGAGATTACACCCGGCAGTGGCAATTGAATAGGCCCTTGACCCGGGCAGAAAGTGATATAATGGCTTCTTTTCGACCGGATCGATATTTGCTGAACATGGATTGCCATATGCCATTGTGAATAGCTTCGAATTATTGACAACCCGGTTATTGCACTTACTCACCTCCCCCTCTTTCAGAACACATTCATTAGGACAAATCCTGCACATCGTTCCCCTTGGAGTCTCTTCCTGGAACATTGCTAAACGCCTGTAAATTTCCTTGTCGTCAGGGTACAGCCCGCCATTGAGGGCCATCTGCGGAAAACAAACAGCTCCGGCTGACACAGCAAAACATTTTTTTATAAAGTTGCGCTTTGAAATATTTCTTGCCTGGCGATTCATCGATTCCGTTTTTCCCAAAATAAAACTACAACTTGTTACTCTTTGTTCCAAAAAGTATACCTGCTAAAATCATTGCAGCAAGTAACAATATTGATATCCTTATTCCAAATGCAGGAACACTTAATCCTGATACCAGGATGAAACCCAGGGCTGATCCCGCAAGGTCCGCGCCATAGGTTGTGCCTGCATTTTCCTGTCCTGCAGATGTGATCCTGCGGAATATTTGTCCGGTCAGCATTGCAGGTAGAGCAGCAGAAATTACTACAATGAGCACAGGAATGAAAGATGCTTTAATCTCCACAATCTCCTTAAAGCTTAACGCCATAACCACATAGAATATCAACAATATAGCCGATGTAAGCCGGAGATCTGTCTTCTTTAGTATTTTTTCTGTACCTGCACCCAACGCCAGACCTCCCATTATTGATGCTATTGCAAGTCCGGTCAGCTGGTACATGTTGCCTGCCGCCAGCTGAAGGCCGAGAAGCACAATTATTTCAAATCCTGCAAGCGCAGAGGCAGAACAGTACATTAGCATGTTGCCCCTTCTGACCAGGAAAAAAGGAAAGATAAAAATGACGAGGATAATAATAATAGCAAACAATCTTTCATTAAGGTCTTTACTTAAGTTATAGGATTGAAAATGAAAGCAGGCAACAGGAAAAATCGTCCTGTTCTGGCGAATATCCCTGTTCATCAGATCCTTTATAGAAACTGACCTGCTCTTAACCAGGTCATCCGAAAGGAATGCGTCGCAGACATATTTGTTTTTTATTCCTCTTTCAGCTGCCAGTCTGCAGAACCCGGTCGACAGCTCTTCACCTGATGCAATGAAATATAGCTTGTTGCCTGCCACAGGTTCAACAAACCTGAAGACAGATAAAAGACTGTTGTAAATTGATGAATACAGGTTAATGGATTCCTGGTTCAGATAATTATCGTTTGGCCCCGGAGAGCATAGAAACACACCTCCCGGTAAAAGCCTTTTCCGTACATCCTCAAAGAACTCTGTCGTATAGAACCTGTTGATCGATAGAGTATATGGGGGAGGAAGCAGCATGATAATTACATCAAACGATTCACCTGATTGCTTTATATATTTAAATGCATCCTTGTTTTCGATGATCAGCCTTTTATCTTTCGTTCCCGCTTTTACCCTGGCAGCTTCAGTAAGAACCGGATCCCTTTCTACGAAGACCACTCTGACCGGATCATATTTCAGGATTTCAGGGAAAAGTGATCCTGGTGATCCTGATATAAGGAGAACTCTTTCATTCTTTGCTCTTTGCAGCATCGCATAGTGAATATCCTCTTCCTTCTCCATTATATCGTCGGAATAGGATATTAGCCTCTGGTTATAATATATGCCTGGTTCTCCTGAATACTCGGCATCGGTTATGTTACCATACGGAGTATCTGTCGTTCCTGTAACTACCACTGCAGGAAGCATTACCTGTCTGAAAAACCTGTCTGGTTCGGAAATTAATGAACCGGAAATGAGAAGCAGAAAAAGGATCTTTACAACCAGCTTGCCGGATTTTTGCTGAATGATGAAAGTCAGCAGAACATACGCAAGGAAGGAGAGCGAGATAACCAGGAACAGTTCGTAAGTGTTAAGCAGTCCCGAAGTAAGTACAGCCAGCAATATCCCTGCGATAATCCCCCCGGTTGTTTCAATTGAGAATGATTTACCAGGTAAGAATCCGTTGGAATCGCGGGCAGAATTCATGATCTTAACAAAAGAAAAGCCTGATACGAAGCAGAACGGGGTAAGAGTAACGAGTGTCACAACCAAAGATCCTAGGAACGACGGAACCTCCCCGGTTCTGAGGAATATCCTGGCAAGCGCTACAAGAAGCGCCAGCGATATAAAAGGGCTGATAGCCAGTATGCTATTTATCTTACGCCAGGAGTTAAGTGAAGATCTGCCTGCAACTGCCGCCCCGGCTGAAGATGCTAGTAACCATGATCCAAGGAACACACCACTTATCAGCTCATAACCACCTGTGATAATCATAAGCTCCCTCATCAGCAGAATCTGCACCGAAGAGCTTGTAAACCCGATCATGAAGAGATTTGATGAAACCGTGAACGGATCATGCCTCATATCCAGTTCTTTCCCGGCTGGTGTTTCATTTTTATTCAGGAAATTTCCGAAATAGGAGAGGTGCCACAGGAAATGGAAAATCCCTGTTACCCCGAGGCTTACCCCGATTTCGACATGCCATTTGAGGATAGCTTTTACAAATGGGATATTCCACTTGTAACTTATCTGCAGAGCCATGAATATGCCGGCGATTGCCGTAGTGAGGAACGCCAGTGCAAGTATTGTGTTCCAGAGTTTCCTGTGGAGTGCCTGCGTATAGTAACCGCTATGATAAAAGAACAGGCTTATTAAGTACAGTACGGTAATTGTTATGGCTGTTCCGGCGACATGATACATAATTATTTCCTGTTTTCTTCCAGCACAAGCCCTTCATAAATGTATATTTCAGCATCCTTCCAGCCATCCCATCCTATACCAGCCTTATCTCGTGATGTATAACCAAGAAATTCTTCAAGGGTCCATCCATATTCAACAGGTACCTGGGGTAGCATAGTCCCCGCCCTGAAGTCCTTCTTGATATATATACCATGTTTTCCCAGTTTGATCTCATCAATGCTGTTTATCTTTTTCCTTGGTCCGAGAACAGTTATCTCGACATCAACTTTAGGATATTCCTCTTTAGTAAGTGTGTGGAACCTGGTGTCTTCAAAGGCTGAGGATACTGCAGATTCACTTACAACTTTACATAACGGCTCTGAAGAGACAAACCTTCCTATACAGCCTCGCAGGGTACCGTTAATTTTTAGTGTTACAAATGCACCCAGTGGCCTCATGAGAGCATCAGGCATCTTGTCCTCAGCGACAGAATATTTTTTGCCATCGTAAAGAATTGATTTTATGCTGCTCCTGGCGATTTCAAAAAGAATATCCTTTTCCTTCTGGCTGAAGCTGAATTCTTCTTCTGGTTTTTGAGAATTTTTCGTTTCTGATCGTTTATCAGTCAGCACTATAGCATTATATCCAACAACTTCATCCTTATTCCCGTATCGTGAATCGCCCGAGTTGCAGTAATCCACTTTTTTAAAAACCAGGTCACTGTTTTCCCCGGCTAGGTACATCAGGGTAAGCCCGGATGTCCAGCCGCACATACTTGTGGCAAGGCCATCAATACGTGCGGCTGAGTTTTTTTTGAGAGTTGCGAGGAATGCTGCCGGGTCAGATGTCAGAATTGATCCTGCGGTCTTATTATCAACAATGTTGGCATTCTCATTGGAAGGGTAATGCGAAAAATCGCTGCTTATGACAAACAGGTTTTCAGCGGTGAACCAGGGTCTGAGGGCATCAGCGATCTTCCTGATTGTTGAGGTGTTTGTGGTACCGATTATTATGGGAACTATCCTGGGTGTGGTTTCAAAATAATATTGAATAAATGGTATCTGAACCTCAAGGCAGTGATCCTTAAGATGTGCTGTTACCGGGAAATTGAAAACATCATTATCCTTTTTCAACTTATCTCCGATCTCCCTATTTACAGTAATTTTACCAAGCGGGGTGATAAAATCCCCGGTGTTATATACTGATGCTCCTTCGAAAGCCATAACATGACTTGACCCTATCAGAAAAATATTTTCGTACCTGGCACTTTTTGGAACGGTGGAAAATGCAGAAGCTGCTATTTTACCCGAAAAAACGTATCCTGCATGTGGTGAGATTATTGCCCTGATTTTCAGTACCTCTCCGGGTTTTTTACAGTCAGAAAAGAGCCTCACCAGGTCTTGTTTCAGCGAATCTTTATCGGAAGGATAAAAACTCCCGGCAACCACCGGCTGTCTGTCAACAGATTTGCTTTGGGAGAAAAGTTCCATGGCACTTAATATTGTTAGCAATAATACAATGATTGTCCGCATGGCATAAAAACGAAATTGGCGTAATAAAGTTATGCCAAAAAAATGAAGAAAAGTAAGAATGAAAGGAATTGTTGAGGTTAAAGGAGAACCATCGATTCTTTAAGTATCTGGCCCTCTTTGTTGGTGCCATAGAGTTTTACCCCTAGGTTGATATTCGGCGTACCGACAACATCAATTACAGGACCCAGTGCATCTCTGACATCTTCTATTTCCATACTTTCGAACTCCTCAATATCGAAATAGAGATGTATGAATAACGATTTTTCAGGATCATCAATACTGCACAGGGCTTTTACAATCTTGGCCATCCAGATTACAGAGGCAGTATTGAAGTATTCGATGTTCAGTCTAAGATTGGTTGTTTTCCTCGGATCCTTGATATATTCCTGGGTCCATTTAAGAAGCTCATCATAAATTCTTGCAGGGTTTTCCGGAATTGATTTTCCTGCCAGTATTAATTCACCGGAGATCAGGTTAAAATCAATTTGTGGAGTTTTGTTGGTAGCTTCTATGAAGATATTTTTAAGTTCCATCTGAATTGCCCCTGTTTTTCAGCTCTGTTAGGTTTTTCTCTCTCAAAAATATAATAACTTTTTCACAGTCCTGTATCGATTAATCAAAAAGAAATCTGCTATTGTCAAATTTTTTCAACAGTTTGTATAAGAAAACTGTTTTTAACTAGACTATGGTTGTTTCCTTTTTAGTTGCATTAGTGCAGGCCAATATCTGAAAATGTTATCTTTGCGGCGAAATTTGATCAATTGATGGAGAAAATACTGAAGGGCAAAATTAAGGAATCAATTAAATCACTGTATAACAGCGATGTAAATGATGACCTTATCCAGATACAGGAAACCAGAAAAGACTTTAAAGGCGACTTTACTCTTATCGTATTTCCTTTGCTGCGCTTCTCGAAGAACACTCCGGAGAAGACTGGCGAGACCATAGGCCTTCATATTTTATCAACATTTCCGGCTGTCTCAGGCTTCAATGTAATAAAAGGATTCCTCAATCTTGAAATCTCCGATAAGTGGTGGACAGAATATTTTGCACGGATGGCTTCCCAGGACGAAATCCTCTCAGATTGCCGGGTAAGTGACCCCGAGACTATCCTTGTTGAATATTCTTCACCTAATACAAATAAACCACTCCACCTCGGTCACATAAGAAATAATCTCCTGGGCTTTTCACTCTACAGGCTCCTTTCAGCATGCGGACATAAAGTTATTAAGACGAACATTGTCAACGACCGCGGGATCCATATTTGTAAATCAATGCTCGCATGGCAGAAATATGGTAATGGTGAAACTCCTGAATCTTCAGGCAAGAAAGGAGATCACCTCGTCGGCGAATATTATGTTAATTTTGAGAAGGAGAACAAGCGGCAGATCGAAGAGCTGATTACTAATGGGGTCCCTGAAGAATCAGCCCGTAACTCTACAGCCGTGATGAAAGAAGCCAGGGAAATGCTTCTGAAGTGGGAATCCGGAGATAAAGATGTTATTGATCTTTGGCACAAAATGAACTCATGGGTTTATGAGGGATTCGATATTACCTATAAACTCCTTGGTGTGGATTTTGATAAAATATATTACGAGTCTGATACATATAAGATAGGACGGGAGCTGGTCTTAAAAGCCCTTGAAAGCAAAATCCTGTACCGTCATGACGATAGTTCGATATGGGTCGACCTGACCGGAGAAGGTCTCGATCAGAAGCTTCTGCTGAGATCTGACAGCACTGCAGTTTATATGACACAGGACCTTGGAACTGCAGTCCTGAGGCATGACGAATATGGGTTTTCACGCTGCCTGTATGTTGTCGGAAATGAGCAAAATTACCATTTCCAGGTTCTGAAAGCTGTTCTTAAGAAAATGGGTTATAACTGGTCCGACGGACTCTTCCATTTTTCTTACGGGATGGTCGAACTTCCTGAAGGTAAAATGAAATCAAGGGAAGGGACAGTTGTTGATGCTGATGACCTGATAGCTGAAATGAAGGAAACAGCAAGGGAGGTATCTCTTGAACTTGGTAAACTTTCCGAGTATTCTGATGAAGAGAAAGAAGAGATATTCAGGAAGATAGGACTGGGAGCATTGAAATATTATATTCTGAAAGTCGACCCAAAAAAGAATATGACATTCAATCCTGCTGAATCAATTGATTTCAACGGAAATACCGGGCCCTTTATTCAGTATACTTATGCCAGGATCAGGTCGGTATTCAGGAAAGCTGAACATACAGGAATTCAGTTAGATATAAATCTTCTTTCCTCTGCCAAAGCCGGTGAAAAGGAGGTGGCCCTCATAAAATTACTCAGAAGGTTTGCAATAACTGTTAATGAGGCTGCATCACTCTACAGCCCGGCGCTGATTGCCAATTATTGCTACGACCTGGCAAAAGAGTATAACCAGTTTTACCACGATTTTTCAATACTCGGGGAACCTGATCCGGAGACCCGTAACCTGCGAATGGCTCTTTCAAAGGTAACCAGTGAAGTGCTTGGCAAGGGTATGTGGCTGCTTGGTATTGAGATGCCAGAGAGAATGTAATACAGAATATTGATTAAATAAGTTACCAGGATATGTTTGAAAATTTAAGTGAAAGGCTAGAGAAATCCTTTAAACTGCTTAAAGGCCAGGGGAGAATTACAGAGATAAACGTTGCCGAAACACTTAAGGAAGTACGCAGGGCACTGCTTGACGCTGATGTTAACTTCAAGATCGCCAAGCAACTGACTGATAACGTCAAGGCTAAAGCACTGGGACAGGAAGTTCTTAAGGCAGTCAACCCCTCCCAGATGATGGTTAAGATCGTCCATGATGAGCTTGCCGAACTCATGGGTGGAGATAAGACCGATATTAACATTAAGATCAATCCGGCAATAATCCTGATTGCAGGGCTCCAGGGTTCAGGTAAAACAACGTTCAGCGGGAAACTGGCAAAATGGGTAAAGACTAAACGAAGCAAGAATCCTCTTCTTGTTGCCGGTGACGTCTACAGGCCTGCCGCAATAGAACAGCTGAAGATCATTGCTTCACAGACTGAAGTGGCATTTTATACTGAAGATGGAAACCTCAACCCGGTGCAGATAGCAAAGAACGCTGTCAGGGAAGCAAAACTTAAAGGCAATGATGTAGTTATAATAGATACTGCAGGCCGGCTCGCAGTCGATGAGGAGATGATGAAAGAGATAGCTGCTATCAAAGATGCAGTTAATCCTCATGAGATACTGTTCGTTGTCGATTCAATGACCGGACAGGATGCCGTTAACACAGCCAAGGAATTCAACGACCGCCTGGATTTCGACGGAGTGGTGCTTACAAAGCTTGATGGGGATACCCGGGGTGGTGCAGCCCTGTCGATACGCTCTGTTGTCAACAAGCCAATAAAGTTCGTCAGCTCAGGCGAGAAAATGGATGCCATTGACATATTCTACCCTGTTCGTATGGCTGACAGGATCCTTGGGATGGGTGACATCGTTTCCCTGGTCGAAAAAGCCCAGGAACAGTTTGACGCTGAAGAAGCCAGGAAATTACAGAAAAAAATTGCCAGGGACCAATTCGATTTCAACGACTTTATATCTCAGATTCAGCAGATTAAAAAGATGGGTAACGTCAAGGATCTGATGGCAATGATACCGGGAGTGGGTAAAGCGGTCAAGGACCTTGATATCGACGACAATGCATTTAAAAGCATTGAAGCCATCATAAGAAGCATGACACCCGAGGAGCGATCAAATCCTGGCGTACTCAATGGAAACAGGAGGAAAAGAATTGCACTTGGAAGCGGTACATCTGTCCAGGAAGTCAATAAGCTTCTGAAACAGTTCGACGAGACCAGGAAAATGATGAAGATGATGACAAAAAGCGGCAATGCTGCAAAGTTAATGGGAAGAAAATAATCCATTATATGTACACTATCATCGACGGGAAAAAAACTGCAGCCGACATCCGGCACGAAATTGCAGAAGAGGTAAGGAAACTTAAGGGAGCCGGTATAAAAGTTCCACACCTTGCGGCAATACTTGTTGGTGACAATCCTTCAAGCCAGACTTATGTATCCAACAAGGTAAGAGACTGTGAGGAAGTCGGATTCCGCTCCACCCTCATACGATATGAAAAGGATATCCCGGAAAAGGAACTCTTGCTCAAGATCAATGAATTTAACTCCGATGACGACATTGATGCTTTTATTGTGCAGCTTCCGCTTCCGCGTCATATATCTGAAAACAGGGTGATTGAATCAATTGATCCTTCGAAGGATGCAGATGGCTTTCACCCGGTAAACCTTGGAAAAATGTTAATAGGCCTGCCGGGATTTCTTCCTGCCACACCTTACGGAATAGTTGAGCTTATTAAAAGATACAGCATACCTACATCAGGGAAGAAATGTGTGGTTGTCGGAAGAAGCAATATTGTAGGACGACCGGTAAGCGTTCTTCTGTCGCAAAAAGGGATGGATGCCACGGTGACAGTCGTTCATAGTAAGACCCCTGACATCGGTAATATTCTCAAAGATGCTGATATTATCATTGCAGCAATAGGGTCACCAGGCTTTGTAAAAGCTGAAATGGTTAAAGAAGGAGCAGCCGTCATTGATGTTGGTACAACAAGGATTGAAACACCTGGTACTAAATCAGGATTCAGACTTGCAGGCGATGTTGATTTCGATAATGTTGCACCCAGGTGCTCTTATATTACACCGGTACCCGGGGGAGTCGGCCCTATGACACGGGTTTCGCTTTTGCGCAATACAATCGTTGCAGCAAACAACAGGAGAAAACCTGTTGTTTAGTCAGTCTCAATTGATAGACCCCTGAAATAGAGGTCAAATCCTCCCTTGCCTCCCGGCCTGTTCGAGGAGAACATAAGCAGATAATTTGTATAATTCGGAAGGATAGCAATAACAGGGCGGTATTCATCAGATGCAGTATTTACATCAGGACCAAAATTCTCGGGAGTACTCCATTTTCCATGCCTGTAAACAGCATAATAAAGATCATACCCACCCATTCCACCGGGTTTATCAGAAGCAAAAACCATGACGTTCTTATATACGAATGGACATTTGTCATTGCTGGTGCTGTTAAGGCTGTCAACAGGTGTGGCTGCTGTAAAAGTGCCATTTAACCAGGCAGACATACTCATTTCAGCAGGTCTCTGGATAGCAAATATATTAAAATTCCCGCTGCGGTCGGAAGAAAAATAAGCTGTATCCTGATTCAGGTCAAAACTTATATATGCATCATCACTGCTTGTATTTAAAAGTGTTGCAGGAAAGGGGCCAAGAATATTTGGTACCGATCCGTTAAGTGTAGGTATATTCTTAAGATAGTAAAAATCAAGACCTTCTGCTGAGTTTTCCGAAGACAAGAGCATGTATTCATAACCGTCTACAGTACTGAAAAAACGGTACGGACCAAAATCATCACCTTCAGTGTTGGCTGCGCTGAGAAGGTTGGAAACAAACAGATCTGAGGTCATTGTTGAACCAAATCCGAATGCTCCATTTGTCTGATCCCACATGAAGGATAAGCCTCCCTGGACCAGGTCAAACTCGCCTCCTGAACTCTGCCTGTTGCTTGAGAAGATAAGAAGCGAACTGGTGTACAGCTGGTATAAATCAAGGTTGTAATCATCATAGGCTGAATTCAGATCAGTGACAGCAACTGTGACTGTGTCCGGAATACTCCCGTAAGGGAATTTAATCGGATTATCCTCGTTATTGCAGGAGCTGATAAGCAATGCAAATATCATGATTCCCGCAAGTAACAGTTTCCTGGTTAAAATTATCGGTTTGTCCATTATATGAGGTTGATCAAAGGTAATAACGCAAAGATATTAAATTTAGTATCAAAAGAAAAACCGGGTAGGGACCCGGTCTTTCTGAGGTAGAATTTAGGTTAATTCTAGGGTAAATGGGTATAGGGTAAAAAAAATCGCTTTTATAAACAGAAGATGAGGATTTGGCCTATGAGGTTGCGTTGCGAGGATAAAAAAAATAGAAAAAATCATCACATTTTTGTATCGATTTGAATTACAAGTGTTTAAAAAAATGGACCATTGTTGATAATTGGATTTGAACCAAATTAACCTTGTGAAAATTAGTATTATTTTTGTAATGAAACGAAATAGCAATGGAAGAGGAAAAGTATGGCCTTTCCTGGGATGAGGAAGTGAAGCAGGCAGTTCAGAAGTTCGAACGGATGAGCAGGAATAATGAAAGTTATTTCTTCGATGTTATTGAATTCGAATCGATAATCGATTATTATATTGAAAGCAACAATCCTTCCAGGGCTTATGAAGCTGCTGCCCTGGCAACAAAACAGCACCCGAATTCAGTATCGATACAGCTCAGGAAGGCACGAGTGCTCCTCGACAAGGGACGTGCTGTAGAAACATTGAGGATACTGAAAAAGCTGGAGAACATTGAACCGGGGAACTACGAGATCTTTATTGCAAAGGGAACCGCAATGGGTATGCTTGGCGATATATCGGGTGCCAGGAGGATGTTTGACTACGCCCTTTCTCTGGACACCGAGGAACAGGCAAATATTTTGTTTTCAATTGTCTCTGTTCTTCAGAACCTTAATTATTACGAACAGCTGATACCATATCTCAAGCTGCTCATCGAGAAAGAACCCGACTATAAATCACATCTCTACGATCTCGCATATGCGTACGAAAAGACAGAGGATTTTACGAACAGTATAACATGTTATCTGAAATACCTGGAGGAAGATCCTTTTTCTGACAGTGCTTGGTATAATCTCGGCATAATATATAACAAGCTGGATGAATCGGAGAAAGCCCTGGAAGCTTATGATTACGCCCTTGCCGTCAACTCACAGAATACATTTGCTATTTTCAATAAGGGCAATATCCTCAGTAATATGGAAAGATACGGGGAAGCTATTCCTGTCTACCATGAATACCTGGAGAATGAGCCTGAAAGCTTCGAAGCCATGAATTACCTGGCAGAATGCTATGAGAAAACAGGGGATGTCGAACTTGCCCGTAAGTATTATAACGATGCTATTGAAATTGCACCTGAATATGCAGAGCCATGGTTTGGCCTTGGGATAATCGAGCTTAATACAGGAAGCCAGGATGACAGCCTTATTTTCTTCAGGAAAGCCGTCCGACTTGATGATGAAAACCCTGAATACTGGTATTTCCTGGGCAAGGCACACTATATAAGAGGGGAGATCAAGGACTCACTTGCATGCTTCAGGGAAGCTCTTAAAATTGACCCATATTACGATGAAGTGTGGCTCGATCTTGGCAGGGTGATACGTAAAGAAGACCTTGCTTCAAGAGCTGTTACATATCTCGAAAATGCATATAAAGCCACAGGTGATGTCCCGGGTATAAATTACCTGCTTGCTTCTTTCCTCCTCCAGGCAGATTCACCCGATAAAGCTTATACCCACCTGGCACTTGCCCTTGAAATAGATAAGGAGCTGTTTAATGATTTCAGTGAGTTCTTTCCGGATTCCATCCTGTCAAAAAAAATCATCAGGCTTCTTAAGTCGAATAACCTTGCCTGAAAATAAATCCCGTTAAAATTTTGTTACCATGAAAAAAATACTCCCGTATCTTCCTGACCGTCCCGAAAAACCAAGAAATAATGGTCTAACCATGGTTATGGACAAAGGACTGAGTATCAGGGAAGCTGAAGATTTTATGTCGGTCGGCAGCAAGTATACCGATTTCGTTAAGCTCGGATTCGGAACATCGCTGATAACTCCCGGTTTCAGCAAAAAGATCACTATATATAAGAAAGCAGGAGCAATACCATATTTCGGAGGCACCCTGTTTGAGGCTTTCATAATCAGGGATATGTTCAGGGAATTTGTCAAATTTCTCGATAAACATAAAATCGACCTTGTGGAAGTTTCGGACGGATCCTATGATATTGAGCACGAACAGAAGCTCGAATTTATTCACAAGCTGGCGAAGCACCGTACAGTGATCTCTGAAGTGGGTTCAAAAAAGAAAGAGGTGGTTTATACACCCGATCAGTGGGTAGCTATGATGAAGGCTGAGCTCGATGCAGGATCTGTTAAAGTTATAGCAGAAGCCAGGGAATCAGGCACTACCGGTATCTATAATGAGGATGGTTCAATAAATAATAATATTATCAGTGCTATCTCCGAACATGTCAGGCTTGAAAATGTGATATGGGAAGCTCCTATGAAATCTCAGCAGGCCTGGTTCATAAAACATTTTGGTGCAAATGTGAACCTCGGAAATATTGCCCCGAATGAGATTATACCACTAGAGTCGCTAAGGCTCGGATTACGGGGAGATACATTCTTTCAGTTCCTGCCGGAAGAGCTGAAAAAATAATATTATCAGGCGTGCAAAGCAAATAACCACCAGTTTAAAATGCGAAAATTCGGCCTTATCGGTTTTCCTCTGGGTCACTCTTTCTCGCAAAAATATTTCGCTGAAAAATTTGAACGGGAGAAGATAACTGGTTGTTCTTATGAGAATTTTCCGATACGTTCGATTGAAGAATTCCCTGATCTTATTAAAAAAAATCCTGACATCTGCGGCTTGAATGTCACAATACCCTACAAGACCGACATATTAAAGTATGTCAACATCGCTGAAGATACTGTCGATCAGGTGGGTGCGGCAAATGTCCTGAAGGTAAAGAGGGAGAATGGCAAGATATATATTACAGCACATAACAGCGACGTGAACGGAATAAGGGATTCTCTGATACCCTGTGCCAGGGGAAAGGCAAAAAAAGCACTTATTCTGGGAACAGGTGGAAGTAGTAAAGCTGTTCAGTGGACAGTCCGGAAAATGGGTTGTGAGGCAATACTTGTATCGAGAAATGCCAGACCCGGGGTCCTGTCATATAAAGATATTGACGGGGAACTAATCCGTTCTGTCGATCTTATTATCAATACTACTCCTTTAGGAATGTATCCTGATGTCAGCACAATGCCTGAACTTGACTATAGCCTGCTTTCAGGCAAACATGTACTGTTTGATCTGGTTTACAATCCTGAGATGACTGAATTCCTGAAAAGAGGGAAGGAGCAGGGCTGCAAGATTATCACTGGGATGAAAATGCTCCGTTCCCAGGCTGACAGATCCTGGGAAATATGGAATGAGGAAGTGTATTAGAATTACCAGACTTACTGGTCAGATCCCAAAGCTCATACTTTTTATAAGTTCGAAAATAACGCTTGCAAATCCTGTAAAGAATATCCCTGCAATGCATATCATCAGACCAATGCGTGTAGGGATATCACTTTTGAATTTAGCAATCGGATTTTCACTCTTGTTTATAAACATCGCTTTTACCACAAGCAGATAGTAAAAGAGTGAGATTATTGTATTCAGAACAGCTATAAGTACCAGGAAATAGAATCCTTTTTCGGCAGCAGCCGTGAAAAGGAAGAATTTCCCGAAGAATCCTGCTACCGGAGGTATTCCGGCAAGTGAGAACAAAGCAAGGGTCATTGTCAGTGAAAGCTTCGGATTCGTATGGTAGAGCCCGTTGTAGTCATCTATATTTTCTTTACCCGTAGCATTTGAAATGGCAGTTATAACACCAAACGCCCCGAGGTTGGAAAAGATGTAAACGAGGATATAATAAATTACAGATGCCATTCCGAGCTGGTTGGCACCTATTATACCCAGGAGGATATAACCTGCCTGTGATATTGAAGAAAAGGCAAGAAACCGTTTGAGATTCTGCTGCCGGATAGCAAAAAGGTTACCGATTGTCATTGTAAGGATTGAAGTAACAAGAATAGTCTTTTGCCACGATTCTCTTATTGCCGGGAAAACGGTATAAAGGATAATAATAAAAATAAAGACAGCAGCACCTTTGGAAATGACCGATAGGAACGAAGTGATATTCACAGGGGCACCTTCATAAACATCTGCAACCCAGAGGTGAAATGGTACAATGGATATCTTGAAAGCCATGCCACTGAAAAAGAAAATAAATCCGAGAATCTGGAGGCTGTTTCCACTGAAAACCTGGGAGAGGTTATAGAAATAGAAGGTACCAGTGGTACCATAGATCATTGACAATCCAAAAAGAAGTATGCCTGATGATAAGGCGGAAATTAAGATCAATTTGATACCTGCCTCTGCTGACTTGTTCTTGTAACGCTCAAACGCTGCCAGCGCAGCTACAGGAATAGTGGCCAGTTCAAGTCCAATATAAAACATGAGGAAATGGCCCGAAGAGATCATAAAATCCATCCCGGCAACTGTCGAAAAGATAAGAATGAAATATTCAGTGACTCTCCCGGAGTTTTCAGGTTTCTTTAGCCATGTCATCGACTGAATCAGCACAATAAGAACTCCAAAATTAAGTATGTTCTTCATCAGGACAGTCAGTGTTGAAGAAACATACATGCCACCGAATAATATACCCTCCTCGAAGGAAAACATCCCTGCAGCAGTAACTACCGTAAACAGAATTACAGCAAACAGGCTTAAAGAGTTCCTTTTCGCCGGGTTCCAGAATATCTCTGCAGCCAGCATAATAAGAGCGGCGAGCGTAAGCAGCAATTCCTGGCGCATCAATATAATATCGTGTAGGTTCATATTTATTTTTTCAAATCTGTTATCAGAAAATATTGATCGACATTATCTTATCAATAATAGGTTGCATGCTGACACCTATCATCGAAGAAAGCCAGAAAGGTGCAATTCCAATCGCTGCAACCGGTATAATCAGGGAGATGGCCGATGTCTTTTCATACCATTTGGCATCTCCGAATTCCTCAAAATGCGGATTTTTTACTGGCCCGAGAAGTAAGATTGCGATCACTCTCAGGATATATACAGCCGTTATCACGATAGATGTTACCGCCGTGATGGTCAGAATACGGTGAAATAGATCTGGATGCTGGAATGCGCCGACAAAAATTGTCATTTCTGCCACAAAACCGCTCAATCCTGGTAATCCAAGTGAAGCAAGCCCTGCAATTACATAACACACTGCAAGGAAAGGTATCACCTTCATCAGTCCGCCCATTTCAGTGATTATCCTTGTATGTGTACGGCCATAAAGCATGCCTATAAGTGCAAAGAACAGAGCAGTCATAAGGCCGTGGGAGATCATCTGGATTACAGCCCCGTTCATAGCCGTTTTATTCATCATTAGGATCGCAAAGAGCACAAGCCCGCAGTGACTGACAGATGAATATGCATTGATATATTTCAGGTCCTTCTGAACGATAGCTCCGAAGGCACCATAAACTACGCTTATAGATGTCAGTATAAGGAAGATCCAGGATAATTCTTTTGCAGCCTCAGGCATGAGATAAATAGCCACCCTGAAAGCTCCATACCCTCCAAGTTTCATTAGGACTCCTGCATGCAGCATCGATACTGCAGTAGGTGCTGAAGAATGCCCGTCAGGTGACCATGTGTGGAAAGGGAACAATGCCCCGAGCACGCCGAATCCGATGAAAGTGAGAGGGAAGAAAACCCTTTGTGCAGCTATGGGCATCACATATCGCTTGATCTCAAGTATATTGAATGTATGCTGATTGCCGTCAGGTGCTGAATGCAAATAGATGCCGATTATACCAACAAGCAGAAGGGCTGAAGCTCCCATCAGCATTAGTGTAAGCTTCATCGCTGAATATTCTTTCGGCCCGCTTCCCCATATACCTATCAGCAGGTACATCGGGATCACTGCAAGCTCATAAAACAGGAAAAGAGTAAAAAGGTCTATTGAAATGAAGAACCCGAAAACACCGGTTGCAAGAAGAATCAGGGATACAAAAAATTCCTTGGTGAGGAACTCAACTTCCCATGAAGCAAATATTCCCGCAAAAACAACAATGGAAGTGAGCGCTATCATTGCCACCGAAATCCCATCTACCCCGACAGCATAATGGATGTTGAGACTACTGAACCAGACTATATCTCTTATAAACAACATCTCAGCTGTATTACCTCCTTTTCGCTCTGATACATAAAGAAAGATCAGAAGAGCCGACAATAATAACTGAATACACATTCCGGCAGCTGCCACTATCCTGACATTCTTTATATCCTTTACGATGATGATGCCGGTAATTGTCAGCAGGGGTATTATTACAAAAAAGCTCAGAATATCCATATCTCGCTACTTTATCAAATTATTTTATCGCCACAGGTAAACAATAAGCAGTACCAGTAAAATCACACCAGAGACAAAAACAAATGCATACTTCTGCAACTGCCCTGACTGGAACTTCCTTATTCTGAAGGATGCTACCTGGGTGACCGTGGCTATCGCGTTCATGGTGCCGTCAACGATATGGCGGTCAAACCATGCAACAGGTTCTGAAATATACCTGAATATTATCTTTTTAGTTACAAAAAGATAAACTTCGTCTATATAAAATTTATTGAATGCCCATTTATAACCCGACCTGAAGAAAGATGCCATTTTATCAGGAAGTTCAGTACTTCTGCTGTACATTATCCAGGCTATTGATATCCCTGTAACACCTATCAGGATTGAGGGAATTGCTATACTCCAGTCGAGGTGTGACTCGAATGGAAGTCCATCGCTTGTGACAAGCTTGCTGAATGGAATAAAACCTGTCAGGGCTGAGCCAATCGCCAGGATTACCAGCGGGATAGTCATTGTCAATGGGGCTTCATGTGGTGTGTGATGATAATGTGTTTCCTTACCCCAGAATACGCTGAAATAGAGCCTGAACATATAAAAGGCGGTAAGCCCGGCAACAGCATATTCAACAGCAAAAAGTATCTTATCATGATGGAATGCGGCAGTAAGGATCTCATCCTTGCTGAAGAAGCCTGACAAAGGCGGAATTCCGGCGATGGTAAGGCATGCAATTAAAAAGGTCAGGTGAGTAACTGGAAGGTATTTGCGAAGACCTCCCATATCTGTCATGTGGTTACTATGAACAGCATGTATTATTGCACCGGCGCCCAGGAACAGAAGTGCTTTGAACATTGCATGGGTGAACAGGTGAAACATCGAAGCCATAAAACCAAGGCCATCATGTCCGCCATAACCTGAAACTCCCAGCGCGAGCATCATATATCCGATCTGTGACATTGTGGAATAGGCGAGTACCCGCTTGATATCTGTCTGCGTACAGGCAATCACCGCAGCGAAGAGAGATGAGAATCCTCCCACATAAGCTACGATATTCAGTGCCTCCGGAGCAGCCATTACATAAACAGGGAACAGCCTTGCCACAAGATAGACCCCTGCGACAACCATGGTGGCAGCATGGATAAGAGCTGAAACCGGGGTTGGGCCCTCCATTGCATCAGGCAACCAGATATGGAAAGGGAACATTGCAGATTTTCCCACACCCCCCATATAAACAAAGATCATTGACCAGGTGATCACTGAAAGACCCATGAAAGCAGCACCTCCTGTATTTGCTATTGCAGGTCCTGCTGGATCTGTAAGCGTAATGAAATCAAAAGTCTTTGTATAAAACGATAACATGAGAATACCAATAAGGAATCCCAGGTCTGCAAAGCGGGTCACAATGAATGCTTTCTTGGATGCAGCAACTGCAGAAGGCTTCTGGTAGTAGAAACCAATAAGCAGGTATGATGAGATCCCTACAAGTTCCCAGAAAATATACATCTGGAAAATATTTGGCGCTACCACAAGCCCGAGCATCGAAAAGGTAAACAGCGAAAGAAATGCAAAAAATCTCTCGTAGCCTCTTTCTCCCTTCATATAACCAATACTGTAGATATGTACCATTAAAGAGACAGTACTTACAACAATAAGCATCATCACAGATATCGGATCAAGAAGCACACCTATATCTATATGGAGGTTTTCAGTTAATGGCAGCCATGTTTTATTAAATGCCAGCAGGGCTTTGAATCCTTCCCCGTCCCTTGGAGACCCAAAGAAATAAGTGAATGCAATTGAATAGGAAAGAATGGTAACCATTGCAAGGCCCAGCGTTCCGAGCAGACCAGAGAGCTTCGGTTTTAACTTATGGCCCCCAAGACCCAGGATGAGAAACATCAGAAAGGGTATCAGCAGCAATAGTATGGAAGATGAGAAGTCAGTCATATAATGTCTCCTGTGGGTTTAAATCAGTATTTCATTTCGTTGACATCCTCGACATTGATTGTCGTGAACCTCCTGTATATATTTATGATTATTGCAATTGCCACAGCAGCTTCAGCCGCTGCAACTGCAATGACGAAAAGGCTGAAGAACATCCCGTCAAGTTTATGCGGGAACAGGTACCTGTTGAATGCCATGAAGTTTATATTGACAGAGTTCAGTATAAGCTCCGTGGACATAAGAATCGTTATCAGGTTCCGCCTGGTAAGGAAGCCATAGACCCCTGTGAAGAACATTAACGTTGCCAGGATTAAAAAGTACTGTAAAGGTATACCTGCATTCATCTGGTTACTGTTTTGAAAGTTGTGAATCTGATCCTGAAGGGCCACCCTTTTTTGCAATAACGATAGCTGCAACCATAGCAGCTATAAGCAATATGGAGATAACTTCAAATGGGAGCGCATAGCCATCACGCTTAAGGCTGAGAAGGCTGTTTCCGATAAGTTTCATATTTACCTCAGCAGCAGCCTGCCTTGAAGCAGCAAACCTGAAATCGAGGATTGTAACAATTGTTACAATTGCTCCCGCTATAGCCGCCAGGGAAGAGAACACGATTTTCTTCAAGCCTACAGGCTCAAATTTCTGGCTTATGTGACTTGTGAGAAGAATCGAAAAGATGATAAGTACAACAATGCCTCCTGCGTATAAAGTCAGCTGTACAGCAGCCAGGAACTGGTAATTTAACATGAAATAGAGGCCTGATGTCGACACCAGTACAAAAAGAAGAAAAACAGCAGCCCTCAGTATTTTACGGCTGGTAACTGTCAGGATTGAGAATACAACAATCATGGCAGCGAAAATTATAAACATTATCTGGTTGGCTGTCATTATTCAACTCCTTTCATTAATTGAGAACCCGGTTTATTCAGAATCTTTACAAAAACGTCCTTGTTGAATACAGCATGCTCAAACTCCTGCGAGAAAGCCAGTGCATTCGATGGACAGGTTTTGACACAAAGGGCACAGAATGTGCACATGCCAAGATTGTAAATATGCTTATCGATGGCTTTCTTTGTCTTGCCATCCTCAGTGGTTATTGTTTTTGAAATAACCTCTATAGAACCGTTTGGGCAGTTTATCATGCAGATGCCGCAACCAGTGCATTTATGTTCATTCTTCTCATTGTGAGGCATCACTACTTCACCTTTGAACCTCTCGAACATCACCAGGTCCTTCCTGTTGCTGGGATACTTCTGTGTTATGATTTTTCCCGGACTGAAGAAATACTTGCCGGTCACCTTCATCCCCTTAAGGAGTGACCAAACACCCAGAACTATTTCTTTAAGATAATTATATATGCTTCTCATACAGAGATATAATATTTAAAAATGCCAGCCCAGTAATACCATCAGGGCCATAATCAGAACATTTACCAGGTTTATCGGCAGAAGATATTTCCACTCTAGTGTCAGTAGCTGATCAATTCTGAGTCGTGGAAATGTCCATTTGAACCACATCATCAGGAAGATCACAAAAAATGTCTTTCCCAGGAACCATATAAAAGTGGGGATATAGTCCATGATTTTATTAAATCCTTCCCATCCGCCAACATGAAATGGCATCCATCCGCCCAGGAATACAGTAGCTGCGATGGCTGCCACGATGAACATGTTCATATATTCGGCAAGGAAAAAGAACGCAAATTTGATCCCTGAATATTCAGTATGATATCCTGCTGTAAGCTCAGATTCTGCTTCTGCCAGGTCGAAAGGTCCGCGGTTAGTCTCAGCAGTACTTGCAATGAGGAAGATTACAAAAGCAATGAATGCCGGGATATGACCCTTGAATATAAACCAGCCATTGCTCTGAGCTTCGACTATCTCCGAAAGCTGCATGGTGCCTGATAATATCACAATAGTAATCAGAGAAAGTCCTACTGAAAGCTCATAACTGACTATCTGCGCACCACTTCTCATTGCACCGATAAGCGAATATTTATTGTTACTCGACCATCCTGCCAATAATACTCCGATAACTCCCATGGCAGATACTGCTACAACATACAGAACACCTATATTAAAGTCAATGGCATGAAGTCCTTTTGCAAATGGCAGGGCCCCGATAGCCATGAAAGAGGCTATAATAACAATGAAAGGAGCAAGGTTGAACAGGAACTTATCCGCATTCTTAATAGGAACAAGCTCTACAAACAGAAGCTTAATCAGGTCAGCGATAGTCTGGAACATACCCAGCGGGCCAACCCTGTTAGGTCCCAGCCTGTTCTGCATGAAAGCACAGACTTTTCTCTCAGCATACACCAGGAACAATCCTACAAGTGCATAGAATACCAGGATCGCCACGCCGATTATAACCAGCTCCAGCGTTGTGGCCCAGAACGGCGATATCGCATTGCGGAGACCAGCGTCTATCCATTTTGTTACAACCGAAAAATCAAACATATATCTTTCCTTTTGTCAATTCTTCATTATCTTCTTCTTTCCCCTCTTACCAACTATCAGTATTCCAGGTACCTTATATACTTGACCTATTCCTATCCCTCCGGGTTACCTGTCAATATCCGGGATCACCAGGTCAAGTGATCCGCCAATAGCTACCAGGTCGGCAATCTTGAAGTCCCTGGCAATATGATTCAGAACAGATAGATTTACGAAATTCGGTGAGCGGAATTTCATTCTGTACGGATATTTATTACCGTCACTTACAATATATACTCCAAGCTCCCCGCGGGCCGTCTCTACCTTCTGGTAATATTCGCCTGCAGGAAGCTTGATTACAGGCTTCATTTTTACTGCATAGGGACCTTCGGGTATATTATCGATCAGCTGTTCAATAATATCCATTGATTCCCTCATTTCAATCATCCTTACAAGATACCGGTGATATGTATCGCCCTCATTAAAGAGGACCTCATTGAACTTCACCCTGTCGTAAGCGCTGTAAGGTTCATGCTTTCTTATGTCGTTGGAGAAACCTGATGCTCTTCCTGAAGGACCGGTAATCCCAAATGATATGGCGTCTTCCAGTGAAAGCTTACCAATACCCATTGTTCTCTCGCGGAAGATAACATTGCCTGTCAGAAGCTCATCATATTCGGGAATTGTCTTGCGGAAATATTTTATAAACTCCTTTACCCTTTTCTGGAAGTTTGGATGGATGTCGTACATTACTCCTCCGGGGCAATTATAGCTTACGATCATGCGACTTCCGCATGTCTCTTCAAAAATATCCATTATCTTCTCCCTGTCACGGAATCCGTAAAAGAAGCAGGTAAGTCCTCCAAGGTCCATTCCCCAGGTGCCCCAGAAAAGCTGGTGCGATTGTATCCTGGTCAGCTCAGCCATTATCGTCCTGATGACTTTTATCCTGTCGGGGATATCAACTTCAAGGGCTTTTTCAACAGCAAGACACACTGCTTCATTATTGATATGTGCCGAAAGGTAGTCCATCCTGTCAGTAAGGTGAATGATCTGCTGGTAAGTCAGGTTTTCGCACATCTTCTCAATTCCCCTGTGAATGTAGCCGATATGAGGTTCTACATTTTTGACTATTTCTCCCTTGAGTGAAACTACGAGCCTGAGCACACCATGTGTCGATGGATGCTGGGGCCCCATATTTATAATGTATTCCTCTTCCTCGCTGATGACCGTTTTCTTAATCTGATCTTCCATACGTCAATTCTTTACAATATTAGAATCATCAACATAATCCTTCCTGAGGGGATAGCCCCATGAATCATTTAACAGCAGCCTTCTCAGGTCGGGATGATTGGTAAACCTTATACCAAGAAGATCATAGACTTCCCTCTCAAGAAAATCAGCTGTTTTCCAGATGTCTGTAACTGAATCAAAATGAGGATTTTGTCTGTCAGAAGTTCTGACTTTTATCACGATCTCATGGCCAAGCCTGATCGATCTGAGGTGATAAACCACTCCCAGTTCTTCGCCATAATCCATACCGGTGATGCATACAAGAAAATCAAAAGAGGATTTCTCATCTTCTCTCAGCCTTGACGCCAGAGTATGTAGTTGTTCAGGTCTGACATCCACTTCGGCAAATTGTCGACCTTCCCTGGCAATGTATTCCGGATCCAGTGATTTAATATAATCTGTAAGTTCTGTCTTATTCATTTTTTCACCGGCTTATTAAATTGAAGAGTGCTCAGCAGAGCGTTTTTTCCTTGACTTGATGTTCTCTGTCTCTATTTTTCTCTGCAATTGCATCATACCATATAATAATGATTCAGGTCTGGGTGGACACCCGGGGACATAAACATCGACAGGTATAATAAGATCGACACCGTTAATAACGCTGTATGAGTTTTTTGCGAATGGTCCGCCTGAAATAGCGCATGCACCCATTGCAACAACATATTTGGGTTCCGACATCTGGTCGTAAAGTCTTTTCAGAACAGGGGCCATTTTGCTCACAATGGTGCCTGCGACCACTATAACATCGGCCTGGCGCGGGCTGGCCCTGTATACTTCCATTCCGAATCTTGCGAAATCATGACGGGGTCCCCCCGCAGACATCATTTCAATACCACAGCAGCTTGTGGCAAAAGTCAGCGGCCACAGGGAATTTTTTCTCCCCCAGTTGATGACATCATCTATTGTCGTTAAAAGGATATTTGCCCCTGATTCCTGGAGCTGTTCGAGGGTCTCATTATCCCTGAACTCCTCTTTCTTCATTCCTTTTATTCCCATATAAGAGCATGTTTTTTCCAGGCGTAAAGAAGGCCCAGACCGAGTATAAAGAAGAAAATCACTATTTCGATGAATGCAGTAAGTCCTATATCTTTCATTACTACCGCCCAGGGAAATACCAGCACTGTCTCCACGTCAAAGACCAGGAAAAGAATGGCGAAAAGGTAATATCCTACATTGAACTGCAACCAGGTAACACCCTGTGTCGGAATTCCGCATTCATAAGGATCAGATTTCTGGGGATTGGTGGAGCGGGGGGCAATGATCCACGAAAGGACCAGTACCAGCCCAACAAATAAAGCTCCGACCATGAAAAATAGTATTAGCCACTCCTGCTTCATAAGAATATTTTTTTGGTTTCAGGCCGCACAAAAATAGAAATTCTTTTGTATTGTGTGAAAAAACTAACAGTTAATAAATGTGATAATTATCACATCTGGAATAAGGCTTCAGGATATTCAATATCAATCAGGAACAGACCCTTTGCAGGTGCTGATTTACCAGCCTTACACCTGTCTCTGGCTTCGATAATTTCCCTGAATTGCTGCAGGTTCATTTTTCCTGTTCCTACTTCCACCATTGTCCCGACGAGAGCTCTTACCATATTCCTGAGGAACCTGTCGGCCTTGATGGTAAAAACCAGCCTGTCATCTGCCTCTTCCCAGACTGCATAAAATATTCTGCAGATGTTAGTCTTGTTATCGGAATGGAGCCTGCTGAAGCTTGTAAAATCACTGTAGTTAAGCAGCAGACCGCATACTTCATTCATTGCATTTATGTCTGTTTTTCCATGTATGAACCATGAACTCTCCTCCCAGAACGGGTCTTTTATTTTGGTAATATTATAGCGGTATGTCCTGGATAGTGCACTGAATCTGGCATGGGCTTCGGGACCGACTTTAACGATCCTTGATATGGAAATGTCCCTGGGAAGATACCTGTTAAGCCTGTAGATTAAGTTTTTTCTGGCAGTAAGATCTGTTGAAGCTGAATCAAAATGTGCACAGAATACCTTTGCATGAACCCCGGTATCAGTCCTTCCCGCACCTGTGGTCGAAATTTTCTCGCTCAGAATAGTACTTAATGCTTCTTCAAGTATTTTCTGTATCGTAACAGAATTAGGCTGTACCTGCCATCCGTGATAAGCAGAACCTTTATATGAGAGATATATGAAATATCGTGTCTTCAACTGCATATTATACAAATATAGCTAATAGGCCAGATAAAATCATTATGCTTGCTGTGAAGTATTTATCAGGCCTTTCTCTCATCCACAAAAAATGAAGTGTAATTACAGGTAAATCCGACTTGGTGGCATGATCCATGGATATCCATAAGAAGTCGGGTATTCCATGACCGGGGAAAGAAATTATTTTAGATACACATACAATATTTATTCTTTTTACTTTCTTTGATAATCGATCTTAAAATGTAATTTTACCTCTGCCAAAAAAATTAACCAGTTAAACCTAATACTTACAAGATGACGGAACAAAAAAATACACAGGCGGCCGGAATGGCGTTTATGGGAATGATATTCTTCCTGTTCGGCTTTGTAACAACATTTAACATCACTCTGGCTGATAAATTCAAGGCAGTGTTTGAACTGTCAAATTTTCAGGCTCAGCTTGTTAACGGAGCATTCTTTTTTACATATTTCGTTTTATCCTTTGCTGCTGGAAGCCTGATTAAGAAGATTGGGTACAAATCAGGTGTTATTCTAGGTCTAGTGCTTGTTGCCATGGGAAGCTTCCTGTTCTTTCCGGCTGCCAAGGCCCTCTCATTTCCTTTCTTCCTTATAGCCATATTCATTATGGCCGGTGGCGTGGTATTCCTGCAGGTGGCAGCCAATCCTTATGTGACTGCACTGGGTCCTTCAGAGACCGCATCAGGAAGACTGAACCTTACCCAGGCTTTGAATTCTATAGCTACATATCTTGCTCCACTGATTGCCAGCGCATTTGTTTTCAAAGCTGCAGCAGAAGCACTTTCTCCTGCAGAAGCTGCCAAGTCTGTTCCAACTCCGTTCCTGATTATCGGTATTCTGGTGCTTATCATAGCAGTGGTAATATTCTTTCTCAAGCTTCCTGTCATCAGTACTCAGGGTGAAGAGAAAAAAAGCGTTTGGAAATATCCGCATGTGATCCTTGGAGCCGTTGGTATTTTCTGTTATGTCGGTGCCGAAGTAGGAACTGCTGCCATGCTTCAGCGTTATTTCCAGGAAGCTCTCCAGATGGTCAGGTCAGATGCTGCCAAAATGATAGCTCTTTACTGGGGAGGTGCAATGGTAGGCAGGTTCTATGGCTCATTCATGCTATCCAATGTCTCAACATCAAAGAAATACCTCTATGCAGGACTGGTCATTCTTCTTGCAGTTTTCGTTGGCTGGTTCGTACGTCGCGAAATAACTGATGGACTAATCTTTGCTGGAATTGCTATAGTTAATTACCTTCTTATGCAGCTTGGCAAAGGTAAGGCTGCAAGGTCACTTGCCGTATTCGGCCTCGTTGCTGCTTTACTCCTGGTTGTAGTAATGTTTACTTCAGGAAGCCTGGTACTCTGGCTTGGTCTTTCAATAGGCTTCTTCAACTCAATTATGTTCCCGAACATCTTTGCTCTTGGCGTAGATGGCCTCGACAAAGGAGAACTGAGCATGGCTTCCGGTATTATTAACACACTAATCGTCGGTGGTGCAGTTGTACCGGTATTGATGGGTCTCATTGCTGACGGCATGGGAGTAAGGTTCGCATTTATTCTGCCTATTGCATGTTACCTTTATATTGTATTCTTTGCAATTGCCGGTAGTAAGCACAGGTAATAACATAACCGGATAAACCAAAGGCTGTCTTTCACATTTTGCGCCTTCATTCTTCCTGAACGGATGTTAGATTTCCGGAATACCATTCCGGGATATGAAGGTGGCTGACGATGAAAGACAGCCTTTGATCAAAAAAGACAATCTTAATAGTTCAGTAAACCGAAATAAAACAAATCGATGGCAACAAGTGAAAATCTTATTTCTAGGATAAATAATGGTGAAAACAAGGCATTCCATGAACTCTATGGAAAAGATACCTCTGAATTGAAGAAGAACGCTAACAGGTATGCCGATCTTCTTACACTCTTCAATAAGGAATTTGGTAAAAAGGAAGTCGACTTCTTCAGTTCCCCGGGCCGTACTGAAATTGGAGGGAATCATACGGATCATAACTGGGGCCGTGTTCTTGCGGGCGCAGTAAACCTTGATAATGTGGCTGTAGCAGGGAAAAATAATTCAAAGATTATAAGGATCCTTTCCGAAGGTTACCCCAGGTTTGAAGTTGACCTCTCTTCCCTCAGCCCTGTTAAGAGCGAGATGTTCTCGTCTGCAGCACTAGTTAGAGGGATATGCTCAAAGTTCAGGGATTCAGGATTTGAAATTGGAGGATTTGATGCCTGCATTGATGGTGGTGTGCCAAAAGGTTCAGGACTAAGTTCTTCTGCATCTTTCGAGGTGCTGATCGGGGCAATTCTGAATGAGTTATTTAATAACGGAAAGGTCGACCCGATCAAGAATGCAATTATCGGCCAGTATTCCGAGAATAATTATTTCGGCAAACCCTGCGGCCTCATGGATCAGACAGCCTGTGCCATGGGTGGACTTATTACTATTGACTTTAAGGATCCTTCAAAACCGGTAGTCAAGAAAGTAGATTTTGATTTTGTTGCAACAGGGTTTTCTCTGGTCATTACTGATACAGGGGGAAATCATGCAGACCTGAATGATGAATACGCATCGCTGCCGATAGATATGAAAGCTGTTGCTGCAGAACTGGGAGCAAAGGTCTTAAGGGAGGTATCTATTGACCAGGTACTTGAGATTATTCCACATATTCGTGGAAAGGTTGGCGACAGGGCTATTCTTCGTGCCATCCATTTCCAGGGCGATAACCAGCGCGTTGTTGAACAGGTTGCGGCTCTTGAAAAAAACGACTTTAAAGCTTTCCTGGGAATGGTTGTCGATTCAGGATTCAGCTCATATATGTATAACCAGAATATCTTCCCGGTTAATAATGTCAGGGAACAGGGTGTTTCCCTTGCACTTGCCCTTAGTGAGCTTGTTCTGAAAGGAGAGGGAGCCTGGCGTGTTCACGGCGGAGGATTTGCCGGCACAATACAAGCATTCGTCCCGCAGAATCTTCTCGATAAATATGTAAACACTATTGAACATGTTTACGGAAAAGGAGCCTGTCGCAAACTTTTCATACGTCACCAGGGTGCTGCAAAAGTGGAGCTGTAAAACCATTTTTCTGATATTCTAAACTAATCTGCATTATTATGAATATTATTTCCGAAGTTTCATTTAAAAGCATTCATAAAGGAAAACCGACTTCTCTTCACACATTGAAGAATAAGAATGGACTTATAGCCCAGGTTACCAACTACGGGGCAATTATTGTAAGTATTTATGTTCCCGACAGGAACGGGAATTTTACAGATGTCGTCCAGGGATACGATACAATCAGAGAGTATATAGATGGAAATGGTCCATATATGGGTGCCGTCTGCGGAAGATGCGCCAACCGGATCGGTAAAGGCAAATTCACACTCCTTGGCAGGGAATATTCACTGGCAGTCAATAACGGACCCAACCACCTGCATGGAGGAATTACAGGTTTCGATAAAGTGGTCTGGGATGTCGTTAAAACCAGCGACAACTCTGTAAGGATGGAATACACCTCTCCCGATGGTGAAGAGGGTTATCCCGGTACGGTTAAAGTATCTGTTACATACACTCTTACAGAGGCTAATGAACTGAGGCTTGATTATCATGCGACTGCTGACAAGGTTACTGTGGTTAACCTCGCTTCGCATTCCTATTTCAACCTTGCAGGAGAGGGCTCAGGCAGCATTTATGATCAGGAATTATTGATCAACGCCGACTTCTTCACACCTACCGATGAAACCAATGTTCCCACAGGGGAGATCCGTCCGGTCAAAGGAACTCCTATGGATTTCACTGCTTTGAGAAAGATAGGGGATGGTATTGACGCTGAGGATATTCAGATTAAGTATGGCTATGGATACGACCACAACTGGGTTCTGAGACACCGTGCCGGTACACCTGGACAGGCTGTTGTTGCTTACGACCCGAAATCTGGGCGATTGATGGAGGTGATAACCACACAACCCGGTGTACAGCTCTATACGGCAAACTGGATCGACAATGAAAAAGGAAAAGGTGGTAAAAAATACCAGCGCCGCTGGGCATTTTGCCTTGAAACACAGCACTTCGCTGATTCAATTAACAAGCCCCACTTCCCCTCAACTATACTCAATCCCGGTGAGGAGTATAATCATAGCTGCGTTTATAAATTCAGTACCAGGTAATTTTTCGCTCTTTATTATAAATGAAACTAATGACAATTAACTAATAACTAATATCACACTCCATGACTGAAAACAAAAATAAATTCCTGTTTCCATTGATAGTGATGGCTTCACTTTTTTTCCTGTTCGGCTTTATCACCACAATGAATAATTCGACAATAGCATTTTTGAAAAATGCCTTTGGTCTTGACGATTTTCAGAAACAATTACCCAACACCTTCTTCTACGGAGCTTACATATTATCAGTTCCTGTTGGCTTTATGCTCACAAAAATTGGCTATAAAAATGGTGTATTGTCAGGTCTTGCACTTATCGCATTAGGCTTCTTCCTGTGTATCCCTGGCGTTTCAATGGGGTATTATGGATTTTTGAGCACTGTTTCAGTGTTTGCCATCGGAGTGGTAATTCTCCAGGTTGCAGCTGCACCTTATGTAAATGCACTGGGTGCTCCTGAAACTGCTGCAAGCCGTTTGACTTTAACAAATGCTCTAAATTCAGTTGCAACCGTTATTGCTCCGATATTTGTTTCGGTTCTCCTCGTTACCCCTGAAGTACAACCAGGTGTCGCTATGGAAAACTCAGCAATAAAGGCAATCGTTAAAGGGCCATTTATGATAATCGGAATTGTAACTGCCGTTATTCTAGTCATAATGTTTTTCCTTAAGCTACCTGAAATTAAGACAGGCGAAAGCGAAACAACCAATGGAGTCCAGAAGACCTATAAATCAAGCGCATTCAAGTATCCACATGTCTGGTTAGGATCATTTGCTATTTTCCTCTATATGGGTATTGAAATTGGTATTTCTAGCTTCTTCCCTGATTATGCCGCCAAGCTTGGAATTCAGAATGTAGATCCGGTTGACATGCTGAAATATTACTGGGGTGGAATGATGGTTGGCCGTATATTGGGAATTTTCATTTTGCGTAAATTCAAACCTGGACAAATACTCGCAATTTGTGCCTTGAGCGGCGCTCTACTTCTGGGCTTATCCTTTGTATTTAGCTCAAGTGCACCTGTGATTGCAATGTGGTTATTCCTGGCAACCGGACTCTTCCACTCAATTATGTGGCCTGTAATTTACAACCTGGCACTCGAAGATTTAGGTCCTCATGCCAAGGTGGCTTCAGGTGTTATAGCAACCTCAGTTATAGGTGCTTCAATACTGACACTGCTTATGGGTAAAATACAGGTTGTTACAGGATCTGTAATGATTGCTGTAAGTTTATTGTTTGTATACTACCTTTATATGATCTTCTTCGCTGTTAAAGGTTCGAAGATCAGGTAAAGTTGGAATACCGTACAATTTAAATCCTTTGTGTCCCTTTGCGGCATCCCTGGTAATCCTTCGTGGTTAGAAAAATATCCCCGGAGTTTACAGGCTGGAACGTTAAGTGGCACAAAGGATTTACTCATTAAAGACACACAAGATGATCAAACGAGGATTTGCAAGTGATAATAATGCCGGTGTTCATCCGGATATACTTAAAGAGATTGAGACCAGCAATACCGGGCATGTTGTCGGCTATGGTTCGGACGTTTATACTGAGAGTGCTTTAAATCTTTTCAGGGAAAATCTTGGCCCTGATACGGAAGTATTCTTTGTGTTCACTGGAACTGCTGCAAATGTCCTGGGTATCAGTGCACTGACACAGTCATGGAATTCAATAATTACTGCAGAAACAGCTCACCTGGAAAATGATGAGTGCGGGGCACCTGAAAAATTCATGGGATGCAAGGTACTCACAGTCCCTGCAGCAGACGGTAAGATTAATCCGGAGCTAATCTCCAGGCATATGCATGGTATCGATTTCGAGCATCATTCACAGCCAAAAGTTGTTTCCATAACCCAGTCAACTGAGATGGGAACCATTTACAGCGTTGACGAAATCAGGGAAATAGCCGATTTTGCTCATGCCAGGGGCATGTATCTTCAGATGGATGGTGCCAGGATTGCGAATGCTGCTGTTTCGTTGGGACTTCCATTTAAAGCGTTTACCACTGATGCAGGTGTGGATGTTCTGTCTTTTGGGGGAACAAAGAATGGAATGATGATGGGAGAGGCGATCTGCTTTCTGAAACCGGGCCTTTCGGGAGGTTTCAAATACGTAAGAAAGCAGGGTATGCAGCTGGCATCGAAGATGAGATTCATCTCGGCTCAATATATTGCATATTTCCGTAACAACCTATGGAAAGAATCTGCAGTTCATGCAAACCGTATGGCAGCGATGCTTGCTCAAAGACTGGAGGATATTAAAAATATTAAGATAACCCAGAAGGTCCAGTCGAATGGTGTATTCGTAATAATTCCCAGGGCGGCTGCTGAAAAGGTGATGAAAGATTATTTCTTTTATTCATGGAATGAAATGACCTCGGAATACAGACTTATGACAAGCTGGGACACAGCTGAAGAAGATATTGAAAATTTTGTCAGTCTGTTGAAAAAGGAAATTAACTAAGGAAATGCCGGTTTAAGCTAATGCAATTGTGTACTTATTGCAGTCAGGTTTATCGGGTATATAAAAGGAATTATACTTATATCAAAAAGAAAAAGGGTACCTCAGGAGGCACCCTTTTTTATGTAATCAATAAAATGATCTTTACTTAAGCGTAAAGGCTATTGGTACCATGTACCATACAGGAACGGGTTTCCCGCCCTGTTTACCGGGCTTAAAGGGAGGAAGTGTAGACACAACTCTCATTGCTTCTTTGTCAAGCTCAGGATCAACACCTTTAAGAACGCTGATCTGGCTGACGGTACCTTTTGCAGTAACACAGAATCTTACGATAACCTTACCCTGGATATTATTTTCCTTAGCTACTTCCGGGTAGTTGGTATGTTCTCCGATATATTTGAGAAGTTCTGCATCTCCGCCAGGGAACATTGGCATTTCCTCAACAACCACGAATGGTTCGGGTTCTGCTTCTACTTCCTGGACCTCTTCTTTAACTTCTTCAACAGCCTCAACATACTCTTCGTTAACAACTTCAACGGTAGCCTGGTCAGCTGTCATAAGCTGAACATTATCTTCGGGCTTCACTGAGTCGACAACAACCGGCGGAACATATCTGTTCTGCTGTTGTGCTTCTGCAGGAGGTGGAGGGGGTGGAGGAGGAGCTACCTGTTCGGTAGGCTGATCCAGGTTCTCCATAACCATTGATACCTGTCTCTCTTCACGGGCCTTCTTGCTCTCCATAGCTTTTGCATAGATATGGGGAGTAATAACGGCTGTACCCAAAATTAAAATTCCTATAAGCGCACCTATAAGTACATTGCGGTTATATTTCTTACGCAACTTGTATGCGCCATACTCCTGGTTCCTTAACTCAAAAACTATGTCGTTAAAGGATGGAGCTTTTTCTTTTTCACGTGCCATTTCTATTTGGGTTTACAAGTTAATTGGTAGATGAGGTATTGGTTTTCCCTATTGCTAGCTCAACCATTTTTTCTTCATACCATGAAATGTCAACAAACATGTACCGGCCTATTCCGCAGATATTCATCTCATCGAGAATATCTACAAAATTTCCATAAGTAGATTCCTTATATGCTTTTATCTGCACAAAAGGACCTGTATCATCATCAGATTTTAGTTTCCTGATAGCACCTGCAACTGAATCCTGAGACAGTGAACCATATTTGCCTTCCAGCACTTCTTTCTGGTATTCGGCAATCTTTCTTGCAAGAGTTTTGTTCTTGTCAAGAAGTAACTGGCGTACTCCTGTTTCATTGGCACTGTAATCCAACTCCTGAAGAGGAGGATATACATTGTTGTTATAATCAGCAGGTTCAACAGCTCCCGGATACCAGAATATCCTGTTGTTAGGACCGAGAAGAATATTAACATTTCGGCTTTTTGCAACCGTAGGCGTATTCTGCTCTTCAGGATTATCTATCTTTTCAGGAAGAACTATCTCCATGACCTTGGCTTTGGCGAAAGCAGTCGTAAGCATAAAGAATGTGATCAGCAGACACATAAGGTCAACCATCGGTGTCATATCAATATGCGGTGGATGCTTCTTGGCTTTTCTTTTCCCGCCTTTTGCCTTTTCCTCTTGAATTATTTCTGCCATATCACTGTTTTATTTCTTCTAGATCGATCTTAGTAGCTTCAAGGCTGGTAACCAGCATGAACCTGTTGATTTTCTTATCCTGCAAATTGTCCAGAACATCCTTGACTTTTGGGAAAGGAGTATTGGCATCACCCTTGATGCTGGCATTAATTGCCGGATTAACCTGGCGTGCACACAGAATCCACATTGCAAGCTGGTTATCGGTAGAATCTACCGGTATACCTACCTGGAATGGATCCCTCTCCTTCATATTCTTACCAGCAAGGAACTCTTTCATTTTTGCAATGGGAACCCCCATGGAAGATGGAAACTTTTCAAATTCCCTCAATTCCTTTTCTGTAAAAACGATTGAGTATCTTTTCCCCATTTCTTCAAGGATCTTGCGTCTGAATTTGTAAAGTGTATCAGGACCATTGTCCATGTTAAGATACACCTTGCCTTCAGGTGAAATAAGGAAAGTCATGTTGTTGAAATCAGGAGTGGGTTTTTCTGATATTGAGAAAGGCGTAGCGACATTGGCCGGTTCGGTTTGTCTCATTGTGGCTGTGAGCATAAGGAATGTAAGGATCACAGCAAATGTATCAACCATCGGCGTCATGTCGATTCTTGGCGACTTTGTTGGTAATTTAATCTTTGGCATTAGCGTTTCATGTTATATGTTTAACCAAAAGATAAATTTACAATTAGTTGTTCTTCAGTGAGGCAGCGAAACTCTGTGTCAGACTGAATCCTGCTTCATCAATCTTGAAGGTATAAGAGTCAATTGATGTAGTAAAGAAGTTGAATGCAATAATTGATAATGTAGAACCTGTGATACCAAATGCTGTATTAACAAGTGCTTCAGATATACCTTCTGCAAGTGCAAGAGCGTCAGGAGCACCTGATTGTGCAAGAGCTGCAAATGCACGGATCATACCAAGTACTGTACCGATAAGACCGATGAGAACTGAAATTGAAGCAAGAGTTGAAAACATAACCATGTTCTTGGAGAGCATAGGCAGCTCAAGAGCTGTAGCTTCTTCGAATGATTTCTGGATCGAAAGGATCTTCTGGTCTTTCTCAAGTTCCTTGTCTTTCTGAAGGTCACGGTAACGTGAAAGACCTGCTTTCATAACGTTTGCAAGTGAACCTCTCTGCTTGTCGCATGCATCAATAGCTTCTTCAATTTTATCTTCATTAAGAAGACCCTGAAGCTTATAAACGAATGAATTGATCCTGCCTTTACCTTTTGCTCTTGAAAGCGTAATTGCCCTTTCAATAATGAAAACAATAAGCACAAGAACACAAGTCATAAGAATAGGAACGATTAATCCACCTTTGTATATGATACCCAGGTAGTCTCCCTGAAGCGCAGCACCATCCGGGTTACCGCCTTCGAAGTGCACCGGGTTACCCATGATGTTCTCAAACAAAACATAGGATACCACCACTGCAATTAAAATAACACTAGCTGCAAAAATGTTTGACAGCGCATCTTTGAACGAACTTCCTTGTTTACTCATTTTTATCGATTTGTTTAGGTTTAAGATTTTACAATTCGCAAATATATGTTTTCAAATGTTTTTTTCCAACAATGTGCAAAATATTGTTTTCCTTTTAATCTGATTAAATATAATCCTCAATAAGTAAGACCTTTAAAATGTAAATCACCCTACCTTAAAAATACCTGTTTTTATGTTCTTTCACCAATTATTTTTCAACTACAATCGGGTAATTTCTCGACTTGGTAATTGGAACTTCTTTGGTTGCAAATCCTTTTGCAGTGATTACCAATGTTTCAGAATCTTTTGGTATTTCGAACTTGAACTCACCTTTGCCATTTGTATAAGCTTCAGCAGCAGTATCCTTTACTTTTACTGAAGCAAATGCCTGTGGATTGCCGGCAGCATCTTTAACAGTTCCTTTTATTTCGTTCGGATTAATACCCTTCTTGACAGAAACTACATACTCCTGGACCCATCCAAGGCTCTTCTTGGCCAAGGCATTGTTGGGATCAATGGCAAGTATCTTGTTATAAGCATCACTTGCTCTGTCAAGGATCGCCAGTTTACCTTCAAGGGTCTTTTCCTCTGAAGCAAGTCTGGATTCAAGCTGGCCAAGACCATTATACCCCTGTATCTTATATTCCTTGTTCTTAGGATCAAGGTTGATCATCCTGTTATAATAACTCTTCGATGATGTATAATTACCTTTTTCAGAATGATAATACCCCAGGTACCTGAATGCTTCAAACAATTCAGAGCTGTTTTTTACAGAGTCCTTACTCGCAACAGTTACGACATTGTCGAATTTGGGTTTTGCCATTCCTGTTTTGAAGTCAGGGTCCATCTTTGAATATGTACGTGCATCCCAGACATAAGCATCAAGGTAATCCGGATTCTTACGGATAATAATATTGAAGATTGAATCGGCAGCCTTAAGGTTATTACCATTATTATATGCTTTACCAATCCTCATATATGCTGCTGTCTCATTCTTCGTGGGATCAATAAGTTTTGCCCAGGTTCTAGCTGCATCATCATACCTTCTGAAAGTATAATAACTGGTAGCCAGCTCATTTTTAAGACTTACATCCTCCGGTTTTAACTCAATAGTTTTGTCGTATGCCTCAAAACCCCTGTTTACTTCTTTCTCCATGCTGGCAACATCACCTTTCATCTTTTCGTATCTCCCTGTCAATTCATCGAGTGCAGGTTTTAATTTTGCTTTATCGGCTGCTGATGCTGAATTAAATCTCGACCGGTTTACCTGAACCTGGTCTTCCAGTTTTTTCAGATCTTCTGTGAGTTTTGGAAGATCCTGGTTTTTCTTAATAATTATCCTTGCTAAATAATGATAGTCCTTTGGCAGGATAATCTCGGCTTTTTTGAAGAGTTCATCCATATAATAGAGCGCTTTCGCATAATCAGGATTCTTTTTCTCATAGTAACTGTAACCTGCCAGACGGAACATATATGCTCTTGAGTCATCTACAGCAAGGATCTCCTCCACGTTCCTGATAACTTCATCATAGTCGCCGGCATAGAACAGCGAGTTCACATACCTTGTCATAGCTGGGATATTTCCTGCTGTAAGTTCAAGGTATTTCTTGTAATTTGCTTTTGACTGTTCAAGTCTCTGCGACATCCAGTATACCTGGCCAAGCTCGCGGTATGCAGGAGCATAGTTGGCATCCAGGGAAATAGCTTCCTCAAGTTTCTCCCTTGCAGGATTAAGGCTCTTTCCCCTGATATAGATGTTACCGATCTTCATACAGGCTGTCGGTGACTTGGGATCAAGATACTGTGCAAAATTATACTGCTTGATGGCTGCAGTACCGTCATTGACAAGTATATATATGTCTCCGAGTATAAGATATATCTCAGGATTTTTAGGATCAATTTTTAAAGCTTCCCTGATTAATGGAAGTGCTGCTGCAGTATCAACTTCTCCCTCGAAGATATATGATTCGGCAATTTTTGCCAGTGCAAAAGCATAATCCTTGGCGGGAGGGACGATCTTCTTGATATTTTTATAAGGAAGCAAAAAACTTCTTGCTTTGGCTCTCATCTCAGCAGCTTTTGAATTATCGCTCAGAAACATAGCTACCTTTGCAAGCCCGACATAGTTAAGCGGATCATTTGCATTCGCTGCAACTCCCTTGTCGAAGTAATCCTTTGCAGTCTTGGTGAATTTATCAATGGAGTTGGAAATAGTATCCGAATAATAATCCAGAAGTTTATTCTCCCCCAGGAAGAAAAAATATTTGCTGTTTGAGGGTTCCTTTTGAACAAGCTGATTAAGCATTGTTTCCGCTTTATCGTACTGCTCACTCTTGGTGAGAAGCAGAGCAGAATTCAAATCCTGTGCAGAAAGAGTACCAGCCATCAGACCAGTTGCAGCCGCTGCCAGAATAAAACCCTTTTTGAAAAATGAACGTTTCATAGCTAAACTTTTATTTTGTCGTCAATATTACTAAATTTTAATGTTCTATCTACATTTAATCTTTTACTTTTTCCTTTTTACTTTCCCCTTTTTACTTTCCCCTTTTTACTTTACCCTTTTTACTTTCCCCTTTTTACTTTCTCCTTTCTCCTTTCTCCTTTCTCCTTTCTCCTTTCTCCTTTCTCCTTTTCCCTTACTGAGTCTTCAGTTGCACAATCCTGATAGGCATTGTTGCAGGAACCAGCCCCGATTTAAGAACTATCCGCTGTCCCTGTTCTGCAGTCGCCCACTGGATAAATCCTGAACCCAGCCCTTTAAAGGTCTCCCTGGAAATGAAATATATCTCCCTTACAAAGGGATATTCTTTTGTATAAATGAAACCCTGGTGGGGTCTGTAATATGATCCGTTGTCTGTCATCGGCTGTGATACCCCGACAACATTGACCTTATCCAGGAATTTCAGGCTCTGGGGATCATTCCTGTCACTGATCCAGTTAACACTTATGATTCCAAGTGCTTCAGGATTTCTTGATACATAATCCACAACTTCTGCATTGTTGTTCATTGCATAGAAATTATATGGCAGACCAGTCCTGATCTCAAAAAGTTCCTTGAAGTATCTTATATTTCCTGACTTTGTATTGTCAAAAACAACTTTAATCTCCCCGAGCTTTGATTTCGGATTTACATCCTTCCAGGTCGTGGCTTCACCACGGAAAATATCCTTTACTGTCTTATACCTGAGGATGGTATCCCTGTTATTTTTGTTGGTAATGAGAGCAAGCGCATCATATGCAAATGTAGTTGTACGTGCAATGATCAGTGTGTCGCGGAGAAACTGGATCTGGTCATCCGTAAGCTTTTTGCTTGAAACGATAACCTTCGCCGAATCATTCATGAAATCATTGATAATATCCACTTCCGGCTTATAGGTGGGTCTTACAATTGCATTCTGGTACAGTTGTGTAAAGGTTGACACTTCAGCATCAATCAACGGCTGGAAAGATTCATCAGCAATTATCCTGATATTGCCTCTTGTGGGAGATTCAGGAAATACTTTAGGCCCCCTGTTACATGCCGCCAGCAGAGTAATTGCAGCTAATGCTAAAAACTGCAGAAATATTTTTTTATTCCTGATGTACTTCCTGATCACTTCGCTTGCGGAATCGGAATTAACATTATGAAACGCAATAATAATCAATTTTCTGATATTTATAACTATATTCATAGTTTTAAATTTTTAATTGTGGATACTTTTTACAGAATCATTACTGCAAAGTGTATGCCAAGACAAAAAACTGATCGGATTTGATTGTTATTCCCCTTGTCGACTGGAATTATGCTATTCCTCATCAGCATCTCTCGTAAAAAAAGCTTCACGTATCTGTTTATAAGAAACAAAGGTCCTGTAAACGCCAAAGAACAGGAATGTGGATCCCATAATTACACGTATGGCTTTATCAATTACAAAATACTTGCCAGCAATGAGCAGCATGAATAATCCAATTCCAACATAGAACATCACCATGAATACTCCAAACATCGCGTGGAATTGCTGCATTATCTTGTGTCCCCCCATGATCTGACAGGTTTTGCGACAAATAAAATAAAAATCGGATTAATTTCAAAAATATTGAATGAGTAATTCTCCGGCAGGAAAAACTTGATTTAAAAGTCAGGCAAGCAGGAGTGAGCTGTCTCCGAAGCTAAGAAATCTGAAATCATTGCTTAAAGCATAATTGTAAATCTCTTTCCAGTTATTTCCAGTATATGCGGCTATAAGCAGCAGCAGTGTGCTACCAGGCTGATGGAAATTTGTAACCATCCCGTTTACAATCCTGAATTTATACCCGGGGACGATCATTATATTTGTCGACCCATGCAGGATTTCTGAGCCTGAACTATCCATCCTTCTCAGCAATGCCTGAATTGATACCTCAAGTGTAATTCTTCCATCAACATGGTATGGACTCCATTGCCCTATATTCATGTCTGTAGTTTCCGGATTGACCCTGAGTCGTGCACCAAGCCAGTAAAGGCTTTCCAGCGTCCTTACACTTGTTGTGCCAACAGCGATCACATTTCCCCGGAAAGAATTGATCTTTAAAAGGAGCTCCCTGTCTATGAAAAAATGCTCGCAATGCATCTCATGCCCCGAAATGTCATCCGATTTAACAGGTTTGAATGTTCCGGCTCCAATATGAAGTGTGAGCTCAGCTATGTTTATACCTTTATTATTAATGGACGATAAAACTTCATCCGTAAAATGGAGCCCTGCAGTCGGGGCAGCGACTGAGCCTTTAATCCTTGAATATACTGTCTGATAACGTGTACTATCCTCTGCCTCGTCCATTCTCTTTACATATGGTGGGAGAGGTATATGCCCGGCAGCATCTATTATCTCGCTGAATGTCATGTTTTTTCTGTCCCATGTGAATCTTATTCTCCAGGCTTCACCTTCAGAAGATATTTTTTCAGCAGTAAGGGTGTACTCTTTCCCGTCTTCCCTGAAACTAGTCTCAATCGTTCTACTCTTCCACTTTTTGAGATTACCTATTATACATTTCCACTCAACTGGTCCCGTCGATCCGAAGGATTTTTCATAGTCTGCCGGATAGAGGGGCTCAAGGCAGAAGATCTCAATTTCGGCACCTGTCTCTTTCCTGAAGAGCAACCTTGCTCTGATTACCCTTGTATTATTGAAAACCAGGAGTGATCCTTCCGGTATATAGGCCGGAATATTTCTGAATATATCCTGCGATATTTTACCTTTATTATATAGGAGCAGTTTTGAGGTCTCTCTCTTTTCAACAGGATACTGTGCAATTTTTTCCTCCGGAAGCTCATACCTGAAGTCAGCCATATTTATTTTAGGAATCCCTTTCATTCTGTTTTTTTACATTCTTATCCCCTGTAACTGAACCCTCTTTTATGCCATCGACGATACTCCTCTGTTCCAGGCAAAATTAGCCAAGTTTTCACATTCGCCTAATTTTCCGTAACTTTGTATCGCAGCAGGCTGTTCCATCGTTCCGCCGGATGGCGGAAAGGAAAGTCCGGGCAATAAAGAGCACCATGCTTCCTAACGGGAAGATATCCGCGAGGGTATGTAAGTGTAACAGAAAAAAACCACCACGGCAGCAATGTCGCGGAAAGGGTGAAAAGGAGAGGTAAGAGCTCACCGGTTCCTGCGGTAACGCCGGAAGCCGTACACACCATGGATTGAAAGACCATGTATACCGGCGCAGAGGACTGCTCGTCCGATGCCGGGGGGTAGGTCGTATGATCCCGCCAGTGATGACGGGACAAGATAAATGATGGAATTAAACAGAACCCGGCTTACAGGCAGGCTGTAAAAATAAACAGGGACGCGATCCGCGTCCCTGTCGTTTTTATACAGTTTTATTTATTCTTCACTGTAAGAGTATCACCATGAGTGCATCAGGTTATTTCTTGAGCTTGAAAATGCTGTCATCCATCGGGATGTCAACTTCCACTTTGGAATATGTCTGCACAAATTCCATTCCCTGTGCCGATGTGGTAGTTTTGGAAGGAAGAAACAGACCATTCATATCTTTGTAATCTGTAGGATAGGAATCAACAACCATCGACTGACCCTGTGCAGAAACCTCAACAGATGTCTTTGTAAGGAGATATGTTGATTTGTCAATACACATCTGGATTACCATTCCACCTTCGAGAGTTGCCTTCACCTTGAATGCCGGGTTGCCGTTAACACTCTCCTCACCATTAAGGGAAAGCTGCCCGTTTTTCAGGTATGTAGCCATATAGTTCTGGAAGAGATTGTTCCGGAGGGCCTGTTTTGTCTCATCTGCCGACATCTCTATCGGATCCGAAGCCCCTGACATTGGATTGATTGTATATCCTTTTGTTCCGTCAAAAGCTGTGACTATCTCCTGGCCGTTAATATTAGTTACTGATTTTACCTTATCAGGATTTTTCATCCAGATCTCAACAGGAATTTCCATTCCCATCATCGACATGCTGGCGGTAAGTTTGATTGTTTTGAAATTTCCTACTTTATCAAGTTTGTTTGCAACAGTGTACTTCTTTACAATTTCGTCGAGTGACTGGGCATTCAGAATCGAAACAGCCAGAAGACAGGTAAGGGCTAAAAATAGTTTTTTCATAAATTTTAAATAAAGTTTAATTACTAAATGAATTTATCGTTTTTCTAATTGCAACGAGCTTTTTTAAAAGATCATCCATACCTGAAAGTTTAAGCATATTTGCTCCGTCAGATTTAGCTTTCGCCGGATCAGGATGGGTCTCAATGAATATCCCGTCGGCTCCCACGCTTATAGCTGCTTTGCCGATTGTCTCAATCATCTGTGGTATCCCTCCCGAGACCCCTGCTTCCTGATTTGGCTGCTGAAGGGAATGTGTGATATCCATTATTACAGGAACCTTGATATTCTGCATTATTGGTATATTCCTGAAATCGACAATAATGTCCTGGTAACCATACATGTTTCCGCGGTCGGTTACCATAATCTTATCATTTCCGGAATCCAGTACCTTATCTACTGCAAACTTCATTGATGCTCCGGAAAGGAATTGTCCCTTTTTTATATTTATCCATTTTCCAGTCTTTGCTGCAGCAACCAGGAGGTCTGTCTGCCGGCAGAGAAAGGCAGGTATCTGTAATACATCAACATACTGTGCAGCAATTGCTGCTTCTTCAGGATTATGAATATCAGTAATTACAGGAATTGAAAATCGCTCCCTTACGGTAGAAAGTAACTTTAAGGCCTTCTCATCGCCAATCCCTGCGAAAGAGTCAATCTTCGACCTGTTAGCCTTACGGTATGATGCTTTGAAAATATATGGTATAGAGTATTTTTCGGAAAGCTTAACCATTTCTTCAGCTATCCTGAATACTATCTCATCTCCTTCGACAACACAGGGTCCTGCGATCAGTAAAAAGTTATCACTATCCCCGAATTTGATGCCGGGTATATCTATTCCGACTTTGTTCATTCCAGCGTAAAGTTAACAAAATATTCTCCTGTTTATCAAGAAATGGAGAGATCAATAATCATAAATATCCTTCCACATGCCTCTTAGTCTCTTTCTGATCTCCTCTTCTTTTGCAGTACTCCCGGGGTCGTAAAACTTGCTTCCTTTAATCTCTTCAGGCAGGTAATTTTCTTTGATAAAGTTCCCTTCATAATCATGTGCATACTTATAACCTTTATGATATCCGAGCTCTTTCATCAGCCTCGTAGGTGCATTCCTCAGGTGTAGCGGAACCGGCAGGTCGCCATGCTCCTTTACCGCCATTGATGCATTCTCAATTGCCATATAGGAAGCATTGCTCTTGGGTGAAGTTGCAAGGTAAACGGCTGCTTCTGAGAGAATTATCCTCGATTCGGGCCAGCCGATGACATTGACGGCCTCAAAACATGTTTGTGCCATCAGTATTGCATTGGGATTTGCAATACCTATGTCCTCAGCAGCAAGGATTAACATCCTTCTGGCAATGAATTTCGGATCTTCTCCGCCTTCGACCATCCTGGCAAGCCAGTATACCGCTGCATTGGGATCACTTCCCCGGAGCGACTTGATAAACGCAGAAATTATATCATAATGCATTTCACCGTTCTTGTCATACATCGCGAGGTTCTTCTGAACGATGGAAAGCACTTTCTCATTAGTTATGATTATCGTTTTTTCAGATGTATTATCAGCTTCATGTGAAACGACCAGTTCGAGTGCATTGTACAGTTTCCTGGCATCGCCGCCTGATATACGTATAAAGGCCTCATTTTCCTGAATTTCAATTCTGAAGGCAGCCAGGTAGGTATCTTTTATTATTGCTTTTTCAAGAAGCTCAGCGAGCTGCTTTTCGGTCAGCGGATTCATTGTATATACCTGGCAGCGGGATAGGAGCGGGGAGATGACTTCAAAAGATGGATTCTCCGTAGTGGCCCCTATCAGGGTTATAGTTCCCTGCTCAACGGCACTCAGCAGTGAATCCTGCTGCGACTTGTTGAACCGGTGTATTTCATCAATGAATAGTACAGGATTGGGTTGATTGAAGAACTGTTGTTTTTTTGCTTTTTCAATTGTCTCACGAACATCTTTCACCCCGGAATGCACAGCGCTCAGATGGAAGAAGGGACGCTTAAGTGTATTTGAAATTATCCATGCAAGGGTGGTCTTTCCAACTCCCGGAGGACCCCAGAGAATGAACGACGGAATATTGCCCGATTCAATGACCTTCCTGAGTACGCCGTCTTTCCCGACAAGATGTTCCTGTCCGCAAAAATCATCAAGGGTTTTAGGTCTCAGCCTGTCAGCTAGTGGTTGGTTCGCCAGCATAAACTATCGTTTTCGTAAAAGTAATTAAATTTGAAGTAATTATTAACCAGATCAATTTTTCATGACTAGATTAATTTTATTGATAATTGTCACCGGAATGCTCTCAGCCTGCAGTCATGCTGTCAAGGATAATGGTTTAAAAATCATTGAGGGAAAGCATATTACAGCAAACCACGGAATTGTTGTCTCTGCCCATCCGCAGGGATCCGAAGCAGGTGTGGCAGTGCTTCGCAGGGGAGGGAACGCTGTTGATGCCGCCGTAGCAACCGGATTTGCTCTTGCAGTTTGTTACCCTGCAGCAGGGAATATTGGCGGAGGCGGATTTATGCTTGTCAGAACAGCTGATGGAAACTATGATCTGATTGATTACAGGGAAAAAGCACCATCCTCAGCAACACGGAATATGTACCTCGGCCCCGATGGCAATGTGATTGAGGGTACCAGTACCGAAACTCATCTTGCAACAGGGGTTCCCGGATCCGTGGATGGCCTTATTAAAATACATAGTAAATATGGCAGGCTGAAGTTCAGTGAGGTTATTCAACCTGCTATTGACTTGGCAAAAAATGGGTTCATACTTACCAGGGAACAGGCTCAAAGTCTAAACTGGAATTCAGAGACATTCAATAAAAGGAATCCTTCGGGCTGCGCATTTATCAGTGACTCCGTTTGGAATGCCGGTGATACTCTCCGTCAACCGGAACTGGCTGAAACTCTGGAGAGGATCAGGGATAAGGGCAGGGATGGATTCTATAGCGGAAAAACTGCCGACCTAATTATCAATGAAATGAACCGTGGTAATGGAATTATTACCTCCGGTGACCTGCAAAACTATTCATCTGTGTTCAGAACACCTCTGAAATCGTCATACAGGAATTATTCGGTCATCACCTGTCCTCCTCCCTCAGCAGGGGGAATAATCCTTCTCCAGCTTCTCGGGATAGTTGGAAATAACGGTATAGAAAAGCTTGGGTTCCACTCACCTGGAATGATACATCTTATTACTGAAGCTGAGCGACGGGTATTTGCTGACAGAGCCGAATATTCAGGCGATCCTGATTTTGTTAAGGTGCCTGTGACCGGACTGCTGAACAACAAATACCTGGACAGTATCTTTAAGAATTTTAATGAAAACAAGGCAACTCCCTCTTCAGAAATAAAAGCAGGATCGCCTTTATCTTATGAAAGTACAGAAACAACACATTACTCGGTTGTCGACGGTGAAGGAAATGCTGTGGCAGTAACAACAACACTTAATGGTAGTTATGGGAACAGCATTGTCGTTAAAGGAGCCGGGTTCCTTCTGAATAACGAGATGGATGACTTCTCTGTAAAACCAGGGGTTCCGAATATGTTCGGACTCACAGGAAGCTCTGCCAATGCTATCGAACCGGGAAAGAGAATGCTAAGCTCTATGACCCCGGTGATTGTGGAGAAAGATGGTAAACTGTTTCTTGTTGCCGGATCTCCGGGAGGATCAACGATACCTACCACTGTATTCCAGGTAGTTATTAATATGGCCATTTACAATATGGATGTATGGCAGGCCGTTGATACAGGCAGGTTTCACCACCAGTGGCTGCCGGATCAGATCAGTTTCGAAGGGAACAGCATCGATTCCGCATCACTTTCTGTATTGAAAACAATGGGGCATACAATGCGCCGGGTTGGAGCCCTGGGAAGGGTCAATGCTGTTTCGGTTCTGCCCGGAGGAAAGCTTGCGGGTGCTGCAGACAGGCGTGGTGATAACTCAGCTTGCGGATACTGAGAGCATCTTATGTTGAATATTTTTTACTAAATTGGTACGATTTTATTTTCATTACAAAAAATAAATTAATACTTTTAACAATTAAAATAGAGATATTGAGATAATTTTTGAGGTAGTTTATTGTATTTGAATCTTTTCAGATATTAATTCAGTTATGAAAAAAACTCTGCTAATCGTAGTAATTATCCTGGCGGTATTACTTGCCCTGCCGGTAATAAATCTCGTCCGCTGGACCTTTCAGGCCAAAAAACCTATAGGCATAGTTATTGTCGACAAGACAGTTCCTACACTTGATCGCGAAAAGCACAAGTCTTTTAACTGGATTATGACAAATAACAGGTATGTAAACAAGGAAACTAATTCAAGCTATTCCTTCAGAAAAAATTATTACGGTTTTTATCCCACCCGCCCGCTTAAAGATAAGAAATGGGATAATGTCAGATATAATATGGAAGATGCTATTAAAAATCTTCCTGCTAAAAACGATGCTGTTTATTTTACAGATACTTATGGAGTTACTTTTAGTGACTGGTACCCCGCTTATAATCCACCCCGCCGTACAAGGAGGCTCGAAGGCGCCCTCAATGGTATGGATAACGTCTTTATCCAGGAGATGAAAAACAAAAACAAGCTGGTTATCCTTGAATACAATGCATTCGACTGGCCAACAGGAGAATATGAATCTTTCAGGCTCCAGGAAAGACTCGGTATCAAATGGAACGGATGGACCGGTAAATATTTTTCTTCACTCGATACCGCTTCCAAAGGCAATGAAGGATTCCCACTCTGGATGACAGCTATGTACCGGAAACAATATAAAGAACCCTGGCAATTTAAAAATTCCGGCGTGGTACTCCTGAAAGACAGGAGCATCATTGTACTCGAAGAAGGTACTATGCTTAAAAGCGCAATTCCACATATTTTAAGCGATTCACTTTATGTTCAGAAATGGGGCCTTGCTCCGTCAGTAACCTTTGATATGTGGTTCGATATCATTGAACCACTTCAGAATACCGTTATCTCAAAATTCAGGCTCGAAACCACACCTGAGGCTGATACTCTCCTTGCTAAGTTCAACCTTACCAATGAGTTCCCGGCTGTCGTGATGGACCCCACCAGCCAGAGAACATACTATTTCTCCGGAGACTTCTGCCATTTAAACATTCCATTCTGGACATCCAGATTCGTTGGAGTTGATAAAATGAAAGTGCTCCTCTATTCTGCAAAAAATGTAGAGGATACCAGGAGGTTCTTCTGGCTCTACTATAAACCGCTGATAGAAGGAATTTTTGGAGACTATTATTCAACTTTAAAAGAATAATTGCCTGTAGTTTGTTACTCTTGTCGGAATACTCTTCCTGTGTTAAAGGATGACAGGTTTATCTTGCTAAACAATTCATTTGTAGTGTTGTTATCATCATGTAGCATCCTGATTGCATTGGCTGGTACATCTTTATTTTAACTGAAAGATGAGATTATCGATTATCCAGACTGATATATCATGGGAAGATAAATCCCGGAATTTTGCAAAGTATCAGCAACTGCTTTCTGGTATTAAAGACCCTGATATAATAGTCCTTCCTGAAATGTTCTCTACGGGTTTCACTGCCAACTCAGCTGATCTGAGCGAACCTGTTCATGGCGAAACTCTCGACTGGATGATCAGCATCTCCGAAAAGACCAGCGCTGGAATCTGCGGAAGCTATATTGTAAAATCAGGTGGAAATTTTTTCAACAGATGGGTATTTGTCTCACCTGAAAAGAAATACCGGAAATACGATAAAAGACACCTCTTTAATATGAATGACGTGGAAACCTGTTTCACTCCTGGTACAAAACGACTGGTTTTCAGGTTCAGGGGATTCCGCATCTGTCCGAACATCTGTTATGACCTCAGGTTCCCTGTGTGGAGCAGGAACAGAGACGATTACGATATCCTTATTAACTCAGCAAACTGGCCCGCGGCTCGCCACGATGTGTGGAAGACCCTCCTTAAAGCCAGGGCAATAGAGAACATGAGCTATGTGGCAGGAGCGAACCGCATTGGTGTGGATGGAGCCGGAATTAAATACTCAGGTGAATCTATGATATTCGGCCCGAAAGGAGAGGAACTTGCAAATGCCGGCAGGAATAAAGAATGTATATTAACTGCCGACCTGTCACTTAACGATCTGAAGGAGTTTCGGAAAAAATTCCCAGCCCAAAAGGACGCTGATGATTTTACAATTCATACTTAAGAAAACTACCTGTATCCTCCTCAGGATTCTTTCTATTAAAATAAATCTCTTTGCCCTTCAACATTATAATTTTAACTTTCTCCTTTCTCACTTCACCTTTCTCCTTTCTCCTTTCTCCTTTCTCCTTTCACCTTTCGCCTTTCGCCTTTCACCTTTTACCTTTTACCTTTAAGGCCCCATACAATATTTCCACCGGATGTAACGCCTTCTTGCCGGTTCCATCCTTTATATGATGCCTGCAGCTGGTTCCGGGAGCAGCAACGATCGTTTCTGTTGCGGCGGCTCTTATCTCAGGGAAAAGGATCATTTCCCCGATTTTATTAGATAGCTCAAAATGTTCCTTTTCATACCCGAAGGAACCTGCCATCCCGCAGCACCCGGAAGGGATTTCCCTGACTTTGAATCCGGCTGGTATTGACAGTGCCTCTATTGAACTCGCAGATGAAATTATAGCTTTCTGCTGGCAGTGCCCATGCAGAAGAATATCCGTTTTAGTCTCTGCGAATACCGTCCTGTCAATATTTCCTGACCTGTATTCGTTGGTAATGAATTCATCTATGAGCCAGGAATTTGCGGCAATCTTATCAGCAGCTTTCTTCAGGTCAGGTCCTGCCAGCTCCGGGTACTCGTCCCGGAAGCCAAGGATGGCTGAAGGTTCTATGCCTATAAGTGGCGTATTCTCATTAATGACCTTTGAAAGTTTCTCAATATTTTTCCTGATAACCCGCCTGGCTTTTCTTACCATCCCCTTCGATATAAATGTCCTGGCACTTTCATTATGATCTGTCGTCATTACTTTATATCCCAGGGAAGTCAGCAACTTTATTGCTGCAATACCGGTTGATGTATCATTATAATTTGTGAACTCATCAATAAAAAGGTATACAGTTCTTTTTGGTTCAGCAGGGTTTATAGTATCCAGGTTATTTTTAATCCAGTTCCGCAGGGTCACCTTATATAATAATGGTATTGTCCGTTTAGAGGCAAAACCAGTGATCGTTTTAAATGCCGATGAGAACAACTTATTGCTGACAAAGAAATTGAAGATGGATGGTGCTATAGAACCTATCCTGTTTATTGTCGAAATATAGGCAATGAGCAATGTTCTTATTGGTATACCGTGCCTGTCGTACCAGTGCTGCAGAAATTCCGATTTAAGTTTGGCTATATCTACACCCGACGGGCATTCTGCCTTGCAGCCCTTGCAGCCAATGCAGAGATCCAGCACATCATATATCTCCCTGTGATCCCAGGGATTATTCTTATCCACGCTCAGGAATTCCCGGAGTATGTTTGCCCTTGCCCTTGTGCACAGTTGCTCATCACCTGTTGCCATGAAGGTGGGACACATCGTTCCTCCAATGACCATCGATTTCCTGCAATCACCTGATCCGTTGCATTTTTCAGCAGCCCTGATGATACCGTCTGATGATGAGAAATCATATATAGTCTCAATTTCAGGTGTTTCCCATCCAGGTACATACCTGAGACTCGAATTCATCAAAGGAGTATCGGTTATCTTACCCGGATTTAAGATATTGTCAGGATCCCAGGTCTTTTTTATTTCTTTAAGCAGGTTAAAGTTCTTTTCACCGAGTATCAATGGTATAAATTCACCTCTCAGCCTTCCGTCGCCATGTTCACCGCTCAATGATCCCCTGTATTTCTTAACAAGAAGTGCAGTTTCGAGGCCGATTGTCCTGAAAAGTTCAACATCGCCAGGATCTTTAAGATTCAGTACAGGCCTTATGTGAAGCTCCCCTGTACCTATGTGGGCATGGTAAACAACCTCTTTGCCATATTTTGACAGCATTTTTTCAAAGTCGGCAATGTAATCCGGCATCTGGCTGACATTGATGGCAGTATCCTCAATCAGTGAGACAGGCTTGGGATCACCTTTCATATTGGCAAGCACTCCGAGTCCTGCTTTACGAAGATCCCAGACTCTTGAAATATCTTTCCCGCGGACTATAGGAAATGCGTAACCATAACCTGCAGATTTCAGGTCGTTTATCATCACTTTAATTACTTCCTCAAGCTCCTGCGGATCTTCTTTTGCAAATTCAACAATAACAATTGAAGCAGGTTCTCCTTCCAGGAAAAACCTGTTTCTTTTCTGGCTTAGATTATCCTCTGTAAGCTTAAGTATTCTGTCATCCATCATTTCGACGGCACAGGGCTTATACTTAAGTGCAACCAGGTTGGCAAGGAAGGCATCGTTCCTCTTTTCAAGATGAATACACACCAGCGCTTTATTTGCAGGAGGAAGTTTAACAAGGTTGAGTTTTATCTCCGTGGCAACAGCCAGTGTACCTTCAGACCCGGCAACCAGGTTGCAGAAGTTGAACTTCCTGATGCTCGATTCCTCAAAAATTTCTGTGTTGGCTAGCAGATCCAGCGCATACCCTGTATTTCTCCTTGGTATCGCCGGGTCGGGAAATCCATTCCTGATTTCAGCACGGTTTGCTTCAACCGACAGTATCTCCCTGGCCTTCCTGTAAAGATCCCCTTCAAGGCCGGCAGTTTCACATTTATTTTTGAATTCATCCCTGGTAACATCCCTGAAAACCGCTTCACTGCCATCGCTCAGGAGTGCCCTGAGCTCTTTCAGATGATCTCTTGTTGATCCGTATATAATTGAATGTGAGCCACATGCATTATTCCCAACCATCCCGCCAATATTGCACCTGTTCGACGTTGATGTTTCTGGACCAAAGAAGAGACCGTATTTTTTCAGATAAAGATTAAGTTCGTCGAGTACTACACCAGGTTCCACAACTACCCATTTCTCCTCCTTATTCACCTCAATGATCTTATTCATATACCTTGATATATCCACGATTATCCCGGAGGTTACAACCTGTCCTGCAAGAGATGTGCCTGCAGCCCTGATTGTTATGCCTCTTTTTTCATTCCTGGCAAAGGAAATGACCTTTTTAATATCGCTGGCGTTACGGGGCCAGAAAACTGCTGTTGGCTCTTCCCTGTAGGCCGATGCATCAGTTGAATAGATTGTCCTGGTTATCCTGTCGTACTTCAGATCTCCTTCGAGAGTTGCTGCAAGTGCATCAAGACGTGAGTAAAAATTGTCTGTTTCCATAATTTATCGATCCGCTAATTTAGAAAAAAATCAATCTTAACTACTCCTCCATTGAATTGGAAGGTGATCTTATGATATTGCCGGGAGTACTTTCCTCCTTAGAATTCCAGTGATATAAGTTTCATTTTCACCGGGACAAAACCTTATTCCTGGTTGTCATTTGACTGTCTGAAAAAAATGAAAAACTTTTCCTAATCATGATTTTACCGGTTGTTTAATCGAACTTTTTTTTCGTACATTTAGAAAATTATTTCGAACAATTTAAATTACTGATATACAATGGAATTACTGGATAGTATAAAACAAAATGCAAGAAAGCATAACAAGAGGATCGTACTGCCTGAGGGTTACGAGGAAAGGACTGTCAGAGCAGCAGATATTGCAATTGAAGAAGGATTGGCACAGGTTATATTACTCGGCGATCCGGCAGAAATACTGGCTCATGGAGAGAAGCTGGGATTAAAGAACCTTTCTAAAGCTACTCTGGTGGATCCCAAATCTCATCCGATGAAGCAGCACTACATCAACATGATGGTTGAACTCCGCAAAAGCAAGGGAATGACAGCTGAAGAGGCTTCAAAGCTGATAGAGGATCCTCTTTACCTTGGTGTGCTTATGATCAAGAACGGAGATGCCGACGGCGAGGTTTCAGGAGCCGATCATGCAACAGGCGATGTTTTAAGACCTGCTTTCCATTATGTCAAGACTGCTCCCGGAATTTCAGTGGTATCGGGTGCATTCATTATGATACTCCAGGACAAAAGCTTTGGGGAGAACGGTATCCTTGTCTTTGCTGACAGCGCTGTTCACCCGAATCCCGATGAAAAACAACTTGCTGAGATAGCTGTTGCCTCTGCCCGCACTGCAAGGGCGATCTGCGGTTTTGAACCGAAGGTGGCTCTGCTGAGCTTTTCAACTAAAGGAAGTGCAAAACATGAAATGGTTGACAAGGTGATCAAAGCAGCTGAAATTGCAAAACAGATGGCCCCTGAACTTATGATAGAAGGAGAGCTACAGGGCGATGCTGCTCTTGTTGAATCTATTGGCCAGAAAAAAGCCCCTGGAAGTAAAATTGCAGGTAAAGCAAACGTACTTATTTTCCCCGACCTCAACTGCGGAAATATCGCATATAAGCTGGTTCAGCGCCTTGCACATGCTGAAGCGATCGGACCGGTCTTACAGGGTATGGCCGCACCTATAAACGACCTCTCCCGGGGATGCTCGGTAAATGATATTGTAAGTATGATAGCAATAACAGCAAACCAGGCTGCAGGCAATAAAAAATAGTTAAGAATTAAATAACCAACGGCAATAATGATAGTTCTAGTTTTAAACTGCGGAAGTTCTTCTATCAAGTATCAGGTATTCAATATGTCAGATGGATCTGAAATGCTTGCAAAAGGGCTGCTTGAACGTATTGGATTAAATGAAAGTATTCTGACCCACAAGCCTACCGGCGGAGAACCTTATAAGCTCATTACTGATATTCCCGACCATACAACAGGTATAAATATGGTTATGGAAGTTCTCTGCGATCCGGAGCATGGTGTAATTAAAAATGTAAATGAGATAAAAGCCGTTGGACACAGGGTGGTTAACGGGGGTGAAGCCTATAAGGAAAGTGTGCTTATCGATAATGATGTGAAGAAAACAATTGAACAGTGCATCGAACTGGCTCCTCTTCATAACCCTGCCAACCTGAAAGGTATACTCTCTGTTGAGAAGCTTATTCCGGGTGTGCCTCAGGTTGCTGTCTTTGATACATCATTCCATCAAACAATGCCTGATTACGCCTACATGTATGCTATTCCCTACGAGTACTACGATAAATATAAGATCAGGAAGTACGGATATCATGGTACAAGCCACAAATTTGTAGCATATAAAGCTGCCAGGCTCCTGGGCAAGGATATTAAGGACCTTAAAATTATTACCTGTCACCTTGGTAACGGTGCATCCATAACAGCTGTCAATAAAGGCCTTTCAATAGATACTTCAATGGGCTTTACACCCACCGACGGGTTGATCATGGGTACCCGTACAGGCGAAGTGGATCCCGGGGTATTGGTATATATTGCTGATAAAGAACATCTTAACGTCACCGGCGTTGCCAATATGATCAATAAGAAGAGCGGCGTCTTCGGCATCTCACAGATATCATCCGATATGCGCGACCTTGAGACTGCTGCCAATGCGGGCAATAAAAAAGCCATCCTGGCGCTTCAGATGTATGCTTACAAGGCTAAAAAATTCATCGGCTCTTACATTGCAGCCCTGAATGGAGTTGACGTACTGATATTTACAGGAGGAATTGGTGAGAATGATTATAATATGAGGAAAATGATATGCTCTGATATGGAAGGGCTTGGGATCATTTTCGATGAAGAAATAAATCATGGATGTAAAGGATCTGATCTGATAATATCCAGACCGGAATCTAAAATAACAGTGATGTCAGTCACAACTGATGAAGAATTTGTGATAGCATCCGACACTCGCCAGATAGTTGAGAAGAAAGGATTTTAGTATTAACCTAATCTTTGTGTAAATGGTACTTAAAAGCCTCTCAGACCTTAAAACAATAGTTGCCGGTGGTCCCATGAGAAAGCTTATCCTTGCGGCTGCACAGGATCAGCATTCTCTTGGAGCAGTTGTACGTGCCTGGAAAGATAATATTATCGAGCCTATACTTATAGGCGACAAAGAAAGTATTCAGAACATCTGCGCAACCAATAATTATGATATCGACGGGGTCAGGATCATCCATGAACCGGATATGGAAATGGCTGTTGAAATGTCGGTTAAGATGGTCAATAATAAGCAGGCCGATGTACTTATGAAAGGCAAGATTGGTACTTCAACACTACTCAAACATGTTCTGAATAAGGAGTGGGGATTAAGAACAGGTAACCTGTTATCACATTTTGCCCTTTTCGAGGTTGAGACATATCATAAGGTCATCGCTGTTACGGATGTTGCTATGAACATAGCACCAAATCTCAAAGACAAGATATCCATCATCAACAATTCTGTGGCCTGCCTGGTCAAACTTGGGTATGTAATGCCCAAAGTAGCCGTGCTGGGTGCTGTCGAAATGGTTAACGAAAGTATGGAAGCCACTCTTGATGCTGCCCTTCTTTCGAAGATGAACCAGCGCGACCAGATAAGGAACTGTATCATTGACGGACCATTGGCTTTCGATAATGCAGTAAGCCTGGAAAGCGCACAGCATAAGGGTATCAGAAGTGAAGTTGCGGGAGATACCGACCTGCTGCTGATGCCCGATATTGAAGTAGGTAACGTTCTTTATAAATCGCTTGTCTTTTTTGCCAGGGCAAAAGTTGCCGCTGTAATTCTTGGAGCACGCGTACCAATTGTACTGACTTCCAGGTCAGATTCCGAACAGGCAAAATACGACAGTATACTTCTGTCTGCAGCAGCCAGTAAATAATACTACTATGATCCGGTCCCTCGATCAGATGGTAGAGAAAGTGATTTCCCTGAAGAGGAAACAGAGGATCGCTGTTGCCTGGGCCCAGGATCCAAATACTATCTGTGCTATTTATAGTGCTGTAAATAAGGGTTTTGCTGATGCAATCATGATTGGCGATCCGCAATCAATAAAAAAAGTCTGTTCTGAAAATAATATTGACCATTCTCTTTTTAATATACTGGAGTCAAAGGACGATTCAGATGCAGCAATTGCAGCTGTCAGCCTCGTAAAATCAGGAGAGGCTGATATTGTCATGAAAGGCCTGGTAGGAACTGATAAATTCCTGAAAGCTGTCATGGACAAGGAAATAGGTATCATGCTGCCCGGAGCTACACTCTCATATGTCGGCGCCCTGGAGATCCCTGCATACCATAAGCTGCTCTTTGTTACAGACACTGCAGTGATCCCGTTTCCTGATCTGGACCAGAAAACAGCAATGGCTGACTATGCACTTGATATGGCCCGGAAATTCGGTATAAGGGAACCACGTATTGCCCTGATCAGTGCATCCGAAAAAATGAGCCGCCATTTTCCGAGTATGGCTGACTATGCCGAGATGTGCAGGATGTCGCGGGAAGGAAGATTCGGCGAATGTATTATGGACGGCCCTCTTGACCTGTTTCTTGCATGCGACCAGGAAAGCGTAAAGATCAAAGGTGTGGAAACTCCGGTAAACGGAGATGCTGATATACTTCTTTTCCCTTCACTTGAATCGTGCAACCCTTTTTATAAGGCCTTGATGCTCTTTGCCAAAGGTGAGATTGCAGGACTAATAAGGGGAACAAGCAAACCTGTTGTTTTAATGTCACGAAGCGAGAGCGAGAAATCAAAATTCTATTGTATAGCTCTATCATGTTTAATGGCACAAGCCTGATAATGATTATTTTATGAGCCTGAACCTGAAATTCACGCAGACGGCAAGTACGCCGAAACGACTGATCCTGGTAATTAATCCCGGATCAACTTCTACAAAATTTGCCCTCTATGAAGAGAGTACATCTTTGTTTGAATTAACTCTTGCTCATACAGCTGAAGAACTTGCAGGTTATGATAAAATAACCGACCAGTTCCATTTCAGGAGGGATCTTATAGTATGGGAACTTGCCTATCGTAAAACTGACCTCTCACGCATTGCTGCAGTTGTTGGCAGGGGAGGACTTGTAAAGCCCATTGAATCAGGTATATATGAAGTTAATGAAAAGATGATTGAAGACCTCAGGACAGGTTTGCTGGGGCAGCATGCCAGTAACCTAGGAGGTCTGATCGCCCACGATATAGCTGTCACATTACCAAATGCAAAGGCTTATATTGTTGATCCTGTTGTTGTTGATGAGCTTCAACCTGTAGCCAGGCTCTCAGGTCATCCGGAGATTGAAAGGATATCAATTTTCCATGCCCTGAACCAGAAAGCTGTTGCCAGGCTTTATGCCTCTTCTGTAAACAGGAAATATGAAGATCTCAACCTTATTGTTGCCCACCTTGGCGGGGGAATCAGTGTAGGTGCACACCGCAGGGGAAAGGTGGTCGATGTCAACAATGCACTGCATGGCGACGGTCCTTTCTCACCGGAACGGTCAGGGGGCTTGCCTTCGGGACAGTTGACAGATATCTGCTTCAGCGGAAAATATACGCATGCTGAGGTTAAAGCAATGATCACCGGAAAGGGAGGTATGGTCGCATACCTCGGTACAAACAGCTTCAAAGACGTTTGCAGGATGTCTGAAAATGGAGACCAGAAAGCTGCCCTCGTAATTGAAGCTGCAGCTTACCAGGTAAGTAAGGAAATAGGAGCTATGGCAGCTGTATTAAGCGGCAAAGTCGACGCCGTGTTACTTACAGGTGGTCTTGCCTACCAGGGTTCCTTTATATCAACTATAAAATCAATGATAAGCTTCATTGCCCCGGTTTCAGTATATCCCGGGGAGGACGAAATTAAATCCCTGGCTTATAATGGCTTGCTGGCACTGGATGGTAAAATAGGAATTAAAATATATTCCTGATTTAACGCTGTTCAATCCCGCAAAGTGAAACCTTATTCTATTTATACAGGTAACTTATGCTGATGATTTAGGGATTCCCGGCTGCAACAGGAATGACCCTGCCATTGAACAACCTTCCGGCATTTTCTGCAAAATCAATGATGAATTGTGCCATCTCCCTTGGTTTTACCGGTGCTGTAAAACCGGGGAAAGCTTCTTTAAACATCTCAGTATCAACGGCTCCCAGTGCAAGACAATTTACAGAAATACCGGAATCACTGAATTCGACGGCAAGGCACTCTGACAGGCAGGCTATAGCAGCTTTTGAAGCACTGTAATAGGAGAGTCCTCTGAATTTAGAACTACCCTGGTAACCTCCCATGCTCGAGATGTTGACGATATGAGCTCCCGGCTTCATCATCGGCTGAAGTGTTCTTATCATTGATGCCGGACCGAAGAAATTTGTCTGCATCATCTCCCTGGCCTTCTCTTCAGAAAAATTATTAAAATCTTCGGATGTCAGGCTGCCAGCTGTATTTATAAGGATATCAACATTTTTCATTATTTTAGTAACTGTTCTGGCAAACTGGTTGCGATAACTGGCAAAGTCTGACAGGTCGATTCGGACTGATGTAATATTACCGTTCACTGCACCGGCACTGAGTTGTTTAAGTATTTTGGTGCTCCTTCCTGTAACCAGTATCTTATTCCTTTTATTCCTGGCGAGCAGCATGACAATCTCCTTGCCTATTCCCTTTGTTCCTCCGTTTACGATGATATTCATTTTAGCAGCAGTTATATTAAAAAGAAGGATTTTTCGTTTATTTGTATCACCGCATCAAAGTTAAAAAAATGTTGAAACGTAATTCACACTCAATAAACTTCATTTACCGTAATCCCCGGTCCATTATATTATTACTGGTCATCCTTTCTGTTTCAGTTCAGGATATTGACGCTCAGAGGAAGAAAAGCGATACACCGCCCCTGAAGGAAAGGTTGTTCTATGGAACAGGAATCGGAGGCCTCCAGTTTGGGACGATTACCGATATAGATATCTCACCGGTAGTTGGTTTATGGCTTCTGCCGCGACTGAATATAGCGGTAGGACCTAAATATGAGTACTATAAATATAGAAGCCAGGTCGCGAACTTCTACGGAGGCAGGATTTATACAGAGTTCGTTGTTCTGCAGGATCTGGATAACCTGGTCCCGATTGGTGTTCATCTTGGATTTTTCCTTCATGCTGAGGATGAGTTTTTTCAGCTTGACAATACTGAGGACCGGGCTAACTGGGAAAGCGATTTTATCAATACACCAATGCTTGGCTTTGGAATAAGCCAGCCACTGGGACAGAAGTCATCTATGAACTTCTCGGTGTTATGGCCCCTGAAAAATTACTATAACCTTTATTCAGAACCTGAATTCAGGGTCAGTTTTACCTTTTAACAAATTTATCGTGACTAAAGTCTGAGTGCCCTGGGTACTTAAAGGACCTTGGAACTTAGGCTGCCTGGATTTGACAACCGGATTAGAAACCTCTATCTAAACTTCAGCCCGGTTTAAACTTCCTCAGTATTCAATATTTCAGTTAAAAGGGCAGGAGTAAGGCAAATATTCGTTTTTAAACCTGTTTTTGGTTTTTAATGGATTTCAGAGTGCAGATTTTTTCTGAGGATTACACTTTACATCTGTAATTACAATTGTAAACTACATTAAATATGTAAATATTTACAGATATAATTGATAAATTTACTGTTGTATCATTACAGGTATAAACAAATCTATAAAAATTGAATAAATCTTATAAAGCAAATAAAATCAGCATATTATTGAATATTATTTAATGCTTGCAGGGAGTATTCTGCCCCTTATATCGTGGCAATTGATATATATATTTTAGAAATAGTATATAAAGCATTATATATCAGTAATATATATAACTAAACTTAAGTTATGATTTAGATAAATGTCTTTTATAAAGATCAAGTAATCAGATATATATGTTTTACATAAATTTAGAGCAGATTACAATATTGACTGCCATATACACATGTCACTTAATAAATATACAGATGTAATTGTTTTTATAATTACATTTGTAATTGTAATATTTCTGACATGAAAGAAAGGATTTTACAGTTTTTAAAAGCAGAGAATAAATCCTCAGCTCAGTTTGCTGAAGAAATTGGTGTACAACCTTCAGGAATTTCTCATATACTTTCAGGAAGGAATAAACCAAGCCTGGATTTTGTAATTAAAATGCTGGAGAAATACAGGTTCCTTTCTGTGGAATGGTTATTATTTGGTAAAGGAGACATGTATCGTGACACTGGTATGCAAAATCTTTTCAGGCAAGCTGATGATTCTCTGCCTTCAGCACTCGATAAAACGGAGATACCATTACAGGATACAGTCAGAATCAAGGCTGGTAATAATTTGCAACCTTCAGTAAACGACGATGATAAGCCTCTCCTTGAGAGAATTGTCTGGTTTTTCAATGACGGATCATTCAGGGAATATTCTCCCGGCAAGTAATCCTGTTTTTCATTACTGACATTTCTTAAAATTAACTATTAAGGCTATATTTGTGTCAAATATATTCTGAATGACAAAGCGTATTGAGAGTCTTAAAGTACTTGAAAATAAGCGTCTTAATAGTGAATATTTTATTCTTGAGCTCTCTTCCGGGGAAAAACTCCCGGAAATGAAACCAGGACAGTTTGCCCAGGTCAGGGTCGACGGAAGTCCCGGAACATTCCTCAGAAGACCAATATCGATCCACGATATTAATTCAGAAAAAAATTCACTTAAACTACTTATCCAGGTTGCAGGTAAAGGAACTCAAACCCTGTCAGGGTTAAAAGCCGGTGATCCTCTCGACATAATTTACCCTCTTGGGAATTCGTTCAGCATGCCGGAGCCAGGTCAGAAGATTCTTCTGGCTGGTGGCGGATGTGGCATTGCCCCACTGCTATTTTTAGGTAAATATCTGAAAGACAGTGGATTCTTGCAGGACATACTTCTCGGTTTCAGGAACCGGGACCGTATTATTGAATATGAGGAATACACGGCTGTCGGAAAGGTCTTTCTTACAACTGAAGACGGTTCGGAAGGTGAAAAAGGTTACATTACCGATCACCCAATGCTGAAAGCTGCTGATTATGATATAGTGTATTGCTGCGGACCGGATCCGATGATGAAAGCAGTTACTGCTTATTGCAGAAAAAAGAATATAGAATGTGAAGTTTCGTTGGAAAATCTCATGGGATGCGGTATCGGCGCTTGCCTGTGCTGCATCGTTGACACAGTCAGGGGCAATCTCTGCACTTGCACGGAGGGTCCTGTATTCAATACAAAAGTATTAAAATGGTAAACCTGGATATTTCAATAGGAGACCTGCGCTTTAAAAACCCGGTGCTTACAGCCTCCGGGACATTCGGAAATGGATCGGAGTTTGACGATTTCTTCGATGTATCGAGGCTCGGCGGCATTATCCTGAAGGGAACTACACTTGAAAACAGGGAGGGAAATCCATACCCCAGGATGGCTGAAACTGCCTCCGGAATGCTGAATGCCGTTGGCCTTCAGAATAAGGGAATTGACTATTTTGAAAAGACTATTTATCCAAAGGTCTCTTCTTATTCAACAAATATAATTGCAAACATAAATGGTAGTTATATAGATGATTATGTGGCACTTGCTGAAAGGATCAATAAGCTTGATAAAATAGCGGCAATTGAACTGAACATATCATGCCCGAATGTAAAAATGGGAGGTATGGCCTTCGGCACTAACCTGGCTTCTGCCCGCGAAGCCACCAGGGAGGTTCGCAAAGTCTATTCGAAAAAACTCATAGTAAAGCTGTCTCCCAACGTCACGAACATTGTCGAATTTGCCAAGGCAGTGGAGGAGGAGGGTGCCGACTCTGTCTCCCTGATCAATACACTGCTCGGGATGGCGGTCGACACAAGGAAAATGAAACCTTCACTCTCCACAATAACCGGTGGATTATCTGGTCCTGCAATAAAACCTGTGGCCCTGAGAATGGTTTGGCAGGTTGCCAATGCGGTAAGAATTCCGGTAATAGGCATTGGTGGCATAATGACTGCGGAGGATGCTATTGAGTTTTTGGTGGCAGGAGCCACAGCGATACAGGTTGGTACCGCTTCATTCATCGACCCTATGGCCTCGGTAAAGATACTGGAGGGTATAGAGAAATACCTTATGAAAAAAGGATTTTCTGATGTGAAAGAAATAACGGGCTATATCAACCGTAAGGATAAGTAATCAATTTGTTAATCAAGATAATTATATATATCTTTTGCTAGGTTTTAACAACAGAATAACTCAATATTTAAAGTTGATCCAAGATGGCTGAAAATCTATTAATTGACGACCTTGACAGGAAAATCCTTGATATAATTACTAAGAATGCAAGAATACCATACCTGGAAGTGGCAAGGGATTGTGGTGTATCAGGTGCTGCCATACACCAGAGGGTACAGAGGCTTATCAAGATAGGCGTTATCAAAGGATCGGAATTCAAAGTCGATCCTGTGCTGGTAGGATTTCATACCTGCGCATATATTGGAATATTCCTTGAACACCCCGGCCATTTCCGCGATGTCGTCAAGAGATTCAGGGAAATACCTGAGATCATAGAGTGCCATTATACAACGGGAAACTATTCTTTGTTTATCAAAGTCTATACAAAAAATAACGAACACCTCAAGGATATCCTTACAGAAAAAATACAGAACATCCCCGGTATTGTGAGGACCGAAACCCTTATTTCCCTCGAGGAGTCAATAAACAGGCAGATCCCGGTGCTGTCAAAATAGACTGGCAGACTAAATACTTAAGATATTCTTTCACGATTCTGACTTAACAAGTATTATCTGTTCCCTGTCTTTCATTGCAGCCTTATTCAATAACTCCCTGAATTCATTAAATTTTCCGACAGTAATCACTCCTTTATTGACTTCAAACCGTCTTTTACAGGTAAGCTTGTCATTAATCAAACTAAGATTGTAAACATACTTTACCAGGCTATTTTCAAGGATGACATTCTCAGGAATATGTTCTATTTTATATCCTGTGGGAAGATAGTAGGATATTGAATCTTTGATTATTTCAGATTCTTCGATCTCAAGTAACTGTGGAAAATCCTGTATGAACGGGAGCTTTCTGATTGCCGGTGTGAAATATATCTTTTTTCCAAGCACTATTGCGAAATCGTTGATTGTTAATGTATTGGAGAAAATAGCAGTTGGTTTTTCATATTTATCCTCAGAGTATTTTACTGCTGTAACAGCTATCGATGAAAATCTCATGGTAGAGCTAACATAGCGCTTCAGTTCTGCCTCTGATTGCATCCCATAAAGTCCGCTGGCATTTCCATAATTATATCCGGAATATCTATTGTTTATTGTCCCCGATGCAGTACCTAGTGTTGTCATAAACATAAGACCAGTCTTTTCATCAATATTCTCCTTTTTGGGGAATGAAGGTGTTTTGACAATTTTACCACCCTCTTCCGTAATAAGCAGAACAAACCTGTCATCTGTGAAATCACCGAGGTAATTGAATGGAAGCGTTTGATTAGTGCATTCAAGCCATACAGTATCCTTTTCTATTGGCACACATAGAATAATATGATTAAATTGGTTGCTAACAAAATTTCTATAAACAGTTCCGTCATCACCTGACCTTACCAGAGTATAGTACGACTTAATCCCTGCCACCTTAAGTAACGCCATCGTGTAATTTACAAGTGCTTTGCAATCACCGAAACCATTCTCAGAAACAGATTTGGCTTCAGCCGGTTGCAGTCCTCCTATGCCAATTTGTATTGATACATATCGTGTCTTTGACTGCATGTACTCATATATCTGCTTTGTTTTTTGGCGCAAATCAGTTGTTTTTGCAGTTAGCTGTTTAACTGCTTCAATTTCAGCTTCAGGCAACTGATCCCGTCCGCTGTTGAGGTTATAGATCCATTCACCCAGCGATTTCCACGACTTCATAGATCCTTTCATTGCCCCATATTCAAAATCTAGAGGGGCCGCATATACAAATGGATGACGGTATACTGCCGGAACTGATATATCCTGCCTGAAGGCTACCGGGATATTCTCCTCCTGCCATGTATAAGTTGTGAAGTCTTCTGTAACAATAGAATCGACAGGATTACTAGTATTCTTGGTGAAGTACCTTAGCTTCATATTATGCGGAACCACAAACTGTATACCTGATTTTTCTACTGAAGTTTCCGGATTTGAGTGAAAGCTCCATGCGGGATAACTTAAGAGACTCGTATACTCCTTTTCATATTCATACTCGATCGTATAAGGATATCTGTAAATAGGGAAATAGAGTGTCTTTACCCTGTCGTCTGAATAGAAGGATCCGCCGGAAATAGCACTCTCATCGAAAACATCAGACAGACCAAGGGTTTTGATAATTTCTCCTTTTTCATCATAAATTGTGCCTTTAATATTCCTGACCTTCGAGTTTTTATTATAATTGATACTAACATACCTGTAAGGCTTAGATTCATCGTTTAGTAAGGTTATTGCACATTTATATTTTTCCGTCGCATTACCAGGTTTGTAAATGGTATAAAGGCATTGCTCAGTCCTGATGACTGCATCAGCTCTTTTTCTGAGGTTATCTGGTATTGAGTCGAAAGCAAAAGTCTGGGAGTAAGCCTGCATGATAACCATCATGAGACAAATTGAGAGGATTAACTTCTTCATTTACAAATTTTTATCTGATTTACGAAAAACTACCGGCTCGGATTGTTTCTTAAGAAACTCAGTATAAAAATCCTGAAGATTTTTGTACTCGGCAACCTGGAAAATTGTCTTATTTATGGTAAAGCTGCTTTTAATTTCCAGAATCCCCCCGGACACTTCTGTGCTGAATTCAAACTTACCATCATTTTTTCCCAGAATTTTAGAAGTATCCCATGGTTTTTCTTCAACAATATAACCTTCCGGAATTTTGACAGTAATACGATAATTCTCAAAGGTAGGACAACCGAAGTCGACCGGGTAATTGCGCTCCTGTGAATAAAAAGGACTCTTTTTACCTTTATCAGCAAAGCCCGGGAAAAAAATGATACCATTTCCCGCAACCTGAGTCCCTGTTACTGTCTTAAAACCAAACTTGACCTTTATATCTGCATTCGGATCATCTGTGTTTTCGATTCCAAATCCTGTGAAATCGAAATCCGAATATAATGATCTGACAATATCTGAGTAGCCTTCCTCGCTTTCGATCTTAATTAGTTTCCTGATGTTAAGGGAGGGGTAACCCGAATATATATTTTCAGCACTTCCTTCTATTTTCCCTGTTTTGTCAATTGCAACTTTTAGGAAAGTTGATGTGGAATAAGCTTCCTTATTCTCGAGCCTAACAAACTTCGAATCTTTTTCACTTATAAGACGGCCAGTGCCGTTAAGGCATTCGAAAGGAAGTACATTAAAAGGCCGCAACGGGTCAGTAGCATCGACGAGATAATTAACGCTGTCTATCGTTACATACGCTACAAGGTAATTAAATTGCTGGATCATAGCTGAAAACTCATTGATGCTGCCATTCGATCGAGTGCTGAGGATGACAGGATCAGCCTTTATTTTTAAAGCCCTCAGCATACATATCAGTATCATGTTAATATCGGCTGAATTCCCTTTTCCCTTGTTATAAACTGACTTAAGAGAGCCTGAAGAAGTAAAATCTTCCACAGTGTTCCATAAAATCTTTGAGGATATATGCTTATGAATCTTCTGAAGCTTTAAGAGGTCATTTGAAATGCCTGCAGTTAGATCTTCCGCAATATTTTTAAAATTTGATTTAAGCGCATCACCGAAATCTTCCCTTCCAAGAAGCTTATTAGTCAGGGTTGCATATGTAGGAGTGATCTCCTGTAATGACTGATTAGGAATATTGACTTTGGCCAGCTCAAATGTAATCTTTGTAAGATGCTCTCCTATGCTTTTAATATATGGCTCAATCCTGAAAGCTGGTACATTCTCCGCATAATACATATTATTGAAGACTTTCACCCTTTCACTGAAAAAATTAGATTCGGAGGTTTTAACTGATGATCTGACAAATTGTGTTGAACCAGAAATTATATTTTTATAGATAAAATACTCAGGATACGAAACACTTATAGAACTGAAAACAACTGGAATCTCAGATTGAAACACCCACGGAACAAGCACAAGGTAAGAGTACCCTTTAAGCATTATTTTGTAGGAGTATTCAATTACTGATCCCTCATGAACATCAGTAAAGCTGAACTTTAGGGTACGGCTGTTTTTGGTTGTCTTATCAACAATAAAATTCTCTTTAGGGATTGTGGTTTCGATTTTTTCACCGTTACGCGTGTTAAATGTTGAAGCACGGTATCCCTCCATAATATCATCTGTTGAATAGGGGATCTCAATATTTGCATAGTCGAACCCGTTGCTGTTGACGATCTTTATCCTTACATCCCTCTCGAGTTCGATATAGAATTCGTTCGCATAATTAAGTGAAGCTATTCCGATATCAGAAATGATTATGGCATCTGCCCCAGGATCAGGCTTGTATGGTCTGTTGGAAAGTTCATCACCTTTAATATCACCAAATGGCAGGAAGAACTTTTGTGAATCAATTTTTGCTGAAATCAAACTCAGGAAGAATAAAAGGAAGAGCTGTATCTTAAGTTTTGTCATAATATTGTATTTCAAGACATTATTTAGAATAATTCAGATCGAATTCATAAAAATCAGTTAATTGGGTTGAGCCACTAACCCCATAACCAATATATACCTTATTGTTTAATATAAGTGAAACAGCAGAATGCCTGGGTATTGGAATGTTTCCAACTAAATTCCATGAATCCGTCGTTGGATCATATTTCCAGATATCGTTATATAATGTACTTCCCGAAATTCCAGTTCCCATATATGCAAAATCCCCAGCACAAAACGATGTTGCCAATGTTCTTGAATGTCCTGGAAAATCTTCTTTTTGCAACCATGTACCTGATTCTGGATCATATTCAAAAAAATCATTGTTCGAAAAGAGTACATATCCTTTATCTTTCAGGGAAAAGTAAGTTGTAAATGGCTCAACAATTGAATATTGCATATCAGATAATTTGGTTAAACTATAGGTTACAGACGGGTCGAATACAAAGAGGTCTTTGTATGAGCTTGACCAGTAGTGAAAACCTATATAAACCTTATTGTGCAGAGAAAATGAAACGAGCCCCCTTGCAGTAGTGGTATTTATTATCACTTTCCAGTCATTCAAGATTTCGTTAAATGCGTATGTGTTTTTAGCTGCGCTAGTATAGTCTCGTCCTCCAATGAGGTAGATAGTGTCTTCGACAACGGCTAATCCCATCTTGGCCGTAAGATAAAAGGGGGCAGATGTAAATATCTTTTTCCATGAATTGTCGGACGGATCGAATTTATACATCAGGTTGGATGCTGGAGAACAAAAGAAACCATTTCCCCTGATATTTGCACCGTAAATAGACATGGCTTCATAAGTGTTCCCATTTGCCGAATTTGTATTCATAGCTGGGGATGGGATTATTGTCCATGCTGATGAAGAAACAATAGCTTTCTGAGGTGAAGTCCTAGTGTATCCACCGGTTGTCACATGAATGTTGTACTCTCCCCGGACCAGTGCATCAGTGCAGGTGGCAATTATCTCTGTTGTAGTGCAGCTTTTTATATTAAATGGATAATATATGCCCCATTTCACTATATTTCCAGTTATCTGTGGGTTGAAATTATAACCGGTAATAGTTATATCCTGTCCGGGAACCAATGTCTCAGGCGAGACTGACAGAACCTGAAGAGGAGATAAAACAAACTTATCTTCAGACAATAAAGTAATATCACCGGAAATAATCTGAATTAAACGAGGAATGCTGTCAATACTTACAGGTACCCCAACCACAATTTTATTATTGCTGCTGGAAACAATTGTCGCTGGGATATTTCCGAAATTGACAGATATCGTTCCTGAAGGTGGTGTAAGGTTTTCACCTTCAATTGTAATTTCATCATTGAAGGTTCCGGTAAGCGGATATACAGAAGTTAATTTTGGATTTGTAATATTGAAGTCTATATCAGAGGTTGCTGTTTCAAATTGAGTGACACTGACTTTGACCGGTCCAGATTCAATTGAATATAATCGTACATTTATGGTCGAGTCATTGAAGTTGATTACTGTCCCTGCTCTCTCTCCAAACTTGACTATAGGTTTTGTAACCCCGAAATACTTGCCCTTTATGGTCACAATTGTACCCGACGCACCAGAGAGTGGTGAAAAAGATTTAATTACCGGAGGTTTCATTGTGAAATCATCTGCGGAACTGACAGTAAATGGGGGAGCTTTATATACGATCTTCGATTTGCTGCTTTTAAGAGCTGCCGGGACTTTCACTGTGATAACACCTCTTGAAGAAGAAACAACACCTGCTGCAATTGTACCAAATAAAATGCTTGTACCTGAAGCATTTGCATGGAATAATCCTTTTATTACCACAGTCTCCGCCCATGTGCCTTCAGTAGGTGTAAAACTAGAAATAATGGGAGGTTTAAGTATGATATCATCTGCGGGATAAAGATTTGTCAATCCAACTTTTACAATAACCTTATTTATTTCTTTAGTCAGATTGTTTGGTATTATTATTCTAATGGAGTCTGATGATTCATAGTATATTGCTGCTGTTTTGGAATCAATTAAGATAGTTACGGGATTTTGTTCAAAAGATATGTTTTTAACAACCATGGTTATAGTATCCTGCCAAAAAGCATTTATTGGTGACATACTGCTTATTGCGGGACTTAGCAACTTGAATTCCTTATCTCCGAAAATGACAGAATCCTCTACTATTTTAACTTTTATTTTGTTTTTATAGCTTGATACATATGGAGATATAGACACAAATATTGTGGAATCTGTAGATTTCAATGTGGGACATCTAATATCATTAAAATACACCTGATTTGAATAAGGCAAATATGAGAAGTTTGTACCTTTGATAATTAATGTATCTCCCCATCGGGCTGAATCTGGTGTAAAGTCATTTATAACAGGTGCCATACTACCCTGACTATCAAATGTTACTGGTTGACCATATACCAGGTGTTTTTCTGTTTTCAGGTACGCTCTAACCTTGTAATTTGTACCATCAGTCAGAGTCGTGGGAATAATTGCAGAGAATCTTCCGGGTACTTCTTCTGGTAACATTTTGATTCTGTCGCTGGAGTTTAAATTAGGATCTGAATGATAACTCCAAACGAAACCACATTCCTTAATCGGTTCGTCTCCGGTAATGTAAATTTCTCCGTTGAATACTGCACCATTTTCTGAAATATTTGTTACCGGGAGAGTTTTGATTCTTGGGTAGGAGCGTGGTTCAGGCTTTTCCTCTTCACAGCCCCCTGAAATAATCGATAAAAAACAAATTGCTGCAAATAATGGAATACACCCTAAATGAAAATTCTGGCAATGCGATTCTGACATTTTTCGGAAAAAAGGATTGTTGTCCAAATTTAACAATTTTGGAACACATGAACAAAATGTTCAAAAATTTTATAAATTGTGCATTGTTTGCAAAATAGGTCTAATGATAAAAAAGTACGTATTCCTGTCTATATTGATTTTCCCTGTCATTTCTATATCTACTGATGCTCAGAAGGTATTCAGGGACGGTTATATAGAAAAAAAATCGGGAGAAAGATTTAACGGACTTATTGAGTACTCAGTTAAACAGGGAGTACCCTCCATCTGCAAGTTTAAACACTTTGATATTGCTAATGAAGTCCTTTATACGGCAAATGATATTAAAGCTTTCGGCTACAGGAATGGAAACAGATATGAGTCGAGAAAGCTGAATTCCAAAACTTCTTTTTATGAGGTACTTGCAAGCGGAAAGATTGTCGTTTATGCAAAGGGTTCTGAATTTTATATCGAAAAAGATAATTCTGGTCTGACCAGCATTAACAAAGTCCCTGTGAGCTATATGACAGGAGGCCGGGAAGTTAAGTATAAAACCTTAAATGAGTTCCTTGAGTACATCACTGAAGGCAAAACCAAAATTCCAGCCAAAGTCAGCTTGAAAAACGATCTTGTTCCGCTAATCGCTGAATTTAACAGGAAAGAAGGAGAGGGATCACAGGTATTTAACAGGACAATGAAAGTAGTTGCGGTTGAGAAGATTGCTCTGGCTTCCGGTTCCCATATGAACATCATTGGTGTGTTCTCAGGTGCCGGTGGTTATATTCTCGACATGAAAAAGCTGGCCGGAGATTATATTCCTGCTCCGGCAACAGAATACTGTCCGGTTTTCGGATTATCGTATGAAAGGATACTTTCCAGGAGATCAGACAAACTTTCATTTATTGCGGAAGTAATGGGTTTCAGACAGACTTTCTATGCTTATTCGGAGGGTAAAAGCTATCTGGGAACGATCAGAAATGATGCTTTCTACGATTTCACTGCCATTAAAATTCCCATTATGCTCAGGTATTCGGTCCGTGGTAAAAAGATTGTTCCGTTTGTAAATGTTGGTGTGGCAGGTCAATTCCTTATTGATCATAATTTCAGACACATAGAAGAGATTGAGAACTCAATTCATGAAATAACAACCTTTGAATTTGAGGATTTCACATTTAATCCGATTGGCATTAATATCATTGCAGGAATAGGAGTAAAGACCAGGTTATACAACAATATTTTCATTAACATACAGGGCAGGGCTGAATATGGAGGATGCCTTTTTAAAGATACTTCTGAAACTGAAGAGCAGTTTAAGGGTAGTTCCATCCAGCCTTCTATTATCCTGGGTATCACCTTCTGACCCTTCCCCGATGAACCCATTCTCTGCATGGGATTATTCGCAGGCTCATGATCCCTATTGGGGGACCTTACAGGCAAAACGATGCCGTCCTGGCCAGTCAGGACTTTCATTTTTTGTTTTAATTCCAGTATCAATCCTTGCGGATTGCCCTGTCCTTAAAACAAAAAATGCTCCTCGCGGAGCATCGTTTTGCCTGTGATCCAGCTGGGATTCGAACCCAGGACCCCATCCTTAAAAGGGATGTGCTCTACCAGCTGAGCTACTGAATCTATTCTTGTTTTTGCGGATGCAAAGGTATCATAAATTTCATTTTATACAAGCATAAATTATTTCTTTTTTTAATCATACTCGAAATACCTTGAAATATTTCCTCAGGAAATAAAAAATTCTATATTCGCATATAGTGTTAACTGCCTTAAACTCATGAAAGATCTATTCAGGGATAAAGTGGTAATCATCACCGGTGCCTCAACCGGAATAGGTGCAGCTGCAGCACGCGAATTTGCAGCCAATGGCAGCAAGGTAATGCTTGCAGCCCGCTCTGAAATGAAGCTCTCGAAACTTGTCGGAGAGATTAAAGCAATGGACCAGGAGGCAAGTTACACAGTTACCGACGTCAGCCGTGAAGACGATTGCCGTAACCTCATTGCCAGAACTATTGAATTGTATGGTACAATCCATATCCTGGTAAATAATGCAGGTATTTCTATGAGAGCTTCATTCATCGATGTGGACCTTAAGGTTCTTCATAACCTGATGAACGTAAATTTCTGGGGTACTGTGTATTGTACAAAGTATGCATTACCATACCTTATTGAAAACAAAGGTTCATTGGTAGGTGTCTCGTCTGTCGCCGGATTTCATGGTTTGCCCGGCAGAACAGGGTATTCTGCATCAAAATTCGCCATGCACGGTTTTCTCGAGACTATCAGGATTGAAAACCTCAACAAGGGACTTCATGTAATGATAATTGCCCCTGGATTTACAGCTACCGACATTCGATTACATGCCCTTACCGCAAATGGATCGGAACAAGGTATTTCTCCTCTCCGGGAAGATAAGCTTATGACTCCCGAATATGTTGCAAAGTGGATACTCAAAGGAATAAAGAAGAAGAAAAGGAACAAGATACTTACCTGGATCGGACGACTCACAGCTCTTATGCAGCGTATTCTTCCCGATATGGTCGACAAGGCTTATTACCACGAGATGGCCAGGGAACAGAATTCTCCCTTGAAATAATCATAAGGTGAGAATAGACTTTTTTGAGCTGTCCCTAAAGAATTGCCCCTTATGCTGAATTCAAAAATTCAATCAGGCTACAGAGCCCTGTTAACGGCTGCCAGGAACAGTGTCTCCAGGGAAGATTATGTCAAAATAAGGCGTGCCCTCGATATCGCAATCAACTCATGCGGAGAAAAAACCATCCTCACAGGCGAACCACAGATACTACATTCCCTCTCTGTTGCACGGATCGTTGCAGGGGAGATGGGATTGGGGCTGACGTCAATAATAACCGCTCTTCTGCATGATTCATATTCCGGTCTTATCGCCGATTCCGCAATAATTGAAAAGGAATTCGGAAAGAAAGTGGTCGAAATACTAAGCGGTTTCTCCAGGATCACCGGAATCGAATCAATGCAGTCTTCCTACCAGGCAGAGAATTTCAGGAAGCTGCTGCTCAGCCTGGCGGAAGATGTTCGCGTGATCCTTATAAAGCTTGTCGAGCGTCTCGAATACATGAGAAACCTCGATAATGCACCTGAAAAGGAAAAGATTCCCCTGGCTTCTGAAACCTATTTTCTCTATGCTCCATTGGCCCACAGACTGGGATTCTACAACATTAAGTCGGAACTGGAAGACCTGTCTGTTAAATATCTCGAGCCTGAGCAATATAATTTTATCGAAGGCCGTCTAAAACAAACAACTGCATCACGAAACAGGCTGATCAGGGAATTTTCAGTTCCCCTTCAGGAAAAGCTTGAAAAACAGGGGTTTAAATTTATTATCAAGAGCCGTACAAAATCGATTCATTCCATAATGCTTAAAATGAAAAAGCAGGGAGTGGAGTTCGAGGAGGTATATGATCTTTTTGCCGTACGTATCATCCTGGAGTCGACAGGTCAGAATGAGAAATCCGACTGCTGGCGGGCATACTCAGTAGTCACGGACCTCTATCAGCCTAATCCCAGCAGGTTGCGCGACTGGATTTCTGTTCCAAAATCAAATGGTTATGAATCCCTGCATACTACAGTTATCGGTCCACGGGGAAAATGGGTGGAGGTTCAGATCCGCTCGGAAAGAATGGACGAGATAGCAGAAAAAGGACTGGCCGCTCATTTTAAGTACAAAGGCATAAAAGGAGAGGGCGGACTCGATTCCTGGCTTACCAAAATGCGTGAGATACTGGAATCACCAGAAAAAGAGGATGGTGAGTTTCTCGACCAGGTCAGGTCGGGTCTCTATACCGACGAGGTTTTCGTATTTACCCCGAAAGGCGATCTCAGGCAGCTTCCTGCAGGCGCGACAGTACTTGACTTTGCCTTTGACATACATACAGCTGTTGGGGCTTCCTGCGTAGGAGGTAAGGTAAACGGGAAAAATGTCACCATTAAACATGTTCTTCAGAATGGAGATCATGTTGATATCATCCGCTCTAAGAACCAGACACCCAAGCAGGACTGGTTATCTTTCGTGGTGACCAACAAAGCTAAATCCAAGATAAAGCTGGCGCTGAACGAGGAAAAGACCAGGGCGGCAGCTGATGGCAAGGAACAGCTGATGAGAAGGGTTAAGAACTGGAAGATACCATATGGCGATACTGTAATCCAGAAGCTTCTGAACCATTATACCCTGAAAACTTCCGTCGACCTCTATTTTCTTATTGCCACCGGGAAAATAGAACTCCTGGAAATTAAGGATATCCTTCTGAGAGATGACACAGTGCAGGCGACCCAGCAACCCCAGGTCATCCCTGATAAAGAGGTAAAAGATTTCCCTGAGTCGCAATTCAGCGACTTCCTGGTAATTGAAGACAGGGTTGAAGGACTTGACTACAGGCTGGCCCGTTGCTGCAACCCGGTATTCGGGGACCCGGTCTTTGGTTTTGTGACAATATCGGAGGGTATTAAGATCCATAGGACGAGCTGTCCCAATGCGCATAATATGATGTCGAGATATCCCTACAGGGTGGTGGCAGCCAGGTGGACCAAGACCAGGAACCTTACCTCTTTTATGGCTTCCATAAAGATAACAGGGGTAGATGACCTGGGGATAGTAAACAAAATTGCCGATATTGTATCAGCTTATAATGTGACAATCAGGAACTTCAGCTATAGCATGGAGGAGACCATGTTCGAAGGAACATTGAACCTCTTTGTTCCGAATAACGATGTTCTTTACGGGATAATTAAAAAGATCAGTTTAATAAAAGGGGTTCTGAAGGTAGCCCGCCAGTCGAATTAATACAGTAATATGATTAACAGCCTCCTTGGAATCGCCCTGGCCCCTGTAATGATTATAGCTTTCTATATTTACAACCGTGACAGGTATGAAAAGGAACCAGTATCACTTCTTTTAAAAGCTTTATTTATAGGTGCTTTAGCTGTATTACCTGTTGTATTGATTGAAATGTGGCTTACTATGCTTTATCACGCTCCTGAAGGGATTCCTGATGCTGCATATACATCATTTGTTGTTGCCGGATTTACTGAAGAAACGATGAAATTCCTGGCTTTATTGATTTTTTTCTGGAAGAATAAGAACCTGAACGAGAAATTTGATGGAATTGTCTATGCAGTCTTTATTTCCCTTGGTTTTGCCGGCGTCGAGAACATTATTTATGTTTTGCACGGCGGATACAGTGTTGGCATCCTGAGAGCACTTACCGCGATTCCGGCGCACGCACTATTTGGAATAATGATGGGTTATAATTTTGGACTTGCCAGGTTTAGCGAGCGATATCGCCGGCTTAACCTGTTTGCTGCTTTTGCAATACCTTTTGCAGCTCATGGTATTTACGATTTTCTGCTTATGGGCGGGACACCATTCCTGCTGGTTGTATTTATTCCTGTTTTTATATTTTACTGGATATCTGGTTTCCGCAAGATGCGCAAGCTCTCAGAAGCCTCCATTTTCAGAACACCAGCCGGACCCGGCTAAAATAGTCCGGGCAATAACTAAGCTGTCTGACTTAATATCTCTTATCGGGTCTTACCGGCAGCTTTGCCATCTTCTCGACCTCAACTGAAGCATATCCGAACTCCTCTACCACCTTGCCGAGGATCAGGTATGTTCCGGCTCCCTTGAACGGATAATTGACAAGTGACTGCGGGAAGTGAGTAGTGTCGAAGAAATTTCCGGCATTATCTATGAAACAGCCGAAGTTCATCCATTCCTTTTTTATAGTTTTGATATACTTGATAGTCACCAGGTGACCAACCATCCTGACTTTCCTGCCGACGTACCTTATCAGCTCATTTGCCTGGACCTCACCGCGGAAAGCTGTTACAAGCATGTCGAACCATGTCATGGATACAGGGAAGCTGAGTAATTCTATTTCGTCATAAGCATCGTCAAGATTATTGTAGACGAGGTCAGGAAGCTTGAAGTTCTTCACCGGAGGAGCGAAGAGCTGTCTCATTGGCTCAGGTTTACTCTTGTTCATCAGCATGTGTGCTTCCCAGAGAAGCTCGCCTTTTTTCTTACCAGTAAACCTGAAGGCGCCTGTTCTTATCAGGAGTATAACCTGTTCCAGCCCGGGATTAATCCTTGTCACAAAATCGGCCAGTCCGCTGAAAGGACCATCAGCCAGCCGGTTTTCTTCGATCGCTGCTGCGACCTTGTCTTCAAGGCTCAGTATATGAATGAATCCGAGGTAAATATCTGTTCCATAGATTGTTGTCTTGTATGTACTCTTGTTAACACATGGTAGCTGTATAGAGGCTCCATATCTTTTTGCCTCATGAATATATACCCAGGTGCGGTAAAACCCACCGAAGTTATTGATGACTGCAACCATGAATTCGAGAGGGAAGTGTGCTTTCAGATAGAGGCTCTGGTAGCTTTCAACAGCGTATGATGCCGAGTGCGCTTTGGAGAATGAGTAGCCTGCAAATGATTCGATCTGCCTCCATACCTCTTTTGTCAGGTCGTCAGAATATCCTCTTTCGCGGCAGTTGGAGAAGAATTTTTCGACTATCCTCTGCATCTCCTGTTTCGACCTGTATTTTCCGCTCATAGCCCGTCGGAGGGTATCTGCATCTGCGAGGTCGAGACCGGCAAAATGATGGCACACTTTGAGTACATCTTCCTGGTAAACCATCACTCCGAAAGTTTCCTCAAGCTGTTCTTTAATTACGGGGTGTAAGTATTTGAAATTATCCGGATTATGAAACCTGTAGATATACTCCCGCATCATGCCTGAACGGGCAACGCCCGGTCTTATTATTGAGCTGGCTGCCACCAGTGTATTATAGTTATCGCACTTCAGTTTCTGAAGTAATCCCCTCATCGAGGGACTCTCAACATAGAAGCATCCTTTTGTTTCTCCGTTCTTGAGATATTCCCTGATCTTAGGATCGCTCTTGAATTTTTGTATTGCATGGACATCCACATCTATTGACCGGTTACGGAGGATGATCTCAGCACTTTCTCGTATATGTCCGATTCCCCTCTGGCTGAGAATATCAAGCTTTTCGTATCCTATCTCTTCAGCGGTATACATGTCCCATTGTGTTGTTGGGAATCCTTTCGGCGGCATGTCGAGGGCGGTATAGCATGACAGCGGTTCTTCCGAAATAAGTATTCCCCCGGCATGAATACTTCTCATATTGGGGAAATCAGCAATTTTGTTTCCTGTTGAGAAAATGATATCCGTTATCTCATTCCGGTTTGTTTCAGCTGACGGATTATCTATCAGTGAATCAATATCTTCTTTGGGCAGGCCATGCACCTTGCCCAGTTCCCTTACAATTGATTTACCCCTGAAAGTGCTTATGGTTCCGAGCAGTGCTGTATGATTATATCCATATCTTCTGAAAATATAATCGGTGACCTCATCCCTTTCTTTCCAGGAATAATCGATGTCGAAATCAGGAGGGGAGCTTCGTTTAGGATTTATGAACCTTTCAAAGTAAAGGTTCAGGTCAATGGGGTCAACATTAGTGATTTTCAGACAATAAGCTACGATGGAATTAGCTCCGCTTCCCCGGCCTACATGATAAAAACCTCTTGCCATTGAGTACCTGACTATGTCCCAGGTGATCAGGAAATAGGCTGAAAAACCCAGGTTATCGATAATCTCCAGCTCATGGCGTATACGTCTGCGGGCTTCACTGTTGTTTTTACCATACCTGTACAGCATGCCATCCCAGGCAAGTTTTTCGAGAAGGAGCTTATCGTCGTACCTGCTTGCCGAGAATAATCTTTTGTTCTTATGACTCTGAAAGTCAAATGATAAAGTACAGTCATTTAGCAGGTTAACAGTATTATGTATAATGTCGGGGTAGCTCTCAAAATACTTTCTAAGCTGGTCAGGTGTGACAAAGATTTCATTTTCACCGGCGCAATGAGAAGGTTTCAGATGGGAGAGAAGTATATTATTATCGACAGCCCTGAGGTTCCTGTGAATGAAAATATCGTCGCTGCTTCCGTAAGTGACAGGATGCAGGATGACCATTTTTTTTCTGTCGGCTGCCGGCACTGTGAGGAGGCTGTTAATCTCCGTGATTTTTATCCCCACCATCTCGTTCACGGCTAATCTGCGGGCCGGCAGCTTTGCCCTGGTATATATTATATAAGAGTCGGAGAATGGAGGTGCCGGAAATGGTATCTCTGTCTTGTTAAAGTTATTCTTTGACAGGAACTCATTGAGCTCCTTCAGTCCTTTATTATTCCTTGCTATACCTATATACTGGAGTTCATTGCCATTGCGGAACTCAATACCTGCAACCGGTTTTATGCCGTTTTTCCCGCATTCCCCGGCAAACTCAGGTATGGCTGTTGTATTGTTGATGTCGGTTAGGGCAATAACATCGGCTCCTGATGCCCCGGCCTTCTGCACCAGTTGTTCCACGGACATCGTTCCGTAGCGCAGACTGTAATATGAGTGACTGTTTAAATACATAAGTGACTAGAGTGACTAGAGTGACTAGAGTGACTAGAGTGACTAGAGTGACTAGAGTGACTAGAGTGACTAGAGTGACTAGAGTGACTAAAGTGCCTGGAGTGCCTCGAGTTGTTATAATAACTCTAGTTCACTCCAAACTCTAGTTCACTCCAAACTTCCTACACATAATATCCCCGCAGTCTCTGTTCCATCATTTCCTGTTCTTTAAATGCGTTTTCAAGCTGTTTGCGGGCTTTTTCCTCACGTTCGCTGCTGGTCATAACTCCGGCAGCCCTGCGCACGGCATCGCGTCCGAAACGCTTCCTGAGCTTATCCATTGCCATATAAAGACTCACCTTCTCGGGAGTGTCGTCAAACATGTCAAGCTGTTGTACTCCCCTTACCAGGTGACTGAACCTTACGCCTATAAGCCGGATAAGCATACGCCTCTGGTAGATCCTGCTGAAGAGCTCCTTGGTGATATCTGTCAGAACATGATCGAATGCGGTGTATGGTATCCGCTTCTGCAGCGTATGCGTATCAAAATTAGAGTACCTTATTTTCACGGTAATGCATGAGGTAAGCTTCTCCTGCTTCCTGAGCTCATAGGCAATCTTCTCCACCATGCTTACCAGCAGCTGGTTAAGGCGTACCATGTCGGTGGTGTCCTTTTCGAAGGTATGCTCGGTGCTTATTGATTTCTGCTCAGAGTAGCTTATTACGGGGGATGAGTCGATGCCGTTAGCTCTTTTCCATACTTCGATGCCATTCTTTCCCATGAGCTTTTCAAGCATCTCCGGAGGTATATTGCGCAGCGTATATATTGTTGCAATGCCCATTGAACGCAGTACGTGATAGGTCTTCTGCCCGATCATCGGGATCTTGCTTATCGACAGCGGGTCGAGAAAGGGCAGGACCACCTCTTTCCGCACCTCTTTCTCTCCGTTGGGCTTTGCCTCGCCGGTAGCGATCTTGGAGACAGTCTTGTTTACCGACAGTCCTATTGATATCGGCAGTCCGGTCTCCTTCATAATATTTTGTCTCAGCTCATGTGCCCATTTGTAGCATCCATAGAAGCGGTCCATGCCCGTTATATCTACATAGTGCTCATCTACAGATGCTTTTTCGTAAAGAGGCGCTTTTTCGGAAATTATCCCGGTGACCATATTTGAATAGTTGCTGTATGCCTCATGATCGCCGCGTATTATTATTGCGTCGGGACACATGCTGCGGGCCATCTTCATGGGCATGGCAGAGCTGACCCCGTATCTCCTGGCTTCATAGCTGCAGCTGGAGACCACACCACGGTCCGACATGCCGCCGATTATCACCGGCTTGCCGATGAGCCTGCTGTTCCTGAGCCTTTCCACTGAAACGAAAAAGGTGTCGAGGTCAAGATGCAGGATTGAACGTTCTATGTTGCCTAGCAGAAACATTTTTTTAGTGCCTAGAGTGCCTAGAGTGCCTAGAGTGACTAGAGTGCCTAGAGTGACTAAAGTGACTAAAGTGACTAAAGTGCCTAGAGTTGTTATTCTAACTCTAGCTCACTCCAAACTCTAGCTCACTCTAACCTCCTCAGGCTTTTCCCAATCGAAGTAAAAATTGCAAGCAATTCCTCTGCTTCACTGATAGTCCCTTTAAATTTTTCATTTTCAATCCATTGTAAATCATTGATTATTTCCAGCCAGTAGCATGTTTCACTGGCTTCGCTTTCGCAGATTTTAATTTTGCTTTTAAAATCAGCTCTGCTTCTGGCCCTGACTGCCTCACGGTAATTTGCACCAATGCTGGTACCTGACTTAGTCATTTGATTCCTTATTATCTTTCCTTCAACACTACCGGGAAGAAGTGCAGATAATTTGATGACTCCTGTTGCAAAAGCTTTTGTTCTCATCTCAAGCTTTCTGCTAAACTCCTTGTTATCCATATCTTTTAACTCTAGTTCACTCCAAACTCTAGTTCACTCCAAACTCTAGCTCACTCCAAACTCTAGCTCACTCCAAACTTTTTCCTCTATTTATTTGCTTATTACATAAACATCTTTTACATTTGACTAAAAATTAATCAAAATCCTGATTACAATATAATCAATATTCATTATGTATTTCGCATCGAACATAAAATTTTTAAGAAAAAGGAGGGACAGGACACAGGATGATGTTGCTGTAGCCCTTAACCTGAAACGTTCCACCCTTAGCGGATATGAGAACGGCGTAGCTCAGCCGGGAATTGAAATTCTTGTTTCATTCTCACGTTATTACAACATGTCGATCGATACCATGCTGAAGATCGACATGACAAAACTCTCGGAGAGCCAGCTCGGTGAACTGGAAAGAGGATATGATGCCTATATCAGGGGAAGCAACCTGCGGGTGCTGACTACAACGGTGAACAACGACAACCAGGAGAATATAGAGCTCGTACCCGAAAAGGCAAAAGCAGGTTATACAACCGGTTATGCCGATCCTGAATATATTGGTGAACTGCCACGCTTCAGGCTCCCTTTCCTTTCCGACAAACGGAAATACCGCACCTTCCAGCTGAAAGGCGACTCAATGCTCCCTATACCCGACGGATCCTGGGTGACAGGTGAGTTTGTCCAGGACTGGCGGGAAATAAAGAACGGCAGCGCCTATGTGGTATTCACAATTAACGACGGCATAGTCTTTAAGATCATAGAAAACAGGCTCTCTTCCGACGGAAGACTTGTCCTCTATTCACTGAATCCCGTTTATGAACCGTATGAAGTACATATTAATGAGGTGAAAGAGATATGGAAATTCATAAACTATATCAGCAATGAGCTCCCCGAACCGGTACTACCTGAAAAACAGCTCATACAGGCAGTAGCAGCAATGAAAAACGACCTGGAAAGAATAAAGGCAAAAATAGGAAAGGATATCTCTGATGTGAATGAGGCAAATTGAAGTAATCCTGAATATCCACGGAACTTCATACAGCTTTTTATTATCCGGAGAGGAAGCGGGGAGATAATATCTTAAGTTTTGGTCATTAATTATTCAGGAGATTCACCGGCACCCTGAAATGGGTGTTATTTACCTGTCCATTTACCTCCTTCAAACTTTACAGGTATTTCTTCCATTTGATCAAAATCCTCCAGATGTAATAACACATGAGGTAGCTTCAGAAAACTATTGATATCCTTATTGTTATATGCATTATCCGACTTCATTATCATTAATAAACCAGGTTCAACAAAATGTCTTAGCCCGGGCGATTCACACACCATTGGGGTATTATCAGGCAGATAGTCCATTATTGCCCTGAAAGCTGATAAAAGGTCGTTGTCAGTGACTTTAGCGAAAAATACTTTCCGGGCACCGGCCCTCAGCATCCTGGAAGTATCTTTTCTAGTATCCTGGTTTGTCTCCTCATAAACAGAATATCCTTTTTCTTCCCTTAACAATATCAGCCCGTCTGTAGTCTCATGAAAATGTGGGGTGATCTTAATGGCAGCTACTCCTTTATTCACTGATTGCGCAATGATCCTGCAAGCCAGGGTAGTCTTGCCCGACTTATTACCGGTACCTGTGATAAGAAGGAGGTTGGGTACTTTCATCATCTTTGTTCATTTCTCTATGTTGAGCCGGACGCCCAACATATTGTCAGTAAAATAAATACCCCTTCCTCGTAGAAAGGAAGGGGCAGGAGGTAAGGCCAACTTTATTCAGGTTATTCCTTGGTAAGATCCTGTATGAGCTTTACAATCTTGGCATTCTCCGATTCTGGTATTTTGCCTTTGTAGACTGCTCTTACAATCCTGTTCTTGTCGACAATTACAACTGTATAGTTGTCCTGCGGCATTCCCCAGTCTCTCTGGAGTACGCCATCATAGTCGAACAGAATGGTGGTATCATATTTTTTTGCCTTGTTGCCTGCAATCATCCTTATAAGTCCATTTGGTTTCCATGTCGATTTGCAGTCAACAATACCGAAACCCTTGAAAAAATCCCTGCTTATTGTCTTATCAACATCCGTGGCTTTATTTACAGCATCATTAAATGGATCGTTAAGATCCGATTCATCCGGGTCTACATAATTGATCTGGAGAACCTTCCCGGGCCAGGAATTCATTGTAAACTCCTTTTTATCGGCATCGGTGAATTTCCATTCAGGGGCTTTTTTGCCGATCTCGAGTTTGGTTCCGGTCTGGCCGTAGATGTAACCAAATGCCAGAATGGCTGATAGAAGAGTGAGGATTGTCTTTTTCATACTTACCATTTTAAGTTAAGAAGCGAAATATATGAATTTTTATTTACAAACTGATTTTAATGTGTTTTTTACATAATTCCCGCTAACTATGTTACTTTTGCACTCTCGAAATTTAATATGCAGTCTATTCGTAATATAGCGATTATCGCACATGTTGACCATGGAAAGACAACCCTGGTCGACAGGATCATCCAGGAGTGCAAGGTTCTTGACCAGCGCAAGGAATCAGGAGATCTGATCCTCGACAGCAACGACCTTGAGAGGGAGAGAGGCATTACTATCATTTCAAAAAATGTCTCGGTAAACTATAAAGGTGTTAAGATCAATATCATCGATACGCCGGGACATGCCGATTTTGGCGGTGAGGTGGAACGGGTGCTTAAGATGGCCGACGGTGTTCTGCTGCTGGTCGACGCATTCGAGGGACCGATGCCGCAGACAAGGTTCGTTCTTGGAAAAGCAATAAACCTCGGGCTGAAGCCAATTGTGGTCGTGAATAAAGTCGACAAGGAAAACTGCAGACCCGATGAGGTCCAGCAGGATATCTTCGAGCTGATGTTCAACCTCGACGCTTCAGAGGAACAGCTGAATTTTGAAACTGTCTTCGGGTCATCAAAACACGGATGGATGAGCAGCGACTGGAAGAAACCGGCAACAGATATCACATTCCTGCTCGACACCATTCTGGAACAGATCCCGGAACCTCCTTATATTGAGGGCACTGCCCAGATGCAGATAGCCTCACTAGATTATTCCAGCTATGTTGGAAGGATTGCCATCGGCAGGGTATTCAGGGGTGAGCTTCGTGTCGGGGAGGATTATACTCTCTGCAAGCGCCATGGTGAAGCTTTGAAAGTAAGGATCAAGGAACTATATGTATTTGAGGGCCTTGGACGTGCAAAAACTGAAATGGTGCGCTGTGGTGATCTTTGTGCCGTCATTGGTCTTGAGGATTTTGAGATCGGCGACACGCTTGCTGATCTCCTCAACCCGGAAGCACTCCAGAGGATAGAAGTTGATGAGCCTACGATGAGCATGATCTTCACCATAAATAACTCTCCTCTCTTTGGTAAAGAAGGCAAATTTGTTACATCACGACACCTCAGGACCAGGCTTTTACGTGAGACGGAGAAGAACCTGGCTTTAAAAGTGGAGCAGACAAATTCTGAAGACACTTTCAATGTATATGGTCGCGGAATACTTCATCTTTCGATCCTTATCGAGACCATGCGCCGTGAAGGTTATGAGTTCCAGGTTGGTAAGCCTAAAGTAATCCTAAAAGATATAAATGGCGTTAAATCAGAACCTTACGAGACTCTCACGATAGATGTTCCTGCCGATTATTCTGGAAGGGCAATAGAGCTCGTAACACAACGCAAGGGGGAGATGATAGTTATTGAGCCCAAAGGCGATCTGGTGCATCTTGAGTTTGACATACCTGCACGCGGGCTTATTGGACTGAGGAACAATATGCTTACTGCTACCTCAGGTGAAGCAGTGATGCATCACAGGTTCAGGGCTTATGATAAATATAAAGGTGATGAGCTGATGCCAAAGCAGAATGGTTCGCTGATCTCGCTTGACCAGGGTATGGCCACAGGCTATGCCATCGACAGGCTCCAGGACAGGGGCAGGTTCTTCATCGACCCGGGAGAAATAGTTTACAAAGGCCAGGTTGTGGGAGAGTATACACGTCCGAACGATCTGGAGGTAAATGTTGTCAAGGGCAAGAAACTTACAAACATGCGAGCTTCCGGTTCAGATGAAAGCCTTAAGATAGCTCCCAAGATCAGGTTCTCTCTTGAAGAATCAATGGAGCAAATTAAAGATGATGAATATCTTGAAGTGACTCCTCTGAGCCTTAGAATGAGGAAGATACCCGGTCAAAGAATGTTCTGAAAAGCAACTTATCCCACTGATTTTGCTGCCTTGCTGAAGATCCTCATATTTTCAGTTGATGTATCCGGTGTGATCTCACAACCTGCCGAGACTATGCATCTTTTCCCCGAACGGAGGTAATCATCGCTGACAGATTTATATATTGTTTCCGGATCACTATCCTGGATTACGGATACTGGGTCACTTTTTCCTGAGAACACCTGGTGACAGTCAAGCAGGGAGGCATATTTCCCCAGATCGGGAACAAGATGGTCACTATCAATGATATCGGCGCCGGTTTTTATCATTCCCTGCAGTATATCCGAGGTGTCGCCGCATATATGGAGCTTGGCCAGGGCTCCGAGGTTATGGATATGATCGACGAGTATCTTTTCCCTCAGGAATCCAAATTCATTATATATGTCCGGGCCTACCTGTGAGCAGAAGGCATCGCCGATTCCTATGCAATGTGCACCTTCCCTGACCTGCAGGGAAATGAATTCCATGGCGCATTCATTAATAATATCGAGTGCCCGGGATACAGAACCGGGGTCAAGCAAAAAGTCCACTGATGCGTTGGAGGCACCTCTCAGGTCCACATATTCGGCAACAGCTCCTTCAACCCATCCGACAATAAGATATTTATCAGCACATTTTTTTCTATATTCCCTGATCTCGGCAAGACGGTTACGGCATCGTTCGTTATCACGGGGATCAAACCTGTGTAGTAAAGAGGCAGATCTGGCATTGGGAAGTTGACCACCTTTACTCACCGGCAGACTATCTTCCGGGTATTCCACCACAATCCCGAATGCTGATGCTTCTGCCCATGGATCAGACATTACCGTTACCCAGTCGATATCGAAATCTTCGGCACATCTCATCATTGCCTGGCATTTTGAAGAGGGCACAATACAGAAGTCACGGTATTTGACGCCAGCATATTTTGCGGCCCATCGCATAATAATTGGATGGAAGGGAGGATGATCAAAGTTTCTTCCTTCAATAAAGGCAAGCGTCCTTTCCAGTCCTGTCATATCTTGTGACAAAAGGAGATCAGAGGTCGTTCAGGTAATCATTCAGTGGTTTCATAGCACGACAACCGTCTAGTATAAGACCGAACGCTTTGTCGCTGGTGATCTCTTTATCTGATATCAGCCTCGATACGAGGTAGCTCTTCATCTTAAGCAATTCAATATTGGGATGATCGCGAGAGAATCCCTTTGGTGCTGATTTAAGCTTTTCACCTTCAATGTCCCCGAAAAAATCTTTCAGAGTTTTGTTGTTTATGATTTTCAGGAACCTGTCGCCTTTTTCATCTATCTTTTCCCTGATGGCAGTAAGCCATGGCATCGGGGGAATGTAGGCTCCCCCGGCTATCATGCTTTTATTTCCCGGCTCCACATGAATATAATATCCTGCAAAGCGGTCACCATTCTTCTTGCCGCCTTTCACGATAAAAGCGCCCATGTATGTCTTATAGATCGTTTTATCGTTTGAGAACCTGATATCGCGGTTTATACGGTACATGCATGTTTTAGCCTCAAGACCTTTAAGTATAGGGTCGAAACCGGCAATCTCATTAATGACCGCCTGGACGAAAGATTCGTAGTCAGCCTTTGCCTCATTGTAACGGTTACGGTTGCTGTTGAACCATTCCCTGTCGTTGTTCTTCTCAAGATCCGAAAGGAAGGCAAGTGTCGATTTCTGGATTGATGCCATGTTATTTATTTCTTATGTCGTATGCTATCAGTACTTTACCGTGCCTCTGATAAAGGATCCCGTTATTTATAACAGGATGCGAGAAATGCTGAAGTGTTCCTTTCTTTATCCTGAAAGAGCTGACGAGTTTCATCTTTCCCTGGTCGTAGCTCAGGAGCATCATCTCTCCCTTCTGGTTATAATAATAAAGCATGTTGTCAGCTGAGATTATTGCACCGGAGGCTGTCTTAAGCGAATCGGTCAGCATACCGGTGGTAGCATCGATGGCTACTAGTTGTGGCCGTGCCACTGCACCGCAATACATATAGTTACCGGCTTTTATGACCCCACCCATATACGAGTCGAATCCTTTGTTTCTCCACACCTGGGTGATCTTAGTTCCATCCGGGGAAAGTGAAAGCCTGACACAGCAGTTGCCGTCTCCCTCTGTGTACCAGATCGTTCCGTTTTCATAAATAATTGAATTGCTGTGAGTATCACCATAACCGGGACCTCTTTTTTCGAGCGGGTAATTATCCTGTTCATGCGACCACAACAGCTGGCCTGTTTTTGCGTCGAGGCCCATCATATGATACATAGAGAATGTCACGAATATTTTTCTTGATGGCAGGGTGATAAGTTTCCCGGGATTATATGCTGACGCTTCGCCGAATCCTTTATTCGACCAGATGAGCTTCCCGTTGAACCTGTTCAACGCAACAACATTATATTGCTTGCCGCCCGGTGTCCAGAATACCATTTCGCCGTCTACGAGAGCGGCTTCTGAATATCCATGCATAGGTATCACACCATTGAAATCTTTGGCCAGCTCTTTATGCCATACGACCTTTCCGTTTTTTCGGTTTATACAATATAAATTGCCAATCCCTGTGCCGACATAAACAAGGTCATCAACGATCGTAGGAGTACAACGGGAGCCTGGATAGGTTTTCATCCACTCTTTCCCGAGAGATGTCTGCCACAGCTGTTCACCCTTCATGTTAAAGCTGAAAAGATAGCAGGTCGAATCAATTTCTCCTGTAATAAAAAAACCATCATTGGTAAAGACCGGCGAAACGAAACCGTTTCCCAGGTTATCAATAACCATGATTTCCCCGGGGCCCTCAGCAGGCCATACTTTGAGAAGATTCGATTCATAATAGATACCGTTACGGTCCTTGCTCCTGAATTCAAAAACGTTGGTGTTGCCGGGAGCAGGATTACCCGGGGAAACGATAGCCAGGAGCAGCAAGATTATAAGATTATTCATTTTCAGTATTTTTTTGTTAAAGACCCAAAGATAATTGCAACAATAATACAATGGTAAAATCAGGCTAAACATTTTACGAACCAATAGTTTCAGGCTACGGATGGAAGACGACACATCGTGTCTGGCAACCAGCTCACTATGCACTGCTCTTGTAGCAGGGAAGAAGCATGATGGAGTGAAATGAGAGATCTTTGCTTATTATTAACAGGATGGATTCTTATATTTTTCTTAATTTCTTATATTTATTTAGAAAATTTGATTAAATTATAACCATTAAACTTGACTAAAAACTAATCAATTAATTAAAATGGGGAAATTTGACAAAATCTGCCAGAGTTGCGGAATGCCTATGGAACAGGATCCGGGGAAAGGCAGCACAAATGCCGACGGATCAAAAAACATGAAATATTGCAGCTATTGTTTCGAAGGAGGAAAATTCAGGGACGACTTTACAAAATCATCCCAGATGGTGACCTTTGTTAAGGGAAAGCTCAGGGAAATGGGTTATGGGCCACTTAAAAGATGGTTCTACACCTCACATATTTCACAGCTTGAGAGGTGGAAAGTTTAAAACCTGCTGAAAACCGGGTTTGAAGTTTTACAGGAATAAGTACATTTAGGGCTTATTTCTGAACAATGAAATACCTGAACCCGGTTTTTGCCTTCCTGCTGCTGATGGCCATCCTGCCTGGATGCGGAGGCAGGGGAAGTGCCAGTGAATCAACTGGTAAGGTCAGACCTCTGGTCGACACTACCGGTTTTGCTCATTACCCGTGGCAGATGGATTCATTGATGGCACGTATTGGCAGAAATGGCTGGCAGAAGAAGGAGGGAGAGCCTCTGCGGCTTGCTGTCTGCCCTCATGACGACTATACTTATGTCGGTGAGCTCTATCCGGAATTGCTTCAGAACATAAAAGCTACCAACCTCATTTTGATAGGAGTAGCTCACCGTGCTGCAAGGCTCGCCATTTACGACTCTCTTGTATTTGACAGCTATAAATACTGGACCGGCCCCTGGAAGAAGGTGCCTGTATCGCCGTTAAGGGAAGAATTGCTGGGAAAGCTGGCAGGTAAATATGCCATTGTGAGCGACACTCTACAGACAGTCGAACACTCCCTGGAGGCGATGATACCATACCTGCAGTACTTCAATCGTGACATTTCAATAATACCTATACTAGTCCCGGCAATGGAACCCGACAGAATGGACAAATGCGGAAAAGCGCTTGCTGAAGCTATCAGTGAAGCAGCCGCAAAACACAATTGGGTGTGGGGAAGAGACTATGCGATCATTGTTACCACGGATGCTGTCCATTATGGAAATGAAGACTGGGGAGGATCAGACTATGCTTATTTCGGATGCGACACTACCGGGAACCTTAAGGCACGTGATCACGAAATGGAAATAATACATAACTGCCTGGTTGGAAATGTAGATAAGAATAACTTCAGGTTATTCAATACATATACCATTAAATCAGAGAATTATAATGAATATAAGTGGACCTGGTGCGGAAGGTATTGTGTGCCTGTTGCACTCTACACATCGTATTATCTGAACGGCTCACAACCTCTTACAGGAGAATTGACCGGCTACTCCACAAGTATAACATCACAACATATCCGGGTCGACGATCTTCGTATGGGAACAACAGCTATTGCTACCGTGTGCCACTGGGTCGGGTATGCCGCAATTGCTTACAGGTAAAATAGTTATAATGAATTGGACGTATAGTACAAAGGAGAGAGAATTTTAATAATGGGGGAGAAAACAAGATTCATTGATTTCCGGGGATTGGTGACCTGTACAGCATTTTTCCTGGCATTTACATTTGTACAGCCGGCTTTTTCGCAACCGGTTTTCAGCCATAAGCATGGTTTTTATAATTCAGTCTTCAACCTGGTAATCAGTCCATTGACTACCGGAACAACAGTTTATTATACCACTGACGGCAGCGAACCGGGAATATCGAACGGTACTTTATACACTACCCCTGTGAATATTAACAGGACATCAGTTATCAGGGCGGTTGAAAGTAAAGATAACGTGGCTGGGAAGATCGCTACAGCAACATTCCTGTTTGTTGATGATATTGTCAGCCAGCCGAACGACCCTGCCGGATACCCTTCAACATGGGGTCCTTATACCGGGATAACAGGCACAGCCATAGCGGATTATGAAATGGATCCTGAACTTATGGCACTACCCGGGTTTGCCGATTCAGTAAAGTCAGGACTCCTCGATCTTCCTGTTATTTCACTGGTTACCAGGAAGGAGAATCTCTTCTCGAAAAGCCAGGATCCGGCAACAGGGGGAATCTATATTTATACCGGCCCACCGCTGACAAACACCACAAACGGACTTGGCTATGGGTGGGAGCGGCCTGCCTCATTCGAGTACTTTGACAGTAAGAATACTATCTCATTCCAGGCTGACTGTGCCCTTGAGCTACAGGGAAACCATGGACGCAGGGCAGAGAAATCGCCCAAGCACTCTTTCAGACTCACTTTCAAGAGTGCTTACGGACCCACAAAGCTTGAATATCCTCTTTTTGGCAATACCGCTGATTCTGTGCATAATACGATAATCCTGCGTGCCGGTTTCGGTAACGCCTGGTATCACTGGAGCACCACTGAAAGAGCAATGGCACAATATCTCCGCGACAGATGGACCAAGGATACACATCTTGCTATGGGTCATTCTGCCAGCCATGGAATTTTTGTTCACCTCTTCATTAACGGGTTATACTGGGGTCTCTATAATCCTTCGGAAAGACTCGACAGCGAGTTTGCTGAAATGTACATGGGAGGAAATGCAGCTGACTACGACGTCATTAAAGACTATGCCGAGGTTGCCGATGGAAATATAAACGCATGGAATACAATGATGTCGCTGGCAAATTCGGGCCTTGCCACAACGGAGGCATACCAGAAGATACAGGGCAATAATCCCGATGGCACCAGGAACCCCAACAGCGAACCAATGGTCGATGTTACAAACCTTGCCGATTATATGCTCCTCCATTTCTATGGCGGTAACTGGGACTGGGATCATCATAACTGGGTTGCCATAAGGAACAGGGTGGAGCCATCAAGGGGTTTCCAGTTCTTTGCATGGGACGGGGAACATATGATTGAGGGTGTGGATGCAAACCTTCTGACAAAGAATAATAATAACTGCCCGAGCCGGGTATTCCAGAAGCTCCGTGAGAATGAAGATTATAAACGATTGTTTGCCGACAGGATCCAGAAATATTGCTTCAATGGCGGTCCTCTCACAGAAGGATCGGCTACCGCGAGGTGGCAAATGAGAGCCGGTCAGATCGATAAGGCAATCTTTGCCGAATCGGCTCGCTGGGGCGATTACAGGCGCGATGTTCATCCCTGGCAGACAGGTCCTTATGAGCTCTATACCAAAGAAACACACTGGACACCACAGATGAACTACATAATGAACACATATTTCCCGAACCGGACAGTATCTTTTATCGCCAGCCTCAGGGCCGCAGGTCTATTTCCTTCAGTTGATGCGCCGGTGATCCGGATAAACGGGACTCCTTCAGCTGAGTGTAAAATATCGGCAAACGACCTGCTGACGATGACTGTACAGTCAGGAGAGATATATTATACAACAGATGGCAGCGACCCTGTTAACTGGAACATGTCAGCAACGGTTTCTGCAAAAGCCACAAAATATACAGGCCAGGTTGTTTTGAAAGAATCAGTGCATATTAAGGCACGGTGCTACTCCGGAGGAAGCTGGAGTGCTACTGCAGAGGGATTTTTTATGATCCCCGGAGATTATAAAAATCTGAAAATTACAGAGGTACACTATCATCCTCTCGACATGGGCGTAAATGATAACCAGGAACTTGAATTCATTGAGCTTAAGAACACCGGGACTTCTACCCTCAATATGAAAGGATTGCGCTTTGCCGACGGTATCAGCTATCTCTTTACGGAAGAAATGGCCCTCAGGCCACAGGAATTTATTGTACTTGCTTCCAACGGCAGATATTTCAGGGACAGGTACGGGTTCTGGCCATATGCTTCATTTGATGGACAACTGGACAATGGAGGGGAGAGGATCGTACTCCTGACTGCCGATAGAGATACCGTCTGCTCATTCCTCTACAGCGATGGTCCCGGCTGGCCCGAATCACCCGATGGTGATGGGAATTCTCTTGTTCCCACAGAATATAATCCTGATAATAACCAGGACAGCCCTGAATTCTGGAGGGCATCATTTAAAACCGGCGGATCACCGGGTGCAGATGATAAGAGGGTCTCCGACGGAAAAACCAACGGACTGCTGACCGTCTACCCGAATTATCCCAACCCGTTCATCAACACCACGACAATAAGGTATAATCTGCTTGCTTATGCACATGTAACTGTAACTATATACAGCTCATCAGGACATAAGATTGTCACCCTCGAAGACCGGAATAAGAATGCAGGCTCATTTACAGTCGGTTGGGATGGGAAAAACAATGCGGGTACATCCTGTGAGGCTGGATTATATTTCTTCTCGGTAAAAGCTGAAAACAGCCTCGAATCGAGGGAAGTAAACTATAAAATGCTTAAGATGCAATAACCGCCATCATTTCCTTACCAGCCGGGAATGCCTTGTTATTAGTCCTATTATAAAATGAGGGATCAGTGGAACCACGAGCATAACCATTTTGTTGAAGATGCCTGGAACAGATTCGGCGCGACAGGCAAAGAGAGACTTAATGCCGGCCCTGGCGACTACCGCAGGCGATTTCATCATTCCCAGCTTTTTCAGAAGAGACAGATTCATTTGTCCTGAGTCATAGAGGGAAGTGTCCGTTGCCCCGGGAATGAGGCAGGTGACATTTACATTATCTAGCTTCATCTCCGCACGGAAAGCCCTCGAGAAATGCCTTATAAACCTCTTTGTGGAAGCATACAACGAGATTGCGGGGAAAGGCATCACAGCTGTAATTGACGATACGTTAAGTATGTAACCCTTCCTGGCCTTGGCCATCTGCCCGCCAAAGAGCCTGCATAGCACCACAGGTGTGACATTATGAAGCATAAGCATAGCATTAACCATGTTCATCTCCGTCTTTGATATCTCGCTGAAAAAGAATATGCCCGCATTATTAACAAGTACCTCAATATTGAGGTTTCCGGCGGTGCAGAAATCAAAGACCCAGGCAGCAGCCCCTTCCACAGAAAGGTCAGTGTCGAGGGTAATCACGTTTACATTACTGTTGTTTTCCAGGAATGATTTAAGCTCCAGGAGCTTTTCCGGCTGGTTACTTACGGCAACAATGGAATAACCCTTTCCTGCAAGTTCAGCGGAGATATGCCATCCGATACCCGAGGAGGCGCCGGTTACAAGCGCATATTTATTGCTTTTTTCCATCCTTAGGCATCATATTCCTGACTTTACTGCTGATTGTCTCATCGTTCATGATGCATGCTGCCTGCCGGCTGTACATCACCGCTATACAATAGTTGCAGATATCACATTCTGAGTGCGATAGCTCATTGTTCTTCAGCTTATTGACGAAATCAGGATCTTTGATAAGAGCCCTGGCGAGGGCAACCATCTCAAAGCCCTGGTCCAGTACCTCATCTATCTTTTCACGCGAGAGTAGTCCCCCGACATATACCAGGGGTAGCTTCACCGCCTTCCTGAACCTGAGGGCATCCCCGAGGAAATAGCCTTCAGAGAAAGGGACCTCCCGTACCAGCATATCGCCGACGAGCCGGACAAAGAAGCTCATAAGCTTGTTTTCAATATAATGAGCGAATACTTTCACAGGCATCCTGCCATGCATAACATACATCGGGGCTTTGCTTACGAATCCGCCACTGAGAACAAGTGCATCAGCGCCGGCATTCTCGAGCATCGCGGCTATTTCGAGACACTCCCCGATGTCTGTCCCGCTGCTGAAGCCATCGCGCATATTTGTCTTGACAAGCAGTGCCATATCATTTCCCGCTTTTTTCCTGACCTCCTCCATGACCATCCGCATGAACCTTGTCCTGTTTTCCAGTGACCCGCCGTAGGCATCACGACGGTGGTTGGTATATGGAGAGATGAACTGGCTTATGAGGTACCCGTGACCAGCGTGAACTTCAACAGCATCGAAGCCCGCCTCACGAGCCAGGGTGACGGCTTTTCCAAAGGAAGCTGCAACAGACCTGAAATCATACTCGTTCATCCTGTGGGTGAATGTCGGGACATAGAGGTTTATGCCGGCAGAAGGAGCGAGAGGCATTCTTCCGGCCATGGAAGCTTTCGACATATTGCCGCAGTGGCCTATCTGTATTGAGCAGGCGGCGCCTTCTTTATGGACAGCCTCGGTGATCTCGCGGAGACCGGGAAGAGCATTTTCGTTAAGCCACAGCTGGTGGGGAAAGGAGAGTCCCGACTGTTCAACGGCGGCATAGGCGATGGTAGTCATGCCGATACCTCCGGCAGCCACAGAGCGGTGGTAGTTAAGGAGGTCGGCGGAAGGCAGGTTACCGGGGCACATACCTTCGAATGCAGCAGCGCGGATAGTCCTGTTGCGGAGGGTTACGGGTCCAAGTTTAAAAGGGGAGAAGAGGGTATTACTCGAAGGAGGCATAGGGTTGTTTGAATTGAAATTGAAATCAAATATAGCATTATGCAGGGAGAAAATGAAGGCGGAAGACGGGAGACGGGAGACGGAAGACGGGAGACGGAAGACGAGAGACGGGAGACGGAAGACGGGAGACACAAGATGCAAGACTGTTAGTGGTTTATAGAAGGATAGAGATAGGTAAGTTTTCTAATTGAAAGGATAATTGAATTAGATTTTATTTGTAACTTGAGTTTGATTTTGTGAAAGGAAGGTCTGTTGCGGAGGATTTACAGAGAAGCTTGTCGGGTGCATTGTGGCATTTGTCCATGTGACTGACGGGGCTGTGCTTTAAGAAGAAAGAGCAGAAGAGGGGAGAAATTGCCATGATGATCACTGGGTGGTGAGGAAGATCTTCTAAAATTAGTTCGGTTTCATAACGAAAAACCGAGTAATTTCTTTTAAGATAATTTACCATGACATTTAAATTTCACCCACTTTTCGGGACCAAGTTATTTGCCAATTTTATCTTGACATGTCGGCTTGCCCTGTCACACACATGCATATAATAATTCACAGTTTTGTTTTATTAAATTTACAAAACCGGATGATGAGCCTAATCTACAAGTCTTGCCCTCCCTTCGCAAGCCTGGTTCTCGTCCATTTACCAGGACTGAAAAGCTACGAAACCTAACAGCACAAGATGGAAAATAGACAAAAGAAAGAGAGAAGATTTTGGGATAGATTTGCAAAATACTATGATACTTTCATAAACAAGATCTTCAGAAAAACATATAAAGATATTATTGAAAATATAGTATCAGACCTGGACTTAAATCAGAATGTTCTTGAGATTGGCACAGGAACCGGAATTATTCCATTTTCAATTTATTCAAAAGTATCTTTTATTATTGCGACTGACATTTCACCAGCGATGATTCGAGTGGCAAATCAAAGACTAGTAGATTCAAAAATTAAGAACATTGATTTTCAAATTCAGGATTCTTATAGTCTGACATTTCCTGACAAATCATTCGATATCGTCATAGCTTCTAATCTATTCCACATTCTTTATGAACCAGAAAAGCCAATAAATGAGGTTAAAAGAGTACTGAGAGATAATGGCATCTTCATAGCTCCTACAATTTGCGCAGGAGAGAGCACAAAAACCAAAGTTATTGCAACTGTTGTTGGAGCAATAAGTGGATTTAAGGTTGTCAACAAATGGAGTATAAATGAATTCAAAACCATGCTGATTAATAATGGATTTGCAATTGATAAAACTGTGACAATTGACGGGAGATTCCCCGTAGCTTATATCGTACTGACAAAGGAAATTGCTGCGAAAACCTAACACGGACGGCATAATTAATGAGCTCGACATGCCCGCCCGGATGAGCCAGTCGGACGGGGTTTTTGCTTTTGCTGCTCCTCAGACAAGTCTTTCTGAATCTTGCACGCTGACACGAGCATCTTTGGGCATAAAATTCTCAAGATGAATACCTTAACGGCACCTGGCTATAATAGATTGAACTAATTTCAAATTAATTTATAACTTCATTGATAAATACAAAATTCATTTTTATGAAAATCAAACTTCTTCTGTTTTTTGCACTTATCATAACAGTTTTTCATTCTACTTGTGCTCAATCCAAACAAATACTAACTCCCAAATCAGGAACATTAAAACCCAGAATAGTGATACTTACTGATGTCTCTACATGGGAGACAGATGATAGTGAATCGCTGGTTCGTCTTCTGGTTCATGCCGACCTTTTCGAAATTGAGGGACTGGTCTACACCACCGGATGGAGCCTTGATAAGGTACGGGATGATTTTTTTCAATTAATTCATAATGCAATAGATGCTTATGAGAAAGATCTACCCAACCTGTTAAAACGTTCCAACCAAAAAGAATTTTTAAAAGATGAATCTAAGCAGGAAATCGGGTATTGGCCAGGTCCTGAGTATTTGAGGAAACAAACAATGTTTGGAAGTAAAAACAGAGGATTTAGTTTCATAGGTGAAACCAATGATTCACCCGGAAGTGATTTAATCATTAAACTTGCTGATGAACAAGATGACCGGCCTCTCTGGATAGCGGTTTGGGGTGGTGGAAACACTCTTGCCCAGGCAATCTGGCGCATACAACAAAACAGAAGCCCTGAAGATCTTAATGCATTCCTGCACAAACTGCATGTCTATACCATAACAGATCAGGACCGGGAACAGAGAACTGAATTTTCAATCAGCTCACATCAATGGATTCGCGGAAAGTTTGAAAAGGACCTATTCTTTATATGGGACGAGTGTGCGTGGAAATTTCAGAATGGTACTGGTCGTGAAAACTGGGAAGAATATGCAACCCATATCCAGAATCATGGAAATTTGGGAAGTGTTTACCCAAAATTCAAATATGGAGTTGAAGGGGATACTCCTTCATTTCTGTATTTAATGCCGAACGGGCTCAATAATCCGGAAATACCTGACCAGGCAAGCCTGGGAGGTTATTTCAAATGGGGCAAGAGTGAGGATGGCTCTACATCCGCATATATTAACTATAGTGGTTCACCCAACTCAATCTGTAACTACTATGAAAACTATTTTTACAAATCAACTTTTAACAATTTTGCTGCCCGAATGGATTGGGCAAAAGATGGAAAAGGAAACAGGAATCCTATAGTTATCATTGATAAAAGTACAGGATTCGAAATCTTAAAAATAAAACCTGAACAAGGCACTTCAATTACTCTCGACGCCTCAAAATCATTTGATCCGGATGGGGATACCCTGAGATTCAAATGGTGGATATTATCCGATGCAGGTACTTACTCAGAAAATGTCTCCATTCTTAAAGACGACTCAAATAGTCCAATAGTCAAAGTTCCAACCAATTCGGCAGGAAAAACATTTCATGTTATATGTGAGGTTACGGACAGCGGTACTCCAAATCTTACAGGTTATCGCAGAATAATATTTGAACCAACGAATTAAAACAATGATTCATTCATTAAGGATATTTCTGATTAGTTTAATGCTGTTTTTAATAAGGGTAAGTGGATTCTCACAACTCAGAATTGTTATTTCTTCCGACTTTCCTCCGTTAGATGTTTGTATGAGTGGTTGTCCGGCTGACCATACCAGTGACCCGGATGATATTCAGTCAATGGTACGCTTCCTGCTTTATGCAAATGAGTTTGATGTGGAAGGACTGGTAGCTTCGTCGGCTACTTTCGCCAATATTGCCAGAAAACAGAATATACTTGACATCCTTGATTTATATGATCAGGTGGATGAAAACCTGAGGAATCATGACACTAGATATCCTACCGCCAACCATTTACGTTCGGTGACATTCCAGGGCTTATCGGGTACATGGGGGAAGTCTGTTGGTAATAATATTGGAAAAGGTAAAGACAGTGAGGCGTCTGAAGCAATAATTAAAATAATCGACTATCCCGATCCCCGGCCTGTATGGTTCTGTGTTTGGGGCGATTGCAGTAACATAGCTCAGGCTATATGGAAAGTAAAGGAAACCCGCCAACCAGAAGAACTACAAACTTTCAAAAGTAAAATACGTATTTATCAGATTGCCCATCAGGACAGTACAATTGACTGGCTGATGGATAAGTACCCGGATTTATTCATTATATACACAAAGACCACATATACGGGCATTTTTGGTGGACCGGATGATCCTCTGGGAAATAAGAAATGGCTTGATACTTACATCTGTCAAAACCATGGACCATTGGGTGCTATATATCCTCCGGCAGCTATGGGAGTAGATGGGCTTAAAGAAGGTGATTCTCCTTCTTTTATGTATCTGGTAAGCTCCGTATACGGGTTGAACAATCCTGAAGATCCATCTCAGGAAAACTGGGGTGGTCAATTCGTACGATCAGGATTAACAAATCACTGGATTGATGGTCCCGGCAAATCGACAATATCAAAATGGAAAGCTAATTACCAGAATGATTTTGCTAGACGTGCCGATTGGATGCTTCAGTGACTAAAAGATCGAAAGCTAATAAAAATACAAAGCCGGTTACACGGACGATATGCGGTAACTAAACCGACATTCTACTAAAACAATATATATGAAATCAAAACTATTTTTGCTGACATTACTAATCTGTGACTCATTGTTTTCACAGGTTACAGTACCTAATGACATGGTCCTGATCCCCACCGGAGAATTCACAATGGGAAAGAACTCAGCCGGAACCACGGATTGGCAGCCTGAACATAAAGTCACTATTGACGCATTTTACATAGATAAATATGAGGTTACAAACAAACAATACTTTGAATTCTGTAAAATGACAGGTAATCCTTTGCCTGAATTCTGGGGTTCATCCCAGTTTAAATGTAGTCTTGATTATCCTGATCATCCTGTTGTAGGTGTCAGCTTCTCTGACGCCATGAAATATGCACAATGGTCTGGGAAAAGACTTCCGACAGAGGCGGAATGGGAATATGCTGCAAGAGGTGGATTATCAAACTCTAATTTTCCATGGGGAAACCAGATAGATTCGACATTAGTAAATTATGGTAAAAAATATAAAACAACTCTGAAAGTAGGATCCTTTAAACCAAATGGATACGGATTATTTGATATGGGTGGCAATGTTTGGGAATGGACAATGGATAATTATGGATCTGACTATTATGCTAATTCTCCAGGCAATAACCCAGGTGGACCTGATTCAGGCAGATTTAAGGTAATCCGTGGTGGGAGCTGGCATTCCGGAGGGATGTGTATTCAAACTTATTTTCGCAATGGACTACCAGCATCCTGGGTTGACTTTGCGGTTGGATTCAGAAGTGTAAAATAAGTAAAATAAGTAAAATAAGTAAAATAAGTAAAATAAGTAAAATAAGATAATTACTTGTTTAACAATAATAACAATGAAAAATAAAAAGAGCATTATTCTTATTGTTGGTATTTCACTACTTGTAGCGTTATTGCATTTTATCATTGGTCCTGATTATAATGGAATCGGCAAAAACTTTTTAAGAGGCTATCTTATTGATCTGATCCTTCCTATGAACCTTTATTTATTATTGCAAATTTCATTACGGAAGAAAATCTCAATAGTTAAAAGCAGGGTGATTGGTGCAATATTTACTTTTTCATTTGGAGTAACTGTTGAAATTCTGCAATTACTTAATATAAAAGTCCTGGGTAGCACCTATGATCCTTTGGATATAGCAATGTATGCGTTCGGAATTATGATTGGATTATTAGTCGACTTCACAATTATTGACAAATTCGAGAAATCAACATAATTAAGAATATAAGTTTGAAAGCTTTACATGGACGGTCTTATTAATGGGTTTGTAACTCCCGCCCGGACCATGACTGTCCGGAAGGGCCAGTAGGACAGGGCAGTCAGGCAGGGCACCCTTTGGAAGCCAGGATGTCAGTTGCCATTGACGAAACTGCAGACCTTACCAGGAAGCTGATACTCGAAATAAAAGCCCGGTCTAAATGATATTCCTTTTCCATTTATTGGGTTTCGCTTAAATGATTTTATATTAAATTAAATCCGGCGCTAAAGCATATCAAACATTTTTCAAAAAAGCTTGTTCTAACTAAAACTATTTAATGGAAACACCACTTAAATTCTGGATAATCTTTAATGCCTTCGTGCTCATTATGCTGGCTCTCGACCTGGGTGTATTCCATCGGAAAAATCATGAGATAAAAATAAAGGAGGCTTTAACCTGGACCTTCATCTGGATCTTCCTGGCGCTTGTTTTCAATGTAATAATCTATTACTGGAGAGGTAAACAACAGGCGCTGGAATTCTTTACCGGTTACCTGGTTGAAAAAGCCTTAAGCGTCGATAATATCTTTGTCTTTATTATGATTTTTACCTTCTTCCGCATACCCTCTGCATACCAGCATAAAGTTCTTTTCTGGGGTATCATAGGTGCACTGATAATGCGGGTTATCTTTATTTTCACAGGTGTCGCCCTTCTTGAGAAATTTCATTTTACAATTTACCTGTTCGGAGCATTACTGATCTTTACCGGGTATAAAATGTTTAACCATGCCGGCACAAAAATAAATCCGGGTAATAATGTGGTAATCAGCATTTTCAAAAGGATCATGCCGGTATCGCAGAAATTATATGAGGATAGATTCTTTGTTAAATCTGATGGCAGGCTTTCTGCCACACCGTTATTCCTGGTATTGATTATCATTGAAACATCAGACCTGATATTTGCTGTTGACAGCATCCCCGCGATACTCGCCATCACCCAGGACCATTTCATTGTTTATACCTCTAACGTGTTCGCAATACTGGGGCTGAGGTCGTTATATTTTGCATTGGCTGGTATTGTCCACAGGTTCTGGCTTTTAAGCTATGGACTGGCTATTGTTCTTGTTTTTGTAGGTTTAAAAATGATCCTGATCGACATTTTTAAAATACCAATCGAATGGTCTCTCTTGTTTATCGCAATAATAATTTCCGGAAGTATCTTCTTGTCGTTGAAAGTGAAAAACAAAAATGCTGACCGGGAATAAATACCATTTAAGTATATACTTTCTATTAATATTAGTACGGTAGCGGTCCATTTCCTGGAAATAATACCGGATATTATCCCTCTTTTAGATAAGTTTAAACAGGAGTTAAGTACCCTTTAATTTAAGATACTTCAACTCCTCCAGTACAAATGTAGGAGAGTACATAACCAAATCAGAGACTATATGACCGGATTCCTCAAAAAGCTGAATGGAAGCGACCTGTTTATCTTCTGGATAATCTTTGTCCTTGCTGTTGTTTATTATTCTTATAACATCGGTTTTAGCGACCTGTGGAGCGATGAAACATATACCAAATCGATGCTAATGGGTTCTTTGTCTGATTTTTATGGTAAATTCAGAAATGACCTGCATCCGCCTTTTTATTACATCGGATTACGACTTTACTCCGCAATCTTCGGTTCATCAGCAGTTTCCCTGAGGATGTTCTCAGTGGCGGGAGTAATGGCAACCCTTTGTCTGGCATATTTTGCCGGTCAGAGGATATTTGGAAGACGAGGAGCTATCTACTTATGCCTGATGCTTATATCTGTCCCGATGCTGTCAGTATATTCTCACCAGGCCAGAATGTACAGCTGGGCTGCATTTTCTGTAACAGGGGTTTTTATATATTCATGCCTGTTTATCAGGTCAGGAACTACACGCGACCTGGTTCTTCTTTTTGTTTTTACGGTGATGGCGATGTATATCCACTATTACAGCCTTATTGCCGCATTCGTTGCAAACATATTTGTATTTTTTCATCTTCTCCTGACCAGGAAGAGTAAATGGCAAAATCACCTGGTTTCTTTACTGGTGGCAACTATTCTGTTTGTTCCATGGCTGGCAATGTTATTTGTCCAGGTTAAGAGGGTACAACATTCCTTCTGGGCACCCGCAGTCAGTTTCCAGACTATTCTTGCATGCTTTACAATTCCGTTTACAGAACAATTCTGGTCTACAGGTTTCTCCGGCGCTTATACCATATTTATGTATGCATTGGTAATACTGACTATAATTTTAAGTTTTAGGAAATCGTTTTCAGAGTATCGGGAGATATTATGGCTGGCATTAACTGTCCTTACTGGCACCTTGATTATTGCAGCGGTCGTATCATTGTTCTCACAGCCAATCCTCTATTCACGCTACGTTGCGGTAATAGTAACTATGCTGGCGATACCGGCAACAATTCTATTAACAGTGATGAAGATAAGATGGCTGAAAGCTATTCTGATTATTTTTATACTCTTTTCAGGTATCCGGATAACCGTTTCAGCTTTTGCTTTTTCATATGGTCCCTATAAACAGACTATAGAATATATTTCCAATACTTACCCTGAAATCAGGAAGATATTACATATTACCGAGGTAACTGCCGGTCCAATGATTGAGTACAATGGAAATTCAGGATTGGCACATTACTGGCTGAAAGCAGACATGTCAAACGTAGATGCCTTCCCCGGAATACATCAATATACAAGCCCTGAAGAATTTCTACAACCCGGTGAAGGGTTCTGTGTTGTGCAATTTCAAAATTTGGAATTGAATAAACAGAACCTCGATCTCCTTTTATCGGGGTCGGAACTTATTAAAAAAGATACTGTATTTGATAATAAGTTTAAAAATGGTATCTTCATACAGCTCTATCTCTTAAAGTACAAGGAAAGCCTGGACCAATGATATTTATTTCATTCCAGAATTCTCAATCTCATCTCCGTCTGATGAATTAGATTACCGGGAAGTAATTAAGCAGCATAAATAACGTAAAATGAAGAAAATCAACACAGAGAGCGATGATCTTGTTATTAATTTAACAGATGAGCTCCTCAGGGATATCGCTCTTTCAAGAAGCGACATAAAGGAGAGCAGGTTCCTCGAAAACAGGTTACTGGACAAACAGGTACGACAATGGCTGAAAGTAAGATAATCTGGTCAGATACAGCCATAAAGCGTCTATATGGATTTCTTGAGTTTTTTGATAAAAAAACCGGGAACAGGGAATATTCTGACCATCTCTATGATATACTCAGGAAGGAACTGAAAATTCTTAAGAAATCTCCCGTGTCCGGACTCAGGACCTCTGATGATACTATCCTTGGATTCAGATGTGGGGAAATGATATTCTTTTTTGAGGTATCAGGGGAAACAATTAATATTCTTGCTGTTAACACCTCTTCAGGGAATCAAGCCGGCATCCAAACTGGCTGATCACAAAGAAATGAAAAAGCCGGTTTCCCGGTTTTAATTACCTTGCATTAAAATACTACATATGAAAAGGATCCTTGCTTATTCAGCATTGATGCTTTGTATAAACCATTTTGCTGCAGCTCAGGTAATAATCCCTGCCGATTCACTGAAAAAACATGTCTTCATCCTGGCGTCAGATTCTTTGGAAGGACGGGGCTTTGCTACAAAATCTGGTCTTGAAGCAGCAAAATATATCGCCGGGTATTTCGAAAAGGCTGGTCTGAAGACGGTAGGCGGTGAATTTCTTCACCCGTTCGAAGCAAGATGTAACCAGACAATGCTGACAGGTAATAATGTTGTCGGGATCGTTGAAGGCTCAGACTCTTTGCTGAAAGATGAATTTATCGTTCTGGGAGCTCATTACGACCATGTTTCATATATGCTGAAAGATGGTGAAAAGATAGTCTATAATGGTGCCGACGACAATGCTACCGGTGTTTCAGCTATAATTGAGCTTGCAAGGGCAATTGCGGTTAAGAAACCTGCATTGAAACGTACTGTGGTATTTGTTGCTTTCGATGGAGAGGAGAATGGACTTCTGGGGTCATATAACTTTGTTAACCAGTCTGTTGTGCCTATTAACAAGGTTAAGCTGATGATGAGCTTTGATATGATAGGAAGGTTTGCCGAGAGCCAATACCTTGAAATGGAAGGAACCGGATCGCTGGTTGACGGTGAGGAAATGCTGAAGCTCCTGGCAGATTCTCATGGGATCAGGATTAATAAATCAGGAGCAAAGATATCCGATCGTACCGATACAAAGCCCTTTGGAGATGCAGGGATACCTTCAATACATGTAACTTCAGGCATAATCGGACCATACCATAAACCTGAAGATGATCCTGAAACCATCGACTATGAAGGGATGTCAGATATTACAGGATTATTATACGATCTTACAGTTGTAATCTCAAACAGTTCCGCGCTTTTGTCGGTAAGGCAGCTTACCAACCAGGCAAGGAATGGAGGAATTCCTTTCTTCAGGTATGGATTCATAGCTAATATCGGAAGCAGCTATCACAGGTACCCTGAGGAATTCTATAATGGCAGATCCAAGTTTTCATATGAGGCAGGAATAATGACTCAGTTTAAGATATCCAAATACATTTCATTACAACCCGAAGTGTTATATTCATCATTGGCAAGCGATTACAGTGGTCCCGGAGTTTTCAGGACACACAGTGTACAAGTTCCTGTAAGCCTTATTCTGGCTACCAGGATGAACAGAAATTTAAGGCAAAGGTCATATCTAAGCTTCGGAGCTTATTACAGCTATAATTTCAGCGGTAATATAAATGGAGATAAGCTCGATTTTGAAAATACATTCAACAGGTCCGAAAAAGGCCTGCAAGTTGGTATAGGTATGGAAGCCGAATCGGTTTGCATAGGGGTGAAATACAGATATGGACTTACAGGGATCATGTTAGATGAAGCAACAGGTGAGATGTATAGCAGAGGTGCTTATTTTACAATAGGTTATATATTTTAATTTATATTGTTTATGATTGTATTTAAAAGGCATTCTATTGCCAGAGCCCTCACATTAATATTGACTTTGCTTGTAACTTCAGCTTATGGGCAGAGGATTTATCTGGATAAAAATAAAGCCCAGGTAGCTGATTCGTCGCTGGCTCAATATTATAAAATAAAGGTCCCTGGGGATAAGACTGATTCTTACGCGGAATACATATATTTTTTAACCGGTGAAAAGAGATCCGAGGATCATTTCATTACCAGAGAGGGCAAAAACCTTAAAGAAGGCATATCTGCATCATGGTTTTTAACCGGAAAGCCGGAAAGTGAGGCTGCCTACAAGAATGGTGAAAATATTGGTAAAAGCTTAACATGGTACGAGAACGGGCAGATGAAATCGGAAACAGATTACCAGAATCCGGCATATGAAAAGGTTGTTGTTACATACTGGAAGAATGGAAAGCTAAAGAGAAAAGACTTCTTCAGTAAGGAAAAACTTGATAAAGGAACCTGTTTTGATAGTCTGGGCAGGGAGGTCAGACATTTTGACTATGAAATAATGGCAAGATACCCGGGCGGAGATAACCAGCTTCTTTCAGATATAAGTCGGAATACAAATTATCCGGTACGATTAAGGGACCAGGGTATACAGGGTCGGGTTGTGGTACGTTTTGCTGTTGAAGAAGATGGAAGTATTAATAGTGTTGGGATTATGGAGGGCTCTGTTCCTGATTTTAACAAAGAGGCAATAAGGGTGGTTCAATCTCTGCGTAAATTCAAGCCAGCATATCTGGACGGGGAACCAGTCACTATCTTTTATATGGTTCCTATATCGTTTAAATTGAGATAGATACACGATCTCTTAGTTGTGGAAGTGTATCAAAAATTTTGTTTTCAGAAGGGGAGAGGCTCAAAACAGGGGAGTAGTCCCGCATCCGGGTATTTCCTGTATTTAACTACTCATTAACAGACATTTAACTGTGGATTAACTCATTAGTGAGGCTGACAGGGGTAACTTTACTTATTATTGTCCGGGTCGAATATATGCCGGTCCGTAACAGAAATTAACTAAAATTACTTAAAACCTTTTCCTATGAAAACCCTTAAAACCAGCCTGTTGCTGTGCGGATTTGCATTCATTTCCCTGGCAGCCTTTCCGCAGGCACAATTAAAAATCGGACATGTCAATTTTGAGGAGATAATGATGTCTCTGCCTTCACGGGATAGCGCACAGGCAATTCTCGACAAGGAATCCAAGGAGCTGCAGAATGCTTATGAAGAGCTTTCGGTGACTTATAACCAGTTGTATGATGAGTACCAGAAAGGTATAGCATCTTACACGCCACTTGTAAAGAAAACCAGGGAAGATGAGCTTCTTGACAAGCAAAAGAGAATGGCAGAGTTTGAACAGAACGCCACAGCAATATTGCAAAAGAGAAATGCAGAGCTGATAAAACCAATAGTTGATAAGATCAACCGGGCAATAGATAAAGTTGCAACAGGCAACGGGTTTACATATATCCTGGATATAAGCAAAGGATCTGTTGTTTTTACTTCGAAGGAGAGCCAGAATATTACGCCAATGGTATTAAAGCTGTTGAAACCATAAAATGGGAAAGTAGGCTGATATTACAGAGATGTATAGGGGTTTACACAAGTGCTTCTGAATCAATATAATTGATAGTCGTAGCAAATTATCCAACAAGCCTATAATTAATATTATGTAAAATAGAAAATATAATTAGTAGGCATTATAAGGATAACTTCCAATACATACAAACATTGATTTTATCCCCCATCAGGGGTTATTCCCGGAATTCTACTTCTGTGTGTAAGCCTCAATCTCTTCAATCAGGGTATTGTCGAGGATCGGTATTGAGGGAATATTGTACAGGTCAAATACATCATTTTTGATAACGGCGTGAACGGAAGTCCGTATAAAACTATAACCATTCCTGACAGCAGCAGCGATGATCGTGTTATCCCCTGCACCATTGCCGAATGGTAATGCAAATGCTGTTACCTGGTTTGGGACCAGCGATTCAATGAATGTCTTTGACACTCCAAATTCATAATCCAGAAATGAATTATATTCTTCATCTGTTGCAAAGGATACTCTTTTGTCAAGCATATATTGATGTGAATACCCGTGAGAGCCGAAAATAAATGGTCTGGTACCACCTGGCAGCATGTAATTGCTCATTTTTACGATCTCCTCACTCTTAAGAAATGAATTCTGGTCCACCTTTTCAACCCAGAGGAAAAACGTTGCCTTCATCCGGTATTTCAGAAGCAATGGCATTGCCTGGTTGTAAACAGAGCTGCTGCCGTCGTCAAAAGTGATTATGGCATATTGTTTTGCAGGCAATACACCTGATTCCCTGATAGTTGCAAGATCGTCAAAGCTTATAACTGTTATTTTATTATCAACCAGGTATTTAATATCTGATTCAAAGTCTGCCACGCTCCTTTCATAAAGATTTGCAGGTTCTCCGGCAGAAATAACATGATACATAAGCACCACAATACTTCCATTTACGGGTGGTTCCGGATCATCGTCTTCAGTACAGCCTTTGATCAGGAATGCAGACAGGATGATCAGGAATAGAAATATTTTCCGGGAGTCCATTTGCTCAGAGTCGTAATTTGCGACTGAAATTTAATAAAAAAAGCCTTTCCGGCTTAAGGAAAGGCTTTTTTGTGTATTACTGAAAGTAATTATTTCTGCTCCAGAGCATCAAGCTTAACTTTGATCTCCTCGTATTCCTTGGTCATTTTCAGCCTGTAATAGAGCTCTTTAAGGCTCATAAGAGTGTATTTGTCATTAGGATTGAGCTCATAAGCTTTCTGCATATATGGAAGCGCCTTTGAATAAACCTTATTAAGTTCGTTTACTGCTTCTTCATATTTCTTAACATCCATAATATCATTAGCTTTCTGGTTCATCTCATAGGCTTTGTTGATATAGGATGCTCCCATTGCATAATGCGTTTCAGCAAGGTCAGATTTAAGTTCAAGTGCCCTTGTAAGTTCAACAATAGCTTCATCATACCTGCTAAGGTTAAGATAAGTTATCCCTGATGCAAACCAGAGGCTGTAATTGTTAGGGTCAGCATCTTTTGCAGCTTTCAGGTATTTCAGTGCTTCTGTCGGTTTGTTGCTCTTGAGATAAAGGTCAGCAAGCTGGAAGTTAATTGTATTGTCGCCCGGGAATTTATTTGGCAGGTCGAGAAGATAAGCTTCGGCTTTGGTAGTATCACCTTTGCCAAGGATACATTCATAAATCCTGAAATACGGGTTGATACCCAGGTATTTAAGTTCACCGCATCTCTCATAGTATTTTATTGCATCGTCAAATTTCTTGGCATTCTGTGCTGCGAGTCCTGCATTGAAAAACATTCCGGTGTCAACACCTCCTGCATAAAGATCGCTCTGGTTGATCTTGATCTGGATTGCAAATGCTTTAAGCGCGCCTTCATAGTCGGCAGCTTCGAATTTCTTTGTTCCCTGTGCATAAAGATCCTGGGCCAGTGTGTTATATATCATCTGTGAAAGGATCTTCTTTTTGGTTCCACCCTTTGGGTCGAGCTGCATTGCTTTCTCATAAGAGTCATATGCTTCGGCAAGAGGATCAGTATAATATGATGCATACTTCGGGTTCTCAGCTTCGAAAATTGCCATGCACAATTTGCCCTTTACAAAGAATGTATTTGTCCAGTTCATTGATTTTTCATCCGTAAGAGCCTGATCTATAGCTTCTTTTGCTTTGTCAAGCATCCCCTGATCAATAAAGCTCTGGGCTGAAGTGACCTTGCCCTTCTGAGCTACCGCTACATACGAAACGGTGATTACAGCTAACAGCAGAAACAACTTTTTCATGATTGTAATTTTTATTTTTTAATTGTTTGAATCTTTTTTAAAAAACGCCTCAAATTTATAATATTACTTATTAATCTTCAAATTCTTTGCCATTTTCCTCGCTGGAAGGATTATTTTCTTCGTTGAGTGTACTATTTTCCTCTCCACCAGCATTTTCCATCACTTCTTCATCACTCACTTCAACACATGCCACCGAAGCAATAATATCGTTTTCCCTCAGGTTGATAAGCCTTACTCCCTGTGTTGCCCTGCCCATTACCCTTAGTGCGGAAACCGGGCTACGGAGGATATTACCAAACTGGGTAATGATCATAAGATCGTGATTATCAGTTACATCCTTCAGAGCGATCAGAGTACCAGTTTTTTCGGTTATGTTTATTGTCTTTACTCCTTTTCCGCCCCTGTTTGTAATCCTGTATTCATCTATATCCGACCTTTTTCCATAGCCTTTCTCTGCAACAACCAGAACATCCTTTTCCTTATTTTCCACGGTTATCATCCCGACAACTATATCAGTCTTCTCATTTGCCAGTTTAATGCCTCTCACTCCCGAAGCTGTACGGCCCATTGGTCTTACAGATGCTTCCGGAAAGCGGATTGCCCTGCCCGACCTTACTGCCAGCATGATCTGGTGTTTCCCGTTTGTCATCCTTGCCTCAAGAAGCTCATCTCCTTCCCTTACGGTAATTGCATTGACACCATTGGCACGTGGCCTTGAATATGCCTCAAGAGAAGTCTTCTTGATTATTCCTTTTGTTGTGCAGAGAACAATGAAATTATTATTGATATACTCTGGTTCATTGAGGTTCTTTACATTAATATAGGCCTTGACATTATCGTCAGGCTCAATATTAATCAGGTTCTGCATGGCTCTTCCTTTAGATACTCTTGAGCCTTCGGGAATATTATAAACCTTCAGCCAGTAGCATTTGCCCTTGCTGGTAAAGAAGAGCATTGTATTATGCATTGTGGCAATATAAAGGTGTTCAATGAAATCCTCATCCCTGGTAGTACCTCCTTTCGCTCCTGTTCCTCCACGGTTCTGACGCCTGAATTCTGTGAGTGGTGTTCTCTTGATATATCCAAGATGTGAGATTGTTATCACCATCTCATCGTCGGCATAGAAGTCTTCAGGATTGAATTCTTCTGCATTTGGTATTATCTCGGTACGACGGACATCTCCGTATTTTTCCCTGATCTCCAGAAGTTCATCCTTGATGATCTTCATCTGCAACTCGACACTGGCAAGGACGCTTTTAAGGTAGCTGATAAGGTCCATAACTTCCTTATATTCAGCTCTCAGCTTGTCCTGCTCGAGTCCGGTAAGCTGACGGAGCCTCATATCAACAATTGCTCTTGACTGTATATCAGAAAGATTGAACCTTTCCATCAGTCTTTCCCTTGCTTCATCAGGATTTTTTGAAGATTTGATTATAGCAATGACTTCATCGATGTTGTCGCTTGCAATTATCAGTCCTTCAAGTATATGTGCCCTTTTTTCTGCCTGGTCGAGATCGAACTTTGTCCTGCGCATGATAACATCATGCCTGTGCTTGACAAAATAATGGATGAGTTCCTTGGTGTTCAATGTACGCGGTCTGCCCTTGACAAGCGCAATATTATTTACATTGAATGAGGTCTGAAGTGATGAATATTTATAAAGATGGTTCAGGACAACATTAGCGCTTGCATCCTTCTTGAGGATTATGACAATACGCATCCCGTTCCTGTCAGATTCGTCATTTATATATGATATACCCTCGAGCTTCTTTTCATTTATAAGGTTGGCGATCTTCTGGATCATCTCTGCCTTATTGACCATATAGGGAATCTCTGTGACAATGATACATTCCCGGCCTGAGTGTGTGATCTCTATCTCTGTCTTGGCCCTGATGACAATCCTTCCGCGACCTGTTTCGAGAGCATCACGGATGCCCTGTTCGCCGTAGATTATCCCTCCTGTCGGAAAGTCAGGTCCTTTAATATACTTCAGAAGTTCATCAGAGGTGATATCGTTATTGTCGATATAAGCGACAGTTGCATCAATGATCTCCGAAAGATTATGAGGTGCCATGTTAGTAGCCATACCTACAGCTATTCCGGATGCCCCATTTACCAGGAGGTTTGGGATACGTGTAGGCAGTACTGTTGGTTCCTGCAAAGAATCGTCGAAGTTTGGCTGGAAATCAACAGTTTCTTTATCGATATCGGCCAGCGTTTCTTCAGCTATCTTTCTGAGCCTTGCCTCGGTATATCGCATAGCAGCAGGACTGTCGCCGTCGACCGATCCAAAGTTACCCTGCCCGTCAACCAGGGGGTACCGCATCGACCAGTCCTGTGCCATCCTTACCATAGCCTCATATACCGATGAATCGCCATGCGGATGGTACTTACCGAGCACCTCTCCCACTATTCTTGCTGATTTCTTATAAGCTTTATTTGATAGAACACCGAGTTCCGACATTCCGAAAAGCACGCGACGATGAACGGGTTTGAGCCCGTCTCTGACATCAGGTAAGGCCCTGGATACAATAACCGACATAGAATAATCGATGTATGCCGATTTCATCTCCTCCTCAATATTCACCTGCACTATCCTCTCTCTTTCTGCCATAACAGATTAAAAATTAATAATTTGTCAAATGCAAATCCATTTTTTTATTTGCCGTACGAAAATAGTGATAATTTGCCTATTTTTTGGATATTCTTTTACTGAATTTTTAACAAAGTTGTTCATAAATGGGCACGAAAATTGACAATGTTAAACAATGCATGATTTACCTTTGTTTTTATGTCATTAAGTACATTTGCCGGGTAAATCTGCCAGAATGTCGGATTTTACAGGAATAATTTAAAAAGCAGGTACAATAAATATATATGGATTCACAATTTTCACAGAGGGTAAAGGATATTCTCGGTTACAGTAAGGAGGAGGCTATACGGTTGGGAAACAGTCATATAAGCCCTGAACATCTTTTCCTGGGTATTTTGAGGGATGGTGAAGGCACCGCTATTGATATTCTTATCAACCGGGGCATCGACCTGATGGTACTGAAGGGATCGCTTGAAAAGAGTATTAAAGTGGAAAGCCCGGTTCCCGTTGCTGACCATGAAGTTATACCTCTTCTCCGCAGTACGGAGAGGATTCTTAAACTTGTTTATCTTGAGGCAAAAGCCCTGAAGAGCCCTACAATAGAGGCAGAACATCTGCTGCTGGCAATACTGAAAGACGAAAACACTCTTGTTACGAGGTTTCTGTCCGAAATGGATGTCGATTACCAGTCGGTCAAGAGATCTGTTGAAACGGGTTCTCCCAGCGCCAGGGCCGACTATCCGCGTGATGAAGATGATGAAGGACAGGGATTCGGTTCCCAGGGTAAGGGCCAGGGTGGCTCTCCCACCTCTCAGAAATCTTCTTCCGACACACCGGTACTTGATAATTTTGGCATCGACCTGACAAAAGCTGCTGAAGAAGGAAGACTTGATCCTGTTGTCGGCAGGGAGCGTGAGATCGAAAGACTGGCACAGATCCTTTCGCGCAGGAAAAAGAATAATCCTGTGCTTATCGGCGAACCCGGTGTAGGAAAATCCGCTATTGCTGAAGGTCTTGCACTTCGTATTACCAAGAAGAATGTGTCACGGGTTCTCTTCAACAAGAGAGTTGTGGCACTCGACCTGGCATCTATCGTGGCTGGTACAAAATACAGGGGACAGTTTGAGGAGAGGATGAAAGCAATTCTTAATGAGCTTTCAAAAAATGATAATATTATCCTGTTCATCGACGAGATACACACTATAGTTGGCGCAGGCGGAGCAACAGGTTCACTTGATGCTGCAAATATGCTTAAACCTGCTCTGGCCAGGGGTGAGATTCAATGTATCGGAGCTACCACACTCGATGAATACAGGCAGCACATTGAAAAAGACGGGGCTCTTGAAAGAAGGTTCCAGAAAGTGCTTGTCGATCCTACATCAATTGAAGAGACAATTGAGATACTCAAAAATATCAAAGACAGGTATGAGGACCATCATAATGTTACATATACTGATGAAGCTATCATTGCCTGTGTGAAGCTGACAAACAGGTATATTTCTGACAGGCTTCTTCCCGATAAGGCTATAGATGCCCTCGATGAATCAGGTTCGCGTGTACATATCTCGAATATTGTTGTTCCTGAGAAGATACTGTCACTCGAGAATCAGCTCGAGGAGGCAAAAAAGGACAAGATGACAGCTGTCAAGAACCAGAACTTTGAAAAAGCTGCCAGCTTCAGGGATCGTGAAAAAGATCTTCTCGACATGATCGATGTTGAAAAGAAAAAGTGGGAAAAAGAGCTTGCTGTGAACAGGGAGACTGTTGATGCCGACAAGGTTGCTGAAGTGGTGGCTATGATGACAGGTGTACCTGTTCAGCGAATCGCTCAGACCGAGGGTACCAGGCTCCTGAAGATGGCTGACGAGCTGAATGGCAGTGTTATAGGCCAGGATGAAGCTATCCAGAAAGTTGTAAAGTCAATACAAAGGAACAGAGCCGGACTCAAGGATCCCAATAAACCGATAGGAACATTTATTTTCCTCGGCCCAACTGGTGTCGGCAAAACACAGCTGGCAAAAGTCCTTGCAAAATTCCTCTTCGATACTACCGATAACCTTGTACGGATCGACATGAGCGAATATATGGAGAAGTTCTCTGTATCGCGCCTTGTCGGTGCACCTCCCGGATATGTGGGTTATGAAGAGGGCGGTCAGCTGACAGAAAAGGTAAGGAGAAAACCATATTCAGTTGTTCTTCTTGATGAAATCGAAAAGGCCCATCCTGATGTCTTCCACATCCTGCTCCAGGTTCTTGATGAAGGGCAGCTTACCGACAGCCTGGGACGCCGGATAGATTTCAGGAATACAATAGTCATATTAACCTCCAATATAGGAACAAGGCAGATTGCAGAATTCGGCCATGGTGTTGGATTTGATACTCAGAACAAGAGAGCTACAAAGGATGAACAATCGAAAAGCATTCTCCAGAAGGCCCTTCAGAAAACCTTTGCTCCGGAGTTCCTGAACAGGATAGATGACGTGATCATGTTCAACTCGCTCGGCAAGGAGGAAATCAACAAGATAATCGACCTTGAGCTTAAAGGTCTGTACGAGAGAGTTAAATCACTTGGTTACCAGCTGAAGATAGCAACTGCTGCCAGGGATTACATTGCTGAGAGAGGCTTTGATGCAAATTACGGGGCCAGGCCACTGAAGAGGGCAATTCAGAAATATCTGGAAGATCCTATGGCTGAAATACTTATAAAAGCCGGTCCCAGCGACGGTGATATAATAAATGTAGGATTTAATGCGGCTAAGTCGGAGATCAGGATAAAGATCAAGAAAAACAAGGAGGAGGGAGAGGATAAGGAGGATGAGGAATAGAGACTTCAGCCTGCTGAACCTCCGGGAGATTATTTATTAATCACCTGAAGTGTCATCAGGATGCATAGGCTTGCCAAACAGATCAAAATCAGTTGTGTGAGTAATAAGAACCCAGTAAAATGTGCCGGGTTTTAATTTATATTCTTCAGGGATCAGAATTTCCTGGTCAACTTCGGGGCTGTCGTATTCGGTGCGGCCGATAAAATAACTGCCCTCCCTCCTGTCGATGATCACCCTGAGGATTTTCCCGATATATCTTTCATTCAGTTCGGCAGATATGGACTGCTGCAGTTCCATAAGCTCAGCAACCCGTGATTGTTTGACTTCCACCGGCACATCATCCTTATAATTATTGTACGAAAAGGTACCTTCCTCATTTGAATATGCAAACACTCCAAGCCTGTCGAAACGGAACTCCCTAACAAATTCCTTCAGTTCATTGTAATCCTCCTCAGTCTCACCCGGGTGGCCTGCAATGAGAGTTGTTCTTATGACCGAACCGGGGATTTCATTCCTCAGAGTGTTCAATATTGCAATGCTCTCCGCTTTGTCATGCGATCGCTTCATTATATTGAGCATCCTGTCGCTTATATGCTGAACAGGGATATCGATATACCTGCAAATCCTCGGATTATCTCTCATGAGTCCGATAATCTCATGCGGAAAGTTAGCAGGATACAGATAATGGAGCCTGATCCATTCAAAAGACTCAATTTTAAGAAGCTCGCGTACCAGTTCCGGGAGCATTTGTTTTTTATAGAGGTCAAGACCGTAATAACTCAGGTCCTGTGCAATAAGGATTATCTCCTTTACACCAGATCCGGCCAGCAGCCTTGCCTCCTGAATCACATCTTCAACTGGCCTGGAGATACACTTTCCCCTGATCGCGGGAATTGCACAGAATGAACAGCTCCTGTCGCAGCCCTCGGAGACTTTCAGGTAGGCATAGTGAGGAGGTGTGGTCAGCATCCGCTGAACAGAGATATCACCGTTATAGGAAAGGCCAATTTCCCGGAGGATATCGGACATATTATGAACTCCGAAATACCTTGTTACCTCAGGTATCTCATGTTTCAGGGCATCCATATATCTTTCTGACAGACAACCCATAACATATAGGTTGTCTATTTTTCTGCCTTCTCTTGCTTTTACAAAACGAAGTATAGTGTCGATGCTCTCCTCCTTGGCGTCATTGATAAAGCCGCATGTGTTGATAATTACAGTTCCTGCAGAGTAGTCTTCACTGTCATGAATTATGGAATATCCATGTCCTTCGATCTGGGCCATAAGTTTTTCCGAATCGACAAGGTTTTTTGAACAACCGAGAGTGACAATATTGATCTTTTTATTCTTCATTCACTGGAATCTTTACCTGACCTGTAAAGGAAGTCTTTCTTTCATAAGTATCAGGTTACATGCTTTATAGTATTGGTTACCTGAAAGTACAGAAGAGATGATTATTTATTTAATATTACCTGGCAGATGTCTGATAATACAGGGTAAACTGTTTACCTGCTGAACAGGGAGTCAACAAATTCAGTCCTGTTGAACACCTGCAAGTCTTCCATTTTTTCACCTATACCTATATATTTCACAGGTATTTTGAACTGGTCTGATATGCCTATCACTACGCCACCTTTTGCTGTTCCGTCGAGTTTTGTTATTGCGAGGGCTGTTACATCTGTGGCTGCAGTGAATTGCTTAGCCTGTTCAAAAGCATTCTGTCCGGTAGAGCCGTCGAGCACCAGGATGACTTCATGAGGAGTTCCGGGTTTCACTTTCTCCATGACCTTTTTGATCTTTGACAGCTCGGTCATCAGGTTTATCTTGTTATGGAGCCTTCCGGCAGTATCGATAATTGCAACGTCGTAACCACCTGCAACAGCAGATTTTACAGAGTCGAATGCCACAGATGCAGGGTCAGATCCCATTTTCTGTTTTACAACTGTAACTCCGATCCTGTCGCCCCATATCTGAAGCTGGTCTATTGCGGCTGCCCTGAAAGTATCTGCTGCGCCAAGGAGAACTTTCTTACCGGCCTGTTTATATTTATAGGCAAGCTTTGCAATGGTGGTAGTTTTGCCGGAGCCGTTCACCCCTACAATCATAATTACATGGGGAGCAGACTCTATATCTTCAGAAAATGCTGTTTCGGAGCTGGCATTGTTTTCCTCAAGAAGTGCAATGATCTCTTCCTTTAGTATTTTATTCAGCTCACTGGTATTCATGTATTTATCACGGGCCACCCTTTGCTCAATTCTTTCGATGATCCTCAGGGTTGTGGCCACACCGACGTCGGATGATACAAGTACTTCTTCGAGGTTATCGAGGACGTCATCGTCGACCCTGGATTTTCCAACGATAGCCCTGGAGAGTTTTGTAAAAACAGATTCCTTGGTTTTCTCAAGTCCCCTGTTCAGGCTCTCCTTATTTTCTCCGCTAAAAAATCCGGGCCATGCCATTTCTGACTGTTTTAGTTGAAAGATAAATAAAAATAGGGACATGCCATGGCACGTCCCTATCTGTATGCTGTCATAAAAATTAGTTTTTGAAGAAGTCCTTAACGTGGTCGTTATGAACGATTCCTTCCTTAAACTGGTATGCACCGGATTTATCGGATCTCATCATCTTTATGCATTTGGTGAAGATCTTGCCGGAACCGGTCTTTAGTGTTGCAACAACTTTCTTTGCCATTGTAGTATCGTTTTACTTACTTGATTTCTCTGTGTACTGTATATTTCTTAAGGATAGGATTATATTTCTTCCTTTCAATCCTGTCAGGAGTGTTTTTCCTGTTCTTGGTAGTGATATATCTCGACATTCCCGGAAGACCGCTTTCCTTTTGTTCGGTACATTCAAGAATGACCTGCTGCCTGTTGCCTTTTGCCTTTGCCATTTCTCAACCTGTTTTAATAATTCACGATATAACCTTTTTCCTTTGCTTCTTTAAGAACTGCTGTAAGCCCTTTTTTGCTAATGAGGCGAATGCCTGCAGCTGATACTTTTAAAGAGATCCATCTCTCTTCTTCCGGAAGGTAATATCTCTTCACAAAAAGATTTGGTAAGAATTTCCTCTTAGTTCTTCTTTTCGAATGTGATACGTTGTTACCGACCATCGCCTTCTTCCCTGTAACCTGACAAATCTTTGACATTGTTTTCTTTTTATCCTTGTTCGAAACTATGCTTTTTAAAACGAAGCGCAAAATACGTGATTTTTATCTTATTAACCAAATATTTATAGCAATTTTTTTAAACATTCAGGGGAATCAATTTTCAATCCCCGGATATCACTTTCCAGAGGAGATGGAGAGCAGCAACAGAAAACCTGTTGATATTTGTCAATCTGTCGGTGCCATAGCGGAACTGTGCAGAGGTGGTTCCGGCTTTACAAGATACTGCTATACAGAGTATTCCCACAGGTTTAAGGTTGGTTCCACCATCGGGGCCTGCAATACCTGAAGTAGCTACGGCGTAGTCGGTTTTCATCAGTCTCCTTGCTCCTTCTGCCATTTTTTCGACTGTTTCCCTGCTAACAGCTCCGTATTTTTCAAGTATATCCTGTGGTACTCCGAGTATTTCTTTCTTTATTCTGTTATCATAAGCTACTACTGATCCCATGAAATAAGCTGAACTTCCCGGTATGCTTGTAAGAAGAGAGGCGACTTTACCTCCTGTGCAGCTTTCCGCAGTACAGAGTGTCTCCCCTTTCTTCAGCAAAAGTCTTCCTATCACCATTTCAAAAGATTCTTCGTCTTCTCCATAGATTGAACCTGGAATTATTTCATAGAGTTTCCTGACCTGTTGCTGAACAATGGATTCGAGGTGTATCTTGTCGCTGCCTGTTGCTGTCAGTCTCAGTTTTACAAGACCATATGCCGGCAGGTATGCGAGTTTGATTTCTTTTGGAAGGGCTTCTTCAAATCCGGTGAGCAGTTCTGCAAGCTTCGCTTCGCCAACGCCATAAGTCATTATGTTTTTATGAATAATGACCTGGCTTTTAAATCTTTTTCTAAGTTCAGGGATAACATGTTCGTTCATTATATATTTCATCTCCAGAGGGACTCCCGGCATGGAGATGAAAATAGTTCCATTTTTTTCGAACCACATTCCCGGTGCTGTACCCTGTGCGTTTTTCAGTACACTGCAATTTTCAGGAACATCAGCCTGCCTGAGGTTGTTCTCATTCATTGTGAAATTGCGTTTTGACACCAGCTCTTCTATCATCTGCTGGACCTCATTGTTCCTGGTCAGAGTGGTGTCGAAAAATTCGCAGAGAACCGGTTTGGTGATATCATCACTAGTGGGTCCCAGCCCTCCGGTAATCAGGACTACCTCTGATTTACCGGATACTTCCGACAGAGTGTCAAGTATATCCTGTTTATTGTCGTGTATTGATATTTTACGGCAGACATCAAATCCTATACTGCTGAGTTCTGCACCCATCCAGGCAGAGTTTGTATCAATTGTTTGTCCTATAAGGAGTTCATCTCCTATTGTTACTATCTGGGCTTTCATGAAGATAAAGATCAGGGGCCAAAGTTAAAAAAAATACCCTCCGGCACTAAAGTATCAGAGGGTTTGATTCTCCTGAGTCAGGACTTTGATTTATTTGAGCGGGAAACGGGATTCGAACCCGCGACCCTCAGCTTGGGAAGCTGATGCTCTACCAACTGAGCTACTCCCGCATTTGTGTACTGAAAATCCGATGCGAAAATATAAAATTATCTTCAAATTGCAATCGAGGTTTTCAATAACCATGAGCCTCCAATGGGACTCGAACCCACGACCTGCTCATTACGAATGAGCTGCTCTACCAGCTGAGCTAAGGAGGCAGAAACCGCCGCAAATATATAATTTCATTCCAATTTCTCCAATCTTTGCAGCAATGGAGGATGGGAATAATGGAAAAACACATAAGCCGGGTGTGGCAGCATATTGGAGAGGTTCCTGATCGACAGCTTTTTAAGTGCATCGGCAAGCCGGGCAGCATCATAGTTTTCCTTTACAAACCTGTCGGCAGCAAATTCATGCTTCCTTGAGAAAATATTTGAAACGAGTCCGATAATAAGTGACAGTGGGCTATATAGAATTCCAAAGACGATTAATCCAAGGTGAAAACTGGGATTTTCAGCACCCAGGGCTTGCGAAAGCTTGGGATTATTTACAACAAGCGAAAAAAGGAAGAGCATAAGCCCTGTTATTAAGAATGATGAAATCATCATCAGAAGAACATGACGTTTCTTATAATGACCTATTTCATGACCCAGTACTGCCACAATTTCCTCTTCAGATAGCTCTTTCAGGAGAGTGTCGTATAGCACAATTCTTTTTTTAGGGCCGAAACCTGAGAAATAGGCATTGCTCTTGGTGCTTCTTTTTGATCCGTCAATAATATAGATGTTTTTCAGCTTAAATCCTGTTTTTACAGCGAACTCTTCAATCTTCTGCCTGAGTGAACCCTCTTCCAGTGGGGTCTGCTTGTTGAAAAGTGGCACTATCAGCTCTGAGTAAAAGAAGTTCATAAAGACTGAGAAAAGGGTAATCAGGATCCAGGCATATATCCAGAAATGCGGACCGGCTTTATAATAGAACCATGTTATTAATCCCAGTACCGGAACTCCTACAAGCAATGCAATGAACCACGACTTTATATGGTCAGTTATAAATATCCTGACAGACATGGTATTAAATCCAAATTTTTTCTCAATGACGAATGTGTCATAGATACTGAACGGAATATTAATGACATCAGATGCGAACCCGATCATACCAAAAAAGAGAAGGGAAACTATTACGAGGTTGCTGCTCAGGCCCCTTGCTGCCAGATCAACCAGGGAGAATCCACCGGCAATTATCATAGCCAGGATCACAGCCAGGTTGAAGGTGGATGACCAGAATGACAGTTTTTTATTTTCCCTGTCGTAAAGCTGTGATTTCTTATAATCTTCTTCGGGGCATATTCCCTGCAGCCTTGAAGGAAGCCTGTCGGACCACATTTTCCCGTTCAGGTATTCGAGGTATCGCTCAGTCAGGTATCCTGCGACAGGAATTAATATTATCAGAATGAATATTGAATTTAACATTAACTGTGGGGATTATAAAAAGAAGCAGGGTGTCTTTTTAAAATAAGTGTGGAATAAATATGTCTCGCTGCATTTCCTCGTGCTAAAAGGATAGACACCCTGCGAAGCAGTAAATATAATAAATATTTTTAAGTTAACATACCACCACAAACGTGAATTATTTGTCCGGTGACATAAGATGAGAGGTCAGAAGCCAGGTATAAGGCTGTATTAGCTACATCTTCAGGGGTTCCGCCTCTTTTAAGAGGGATCTTCCCGGTCCACTCCTTTTTCACATCCTCAGGAAGCTTTTCTGTCATCTCGGTGAGGATGAATCCCGGTGCTATTGCATTGCACCTTACATTACGCGAGCCGACTTCCTTGGCCACACTCTTTGTAAAACCGATGATACCTGCTTTTGATGCTGAATAATTGCTTTGTCCGGCATTACCGGAGACGCCAACCACCGAGCTCATATTTATTATCGACCCGCCCTTCTGGCTAATCATTGCCATCACAGCAGCCCTTGTAAGGTTAAAAACCGATTTCAGGTTGACAGCTATTACGGCATCCCACTGCTCTTCAGTCATTCTCATCAGTAATGTGTCGCGTGTTATTCCGGCATTATTAACAAGGATGTCAATACGTCCAAAATCGGCCATCACATCTTTTATAACCTTCTGTGAATCATCGAATTTAGCGGCATTGGAAACATACCCTTTTGACTTTACACCTAACGATTCGATCTCTTTTACAGTGTTTCTGAATTCTTCATCATCTGCAATGTTCGTCATGGCTATATCGGCACCTTCGCGGGCATATAGCAATGCAATGGCTTTGCCTATTCCTCTTGAAGCTCCGGTAATAAGTGCAGTTTTTCCTTTTAGTAGTCCCATCGTTTCAGTTTTTTAATTGGGGCAAAGATAAAAGAAAATTTTACTACAACTACCCGCCTGGAAAATCGATGTCTAAGTACCGGAAAATCTATATATGAGCATATTGCTACGGTGAGAAGGATGTCTCACACGGTCTGGCAGACTGATGAAGCGGTAATGTTATGTGAATGAGAAAACGCCAGTATTGAAGTCCTGCAGGAATTATCTTTTCAGCACTCTTTTAACTGTTGCGCCAATATCTGCTGGAGACTCGACGACATGGATGCCGCACTCCCTCATAAATGACATCTTTGCAGCTGCAGTATCGTTCTTTCCACCTATTATTGCACCTGCGTGTCCCATCCTGCGACCCTTTGGAGCTGTTTGTCCTGCAATAAAGCCTATTACCGGTTTTGTTCCGTTGTCCCTGATCCACTGGGCTGCTTCATTTTCCATGTTACCGCCGATCTCACCGATTATAACTATAGCTTCAGTCTCAGGATCATCCATCATAAGCTTAACAGCATCGAGCGTTGTTGTTCCGACAACCGGGTCTCCTCCTATTCCTATGCCTGTCGATTGTCCCAATCCAAGCTTTGTGACCTGGTCTACGGCCTCATAGGTAAGTGTACCTGACCTTGAGATAATGCCAATTGTACCTTTCTTATGAATAAACCCGGGCATGATACCAACTTTTGCTTCTCCGGGAGTTATAATACCTGGGCAGTTTGGTCCTATCAGCCTGCAGGGCAGTGGTCTGAGGTAATCTCTTACCCTGACCATATCGGCTACAGGAATTCCCTCGGTGATGGCAACTATCAGCATTATCCCGGCATCGGCAGCCTCCAGAATTGCATCAGCGGCATATACCGGTGGTACAAAAATAACAGATACATCAGCATGTGTTGCTGCCACTGCTTCCCTGACAGTATTAAAGACAGGGAGCCCCAGGTGCGTTTCACCTCCCTTGCCCGGAGTAACTCCGCCAGTGACTTTTGTTCCATACTCAATCATTTGAGTTGCATGAAAAGTACCTTCACTCCCGGTGAATCCCTGCACGATAACCCGTGAATTCTTATTTAGAAGGATGCTCATATATTGCTGATAATTAGTTATTTATAATTAGCTATACAATAATATTCAAATTCAGGCGTATTTTCAAATGTACCGAATAATTGGCTCCTTTTAGCTATCTTTGAACATAAAATTTCAATAATGCGATGGTAAATATTGATCCGATACTATATATAGGTATATCACAATCATTTTTTGCGTTAATCCTGGTCCTTACAAAGAAGCCTTATATCACAGCAAATAAGCTGATGTCGGTCTGGCTATTCCTTATCTGCATTGAACTTCTTTTTGCACTGCTCAATTCGAGGGTGATCGAGATGTATTCCTTCCCGTTTGTCTCTTTTACCTATGGTCCCCTGCTCTATCTTTATGTGAAGTTCATGACAGTCCCCGACAGGAAGTTCAACTGGCTGGCACTATTGCATTTCATTCCTTTTTTTGTATTTTTTGCTGTATCGGTGATTTTCAGGCAGGTTCCCCTGATGAAGGACCTCAGGAGCTTTTTTGCACCCGACCGGTTCATATCACTGAGGCTGGTTTACAGCACCATCATGTTTATTTCGGTTACTCTTTACAGCTCACTTGCTTTCGTTGAAATCAGGCACCACCAGCAATACCTCAAAACAATACTTTCCTATACGACAGGAATGATCACTCTCAACTGGCTGAAAGTTTTTTCGATAAGCTTTTATGTAGCCTTCCTGATACTTTTTATTCTTGGCGGGCTTAACATGATTGGTGATTTCATTCCTTTTGATCCTTATTTTGTGGTCTTTACCTTCATTACCGTATTCACATTTGTCTTCAGCTATTATATTATTACGCAACCTGTGATCTTTGGTCAGGAGGTCAGGATAGCTGAGAATGAAGATAAAAAGGAGGCTGAAAAATATATACGCAGCGGACTTAAAGATAAGCAGGCAGAAGCTTACCTGGAAAAGCTGCTGAAGTATGTTGAAGATAAAAAGCCCTACCTCGACCGTAATCTCAGTATCCAGGACCTTTCAGAGTCAACCGGGATATCAAGGCATCATATAACCCAGATACTTAATGAGAAACACGGAAAGAACTTTTTCAGCTTTATCAATGAATACCGGATTAAGGAGGTTATTTCGCGTTTTAATGATAAAAAGAACGATAATTTCACGATTCTCGCTATTGCTTTCGACTCAGGATTCAATTCCAAGACAACATTCAATGCAATTTTCAAGAGCCAGACAGGCATGACCCCTAGTGAATTCAGGGAGAAATCAACCGGTATAAAGGTTTAAGGAGTTCCAACCAAGCGGGACGAACCATCAAAACCTGTATTCCAGGTACGGGATACTCGGATCAGACGACAGGCCTTTAAATATGCTGTTCATTTGTACAAAAAAAGTACAGTATGAACAGAATCTCTATAATAATAACCGCCCCGTTAATATTTATTCCGGTTATGGCCACCAGTCAGAATGACCTCTCAACCGGAACTCCCGATGCTTCTAAAAAGATGGTTCTTTACGGATTTGTACGGGGCGGTTTTTACGGGAGCACTGATGAAAATAATAAGCTATATGTCCCAAGTGCCTATTCTGATCTTGCCCTGAAGATTGATGCTGAAGACGATATCAGGTTCAAGGCTTTCGCTGATATAAGATTCAGATATGGCACTGAGTTCCGCGAACCTGTAACCAGGCTTGATATAAGAGAGGCTTATGTAACTGTAAACGGTAAAACGTGGGATTTAAGTGCAGGGCAGAAAATCATAAAATGGGGCCGCGCAGACTTCACCAACCCCACGCAGAAACTTAGCCCCCAGAATTATATTTCACGATCGCCCGAACGTGAAGATATGGATATGGGAAACCTTCTGGCTGATTTCCGTTGGTACCCTTCACCAGTTATCAGCCTGGAGGCAGTTGCGATACCTTATTACAGACCATCAATACTTTTTATCAAGCCACTCGATCTGCCCTCATATGTGACGATTAACCAGAATGAATCGCTTGTAACAGATGGCGCTATGTTCAGCTATGGCGCCAGGGCCGACCTGCATCTGAAAGGTTTTGATTTGGGCTTCTCATGGTTTGATGGTTATGACCCGATGCCGGGAATAGCGCTTACAGGATTTTCACTTGACACATCAGGTTTTGTTCCTGCACTTGCAGTTGAAATGTCCCTTAAACCATATAAGATCAGAAATGCCGGACTGGATTTTGAAACTACAATCGGAGATTTTGGTTTACGAGGAGAAGTCGCATGGACAATTCCATATCTCTCATACAAAGAAGCAGAATATGTGCCGCTTGAAGAAATAAAATGGGTCGCTGGTATCGACTGGATGAGAGGAAACTGGCGCATAACAGGAGAGTATTCAGGCAAAACCTTTCCCGGCTTCGAAGCCCCTGCAGTTGAACCATTTATAGGTTCAGAGCTTGATCCTGCAACACTTGGAATGCTCTTATCCGTTCCCGGTTTTGACCTGGAAGAGTATATGCGCCAACAGGTAGGTGCCTTTACCCGGTTATACAACTACCAGTCAGAGAAATATTATCATACCGGCGGACTGAGAATAGAGACGGATCTCTTCTACCAGAAGCTGACACCTTCAGTTACCGCATTATACAACTTTACATCACGAGATCTGATGGTTATGCCTGAACTAGTATATAAGCCTGTTGACGGACTATCCATATATGCCGGATGTGAATTTTTTTCCGGCCGTAAGGGCTCAATATACGATATGATCGATGAATTCATGAACTGTTTCAGGCTGGGAATAAAAGTAAACTTCTAAGATATGACAGGTTTTGTAATTAAATATCGCTGGCTGATTATCTCAATCTCGGTAGCTGCCGGAGTGCTGATGGTTGCACTTATCCCATTGTCGAAAACGGATCCTGAAATCAGGAATTATGTTCCTCCCGGTATGGCTTCAAGGATCGAAACTGACAAAATTGAAAAGGAATTCGGCGTTCAGGATATGGTGATGCTGCTTTTTGAAAGTAAAGACATTATTAACCCGAAAGACCTTCAGACGATAAAGGAGATAGACAGGGATATCTCTAAATTAACCGGTGTAACAAGCAGGATATCTCCATTCACAGTACGGACAATCAAGAGCAGTGAAGGCATGATGGTAGCTGATCCGCTTATAAGGCGTATCCCCTCCGACTCTGCCGGAATTTACCAGCTTAAGAAGGATATACTCGATAATAAGTTTGCCCGAGATATAGTCGTCTCTTCGGACCTTACTTCAGCATCGATTACTGCCACAATCAATAATGCTGAGACAGAGAATATGACCTTGCATAAAATAGATTCGGTTGTCAGCGCTCATCCCGGAGAGTTGAAAGTACTTAAAGGAGGACTGCCATATATCAGGCAGAATATCATGAAGGATGTAAAAAGAGACGGGATACTTCTAGTGCCTTTTGCACTTGCAATCATGCTGCTGATACTCAAGCTCACCCTTGGTGATTGGAGAAGTGTTGCCCTTCCCTTTTCAGTGGTCTTGTTGTCCACTGCTATAAGCATGGGACTTATCCCGCTGATTGGTTGGAAAATGTCTATTATAAGCTTGCTGGTCCCTATAATACTGGTTGCTGTTGCAAATAACTATGGCATCTACCTTGTAGCCAGGTACCAGGAGCTGAGCCTTCAGGGCGGAATAACTTCAAATGAAGGCATGGTAAAAGAATTGCTTGGCTCTCTGAACATGCCTATTTTATTCAGCGGGCTTACAACAATTGCAGGAATCCTTGGATTGCTGACCCATTCGATTATTCCTGCAAAACAGGTTGGCGTACTTGCTGCAACTGGAGTATCAGCAGCCCTGCTGATGAGCCTCCTATATATTCCGGCCCTTATTTATCTGAGGGGCAATAAATTAAGGGCTGTTGAAACCAGGAAGAATAAAACAGATGGATTTTACAGGTTTCTAAACGGATTGTCGGAAATTATTATCAAACACTCCGGGAAGATTGTAATTGCATCTGTCATTGTAACACTATTAGTTTCCGTCGGGATGTATTTCCTTAAAATTGAGACCAACCAGGAAAAGTATTTTCCGAAGAGTAATCCTGTGCGTATGTCGTCTGATATTATAAATGAGAAATTTGGCGGCTCTCAGACTATTTCGGTTATGATCGAAGGAGATATCAAAGACCCTGCCGTCATGAATGGGATCGACCGTCTGACACAGGCAATTGAGAATACGGAAGGCGTAGGCATGGTGTTTTCTATATCACAGGCAGTAAGGGAGATGAGTAAAGCCATTTATACTGCAGATGAAAGCGGGTACGACAATATCCCGGGGTCACGTGAAAGCATTGCACAGTTGTTTGAACTCTACAATATGAGTGGTGATCCTGATGATTTCAAGCAGATGATGAACCTTGAGAATACCAAGGCACATATCCTGGTACGTCTTTCCAATCCCGAAAATTCTGTGATCAGGAACGTAAAAGCAAAAATCAGTGCGATTACAGCTGAATTTCCAGCAGAAGTGACCGTAGGCGGGTATGCCATTATTATGTCCGATTTTGCCGGTTCGGTAATCAGGGGGCAGGTTATGTCGCTGCTGACTGCCCTGCTGACTGTATTTGTGCTTCTGGCAATTATTTTCAGATCAGCAAAAGGCGGGTTGATAGGATCAATACCACTTGCAATTTCAATTTTGATTCTTTTCGGAATAATGGGCTTAACCGGTATTGCTCTTGATTCAGCAACGGCACTTCTTTCCTCCATAATGATTGGTGTGGGTGTTGATTTCACAATTCAGTATATATGGTGTTTTAATATTCATATAATTAAGGGATTATCGTATGAAGAGGCGACCAGGGCGACAATGTCAACCATTGGCAGGAGTATCATTATAAATGCCTGCAGTGTTATGGCAGGATTCACCCCGCTCATGTTATCCGGGTTTATGTCAATAAGATTCTTCGGATATCTGGTAGTAATCTCAATTGGCTCATGTCTTTTAGGGGCACTGATAGTTATCCCGGCCATTTTACTCAAGTTCAGGCCAGATTTTGTGGAGCGGAATCTAAATGAAATAAAAAATAAAAAATATGAAAAAGGTAATTCTCTCATTAATGTCACTACTGCTGCTTTTTCGGGTATCGGCACAGCTCCCGGATGCAGACCAGATTATGAACAAATCCCGTGACCTGACGCTGATCGGCACAATGCAGGCTACAATCAGCCTGGTTATTACTGAAAAGAACGGGGCCACAAGAAACAGGAAAATTTCAATGACCACCAAGAGCTTCCCTGACGGACTCGAGAAGCGGTTAATCAAGTTTATCGAACCGGCCGACGTCAGGGGAACTTCAATGCTGATCGTCGATAATAAGAATACTTCAGATGAGATATGGATATACCTTCCTGCATTAAAGAAAACGCGCAGGATATCATCATCAGAAAATGGCAAGAGTTTTATGAGCTCCGAATTCTCAAATGCCGATATGGGCTCTCCTGCTTTTTCAGATTTTAAGAGCAGGCACCTGGAGGGTTCAGGTTCAAACAATACCTGGATCATTGAAAGCACACCCATCAGTGATGACAAAGCTGATGCGTATGGTTATTCAAAAAAAATCAGCTACATAAGCATGGATAAATACCAGGTAGTCAAAATGGAGTTCTATAATTTTGACAATCAGCATTATAAAACTATTGAAATAAAAGCATTCCACAACCTGCCTGAAGGTAAATATATGGTTTCAGATATGATGGCAAGTAATCTTGTGACTAACCGGAAGTCAGAGATCCTTTTCAGCAACATCGTTGATAAGGTGCAGGTTGAGGATGCCTATTTCAGCGTACAGAATCTTGAGAGGTAGATTGAAGACGGAAGACCGAAGACGGAAGACGGAAGACGGAAGACCGAAGACGGAATGATATGTCTAAATAAGTAGCGGGTAATCAGAAATAAAGTTAAGTTTAATACATTTGCAGCACATAAATGCTACAAGTGTTAAGGACAGAAGAAACCATATGTGCTCCTGCGACTTCAGGAGGCGGGGCGATTGCCGTAATCCGTATCAGCGGTCCTATGAGCATAAGCATCTGCAGCAGCATCTTTTTTCCGTCTGATATAAGGATTAGTCTTGCAGATCAGAAGGGTTACTCGATCGTCTACGGTGAAATAAGGTCGGGTGACGAAACAATTGACGATGTGCTTGTAAGCATATTCAGGGCACCTCACTCCTACACCGGTGAAGATTCAGTGGAGATATCGTGTCACGCTTCAGGTTATATACAACAGAAAATACTTGAACTCCTGATTCATAAAGGAGCGGTTCCGGCATCACCAGGGGAATTCACCCGCAGGGCATTTCTTAAGGGCAAGATGGACCTGTTGCAGGCAGAGGCTGTTGCAGATCTTATTGCTGCTGAGTCAGAAAAATCGCACAGGATCGCCATGAACCAGATGCGAGGAGCCTTTTCAGATGAGATTCGAATACTAAGAGCTGATCTTCTTCATTTTGCATCGCTCATAGAGCTTGAGCTTGATTTCGGTGAAGAGGATGTCCAGTTTGCAGACAGGTCTGAACTAATGGAGATTGTGCAGAAAGTGCTTAAAGTCACAAAGGAACTGACTTCATCATTCAGTATAGGAAATGCGATCAAAAACGGGATACCGGTAACCATTGCAGGAGCCCCGAATACAGGAAAATCGACTCTCCTGAACAGGTTATTGAATGAAGAGAAAGCAATAGTTTCTGAAATCCCAGGAACAACAAGGGATTTCATTGAGGATACCATCATTATAAGTGGCGTCAGATACCGGTTTATTGACACGGCAGGTTTGAGAGACAGCAGCGACCTCATTGAAAATCTCGGCATACGCAGGACTTATGAGAAGATTGAACAGGCACAGATTATACTTCTGGTAGCAGATATTACAAAAAGCCTGGCAGGCTTATCAGGAACATTATCAGAAGTGCGGAATGCTGTTTCAGGCAGTAAAAAGAAGTTAATCATCCTTATAAACAAAACTGATACCGGAGATAACCCGGGAAGGGAGGAATTCGAAAACAACCTTGATCTGGCTGAAAATGAGATACTGCTGTTCATTTCTGCAAAAAATGGATTGGGGATAGATGAACTTAAGCAAATGCTCAATTCCCTTTCAGGTAGTGACAAGAGTCTTACAGAAAGTGTAATCATATCTAATGCAAGGCATTACGAAGCTTTGCGAAAGGTTGCCGACAGTCTCGAAAGAGTTGAGCAGGGATTGGCAGCAGGTATCCCTGATGACCTTGTTGCCATTGATGTCAGGCATGCAATCCATTATCTTGGAGAGATCACAGGAGAGATTACAACTGATGAAATTCTCGGCAATATTTTCAGAAATTTTTGTATCGGGAAATAAATCCAGCCTGAAAAAGATCACAGCTCAGAAAATTTAAGGATGAAATCTTTTACTGCTACCGATTGAGGACTACTTTTCTGAATTCTCAATGTTCATAAAGTACCTTACGGTTTCAGCTTTTAGTTCCATAGTGGCTGGCTCGTCGCAAACAAAGATACATTTCGGGTGCATCTGAAGAATCGACGCAGTCCACATATGGCTTATGCCGCCTTCGATAACTTCCTTAATGGCCCTTGCCTTATTAAAACCAAACGCAAGTACGAGAACTTCGCTGGCATCCATAACTGTCCCCACACCTACTGTCAGTGCCTGTTTCGGAACTTTATTAATATCGTAATCGAAAAAGCGCGAGTTAGCCAGTATCGTGTCGTATGTCAGGGATTTGACCCTGGTCCTCGAAGTGAGTGATGAGCCGGGTTCATTGAAGGCCAGGTGTCCGTCGGGTCCAATTCCGCCCATGAAGAGATCAATCCCTCCGGTATTTTTAATTTTCTCCTCATATAAAGCACATTCCATTTCCAGATCGGCTGCATTTCCATTAAGTAAATTAATGTTCTGCCGGGGTATATCGATATGATCAAAAAGATTACTGTTCATGAAATAATGGTAGCTTTCCTTGTGATCTTCAGGAAGGCTGATATATTCATCCATATTAAATGTAACAACATTCCTGAAGGAAATGCTGCCAGACTTAAATTTCTTTATGAACTCCTTATAGACAGGTACAGGGGATGATCCTGTAGGAAGTCCCAGGACAAAGGGTTCCTTCCTTTTCAGATTGGTATCCCTGATTTTGCCTGTGATATAATCGGCAGCCCACTGACTTGCTTCAGACTTATCCTTTTTGATGATGATTCTCATGATTCAAAATATTATTCTATACACCTGCGAAGTACTTAAATTAGAGATTTTATTTTTCGTCATACAAAAGTAAACAATCTGAGCGATTATAAGGAACCTCAGATTTTCCTACATATTTGACAAAGATGAACAGAATGTTATTTTTGCATTCAGCTTGATCTGAATGAAAAACAGTTTACTTTTTTCTGATGCTCTGAAGCTTAAGAGGCCAACTGCTTTCCAGGTAATGCTTAAGCCTGCCGGTGCTTCGTGCAATCTGAATTGCACCTATTGCTATTATCTTGAGAAGAAAAGGCTTTATCCTCAAAGTAAGGAAATGAGGATGTCGGAGGAACTTCTCGAAGGGTTTATTGAGCAATTCATTGAGGCACAAGACGTACCGGTTATTACCTTTACATGGCAGGGCGGTGAGCCCTCGCTTATGGGACTCAGTTTTTTCAGAAAAGCTATTGATCTTCAGAAAAAATATTCCGGAGGCAAAACAATAGAAAATGCATTCCAGACCAACGGAACCTTTCTGAATGACGAGTGGTGCAGTTTCTTCAGCGACAATAATTTCCTGGTAGGAATTTCCATTGACGGGGAAGAACATAATCATGATCATTTCCGAAGAACAAGCTCAGGAGGTCATACTTTCAAAAAGGTAATGACAGGTATCGAGCTTCTTCACAGGCATAAGGTTGAATTCAATACTTTAAGTACAGTCAACAGCTATAACGTTCATTTTGCCAATGAAACATATCGTTTTCTGAAGAAGATCGGAAGTGGTTTTATGCAGTTTCTCCCGGTTGTTGAACGTTCAGGCATTTCTGAGGATCAAAGCAGGTTAAGGCTGGTTGCTCCTGTTCATGGCGATGCAGAGGTCACTGAATGGTCGGTTGGAGCACATGATTACGGGCAATTCCTTATAAAGATATTTGATGAATGGGTGCGGAATGATGTTGCCAGATATTATGTTCAGATATTTGATGCCACACTTGCCAACCATGTTGGAGAAAATCCTGGAATATGTGTATTCAATGATACATGCGGGGATGCCATGGTAATGGAGCATAACGGAGATCTATATTCCTGCGATCATTTTGTCTACCCTGAGTTTTTCCTGGGAAATATTCTTAGCTCTCCGTTAAGTGTTCTTGCTAAAGATCAGAGGCAGTTCGATTTCGGAATTGCCAAGAGAAACAGCCTTCCCCGATACTGCCTTTCATGTGAGGTGAGATATGCCTGTCATGGAGAATGTCCCAAACACAGATTCCTGCAAACCCCTGATAATGAAACAGGTCTTAATTATCTCTGTGATGGGTATAAGGCATTCTTTAAGCATACAGAGCCATACATGGAATTTATGGCAAGAGAGTTAAAGAACAAACGTCCTCCTGCCAATGTAATGACATGGTTGAAGAACAGGGAGAGCCAGGCAAGGAAAAATACTATCCCGGAGAGAAATGATCCCTGTCCCTGCGGCAGCGGAAAGAAATTCAAAAACTGTTGTGGAAACAAACCTCCTTATTCAATAATTAAATAAGGATTCAGGGGCAGCTTTGCAAAATTTTAATGTGGTTGAAAGGAATCCGGGAGAATACCCTGCTGATAAATATGTTATATTTTTTCAAGTACCAGTACCCAGTCATTTCCCAATAGCTTATCTCCCGGAGGATCGAAGGCCATTAAATCTTTATTTTCATTTGTGCCGATCACTGTCTTTGATCCGTTCCGTGGGTCGTACCAGGAAGCCATGAATCTTTTCCAGGGCAGCTTGCCGGTCTCCAGGGAAAATTCACTTCCATTACAGGTATAAGCAAAAAGATAGTCATTCCCTTTTGTAATTGCTATATAATCATATCTGTCACCCTTTGCTGATGCCAGTATATCCTGGGCCGGGACCCGTTCAAAATAAGGTTTTGATAATAACAGTTGCTTAAGGTATTTCATCTGGAAAGATCCGGGAGCATTGATTGCAACATCCCAGTAAATCTTTGCACCATAAGAAGGATTCCTGTTGGTTGGTTTATAGAACTGCATTACGGCATTGTGACCATATGTAAAGCCGCAGCCGCCGGCAAAAACTGACCAGTATGCATATCTTCTTACATCAGAATCAGTCCAGTATGGTTGGGTTGTATCATGCAGCCCCTGGGGAATTCCTTCATAAGAGGGTTCTCCATCGAGAGTTGGTTTTACCGGAAGAAGTGAATAATCTGAATTCACATATTTCCAGTTATCCTCGCCATATGCCAGATCTGTTGTATCCTGGTCATACCTGCGATGGCCCGACTGGAACATATTCATGTCGAGCCATGGTTCATTGTGAAACCATATCGAGGATTGGGTCCTGCCAAAAGGATGATATGTAATGAGCTGATCTTTATTTACCTGACGAATCGACCTGCCGATCGTTTTCCATATTTCAGTTGAATCGCTTCCCTTAACATCACCACCGTTCAGCCAGATGACATTGTTCATGTTATGATACCTTTCAGCGATCCAGGCTGCATATTTTTCAGCCTGATCCCTGCTTACCTGTCCGCTCCTGACGTTAGATCCCCATACCGGTACCAGGGCCATATAAATTCCTTTTGAAGCTGCAAGAGAGATAATATAATCGACATGGTCCCAGAAATCATACTGGGCAGGATCATCAAAGGAGCTTCCTGGTGTCACCCGCGGCATATCTATTCTGTTGTTTAGCAGGGCGGTATCACCATATACATTCACAGCTTTTTTTATATCGTGAAGTACCATCACCTGTATAACATTGAAGCCTTTCATCTTCCTGTCCTCAAGGTACTTATCAGCTTCTTCACGTGTAAGTTTAATAAACAGGAGCCATCCCGTGTCACCGAGCCAGAAAAAAGGATCACCATTCCCGGTTACCAGGAACCTTTTATTCTCGGATACTTTCAGAGGAGTCAATTTTTGCCCGGTACAGCCTGATAATATAAAAGAAAGACAAAGTATCATTAAGGTGGCAAGAACATGGTGATACATTATTCGCTTTTTGCGAAACCAGGATATTCTGAAGGTAATCATGCTGACAGGCATTAATAATTAACCATTACTTTAAAATTCGATAAATTCCTTTGGTGAAAGGTTTTTTTCCATTGACCAGAAGTGGGCTTTCCCATGGGCAATTCTGAATATAACCATATTCGGGCTGTCGACGGTAAGCCCGAAACTTTTCAGAAATGGTCTGTCTTTCATTGCCTTTTCACGGAGGTTAGTATCGTCAAGAAATTCTGCTTTGCCGGCAATACGGAGCATTTTGCCGATCATTCCTTCGTGTTTATAGAAGCATGCTTCGACATTTGGATTAGCTTTTATCTGCCGTGGGAACTCTTTAACAGAAGTCGTCTGAAAATAGAATCCTGTTTTGTCTGCAAACCAGAAACCAAGTGCTCTTACGCGCGGCTGATCACCTTCTGCTGTAGCCAGGTAGCATATCGGATTCTCATTGGTGAACCTGATACAATCATTTAAATCCATATCTGTTTTTATGTAAAAATAGAATAATTAAGGCAAATCATCCAAATTACGGAAATATCCTTCGTTATTTGGTATCAGAAATTTATTAAGTTCCTGATTAGCTGAGATTATTCAATTATTTTTATTTTTACTGGCTCAGAAATTAAGAGCAAACCGGTATTCCGGTCATTTTATGGTAATAGTCAATTATTTCAGGAACAACGTAATAAGAAATTCATTCAACCTGTTGCCCGGATTTTTCCTGATCCTGATGATCACAACTTCTGCTTCCCTGAAAGCCCAGATATTAAAAGACACCTCAACAATTAATATATTGAGGAATGGGATGTTTAATATCTATAATATTGAATTTGAGAATGCCTCAAAAGCTTATAATGCAATTTCCCAGCGATATCCGGGTCACCCTGTGCTGCATCTTTTCAACGGGATGAAAATTTACTGGGAGAACTTTCCTTTAACCCCTACGGCGCCTGCGAGGGTTAAATTTGAAGCAGAGATGCGAAAATGCATTGAGATCAGTGATAAGAATAGTTACCCATCGGCAGAATATGAGGCTGAATACCTTTTATCGAACATATGTGCCAGGGGATTACTTCTTCTTTTCCTTGCTGACAATGATCAGAGCGATGATGTCATGCCACTGGTGACCAGCAGTTACAGGCCTCTCATGAGGACATTTAAGTTCGCATCAGATTGCCCGGACTTCTATTATTTCACGGGAGTCTACAATTATTACCGCGATGCCTATCCACAGGTATACCCTGTATATAAGGCAATTGCTTTTATCTTTCCCAAGGGCGACATGGAACTAGGTCTGGAAGAACTGGAGAAATGCGGAAAATACTCCATTGCTCTAAAAGCCGAGGCTTATGCTATTCTTTCGTGGATAAGGATGAATTTTGAAAGCAATTTCAAGCTTGCTCTTCCCTATTCCCAGCAACTTACAGCTACATATCCATCCAATCCCCTTTACAAGGCTTATTATATAAAAAACCTCCTGTTACTAAAAAAATACGACGAAGCAGAGAAATATATAAAGACTTCAGGCAATACCGATTCCAACCATTTTTTTCAGGCAGTTTTGAAAATCTACAATGGCATTATCCAGGAAAAAAAATACAGGAATCTCGAAGCGGCAACAATTCTTTATAAGAAAGGGATTGATGAGCTGGGGCCATACTCTCCATATTCAAATGAATATATGGGTTATGGCTATTATGGATTAAGCCGTATTGGTGAGGCAAAAGGCAATGACCGTGATAAAAGATATAACCACAGGAAAGCGACAGATCTCGTAGATTTTAAGAAAATCAACTTCGATGAGTGATCAGGCTGGTAATGTGGTAATTATCAATCTCAAAAATATCTCTATTTTGATTCTGGCAGGAATGACCTGGCCAGTTGCTCACTATCTCCGTATTTTGCCATGATCTTATCGAGCCGTTTATGCAGCTTTTCCCTGACAGCTGCATATGTGGGATCGTTATAGAAGTTCTTCAACTCCAGGGGATCTGATTTCCTGTCATATAGTTCCCATTCGTCGATATCATAATAATAATGAACCAGCTTGTATCTTTCTGTGCTTATCCCATAATGGCGTTTAACCATGTGAGAGCCCGGGTATTCATAATAGTGGTAGTAGTGTTCTTTTCTCCAGTTCAGGGGATGCCTCCCTTTCAGCAATGGAACCATGCTCCTGCCCTGCATGTCAGCCGGGACTTTCACACCTGCGATATCGAGCATTGTTTCAGCAATATCCAGATTTGAGACCATATCACTATTTACTGAGCCGGGTTTTATTACTCCTGGCCATTCAACCAGGAAAGGTGTCCGGTATGATTCTTCAAAGATGAAACGTTTATCGAACCAGCCATGTTCACCCAGGTAAAAACCCTGGTCTGAAGCATAGATGACTATTGTGTTTTTATCAAGTCCGTTTTCCTTCAGAAAATCGAGCACTTTTCCAACACTCTTATCAACACCTGCGATACAAGCCAGGTAGTCCTGGAGGTATCGCTGATACTTATACCTTACGAGGTCATTCCCGGCAGGTTGCGATTTATAGAACTCCCGTATGATGGGATTATAAACTGAATCCCATGCTGCAGCCTGTGCCTCATTCATCCTGTTCAGGCCCACATTTTTTGCTGAGCCGGGATCTTTATAGAGCTTAAGGTCTTCAACCAGGCGCATAGTTTTTGCAATAGTCATATCCTGCGTATTGACAGCCGTACCTCTTCCAGAATAATCATCAAACAATGTAGAAGGTTCCGGAAATTTAACATCCTTATAAAGGTTAAGTTCCTCAGGGCCGGGTTGCCATTCCCGATGCGGAGCCTTATGGTGCATCATGATCATAAAAGGTTTACCGCTGTCTTTTACCTCTTTGAGCCAGTTGATGGATTTCTCGGTTATCAGGTCGGTTACATAGCCTTCCTCCCTGTGGCGACCCTCTCTGGTGATAAAGTCGGGATTATAGTAATTGCCCTGGCCAGGTAGTATTTCCCAGTGATCGAAGCCTGTGGGATCAGATTCGAGATGCCATTTGCCTATCATTGCAGTTGTGTAGCCGGCTTTCTGCAACAATTTTGGAAAAGTCTGCTGTGTCCCGTCAAATGGCTTCTGTCCTTCATTATTAATAAACCCGTTTATATGACTGTACTTGCCAGTAAGAACAACAGCCCTGCAGGGACCGGAGATAGAGTTGGTTACCAGGCACCTGTCGAATCTCATTCCTTCTCTGGCAATCCTGTCGATATTTGGAGTGGGTGCATAATCTTTCAGGATGCTTCCATAGGCGCTGATAGCCTGGTATGCATGGTCATCAGACATGATATAAATTATATTCGGACGCTCCTGTTTTGACATCCCGCTGCTGCAGGAAGAGACAATTGCGGCGCCGATTCCCAGTGCTGCCGGAAACTTTAAATTTAAATTCATCTTATTTCAAACTTAGCTTTTAATTCATCACTTTCCTTATATCCATACCTGACAGCTTTGACCCGGATATTATAAGTTCCCGGCTTCAGATGAAGAAGCCCTGTATATAGTTGCCAGCGTGGATTATTCTTTTCTTCGAATGTGTACACGAGTGATGCACCATGTGTTGGGCAATAAAATCCCAGAGTCATTGGCGAGGAAAAAGTACCTCCGGTCCTGTAGTTCTTTGAAGCCCTGTCTTCAGCAGAATTTATAATAAAATATGGAACATCAGTTACAGGTTGTATTCCTCCCGGCCACATCTGTTCTATCATTTCAGACTCATTAAGATGACCCATATCACCTGTTTCTAAGGTCCACTCCTTTTGTATTTTTCTAAGTTCTTCAATTACCGTTTTAAGTTTAGAATCGTCAATCAGATTATTAACCTGGTATGGATCAGCTTTAACATCATATATTTCCTCAGGAGGTCTATTATAGGCCATCCAGGTTTTCTGTGGGCCGATGAGTTTATCTTCTGCGTCGAGTCTCAGCATCTCCTGGTAAATAGGCATCTTACTAAGATATGGCACCCATATTGGAAATGGTTCATCAGGGTAAAAATTTCGTATATACAGATATTTTTTTGTTCGTACTGATCTTATCATGTCGTATGATTCGTCAACCCTGTCGCGGGCAGCAAATACATATTGCCTTTCAGAACCTCTCTGCTTCCCCAGGAACGGAGTTCCCTGCATATGGACGGGAACAGGAATCCCGGCCAGTGACAGGACTGTAGGTCCGAAATCAATTGAGCTTATAAGCCGCTCATCAACACTTCCAGCTGATGTTCCGTCAGGATATTTAATAATTAATGGTATGTTCAATCCGGAGTCATAGAGCCACCTTTTAGCCCTGGGAAGCCCATCTCCGTGATCTCCCCAAAAAAAGATGATAGTATTGTCCAGTTCGCCTTCTTTTTCAAGGTCCTTAATGATTACGCCAACAACTGAATCGAGCCTGGCAATATTATCATACATTTTAGCAAGGTTCCTTCTGACTATTTCATTATCAGGATAGTATGGAGGTACCAAAACTTTTAATGGATCAGTTTTAATATTTTTGATATCCCAGTTTTGGCTTTCATGAGTGCCAACCCAGTTGAACACAGCAAAGAATGACTGGTTTTTATCGGGCCTGTTTCTGTAGTGAGCCTTATTACTGCATTCATCCCAGATACTTGCTGGAACAGGATCTTTCGAAAACTGGTAATCCGTTTTAGAATTATTTGTACAATAATAACCGGATGCCCTCATATATTCTGTGAAAGCTTTCACATAATGGGGAGGTACTGCAGTAAATTCAACAGGATTATCAGCTGATCTCCTGTATGAAGTCGTTCGCATATGCATGCACCCTATTGATGTCTGGTACATGCCTGTGATCATCCCTGCCCTGCAGGGAGCACTAATTGCTGCTGTAGTAAATACATTGGTAAACCTGATACCATTTGCAGCAAGCCTGTCGATATTTGGGGTTCGGGCAACTTTATCTCCGTAACATCCAAGATGGGGACTCATATCTTCTGTTGATATCCACAAAATGTTTGGACGTTTGTGTGGCTGCTGGGCTGCTGAATTAACAGCTATCAATGTGGCTGCACTGATACCCAGAATAGGTTTTATTTTCATTTTGCTGATCCTGGTTTTCTTCTGTTTGCTCCCGGTTTATTAGTCAGGTTATCTCCAAGGTCCACACGGGCCTTTTCAGCCAAAGCCTGAAGTTCATTGACCTTTTCAGGATAAAAAGATGCTACATTATACCATTCACCGGGATCGCGACGGAGGTCATATAATTCAGGTGCATTTATTGTTTCAGTTGCAGTGGGCCCCGGCCAGCCATCAAATCCCGGCTTTTGATTTCTGTAAGTACGGCCTTTATGCGGCAGTACCAGTTTCCAGAATTCACGCTGCACGGCTTCGAGACTGTTCTGTTCATAGTAATAGTAGAATTCTTTTCGCGGCGTTACGGAATAATCTCCCAGCATTAATGGCAGAATACTAACTCCATCAATTTTATTTACTGGCAGAGGAGAACCTGTAATTGCAGCCAAGGTGGGTAAAATATCAATTGATGAAGCAAGCTGACTGCAAATTTCTCCCTGCGGTATAATACCAGGCCATCTCATAATACAAGGAACGCGCTGACCACCTTCCCAGCTGGTGCCTTTTCCCTCACGTAAGCCACCGGTAGATCCGGCATGATTTCCAAAATTCAACCATGGTCCGTTGTCACTTGTAAAAATTACCAACGTGTTATTTTCCAGACCATTACGCTCCAGGGCTTTCATTATCTCGCCCACAGACCAGTCTACTTCCATCATAACATCACCATAAAGACCCTGTTTACTTTTTCCCCTGAATTTTTCTGAAACACCCAGGGGAATATGTACCATAGAATGAGGAAGGTAGAGGAAGAAATGTTCTTTTTTATGATTTTCAATGAATTTTACTGCTTTTTCGGTGTATGCTGAGGTAAGCTTATCCTGATCAGCGAGGGTCTGTACCTCTCCTATTTTATCATTACCTTCAATAATTGGAAGTACAGGATATTTCATTTTGTTATTTGTGGTATCCTTTAGCCGGACGGGGATGCCGTCAAAATCAACCGGCCACATGTCGTTCGAATAGGGCAACCCGTAATATTCGTCAAATCCATGTTGCAGCGGAAGGAATTCCCTGAGATGCCCAAGGTGCCATTTTCCAAAAATGCCGGTGTGATAACCTTTTATTTTAAGCATTTCAGCAATTGTGGTCTCATCGGGGTTTATTCCAATCTTACCATCTGGCATCAGTGCTCCTGATATTCCAATCCTGTTTGGGTAACAACCAGTCAGCAGTCCTGCCCGGGAGGCGCTGCTCACAGCCTGCGGGCAATAGTACCATGTGAACTGCATTCCCTGCGCTGCCAGCCGGTTCAGGTTCGGGGTTTCATACTGGTTGGCACTGGTACGGCCAATATCTCCGTAGCCCATATCATCCATGAGTATAAGGATGATATTCGGTGTGGATTGTTTATAGGAAGCAGCCTTCTGTGCCTGGAGGCTTAGAGCCGTTAATGCAAGGGTACCTGCACCCAGACCTGTCCTTATGTTTATCATATTTAACTTATATGTTTGACTTATACATTGATTTGCCTCGTTTAGAATATTCCGAATATTGTTATTTCACTCCAATAGTGTTGCAGGAAATGATTCAGTTCTTTTTCTTCCCATAATCAGGATTTGGCAACATCATTTTAGCGCCTGTGCTTTTGCGCCAGTCAATCAGTAATTTGTATAATTCACCGGCTTTTTCGTAATTATACGAAGAAATATCATTTGTCTCAGAAATGTCATTCTCAAGGTCATACAGCTCCTGTTTTCCTTTTTCGAAATTGTCGATAAGCTTATATTTCCCAAGACGCACTGCACTGCCTGGTTCCACACCCTGGTTTGAGTAATGAGGATAATGCCAGAACAAAGGCCTTTCCTTCATTGTCCCTCTTTTAATAAGTGGAAGGAGGCTGACACCATCAGTCGTAACTCCGGGATTTTCCGAATTTGTATATTCAACTATGGTGCTGAAAAAATCTATTGAAGCTACGGGTGTACAGATCTCCTTTTGATCAATCCTGATGCCGGGTATCCTGATTATCAGAGGCACCCTTATTCCACCTTCATAAAGCCAGCCTTTCCCTGCCCTGAGAGGATTATTGCAGGTTGGTGAGCCTTCTGAGGTTGAAAGTCCTCCGTTGTCGGATGTAAAAATAACAAGAGTATTATCTTCCAGTCCCATTTGATTAAGAACACCCATGAGCCTGCCTATATTCTCATCAACACTATAGATCATGGCAGCATAAACAGGATTACTCTGGATGATCCTCTCTTTAAAGTTATTGCTCATGGATTCTCTGATCCAATCGCGATCCCTGGTAAATGGCTGCGTTTTGTAGAGGCCCATTGAGTCGGCTTTAAGAGCGAATTTCCCGACAAGTTTTTCCTTTCCCTGCATTGGATTATGAACAGCATAAAATGAAAGGTAAAGAAAGAAAGGTTCTTTCCCTGAATCCTTAATAAACTTTATCGCTTCATCGGTCTGGCGGTCTGTAAGGTACTCTCCTTCCGGACCGTCTTCAAGCCTGGGATTACCGTAGGGTGAGAAATATCCATTTGACTTTCCGCTCTTGTTTGGCTGTCCTGCACTATACCCTCCCTTATTAATATCAAATCCCTGGTTTTCCGGCCAGTATTCAGGTATTCCGCCAAGGTGCCATTTACCAGATATCATTGTTCTGTAGCCATTCTTTTTCAATACTTCGGCAATAGTGATTTCAGAAGTGTCGAGCTGAAGCCTGAAAGGAAGAGCAATAAGTTTATCATCGGGAGAACCGCTATTTGTTGCCTGGCGGCCCGGTATCCAGTCAGTTATTCCTGTTTTAACAGGATATTTTCCTGTAAGTATTGAAGCTCTTGTTGGAGAAGATACGGGGCAGGCAGCGTACGCATCAGTAAACCTTATTCCCTGCCTTGCAAGCCTGTCAATATTTGGAGTTTCGTAGAATTTACTGCCATAGCATCCCAGGTCGGTATACCCGAAATCATCAAGAAGGATGAAAATGACATTTGGTTTCTGTTTCTGAGCTTTCCCTGGCGAATATCCACCAGCCAGCGGGATTACTGCGAGGGTTGCTAAGCTTAAAGCTTTCTGCAAACTACCTGATATCCAGGAACCTCTAATAAAGGTTTCCTGTTTTTCATCTTCTATTCTCGAAAGGGATGAACCTGCTCTTGAAAAGGGGAAGTTCATAATATTACCGGTTCTTAATAGTCTCAAGCAAATCCTTTAATTCGTCGACTTTTGGCTGATTTGTGGCTGCGACATTGTTTCTTTCACCGATGTCTGTTTTTAAATTATAAAGCTGTGGCAGCGGATCATTACCGGTTTCAGTATTAGTATTCACCTGTACTTTTACACCAGGCCCGGGTTCAATATATTTCCAGTCACCTTTTATTATTGAAAGCCTTCCATTGGATGCATGTTCAATAACCCAGTCGCGACCTGTTTTATCTTTACCCAACAGTGTCTTCAGATTATTTTTGCTGTCAGGAGCATCTCCTGCTGATAATTGCTGCCCAGCAAGCGATGCGAATGATGACACAAAATCGACCTGACTTACAAGAGCATCCGAGGTACCCGGGTTAACTTTGTCTTTCCAGTTCACAATAAACACTACACGTGTGCCACCATCAAAGGCGCTGTATTTGCCTCCCCTGAGAGGACCGGCGGGTTTGTGTTTACCCAGGAGTTCAACAGCCTGGTCTTTATACCCGTCATCAACAACAGGACCATTATCGCTGGTCAGAATTATTATAGTTTTTCCTGAAAGGTTGAGTTTCTCAACAGTTTTCATTATTTCACCAACTGACCAGTCGAATTCAAGGATTGCGTCGCCTCTCGGACCCATACCGCTCCTTCCAGCAAACCTTTGATTTGGTACCCTTGGGACATGAATATCGTGTGTTGCAAAATATAAGAAGAATGGTTTGTCGCGATGTTCTTCTATGAATCTTACAGCTTTACCTGTAATGACATCTGCAATATCTTCATCAACCCAAAGGGCAGATTTTCCTCCCGACATATAGCCAATGCGGCTTATCCCATTAACAATTGTCATATCATGGCCATGGCTTGGATGCATCTTCAGTAATTCCGGATTCTCTTTTCCTGTTGGCCAGTTTCCCACTTTTTCGGTATATGATACGGATATGGGATCAGAAGAATCCAATCCGGCTACCCTGCGGTTTTCGACAAAAACACATGGTACCCGATCGCCTGTTGCAGGTAGAATATAGCTGTAATCGAACCCGATATCGTTTGGCCCGTTCGTGATCTCTCCATTCCAGTCCGGACCACCCTGTGGACCAAGACCGAGATGCCACTTGCCAACAACACCGGTAGTATACCCCGACTTTTTTAAAACTGAAGCCAGGGTTGTTCGTCCGGGTTCAATGATTGCAGAAGCATCACCTGGCAGAACACCGGTCCCTTTTTTCCTCCATGCATATTCACCTGTAAGTAGGGAGTAACGCGAAGGGGTACTGGTTGCAGAAGTGCAGTGGGTATTCGTAAAACGAAGTCCGCTTTTTGCAAGCCTGTCAATATTTGGTGTTGAGAGACTTACAGCACCATAGCAACTTACATCGCCATAACCAAGGTCGTCTGCATAGATAATTATAATATTTGGCTTTTCAACCGGCTGTGCTGCCATAGAAAGAGGGACAGAAGCACACATTAAACCCAGGGCTTTCCTTATTATATCGGGATTTTTCATTCTTAACTGATCCTTTCTGGAGACTTTAAAGTAAGGTTAGTTTATATTATAATTCTTATGTCAGTTCTTACTTCTTTTCCCCTGCGAACGGAAAAATATCGGAAGGCTTGTGGGCTGCTTTCATCATATTTTCCAGTTTCGTAACAATGTCGGGATGAGTGGTGGCAACATTAATCTTCTCACCAATGTCAACGGAGAGGTCATAGAGTTCAACCGGGCTGGCGGGATCTTTATCGATGTTGAGTTTCACACCCTTCCAGTTTCCTGAACGGACAGCCATTTTCCCCCCTTGTTCATGGAATTCCCAATAGAGATATTCATGTGACTGCTGTTTATTTTTGCCGAGCAGAGTGGGCAGGAATGAAATGCCATCGATATTCTCCGTACATTCTGCGCCTGTGATCTCGGCCAAAGTAGGCATAATATCCCAGAAAGCAGATAGGTGGTCAGAAATTGCGCCAGCCTTGACTTTGCCAGGCCACATTACAAGCAATGGGGTTCTTATACCACCTTCATACATATCGCGTTTATAACCTCTCAATGGTCCGTTGCTATCGAAAAAATCCGGATCTGCTCCACCTTCCTGATGAGGGCCGTTATCTGATGCAAAAATCACTATTGTGTTCTTATCTAATCCAAGGTCCAGGAGCTTTGCGGTTAACTCTCCCACATAATCATCGAGCTGATTTATCATTGCTGCAAAAGCTGCATGTACCTCGTTTTGAGATCCGTAAGGTCCCTGACGGAATGTGGGTCCATCGTCCACACCCCTGAATGTTTTCTCCGGCAGGTATTTACCGGTGAATTTGGTCATATACTCATCCTTTGCGAGGAGCTCTGCATGCGGGATTGTGGTAGTATAAAAAAGTATAAACGGCTTATCGCGGTTTTTCTCAATAAATTTCAATGCTGCTTCTTGTATTAAATCAGCACTATAAATGCCTTTTTTGCCGTTATCGTTTTCGTGCAGAATTACTTTCTCATGATTATGCCACAGGTGATCGGGGTAATAATTATGTGCAAGACTCTGGCAGTTATATCCGAAAAACTCATCTATGCCCTGGTCATTCGGGTCACCTTCGGTATCAATATATCCTAATCCCCATTTACCGAAAGCCCCTGAGATGTAGCCTTTTGTTTTTAGCATTTCCGGGATTGTAACTGAGGCAGCCGGCAAGGGCCACTGGCCTTCCGGTTCCCAGCCCTTGTTACCCCGTATGGGAGTATGCCCGGTATGCAGACCTGTCATCAGGCACGACCGCGATGGCGCACTGACTGTACAACCTGTATAATGCTGCCTGAAAAGCATCCCCTGTTGTGCTATCCTGTCGATGTTGGGAGTCGAAAAATTTTTCTGTCCATAGCAGCTCAGGTCACCGTATCCCAGGTCATCGGCCAGAATGAAAACAATATTTGGCAGTTTTTCTTTACCTGACTGTCCCCATCCTGTAACAGCCACTGATGCCAGTAATAAAAAGGAAGCTTGATATTTCATCGTTTTCGGGTTTATTATTCACTCAGATATTCTTCTGATCCCTACTTTAAATGCTTCAGCCGGATTAATTACCAGCATCTGCCGTATATCTTCATCAGATAATCCATGTTCCTTCATTGCAGGAATAAGATATTTAAACAGATCAGTATATCCCTTAAAAGTTCCACCACCAGGCTTTGCAGGATCATACCACCCGGAATCATGTGAAAGAAGGATTCTGTTTATCAATCCAAGGTTCTTCAATTCTGAAATTCTTTCAGCATACCATTCTATACTAAAGACATCACCAGGCTTCATTGCCGGGTCGTAATGGACTTTATCGAGGGAGATCCATGCTCCTTCCCTGGCTGCTTCAATATTGCTTTCAAGTGTTCCTTTCTGGGCATGTACCCATATAAATGCTGATGGATGAATGCCCATAGATCTTAGTACTGCCAGCTGTTCAAATGCAGGTTTTTCAGGCCCTGTATGGGAGGCAATGGTTAGGCCTGTACCAAGGTGGGTAAGCGCGGCTGCCTTAATTATTTTCTGATCGGACGGAGAAAGGGAATCAGCCGGGTTAACAGCAATTTTTATAAAACCTGGCCTTATTCCTGTTCCTTCTATACCGTCTTCAAATTCACCGATCCACATTTCAGCAAGCGTTTCCGGTGAAGACTGGTAAAAACTCTCCGGGAGATATTTCATATTATACCCGTAGTAGCCAGTATTCGTAATTATGTTGATGCCGGATCTTTCTGACAGTGTTTTAAGGAGAAGGGGATCTCTTCCAAGAAATTCGGGTGTGCAATCAAAGAATGTAGAAACGCCTTCAGCTTTTACCCTGAGAATTTCCGGCAGTGCCTTCAGGATAACAGAATCGCGGTTCCATCTTGAATAGCCGGTACTATCGGCACCAATGAAGTCCACGAGAATATGTTCGTGGGTAAGGGTTATGCCAGCCTGGTCGGTTTTTACAGGACCATTAACTGTCATTATATAACCAGTATCGCCTGGTTTACAAGTAATTATAATTATTCCGAATACAAGGAAAAGGATCAGCCACAGGATTATCTTCCATGCATAGTCATCATTATTTTCTTCCATCAAGGCAGATTTATATCTGCCTAAAATTAGAAAAATTTACTATTTATATGAATCTACATGCACACTTTTAACAGCTCTTCCGGATGGGTCTATCATGTTTTTAAATGATGCATCCCATGCAAGAGCTTCAGCAGTGCTGCAGGCAACAGACGGCACCGAAGGCACACAGGAGGCTGCAGAGTCGGATGGGAAATGTTCCGAGAATATTGTCCTGTAGAGATATTCCTCCTTAGACATCGGGGGATTAATTGGGAACCTGTATTTTGAATTCTTAAGCTGATCGTCTGAAACCTCTTTCGATGCCAGAGCCCTGAGTGTATCTATCCAGCTGTATCCTACTCCATCGGAGAATTGTTCTTTCTGTCTCCAGGCTATGCTTGCAGGGAGATAATCTTCAAAAGCTTTTCTGAGAACCCATTTTTCCATTTTCTCCCCGGTAATCATTTTATCTTTCGGGTTAAGCCTCATTGCGACATCCATGAATTCCTTATCGAGGAATGGGACTCTTCCTTCTACTCCCCATGCTGCAAGAGATTTGTTTGCCCTGAGACAGTCGTAGAGATGCAGCTTGGCAAGCTTTCTTACGGTCTCCTCATGAAAAGCCTTAGGATCGGGAGCTTTATGAAAGTAAAGATAGCCGCCGAATATTTCATCTGCCCCTTCACCTGAGAGAACCATCTTCACTCCCATCGATTTGATTACCCTGGCGAGCAGGTACATAGGTGTGGAAGCCCTGACGGTTGTGACATCGTATGTTTCAATATGGTATATCACGTCGCGGATCGCGTCAAGGCCTTCCTGAACGGTAAAATGGATCTGATGATGAATAGTGCCTATATGGGCTGCGACTTTTTTTGCAGAAGCCAGGTCGGGCGAACCCTCAAGGCCAACAGCAAAAGAGTGAAGCTGGGGCCACCATGCATCGCTCCTGTCCTGTGTTTCAATTCTTTTCGGGGCAAACTTTTTTGCTATTGCTGAGACGATGGATGAGTCAAGCCCGCCTGAAAGCAGCACACCGTAGGGAACGTCTGACATGAGCTGTCTGTGTACTGATGCTTCCATGGCGAGCCTGAGATCATCAATTGAAGTTCTGTTATGTTCAACAGAATTATAATGCATCCAGTCGCGCTGGTACCATTTTTTTATTTCACCATCCTTGCTATATAAATAATGACCCGGGAGGAACTCCTGAATTTTATTGCAGACACCTTCGAGGGCTTTCAGTTCTGATGCAACATAGAAATTCCCGAACTGATCCCAGCCTATATATAAAGGTATGATTCCTATATGATCCCTGGCGATAAGATAACAGTCCTTTTCTTTATCATAAAGGGCAAATGCGAAAATGCCATTCATCTCCTCTATAAATGCCGGCCCCTTTTCCCGATAAAGCGGAAGAATGACCTCACAATCGGAATGTGTCATAAATTCATATGTGCCCTCATACCGGCTTCTTATTGACTGATGGTTGTAAATTTCACCATTAACTGCAAGGATCAGGTTCCCGTCCTTGCTGTAAAGGGGTTGCCGCCCCGATTCAGGGTCGACGATGGAGAGACGCTCATGGGCAAGAATAGCCTTCTCACAATAGAAAATCCCGGACCAATCGGGACCTCGATGCCTAAGTCTTTTCGACATCTTGAGGACATTTGTCCTCAGATCCATATGATTTACTTTAAGATCAAATACACCTACAATACCGCACATTATTACCTTCTCCTTTATTACTCAATAAATATTTCATATATCAGCAAAAGTAATAATTAGTTTCAATAAACAAAAAATATATTAAAGTAAAAATGATAATTATGTTTTAAATATTAATTAATAAGTCATAATAACTGTATAATATTAATTTATATGACAAATGTCATAAAATAATTAAAATTTCTTCTGAAACTGACCTTTCAATAACCATTTAGTTAAAAAACTAAAAATTCAGGATAAACAGTATGTTGTATAGGATAAAATAAATAACAGATAGCTTCATTTTTATAATATTGCAATACCGATATGATTATATCAAATTAAAAATTAAATCAGGTTAAAATAACTATATTGGCTTATCTAAAATAATTGTAAGGCTGAGAATGTAATGCTGAAGGACAGTAGAGGCAGGATATATCTTACAGGTGCAGCAGTATTGATTTTTACATCAGCATTGCTGTGGTGGTTCATCGACGACCATTATAATTCTGATGTTGTAATGAGGATACCCGGTATGGACCATCGTCCGAAGGTTGAGCCAAGATCAGACTCTGTTGTTATCGGTGAATTCTTTGATACACTTGCTTCAATTGATGAGGTGTTACCAGGTGAATGGCCCCGTTTCAGGGGTGCTGATTTTGATAACATCAGCAAGGACACAACGCCACTGGCAGACTTCTGGGATACAATGGGACCTCCTGTAATCTGGAAGGTTTCCCTGGGAGAGGGTTATGCAGGTCCTGCTGTCTGGAACGGCCGTGTCTACATCCTCGACTACAATGAGAAACGCAAAGCCGACATGATGAGATGCTTCTCCCTAAAATCGGGAACCGAGCTATGGAGAAGATGGTATTATGTTGATATGAAGCGAAATCACGGTTATTCGAGGACTATTCCTGTAGTATCCGAAAAGTACCTGATTTCAGTTGGTCCGCGCTCGCATGTTATGTGCCTTGATCCTGTCTCGGGAAATTTGCTCTGGTCGATAGACCTTGAAAAAGAATATGGAATTCCCGGAAGTGAAAAAGGGAGGATCACACCAGACTTTTATTCAGGTCAGTGTCCTCTGATTGATAATGACATTGCAGTTTTTGCCCCCGGTGGTAAGGCACTGATGACTGGTGTAGACTGTGCCACAGGAAAGGTTCTCTGGGAAACTCCCAATCCGGATTCGCTCAGGATGTCGCACGGATCGATAATGCCGATGACTATTCATGGCAGGAAAATGTATGTATATAATGCCGTAGGAGGTGTTGTGGGCATCTCAGCTGAGCCCGGAGATATGGGGAGGTTTCTCTGGAAAACAACTGATTGGAGCCCGGCAACAACTGCAGCCTCTCCTCTATATCTCGGGAACAATGAAATAGCTGTATTTGGAAGTTATGGTGCCGGTGGAGCAAGGATCAGAATAGAGTTTGACGGGAATAGTTATTCTGCTTCAGTAACCGAATCCCACAAATCTTCTGAAGGGTTGGCAAGCGATCAGCAGACACCGTTGCTTATGGGCGATTATATCTGGACTGTCATGCCTGAGAATGCTGGTCCTTTAAAGAAGCAACTGGTCTGTTTTCAAAGGTCTGATCTGAGGACGACAGCATGGACCAGCGGTAAGGATAACAGGTTCGGCCGCGGGCTAGGACCCTACATAGCAAGCGGCAGTAAGTTGTATCTTCTTGATGATGATGCAAACCTCTTTTTATTTAATTTAGCTGGCCCGTCTGCGACATTAATTTCAAAGCACAGGATCACTGAAGGAATTGAAGCGTGGGGACCAATGGCTATTGCCGGTAAATTCCTGATCATGAGAGATTCAAAGAACCTTGTTTGTCTGAATATCGGAAGGAGGTAAATATGAAAAGAAAACTGATTGCTCTTATTTCCCTGCTCACAATACTTGCCTTCATCGGCTTTATTGTAATTGATACTATAAGATCCGAACCAGAGCCGAAAGTCCAGGAGCCTGGGAGCCAGGATAAAATGATCCAGGATAAGTGGTTCGTTTTTAATTCCATACTTGTCAGTGAAGGCCACCTGAAAGCAGTTGCTGCATTTACGAACGGTGATATTATTGCAGCAGGCGAATCATTTGTTTCATGCTATAACGGCAGTCTTGAGCAAAAATGGACGCTGAAGATGCCATCGGGAATCACTGCTGTAGCCGCCTGCGGAGATACAATATTCGCAGCCTCTGTTGAATTAGTTTACCTGATCAGTGCAGACGGGAAACTTATTGGCGAATGGGGCCCCTATGAAGCCAGCAGTTCAATTACCTCAATATCAGCATACGGGCAGAACATTGCCTTTGCCGATGCGGGCAACAAAAGAATTTTTGTTTTGAAGAGGAATGGTGAAGTGATCACAATGATTGGTCAGTCTGAAAGGTGGTTCATCATACCAAGTCTCTACTTCGATGTAGCCCTCAGCGAAGGCAATGTCCTTTTTACTGCAAACACCGGCAACAGGAGAATCGAAACATGGACTACCGATGGGAAATTCCTCGAAAAATTCGGTGAGCCGGGAACTGCACCCGGGGCTTTCTGCGGATGCTGTAATCCGGCACATTTTGCTGTGATACCCCAGGGTTTTGTAACCTCAGAGAAAGGTATCAACAGGATCAAGATTCTTGATCAGTATGGTGTATTTGTTGAGTACGTCTCATCAAAGAACAGCTTTACACCTTCTATCCCACTGGATGTTGCATCAAATGATGGTATTACAATATATGCTGCAAATCCTTCAGATGGAAATATATATGTTTACAAAAGACGATAACCAACGATGGAAGACAAAAGAAATATTTACCAGTCGAGAAGGGACTTTGTAAGAAAAGCGGGAAAGGTTCTTGCGATTGCCTCACTGGCGGCTATTCCTCTGGCCCTGGTCAGAAAGACTTCAGCCACGGGTTTTGTCTGGCAGATTGATCCCTTCAAATGCACGCAGTGCGGTCAGTGCAAGACTAATTGTGTAAAGACACCTTCAGCCGTTAAATGCACTCATGCTTATGTTATGTGTGGTTACTGCGACCTTTGTGGAGGATACCTCCGCCAGGGAGTCAAAACAATAAGTACAGGGGCTGAAAATCAGCTTTGTCCGACAGGTGCAATAACAAGGAAATTTGTCGAGGAACCCTATTTCGAATATACCATAGATAATTTTTTATGCGACGGATGCGGGAAATGTGTGAAAGGATGCAGTGATTTCGGCAACGGATCAATGTATCTTCAGATTCACCAGGATTTATGCGATAATTGCAACGATTGCTCTATAGCACGTAAATGTCCATCACAGGCAATATCGAGAGTACCAGCTGAGAATCAATATATACCTAAGGACAAGAAGACCGGTTGATGCTGATGTAAACCTCCGGGAGTTAGAATGTGAACCTTCAAAAATTATAAAATAAAGGAAACCCAATCCCATTTGAAAAAGAAATTACCATACCTGATCCTGTTGTTGATGATCGCCTGGCATACTGTTCTTCTTGCCCAGGACAGGTTTCCAAGACCTGAGTTTGAGACAGGATACCAGTATCCCGTTGATCAGCTGCCCCTGCAAAGGGCACAGTGGCTTGAATTTTTTGATGTAGGAGTTCTCGTTGCTGCTCTCTCTCTGTCAGCATGGCTGGCACTTAAAAAACGGTCACGCAACGGGCTTGTATGGGTCGCTGTTTTTTCGCTGGCTTATTTTGGCTTCTATCGTGAAGGATGTATCTGTGCTGTCGGATCTGTACAGAATGTAGCTCTTGCGCTTTTTAACCCCGAATATACTATTCCTCTTACAGCACTTTTATTTTTCATGATACCGCTTGCTTTTGCACTGGCCTTTGGAAGGGTATTCTGTGCAGGTGTCTGCCCGCTGGGGGCCATCCAGGAACTCACAGGCTTCAGGACAGTAAAACTACCACGTGCCGTTGAATCTGTTATGGCTGCTGTACCTTTTGTTTACCTGGCCCTCTCTGTATTATTTGCTGCCACCAGAAGCACGTTTATCATCTGCCGCTATGATCCGTTTATTGGTATATTCAGGCTGAACGGACCTCATACAATGATAATTTTCGGAGTCTTGCTGCTCCTCGCAGGTATTTTCATAAACCGGCCATATTGCAGATACTTTTGTCCTTATGGGGTACTGCTCAATATATTTTCAAGGTTTGCGGGGAAACACCTTACAATAACGCCTGCGGAGTGTACAGAATGCAGGTTATGTGAGGATTCATGCCCCTATGATGCAATACTTCCATCTGCGGGTGCCACTGTCATCGAAGAACCAGTGAAATCGAGAAAGAGATTTCTCGCCTACCTGCTGCTGATTCCTGTTTTTATTGCTGCCGGTGCCCTGGTATTTTATAATATGGCTCCTGTCCTGGCAAGGGTGAATAATGATGTAAGGCTGGCAAGGGAGATCAGGGCTGAGAAAGACTCAGGTACTGCGGCAGTATCAAAGGCTGCTGTAGCTTTCAGGGAGTCGGGAAAGACTGACAGTGAGCTTTTTGAACAGGAAATCAAAGTGATTAACAGGTTCAGGTCTTCTTCACCATGGGCTGGAGGATTCCTGGGCCTTGCCCTCGGAATAAGCCTTGTTTCACTTACTATCCGTAGAACAAGAAAAGATTACAGGCCGCACCAGGGAAAATGCTATAGTTGCGGAAGATGTTTTAAATATTGTCCTGTGGAAGCGAAAAATTAACCGGATGAAAGTTTCAGAAAAAGATATCAGCATAATTAAGGAAATTAGCAGGATCGCAGGGATCTTCATGATCATACTTGCCCTTATGATGATTTTCAGCCTTGCGCAGCTTAAGACCATAAATCCTCTTGATAATCCTGCCCTTCTGTCTGTCAAGGAACAATATGATAAAAATCCTGATAATGCAAATCTTGCCGAACAGGTAAGGGCTATGGACCTGATGGCCCGTAAGGCATATTTTGCTACTCGCAGGCAGATTGAAACTGGTTCATACCTCCTTATAGCCGGGGCAATAATCTTTCTTATATGCCAGAGGCTTATTGCAGGAAATGAAAAATTATTACCAGGGATTCCCGGGATTAAACCCGAAGAAGGCAAAATCCAGAACCGCTATAGGAAATATCTCACCGGCTCTGCACTTGTAATTGCAACAGGTGCTGTGGCATCCACATTCTTCCTCAGGAGCAATATGCCTGATCTGACCGGGCCAGGAAAGCCGGCTACTCAGGAGGTCTCTGAAAAAGGCAAGGTTAAGGATACTGGCCGTTCAGGGAGATCGAATACTTATAAACCTGACAAGACGAACTATCCATTTTTCAGAGGCCAGGACGGAAGAGGCATTGCCGGCGGATCTGGTTATCCTACTGAATGGAATGGTGTGGACGGAACAAATATAAAGTGGAAAGCAGCGGTTCAGTACGATGGGAAGAGTTCGCCGGTTATATGGGATGACAGACTTTTTATAACGGGCTCCGAGGGTTTGAAATGTTTTGTCCAGTGTTTCGATAAGAATTCAGGCAATCTTCTCTGGACTTCCTCTGCATCTGGTATTACGGGCGAGCCTGCTGTTCTTCCAAAGATGGATGCCGGTTCAGGCCTTGCTGTTTCGTCAGCAGCACTTGATGAAAAATCTGTATGTGCTGTATTTGCCAACGGTAACCTTATCTGCCTCGACCATGACGGGAATAAGAAGTGGGCGATAAACCTTGGAGTCCCTGAAAATACTTATGGATATTCAAGTTCTCTTATTATTTATGAAGGGACGCTGATTGTACAATATGATTCGGACAAGAAGCTTTCTCTGATCGGTATAGATATTGAAACCGGAAAACAGAAGTGGGAAACACCCAGAACAGGCCATCCCGTCTGGTCATCACCCGTGATAGCAACATATGATGGAAAACCGCAGATCATAATTAATGGAAACCCGGCAGTCTCTTCATTTGATCCTGTAAGCGGATCAATGCTCTGGTCGATAGACTGCATGAGTGGTGATGTAGCCCCATCAGCTGCAGTGAACAGCAGTAAGGCATTTTGCGTAACCGATTACACAAATCTTGTAGCCATAGAGGCAGGAACAACACCTGTGATAAAATGGAAAGATAATACCTATACCCCTGATATATCAAGTCCTGTTGCAACTGACGACTACCTTTTTGTTGTTACAGGTTACGGCGATGCTGTATGTTATGACCAGGAAAAAGGAGATACATTATGGACTCACTATTTCGGGGACCAGTTCTACTCTTCACCGATAATTGCTGATGATATGGTATTTCTCCTCGACCGTTCGGGGAAGGCCCATATTGTAAAGGCTGCCGGGACGTTTGAATTGATCTCTGAACCGCTTCTTGGTGAGGCAGCAGAGTGTACCCCGTCATTCTCTGATAAGAAAATATATATAAGAGGCAGAAATAATCTTTATTGCATCTCGAAGAATTGAGCAGGGATAGATTACATAACGAAGAGGCCAAATGCAGCTGCAGTACGCTGCAGACTGATGAAATCATATCAGTTGTCGATAAAGTTGTAGAGGCTACAGGGCGGGAAAAAGATAAGGTAATCCAGATACTGCAAGAAGTTCAGAAAAAACTCAATTACCTGCCTTCAGAAGCACTGAGGCATATCTGCAGTGTTACAGAAATAACACCGGGACAGCTTTCAGGAGTGTCAACATTCTATAATCAGTTCAGGCACCTCCCTGTAGGCAAGCATACCATAAAGATATGCTCCGGAACAGCCTGTCATGTCAAAGGATCACAACTTATCTCAGAATCGTTCAGGAGGGAACTCGGGATAGACGGGCAAACAAGCACTTCACCCGACAAACTGTTTTCCATAGAAGAAGTTGCCTGCCTCGGTTGTTGTACGCTTGCCCCGGTTGTTCAGATAGACGGGAAAACATATGGACATGTAAAGTCGACACAGACCAGGGAAATAATTTCCGATTTCCTTCATACACATAAAGATGAATCCCGGATACATGATGAAGAACCCCGGGAAAATTACGATGCTGAAGTCCGCGTAGGGCTTGGTTCCTGCTGTGTTGCAGGCGGAAGCAGGGAGATACTTTCGAGACTTTTTGAACTTAAGGAAGAATATGATCTTAACATAAAACTTAAACCTGTAGGTTGTGTCGGAGTATGTAACCAGACTCCCTTGCTCGAAATTATTTCACAAGATAAAGAGAGCTCAAGGTACACAAATGTCCGCAAGGACCAGGTGGAAGACATACTTTTAAAGCATGTCAAACCTGCAAATCTCAGGAAGAAGCTGAAATACAGGATAAATGATTTTGCAGATACCTTTCTGTTTGAGGGGAAGGTCAACAGCCCGGTAAATATCTCCCCAGAAACACGTGAGAAGTTCCTTAACAGCTTTTTAAACTACCAGGTTCATCTTGCCACCATCAACAGTGGGGTTATCTCGCCTGTATCGCTGGATGAATATCTTCTTCTCGGGGGGTTCGAAGCGCTAAAGAAGTGTATCTATAGTGCTGGTAAAGATGCTATTTCAGAGACCATTCTGAAAAGCGGACTTAGAGGGCGTGGCGGTGCAGGATTTCCTACAGGTAAAAAATGGCAGATCTTTTCGGCTACAGATGGAAGCCGGAAATATGTTATCTGTAATGGTGATGAAGGTGATCCTGGCGCTTTCATGGACAGGATGCTCCTAGAATCGTTCCCTTTCAGGATTATTGAAGGAATGCTGATTGCGGGATTTGCCACAGGTGCTGGTGAAGGAATATTTTATATCAGGGCTGAATATCCCCTGGCTGTGGCCAGGATCAAAAATGCAATTAAATTGTGCTATGAGAACGGGCTTGCAGGAAGAAATATTCTGAATTCAGGCTTCTCTTTCGAAATAAAAGTTTTTGAAGGGGCAGGAGCTTTTGTCTGCGGTGAGGAAACAGCATTAATTGCATCGATAGAAGGTAAAAGGGGAACACCTCACCTGCGACCGCCCTACCCTGCTGTTAAAGGATTATATGGTAATCCGACCCTCATAAATAACGTTGAGACTCTATCGCTTGTACCCTGGATAATCACCAATGGTTGGGAAGCTTTCAGCTCTATCGGAACAGGTAAAAGCAAAGGAACAAAGGTCTTTGCCCTGGCCGGCAAAATCTCGAAAGGCGGACTTATAGAGGTCCCCATGGGAATTACAATAAGGGAAATTGTTGAGAAGATCGGTAACGGAACAGCTGATGGAAGAACCTTCAAGGCTGTCCAGATCGGAGGCCCGTCGGGAGGATGTATTCCTGCAACCATGTCTGATACTCCGGTTGATTTTGAGGAGCTGGTTAAGATGGGCGCTATGATGGGTTCCGGAGGCCTTGTAGTATTAGACGATACCGACTGCATGGTTGATGTGACCAGGTATTTTCTCACATTCACTCATAAGCAGTCATGTGGGAAATGTACATTCTGCAGGGTCGGAACAAAACACATGCTAGATATTCTGACAAGATTGAGCGAAGGTAAAGCTGATATGAATGATATTGAAAAACTTGAAAAATTATGCCAGGAGGTAAAGAACGGCAGCCTTTGCGGATTAGGGAAAACAGCCCCGAATCCTGTCATCACCGGGCTGAAATATTTCAGGGATGAGTTTGAAGCACATGCCAGGGGATACTGCCCGGCAAAAAAATGCAGGGATCTTATAAAGTATGAAATAAACGATAACTGTACCGGCTGTACCAGGTGTTTCCAGGAATGCCCTGTTAATGCCATTTCATTCAAACCTTATGAAAAACATATAATAGATCAGGCTCTCTGCACAAAATGTGATAATTGCAGGGTAGTATGCCATGATAATGCTGTTGAAATAGTCAATATAAACGATGCCGATAAGGATTGACAATATAGTGCTAGAAGTCCGTGAGGGAGAAACCATCCTGGAATCAGCAGGGAAAGCAGGTATTATAATTCCAACCCTGTGCCATAAGGATGGAATTGAACATTACTCTTCATGCATGGTTTGCATTGTAAGAGATATGAAATCCGGAAATTTTATCCCTGCCTGTACGGCTCCGTCACAGGATGGTATGGAAATAGATTCATCCGGAGAAGAAGTAATTTCACTTAGAAAGAAGGCTGTTGAGCTACTTCTTTCGGAGCACAGGGCTGAATGTGAGGCACCTTGCAGGGTGGTATGTCCTGCAGGATACAATATCCCGAAAATGAACAGGTTACTTGCTGCCGGGTCGGTCAGTTCAGCTATAGATCTTGCATCAGCTGAAATAACAACGGAAATTATAAAATGCACAGATTGCCCCGGTTATTGCGAAAATGCATGCAGGCGAAAGAAAGCCGACAATCCGGTTTCGATACGGAATATTATGCTTTTTGTGGCTGGTAATTTGAAGAATGACAGGATCGTAAAAGATAAGGAAGTAAAAAACATGCTTAGGGGAAAATTCTCCTCACGAATAGGGAAAATCGATGATGATGAGTTTATGGAATGGCTGAAGGAGAGCGACCCTGCTGCACCACGATTCAGGGAGATCGATAGTTTTAACTCGGCCGGATCGGAAGCAAAAAGCTGCATGCATTGCGATTGCCGTGCTTCTGAGGATTGCATGCTGAGGAAGGTGGCAATAGGTTTAGCTGTAAAGGATCCGGTTGGTAAAATTGTCAATTCACCCATTGCAAAGAAGATAAATAAAAAAACCGGCCTGATTTTTGAAAATGCTAAATGTATAAAATGCGGCTTATGTGTAAGGGTATGCCAGGATTCAAATGAAGAACCGGCTCTCTGCTTAATAAACAGGGGTTTCCCATCGATAATCTCAGAGCCTTTGACTGTTGAATTTGATGATATCCCTGAAACACATGCAGAGAAAAGCATTGCAGTTTGTCCGACCGGAGCATTGAGCCGTAATAAATAACCAGGAAATGATCAGATTTCTTATTTTCATAATAATCCTACCGGCCTGCCTTGTTTCATGGGCACAAACCCCTGAACAGGAATGGAAAGTGTTCAGAGGCAAAAGTGACCTCTCTGGAAGCATAGAATACAATATCCCCGCCTCTCCTGTTCTTCTCTGGAGCATGGCTGCTGGTTCGCATTCAAAATCATCCCCGGTTGTCAGCAATGGGGTCATTTATTTTGGTGATGATAAAGGTATCCTTTATGCCGTGGGAGAAGATGGAAAGCTTATGTGGAAATATGATTCCAGGAGTCCCATTGAGGCACCTCCAATGGTGTCAGATGATAAAGTAATCGCCGGAACATCCGATGGTAAACTGTTTGCTGTTAATAAGTTAACAGGAAAATTCCTCTGGACATATTCTTCCGATAACCAGATCGTGGGTTCAGCCAATGTATGGACCGCAGGGAAAAATTCAGGTATAATATTCGGAAGCTATGATTACTACCTGCATTGTGTCGACCCTGTGACAGGCAAGGCAATCTGGAAGCTGGAAACTGAGAACTACGTAAATGGAACCCCTGCCGTTGCCGACAATAAGATTGTTTTCGGAGGATGCGACGGGATATTAAGGATAACAGATCCTATGACAGGTAAGGAAAGAGATACAATTAACATAGGTGTCTATATTGCAGCCTCTCCTGCCCTGTTCAGGCAAAAAGCATATTTCGGAGATTATAACGGCAATTTTTATTGTGTTGACCTTGCCGGCAGAAAAGTAGCCTGGAAAATTACAGCTGGCGAGACGACAGGGTCTATTCTTGGAATTCCTGCAGCCGGAAATGGACATGTGATAATAGGCAATGATGACAAGTTCCTTTATTGTTATGATGCTGAATCGGGTAAACAGCAGTGGAAGTTCAGGACTAATGGAAGAATAACAGGATCAGCCGTCATCTCACCATCACAGGTGTTATTCGGAAGTCTGGACAGCAATATTTATATGCTTTCCCTGGCCGACGGAAAGAAAATATGGAGTTTTGCTGCAGGTTCACCCGTAAGCAGTTCTCCTGCTATGACAAAGGAGAGTTTTTATATTCTGACTGAGGACGGAAGATTACTGGCATTTGGACCCGGGAAATAACTATCTTCAGTACAGTCATTAATTCTTGTTGTGTAAAAGAGGGTGTGATTATATTACGCCTTCCTATGTGTGTTCAATATTTAGTACCATGAAAATTGTTTACCTTATAACAGGCTCGGGAGGATCATTTTACTGCGGAAATTGTTACAGGGATATGCTCTATGTTAGGGCTATCCGGAAGGTACCTGGTGTTTCAGCCCAGGCTATCCCCCTGTACCTCCCGCCAGACAGATCAAATATCCGGGAGGGTTTTGATAAGAAAGTATTCTTTGGTGCAATTTCAATGTACCTCCGTGAAAAAGTAAGGTTTTTCAGAAATATGCCGTCTTTTGTTGAAAGGATCGTTGATGCAGGTGCATTTCTTAAGCTCGCCGCCAGGCAGGCAGGAACAACAAGAACAGAAGGCCTGGAGGATCTTACACTTAACATGATTGAAGGAGATAATGCTTTCAGGAAACATGAAGTCGACAGGCTTGTAAGGTATTTGAATGCCGACGGGAAACCCGATATAGTTCACCTGTCAAACGCCCTGATCCTTGGCCTGGCAAGGCAACTGAAGCAACGAATGGATGTCAGAATCGTCTGTTCCCTGCTCAATGAGGACGACTGGATTGATGATATGGCAGAGCCTTACCAGAGCAGGGCATGGAAACTGATAGCTAAGGAAGCCCGTTATGTGGACAGTTTCATTACACCAAGCAATTACAGTAAGGAACTTTTCAGGCAGAAAACAGGATTAGATGGCAATAATGTGCATATAGTGCCTTTAGGATTCGATCCTGCCATCAGTGAAAATAAAAGATCTGGGAAAGATTCACCGGCGCTAGGCTATTTTTGCAGGGTAAACAGCCATAATGGTTTCGATAAGCTGGTAGATGCCTTCATTGAGATAAAATCCAGGGATCTCGTTCCTGAGCTTACCCTGAATGTGTGCGGAGGATTCACAGGTGATGATAAACCTTTTATAATGGATCAGATCAGGAAAATCAAAGAGAAAGGATACCGAAAAAGCATAAAAATATATCCCGAGTTTATGGGCGACAAGAAGCAGGAGTTTTTTAATGATGTGGATGTGATTAGTGTGCCTGTAAGGAAATATGATGGTTATGGTTTGTATATTCTGGAAGCAAACGGCGCCGGGATCCCGGTCGTACAACCGGCAACCGGTGCATTCCCGGAAATAATTGAAATGACAGGAGGAGGTCTTGTCTATTCGCCAGATAACCATGATGAACTGGTAAATACACTCGTCAGGTTGCTCAATAATAAGGAATTACAGAGAGAACTTGGAGATCGTGGAAAGCAAAATGTATTAGGGAAGCTGTCTCTGGATAAAATGTCGGGAACGCTGGCTGAAAGATATATGGAACTATTAAGTTAAAAAACACTATGCTCAGGATTGAAAGCCTTTCTAAATCTTTCCCGCAAAGGGGTATTGTCCTGGAAAACCTGTACCTGAGGGTCAATGAGGGGGACTCAGTTGCAGTTACCGGTCCTTCAGGATCCGGAAAGACAACACTATTGAATATTATAGGTTTGCTCGATCGTCCTGATTCCGGTGATGTGCTGTTCAGGGATAGCTCAATCCTGAATATGAATCCCGACCAGGCTGCCGGTTACAGGAACAGGAATGTGGGTTTTGTATTCCAGGATCATCTCCTGCTCCCGCATCTTACTATTTTAGAAAATATTCTTCTTCCTGTATCTGCCAATAAAATCAAAGAACCGGAATTCCTTGAAAAGAAGGAACATGCCAGGGTGCTGATGGAAAAAACGGGCATTTCAGGACTTGAAAATAAATATCCATCAAGAATTTCAGGTGGTGAAGCCCAACGTGCCACACTGGTAAGAGCCCTGATAAATAATCCATCCATGCTTCTAGCTGATGAACCGACAGGCTCACTGGATTCCCGGAATGCTGACCAACTGGGTACTCTTCTTTCCGAAATCAACAGAGTACTTGGTATAACAATGATAATAGTTACACACTCTCCGGATCTTGCCTCTAAAATGAAGTTCCATTACGGGCTTGAAGAAGGAAAGCTGAGATTATTAAAATGAAGCTTACTTCGCGAAAAATAATACTCCGCTCCCTCATCTTTCACATGAAGGAGTATATTTTACAGATAGGGATCGTTTCTGTCCTTACTGCAATAATCTGCGGCTCCCTTCTTACCGGTAATTCTGTCCGGGGCAGCCTCAGAAAGAACCTCGAGGAAAAAAGAGGAAATGCTGATTTCGTGGTGAGTTCTGGACTACGCTATTTTGATGCCTCAATTTCATACCGATTCAATAATTTAAGCAAACTTAATTCCACAGCTATTGTTGAAACAGAAGGTTTCTGCAGGAATTTCAGCAGCGGTGAGATTGCCCTCGACATAAAGGTATTTGGCATCGACAGTACATTCTTTCCATTCCAGGGATTTCCCTCACAAAAAATAAAACCTGGTTTTGCAACTGTAAATAAGATCCTTGCGGATAAGCTGGATCTTAGTCGCGGCGATGAAGTGATACTCAGCATTGAAGGCATCAGAATTCTGCCATCATCAGTACCATTTGCTCCGGAAGAAAATGAAACAAAATCTTCAGTATTCAGGATCACCCAAATAATTTCAGGAGCCGAAGGTGGAAATTTCTCACTTGGATCGAGCCAGTCGCAAACACCGGCTATCTTTGTTAATGCCAGAGATATCCAGGATAATATTGTTAGTAATTTCAAGGCTAACCGGCTTCTGATCCATTCGGGTTCAGGTTATTCCACATCTCAAATATTCAATTATTTAAAAGAGGTTTTAACCCCGGGAGATATGGGATTAACGATCAGAACATCCCATAGAACCAGGGAACCGGAACTGATATCAGACAGGATATTTATCGACAGTGCAATTGTAAGTGAAATAGACAGGATCCTTCCTCCTGCCGCGCCGGTAATAACTTATCTCGCAAATTCTTTTGACCTGAAAGCGAAAAGCACCCCCTATTCTTTCATTTCTGCATTGCCCTCTAAAATGTTACCGGGCTTGCAGGACAAAGAAATAATTTTATCAGGATGGCTGGCAGAGGACCTTGACGCAGTAGTTGGTGACACATTGATTATGTCGTGGTACGATCCGGGTTCAGGAAGTAATCTCAGGGAAAACAGAACCGATCTTATTGTAAAGGGTATCGCGGAAGATGAGTTTCCATATTCAGATCCTTCACTTATGCCTGAGTTCCCCGGGATTTCAGGAAGCACCACCTGTGGATCATGGGATGCCGGAGTACCCCTGAGCCTGAAAAGGATCAGGAAAAAAGATGAGGACTACTGGACCAATTACAAAGGAACGCCAAAAGCATTCATAAACTATAATACAGGGCTCAGGCTTTGGGGCAATAACTTTGGCCCTGCCACTGCAATCAGATTTAATCCTGACCTTGATTCTGCTCTGATCGTGAGGGAACTGTCAGGGAAAATTGAACCTTCGGTTTCGGGATTTTCGGTGACAGACCTTAAGAACAGGAATATTAAAGCGTCAGCCGAAGGTGTTGACTTCGGAACGCTGTTTCTCAGCCTCAGCTTTTTCATAATCCTCTCCTGCATTTTGCTATTATCAATGGCACTGAAGCTTTTTATTGATTCGAGGAAGAGAGAAATAAGGACTTACCAGGCACTCGGATTCACTAATAAAAGGATTACCGGGCTGGTATTCAGTGAAGCATTGTTAATATCTGCAGGCGGAGCATTATCAGGCTCATTACTGGGGTACCTGGTCAATGTACTGATAATAAAATCACTTAATAGTGTCTGGACAGGTGCTGTTCAGACTAATACATTAATACCGGGATTTGACTTTATTCCCCTGCTTTACGGATTTATTGCGGTTGTTTTTATTTCTGCTCTCGTAATTATTATCAGGCTGAAAAAGTTCTTCAAGGAGAATGAAGCTGGAAACGTTGAATTATTCAGAGAAGGAATTCCAGGCAAGGGCCTTTTATTGACTTTTCTGGCTCTTTCAGTTTCGTTTGTCCTCATTTTACTATCTGTGATATTCAGAAACAGTTCCACAATTTTGGCTTTTACAGGAGGAACATTCCTGTTTATTTCACTGATAATGAGCGTTTTTTACATTATAAGCAGAGGAAGAGGCCGTTCTTTCGGTTATTCAGGTCTTTATTACAGCTATTACCCGATAAAAGCAGTGACACCTATTATTTTTCTGGCTGCCGGTATATTTGCTGTCATCCTTACAGGTGCTAACCACCAGGTTGTTTCTGATAAAATGTTGTTGCCGGGTGGTGGAACAGGAGGATTTCTGTTATGGGCTGAATCTGCTATCCCGGTAAATTATGATCTGAACTCCTCTGAAGGAAAAGCTGAATTTGGCTTTCAGGATGGTGACCTTATGGATATAAGTTTTGTGCAGGCCGGAAAACTAAAAGGTGACGATGCCAGCTGTCTGAATATTACCCATGTTACAGCTCCCCCCATACTGGGTATAGACCCTGTAAAATTCATATATAAAGGGTCATTTTCTTTTGCATCTAAGATTAAGTTACCAGGGGGTGTAAACCCATGGAGCCTTCTGTCTCAATTTCCGGGCGAAAACCTTGCCTATGGAATAGCAGATCAGACTGTATTGCAGTGGGGTCTTAAGCTTAAAACAGGAGACACTTTAAAGTACATCTCTGAAAACGGGCAGGTACTTAACATAATAATTTGTGCAGGGTTAAAATCGTCCGTATTCCAGGGTTACCTGCTGATTGGTAAAAATGCATTTGAGAAATATTTTCCTTCAGTTTCAGGAAGTTCTGTGTTTCTAATCCATGGCAAAAGCGAACTTACAGATATTTACAAGGGCACGATTGAAGAGAGGCTCTCAGGGTATGGTATATCTGTTGAGCCTGCCATTGACAGGCTGGCATCATTTTTTGAGGTTTCGAATACGTACCTGGATGTTTTTGCCCTGATGGGAGTTCTCGGAATGATCCTGGGTGTTGGCGGTCTTGGATTCATTCTTGCGAGGAATTTCAACTCACGCGAAAAGGAATTTGCATTAATGATTGCATCAGGTTATACAGGCAGGAGGATAAGGAGACTCCTCCTCAAGGATCATTTTATAATTCTTGCCTGGGGTATATTAACAGGATCGCTTTCGGCATTATGTGCCACCTGGCCTTCCGTGGCCAGCGGGTCAGAATTGCCCTGGAAACTGTTTGCCATAATGCTTGTAATGATATTCCTTGTAGGATACCTGGTGCTTCTTTTATCAGAAGGACTGGTTGAAAAAAGAAATTTAGTCGTCTCGCTGAGGAGAGAATAATCTAATTCTTACCTATGGCGATCAGGTAGTTCTGGGTTCTTATGAACATCATGTTTTCGACGATTGCCGGAGATGTCATACATATATCATCAAGAGGCACCTCTCCTGCCATGTTGAATTTATCGCCGTCGTCCATGATAAATACAGAACCCTGCTCACTTACAATATAAATCTTCCCGTCAGCAGCTACCGGGGATCCCATAAAGCTGTCAGATTTACCTAGTTTTGCATTGTATATCTCCTTTCCGGTAAGAGGGTCAAGGCAATTGACAACCCCATTCCAGTTCATATTGTAAAGTTTGTCATGATACAGCAGCATTGTTTGAATATAGGAACCTCCTCTTGGGGTGTACCATTTAACATATTCATTTGAAGCCTCGCCCTCTTTCAGGGTAATATCACCTTTAGCGTTTGTACTGACTGCCATCATCGGGGAATATCTGCCATGTGCACTGTTGAAATATATCAGATCCTTTCCAATTATGGGGGTTGGTATCTGGATATCGCCGCCACCTGACATTCTCCATATCTCCTTTCCTGTTTCAAGGTCGTAACCACCGCGAAGCTTATAGCCATTAACTGCAATAAGTTTTCTTCCTTCGCTGGTATAAATATTCGGAGTACACCAGCCAGGGTACTCATCCCTTTCCGTGCGCCATAGCTCCTTGCCGGTTGATACATCCAGGGCTGCAATAAAAGAATTCTCAAGCACATCACATTGCACGATTACCTTCCCGTCGGCAATTATCGGAGAGCTGGCGAACTCCCATTCTGCATTTTTCATTACGGTCCATATCGATTTCAGCACACCAAAGCTTTTCTTCCAGATAAGCTTCCCATCGAAATCATAACAGTAAAGACCTTCAGATCCGAAAAATGCTATTATGAATTTGCCGTCTGTGGCTATTGAGGTATTTGCATGAGTAGATTTGGGATGCCGCTTGATAGCAGGAACACCTTTATAAGAAGTCCTTTCCCATAGTGTTTTTCCTGAATTCCTGTCAATACAAAATACTTTCCATTCGTGTACAGAGGAGTCATTTACCGGATTTACATCACCATAGAGACCGGGTTTAAATCCCTCCTTATCACCCTCACTTACAGCTGTGGTCAGGAAAATTTTATCGCCCCATACAACAGGACTTGATATTCCCATTCCGGGGATTGCAACTTTCCATTTCACATTGACCATTTTCTTCAGGTCAAATGTCGACGGGAGATTAGCATTATCATATACTCCTGCGGCCAGATAACCGCGGTACTGTGGCCATTGTCTTTCAGGATTTAGCTGGCCGTAAAGCTGTAACTGGCTTATTATTAAGTATATAAACAAAAATGAAATAATGCTTTTTTTCATTGGGGATTTTTTAGGGGGGGGAGTTGGTCCGTATTTTAAAAGCTTATATTATATCCGATTTGAATAATATGTTCATCAGATAAACCAGGCAGGTAATCGCGCTGAAAAACATATGTTGCGTCGATGGAATGCTTTTTCGAGATTTTATATTCCACTCCTCCTGCAAACCTGTTTTTCCCTATAAACCGTTCCGGTTCTTTGTTCAGAGGGATGAATGTTTCAAAATAGAGGAATGGGTCAAGAGGGAAAGATTGGGTTTTATATGTTGCTTTAATCTTGAATCTTCCTGTATAATCAGGATATTTATCTTCAACATTAACCAGGTATGTTCTTATCCTGGTCTGGAGCCTGGCCTTGGCCTGGAAGTTAAAGTTCCCTGCTTTCAGGCTTCCTTTAAAGCCAAGGAATATCTTATGCTGGAAATAATAATCAGAGTTATCCTCAAGGGCTCTTGTAAGTCTGTATGATCCTTCTGCTGAAAGGAAATTTGTCAGCTTATATTCGAGCCCGGCTTCCAGGAATCCCTGCTCAATTTTGCCTGCATTTTCGAATGTCCTTATCTCTGCAGACACATCTGCATCAAGTTTGCGTGATATTCCTACTTTTGCAGCAGCTGAATACCAGATACCAAAATCCTCATCCTGTGCAACAGCAACAACGGGAACCAGCAATAACAGGATTGCCGGCAACAGCTTCTTAATCATCATCATCATCATCACCTTTTGAGGATTCAGCCTGGTCTGTAAGGTTAAGTTCTTTTCCGGACTCTTCGTAATAGATAGTCAGGAGAGCAGTATCTTTAAGAAAATCTATTTTACCTACTTCAACTTTATGGATTTTCCTGATACCTGTTCTCTCCTGCAGATCCTTTATCAGTTCATCCTTCTTCTCAGGTTTTATAAGGTTGATCTTCTCATATACCACTATTTTTGAAGATTCATTTTTGAGAAGCCAGACTTTTTCCAGGCCATATGTAGCAAAGATTACTGCGGCATTTGTAAAGAAAATCTCCGCAACGCTAGTTTTTGTATCTGCAAGGGCATTTATCACAGAAACTCCGATTATCAGGAAGAGATATGTCATCTCTTTAATCGGTATCTGATTCGTACGATACCGAATTATCCCGAAGATGGCAAATAACCCAAGTGCGAAGCCTATCTGCAGCTTGACGCTCTCAAGAAGATAGCACAACAGGAATACAATACTTGATATGAGTATGTATGTGAACAGGTAATCTTTGCGTTTCGTTGTTGAGTAATAGAGCCATCTTACGAGGATCATAATCACTGCGAAGTTCAGCGCAAACCTGCCAACAAGCTCAAAGAATCCGGAAAAGTCGATGATTTCGAGGCTCCCCCATTTTATCTTGTCAGGAGACAGCATTAAGCTCAGAATATTCATTTTTAATTTTATTTAATAAAAGTATATTTCTCTTTAGAACATTTTTCTTTGGAAGATCCAGCAGCAATGCACTGCCGACACAGTATTTACTGAACCCTGTTGGCCGTATTCCCATCTTTTTGGCAGCAAGTACAAACGGAGAGACAGAAGGATAGCCTTCACTCTTCAGTTCAGCAATTGCCAGGTATGGTAATTCTATATTGTTCCCTCCGCCAGTTGAAAAACTCATAGAATAATCAATAGTAATACGTTCCCGTGAATCAAAGCCTGCCAGTGTGATCCTTGTGAATCTGTTTTCAAGAATCGGGCTGAGGTTATCCGGCATCAGAAGAATATGTTTCATGATAAAGCCCGAAGCCGGTGAGTCGAGCTTCACCGGATCCGAATTATTTTCTATGCGCCACTTTACGGTCCTGTTCTTGTTTGTTTTCCTTTTAATTTCAAGGAAAGTGACACCTGTCGATTCATAGGTCCTGAATCTGACTTTATGCCTGGCCAATCTGCCTGTCACATGCTGAAAATAGAAAAGCATATCCCCCGTGTCGAGATAACGAGTATAATAATTGAAATTTCTCTTACCCTCAATTTCCAGTATCATGTAATCTGCTGAAAGGCTACTGATGAAACCGGGAACCTGAAAGGCAGGCAGTACAAATTTCGTATCCATGCGGTTCATAAGTTTCAGGCAGTCCATTTCAGCCAATGATACTGGTCTGAAAGCACTTAAAGCAGTATTGATTTCAGGGGATATCATTAATCAGAAAGTAGTATAAACATATTGTTTTTTCGATTTTACTTTCCCCTGAGGATCGTATACCGTTTTCTCTGTCCGCAGATTGTTATTGTATTTATATTCGCTGTACTCCCCAATATTCCCAGACGGATCAAGTTCAGTTTCCTTGATCTTGTTATTGTTGGCATCATAAACATATTTGAAGTGCTTGTCGATTTTCCCATCCTTATATTGGATATCCTCAAGAATATTTCCGTTAGCATCATATGTGGTTTCAGACTCTTTCAATTTCTTGGATACGAGCTTGTCGAATTTCTCTTCATAAACAATAATTGTCTTTACTTTAGGCTGAACAGGCTTCTGCTGGCCTGCAACACTGATTACATTGAAAAGAAAGAGAGCTGTAAGAACGAGTGTCAGTTTGCTTTTTAATGTTTTCATCCGGATAATTATTAAAATTCGTTAGTTAATATTATTTGATGTACCAAAAGTAGGTGACTGCCATACAAAAGAGCCAGACCAGTCGGGATTCCTGGCATAAGCAACCTCTTCAGTATTTGAAGGATATTCGACCTTATCAATTATAAGTACCTCTGGATTCGAGAAATAAACCTTTTCCCCATTTGAGGATAGCTTGAAATTTGTGTGAAGGCCAGACTGAAGAGTATCAGCGTCAGCCCATATAATCAGGTATCCGTTTGCAGGAATCAAGGTGCCCACCGGTATCTTCCATTTATCCAGGTTGCTCCTGCTGTCGGATAAAAAATAGCCTGAAAGATTTAATTCCAGTGTAGAATTATTGCATAACTCAATCCAATCGTCATACTCTCCGTTCTGGTCGGTACTTGTTGAAATATTGACGGCAAGTAACTCATTTATAACAACATTCGTTTCAGGAGTATTTTGTTTCTCGCATGAAACAATGGTTAATGCTGCAATAATAAGTGATATTGATAGAAATCTATTCATACACGGAATATTACAATTTTGTTGCAAATTACCCTAATAAAAAGTGTATGAACAACAAAATGCAGAAAAAAATTCTCAGATATATTCATGAGGTAGCAGGTCGTACTCTTTCCATTCATCGAGGGGAAGGGGCATATCAGAAATTAATCCTGTATTCATGTCAAAAATCCAGCCATGGAACCAGAGCTTCCTTCCTTTTCTGAATGCCCGTTGAATAATTGGAGTACGGAGGAGGTTCTTAAGCTGAGCGATTACATTTAGTTCCGATATCCTGTCATAAGCTGTTTCTTTATCAGGCAATAATTCCAGCTCTCTTTTGTGATAATGGTAGATGTCGCTAATCTGGCTGACCCAGTTCTCAACAATATCTTCTTCCTCAAGTCCTTCCACTGCAGCTTTTACTCCTCCACATCCATAATGTCCAAGCACAATAATATGCTCAATATTCAGGATTTCAACTGCATACTCAATAATGGAGAGTAAATTCAGGTCAGTCAGGTTTACCTGATTGGCAATATTTCTGTGGACAAATATTTCCCCGGGTTCAGATTCAATAATTGAGGTGAGAGGTACGCGGCTGTCTGAACATCCGATGAAAAGAAATTTCGGTTTTTGAGGTAATGCAAGCTCCTTAAAATAAGATGGATCAGTAATCAGCTTTTCTGAAGCCCATTTTTTATTATTCTTCAGCAGGTCGAGGTAGTCATTATGCTGAATCATCCGGCCATTATTAGTTTAACAATGTGTCAATCCGAGGTTTAGAACAGGTTTCTCATCAGGAGAAAGTGAATTAAGAAGAACCAGTGCAGCGCCAAGGGCTGTCGCATTTTTAATTTCTGAAGTATATACATTCTTCATATGATATGCGTCAGCAAGGAGCATCAGGAAAAGCGGGTTTTTGGAGAATCCACCTGTAATATAAATGTTTTCTGTGCTATCATCCGAAGGAATAATAAGGTCTATTGCTTCGACCGTCAGTTCAGCGAGTTCAACCATCAGCTGATGATATGCTTCCTCGCAGGTCTTGAATGCAAAGAAGTCGTTTTTCTCGACGAGAGTCCTTGAGAAAGGCTGGCTGTCGAAGTAGAACCTCTTCTCACCGCATTTAATTTTGCATATTTCAACCAGCTTTCTGTCAGGTTTAACAGTCTTGTAAAATTCAGGAGATACCCTGAAGTGATCACTGATCCTTTTTGCTGCCACTTCATGAAGGTTCCCAAGGAAAAGGCGGGATGATTTTACTGGCTGCCGTGTAATACTCATATAACAAAGACAGTCCTTATCAAGCTGATCTGCAGTAAGTTTTTCGCTGTTGAAAGGATTCATGTTTATGCACCATGTTCCGGTTGATATGAGCAGAAATTTTCCCTGGCTGGCTGTAAAATATGGTGCCAGTGACGAGGAGCTGTCATGTATCCCAATGCCGACATGAATTTTCTTACCGTCGATAATCACTTCATTCAGTGTATAAATGTCGGATGGTACCGGAACTTTTAAGCCTTCCTCAGCAGTCCACCTGTGGTAATCCATATTGTCAAAATCCCAGAGTGCAGTATGGCAACCTATTGATGTATGTTCAGAATAGATCTTGCCGGTAAGCAGGTAAGAGAGATATTGCGGAAAATGAAGAATATGTTCTACATTTTTGAACACCTCAGGCCTTGATTGTTTAAGCCACAGGGCCTGGAAGCCTGAGTTTAGCATTCCAAGAGCCGGGGATGCAGTTCTTCTGCAGAACTCATCCTGACCGCCAAATCTTCTGTATACTTTTTCCGGTATCCTCTCGTCGATGGGTTTAAGATAATTATATACAGGAGTAAGTCTTTGGCCTTTAGAGTCAAGGTATGCAAGAGTGGCTCCATAGGTAGCAAAATTAACTGCAGTAAGGTCGTACTTATCCGAGTGAACCAGCTCTCTCACAGAGGCTGATATCCATTTTTCAATTTTTTCAATATCATCGCAGGGAAAACCGTCTTCATCTTCAATTTCCGGAAACCTCTCCTCCTCTTCCGATATGATATTCAGGTCATGATCAAAAAGGAGGATCTTCTTATTTGTTTTTCCTACATCAAAAATTGCAAAAACCTTTTCTTTCATATAATCTTCCGAATAAGTTTCTAAGACACCTCACTATGGGCATCATTATTTAAAATATGTGATAGTCTAACGTTTTGAAAGGACCTCTTTTTCGTATTTTACGATCTCAGCAATATAATCTTCGCCAACCGGAACATTATTCTTTAGGCAGTAATAATCCCACACCGCACCGAATGGTTTCGATTTCAACAGTTCAAGAAGAGATAATCTTTCAAATGTTCTGCCCTGCTCTTCGAATTTAACAAGAGTTTGCCATGGTTCGAGAAGGGCATACATAAATGCCATCTGAGCAGAGCGTGTCCCGATAACATAAGCCCCTATCCTGTTAAGACTTGCATCAAAAAAGTCGAGTCCGATATTAACCCTGTCAAGGGCTTTTGCGCGGACTATTTCCTGGGCTATCAGTAAGAGGTCATCGTTAAAGGTAAGTACATGGTCACTATCCCAGCGTACGCCTCTTGTAAGATGAAGAAGAAGCTCATCAATATAGAGAAGGATCGACGAGATCTTATCGCCAACCTGTTCAGTAGGATGAAAGTGACCATTGTCGAGAGTTATCATGGTATTGTTTTGTACAGCATATCCCATGTAAAAATCGTGTGATCCTACAACCATTGCTTCCGAACCGATCCCGAACAACTTACTTTCGATGGAATCCTTGAGGTATTTTTTGGGATATTTAACAGCAAATATCTCATCGAGCGATTTCTTAAGTGTCTTCCTCAGTGTATACCTGTCAACCGGGACATCTTTTGATCCGTCGGGGATCCAGATATTATGCACTGCCGGCACACCCAACTGACGACCCATTTCGGCTGCTATTTTACGGCATCTTTTTGTATGTTCAACCCAGAATTTCCTGATTTTAGGGTTCTTGCTTGAAAGTGTAAAACCATCATCAGCAAGTGGATGAGAGAAACATGTACAGTTGAAGTCAAGTCCCATTTTTCTCTTTTTTGCCCAGTTAATCCATCCCTGGTAATGTTCGACTTCAATCTGATCGCGATCGACGAGCTTTCCACCAAATTCACCATAAATTGCATGTAAATTCAGTCTTTGCTTTCCGGGAAGAAGAGAAAGTACCTTGTCGAGATCGTCACGCATCTGGGTAATCGATTTTGCTTTACCGGGGTAGTTACCTGTTGCCTGAATTCCGCCACCACCAAGTTCTGCTCCAGGTTTTTCAAAACCACCCACATCATCAGTCTGCCAGCAATGAAGGCTGATGACAATTTTTTCCATTTCTTTCAGAACTTTAGTAGTGTCAATTCCAAGATCTGCATACTGCTTTTTCGCAAGCTGATAAGCTTTTTCGATTACATCTTTTTTCATGTTTATATGTTTTCGTTATTTTCTATATTCTATTATTTCCTAAAAAGACAAATTGAAGTTAAAACGCTGATTCAACCTCAATAATTAAAATATTTAATTTACTCCATATAAAAGACCTGTTCCAATGGAATTGAAATCGGCGAATTATCAGGATTTGTTTCCATAATATCAGCCATGTATTTCCACCATTTTTTTACTATATCGGTAGTCCCGAGGTCCTGGGATGATGATTCACCTGATTGTTCCTGGTATGCGAAGAGAGTATTTGTCTCTTCGTCGAGGAATATTGAATAGTTCCCGATTCCTTCATTTTTAAGAAGTTGTACGAGCTCAGGCCATATTTCAGCGTGTCGTTTCCGGTATTCCTCTTTAAAACCGGGATACATCTTCATTTTAAATCCGAATCGTTTAGTCATATAGTCTGATATTAGCTAAGTTTAACAATGAAAGTGGAAAGAATAAGAACAGTAATCCCGATGATGAGTACGAGAATAGTTTTGCTTTTAGCTCCTTTCCATTCGTTCAGAAGTATTCCCCAGATGTTGCTGATTGCAATATTCAGGGCCATAAGTATGCTCCATCCGAAAGCTGCCATTCCTGCGGGAAGCTTGCTTGATCCCATTCCAAAGAAATGGAACTGAAGGAACCACAGCAATCCGGCGAGGAACGTGAAGAACAGGTTGTTCAGCAATATACTTCCGGAAACTGTGTAGTAGTCCTTGTATGTCTTATTTTTAATATTCAAGAAGAGACAATAAACGAGATTGGTAATAAATCCGCCCAGCAGGATGAAGATTAGTGAAGGATTCTTCTGGTACAATGGATTTGTGCCATGGGCCAGGGCAACGTTTTCAATTGGTTTGCCAGCTTCATATCCAAAGCTGAAGCATGCACTCATTACGCCGGCGAAGATAGCGATAAGGATACCTTTCTTAAGAGCAAATTCCTTTACAGCAGCCTTCTTCTGCTCTTCAGTCATCTCTTTGCTCTTCAGTGAACCAGCATATCCAATTATGATTATACCTGCAATTGTAATGGATACACCAACTACTGTTAACACCCCGCCTGTAGTTGCGAAAAGATTATCACCTGCGATTATTGGAGGAAGGAGTGTTCCGAATGCAGCACATAATCCGAGAGCAATACTCTGACCGAGAGCGACACCAAGATATCTTAAGGCAAGGCCGAAAGTCAAACCTCCGAAACCCCAAAGCAATCCAAAGAATGCTGCCATCAGCTTTGCTTTCATCGGAGCTTCGGTAATTATCGGTATTAACTCACCCTTCGGAATGAAAATAAGTGCAAACAGCCAAGGGATTATTATCCATGCGAACAGCCCCTGGCTGATCCAATAGGATTCCCATGCCCATGATTTCACCTTCTTAAAAGGCACATAGAAACTTGCAGCACCTATGCTGCCAAGTGCGATCAATAGTATACCTGCAATCGGATTCATTTCATTTTTTTATAAACAGATTCGCAATTTATAAACTTTAAATAAGGAATCTAACTTTTATTCTATATTTTTATCCGTCTGAAGATAGATTAAAGTATCAAACAAAACCCTTATTATATGCAAACAATAAAAATTTTCTTTCTGCTATTCCTAATGTCAGGAAATATTTTTGCTCAGGAAATTTATGTGAGTGATCTTACTACTGAATCCAAAAAAAATCCTCTAGGAATTGATACAAACCAGCCTGGATGCTCCTGGAAAATTTTTGGCAAAGGCAACGATATTATGCAGACTGCATATAATATAAAGGTAGGTATGGACCCTAAGCTTTCATCCGGGAAACTGGTCTGGCAGTCGGGCAAGATCATGTCTGAGGAATCAGTACATATTAATTACGCAGGGCCGGCTTTAAAATCGGGACAGAGATATTACTGGCAGGTTAAAGTCTGGGATAACAAAGGACGTGAATCAAAATGGAGTGAGGTTGCCTTCTGGGAGACAGGACTTCCTTTGCAATCAGACTGGAAAGCACAGTGGATAGAAATACCGGGAGATACGAACCGCTACTCCCCTTCTCCACATTTCAGGAAAGAATTCACTGTTGATAAGCCAGTCGCAAAGGCAGTTGCTTATATTACTTCTCATGGATGGTATGAGCTTCATCTTAATGGCAAAAAAGTTGGTGACCAGGTTCTCACTCCCGGGTGGACATCCTATGGTAAAAGACTTCAGTACCAGGTATATGATGTTACAGATCAGGTCGTAAAAGGCAAAAATGCAGTTGGAGCTGTTCTGGGTGATGGGTGGTACCGCTCGACCCTCGGATGGGGCAGTAACTGGGCAATCTACGGAAAGAAACTGGGGCTCTTTATGCAAATAAAGATTTCTTATTCCGACGGTACAGAATCAATAATTGCTACAGATGAGACGTGGAAATGCAACAACAACGGAGCAATCAGGATGAGTGATGTATATAATGGTGAAACTTATGATGCCACAAAAAAGCTTGGCGGATGGAATCTTCCTGGCTACAATGAAATGGGCTGGTCAAAAGTGAATACCGCGACTTACAAATTTGTGCTTGTAGCTTCCGAAGGAGCCCCGATACGAAAGATTCAGGAAATCAAGCCGCTAAGGATTTTTAAATCACCAAAAGGAAGCCTGCTTGTAGATATGGGTCAGAATATGGTTGGATGGACACGACTGAAAGTCACCGGCCCCAAGGGAACTGTTGTTAAGATCAGGCATGCCGAGGTTCTCGATAAATATGGTGAATTCTATACAACAAACCTGAGGAGCGCAAAATGTGAGATTAACTATACCCTGGCAGGAACCGGTGAAGAGGTGTATGAGCCCCGGTTTACATTTATGGGCTTCCGGTATCTTGAAGTAAGCGGTTTTCCCGGTACTCTTACAACTGATAACATTACCGGGGTGGTTGTTCATTCAGACATGAAACCTACCGGAACATATGAAAGCTCAAATAAACTTCTAAACCAGTTGCAGCATAATATTCAATGGGGTCAGAAAGGTAACTTCGTTGATGTTCCCACTGACTGCCCTCAGAGAGATGAGAGATTGGGATGGACAGGAGATGCCCAGGCATTCAGCAGGACTGCAGCTTTTAACTTTGACGTGGAATCATTTTTTACAAAATGGTTAAAAGATGTTGCACTTGATCAGAAACAGGGTGGTGAAATACCTGATGTGATCCCTGACGTACTCAACAGCCAGAAAGCTACCTCTGCAGCTCCTTCAGCCGGATGGGGTGATGTGGGTGTCATTGTTCCATGGACGATGTACACCGTTTATGGAGACAGGCGTATCCTGGAAACCCAATACCCCAGCATGAAAAAATGGGTTGAGTACATCAGGAACAAAGCCGGTGACACTTATCAATGGAAAGGAGGAAGCAAATATGGAGACTGGCTTTTCTATCATCCACCTGTAAATAATCACACCGAACCTGACGGATACACTGAACATGATTTTATTGCAACCGCATACTATGCTTATTCTGTGAGCCTGCTTTCAAAAGCTGCTGCTGTTCTTGGAAAACAGGATGACCAGAAATTCTATACCGATCTTTTCAATAAGATCAAGGAAACTTTTATCCGTGAATATGTAACTTCAGCAGGAAGAGTGGGCACCTGTTCACAGACATCTTATGTACTTGCCCTTAAGTTCAATCTGCTTCCTCAAAATCTTAGTGAAAAGGCTGCTAAATTCCTTGTTGACGATATTAAAAGCAGGGGGAACCATCTTTCGACCGGATTTCTCGGTACAATATATTTAAGTCATGTGCTTTCAGATTACGGGTACAGCAATGTTGCATACGACCTGCTGCTGCAGGAGACGTATCCTTCGTGGATATACCCTGTAAAAATGGGAGCTACAACGATCTGGGAGCGTTGGGACGGCCAGAAAACTGACAGTACTTTCCAGGATGCAGGCATGAACTCATTCAATCATTATGCATATGGAGCAATTGGCGACTGGATGTATCGTGTTTCCGCCGGAATAGAAGCAGCAAAACCCGGGTATAAGGAAATATTAATCCAGCCCGTACCAACGAAAAGACTTGATTATTCAAGGGCTTCCTTTGAAAGCCTTTATGGAATGATTTCTTCAGGGTGGGAAAGGAAAAACGGAAAACTGGTTTTCACAATCAAAATACCGGCAAATACAAAAGCTGTGATTAAACTTCCTGTTGATGATATTTCAAAAGTTACGGAGAATGGGGTAACTGTTGCAACCGGCGAGGGCAAGTCACTGATAATGACTGATGGCACAAAAAAGACTACGCTCTTATTGAGGGGTTCGGGTGATTATATCTTTGAGTATACTGAATAGCACTGATGGATTTTATTCACAATCATCTCGGTGAGTTTTCAGCTCTTCTTGTAGCGTTCTTCTGGACCATAAGTGCCATTTCATTTGAAGCGGCGAGCCGCAGGCTGGGATCTTTGCCTGTAAACCTGCTGCGTCTTATTGTCGGTTTTATTTTCTTAAGTCTTCTTACACTTGTGAGAAGGAAAATGTTTTTTCCTGCTGATGCTTCAGCCGAGAACTGGATATGGCTAGGACTCTCAGGCTTCGTAGGTTTTGTATTTGGAGACCTGTTTCTGTTCAAATCGTTTACAGTTATAGGATCAAGGTTCGCAATGCTGATCATGACACTTGTTCCGCCGATGACAGCATTTTTTGGATGGATATTCCTTGGTGAACGGCTTTCCCTGCTGAACCTGGCAGGGATGACACTGACATTTTCAGGTATTGCCCTTGCAATTTTTTCGCGCAAGAACCCGGACGAAAAAATCTCACTCAAGCTGGCCCCATCTGGGATATTGTATGCACTTGGCGGGGCACTCGGTCAATCCCTGGGACTTGTTCTAAGTAAAGTTGGCATGAAGGACTATGACCCTTTTTCGGCCACACAGATAAGGGTTATTGCAGGTATTGTCGGTTTTGCCATCCTGGTCACCCTGATGCGCAGGTGGGTAAGTGTACGATCTGCAACCAGGGATTCACAGGGGATGAAATCACTTACCCTCGGAGCATTTTTCGGGCCGTTTCTTGGAGTATCATTCTCACTGATCTCGGTGCGATTTGCCAAAACAGGCATCGCTTCAACAATTATGGCACTTACTCCTATATTTATCCTGGTTCCGGCATACTATCTCTATAAACAGAAAGTCACCCTGCAGGAAATGATCGGATCACTGGTAAGTGTCTGTGGTGTTGCATTATTCTTTATCTGATACAAATATGGTTCCTGAAGAATTACATAGCAGAATAGGACCAGGTGAGCTAAAATTCTCAACTTCCCGATCAGGTGGTCCCGGTGGCCAGAACGTGAATAAGGTAAATACCAAGGTTGAACTTAGATTTGATCTGACAGGTTCATGCTCGTTATCGGAAGATGAAAAAAACAGGATCCGCAGTAAACTATCCCTAAAGATAAGCTCAGACGGGTTTATAATTATTGTTTCCCAGTCAGAGAGAACCCAGCTAATGAACCGTAAAAAAGCGGTCGAAAAATTCTTTCGTCTTCTTGCATCTGCCCTGACTGAGAAAAAACCACGAAAGGCTACAAGGCCATCAATAGCATCACTTGAGGAGAGACTTGATCAGAAGAAAAAAAGAGGTGTTGTAAAAAAACTAAGAAAAACACCCGGAACTGACACCTGAATATTACCAGCAACCGATCCTTTTCAAACAATCTTGGATTTCCATTTTCCCTTTCTGAATACAAGGAAGGCAGTAAATGTCATTATTGATTCTGCTATAACGATAGCCCAGAAAACCCCATTCTCGTTCATGCCTGCTTTTATAGCGAGTATCCAGGCCAGCGGGATTTCGAGCATCCAGAAGGCAAATACATTTATCTTGAGCGGAGTAGTTGTATCTCCTGCCCCATTGAATGAGTTGACTATAACCATTCCCAAACCATAGGATATGAAGCCGACACTTACTATCCTGAGGCATTCTACCCCTGCATCGAGTACGGCCTGATCATTTATGAAGAGCCTGATGAATGGCGCCGGGAAGATAATATATATCACTCCCACTATTCCCAGCAATATCATATTTACACAACCGGTAATCATCACCGACTTCTGAGCCCTGTCGGGATTTTTTGCCCCCAGGTTTTGTCCTACGAGTGTGGATGCAGCATTTGATATACCCCACGAAGGAAGGAGAGTGAAGCTGATAATACGGATGGCAATCGTATAGCCTGCCACTATCTCGCTTCCAAAGACTGATATTATCCTTACCAATGCTATCCAGCTGGTTGTGCTGATCAGGTTTTGTCCTATGCTTCCCAGTGAGATTTTTAGCAACTTGAATATTATGGCAGGCTCTATTCCAAAATTGCTAAGTGAGATCCTTATCCTTTTTTTACCAAAGAAGAGAAGCCAGAACTGGAAAAGAACTGCGATTCCCCTTCCGGTGGTTGTTGCAACGGCTGCACCGGATATCCCCAGTTCCGGAAAGGGACCAATGCCAAAGATCAGGAGCGGGTCGAGGATTATATTGATTATGTTCCCGAGCCATAAGACTCTCATTGCCACTGCAGCATCACCGGCGCTTCTGAAGATTGCATTTATAATGAATAGCAGCATAATAACGACATTCCCGCCAAGCATAATTGTGGTGTAATCCGACATCTGATTTACAATCTCATCAGATGCACCCATTGCTTCGAGAAGTTTTCCTGAGTACAATGCACCGGGTACAGCAATCATTAATGAGACGACTATGCCTGTGAGAATTGCCTGTACTGCAGTTCTGGATGCCATGGCAGGATCTTTCTCTCCTATTCTCCTTGACACGAGGGATGTAGTTGCTGTAGCCAGACCGAGGGAAATAGCATATACGATTGTTATCATTGATTCGGTGAGTCCGACCGTCGCAACAGCATTGGCACCAAGTTTGGAGACAAACCAGATATCCACAATAACAAAGACAGATTCCATTACCATTTCAAGAACGGCAGGTATTGAAAGAAGAAGAATGGCACGGCTGAGCCTCCCTTCAGTGAAATCCTGTTCTGTTCCTGTAAATGCTTCCCTGAGGTCGCTAAAAAACGATCTTATTCCTTGCAATTCTATTTTTCTTCTTCCGGATCTCATCAATTTTTATGACCGTCAATCTTTAAAAAAAAGGAATTCAAGATTAAAAAAATATAAGAAGATTCAAAACTACTTATTGAAAAGACATCAATATCTCTTTTATGAAACTCATTTAAAAACAGGCATACAATCATTATCAGTTGTTTAATAATCAAATATTCAGGTAATTATAAATATTAATTATTAGAAAATTTAGTTATGAGAGGTCGGGATAGATTTTTTCAATCTAAATTTTTTGCCAGATTTTTTTTCTTATCTGATAAAGATTTTTTTCGACTTCGATGAAAATTAAAACAGTAAAATTGCAGACGAAAAAATTGAGGCAAAAAATTAGCATTTGCAGGTATGATAACTTCAAATTTTCTGCTCCGCATAACATGTTGATATACACATATATAAGATATGTATTTGAGATAAGTAAAAAACAGTGTGTTAATAAATTGCTAACTGTGTTAATATTTCTGGAGGTCAAATGATACAATATATTTATAGAATACATATTTTCGCACCAATTAATTTATTGATAGAGTACTAATTTAAAACCGGTAAATCTTAAAAGAAACGATGATTTTAATCATCACCCACTATGAACGCTAACAATAATGAGGTTACGACACTCCACGGTGAGAGTCGCCTCGTGGGTTGTTCTTCCGATGAAGAGCCTGGCGCGAAAACCACGATTTTTTCGCAAAACGAAATCCCAACAGAGTCAGTTAGCACCCGAAGTTCGGAGTTCATAAACCGCTACTTCCCCCTGACAAGTATCGATTCCTGGAACGACTGGAAATGGCAGCTAAGAAATGCAATTACAAGCATTGACGAGCTGAAGAGAATAATGAAATTATCCGAGAAGGAGATAATGGCGATCAATAACCTGAAAGGCCGTCTCCCGATGAGGATAACTCCTTATTTTGCTTCGCTCATATACGAAACCGGTTATTCTCATCCGCTGAGACGAAATGTCATTCCGGTGGTGGAAGAGCTTCTTCAGCACAGTAATGAACAGTCTGATCCGCTGCATGAAAAATCGTTTTCACCGGTAAAAGGGATTGTGCACAGATACCCAGACAGGGTATTGTTTACTGTTACACAGGTGTGCTCAAATTATTGCAGGTATTGTACGCGTTCACATTCAGTCGGCAAACTTGATAAGCTTGGAAAGCAGGATTTTGAAAAGGCATTTGCTTATATACAGGCTCACAAGGAAGTACGCGACGTACTGATAAGCGGTGGTGATCCTTTGACGCTTACCGATGAAACACTTGAATACATCCTTTCGAATATAAGAGCCATTCCACATGTTGAAATAATCAGGATCGGAACAAGGATTCCGGTGGTTCTTCCGATGAGAATCACAGACAACCTGATAAATATGCTCAGGAAATATCATCCATTGTTTATCAGTCTTCATTTTTCTCATCCATCGGAAGTAACCGATGAATGTATAAAAGCCTGCAATAAACTTGCGGATGGTGGATTTCCTCTCGGCAGCCAGACAGTCCTTCTTAAAGGCATTAATGATAATATTCCTGTTATGAAGGAGCTAATGCACAAGCTCCTCATGATGAGGGTAAGGCCATATTATTTATATCAGTGCGACCTTATCCCGGGTTCCGGACATTTCAGAACCACGGTAAGGAAAGGTTTGGAAATAATTAAGGGTTTACGAGGTTTCACAAGTGGTTATGCCGTACCGACCTTTGTTGTTGATGCTCCCGGCGGCGGAGGTAAAATTCCTTTGCTTCCAAATTATGTTGTTGAGCATAACATTGAAAAGATAGTATTGCGCAACTACAAGGGCGTTCTGTGCGAATACCCTGAAAAATAAGGATTAATGAGAGTTGGTTTGACTTACGACCTGCGGTCATGGTACCTTGACCGGGGATATTCTATGGAGGATACTGCAGAATTTGATAAGCAGGAAACAGTTGATGCCATTGACGGAGCACTCCGTAAAATGGGATTTGAAACTGAACAGATTGGAAACTGCTTTCAGCTTATGGAAGCACTTACTGCAGGTAAAAGATGGGATCTTGTTTTTAATATTGCAGAGGGATTATATGGTGATGGAAGGGAATCAGTAGTCCCTGCAATTCTCGATCAGTATAAAATTCCTTATGTTTTCAGCGGACCTGTAATACTTGGAATATCATTGAACAAGTACCTGACCCGGCTGATTGTTTCAGCAGCCGGAGTGCCGGTAAGCAAAGGTATGCTGATATCCTCCGTGGATGATATACAAAAATGTAATCTGGAATACCCGCTGTTCATTAAACCAGTTTCAGAGGGAACCGGAAAAGGCATTAATGAGAAGAGTATGCTTCAATCTCCGGCGGAGCTGAAAGAAATGGCAGAATGGATACTTGACAGGTTTGATCAGCCTGCCCTTGTGGAAGAATACCTTCCCGGAAGGGAGTTCACTGTCGGTGTTATTGGAACAGGTGATGAATCAGTTGCAATAGGTGGCATGGAGATTGAATGTAAAGACAATCTCCCCTACTCGGTAGAATTTAAAGAAGCATACTGGGAATTCTGCAAATATATTCCGATGGCAAAAGAATTTACAGAAGAATGTAAAACTGTAGCTTTGCAGGTATGGAAAGCACTGGGCGGAGTTGACGGAGGTAGAGTTGACCTTAAAGCTGACCGCAACGGAAAGATGTGTTTCATGGAAGTAAATCCCCTGGCAGGTCTTCACCCGGTGCATTCAGATCTGCCAATTTTATCACGGATGATCGGAATAGAATACCAGGCATTGATGGAAATGATAATGAAAGCCGCTATAAAGAGACACCATCTTAAAGTATGAATTTCAGAAAATGTTGTATAATTTATAACCAGCCACGCGAGAATGCTCTCCCTGATGAACTGGATGTTCTCGACCAGGTTGAGTATATCGAAAAGAATCTCAGGGAGATAGGCATAGAGACCTATCAAAAAGGAATAACCACTGATTTTATGAGAGAGGTGGCAGAAGTTGCCGCTGAAAAGTCCGATTTTGTTTTTAACCTTGTTGAGTCCATAAATAATAAAGGTGAGCTTTGTTATTTTATACCTGCATTGCTGAATATGCATTCGATACCATACTCTGGGAATCCCGTCGAAGCAATGTTTATCACTACCAGCAAGGCTATGACCAGCAAAACGCTGAGGACCGCAGGAATTAATAATCCAAAAGGTTTTCTTCCATCAGAATGGAAACAGCTTGTTCCGGGGAACAGGTATATTATAAAACCTGTATGGGAAGATGGGTCATTGGGTATCACTGTCGAGTCGGTATTTACCTTTTCTGCTGAGATGGGTGATAAGCTTAGTCAGTATGCTGATTCACACTGGATAATTGAAGATTATATTGAAGGAAGGGAATTCAATGTTACCGTACTTGCCTCTGAAAATGGACCGGAGGTAATGCCTCCTGCCGAGATGACATTTCATAATTTTGAGGAAGGAAAGCCTAAAATTGTTGATTTCAAGGCAAAGTGGGAAGAAGGCTCTTTTGAATATGAGAATACAATACGGCATTTCCCTGGAGAAAACCTTAACCCGGATCTGGAAAGAAGGATCAGGGATGCAGCTCTCAGGTGCTGGAATGTCTTTGGCCTCAGGGGATACGCGAGAGTTGATATGAGGGTCGATCATAACAATAACCCTTATGTTATTGAAGTTAATGCAAATCCATGCCTGTCGCCCGACAGTGGTGTGGTTGCAGCTGTGACTGCTGCTGGCCTGCCTTTCACCACTGTACTTAAGAGGGTAATTAATGATATTAAATACTAAAATATGGCAGTTATTTCGGAAGGCATAAGCAAGGTTGACAGGAAAAAGATTGAGGAAATTCTGAGGTCTACTGATTTTTTCTATGAATTTGAAATAGAGACTGCCCTGGAAATAGCAGATGATACCCTTTCACAGGGGATGGAGGAGAGCGGATATTACTGGCTTAAAGCTACCGATGAAGATGGTGTTGTTGCATTTGCCAATTACGGCAAAAACTCTTTTTCTGTTCATTCCTGGGATCTTTACTGGATTGCCGTTCACCAGGATTCCAGACATAAAAAACTGGGTTCGGCGCTTCTTAAAGCAGTAGAAGACAAAGTAAGGGAATATGGCGGCAAAATACTCTGGATTGAAACATCCGGCAGACCATTATATGTATCAACTGAGGGATTTTACAAGAGAAACGGTTATGAACTTCAGGCAAGCCTGAAGGATTTTTATGGCCCGGGAGATCCCAAACAGATCTATGCTAAAGTCCTCTGACAGGATATTTTCGGAACTCTTATTTTTCACCTGATAATTATATCCTTATGAAAGGCATATATACTATTTTGTTGCTTATACTGTCGAATACATTTATGACAGTTGCCTGGTATGGTCATCTTAAGTTAAAAACCATCAGCAGGTTTGAGAATCTGAGCCTGCTTGCAATAATTCTGTTAAGCTGGGGAATAGCACTTTTTGAATACTCGCTCCAGGTTCCTGCCAACAGGATAGGCTTCAGCGCAAACGGTGGCCCTTTTTCCCTTGTCGAACTAAAAGTAATTCAGGAGGTCATATCAATTTCTGTCTTTACGCTTTTTACCATAATTGTATTCAGGGATGTACATTTCAGGATGAACCACCTGATCGGATTCTTCTTCCTGGTACTGGCAGTATATTTTGTATTCAAGAAATAGCCTACCTGATAAGGTTGGCATTATAGTATTCCGGCCGGCCAGTTACCTCTTCTCCAAGCCATCCGGGCTTCTCGAAGACTTCATCTTCTGAAGAAAGTTCTATTTCTGCTATCACCAGACCATCATTACGGTCGTGGAAAACATCTACTTCAATTTTATGAACTCCTGAAGGGATGATATACCTGGTCTTTTCAATCTTACCGGGTAGGCAGAGCGACATAATTTCTTCTGCATCCGACAAAGAGATTGGAATCTCCCATTCCCCCCGTGAAATTGACCCCTTTTCCGGCTTACTTTTTATTGTAAGGAGTCCTTTTCCATCAGAGATCCTTAATCTTATTGTCTTATCCGGGTCAATGGAAAGATATCGCTGAAGTATTTCATATTTACGAACAGCAAGGTGTTCAAACCCTCCAGCCACCAGAAACTTTCTTTCAATTTCCTTTCCCATGATATCAGGGTAGTTTGGATACTATATTAATAATGCTGAGGACGCAACCAAATTTCGGTAATTTTTGTCATATTTAAATGACTGATAATTATCAAACTGGACGTATTTATCAAAAATTGCAGTCTGTTGGTGTAATATATTTTCATAGGTCACTCCAATTTAATAAATTTATATTTAAATTTTCTTTTACTGAAACCCAAAATTAGGTTCAACCATGAAAACGAAATTCTCCTTCTTATTCCTTTTGTTTTTCGTATTTTATATTGGCACAGCCCAGGTCCCCCAGGGATTCAATTACCAGGCAGTTGCCCGTGATGTGTCGACGAATAATATCCTGGCAAATACTACTTTGCAGGTTATGCTCTATATACAGTCAACTTCCACCGGAGGAACAATATTCTGGAAAGAGCTTCATAACCCTGTGGTGACAAACAGCCTGGGTCTGTTTACGGTTGTACTTGGCAATGGAACAAGGCAGACAGCGAGTACTGTAGCGTCATTTGACCTTATTGACTGGTCTGTATCACCTAAATATGTAAAGACTGAGATATATTATTCGGGTGCTTGGCGCGATATGGGAGCAGCCGCGCAGTTATGGTCTGTACCCTACTCTCTCACTGCTAAAAACCTGGCTGGTGCCGGGAAACTTAACATTAAAGGAACCACTTCCAATGTCGAAGAGGCATTATTTGAAGTGAAGAATAAAGATAATCAGACTGTATTTGCTGTCTATAACGAGGGTGTGAGGGTTTACGTTTCTGATGGCAATAAAGGCTCAAAAGGAGGATTTGCAGTAGGTGGATTCGACCAGGCAAAGGCATGGAACCAGGAATATCTTCGTGTAACTTCCGACAGCACAAGAATATATACTAATGCTGCTGCTGCAAAAGGCGCAAAAGGAGGATTCGCGGTTGGCGGATTTGATGCGACAAAGGAAAATGTGGTGACACCATTTACTTCATTAACACCTGAGAATTATTTTATCGGACACGAAAGTGGTTTGAAAACAAACCCTGACCTGGGTGGAAAATTCAATAATTTCTTTGGTTACCAAACGGGAAAGTTCAATATTATAGGAGCCAATAATGTTTATCTCGGTTATCAATCAGGAATGGCCAGTACAGCCTCTAATAATGTTTTTATCGGATACCAGTCAGGAATAGTGAATACTTCCGGATTCAATAATATATTTCTTGGATACAAGGCGGGTTGGAGTAACACTATCGGAGATAATGATGTATTTATAGGCAGTGAAAGTGGGTATAAATATATCGGCGGTTCTACAAGAGGAGACGGTAATGTTTTTATCGGTTATCTTGCAGGGCATGAAGACCTTATTGGAGCAGGTAACTCCTTTGTAGGTTTTCAGTCAGGATATAACAACAAAGGAAAACAAAATGCTTTTTTTGGAAATAATTCCGGACAATATAATACTGATGGAAACTACAACGTTTACATCGGACCGTATGCAGGACGCGGTTCAGCAACAGAAACTGTTAATGCCAGCAACAACGTATTTATTGGCAACTATGCAGGACAGAGTGTTACAACCGGAAGCAATAATGCAATAATAGGATTTCAGAGTGGCCGGGCTCTAGGTACTGGGAATTACAACGTCTTTGTAGGAGACCAGGCAGGATATTCCAACCAGGATGGACAATATAATACATTCATTGGGTACCAGGCTGGACACGAGAATATTGGAGGGACAGGTGTATGGGAAGGTGAGTATAATACATTTTTAGGTTATCAAGCCGGATATAACAGTACTTCAGGATACAGGAACATTGCAATTGGTTATCAGGCCGGGTATGGATTTACCTCCAACCGCTATAATGTATGTATAGGAGAACAAACCGGAAGTGCTCTTGCTGATGGACAGGGGAATGTTTTCATCGGTACCTATACAGGTGAATCCAATAATGGTACAGGCAACGTTCTTCTGGGTCTGGATGCAGGCTGGTCAAATGCAACAGGAAATAATAACGTAATGATTGGTCTTGGATCAGGAAGATCCGCTACGGGAAGCAATAATGTTTTTCTGGGGTTATATTCAGGTTATGGTGAGACAGGGAACAATAAACTTGTAATCGAAAATAACTATACGGGCAGCGATAACGCCTCCAATGCTCTGATCTATGGAGACTTTCTTAATAATACTTTGAGGTTAAATGGATCAGTAGGTGTAAATGTTAATCCAGGTGCTGCTAAACTTTATGTTGTCGATGATGGTACTACAATTGGAATAAGGGGAGACGCAACCCTGTTAGGCTCAGGAAGTCGCTATGGCGTTTATGGATACGGTGCAGGGGGAACTGGATATAATCATGGGGTATTTGGAAGTGCGAATGGTGGATCACAAACATTTGGCGTTTGGGGGACAGCAAATGCAGGCTCAACATGGACTATTGGAGTATTCGGAACTACAGCAGGAGGCACCGGACGTTATGCTGTATATGCATCAGGTGATATGGCATATACAGGAGGAATATACGATCTTTCGGATAAGAACTTCAAAAAGGATATTGAACCTATTACCGGCGCATTAGACAAGATCCTTAAAATAAACGGTATTAGCTATAAATTTAAATCTGAGAATGAACTTCCTGTTACGTCAAAAGCTTTGTTTGGAAATGATGGCGAAAACACACCATCCCTTTATAATTTGCCGGAAGGCAAACAATTAGGTGTCATTGCCCAGGATGTGGAAAATGTGCTTCCTGAACTTGTCAAAACAAATCCCGATGGCTATAAAATGGTTGATTATGTTAAAATCGTTCCAGTACTTGTTGAAGCAATCAGGGAGCAACAAAAAATGATCGACCAGCTCAGAACCGAAATTGAAGCCCTGAAGAAGAAATAATATGATTATGCCTGATCGCAGAAAGCCGGTCCGTAAGGAACGGCTTTTTTTATATTAATTGCTTAAATTTGATAATACATAATCTGCGGTCTTTCAAATATAAACCATACTACCATGAAGAAGCTATTGTTTTTTCTAATGATAAGCACATTAAGTGCAGTTCTGGGTGCCCAAAACCCGGAAGGATTCAATTACCAGGCAATTGCAAGAGATGGTTCCGGAAACCCGATAATTAACACTATCCTCCAGGTCAGAATTTCAATTCTTTCTGATACTAATGGATTCCATGCATCCGGTGCTGGTACATATATCTGGGAGGAACAACAGGCTGTCAAGACAAGCCCCCAGGGTCTTCTCTCACTAGTGGTAGGCGATCCTTCTGCCACGAAAACTAATGGTACTTCAGGAAGTTTCAGCGCTATCGACTGGACAGTCACTCCCCTTTTTGTTGGCATGAAAATAATGTATCCTTCAACAACGTGGAAATACCTTGGTACTTCTCGACTCTGGTCAGTACCATATTCAATGGTTACCAAAGGTATTGCCGGTGGCTCAAAGATCTCCGTTGTCAGCAATGATGATGCATCTGATGACCCACTGTTTGAAGTCAGGCGCAAAGACGGGCAGACGGTCTTTGCTGTTTATAATGATGCAGTTAATGTTTATGTACCGGACCAGGCAGCAAAAAAAGCAAAAGGAGGTTTTGCTGTCGGCGGGTTTGACCCCACCAAAGGCTTTTCGCAACATTATATGACGGTTACACCTGACAGCATCAGATTCTATATAGATAATAATCCTGTTAAAGGACAGAAAGGAGGTTTTGCAGTTGGAGGTTTTGACCAGACCAAGGCTAGTGAGGAAAAGTACCTGAGTCTCTTCGGAACAACTTCTGTCGATACAATCACCAATGCCTCCCAGATTATGTGGTATCCTCAGAAGGAGGCCTTCCTGGCAGGAAAGATTGATATTTTGCATCCCGACAGTGTGGGGCTAAACTCATTTTCGATGGGTTATAAAAACCGGGCCATAGGTAATTATTCCCACGCTATGGGTTACAGGTCTGTCGCTCGGGGTAACTATTCCACGGCAATTGGCAGGGAAGCTGTTGCCGGACTAAATTCATTTGCTCTGGGAAACATGTCAAAAGCACTCGGAATTGATGCATATGCCCTTGGCTCAGGATCAGTTGCATCAGGCGGGACATCTTTTGCACTGGGAGTTGGTTCTGAATCAAGAGGTTTAGCATCAGTAAGCATTGGATTTAAAAGTATCGCATCAGAGCAATATTCAGTTGCGATAGGATATTTTTCAAAGGCTACCGGCCCTACTTCGCACGCGCTTGGACTTAAAGCAGAAGCTACATCTGATGGAGCAATTGCACTGGGAGCATATTCAAAAGCTCAGGCAAACTTCGCAACAAGCCTTGGCTATTACAGCAATGCCACTAATATATTTTCAACAGCCATCGGTTACTACTCTGCAGCTTCAGGTCCCGATTCGTATGCCATAGGTTCTCATGCTGAAGCAACCGAAGCAAAATCATTTGCAATCGGATCATATGGTTTACTGGCAAACGGAACAGTTGATGAGAGCAGGACAACAAAAACCACAGGCTATTGTTCTATTGCCTTCGGAATGGGTGCTCAATCCACCAAAGTCGGTGCCATGTCACTGGGAATAAATACAAATGCTACCGGTGACCAGTCACTGGCGATGGGATATGCTTCCTCTGCAAATGGTGCAAAATCTATTGCAATTGGGGCCCGCTACCAGGTCACATATAATAAACCTGTATGGGAATGGAGCTCTACTTTAAGTAAATATATAATAGTCTACTACCCTACTTCTCTTGATAAATACACTGTAGCTGATGGGGACTATTCAATTGCGTTTGGCAATGGCAACCACTCAGCAAATGGTGGTTTGTCGATGGGTACAAACAATGAGACCACCTCTTATGGTTCTGTGGCAATAGGACATTCCAACCAAGTGCTGAACGAATTTTCTTTTGCCGGGGGATTCTCCAATTATATAAATGGTTTAAGCAGTTTTGCTTTAGGAAATAATCTTATTGCAAATTCAGCAAATGCTTTTGTTATTGGTGCCTATAACCTTGCTGAAGGTACCATAAATGAATGGCTGCCAAAAGATCCTCTGTTTGTAATAGGTAATGGAAATCCGACAATAAGGTCAAACGCCTTTGTAGTTCTCAAGGATGGAAATATAGTTCTCAGCGATAATGTTGCTACAGGTTCCGGTATTACATTGGTTTACGATCCGGTTGATCACGTCATGAAGAGATCATCCTCAAGCTCCAGGTACAAATCAGATATCAGCCGGATTGAAAATATTAACTGGCTTTATACCCTTAACCCTGTGAGTTTCAAATATAACAACGATCAATCGAATAGGACCCAATATGGATTGATTGCTGAAGAAGTTGCGCAAATAAACAAAGAGATGGTCTTCTATTCTGATGGAGTGCCGGAAGGAATTGACTATAACAGCCTTTTTGCACCGGTTATAAAAGCTGTCCAGGAACAAAAAAGCCTAATTGAAGATCTTACTCAAAAAAATTGCCAACTTTATGACGAAAATAAAGAACTGAAGGAGCGGTTGCTGAAACTTGAAAATACAGTAAATGCCCTTGTAAGTAAAGAGATACAGCAGTAATTATGGATGTACGTATTGAGAAAAGCTGGAAGACAAAGCTACAAGACGAGTTTAACAAGGAATATTTTACCAGGCTTTCGGATTTTGTAAGGGAAGAATACAAAACAAAGAGTGTCTATCCGCCCGGAGGACTTATTTTTAACTCATTCGATCTTTGTCCTTTTGATAACGTTAAAGCGGTTATCATTGGCCAGGATCCTTATCATGGTGAAGGACAAGCCCATGGCTTATGCTTCTCTGTCAGAGAGGGAATTGGTCTGCCTCCAAGCCTGATCAATATTTTTAAAGAAATAGAGTCAGATATGGGTTACAAGCCATTACCGGGAGGCGACCTGGGAAGATGGGCAAAGCAGGGTGTACTGCTTCTCAATGCCACGCTTACGGTAAGAGCTCATATGGCCGGTTCGCACCAGAGAAAAGGCTGGGAACAATTCACCGATTCTGTTATTGCTGCATTAAACCGCGACAGGAATAATCTTGTATTTTTTCTGTGGGGATCATATGCTCAGAAGAAAGGTGAATCAATTGACCGGAACAGGCACATGGTTCTGGAATCTGTTCACCCCTCCCCCCTTTCGGCACACAGGGGATTCTTTGGAAACAAGCATTTCAGCAGGTGCAATGATTTTCTTATTAAAAATGGGATTGAACCGGTCGACTGGCATTAAAGTCCAGTCACTTTAACTTCATATACAAGTAGCTGTATATGGTTACAGGATATGAGGTGATATCCTAGATACTTTACGATTCTTATAAAATCTTTTTCAGGCTGGCAGAAATAATTTCCAGGAGTTCATCAGTATCTTCAAAACCTGTGGAAAGCCTTAGCATACCCGGCTCCGGGTATTTTGCTCCCCATACTGATTCAACCGGCAGGAGCATTGTCCGCGGATCTCCAAGGGAGGGAATAATTCTGATTTTCCCGGAAACATTATCAATAAAATTATCCCGCCTTCTTTTCTTATCAGAACTATCTTTTCCTGCAAAATCGAATGTTACCATGCCTCCGAATCCCTTTTCACCAAACAGCTTCCTGGCTTCAGGGTATGTCGGATGATCTTTAAGTCCCGGATACCAGACTTTCCCGATTAATGAAGAGCTCTGAAGGAGTGAGGCAACGGCAGAAGCATTACTGCACTGCTGCGCGAATCTCATCTGGAAGGTCTGGATCTGGTCATGAAGCCTGTAAGCATCATCTGGAGAGATCATGTGGCCAATGAATTTCCTGTAGTTTATGGCAGCTTTCATCAAGTCACTGTCATTACCACAGACTACACCGGCGGTTATATTCCCGTGCCCGGAGAAGTATTTGGTAGCACTGTGGACAACGAGATCTGCGCCGCTCTCCAGGGGAAGCCAGAGGTATGGAGTAGCAAATGTATTATCAGCTATAATTTTTGAGCCGTACCTGCGGGCAATGTTGATTATCTCAATTACATCGGGTACAATCAGCATTGGATTTGACACAGCTTCTATGTACACGAATTCAGGGTTAAGTTCAGATACAGTTCTTTCAAATGATTGAAGATCGTATCTCTCGTTCACGGGATTAAAGCTATGGATATCTATCCCACGGTATTGTTTAAGTATCGTCTCGGCATAAGAAAGAGTTCCTCCATAAATTTCGCTAAAAAAGAGCCAGGGTCTTGTGTTCCTGCCTTTCTGAAATATTGAAACAGCAGTGTCTATTGCTGACATTCCTGATTGTGTCAGAAGAGCCCACTCTGACTTCTCAAGCTTCATTATCTCTTCTTCGGCAGCGGCTACGGTAGGATTTCTGTACCTGGAATAAATATAAATTTCAGGATCCCTTTCCGGGTTATTCTCTCTTGCGAATGCCTCTGAGGCTGTATCAGCATCATAGAGTTCAAAGCCTGCATCTCTGTAAACAGGCATCCGTGAGCTGTTAATCTTTTTATTCTTCATTTAAGAACTAGAGGTTCATCAATAGTTACATTATTGATTTTTAGCACTTTATTCTCCATGTTCGAGATATAAACATCATATGTAATTCTCTGCTGGCCGATGTATGTGAGATATGTGCTGAGAAATTCGCCTGTGGAAAATGTTTCACCGTTGATTATGGCAATGATCTCCGCCTTAGGATATGCAACCTCAACCCGCTGATAATCCGATAAAGCGCCAGGTGCTATATTTCCCATTTCCTTTATATTTCCCGTGGTATCCCTGCCTCCGGCTGTCTTAATGATTACATCATTGAATGTAATGTCTCCCTGGAGGTTCCTGATCCTGACGTCAGTTGGTCCTTCAGGTGCCCATTCAGTCTGATCACATGATGCAATGCCAACGACAATCAACAACAGGTATAATAGCTTTTTCATGGTCTGGAGAATTGAATTACTGCTAATTATCTGACCAGAAAGATAATAAAATAGTTGCAATGATTAAATTATTTCCAGGCTATTCGATGGTATCCATCCCTTGTTGCCATCAGAGAGCCGTACTTCGTACCACTCTCCCACTTTATCCTCTACAGTAACTTTCGTTCCCTCGTGAAGGAGGAACAGGTCATTTCCACTGCTGTCGGGTGAGCTCTTGCCATTGACCAGCGGGCTGAAAATTATTGCCTCACGGCTGTTATTAACCAGCTTCCTGTTGCGGAACGACATCGTAAGTGATGTTGCAGATATTATGAGAAGCACCAGTGCAAGCCAGAATCCGGTTACCTTTAACCTGTACTTTGTTGTGTAGAAATAAACAGAAATACTTATGAGGCAGATAATGAACGAAATGAGGCTTATCCTGGCCCATCTGTTGGAAGAGAGAAGCAATGACATGAAATTATACCATCGTACAAAAAAAAGTTCAGGGATCTCCTTGAACCGGTCCTGCGAAAGTGTCTTTGCAATCTGGAGATTATAACTGATATCTTCATCTGCAGGTTTCAGTAGGCTTGCGCGCTCATAAAACAGTATAGAGGCAGGAACATTGTTCATTTTGAAATACGCATTTCCGATATTATATTCCAGCTCTGCAGAACGATATCCCGTTGTATAAAGCTCCATCCAGATGTCAAGAGCTTTTGCATAATCTCCGGAGGTAAAGAGACCAATACCCTGCCGGAATTTATCGGCTTTATCGTCCTGTGAATTTGCGTTTTGCGAAATAAACAGGGTGGTAAGCAGAAGTATTGCAAGGATTCTTAACTTCATATCAGCTTAAATTATTTTCGATTGACCTGATAAACCGGGATGCTCCCTCAAAAATAGCTGCAATCTCAGTTGAAGCAGATGTTGGGGCATAACGAGCATATTCGCATTTGTCGAGTATGTCAGTGAGATTGCTGACCTTCTCTTCATCAACTCCCTTTTCGCGCAGAGAGACTACTGCATTGCTCCTGGTAAGGTCAGAAACAGGTATACTCAACTTGTCGCTGAGATAACCCCAGATAGCCTTAAGTATTTCTTCATAGAATCTGTCATTTTCCCCTTTTTTCATGCATATTGAAGCCTCACGAAGTCTTCGTCCGGCCACTTTGCCTGCTTTGCGGTTCCTGACAGCAGTAAGGTCAGAATTTCTTCTCACGTGCTCCCTTCTGATAAATAATACTATGAGGAATGCAAGAAGAGCAATGGCGTAAAAACTGAAAAAAGATCTTTTCAGGATAAGGGGGCTTGCGGATTTTTTAAGTTTTCCCGGTTCATTTTTAATAAATCTTATATCCTTGCCCAGATACTGAACATCCTGTTTTGAAACACTGCCGTAAACAGTGATTCCTGTATTTGTTTCATTACCTTTTCTTGCATAGAAATGAAACTCAGGGGTTTGTAGCTGTTCATAAGTTCCCTTTGAAGTATTAAAGTAGGAATATGTTATCGAAGGTATAATATAATCACCATAGTGACGGGGAATCAACAGATATTCAAATGTTCTCTGGCCTGTTGTGCCGGTTGAGCTGCTTTTAAAATTGTCGGTAATCTTTGGATCATAAGTCTCGATATCTGAAGACAATTTAAGTTCCGGGGCTTCGGCGAGCTTAAGATTTCCGGTTCCGGAGATCGTCAGTTTCAGGTTGACAGCATCATTGACATTTACTGAATCTTTGCTTAAAGAGGCATTAAGGAGCATATTGCCGACGACACCTGAAAAATCTGAGGGTCTTGTTCCTGGCAATGTTTTAACATTTATTTTGATCGGCTTGCTAATAACAGCCTTCTGGACATTCTGGTAGGTAGAGAAAAAGTCGCCGAAAAAAGGATCTGAAGTTCCTGATTTCTGCTGAACCACTACACCAATCTGAACTGGGTCGATAGTGACCTCCCCGGTAATTTGAGGATATAGCAAAAACTGCTGTATGACTCCTGTGCCATATATTGTACCATTAACATTTTCCTGTTTAAGGGAGCTCAGAGGTGGTGTTTCAATATCAGATTTCATGAAGCCGGTGAAATCGGGATATTTAATTTCGCTGATACCCGAAAGATTCTGCCTGGTATATAGCTTTACCGAAGCCAGAACAGCTTCTCCAAGGTAAACTTCTTTTTTGCTCAGAATCAGGGTTACATAAATATTTTCACCATCAGTCTCAACATTCTCATTTCCAGGTACTGCATTATTCCCCGGTTGTGTCTTTCCCTGTACATTGGCGTTCCCTGATATAACCTCTATCCGGACCGAATCAGAATAATATGTCTTGTTCTTGAGAGTAAACTGGGCTGGTTGAAATACAAACCTGCCTTCATTCGTTGCCTGCAGAACATATGAATAACTATATGATGTCTGCTGCGACCATTTACCACCAATAAACTGGGAACTTGAGCTGTATGATGTAGAGGGGCCCATCAGCTTGTAGAATCCCTGGAACGATGGAACCGCAAATTCTCCTCCACCTGCATTAACTGAATATGTAATAGTAAATTGCTGGCCGCTTCTTACTACAGAAGGATATTCCACCTGGACTGTAACATCCTGTCCTATTGCGATTAGTGGCAGAAAAGTCAGTAAAATATATGGAATAATTTTTTTCATTTTATTCCTTTCGGATCACCAGTTTTTAATAGTCTTTACTTTTGCTTTCTGAGCTTTTGCAAGTTTAACCTTTTCCTGGACATTCTTTTCATCATTTGCCAGGGCATTCAGCAGACGCTCGGCATCCTCCTTTGAAATTGCCTGTTTTTGCTGTTGCTGATTCTGCTTATCCTGCTGATCTTGCTTCTGATCCTTATCCTGGCTGTTATCTTTTTCGTCCTGCTTTTGCTTGTCCTGATCCTTTTGCTGTTGCTGTTGATCTTGCTGCTGCTGCTGTTTTTGCTGCTGCTCTTTCAACAGATCCTGTGCAAAAGCCAAGTTGTATTTAGATTGAAGATTATCCGGATCAAGTTTAAGAGACCCCTTGTAAGCCTCAATGCTCTCCTGAACCTTATTAGCCATCAGAAGGGAATTCCCAAGGTTGAACATGCTGGTTGATTTTTTCTTCTTATCCTCGTTCATATTATGATTTTCTATGAACTGCTTGCCGGCATCCTCATATTTTTTTTGTTTGTACAAAGCGTCACCGGTGTTAAATACTGCATCTGCCGATTCCTTGTTTTTGTCAATAGCCTTTCTGTATGATATTTCCGATTCAGAAAATTTATCTTTCGAAAATTCCCTGTTACCTTCCCTGATTAGCTTCCTGTCGGCCTGAGAGTATGAGGTTGCAGTAAAGGCCAGGAACAAGCCCGGAATGATCCACCGGTAAATTGAGTGAGCAGCATATTTATTAAATATTTTCATAAATCTACGCGGCAATACCTATATTTTGATTTTAAACACTTTCAAGTTAGTGAGCTTCCTGTTCTTCCGATCCATTATAATAAAATCGGCCAGCAGAAAGAATAAAGAGATAGCAGCAAATATCTGAAACTGGTCATTATATTCAGTATACATCGTACTTTCCATTTCCTGCTTTTTCATTTTCTTTATTTCATTAAAAACCTCATCAAGGCCTATGTTTGAATTACTTGCCCTGACATAACTTCCTCCTGCAGAAACTGCTATTTTCCTCAGGATATCCTCATCCAGTTTTGTAATAACTGTATTTCCATCCTGATCTTTGAGATAATCTCTTTTCCCCCCACTGGTTACTGGAACTGGCACACCATCTGCCGATCCAATACCGATGGTATGAATTACAATTCCCGCTTTAGCAGCCTCCTCAGCCCTCGATACGGGGTCATCCTCATGATTTTCGCCATCTGTAATGATTATCATCGCCTTGCTTTTCCCATCACCTGGTGAAAATGATCTCATTCCAAGATCGATTGCAGAACCAATAGCTGTGCCTTGCCTGGGGACCATTTCAGGGCCTATTGCCGAAAGGAACATTTTCGCTGAAACATAATCAGTGGTAATTGGTATTTGAGTATAAGCGTCACCAGCAAAGACTACCAGCCCGATTTTATCGTTATTCAGATTATCGATAAGCCTTGTAAGTGCCTGCTTTGCCCTTGTAAGCCTGTTTGGCTGTATATCTTCAGCCATCATGGAATTACTGACGTCAAGTGCAATAATTACCTCCACGCCCTCTTTTTTCACCTCCTCGAGCTTGGACCCGAACTGGGGTCTGGCAAGAACGAGAATCAGGAGGGTGACTCCGAAAAGCTGCAGAACAAATTTAACATATGGCCGGATCCTTGACAGTTCAGGAAGCAAGCTTTTGACAAGAGTCTCGTCGCCGATGCGTTTAATAGCATTCTTCTTCCTGATCTCATTAATGATGAAAATGATTACCATTACCGGCAGAATAAGCAGCAGGTACAGAAAATCAGGATTTGCGAATCTGAATAACTGCATAGTCTGAAAATTAGGTAATATTTTTGTACAAAGTAGCTCGTAACATTATCTCAAGACCGATAAGTATAAATGCAATTATGGAAGGTATAAGGAACTTTTCCTCCTTCTTAGTAAATTGCCTTACATCGATCTTTGATTTTTCCATTTTATCAATTTCAGAGTAAACCTGCATAAGCTTATTATTGTCAGTAGCCCTGAAATACTTTCCACCTGTTTTAGAGGCAATTTCCTTCAGAACAGGTTCATCTATTTCAACAGGCATATTCTGGTATTGTAACCCATATGGGGTCTGAACCGGGTATGGAGCCATGCCTTGCGTCCCTACACCTATAGTATATACCCTGATTCCGTAAGTTTTAGCAATGTCGGCGGCAGTTGAAGGTGCAATATCGCCGCGGTTGTTCACTCCATCGGTAAGAAGGATTATTACCTTGCTTTTTGCTTCTGAATCCTTTATCCTGTTTACTGCAGTGGCGAGGCCGTTACCTATTGCTGTTCCGTCTTCTATCATGCCGCTTTGTATTTCCCTCATCAGGTTTATGAGAACTGCATGATCAGTGGTTAGAGGGCATTGTGTAAAACTCTCACCACTGAATACTACCAGCCCCATACGGTCGTATGGCCTTCCCGAAATGAATTCTGTTGCCACATTCTTTGATGCTTCAAGCCTGTCGGGTTTAAAATCGCGGGCCAGCATACTTCCGGAAATATCAAGAGTCATTATAATATCAATTCCTTCAGTTGTCGTATTCTGAAATCTGTCAGTTCTCTGAGGTCGGGCCAGCACGATAATAAGAAGTGTAACAGCTATGGCACGGAATGCGAACAAAACATGCCTCATATGAGTTCTGAAAGTATTCCCGGCTTTCTCAAATACCCTTAGGTCAGGCATCCTTAGGGATGCTGAAGTTTTCTGCTGCCTCAGAATGTAGAAAGCTACCATTGCCGGGACAGCAAGAAGAAGCCAGAGAAACGCCGGATTGGCAAACGAATTACCCATCATGATCTTTTTTCCTCCTTCTCTTTAGAGACTGCCTCTGTTATTGTTTGTTCAACAACCTTCGTTGAATCCACAAATTTCCATACATCTCCGAAATGATTTTCATTTTCAGAGGGATCAGGCTTGTATTTGGCAAATTTCACAAGGTCGGCACCATTTAGTACCGATTTAAGTCTTGAATAGGACTCATCCTTTTTGAATCCGGTTTTGAGAAGCTCTTCAAGCGTTTCTGAAGTTGTCATTTCCAGTGAATATACTTTGAAACGGTTTTCAAGGTAGAGACGGACAATTTCAGTGAGCCTGGAATAATATTGTTTAATTTCGCCTTTCTGCCATAGCTGTTCTTCCTTCAACTTATCAAGATCCCTGAATGCAATTATATGGGCAGGTTCAATAATTATAACTTCTTCAGGAACTATCTTATGTTTCCTGAGTCTTCTGTATAAAATTAAGGCACCCCAGATTACCAGACCTGCGGCAGCAGCTAATAACAACCAAGGAAGTATCTCACCAAATGTCACCGGTGCTTTATATGGGCCTATTATATCGAATATTTTCGATGCAGTGTCCTGTGGAGCAATTTTAACCCGGTTTACCTCTAAAAATGAATAATCAGAATAAAATCGCCTTATGCCACTGGCATCAGAAACTTCAGCATAAACAGGAGGAACAGCATATCTTCCTGAATCGAAAGAAGTTACCAGATACCTGCTTTCAAATTTAATCCTGCCATCAGTTATCTTTAAAGTATCAGTTACCGGTCCGGCAAGAATTTCAATATTTTTGCAAAGAGTATCCTTAAGAGGCTTTAACGCCAGGTTAAGTCCTTCAGGTTGATCTACAGTAATCCTGTATGCAATCTGATCACCAATATAGATGCTGGTACTATCGAAAGCGGCAGTCACTTTCACATCCTGGCCCTGCAATGTAACTGCGATGAGATCTAGAGCTAATAATAAAGTAAGCAACCGTTTCATCTTCATCTGCTTTCGAACAGTTTAATAAGTGGTTTCACATAATCTTCACCTGTGCTCAGGGATGCAGAATCAACTCCGCACCTCCTTAAAATACCGTTAACTTCATCGGTATGATTCTTCCACCATAATTCATATGATAGCCTGGAACTTTTTGAGGATGTGTCGATCCATCTTTCAGTTCCGGTTTCCGAATCAGAAATTTTTACCAGTCCTATATCAGGCAGCTTTTGCTCGAAAGGATCATTTACTTTAATTGCAGCGATATCGTGCTTATTCCCGGCAATCCGTAATGCTTCCTCAAATCCCGATGTGAAAAAATCAGACAGGATGAATGCAGTGCATCTTTTTTTGATAGCATTGGTAAGGAACCTGAGAGGAACATCAATGTCAGTTTTCATGCTTTCGGCCCTGAAATCAAGAAGTTCCCGTATAATTCTCAGTATGTGTTTTCTTCCTTTTTTGGGAGGGATGAATTTTTCCACTTTATCTGAAAAGAATATCACTCCTATTTTGTCGTTGTTGGATATCGCTGAAAATGAAAGTACGGCTGCAACTTCCGTCATTACATCACGCTTAAAACTGACTTTGGTTCCGAAATTCCCGGATCCGCTGACATCAATGAGTAGCATTACCGTGAGTTCCCTTTCTTCCTCGAAAATCTTTACATAGGGGTGATTGAATCTTGCAGTGACATTCCAGTCGATGCTCCTGATATCATCTCCATACTGATATTCGCGTACTTCACTGAAGGCAATACCCCTGCCTTTAAAGGCACTATGATACTCGCCGGCGAAAATATGCCTTGAAAGCCCCCTGGTCTTTATCTCTATCTTGCGTACTTTCTTTAAAAGTTCGGTCGTTTCCATTTTCTGCACTTTTACCTGATTTCCCTTAGTCGAACCTGGTATACATCAGTATGAGAGCTTTAATGTATGCCCTGCTTCTATGGAACTTCAACGACATTGAGTATTTCAGCAATTATTTTATCCTGGTTGATATTTTCAGCTTCCGCCTCATAGGTAAGGCCTATCCTGTGACGCATAACATCTGGACATATAGCCCTGATGTCTTCTGGTATTACATAACCTCTGCGTTTAATGAAAGCATAAGCTTTAGCTGCAAGTGCAAGGTTAATTGATGCACGAGGGGAAGCCCCGTATGATATCATATTTTTAAATGAAGGCAAGCCATATTTTTCCGGATTCCTGCTGGCAAAAACGATATTTAGGATATAGTTTTCTATCTTTTCATCCATATAAACTTCCCTGACCACACCCCTGGCCCTTATAATATCAGCCGTTGATAATTTGCTGCTTGTTACCGGAAATTCCCTTGTCAGGTTTTCACGCACTATCAGTCTTTCTTCCTCCAGTGTCGGATAGTCTATCAGGACTTTCATCATGAACCTGTCGACCTGTGCTTCGGGAAGAGGATATGTTCCCTCCTGCTCTATCGGGTTCTGTGTAGCCAGAACAAGAAAAGGTTCTTCAAGTTTAAATGTCGATTCACCAATGGTTATTTGTCGTTCCTGCATTGCTTCCAGGAGAGCACTCTGAACTTTAGCCGGAGACCTGTTTATTTCGTCGGCCAGAATGAAATTAGCAAATACCGGACCTTTCTTCACCAGGAATTCTTCCTTCTTCTGGCTGTAAATCATTGTACCGATAAGGTCTGCCGGTAGAAGATCGGGAGTGAATTGTATCCTGCTGAACTTTGCATCTATTATTGAAGCAAGCGATTTGATGGCAAGGGTCTTTGCTAGACCCGGTACTCCTTCAAGAAGAAGATGCCCGTTAGACAATAACCCGATCATCAGACTGTCGGTCAGGTGCTTCTGTCCAACAATCACCTTATTCATTTCCATACGGACAATGTCTACGAAAGCACTTTCCTTTTCAATTCTTTCATTTAATAACCGAATGTCAGTAGTCTGCTCCATGGTTTAATATTTAAGTCGCAAATTTAAATTAACAAGAATAACTTCTTTTAAATATCCTGTTAAAAACAGGTACACAAAAGAAGCAGCACAATTAATAAGGTGATGTTAATGAGTGTTAAAGTTCTGTTAAATTGTTTCCAGGGAAAGTGGATTCCAGCTGAATCCAGCATGCACTGAGCTTCTTACCATTATAATGAGTATAAGAGGCATAAACGAGCTGTTAAATCGTCCGGGAGCAATTATCTGAACAGCAAATGATATAACGCAGAGAAGAAATACAACCCTGAACCACTTATACCAGTCTTTTTTTAGAAGTATTGCCACGAAGCATACCGGGATAAGCGGATTAAGCCACAGCAGGCTGAAGTTATATTTCATCTGCTGATGGTCGGTAATAAAATTTGTAAATATCATCAGAAGTGACAGGCAGGTATACATTGCAAAAATGACAATATCAGCAATTCTTACTGCTTTTCCTTTTTTTACCAAAGCAGAAAAGAGGATTATTGCAATGCATATGACTGAAAATATGAAGAATGGCTGATACAGAAAGCTATGTTTAAGTACAGGATCAGGGTAGTCCAGAATTGTTTCCGGATTCTTCATGAGCGGGATCATTCTGCCATTACGGTTTATATAAGCATCGCTCAACTCCTTCTGCATCTCAATAGGAAGGAACATTTTTTCACGATATGATGCCTTTTTATCACTGGGTGTTCCAAGGAGCAGATCTATCCCGAAATTAAGCCATGGATATTGTTTCTGATATTTCCCGGTAAGGAACCGGAACGACTCTTTGGTCTTTATTCCGGATGTAGCATAGATAAGGTTTGTCCCGACACTTTTTTCCAGTAAATCACGGATACGGGTTGAGCAGTTGTCATAAAAGAAATCATACAGGTATTTCAGATTTTCGGGTTTCAGATTCTCGGTAATGAGCTGCATCAGGATCCTCTTTTCAGAAGGACTGAGATTGATCTCCTGGAGTTTTACCCATCTCTGTTCAAATACATATATCCTGATAAACCGGTCAAATGTGTCAGCGTCAAGGAGGTATTCAAGTTTTCCCCTTGCGAATTTAAAAGCGAAGTTTGGTGTGCTGAAATCGAAGACACCCCAATTATAAGTAAGATCTATCTTCTGAGCAGGTATTGTGACCCTTAATGCACTATGCCCGTATATTGAGTAGGTTTCAGTGCCTGGTCCACAGGTGATAAGATAAAATGTTGTGTCAGATACAGATTGTGAATATGATGCTCTAAGTCCGGATATAAGCACCAGGGCGAATATTAATAGTATTTTCTTCATATCACAGATTTTCTACAAAACGCAATTTCTCACTACTAAAGTGCAAATAAGTGATGAGATTGTATTACAATCAGAAAGATATTTTCTTCCTGTCACCAAAGTTGAGAATATTTTCTTTTTTAAACATGAGATTATTTCAGAAACATAAGTAAGAAATAAGAAAACCCGGAACTTTTAATTAAAACCATATATATTTATAAGGTATAAAAAACCGTATCTGAAACAATTATGAAAAAAATTGTATTGTTTTTCCTTTCATTACTAATATTCTGTCTCAGCCTGCCGGGCCAGAAAATGCGACATACAGTGGTTGAAATCAAGGGTGAAGAATTCTATATAAATGGAAAACCGACGTACGAGGGACGATACTGGAATGGATTCAAAATAGAGGGCTTACTTCTGAATTCCAGGATGGTACAGGGTATTTTTGATGATCTGAACCCGGAAACTGTAAGCAGGTGGGCATATCCAGATACTAAAAAATGGGATGCGGAGAGAAATACCATGGAGTTTATTAAAAACATGAAAAACTGGAGAAAATATGGACTGCTTGCATTCACTATAAATCTCCAGGGTGGAAGCCCTCAGGGATATTCACAGCAGCAGCCATGGATTAATCCCGGTTATTATGAGGACGGCAGGCTACGTCCTGAGTATATGAGACGTCTGGAAAGAATTCTTGATAGGGCAGACAACCTTGGAATGGTAGCTATAGTAGGATTATTTTATTTCGGCCAGGATGAACGATTGAATGACGAAAAGGCTGTAATAAATGCGGTAACGAACGTATCAGGCTGGATTCTCGAAAAAGGTTACAGGAATGTTCTTATAGAGATAAATAATGAATGTAACGTTAAGTATGATCATGATATTCTGAAACCGGCGAGAGTGCACGAGCTTATTGAGATAGTCAGAGGAATGGAAAAAGATGGTCACAGGTTATATGCAGGTACAAGTTATGGAGGAGGATTCATCCCTTTGCCGAATGTGGTAGCCGCTTCTGATTTTCTGCTTATTCATGGAAACGGGGTTTCTGATCCGGCAAAAATTTCGGAAATGGTCGTAAAGACGCGCAAAGTAGATGGCTATACTCCAAAACCTGTTCTCTTTAATGAAGATGATCATTTTGGTTTTTCTGAACAAGACAATAATTTTATCAGTGCTATCAAAAGCCATACATCGTGGGGGTTCTTTGATTACAGGATGAAGGATGAATCATTTGAGGATGGGTACCAGAGTGTTCCCGTTGACTGGGGAATCAATAGTGAAAGAAAAAAGGAATTTTTCAGGTTGTTAAAAGAAATTACGGGAGCAAAATAAAATCATAATAATATTTTCACCCTCGAAAAGGGGAAAAGAAAATTGTATTTTTGAGCGACTAAAAGTAAAAATCATTAAATGGTTTGATATGAAAAAATTAATTATTCTGATATGTATCGTTTTAGCGTCTGTATCAATGAGTTGTAAGGACACCAGTGAGTTTCCGATTACCGACCTTCATATACATCTGAAGGGCAACCTTACCATTGACGATGCAGTAAAGAAATCAGAAGCTGAAAATATAAAATACGGAATAGCATTTAATTGTGGTTATAAATTCCCGATTCATTCTGATACCCAGATAGATTCGGTTGTACAGTTGATGAAAAATTATCCTCAGTTCTATATGGCTATGCAGGCTGAAGGTCGTGAATGGGTCAATATATTTTCAAAGGAGTCAAGGGATAAATTTGATTATGTTTTTACTGATGGAATGACTTTTACCGATGCTAAAGGCAGGCGAAACAGGATATGGATGAAGGAAGAGACCTGGATCGATGATGAAGAGGAATTTATGGATTACCTGGTCAATATTATTGTTAAGATACTGAATGAGGAGCCTATAAATATTTATGTGAATCCCACCTACCTGCCTGAGCAGATGGCTGCACGTTATAATTCATTCTGGACAACTGAAAGGATGGACAGGGTTATTGAAGCTGCAAGAAAAAACAATATTGCCATTGAAATTAACAACAGGTACAGAATACCCTCACCTGAGTTTCTTAAAAGAGCTCATAAGGCGGGTGTTAAGTTCACTGTAGGAACTAATAATAAGGATGAAAATTTTTCAGGTGCTGAATATGCACGGCAGATTATTGCTGATCTTAAACTGAAAAAAGAAGACTTCTACTACCCGGTAAATAAGAGACAGGATGGAACAAATTGACATCCTGCGTACACTTAAATTTCTTCCGGGCATAATTATAGGGCTGACTGTTCATGAATTCAGCCATGCCTATATAGCCAGCCTTTGTGGTGATACGACATCCCGCGACCAGGGAAGGCTTACTCTGAATCCCTTAAAGCACATTGATCTGCTGGGTTTTATTATGCTGCTGGTTGTTGGATTCGGCTGGGCAAAACCAGTTCAGTTTGATGAGAAGAACCTCAGGAATCCTAAGATCGACATAATGAAAATTGCTGTCGCCGGGCCTGTATCAAATGCAATTATCGCGATGATATTGTCGATCATCTATCTGTTATTTATAGATATAGATGTTACAGGTTACCACAGAATGCACGCCTTATTACAGGAGATATTCATCTATGCTATTTATATAAACTGGGGATTAATGGTTTTCAATTTAATTCCGATACCACCCCTCGATGGCTCCCACCTTCTTCTTAACTGGTTCAGAAAGTACCCTGTGCTGTATTCCGGATTATACAGGTATGGAACTCTTGCATTATTTGGGCTATTGATTATCTCAGCTATCTCCAAAATCAATCTGCTTCCAATTATGCCTGTCATTAAATTCCTTGGAAACGGATTCCTTTCATTGTTCAGCTTCCTTTAAACTGGCTCTGTCTTTCTGTTTTTCAGGGATAACTGGCAACTGGATATTTCGACTGCTCTATGCTTTACTGAACAGCTGACATTCATCCATCCGGCATTTTTTCGTAACTTGTATGGGATAAATCAGCAGTTGCAACGCTATGATCATCATTGCTATGATTATTGCGGGTTTAATTTCGGGTCAGGCTGACCGGTTTGAACAACTTAGGCAGAAAATGGTCAGGGACCAAATCATTGCCAGAGGTATTGGCAATCGTGCAGTACTGGATGCCATGAAGAAGGTGCCTCGTCATCTTTTTGTACCTGAAGAATGCAGGGATGAAGCATATAATGACTACCCCCTATCTATAGGACACGGACAAACTATTTCGCAGCCATATATTGTTGCATATATGACAGATGCGCTTAAACCGGAAAAGGGCATGAGAGCTCTTGAAATTGGGACTGGTTCAGGCTATCAGGCTGCAATCCTGGCTGAAATTGTCGATAAGGTTTACACTGTGGAGATAGTACCGGAACTAGCCAGTGAATCAGCGGAGCGTCTTACGAGGCTTGGTTATAAGAATATTCTCTGTAAATATGGTGATGGCTATGGCGGATGGATGGAATATGCTCCGTTTGACATTATCATTGTCACTGCAGCTGCTGAATCTGTCCCACAACCTCTGATTGATCAGCTAGCAGATAATGGAAGACTGGTCATACCTGTTGGCAAGTCATATGCAGTACAGGAGCTTCAGCTGATCACCAAAAAGAAAAACAAAGCAGAAATAAAACGACTGACTTTCGTAAGATTTGTTCCTTTTAAAAGGTTTCCAGATAATAAAAATTAAATGTAATACCATGGAATACTATGCAGCGATAAAACTAAAGGAGGAATGGGGCAAGAAAGCTTGTGACCATCCCAGGTTTGAGAAAGTTTATTATACGGGTGCTTATCTAATAAATTATGTATGTACGACCTGTGGAGCTGATTTTACAATCGCTCAGAAGATGGAGATTGATGAAATGAGGAAGCAGAAAAAGAATGTTTAACGAACAAAAATTCTGCAAACGGTATGGGAGCACTACTCCTCGGTTCGAACGCTCCCACCCTTCGTTCTCATCGCCCTGGTTTCTGTAACTTTTAACTTTTTACTTTTACCTTTTAACTTTAAAAGCAGCCATCAGGCTGCTTTTCGTGATTCCGGGGCGATTGTTCGTCCCGGGTAGTCCGGGACTCACGAGCTCGTCTCTATGCTCCTCGGTGCGAACGCTCCCACCCTTCGTTCTCATCGCCCTGCTTCCTGTAACTTTTACCTTTTTACTTTTACCTTTTAACTTAAAAAGCAGCCATCAGGCTGCTTTTCGTGATTCCGGGGCGATTCGAACGCCCGACCCACAGCTTAGAAGGCTGTTGCTCTATCCAGCTGAGCTACGGAACCAATATTAAGGCTGCAAAATTACATTAATTTTCAAATGATGCAAGTCCCCTTTCCATGTTAAACGGACTTCATAAAATTGACAAGTCCTTTTTTGTCAATGATCTGTCTGAGTTTTTCCGGTAATGGCTCAAAAGAAAATTTACTATTCCCGATGATTAACTCACCTTTTTCGAAGCTTACAACTACATTGTCACCCTGCCTGTAGGAATTAACTGCATCTCTATGTACTATAAGTGCAAGTCCCTGGTTAATTGACGATCTGTAGAATATTCTATTTACAGATTTGACTATCACAGCCTTAACACCTGCATGTGCCAGTCCTACTGATGGATGCTCCCTCGAGCTTCCACAACCGAAGTTTTCTCCTGATATAATAACATCCCCGGGTTTGACATTTTTGCAGAAGGCAGGGTCAAAATCAGCAAAAAGAAGAGGAAGAATTGACTCCGGATCGGAGCTTAGAACATTATATGTATGCTTGCCGGCAAACATCTGATCGGTATTGAAATTATCCACGTCAGAGTAGTTCCATATGTTACCTGACTTTCTGTTCTCCCCTGGTTTTATCTCAAATGTCTTACTTTGTCCGGGGCTGAAGGGGAATTTCTCGTTACCAGGAATCGTCCTGGGATCTGTAATTACTCCTGATAATGCCGAGTTTGCTACTGTAGCAGGTGATGCAAGATATATTGAGGCATCTTTATTACCCATCCTGCCGAGGAAGTTACGATTGGCTGTGGAGATAACAGTGTGCCCGTTTGCCGGGATTCCCTGTCCTGTTCCGAGGCAGGGGCCACATGAAGGCGTCAGGACATTTGCTCCCGCTTTTATCATAGCGGTAATCAGTCCCTCCTCAATTGCCTGCAGATAAATATCTCTTGAGGCAGGTATTACACTAAGCTGAAAACCAGGATTAACTTTCTTTCCTTTAAGTATTTCGGCAGCTATCCTCAAATCTTCAATTCTCCCATTTGTACATGTTCCGATAAGACCTTCATGAACCACAGTTCCAGCTGCCTCGTACACAGAAATGATATTATCGACATTGTGAGGTGCGGCAACAACCGGAAAAATGGAATTAAGATTCACCTCTATAGATTTGAAATATTGTGCATTATCATCAGCCCAAATACCTTTTGGAGAATCACCCAGGAATGAACATAATATTTCATCACAGGGGAAGACCGCATTCTTTGCGCCCATCTCAGAAGCAAGGTTTGCGATTGTCATCCTATCGGAGACATTAAGTGTTTTAACACCCTCCCCATGGTACTCAATCGACATGTAATTAGCCCCGTCAGATCCTATCATCCCTATGATGTATAATGCAAGATCTTTTGCAGAAACAGATTCAGGTAATCTTCCTGTCAGGGTTATCTTAATAGACTCGGGTACTCTGAACCAGGTCTCTCCTCTTTTCCAGATTCCTGCTGATTCGGTTCTGTCGATTCCTGCTGCAAATGCATTGAACGCACCGGCCGTTGATGTATGGCTATCACTCCCTACAATAAGCATCCCTGGTTTTGCATGGTTTGACATAAGCTGGTGACATATGCCCATACCAGAATCATAAAAGTTGTTTATGCCTTCTTTTGCAACGATATCCCTGATATCCTGATACTGGGTGGCAAGCTTTGAGTCTGCAGGAGGAGCATTATGATCTAAAACTACCATCATCTGACCGGGATCTGCTACTTTTTGCCCACCCATTTTACGGAAGGTATTTGCTATACTTGAAGTATTATCGTGTGTTAAAATTATATCCGGCTTGGCAAAGACTATTGTTCCTGCCTGTGCACCGAATATTTTTTCTGCGAATGTCATTGGTTTCATATTGGCAAAATAAGTTCATGAATTACTACCCCAGCAGGCATCCTCTCTGGTAAATCTGAAACTGAACCTCAGAGAACGGCTCAGCTTTTGTTTTAAGGTTATTCCTCAGGTTTATCACGTCACCAGTTAAAAGGTCAACTCTCAGCCTGTCGCCTTCAACAGGCTCAATATCATCGAGCGTTTTACATACAATTATCGGAAAGGCAGCATTTATTGCATTCCGTTCATAGATGGACCCGAAAGATTCTGCAATAATGCCGCTGATCCCCAGGGACATAAAACAATCTACTGCCTGTTGTCTTGAACTACCGCTTCCAAAATTCTTGCCTGCAATAAGAATATCTCCCTTGCCGGCTTTCTTTGGAAAGTCCTCATGTCCCTTAAGATTATCAAATGTATATTGACCCATTTCCCTGATATCGGTAATGGAAAGGTATTTATTATGGAATATCATGTCAGTGTCAATATTATCTTTCCTCATCATCCATATTTTCCCTTCAATCACAGGAGGTTTCTGCAGCGGTGTTTCTTTTATTCCAGGTTTAACAGGAGCTACCGGTTGGGTTGAATACCTGAATACAGAAGGTTCATCAGGAATATTATCAGGTGTGGTTATATGTCCTGCTAATGCCGAGGCAGCGACAATTTCAGGAGAGGCCAGGTATACACTACCTTTACCCTGTTTCCCGGGGAAATTTCTATTCCCTGTGCTTATTGTAATTTCGCCCTGTCCATTTTGTCCCACCTGTCCTGCTGCACAGCCGGCACATCCTGCATTTGACACTAAAGCTCCTGCGTCTTTGAAAATCTTAAGTATTCCTGTTTCGAGACATTTATCCCAGATTTCATTTGTTGCAGGGACAATTTTCAGGACTATCCCGGGAGGAACTTTCCGGTTTTTCAGGATTTCGGCGGCCCTGGTCATATCTTCCATTCTCCCGTTGGTACAGCTTCCGATGAATGCAGAATCTATTTTAATCCCGTTAACGGTTTTAATATCCACCGCATTATGAGGTTCGCCCGGTAGTGAGACCATTGGCACAAAGTTACTTACATCGATTTCTACAACCTTCTCATAATTTGCATCAATATCGGCATAGACAGGATTAAAACTGGCTGATGAATGTTGACTGCAATATTTTATTACATCTTCTGAAGGCGGAAACAGTATTATTATTGCACCCATTTCAGTAGCCATCGACGAAATAGTAATACGTTGATCGACAGTCATTTTATCAATACAAGAACCATAGAGTTCTATTGAATATCCAAGGAGTGTATTAGCTCCGAAAATTTTCAGAAGGTTCAGGATAAAATCTTTTGCAGAGACATGATTATTAATTTCTCCGGTGCAACTGATCTTCACAGAGGGAGGAACCTTGAACCATACTTTGCCTTTATTCCAGGCTGCAGCAATATCCATATCTCCCATTCCCTGGCCGAATGCACCGACAGCCCCTAATACATTTGCATGGGAGTCTGTGGAAACTGCAGTAGATCCGGGAACAACATATCCTTTATCTATAAGAATATGGGTGCCGATTCCGGAATCGATATCGTAGACAGGAATATTGTTTTCACGAGCAAACTGACGGCATAAATGTTGATTTACAGCATATTTCTGATCAGATCCAGTAGGATTGCAGTCGAAAGTAAATAAGGTTTTGGAAGGATCCGCAATTGCAAGGGCATGATCCTTTAAATTTTTTACAACATTTGCTCCTCCAAAATCGCGAGCAGCCCTGATATCGATTTCAATATCAATAATTTGTCCGGGTCTTACAGGTTTATCTCCGGAGTGCGATGCGAGTATTTTTTCAAGCAATGTCAAAGCCATAGCAGTAATATTTAGAGTAGAGAGTTAAAAGTCAGAAGCAACGGACTTTATTTGAATTGTGCCCTGTAGTCACGCGGTGAAATTCCTTCAGTTTTCCGGAATTGTTTATTGAAATTGGAGATACTGCCGAATCCACATTCCACGGCAATATCATGAACCTGGTATTCTGTTTCGCGCAGCAGGTGGCAGGCTTTATTTGTTCTGACACGTGTCAGGTATTCCACGAAGCCTGCACCACAATTCTTTTTGAAGAAACGGCTGAAGGCAAAAGGACTCATGTGGACTAATTTTGAGACCTTTTCAAGAGTAAGAGATTTGAAGTAGTTCTCCTTAATATATGTATAGACATCAGCCATTCTTTTATTTCCTCTTTCATCAAAAGATTGTTTATAATTCTCGGAACAGAGGAGAGACTTTTTCTCAGAAGTGCATAGTATCCTGAGGACGCTCAGGAAATCTATCATTTTATCAATTCCTTTACTTCCCGTCATCCTGATCATGAATTTTTCTGCCATCCTGGCATCGCTTACAGAGAATTCTATTCCCCTTTCTGCCATTTCAAGAAGGTCGCGGACACAATGAAGTTCATGCTGTGCGAGCAATCCTTCACCCAGGGAGGCCAATTTAAAATGTACAACCACGCCATGCTCATCAGGTAATGCGTTTTCGCTCTTATAATAATTCCATGCGTGAGGTATCTTTCCCCCGATGAGGACCAGGTCATATTTATCGAACAGTTCAACATTATCTCCGATGATCCTTGTTCCGTTACTTTTTAGGTTAAGTACAAGTTCATATTCTGGATGGAAGTGCCAGATCCCGGTTGTGTCGCTAATGTATTCAGCTATAAACCCGCCGTTATCATCATATGAGATCTGTTCAAGTTCCGCGATCATTGGCTGCAGATGATGTGTCGATACCTATCAAATTTACATTTATTTAATTGAATTATAAAGACAAGCTATTCTTTATTTTTTATTCAAATATTTGGCATTCTGATATAATAATGGTAAATTTGTTTCAAGCTCATGCTATTGGTATAAGAGGAGATGAGCAAGGGTTGGAAGTGAAGATCAACAGGATTGTATTGCAGACATTGACTTTCACATCAGGAACCTGAGGTATAGCGCCAGCTAACTATGGTTCCATCCATTTATCAGACAGTAGACACGGGAATAATAAACCCGCTCCCTGATTTTCACGACCACCCTTCCTCCTCTTATTTTTTTTGATCTGACTATCATAAAATATTTATCTTTGTTCACCTGACGCTGAATCACATTCCTGCCAATAATTCAGCAAACCATATAATGAAAACATATATACGCCGAAGAGAAAAGAATGACAGACTCCTGGTGATGTTTGGCGGATGGGGAACCGATGAAAATTTTTTTGCCCCTTTTTGCAATGATGAACTGGACTTTATTCTTTTTTCCAACTATTCAGCTGACGAACCACTGGTTCTTCCTGAAATAAAAACATATAAAAAGATAATCCTTATAGGTTGGTCACTTGGTGTCTGGGCAGCTGAATTTCTTTCTCCAAAAACCGGAATCAGGGCAGATGTTACAATTGCCGTAAATGGCACTCCCATCCCTGCAGATGATAAATTTGGTATCCCCCTCAATGTATTTGAAGGAACGCTTAATAATATCACTGAGGCTAACATGGAGAAGTTTTATCTCAGGATGTTTGGCGATAAGAAAACATATGAATTAAATAAAGATAAGGTTCCTCACAGATCAGTTAAGTCATTGCATGATGAGCTTAGATGGATGTACAACAGGATGATGGAACATTCGGAACCGGGTTTCAGATGGGATTATGCAGTAACAAGCGAAATAGACAGGGTTTTCCCTGCTGATAATTTAATTACGTACTGGAAAAACCAGAAAACAACTCGACAGATAATAGTCCCTCTGCCCCATTATTTTTTTCATAACTGGCAATCATATGCCGACTTTATCAGGTTTGTGGAGAGTCATAAGAAGAAAAGAATTGCCAGAAGAAAAGATTCAAATATTGATTCTACAGGTCTTTAATGAGAATATTTGATTCTGATTTTGCTGCAAGTCTTTCAAATTTCTCAAGCATCAATACAACCCTGTTATATTCATCATTTTTAATAACGATCTTCTGATCCATGCCTTTTCTGTCGAGTCTCGAAAGAACATAGGTCACAGTTAGTATATGTATATCGAGAGCTGGTTGGTAAAGCCTTTCTTTTTGTTCATGTTCATGGATTACAGAAACAAGATTGGAACTGCTGAGATCTTCAAGAATATCACGAACAAGCCTTACAGGTATCTTTAACAGCCTGCTGATGGTCTCTGCGCCAACAGGTTTCTCCCCAACTGTAAAATTTCTGATTATGAGATGCATAATCATCAGAACGAGAGCACGTTTTTGAAAATGGCTGATATTCAGGGCACCAAGTTCAAACTCATACCGCGAAACATTCTGATTGGCAAACGAAAGCTCTGCTCCAAGGAGGATTATCAGCCAACTCATCTGGAGAAGGATTATGAAAAGAGGTATTGCTGCCAGTCCTCCGTATATTGCGCTTAGCTTAGTGATCCCGAACTGAAGGTCAAGGTACAGCCATTGTAATATCTTTAATGCGGTTCCGGCTATGACACCGGATACAAGTGCCGGGACAAATTTAACCTTTGCATTAGGCATCACAATAAAAAGAAGTGTCAGAATGATCCATGTAAGAAAGTATGGAGCAAACTTGATTAGAGAGCTGACAATAGGTTTGAAGAATGCAAGTATGGGGGCCTTCTCCATAAATTCATTAAGCGCAGTACTGACGAATACAGTGATACTGCTGGAAAGGATCAATAAGATCGGGGCAATTAGCATGATTGTCAGATAGTCAGTAAATTTCCTGTACCATGGCCTGGATGAAGAAATCTGCCAGATATGATTGAAAGAAGTCTCTATCTGTGTAAGCAATGATATAACTGACCAGAACAGTATCACGATTCCGACACCTGCAATGTAGCCTCCATTTGTAGATTGAATTGTATTTTTTGCTTTATCGAGTAAAGGTTGCAGAATTCCGCTATAAGACTGAAACTCCTTCCCGTTCATAATAATTGATTCCAGGTTCTGATCCAGTCCGAAGCCTTTTGCAATTGCCAGTGCTATAGCTACAACCGGAATTATTGACAGAAGGGTATACATGGTAAGGGATGAAGCCCGTATCTGGACTTTATCATTGAGGAAACCTTGTGCAGCAAGTACAATTATCCTTAGTTGTTTAAACAGGAAACTCTTTCTTTTTGATAATTCCGAAAGCGGTGTATGCCAGATTGCATCATTCCACTTTTTCACCTGCCTGAAGGCCCATGATACAGGATTTGCCATTGCCGGTTGTCTAAATAGGTTATTCAGAAATCATTCCAAATATACAAAAAGCTTCAGGGTGTTTAAATAAAATTCTTATTTTACCGGTAAAATTGTCAAAATGAAAGTAGAAATACTCGAATTTGTGGAAGGCGCAAGGAATGCAAAGGGTGTAACTGTTATCATTGACGTATTCAGGGCTTTCTCGACTGCCTGTTACGCATATGAATCAGGTGCAACAAGAATAATAGCAACATCAGAGGTTTCCAAAGCATTTGACCTGAAAAAAGCATATCACCATTCTGTACTAGCCGGTGAACGTGATGAAAAAAAAATACCAGGTTTTGATTTAGGGAACAGTCCCACCGAAATAATGAGGACTGATCTCAGCAACATGACATTCATCCAGACAACCACTGCCGGTACAAATGGGCTCATTAATGCTGTAAGTGCTGAAATTCTATTAACTGGCAGCCTGGTAAACGCAGGAGCTATTATTCGGTTTATCAGGGAACTAGACCCTCCATTAGTGAGCCTGGTTGCGATGGGCTACAAGGCAACAGTCACGGCTGAAGAAGATATTATATGTGCTGATATTATCAAGTCAGGACTTACAGGTGAATCAAAAGATTTCAAAACATTAATAGAGAATCTCAGGTTTAGTGCAGGCAATCGTTTTTTCAATCCTGCAAACCTCGAATTCTCGCCACCTTCAGATTTTTTCCTTTGTACTATGGTTAACAGGTTTGATTTTGTACTTAAGGCTGAACGAAGGGATGACGGGAATATCGATCTGGCCAGGATTGACCTATAGAATGAATGTGGGAACAGTATTTTTCCGCTTATGAATTTCACGGTATGTACAGAACATTGATATCTTGTAAAAGTCGAAAAGCCATAGTGGCGGATTTGAAGAATCAATTCTGAGTTCCATCCGTTCCCTGAACTTTATAAACAAACCTGCCAGAATAAGTGTGAGTCTTATAATCCTGAGCCTTCTGAAGTCACGAACAAGCTTAATAGTTGATGCAAAAGTCCTTTTATCGGTTACACAATCATACAATTTGCTCAGGTTTTCAATACTAAGCTTTGTCTTGTTAATAAAATCCCTGTTCGATTCCAGACCCTCATGTATCAGCCCGTTATCAATATGATGAATCATGATGCCTGCTTTATGAAGCTGGTAACTGAATAGTGTATCCTCATGACCATACTGCCTGATCTCTTCATTAAATCTCAACTTTTCAAATATGGTACGGTCGATGAGAACATTGAATGTCGAAAACGACGAATAAGGGTGTTTGTTCCTGTATGATGCTTTTTTCTGTTCTCTTTCGAGTCCGTTTTTCCAGCGAAGTATCTTATCAGGATCTCCGGGTTGCGATTCGTGATAGAGTATACCACCTGAAATGACCCTGGCAGTTCCAAGGTTTTTTACCCAGGTTTGCATATATGCCTCAGCAGTCCCGGGTACCATGGTATCGGCATCAATGAAAAGCAGGTAATCACCTTTAGCCTCAAGCGCCAGCCTGTTCCTGATTGCAGCCCTTCCAATATTTGTTTCAGAGGTAACGACCCTTACACCGTCGCCTTCCAGTGCTTTGTATTTTTTATTGTTTTCAGGAGTTGATCCGTCATCACCAATTATGATCTCTATTAACCCGGGAACTGCACCAAAACAGCTTCTCATGCTGTGAACGATAGCAATTACGTCGTAATCACAAACCGGAATAAGTAGCGAAATTGTCATTAATAAACCCCCTGAATTAACAATTTAAAAATACAATATATTTCTTAAATACCATTGTATTGACTTTGGCAAAGAAATTGCATTCATTAATTTTGCAACAATCTGAAAAGAAAGATTTAATGAAAAAGATCTTCATCGCATTCCTGATATCAACATTAGCGTTGTGTGTATCAGGGCAGGTAAAAGATGGTTATAATATTTCGGTAATGATATCAGGTTTGAGAGATTCCTCAATCTATCTTGCCTATCATTTTGGCGAAAAACAATATATTAAAGACACTGTCAAACTTGATTCGAGGGGATCAGGAGTATTTAGAGGTGATAAGAGACTTCCACAGGGAATATATATGGTAGTCCTTCCAGGAAGGAATTATTTCGAGGTACTGATCTCTGATGATCAGCAGTTAAGTGTGTCATGTATGTATAAAGATTTCTATAATACGCTTGAATTCAAGGGATCAGAAGAGAACACGTCATTTATAAAGTATCAGAAGAAATGGGTTGCACTACAGCAGCAGGCAGCCTCGCTTGGAAAGAGAGTCCAGGCTAACAGGCAGAACAGCGATTCAATAAAAGTGCTCAGTGGATTACAAAAGGTCCAGGAAAAGGAGATGAAAGATTACCTGGCAACCGTCGTAAGTGAGAATAAAAATAACCTTCTTGCTATTCTGGTTAAAGCCATGCTCCCTGTTGAGTTTCCCGATTTTAAACTGCCTGCGGGTACTCATAATCCTGATTCTGTTAAATGGGTTCTGAGGTATAACTATAACACTGATCATTTCTTTGATAATATCGACCTTACAGATACCCGGTTATTAAGAACACCAATTCTATATGCAAGGCTTGAAGCATATTTCGCAAATGATCCCATTCAATCGGCAGATTCAATAAACAGAAAAATCGACAAGGTGATTCAGAAGTGCATAAGCAGTCACGATGTTTTTCAGTATATCTCGGTTTATCTGTTTAACCATTACAGGGAATCAGAAATTATGGGTCATGATGCAGTGATGGTAAAGCTCGCTGATGAAATATACCTTTCAGGTAAAGCTGACTGGGTGTCACAGGAATTCAGGGATAACCTGCAGAAACAGGTTGAATTGCTTAGGTTCAACCTTATTGGAATGAAGGCACAGGATCTTGTAATGGATTCATATAAAGGTATTTATGTTTCTCTGCATGATGTGGAAAAGGATTTTACAATTTTGTATTTCTGGGAACCTAACTGCGGGCATTGCAAGGAGGCAACCCCTAAACTGAAGGAATATTACGATAAACCAAAAAAATATTCAGTCGAAGTATTTGCAGTGTGTACAATAAGCGATAAGGAAGCCTGGTCAAAATATATCTCAGAGAATAACCTGACCTGGATAAATGGCTGGGATCCTCAAAGATCAACGCACTACGACTTTTATTATAATGTCCAGTCCACTCCTATTGTATATATCCTTGATCGCAATAAAAAAATTATAGCTAAGAAACTTTCGGTGGAAGACATTCCGGGATTTATCGATAATTACAGGAAATTCTTCAGGTAAGCATGGAAGTTTTCCGGGAAAGATACCTGACAAGGGAATATATGGATTTAAAGTCCATCAGCTGGTTTTTTGTTTGAAGTTTCCATTCAGAGGATGAGGGTCCGGGTATTTGCAATGAGGGTAAAATATTTTCATCTGTTATTGTATAGCCGGCTCTCTTAACTGCTTTCTCAGTCCATATTTTCAGAATGCCTTCTCCTTTTACATGCATACACCCCCTTGTTTCGCTTTTAAAGGAGAAGCTGCCGTCAATGTTATTAAAACCAACTGCTGACGAGTCGAATAGTTTGTTAAAAGCGTTGCAAATTACCAGGTCTTCAGGCGCTCCTTCCATGATCATATCCTCAAGAGTTAGCCATACCTTATCTGCCTGGCTTAAGGCAATATTAAAATCGTGTGTAGAAAAAATAATTGTTTTACCCTCCCTGGTCAGGCAGAGCATAAGGTTAATTATATCATGTCTGCTCATTATATCGAGATAAGCCGTCGGCTCATCCATTATCATTATATCTGCATCCTGTGCCAGTACCCGTGCAATCATAACCCGCTGCCTTTCTCCATCAGAGAGCTCTGAAATATACCTGTTGGTAAGACTGGTCATACCAGTTTTAAAGATTGCACCCTCAATTGCCTCACCGCTTCTTTTATCAATCTTTCCGATCCAGTTTGTATAAGGATACCTTCCCAGCGCTACCAGGTCATATACCTTCATATTGCTGACCCTGATGACCTCGGTTGAAATATAGCCTATCCGTTGTGCAAGTTCAAGCCTGGATATCCGGGAAATATCATCACCATTTATATGAATGGTTCCGCCCAGTGAAGGCTGTAATCCGGTTATTGTTCTTAGCAGTGTGCTCTTTCCGATTCCATTTCTTCCTATTACAGCTACAAGTTCGCCTTTGGCTGCTGAAGCTGAAAGAGGTGGCAGTAAGCGCCTTATCGTAAATCCAGAGCCATAACCAATCTCCAGGGTATCAATTGACAATATTGATGAATCGGCCGGCATCAGAAAGAGAATGATTTGCGGTTGTTACGAAGAATTATCCAGATCACAACAGGAATCCCGATCAGTGAGGTCACTGAATTTATCGGCAGGACATTTTCTGAGCCTGGTAATTGTGAGACAATATCGCTGATAGTCATAGTAATAGCTCCGGCTAAAATACTCCCCGGCACCAGAACAGCATGATCTGATGTTCTGAAGATGTTCCTTGCAATATGCGGAACTGCAATCCCGATGAATCCTATTGGGCCGCAGAAGGCAGTTACACTTCCAGCGAGAATGCTGGCCGACGAAAAAATTATAATCCTTGAGGTTCTTACATTCAGTCCCATACTACCCGCATAATTCTCTCCCAGGAGTAAGGCATTCAGCTTTTTTATGGAAAGGATACTTAATATAATACCTGCAGAAGCTGAAATAATCAGGACTTGCAGCTGGCCTGACGAAAGATTGCCGAGGCTCCCCATAGTCCAGATTATGTAAGTTTTAAGCATGCTTTCACTGCTAAAATACTGCATGATGCTGACTATAGCAGAGAGGCCGCTTCCAAGCATTATACCAAGTATCAGGATAGTCATTATGTCTTTAATCCTCGCCGATATCATTATTATAATCATCATTACCGAACCTGCACCAATGCATGCAGCGATCACGAGTATCCAATTGCCGAATCCCTGGAGACCTGCAGATACCAGCCCTGAAGAAAATCCAAGAACAATGACAGCCACCCCGAGGCTGGCTCCGGAGCTTATTCCCAGAACATAGGGCCCTGCAAGTGGATTTCTGAAGAGAGTCTGCATTTGTAAACCACTTAATGATAACGCAATACCAACGATCACCGAGGTTACAGCTTTTGGCAACCGGAACTGCATAATTATTGTTTCAACATCCGAACCTGCATTGCCGAATATTGCCCTGAAGATTTCTCCAGGTCTGAAGCTTACAGATCCCAGGAAAAGGTCTAGGATAAAGACTATTATAAGGATTAATCCCAGGCTGATGAATATCAACCGGTTTTTTCGCAGCCGCTTGCTGGTTTCTATTATTTCAGGCATTCTTTCCAACCTGTTATTCTATTTTCCTGTAATAAACAAGGTCTGAACCATTAAATAGCCCGGGATGAAGTATTGATGCAATATCCCTGAGAATAATGTTAGGATTTAGTGTTCCGCTTTCCCAATAGTCATTACCTCCGCCAATAGACATCCTTTTTGTATTATTGTAGATATTTCCAGATATAAAACAGGGTAATTTCTCAAGCCGGTTATCGAAAGCTGATATTTCGTTTTTAACAGCGGCAGTCCCCGTATTTAGCCAGAAATCGGCTTTTAGCGATTTCAGGAATACTGTTTCAAAACTGTATGGCATTGATGTTGAGGATTTCGAATTTCCCCAGATATACTCTCCTCCTGCATCAGATATTAAGGTGCTTATATAAGAGTTACCAGGTGAAATGAACCATGTATCCCTGAATGGAAGACCCAAAAGCACTGATGGTCTAGTTTTCGAATTTTCTGCAATGAAGGTTTTTATGCTGTCATACGAATTTACGATCGATGTAAAAATACTATCGGCAAGTTTTTCCTTACAGTAAAGAGCTCCGAAAACCTTTATCCATTCAGCTTTACCAACCGGGTCAGTCTCGAGGTAATCAGCATCGTACATAATTCTTATCCCAAGCTCCGATATCTTACCTACATATCCGGAGGATTCACTGCCGATACCGTACATCATTATAAGGTCCGGATTTATTTTCAGGATAACCTCACTGTTTATCCCGGCGTCATATCCTATTTCCTCAATGTATCCACTGTCGACTGCCGATTTTAGTTCCCTGTTATAAATATAGTTTGTACCCGAGATCCCTTTTATAGAACGGTTTTCACCAAGGGCCGTTATCATGGCATGATGTGTGGACGACATACAGATTATTTTGCTGACAGGAACTCTTATTACGGTCGCTGAATCAGCATTTACCTTCGACTCTTCTCCTCTTTTTACAAGATAATATACCTGGCGTACCCCGTTTGTACCCTGCCATGGATCAAAGATAGTAAGCTTTGTATATCCACTGGTCCTTTGAATTGAGAACCTTTCTGCCCTGTAAACAGAATCTTCAGGAAGATGCTGTGATTTATTATGACCCTGATCGTTTGGATTATTGTTAAAACATCCTGTTAGAAAGGTCAACAGCAACAATAAACAAGAGAATATCAACGATCGTATTATCATGCCTTAAACCTGAGTGAAAGGGTCATTAAATAAGATCTTCCAGGCTGGGGATAATAAGCAATTGTCTGGCATGCTACATTGAAGATATTATCAATCCTTAACCGTATATCTGCGAAATTCTCCCTGAAAGCGATTTTAAACCCTCCCGTCAGGCTATTCAGGGTATATCCCTTTATGGATACTGAATTGTCGGATAAAATATATACAGGGCCTGTATAACCGGTACTCCAGGTCGAATACAGGTTTCTGTAACTCAGACTTAATGAGCCATTTGCTTTATGTTTTGGTACATAAATCATCTGGTTATCTGACAATTCCGCAGAAGTTATATCCTTAGCTGTCGTCCAGGCATAAGCACCGCAAAAATTCAATGAGAAATTCCCGGCGTTGTATTTTGCAAATAAGGATGATTCAATGCCGGAAGTATTTGCTTTGCCAATATTCCCTGCGACCCAGTAGAATGATGTATCAGGATGCCATTGTATCATGTTCCTGATATAATTATTAAAGTAATTTATCTCCGCCCCTGTCGAGAGAGAATTACCAATTTTATGTTCGAGCTTGTAACCTGCTTCAAACGAATAAGCATATTCATTTTTAAGGTCCCGGTTGCCTCCCGGGTTCCAGTACCTGTCATTCAATGAAGCAATTTTGGAATTTCTTGCAATGTTTACCTTTAGATAATGTTCTTCACCGGGTACAGTACGAAGTTCGATTCCTGCAGAGAAATCCGGATTAAGTAATGAACTGTTGTCAAGAGTTTGTCTGAGCAGAACAGCAGCGCCAAACCATTTGCCCTTTTTCCTTTCTGCAGAGACGGTCAGGGATGCATTATTATGGTTCACGTTATCTGCATAATAGCCTGAGGAGACATTGTTGTACTCATCATTAAATACAATTTTAACCTTGGTTGCATTATCAACGGGAAAGTTCATGCCAAATTTCAGGATCATGGTGTTCACAGCATTTTTGGCTCCTGCTGTATCGTAATAGCTGAAATATCGCATACCTGAGTTCATATAGGCAGCAGTAGCAAAGAATTCTTTTTTCCCGCTTTCACCACTATAGCTTAAAAGACCCCGGAAGGATTCATCTGATTGTTTCTCACCATAATATCCATAAAGAGTAGATCCGGGGAGCTCTCTTGAGGCATCCTGGTACCATATCCTTGCTGAGAAAACATTTTTCTTATTTCTGATGTAGAATTCCTGCATAAGGCTCTCCTGGTGCAGGTTATTATACTCTCTTGTAAGCATTGCAGGAGTGGTACCAGATTCAGGATTCGGGTATAAGAAATCGTTTTGGGCACGATTCATAAACAGCCTTGTAACTGATTGAAAGCGGCTGGTTCCGGTACTTACCTTAAGAAAACCGTTAAACCTTCCAAAGCTTCCCATACCAGAAGTAATATCTATTATTGTACCCTTATCCCAGGAGGGCTCAGTACCAAGATTAATTATGCCACCGATTGCTCCGCTGCCAATATCCATTGAGGCGCCGCCGAAACTAACGAGAACATTATCGATCATTCCTGAGGGAATAAGCGAAAAGTCTGTCTGACCCAGCATAGGATCGTTAATATTTATTCCATTCCAGGTAACCTGTGTATGTCCTGCGGATGTTCCACGGAATGAAGATGTTGAAGTTAATCCTGCCCCGTAGTCTTTTATATAGAGAGGCGTAACCTCGCGAAGCAGGTCATTGAGTGAAAACTGGGAATACCTCGAAACCATTCCTGAATCCACAGAAAAGAATTTAAAACCCGGCTGTTCGGAACTGATCAGTTTCCTTGTGATCACTACTTCAGTGATCTTCACTGTGTCGCGATCAGGGGATGATTGTGCCGCGGACTTCTGTGGAAGAATGAGGAGTACAATTGACAACAAGACTGAAGAGAAGGTGTTGATAGATCTTAATTCTTTTAAACTCTGCATATTACATTAGATTACAGGTTACTTTCCATAACCCAGGATATGCAGGAAAACAAGGATTGAATCATTTGTTGATCCGGCGCTTTTTTTCCCGAAAGCTGAGAATATGGCTTTGTCTGGCAGGTCTTCTGACTTGTCCCGGTTTTTGAAGCCTTCCCATCCCTGGTAACCGGACAGTGGCAGGTTATCAAAAACCATCATGGTAATTTATACCATCGGGCATCACAGCAGCGGGTACTGTCGCGGAATCTGACCGCATTCCCTTTTCATCGCAGTGATTTTATTTCACTGCAACACCAACACATTACAAAGATAGGTTATTTACTGTTGATGAAACATTCTGATGAGAATATTATATGAACAGGTGTTAATAAGTTAAAATATAAGTTGTTATTGATGATTGGTATCTGTTATAGCTGGTGTTTAGCGGAGGCTGGAGATTTGTTTAAGGAGTTGCTCTCCTATGCCAATGCGATAACCTTCTGAGCGGAATAGAATTTCTCCTTTGCTGTTGATGAATACAACCAGGGGAAGACTGTTTCGGCTGCAACTATTCTCTTTCAGAACCTCTTTCATAATTTCTGAATCAATATCATCTGCGAAGAATGATCGCGCAGGGAGCATCTTTTTCATTTCCTGAGTTATAAGCTTGCCAGCATCAGATGATGAAACATTTAAGAATATAAAGCTCCCCGGCCAGCTTTCAAGTTCAGTTTTAAGAAGAGGCAGATCGTTAAGTACATGTTTTGTTGGTTCCTTATCGGGTTCAATCCAAAAAAATACTGCACCACTATTCACAATATCGCCTGGCGAAAGCCCTTTACTTCTGAGTGAAGAGACAATTCCTGAGAGGTCAGCTTTGCCCAAAATTTCAGTAGCTGAATTATCCTTCCGCAATTTTATCTCTAACGCTTTATGTTCACCTTCTTCAAGCTTAAAAAACGATATAGATGCCAGTATTTTACTGTCATTAAGCCTGTTACCTGTAACCAGCATATAATTTCCGGGTGCAAGCGCCAGTTCGCTGAAATCACTCACCTTGGTGTTCTCATTATATTCCAGGGTATTATAACGGCCGTTTTCAAACCGGGCAATCGTGAAATGGATATAATATTCAGGTACCGGGTTCTTATCTTCAGTAATGAACCGCATGAAACCTTTCCTGTCCGAAGGCCTTTTCTGATCAGAAAAATAAACATCATGCCATGCTGAATCTTTCCAGTACTGAGGCACATTGCTACCAGGTTCCAGCCGGGATGGGATCCCAATGCTCCTGCAGATTGCAACAAAGCATATAGATCTTGATTTGGGGTCAGCAGTTCTTATCGACCAAACACCGGAAGGAGTTAATGGTGTTTTTGAATAATTTTCATTTTCAGTTACCGCTATGCTTTTTTCAATAAGCTCTGTTATAACTCCAGGCTTTTCACGTGCTTCTTCTATCAAAGAAGGTGATAGTGTTTCATGAAAATAACTGCGCCATGGTCTAAGCATTTCATTGGCTATCCTCGGATTCAGTACATATTGAGTAAATAACACTGAATCATTTAGTCCCGTAATATGTTGATTATGAAGGAGGTGATCCATCAATACCTTATCGCTGCAATCGCGCAGATCTTTTTCAGAAATTACCTTTAACATCGACAGTGCTCTGCCTTTTAAAGAATCAGGTGTCTGTTCCAGAAATGATTGTATTGCCCTGTAGTTCCCCATGCTACTCATTACGATTCCAGAAACATCGGCAGTATCCATTTTAAGCGTCTCAGCAAACATTACTGCATCTCTCCTTTTAATCCAAGAGTCAATATATGCCTGCCTTATAGTATTTTCTGTTTTTAGCCGTTCTTCATTTTTCTCTGCTTCATCTGATGATGGTCCTGGTTGCGGGGTCCTCTTCACTGGGACAGAAAGATCAAGGTCCTGTTTAAAATCTGAAAGAGACCTAGTTTCGAGTTTAAGCTGAACGGTATCTGTCTCTGCAACAGATATCTTCCTGAAGTCAAAATCATCATTTTTCCTGCCCCATATTAAAAGATCACCGAGGCCCGTCTCAAAACTGCTAAGGCCCTGCCCGTCGGTAAGTACAGTTGCAAGCGGGTAAAACTCTGCGTAATTATAAAGCTGGTACTCTACTGCTGCGTTTCTGACCGGATTTCCAGATGTATCGAGACATCTGACAATTATCCGTTTTGTTACTGCATATTTTGCCAGGTTATTAACTTCCGAATATTTTTCGAAGCTGTTGAGGATATTCTCAGAACTATCAGGGGCACCGAAAGATTTGGTATGTACGAGCATAGCCCTGCGGGCAGGTTCGGTGAACCATCCTCTGTCTGGCACTGCTTCAGGTTCGCAGGCACCCATATAATACCATTTCCCATCTGCCCAGAACTCTACCCATGCATGGTTGTCATCGCTGTGGGCCCAACGGGGAGTGTATACCTGTCGTGCCGGAATTCCTGCAGTACGAAGAGCTGCAACAGTAAATGTTGATTCTTCTCCGCACCTGCCCCGTGACGACAACATTGTACTCAACGGAGCAGATGTTCTTGAGTCAGAAGGCTGGTAGCTTACTTTCTCGTGACACCAGTGGTTGATTTCAAGTGCCGCATCAAGCATATTCATCTCCTTTACGCGGCTTATGATCTCATTATAGCTGACTATCCTGAAAGAATCAAGGTTCTCATTATTTACCCTCACCGGCAGTACATAGTGAAGAAAAATATCTTCAGGAATCGTTTTTCCCCACGAAGTTTCATCAAGAGCCTGGAGTGAGGTGTTTACATTGTCAAGAAAAAATGAGCCGTCATAATCAGCTAGATCATTCAAGGGCATAAATGCGAATAGAAATTTTAATCCCTCTTCCTGCCTGAGGGATAAATTTGTTTCAAGTACATTGAAAAGCTCAGCATGCCTGGCAGCAGCCATCTTTTCTGCCTTTTTGAAGGAGGTGTCGACTTTAACCCTGTAAGAAACATTATTTATAAGGTGTTGTCCTGTACATGAAAATAATAACAACAAGACAATAATAGCCGAAACAGCAGAAATCTTTTTCATAGATATAAATATAAAGATGACTGTTACAAATTTTGCAACAGTCAAATATATAAAGTTAAAATGAAGTTCCGGAATTTACTGAAGTGTACCACACGAACTTCTGACAATAAGTTCAGGTACGGAATTCACCTGGCGCTTGAATTTGCCTTTTCCAGAATTTTTTATTTCGGACCACACCATATTGGTGATCTTTATTGCCATTGCAGGCAATGGTTTCTTGAGGCATGTCACTGGTGAGTACAAAAGATCGAAGCCCGCACCTTCCTCAGCTGAGATAAGGGCAATATCCTGTGGTACCCGGAGTTTCCTTTTCCTGAGGAGTCTCATTACAGGGTATACAAGATGAGACTGCATAACGATTATAATATCTGCACGAAAAGGAGGTTTAAGAAATGTTTCGAACTGCAAAAAGTTAAGATCATCTTCATTTGAAGATCTTTCAATTTCAACAGTCACAGGTTTGTTTATTCCGGGTATACGTGCCAGAGCGTCCTCCATTTCAATGGTAGCGAGGTTCTTTGTTCCGGCTGCTGGCTTTTCTGTAGTAATGATAATATTTTTATAGCCCAGTTTATGTACATGTTCAGATATTAATTTTGCACCCGCTTCGGTATCGGTATTTACTGAATTCAGACGACCCTGCATATAGTTATTCTCCAGAAGCATAAAGGGATAATCGGTAGATCTGAGTGTTCTGATAGTGGCATCATCTGCGGCATTACCGACAAGTATCATCCCGCTGTAAAACTTCCTGAAGGCGCTGATCATCCTTTCAAATCGCATGTCGCCAGAATCTTTTGTAATAATAGAGAATCCCAGGCCTATGCTCGAAAAGGCTTTCTGAAGATAAGGTGTTATGGCAGTGACAAAGAAATCACTTGCTGATGTTACAACCATACCTATTACACCGGGAGTTTCTTCAACCGGTGATACGATATTCTTCTCAGCCATGAGATTAAAATAACCCATCTGCCTGGCCATCATAAGTACCTTTTCCTGTGTTTCCTTACTTATACCGTGGAGGTCAGCTTTATTGTTCAGGACCAATGACACCAATGTACCAGACACACCCAACCGGGCGGCTAAATCTTTGTTTTTAAATTTTTTCGACATTCCCCGTTTTTTCTGAAGAGACTAAAATTAGATTATTTTTAAAACGACAAAATACATTTAATAATTTTTAACAAAAAAAAGCGGTATTGCTGTGACAATACCGCTTTTCAATATAATACGTTTGAGTGATCTATTTTTTTGCTGCGCTTATGCCTCTCTGTTTTGCAGCAGATTCAAGCCTCTGCTGCCATTTGGATTTTGGAACAGGTTTCTTTTTATTGGCTTCAAGGGTTGCCAGGACTTTATCAGCATCTATAAACCTTTTCATAATGATATTCTGCAACCACGTCAGCATGTTTGCCAGGAAATAATAATATGTGAGAGCAGCAGAGAATTTGTTCATAATAAACAGGAACATAACAGGCATCATCCACATCATAATCTTCATTCCCGGCTGATCTGTTCCCTGTGAGGATCCGCTCATCTTCATTGTCAGAAGTGAGGATACAGTCATTAAAATAGTAAACAAGCTCACATGGTTTCCATAAATATTGCTCAGGATAGGTATTGTAGCTTTCCATGAAATAATACTATCATATGTCGACAGGTCAGTTGCCCACAGGAAGTGTTCCTGGCGAAGTTCAATAGACACAGGGAAAAACCTGAACATAGCAAATAGTATAGGGAACTGCAACAACATTGGCAGGCATCCTCCCATAGGGTTAACTCCGGCTCTCTTGTATAAGTCCATGGTTGCCTGTTGCTTCTTCATGGCATCTTCCTGCTTGGGAAATTTCTTACCCAGTTCATCAACCATAGGCTTAAGAATCGCCATTTTAGCTGTCGACTGGTAAGATTTGTATGTAAGCGGAAAGAGCACCAGTTTAATCAGGATTGTAAGTATCAGGATGATAAGTCCGTAGCTATTAATATACCTTTCAAGCCAGTTAAAGACCGGGATAATAACGAACCTGCTAATCCATCCGATTATATTTTTCCCAAGAAAGACGACTTTTTCGAGTTGCAATCCTTCCTTCCTGAGAGTCGAAATATGATTAGGACCGAAATAAAACCTCAGGTTAATCTTACTTTCGGGACCGGGAGTAATTGGTACAGCCAGCTGAGTTGTGAAATACCTAAGATATTTTGGAGAAGTGGGCAATTTGGTAGATGTTACATTACCATTCTGGAAGAAATTATCAGTAATTACTATAGCTGAGAAAAACTGATCCTGGAAAGCAACCCAGCTCAATTTTGTATTAATATCCTCACTGTCAGTCTCTTTTTGCGTGCGTAACCTCAGTCCCGCGACATCGTCCTGGTAATACTTATATTTAATTGTGCTGTAATTATCCTCATTGTACCGACCTTTTTCCTTCTGTGGTATATACATTCTCCAGTCGAGCCCGATAGTGGTCTGATTTGAGGGTAATATCCCTTCGAGGTTCCTGAAAGTCACATCAAACCCGATATTGTATTTATCAGGGGCAAGTGTATATTTATATTCAATGTATTTATCTTCAGCCACTTTTAACCTAAGCACAAGGCTTTTTGGCTGGTCAGAAACCACCAGTGATTTTTCTTCTGAAACAGGCTCAAAATAAAGATTGTTGGTCTGTATCGCCCTGTTGTCCTCCGTAAAAAAGTTAAATCCAAATACTGTTGAATCTCCTGAGAAAAGTATCAGCGGAAGAGAGTCGAAAGTTTGATAATCCTTAAGCCTTGCTGAATATACTCTTCCTCCTTTAAGCGAGATCTTTAATTCCAGCTTATTGTTTTCAAGTGTAATAAAATCATTTTTGCCCTGTGCTGCCACGGCAAATGCACCATAGGCACTTGAGTCTTTTAATGCTGCTGGTCGTTCATCTGCACCTGAAGATTGGGGTTTAGCTTCACTGTTAACAGTACTATCTGCATCTCCAGTTTCTGTCGAAATACCAAGCTGTAGATTAAGCTTATTAATCTCAGCCAGTATATCCGGATTATTTGGTTTAAACCTGAGTGCATTTACATATTCAGTCCTTGCTCTTTCGAGGTTTCCGTTTGTAATTTCTGTTTGAGCAGCCTTCACTGCTTCGTTGAATCCTTTGGTAGCCCTTGAGTTATTGAATACGCTGAAACCAACGAATATCAGGAAAATCAGAATTATGCCAATAATTGTATTTCTATCCATTCTTTCACTTTAAATTTATATCCTTCTCTACAATACAAGATTACTTAGTTATACAAGCTTTAATAAAATTTACAAACAGCGGATGAGGGTTTAGCACTGTGCTGCTGTATTCAGGGTGAAACTGTACTCCCACGAACCATTTATGTCCTGCAATTTCCATTATCTCGACAAGGTTTGATTCCGGATTTATTCCCACGGGGATCATTCCGCTATTTCTGAAATCATCGAAATACCTGTCGTTGAATTCATAGCGATGGCGATGACGCTCAAGTATTTCTGTCCTGCCATATGCTTCAAACGCCTTGGAATTTTTGCTGATTATGCATTTATACCCTCCAAGCCTCATTGTTCCACCCTTGTCTATAATACTCTTCTGTTCCTCCATAAGGTCTATGACTGGGTATTTTGCTTTATGGTCTATTTCTGTGGAATGGGCTCCATCGAGTTTTAAGACATTCCTGGCAAATTCAATAACAGCACACTGCATACCGAGGCATATACCGAGAAAGGGTATATTATTCTCCCTGGCATACCTGGCTGCTGAAATTTTCCCTTCAATACCGCGTGATCCGAAACCGGGGGCAACAAGAATGCCATCGAGGCTTTTAAGTTTCTCATTAACATTTTTCTCCGTGATATCCTCAGAATGAATGTACTCTACATTCACTTTGCACTCATTCATTGATCCTGCATGGATAAATGATTCAGAAATTGATTTATAGGCATCAGGTAACTCTACATACTTTCCAACAAGCCCTACCCTTGTTGTGAATTTCGGATTTTTAAGCTTTTTCAGGAATTCTTTCCAGTCAGCAAGAGCAGGTTCTTCACCATAGGGCAAGCCCAGTTTACGGAGAACAGTCTGGTCCAGCTTTTCATTTAGCATATTTATTGGCACCTCGTAGATTGTTGAAACATCAATTGTTTCAACCACGGCATTTTCCTCGACGTTACAGAAAAGTGCAACCTTTCTTTTAACATCCTTGCTGAGTGTTCTTTGAGTCCGAAGTACCAGTATATCAGGCTGAATTCCCTCTTCGAGCAGGTCCTTAACTGAATGTTGTGTTGGTTTTGTCTTTGATTCACCGGTAGCGGAGAGATAGGGTACGAGGGTGAGATGAATGACGAGGCAATTCTGGGCACCCATTTCCCATTTAAGCTGACGGACAGATTCTATATAGGGTAAAGATTCAATGTCACCAACCGTTCCGCCAATTTCAGTAAGTATTATATCGAATTTATTTCCTGATCCAACGAGTTTGATCCTCTTTTTGATCTCATCGGTGATATGAGGTATAACCTGGACTGTTTTTCCAAGGTAATCTCCTCTCCTCTCCTTTTCTATTACCGACTGGTAAATTCTTCCGGTGGTCACATTATTTGCCTGGCTGGTATGGACATTAAGGAATCTCTCGTAATGCCCTAGATCGAGGTCTGTCTCTGCTCCATCCACAGTGACAAAGCATTCTCCATGCTCATAAGGATTGAGGGTTCCCGGATCTACATTTATATACGGGTCGAGTTTTTGAATAGTAACAGAATATCCCCGGGACTGAAGGAGCTTTGCCAGAGATGCTGAAAGTATTCCTTTTCCCAAAGAAGAAGTCACTCCTCCTGTTACAAAAATGTATTTTACTTCTGCCAAGGCAAAAAATATTAAATTGAAATTATTGTAGTGTATTAGTCGTCGAGCCCGGACTGATCGATCATTTTTACTTTTTCTTCCAGCATCTTGATCATCTTCTTGGCATTCTCGATCTTCTCCTCAACTTCCCTTATCATTGTGTCGGCATTCTTCGATTTTGCGAAGAAGCCGATATTATTCTCCCACAGTACGATATCGCTCTCGAGCTGCTTGATCTTGGTAAAGAATTTATCACGCTCATTACGTACTTTACGTGATGCTTTTGGATTTGCCTTCAGGTTATCAAGCTTATTTTTGTACTTAAGGATACTCTTGTCGTCGTCGCCAATTTTGAGCTTATCAAACTCTTTATTCAGGGCATTTCTGTAACGGTTTGTTATTTCGTCTTTTTTATTGAAAGGAACGAACCCGATTTCAGTCCATTTACGCTGGAGTTCTTTAAGTCTTTCGAAGGCAGCCTGAACATCGGTACCCGGTTCAAAATTCTCCAGTTCCTCAATAACAGCTATCTTGGCTTTAAGGTTATCTTCATAAGAAGTATCGAGGTCAGCAAAATGACCGGTTTTTCTTTCGAAGAAATGGTCACAGGCTTTCCTGAATCTTTTCCAGCATTTTTCTGATTGTTTCCGGGGAACAGGGCCAATCTCTTTCCACTCTTTCTGGAGTCTTATCAGGGCATCAGCGGTTGCCTTCCAGTCAGTGCTTTCCTGCAGAGCCTCAGCCTGAATGCACAGATCGATCTTTCGTTGAAGGTTATTCTGCTGAATTTCCTTGTTGTCAGCGTAGAATCCTCTCTTTTTCTCAAAAAAGGCATCACAGGCGTCACGGAATCGCTGGTAAACCTTGTTGTTCTGCTTTTTTGGAGCAAAGCCGATTGTTCTCCACATTTTTTGAAGAGCCACCACTTTTTCGGCTTTATCATCAAATTCTTTGAAGTTCTTTATTTCAAGAAGATTTATTGCTTCTACTTCCTGGCAAAGAGCAATTTTTGCATCGAGATTCTTGCGCTGATCCTCTTTCTGTTTCTCAAAATATTCGTGATGTCTCTTATTTATCTGTGATGTGGCTTCCTTGAATCTCTCCCAGATTTCATTCTTTGATTCCTGTGGTACAGGTCCTATTTCACGCCACTGGTTATGAAAATCCTGCAGGAACCGGAAAGCATTTACTGGGTTTGGTTCAAGAAGAAGCTCCTCTGCTTTTTCACAGAGAATGACTTTAAGTTCAAGGTTTTTCTTGAGGTCAAGATCCCTTAGTTCCTTATTGATCTTTATATAATCGTAGAAGATCTCTACATTGTGATGGTAATTCTCCCACAGATCCTTGAGAGCATTCTGGGGCACAATTCCAATGGCATGCCACTCATTCTGCAGTGTCCTGAATTCGTGGAAGGTTTTGTTTATAGATTCTTCACGATTGACAAGTTCTTTGATCTTGTCGATTATATCATATTTCTTCTTCAGATTATCGTATTTCTCAGCCTCCTGAACCTTATTATAGTCGGTTTTGCGCTCTTTATATTTTTCGAGGAGATGCTTTACGCGGGCTTCTGATGGGTCAATCCACGCACGGTAATCTTCAATCTTACCTCCTCCTTCAAGGAACTTTTCCTTCCTTTCCTCAGCTTCCTGACGGAGCTTCTTATAGAAAATTACTTTGATCCGCTCTACATCACCCTTAATCTCTGCAGGGGGTCTGTTTTCAATTATCAATCCAAGAGTATCAACAAGCTCGTTCTTGGGATACCCTGAATAATCGACCGGTGGCAGGACAATATCATCCAGAACATGTCCTTCCTCACTTTCAGAAATTTCTTCCGGTTGGTCCTCCGGAACTGATCTTGGTTTTCTCGGTCTCTTTTTTGTTTTTGTTTCTGCTTCCGCTGTTTCCGGTTCTTCTATTCCGGTTTCAGGCTGTGAATCAGAGTCTGGCGCTTTTTCAGCATGTGGCTTTTCCTCAGTTCCGGAGGCATTTTCAATTGCCCCGGATTGTTCATCAAGAACAGAGTCATCCGGATTTTTCACTATCATTTCCAATCCTTTCTAGTTTCGCTCTCATTATTACTATTTTCCATGGCCAACCATGGAATTTTCAAGCTACGAAAATATTGAAATATTTATTAAAACTCAAAGTTTTACAGAAATAATTAAGAGATGCAGCTATCGGGAATTTCCAGTTATAATGATCAAAAATTGGATGAATACAGTCAGGATAGCAGAAAAACAATTGCCTGATTATAACATTTAATAATATCTTTGTCATATAGCTAAAATTAAATTGGCACCAGGAAATCTATTCTGAAATGGAAACAAAGGATATTTTTTTACTCGTATTGGTAATCGCAGTTGCAGGAGCCAGTCTTTACAGGAAATACAAGCAGAAAAATGCAGGTGGTAATAATGCAACAGGCCAGGATACGACATCAAAATTTGGCTCTGGCTCAAAGGATGATGATTATGAACCTTATTCCGGGAACAGGAAATAATCAGCCCCTGTTTTTTGAAATAAGGTGACGGAACGGATTGAACAGCTTCTGTAACAATCTCATGTCATCTGTAAGTATCTCTGCAGTACCCTGCATATTCTGTGTGAAGTCAAGTTTAATCCCGTATAATGTAGTCAGTCCCTGGGGAAGAGTAACTTCGATCACATAGTTTTCTCCAGAGGGCACCAGGGATTTGGAACTCACTATCCCTTTTACCATTCCATACTCAAGGAAGGGGTATCCGCTAAGCTTTATATTAACCTTGCTGCCTACCCTGACTTTTCCAGAACGTTCCATACTCAGGTTTATCCTGCCAATCATATCACCAGCTTCATCAGGCACAATGCTAAGGACAGGCTCTCCTGATACTACAGTCTGGTTCCTGCTCCAGAATTTTGTAAAAGTAACGGTACCCTTCACCGGAGCGACAAGCAGGTAAGTTATTTCCCATATCCTCATTTCTGCTCTCAGATTCTGCCATGCCTCCCTCAGCGATGATGCCAGTTTCAACCGTTCCTGATCTCTCAGGATAGTATAGTCGTTAAGCTGCTGTTTCTTCTCAGTAAGCTCCATGACTTTTGAAGATTGCTCCAGCCTGAGGTTTTGAAGTAAAAGAATATTATTGTTATATGTCTTCCTGGAATTTTCATAATCACTTTCAGCCATTACTTTGCTGCTAAACAGAGTTGAATCGCGCTCAAACTGCTTCTTGCCCAACTTCAGGTTATCCTGCAGCAGCCGCTCTTTCACTTTAAGTTTTCCAATATAATCCTGGAGATTTATCAGTTCTGTCTTTACCGAACTTATTTTATAACTGTAAAGATCATTCCTGACATAGATTTCATATTCGGAGAGTGATTTAAGGAAAGTCGCATACAACGGTTGAAGCTCCCCCAGACCTGAGAAGCCGGGAAATGAGGCTAGTGAAAGCATTTCAGGTTTTTCGACAGTATCGGTCAGTATCTTCAGTTTTTCGAATTCGTTAATCGAGGCCGCCGTCTCCATAACAGCAAGCAATTTCCCCTCTGTCACTTTTTCACTGTCATGTACATAAAGTTCGCTAATATGTCCTGATTTTTTTGCAACCAGGGTCGCAGGCGGATTAGTTGTGGTTATTTCTACTGGCGCCGGGACGATATCCGGATATTTTATAAGCCACGAGAGGATCAGGGCAAGGACGAAGACTGAAAAAATAGCAGTAGTCCCCCATCTCACAAGCCTTCGTGGGGGATCAGAGATTATCTCACTCACCTGGTCGGAATACAATATTTCAGGTCTTTTATCCTTCATCTTTCTTTCTCAGGTACCAAGCTCAAGTTGATTTTTGACAAGATTAAAATATGCACCATGGCTTTTTATAAGCGATTCATGGGTGCCTGATTCCAGTATCCTGCCGTTGTCCATCACGACAATTTTATCAGCATTGCGCACTGTACTAAGCCTGTGCGCAACAATAACCACAGTTTTTCCCCTGAAAAAACTTTCAAGATTCTCTACTATTGCTTTTTCTGTTGCGGCATCGAGGGAATTTGTGGCTTCATCAAAAAGTATTATATCAGGATTTTTATAAATAATCCGTGCGATCAGTAATCTCTGTTTCTGTCCCTCACTGAGTCCATGTCCGTTCGTTCCGATCTTTGTATTCAATCCCAGGGGCAGTGATTCAATCAGGCCTTTTATATTTGCAACTTCGATTGCATCAGAAAGCTTATCCTCATCAATTTCCTGGATTCCGGGAGCTATATTATAAGCAATAGTGTCGGGGAACAGGAAGCCGTCCTGCATAACAGCACCACTCCTTTCCCTCCACATATTGAGATTAAGGTTCGACAGCCGGACATCACCGACAAGAATATCACCCGCTGCAGGATCATAGAAACCCAGCAATAACTTGAGCAGGGTTGTTTTGCCGCTGCCGCTAGTTCCTACAATTGCAGTGGTTTTATTCTCCTCAATGAACAGGTCAATATCTTTAAGCACTAATGGAGATCTGGGCCCTTCGTACTGAAACGAAACATTATTTATATAGATATCCTTTTTTTCAGGCATTTTCCTGACCTTCATTTCTGCTTCAGGTTCTTCTTCGTTCATCTCATGGACCTCTGCTAGCCTGTCCAGGCTCATCCGTGCATCCTGTGACACACGGAAAAATCCAATAATCTGGTTTACAGGCACATTAAGCTGTCCGATTATGAACTGGACAGCCAGCATCACGCCAAGTGTGATCTCTCCGTTTAAAGCAGCAGCAGCAGATACTGCCGTTATACCGAGATTAGTAACCTCATTGATAAAAGTCGCTCCTGCCGACTGATACTGGATAAGACCCAAAGCCCTGGTTTTAAGACCGAAAAGAGAAGCTTGCATTTTCTCCCAGTCCCATCTCATTTTTGTTTCGGTGCGGGTAAGCTTGATTTCCTGCATTCCGTTTACAATGGTTATCATTTTTGTGTTTGTTTCAGACATAAGCCTGAAACGCTGCTGATCGAGCCGTGCCCTTGATTTCATAAACAGCGAAACCCAGAGGACATACAGTGAGGCACCACCAAGGAAGAGTAGAAAAATCTTGAGAGAATAAATTGCAAGGACAATTCCGAAAACTACAAGGTTAAAGAAGGAAAACAGAATATTGAGGCTTGTTGATGTCAGGAATTCTTCTATCCTGTTATTGTCATCAATCCGCTGGAGAATGTCGCCGGTAAGCTTGGAGTCAAAAAACGCTATCGGCAGGGCCATAAGTTTGTGTAAAAATCCTGAGATAATGGCAACATTTACCCTTGTTCCAATGTGAAGTAGAAGCCAGCTTCTTATAAATTCAACTGACATTCTTCCAATTACAAGGGCAAGCTGGGCCAGCAGGATCATGTAGATGTAATTAATCCTGCCCGAGTTTATCCCAATATCTATAATAGATTGTGTCAGGAATGGCAGAATAAGCTGGATAAGGCTTCCCAGGAACAAACCCAGCAACAACTGGAAAAGGAAACGTTTATAAAGCCTGAAGTACTTGAAAAGAAAGCCGAATCCTCTGACATTAACCTGTTCTCCATCTATTTCTGATAAAGCGGGTGTTGGTTCAACAATGAGTACCAGACCTGACGGTTTACCATCGGCTATCGTAGTTGCCCAGTTCTTTTGAAAATCCTCAACTGAATATTTCACGAGGCCAACTGCCGGATCAGCAACCCAAACAATATTGCCCTTAATTTTGTATACGACGATAAAATGTTTCTGCCGCCAGTGAACAATGCAGGGCAACGGAACATTTTCAGAAAGCATCTCAAAAGGTATTCTGACGCCGAGAGTTCTGAAACCCAGAGAGTCTGCAGCTTCAGAGAGGCCGAGGAAAGAAACTCCTTCCCTGGTGATAAAGCATTTTTTTCTGATTGTCTGGAGTGAAAAATTCCTTTTATAATAACCTGCCACCATTTTAAGGCATGCGGGACCGCAGTCCATGGCATCAAGTTGTTTAACGAAGGGGAAGGACATTTTTCTCTGCAGGAAATTTTAATAAGTAAAGATATTTATTATTTGGAAACGAGTTAGTCATTCATCATAAAATCAAACCACAGGCTGGTTTGGATAGTTTTACTTTTTGGAAATGTTATATTTGTTAATTTATAAATACAATCAGCTGATTGTTTAACAGGTTATCAGATAAGAGTATAATTGAGGGTATCAGGAAACAGGACGACAAAACCCTGAATTGGTTGTATGATAATTATTATCAATCAGTTAAAAATCATATTATTAAAAACAGCGGCACTGCCGACGATGTTTCCGATGTTTTCCAGGATTCAATAATTATTCTTTACAAACAGATATGTGACAATACCCTTGTTTTGACGGCAGACCTTAAAGGGTACTTTTTCGGAATTGCCAGGAATATCTGGAGCAACCAGTTGCGCCTGCGGAAAGAAACCTCCGAACTGAATCCGGAAATGCCTGATGAATCTCCAAATGAAGATACTCCTGATTTATTATTTGAAAGAATCGTCAGCAGGTCGTATGAAAAAATCAGTCCGGAATTCCAGGAAGTGCTGAGACTTTATTCTGATGGTTATTCATACGAAGAAATAGCCAGATTTATGAAGCTGAAAAATGAAATGTATGCCAGGAGAAAAAAATACCTTGCCAAGGAAGCCCTTTTGGAAGTTCTTAAAAAAGATCCTGAATATCAGGAATATCTTCGTTTTAAGAAATAAAATACAAGGAGACAAATAATTATTGTTCCAGCCAGCCAAACAACCGGAAGATATCTTTTATGAAATACCGGTGAATTATCCCCATAAACAACAAGGGCCGACCAGAAATATGGATGCGACTTCAGCTGACCCGCCGTGCTCAGATAAGAGTGCCTGGCTTCCCTGAGTGCCCTGCTCTTGTTCATTCCTTTTTTAAGGTTTTTATAGAACAATTCAATTATATCCGTACCTGACTTATCCTCCATTTTCCATAGAGACATAACTACTGACTGGCTCCCGGAGTAGAGAAAACCTCTGGCCAGACTCAGAATTCCTTCTCCTGAAGTAAGTTTACCCGAACCGGTATTGCATGAACTTAAGACTACCATTCTTGCTTTGAGCTGCATACCATATATTTCATAGGTTCGCAGAAACCCGTCTTCAGCTGAATCTCCTGGCTGGGAAAAGACCATTGCCGAATTCATGGGATTAAGGTCATTTATTACAGTATGCATAGCAAGATGAATGATACCGTATTTACCGGCTTCTGATTTGAACTTATCCTCTTTGGCATTTCCCATAAGAAAAAGCTTGCCCTGAGTGAGGCCGGCCACATATTCTGCTTCCATTCTCGCATATGGCAGATCGTACAGCCTGTTTCCGGATTGACGCTCCATAAGGAGGGAATCTACATTGATTGATTCAGCATATGAAGGGGCAAAGGCGACCAGGCTGTTATCGTTCTTTGCAGGTCTCCTGGCACTCTCATTCATGAAAGTTGCTGAATATACATATGAGATATTAAAATCGTTCATCAGGTAACTGAGCTTACGATATAAAATATCTTCTCCATTATATCCCGATGTCAGAAATGCTTCGAAGGGAAGGTAGGAAAGGATATTGTCGGGAGAGATTATCAGATTGTCTGACCGGAAATATTTTCTGACAGGGTCGATGAGTACGCCATAAAGTTCATTTCCGGTCCGGACAAAATCATTGAACTTCCTTCTGGCTTCCTTTGAGGGTGAAGGATCTGAAAGAAGGATTTTGAAGTCATTTAGCTTTGTAAGGAAGGATGAATCAGTATGAAATGTCAGAAGCTTTTGCAACCTATTATTTATAACAAATATATAAAGCAGTGTATCTGAGACGACATAATTAAGATAGTTACAGTTTTTACCGATAATCGACGGAATCTCATTAATTGACGGGACTTTATTGCTATACTTCAGTGAAAAGTATTCAGGGTAATCTTTCTCCAATGTCATTACAAGCGAGTCCCGGGCTGAAACTGCATCGAGCAGGCGTTCGTTCAGCAAAGCAAGGATTGTCCTGTCCGGATCGTCTTTTACATTCTCACTTGAAATCCTTGAATTATAGAACCCTATCTTTTGCTGAAGGGCCTTTTCCTTAGCAGCAAGTCCTGGAGGAATATGGAACTGAGACGCTTTGAGCTGGCGTGTAGCAGCCAGGAGACCCGCAACTTTACTTTTTTCGGCATAAGTAAATGCTTTCTCAAGGTATCTTTGCTCCCCTGTTTTCCGGAAACAAACTTCAAAATCGCGGATTGCATTCATATAGGAGCTCCTGAAATTATCTCCCAACACAATCCTGCTTTCATCCTCAGTAAGGTTCATCCGTATTTTTTCAACCATTGCAACAATAGTCTCAGATGTTCCCGCTATTGCTTCAAGTAATTCAGGAGTATCCTTTTCCTTATAAAGGTCCCATAATATATCATATTTCAGCTGAAGAAGCCTGAGGATGCTTTTACCAGCTGCCAGGGAATCAATTTCAGGATTCCGGAATATATTATTGTTGTCGTCACTGCTCACCTTTCCTGATAATAACCCGCTAATTACTTTCAGGGCTTCCATATTTTGACCCTGTTTAAAAAGTAAACTCGCATAACCTGACATTACCTGGAACCTCATCAGGATGTCTTGTTTGTTGGTTTCCAGGTAATTCATCAGCACCGTGTAATTATCAAATGCTTTCCCGGTTTTGTCAGTATAGTCAACCAGATAGGTGGTATAATTGTTAAGGACTTCTATATAAAATCGTGAATCAGAACCATCACTTCTTGCCTTCTCCGTTATGTCTGACAGGAACATTTCGCCTTGTGCCTTGTCCCCCGATTTAGCGAGCAGATATGCATAATTGCTTATCAGGTTGAATGCATAATCTGAGGACTTACCAACTGCCAGGTCAATGCCTCTCAGATAGTACATTTTCTCTTTCTCATATAAGCTAAGGTTTCTATAGGCTATAGCCATGCTGTTGAGAAGGTTGATGTAAAAAATATCAGAGTCCAGACCATTCTTTATAGCAATATTCTCTGATTTCTCAAGATATACCCTTGCCTTTGCAAAATCTTCACTCTGAACATACCCTGTGCCAATAGAGCTATAAAGTTTGCTCAGCTTTAACGGTTCAATTGAATCTTCCCTGGTTTTGACAATAGAAAGGATCCTTAATGAGTAGTCTTCAAAACTCCCAAGATCGTGCAGTTCCCAGGATGCTCCTATAAGTAAGGTATATGCATCTACAATATTATCAATGTAATTATCATCGTTTTTTGTTGCAATATCGATATAATCAGTCATATAGCTGATTGCCTGGAAAAGATCACCCAGGCTGAATGAGGACAATCCACAGTTGAAAACAGCTTTTTTATATCGAATATCACAGATTCCCAGGGTCTTTTTAAGGTCAATGCTTTTTTGAAAATTTATCAAAGACTGGTTGTAATTATTTAATATTAAGTTACAAACACCAACCAAATAATAAAGATCGGAAGTTAGTCCGCTGTCTGCATTATTTAATTGTATTCTGGTAAGCAAACTGTCGGCCAGGTATTTCAGCATAGTAGTGTCCTTCATCCGGAGACCTATCCTTTCTGCAAGCATTTTCAGCTTATCAGGAGAATTTCGTTCCACTACGGTTACAGCGCCAGGGTCAGATGTAATAAACGTTCCTCCATCGCAATCAGGATCAGAGAAAAATACGAGGATAACTGAAAAAAGAGTTATAAATGAGAGCCGTTTAAACATCGGAGGTTGGTATTTTCAATCGAAAGATCAAAAAAATAACTGGGACTATCAAATGTTTTGAAATTTTCCTCAAAAAAGTGCCTCTGTATATCATTGATATTATGCAATATAGAAAATAATTTAAAAATAATTGATTTTTTCGTGTCACAAATCGGGGGGTTATTACATGTAGTATTGAAGAACATTAAAAGAATTACCCTGAATTTAGAAACAATAACATTAAAAATTTAAAACATGAAAACCCTGAATTTCAAAAAATCAAGTGACCTGTTAACTGAGTTTGCATTGAAAAATGAAGAAATGTTAAAAGTACGCGGTGGTGATGGTGACGGTATACTAAAACCGGACCTTCCTCCCATAAAAATTTGAAGTTGATTAAAACTCCTGGTTTTTGCCAGGAACAATAATATAGATCTTCGTTAAGGAAGATCACCTGTTTACTGGTAGAAATACCTGGTTGTTATTGGTCTCTCAGTGGCTTGTAAGGCGTTGTCCTGAGGCTACTTGTCAGGCTCGTTTACGAAACATATTGATATTGAATATTGATATTGGATATTATTATAAATAAATATTTCAATCCTATGAAAACAATTGATTTCTCGTATTTCATTGAAAGGTATATTGCCGGTGAAATGGATGAAGCAGAAAAGCAATGGTTCCAGAAGGAGCTTGAAGGGAACATCAGGCTCAGGGAAGAGGTTAGGCTCAGATCGGAAACCGACAAGGTACTCCGTGATAATTCAGCCATGCTTCTGAGGAATAAACTGCATGTAATTGAAAAACAGAGGGCAGAAGCTTCATCACCAGGAAAACAGCAGAGAAATTCTCCAATGAGATATGCCGCAGTAATAGCCGTTATGGTACTTCTCGGAGGCAGTATTTATCTTTTCAACAGGCCATTTGCTTCTACTGATGAATTGATGGATAAACTGAATAAACCTTATGAGGGTATTACGGCTTCAAGATCTGGTGAACCTGAACAGGTTGATAATTTTAAAACAGGTCTTGATTACTATAATATCCATGATTACCGGACAGCAGCAGAGTTTTTCTCTAAAGTTCTGGAAGCAAATCCAGGGGATATGGGATCTGAAATGCTATTCGGTATCTCAAATTTCTACAATACGAACTATCCTGTTGCTGAACAGTCATTCAAAAAAGTTATTACTAATGATGAAAACCTGTTTATCGAAGATGCCCAGTGGTACCTGGCAATGTGCTTTATAAAAACAAAAGAGTTGCAAAAGGCTGAAAAACAACTGGACCTTATAAAGAATTCTGAGAGTATTTACAGGAAAGATGCAGCAAAACTGATCAGGAGCTTAAGGTAAAACTGAAATTAAAATACTATGGCAAACCTTATGTTAAATAAGATAGCCTCGGATATTAATAAGGCCGCTACCGATACTGAGGTTAAGGTCAACGATTTGCAAAAGAACAGAATGGTAAATTGTCCTACAATCCTGACAGGGATGTCTCATGAAGTGAGAACGCATATGAATGCAATAATAGCGCTCTCCTACCTGATGAACTCCAGTTCCTGCTCTAACAATGAACGAGAGGAGTTTGGAAACCAGGTGCTTGCATCATGTGAACAGCTGATAGGATTACTCGATAATTTTCTCGATTCTGCAATAATTGATTCGTGCAACCAGAAAACAGATATAAAAAAGTGCAGGCTCAGCAACATTCTTGATGAACTTCTCTCTGAATTCAGGGAAATATTAAAAAGAGAGGATCTTCCGGATGTTGTACTTGTAGCCGAAAGCCGGTTGAACGATTCTTCAGAAGTAATGATGGATTCTGACAGGGTTTTCAGGGTAATAAGATCCCTGTTTCAGAATTCACTAAAACAAACTAAATCAGGGTATATTAAAATTGGTTACGAATTGGGTGACAATATTGTAACCTTCCATGTTATGGACTCCGGCCAGGGTTATTTCAAATGCAAAGAATTTCTTCAGTCTGAAGATCTCAATGAATCGCTTGCCAAATTCAACGATACAGTTTCTGCTGTTAACATTACCCTGGCCAAGAAGCTTATTACCTTTCTGGGCGGATCAATGTGGATTGAATGCAATGGCCTTACGGGCACAGGCTTTTTCTTTTCCATACCGGTTAAGGAAACCGGAAGCTCAGATGTTAATATAAATAATTATCTCAATTCCATGATCGCAATCTGATTATAGTCAGCAATGTCTGAATTCAATTCAGTTTGAGCTAAAAGATGGCCGCCACCAATACGGCCATCTTTATTTTTTTCTGGCTATAATCTTGACTTCTGTCCTGCGGTTGAGCTTCCTTCCCTCGTAGGTTACGTTCTTACCTATTGGCGAGGTATTTCCATATCCCTTGTAAGTAAGCCTGTCAGCAGCAATGCCTTTACCAATTAAATAATTTACAACAGAAAGGGCTCTTTTTTCAGAAAGAACAAGGTTGTACTGATCAGTACCGGTAGAGTCGGTATGTCCTCCAATCTCTACAATAATATCCTTATTATATGTCATGAGGTCGGCAAGGTTATTGAGCTCCTCAACAGATTCCGGTCTTAGTTCCCAGGAATCAACTTCGTAGAAAACATTCGAAAGAAGCATCCTCTCTCCTACTTTTGCAGGGCTGAGACTGATCCTCTTAATAAATGGTTCCATCACAGTATGAACACCTTCGAACATAAAATTTTCTGAATAGAACAGATAACCTGATTTTGTCACATTCAAGCCGTAATTAAAACCCGAAGGCAGGCAGACAAGAAAGTTTCCATTATCATCTGTAGTACTCCTTGCGGTAATTTTATTTGTTGAAAGATTGATCAGTTCATAATTTGCCTTGAGAGACCTGCCTGTTTCCCTGTCAGTTACATTTCCCTTAAGGTAGGATACCGGATCAGGCCTGATTGATTCCTGGAGATTAAAATAGTAGATGTCTTTGCCATTTGAATTATCACGTTTTGAGGAGAAATAAGCCCTATTACCACTTGATTCAATAACAAGACCCATTTCGTCAGTAACAGTATTTATAGGATAACCGAGATTTTTAGGTTTTGTCCATGTGGAATCGGGGTTCATCCGGGTAAGAAAGATGTCAAATCCCCCCATTCCAGGTATTCCATCAGATGCAAAATAGAGAGTCCTGCCATCAAAATGAATGAATGGTGACATCTCATCTCCCTCTGTATTTACCTCATTTCCAATATTTACCGGCATAGCCCATTTGCCGTCATTTTTCAAAACCGAATACCATAGGTCTTTACCGCCTTTGCCTCCTGCCCTGTTGCTGGTAAAGAACAACATGTTCCCATTGGCACTGATCGAGGGGGTAGATTCCCAGCTAACAGAATTAACAGGCCAGCCCAGGTTGAAAGGCACCGACCACTTTCCATCGCTGAATTTTGAGAAATAGATATCACAGCTTCCGATACCTCCGGAACGTTCACAGGCAGTAAAGTACATATAAGTCCCATTCGAGGAAAGAGACTGTGCTCCTTCATTAGATGGTGTATTCAGGGGTTCTCCTGCGTTTAAAGCCTTATCCCAGCTTTTGCCATTCCAATAACTTAAATAAAAATCTTCCTGGCTTACTGATCTTCCCGACATCGGAATATACCTTGAAAAGACCTGGCGCGTAAACATCATAATCTGACCATCAGCAGTGATTGAAGGCCAGTACTCATCATCAGTTGTATTGATGCCGCTCCCTGCATTGACTGGGCTGAAATCTACAGGATTTTTAACTGCTTCAATAGCAAATTCACAATTTCTTATATTCCTGGCAGCAATAGGCTTGTTTTTCTCTGAAATTCCGGGTTGCCTTAGATAAGCTCTAAAATGACCCAGGGCGCTAAGGTAATCTCCCGACATCATTTCTGCAGTTCCAAGTGTAAAAAAAACAGGTCGGTAGGCAATAGAATCAATTTTGACAGCAGCCTGGTAATTTGCTGCAGCCTCCTTATATTTCTTTCTTCTTGAGTTTATCTCTCCAAGCATCATATGTGCTTCATAGAATTTCTGATCATAATTCAGGGCTTGAAGAAGGACGCTTTCAGACTTATCGAGGTTATTGTAATCATAATAAGTCATTGCCTCATTATAGAGTCGGATCGCTTTATCAGAATTTGTATGAAGGGATTGTGAATAACCAGGTCTTGAAATTATCCATGGAGCGAAGAGAAACAATATATAAATAAAGTATTTATTAATAGTTTTCATGGGATATGCATGTATTTATGCACCTGGAGTGAGATTCTCCAGTAAGTGTTTTTTCTGACATATTCAACAATGTCAGGCACGATCTTCTCAAACCTGCTCCATTCAGGTTGAAGAAACAACCTGCAGTTTTTACTGACCATGGTCCTGTATTTTTCAGCCCAGTTAAGGTCATGAACATCCTCAATTATTACTTTAAGTTCATCTGCCATCCGGCATATCTTTTCTACGGGCGGCATATTCTTTTTTGGCGACAGGCATATCCAGTCCCATTTGCCACTTAACGGATAAGCACCGGAAGTTTCAATGTAAGTACAAATATTGTTCCTTTTTAATCCTTCACAAAGATTGTCCAGGTTCCACATAAGGGGTTCTCCTCCTGTAACTACTACAGAGTCGGCCCCGGAGCTTGTAACATTCTGAATGATATTTTCTGTTTTCACCATTGGATGTAATGAAGAATCCCATGCAAATCTTGAATCACACCAGCTGCAACCTACATCACAACCACCAAGACGAATGAAATATGCTGCCTTCCCGGTATGAAAGCCTTCCCCTTGTATCGAATAGAACTCCTCAACCAACGGAAGTTTCTCAACAAACTCATCATTTATAACCTTCTTCACCTTACTAAAATTTATACGTAATGCATCATTTCTGTTAAGGACATTATCCAGGAAATGGTTATTTAAACATTCCCGGGCTGAAGGGAAAATTATAATCCGCTGTTACCAAACAACAATACCGATTCCCTTGCTGATGCACTCTTTACCCAGCTCTCCGGAATTAACTTCCAGTTATTCAATGGCTTGGTCCTTATTGTTTTAGTATCCTCAATCGATTTAAGTATATAAAATCTCAGATCTCTTTCTGTGGATGAGACGATCCTGGTTTTAAGATCGCTGCTGCTTATACCTGCTCCTTCTGTCAGGTGTCCGCCTCCTCCATTGCCGCGGTAAGAATTCAGAGCCACCTTATAGATTCTGTTCTCTTCAAATTTTGTACCATTGCTCATCGAGAGTATTTTCACTCTTTGTCCTTCAGGTTTGCTTGCATCCACAATATAGTTAATTCCTGCACCAGAATCAAAGTTATATGACTGGTTCCTTAACCATGCCCTGTTGTTGGTCAGGACAGGTTTGCCATCAGTTCCAAGTTTATATTTCAGAAGATAATCCTGGTCATTCTTCATTGTATTAATCCATTCTGAATATGAGAACTCAAGGTATTTTTTAATTTCCTGTCCGGTAAGATTCATGGTATAAAGCATATTTTCAAACCTGTAGAGTTTGAACATATCACCTACAGTCACTTGGCCTCTGGAAATCTTCACATCAAAAGAGAGAGGTGCTGCAAATGAAACGTCTGCTCCTGTTATTTCAAGCTGAATCTCATGTATCATATCTACAAAGGCCGATGGTCCGAAGTAGGAGTCTCGCGTAGAAATTGTTGCCGGCGATGAGCCTATTACCTTGTCTACATAATCCCTTACGACTTTATCCTGAGTGGCAAATGTTTTAACAAATTCTTCATCCTTGTCAAATTTCCTGACCTCAAGGATTTTCCCTGAAACCAATTTATGTTTTTTACCGGTCAGCCTGTTTCGTGAGATGATTATATCTGCCTGTGCAAGGTTCTCAGATTTGCTTCCTCCATTCAGAATGAGTACCGAATCACCAGCCGAATTGGCAAATTTTTCATTAGCCAGTTTATGGTCATGGCCACAAAAAATAATGTCAAATCCAGGGACATTATACGCGACAGCTGCAGATCCGTTTTCATTCAGGTTATTTTTGTCCGATATGGCTGCCTCATCTTTGTTCCATCCTGAATGGAACAACCCTACTACCAGGTCGGGTTTCTGTTTCAATATTTCAGGCATCCAGAGTTTTGCCGTTTCAACCATATCACGAAATTCTATTCCTTTATATAGCTCTTCCGGGAGCCATGTTGGTACTGCAGGGGTAATAAGACCCATCACTGCAATCCTGGTGTTCTCTTTTTCTATTATTACATATGGTGTGAAATATGCCTGCCCGCTTTTTTTGTCGACGGCATTGGCTGCAAGCAGCGGAAAATTATACTCATTGGATAATCTGTCGTATACCCGATGACCAGCCTCAATATCATGATTCCCTGCTGCGCAGGCGTCATAGCCGAGCCAGTTCATTGCCCCTGCAAGGATGTGCTGCGAAACTGTGTCTATAAAATTATAATAGTAGACTATCGGTTGCCCCTGGAGGTTATCCCCGTTATCTAAAAGCATCACTTTCTTCCCTTCATTTCTGAGCGACCTGATGTAACTTGCCGTATTTGCAAGCGATGCTTCCATTGGCTTTTTATCGATATAATCCCACGGAAGAATAACCCCATGAAGATCAGTGGTCTCAAGGATAGTAATAGTCTGTTTCTCTCCTCCCCCACAGGAAGAGAATATGAAGAGGGAAATACAGAAGGAAACGTATAATGCAGTTCTAAATTTCATGATTACAGGTCTTTCTTAAATCAATGTAAAGATATAAATGAAATTCTTTAATCTATGTCGGTTAAAGAACATCATTACTTTCACAATGTAAAAGTATAAGTTTAGAATATATAACATTAGCTGCATTGAAAAGTTCCATGAATTCAAATTGGTAGCTGTAATCTTAAAATATGCAGAACATCAGGAAGCGAATGAATATTTCATTCAATTGTCATCAGGTAAAAATCAGGATATATGATATATTTGCGGAATGGTGCGCACCGGCCTTGATATTATAAAAGATAATTTTCCCCACCCGCTTGCGGGGAAGCGGATCGGGGTGCTTTGTCATGCACCAAGCATTACTTCTGATTTCAGGCATATAACTGACGTGATAGCTGCAAGGAAGGATTGCAAACTCGCAGCAGTTTTCGGACCACAACACGGACTCAGCGGCCAGACTCAGGATAATATGATAGAATGGGAAGGTGACATACTGCATGGAACAGGAATACCTGTTTACAGCCTTTATGGGAGAAACAGAAAGCCAACTGACGAAATGCTGAAGCATATTGATGTGCTTGTAATTGATCTTCAGGACATTGGTGCTCGACTGTACACATATATCTGGACTATCAAACTATGCATCGAAGCCTGCACCAGGGCCAATATTCCTGTCTGGGTACTTGACAGGCCAAACCCCATTTCCGGAATTTCGTGGGATGGTCCTGTTCTCAAGGAAGATCACTTTACGTTTGTTGGCGGAGCATGTATCCCTCTCTGCCACAGGATGACTATGGGTGAAATGGCGCTTTGGATCAGGGAAAAATATTATCCCGGCTGTGATCTGAAAATAGTATGGATGGAGGGATGGCACAGAAATTCTTTCTTCAATGAAACTGGTCTACCATGGGTACTGCCTTCCCCAAACATGCCTACTTTACAAACTGCGATTGTTTATCCCGGGACGGTACTTATTGAGGCATTAAATATCTCCGAAGGCAGGGGCACAACCATCCCGTTCGAGTTGTTCGGAGCACCATTTTTTGAATCTAAAAAGCTCATAACCAGGCTTGAAAAGTTGAATCTTCCGGGTTGCAGGTTCAGGGAACATGATTTTATCCCAACCTTTAACAAATTCAATGGACAGGTCTGCCATGGGGTACAGATCCATGTAACCGATCCTCCGAAATACAGACCGGTTGAGACCGCCCTTGAAATATTTAATGCTGTTATCGGGACTACTGGACCCGGTTCATTGGTTTTTAATGATCCCCCCTATGAATATGAGGATAAGCTGATACCTTTCGACATTCTGTCAGGCAACCAGGCTATGAGAACATCACTACTTAACAGGGAGAAAACCTCTGTCGAAAAAGAGAGATGGCAGAATGAGGTCAGCTTATTCAGAAAAGAATTTAAAGAGATATCTGCCTACCCTGAATAAAATAATTACCCTATGTTATTCAAGGTATAGTTCATGCAAGACAGGCAGTGAGCTTTTCGATAAGTTGTGCCGAGTATATAGGCTTGATAATTATATCGTCAAATCCTGAGGAAAGCATATTCTCCATATCGCCTGAAAGACCGTAAGCAGTTTGTGCGATTATCTTGACATTAATACCAGCCTCCCTGATCTTTTTGGCAGCAGTATAGCCATCGATAACAGGAAGTTGTATATCCATCAGAATAATATTTATATCTTTCACACTGGAAGCAATGTCAATAGCTTCCCTTCCATCACCGGCATTAATTATTGATGCACCAGTCCTTTCTATAATTTTATTAAGGTATAACCGGCTGGAGAGATCATCCTCAACTATAAGTATTTTCTTACCTTTCAGAACCTCAGCATGCATAATGCTTTGTTTTAATCAAATAGACCATCATCACGTAAAAGTAATAAAATCGCAGAATGTGGAACAACCATCAGCTTCTCTTTATTGAATTCAATTTCAATAGCACTGTTCTGAAGATAGACTGCCTGATCTCCCTCCTTAGGCTGAAGCGGGACATACTTCGGTTCATCAGTTCTGTTTTTCCAGGGTTCATCGGAGTCATTTATTGAAGGTATAGGATAACCAGGCCCCACTTTTAAAACATAACCTATCTGTACTTTCTCATTTTCATTGACACCGGGGGGCAGGAAAAGACCGCTTTTTGTCTTTGACTGCGGTGTCTTAGGTTTTAAAAGTATTCTGTCCCCGATCACAATGAGTTTCTGAAGATCCTTTTCATCAAGTAATACTCCCATAGCTTTCTTCAATTAAGACAAAAATATGATTTTTTACGGGAACCGTTTTATTCGGCAACAGTTTTATTAATATTGCAGGTATAACCTTCAGCCCGTCGAAATATAAAGAAAATGGCATTTCCGGATTCATATAAGACAATCAGATCAGTCTCTTCAGGTATCTACAGGGAAAAGGGAAGCCGTTTTCTTTCTGCAGCTTTTCCACTGCTGGGGGAACCTGAGGTTAAGGCTATTCTTGATGAGGTCAGAAAAGAGCACCACGATGCACGACATCATTGTTATGCATACCTTACAGGTACCGAACATGAAACATGGAGAACGAATGATGACGGTGAACCTTCAGGGACAGCAGGAAGGCCAATTCTCGGACAGATAAGGTCATTCGGACTGACAAATGTTCTGGTCGTTGTATCAAGATATTTCGGAGGAACACTCCTGGGAGTCAGCGGATTGCTGAATGCATATAAAACCTCAGCATTTGAAGCTCTTAATAATGCAGAAATCATCGATCATATAATAATGGAAACATATGAGATTTATTATCCGTATGATGCTATGAACGATGTAATGAAAATTATAAAGGAAGAAGGTATTTCACAATCAGATCATAGTTTCGACATTCAGTGCCGGATCAGAATAAGCTTCAGGCTCTCGATGAAGGAAAAAGTCCTGTCAAGATTATCAAGGGTGGAAGGCCTGATATCTACATTTCTTTGGGTAGTATAGCCTGTGTCACGCAATTAAAAGTTGTTAATTAATTATCAACACTACCCTATTAATGTTTTTTCATCAGTATTTTTAATCCAGGATCACGTTCCTTTTCTTAATGTTGCAATCCAATGAAAACCAGAAGTTTAGTCTCGATCGATGATTTTACGAAAGAGGAAATAATAAATATCCTTGACATGGCTGAAGGATTCGAAAAGCAGCCTGTGCGGAAACTTCTTGAAGGCAAAGTAATAGCTACTCTTTTTTTTGAACCCTCTACACGTACGAGGCTCAGCTTTGAAAGTGCAATAAACAGGCTGGGTGGGAAAATTGTTGGCTTTTCGGATGCATCAAGCTCAAGTGTCTCAAAAGGAGAAACCTTGCATGATACTATTAAAATGGTCAGTAGCTACAGCGACCTTATAGTAATGAGGCATCCGATCGAAGGCAGCGCCAGGTATGCAAGTGAAGTCGCATCTGTTCCGGTGATCAATGCAGGAGATGGTGCAAACCAGCACCCAACACAGACGATGCTTGATCTATATTCAATCCGTAAAACACAGGGAACCCTCGATAATCTCAATATCTTCATGGTCGGTGACCTGAAATACGGAAGGACAGTGCATTCCCTAATGATGGCAATGTCGAGATGGAACGCTACCTTTAATTTTATATCGCCTGAGGAATTAAGGATGCCGGATGAATTCAAACTTTACCTCGATAATATAGGCCTTAAGTACTACGAGCATACGGATTTCACAGATATTATCTCCCGGGCCGATATAATATATATGACACGTGTTCAGAAGGAAAGGTTCTCTGACCCTATTGAATACGAAAAGGTAAAAAATGTATATGTTCTGAGAAATTCAATGCTTGCAAATACAAAACATAATATGCGGATATTACATCCCCTGCCCAGGGTAAATGAGATATCAACGGATGTGGACTCAAATCCGAAGGCATATTACTTTGAACAGGCCCTGAATGGAGTATTTACCAGGCAGGCAATACTTTGTACTTTACTGGGAATAAACTGAAGCTGGCTTCACCATGAAAAAAGAACCAAAACAATTAAGTGTAAGCGCCATCAAGAATGGAACTGTGATCGATCATATACCTGCAAGACACCTGTTTAAGGTTATCCAGATACTTGGGTTGGACAGGATAGATCATCAGATTACTTTCGGCACAAACCTTGAAAGTAAAAAACTCGGAAAAAAAGCTATCATAAAGATTTCAGAAAAGTTCTTCGCCGATGACGATATCAACAGGATCGCCCTTGTCGCACCTGATGCCAAGTTAAATATTATAAAGGATTACGAAGTTGTCGAAAAGAAAGTAGTTGAGGTTCCGGATACCATTACCGGCATAGCAAGGTGCATGAACCCCAAGTGCATTACAAACTTTGAACAGGTAACAACACGCTTCAGGGTTGTATCGAAGAAAAACGTGAGCCTGAAGTGCCATTATTGTGAAAAAATCACCAACCAGGAAAATCTTCAGATAATCTGATCCCCGGTATCCCTTGCCGATAAAACTATCTTAACCTGTCGTAGGATTTTACAAGTTCGTCGTCTTTGCGTATTCCCCGGTAGGCGAGTATAGAGCACAGCAGAATTAATAAGGGAAGAATAAGGCTTATTGAAATCCTTAATTCCGCGTTGTAACCGGTCGTGTATTTAAAAATATAATACGCAATTGCAAGAATCATTATTACAGACATCACAATAAGGAACAGTGAAAATTTAGTCTGCAGCTTCCTTTTCTTGTAAAGGAAAATTGTAATAAATGCAATTGATGCAACTGCAATCATAATGATAACCAGAGGCAAAATATTTCCTGTCAGGTCGGGGCCTGATTCACTCATCCTTTTGATGCCTGAGATGGTTGCATAAATATCCTGACCTGCTTCGCCGTTAAGTATGAACATTTTCCCACTCAGGAATAAAACTGAAAGCAGGGATGTCAGAATTAGGTAAAAAGATTGTATTCGTTGTATCATTTTTTAAAAGCATTTACGTCCCAAAAATACATTCTTTAAGAAAATAAACAGATTCACCGGACCAATAATTCTTTTATATTAATTTAACACTTATGAAAGAAGGCCGATAGATAAGTACCTGAAATATTTTTCTAAATTTGACCAAATTAAACCAGGCGGTCAGGTTTTAATTATATCGCATATTTTCAAGATATTAGAAATTGCGGAACTGAATAAATAAGGCATTGATTTATTCTCAAAAAAAGAGTCTGATGAACAAAACACTAAAAGTTACCATTACTGTAATTCTGATATTGTTCCTTGCAGGAATTATTTTTTATCCGAAATACAAACCATTCCTCTTATCCAAATTTGGTCCCAAGAACATCAATGCTTCACCTTTAAGGCAGGGTCAGCAAAAGTTAAATGCATCTGGTTATGTAATTGTTCCCACTCACATGAGCGAATTCATTCGGTCTACCGGAACACTTCGTCCTGATGAGGAAACCGACCTTAATTTTGAAACTTCCGGGAAAATTGTAGGTATATTTTTTACTGAAGGGAAGAAAGTCAAAAAAGGTGATCTCCTGGCTAAGATTAACGACAAGCCGCTGCAGGCCCAGTTGCAGAAGCTGCAGGTTGAGCTTAAACTCGCGGAAGAAAAGGAATTCAGACAAAAAAGTCTCCTTGACAAGGATGCCATAAGCCAGGAAAGCTATGACCAGATAGTAACCGACGTCCAGGGGTTAAAAGCAGATATTAACCTTGTAAAAGCAAGGATCTCGGAAACAGAACTCCGTGCACCTTTTGATGGTGTAATAGGGCTCAGGTATTTAAGTGAAGGCTCTTATGTCAGCGCAACGACAAAAATTGTCAGGCTTGTAAAGATGAGCCCTATCAAAATTGAGTTTTCAGTTAATGGAAAATACTCTTCTGAAATCAATAACGGTTATCCGGTGAAATTTGCTGTCGAAGGAAAAAATTATGATGCAGTGGTTTATGCTGTTGATCCTAAAATAGATATCCAGACCAGGACCATTTCCCTGCGTGCGCTTTATCCAAATTTAAATGAAGAGCTTAAAACCGGGACATATTGTTCGGTTACAATGGAACTATCTAATATCGACAGTGCCATGTCAATTCCAACAGAAGCAGTAACTGCGACTATCGACGGGATCCTCGTTTACAGGTACAAGGGAGGAAAGGCGCAGTCAGTAAAGGTTGCCACCGGCTTAAGAACAGAAGCACGCATTCAGATCACAAACGGTTTGGAATTTGGCGACACAGTGCTTATAACAGGGATACTCCAATTAAGACAAAGTCTTCCTGTTCTCCTCGATACGGTAATTACTAACAGATAGAACGGAATCACATGAGTATATCTTCAACAAGCATTAACCGGCCTGTTCTGTCAACAGTATTTGCCCTGGTAATTCTGTTGTTTGGACTTGTTGGTGTCACCTTCCTCGGGATCCGCGAATTCCCCAGCGTCGATCCTCCTATTATAAATGTAATGACCAGCTATCCTGGAGCTAATTCGGATGTAATTGAAACACAAATAACCGAACCTCTTGAACAATCCATAAACGGGATCCCCGGGATCAGATCCCTGACAAGTGTCAGTAGCCAGGGAATGAGCAATATAACTGTTGAGTTTGAGCTTTCCGTTGATATGGAAACAGCTGCAAATGATACTCGCGATAAGGTCTCCCAGGCAATGAGACAGCTTCCTGCAGACTGCGACCCGCCAGTTGTGGCAAAAGCCGATGCAGATGCAAGCCCTATAATGCTTCTGACTGTTGAAAGTGATAAAAGATCCCTTCTTGAACTTTCAGAAATAACCGAACTCACGATTAAAGAACAGCTTCAGACCATTTCCGGTGTCAGTGCGGTAAATATATTCGGGCAGAAGAGATATGCAATGAGGCTGATGCTCGATCCGGTTAAACTTGCAGGTTACCAGCTTACACCACTTGACGTCAGGACTTCAATACTTCGTGAAAATGTTGAACTCCCTTCCGGTAGCATAGAAGGCAATAATACCCAGCTTACTATCAGAACACTGGGACTGATGACTACCCCAAGAGAGTTTAATGACCTGATAATCAAGCAGACCGGCGACCAGATAATCCGCTTCAGTGATATAGGCAATGCTGAGCTGGGTCCGGAAGATATTCGAGGTATTATGAAACGCGATGGGGTTCCGATGGTAGGGACTGCAATAATCCCACAGCCCGGATCAAACCAGATCGATATAGTTGATGAAGTTTACAAAAGGCTCGACTTTATCAGGAAAGACATTCCGTCAGATGTTAAAATAAAAATCGGTTACGACAACACCCAGTATATACGCAAGTCGATAAAAGAGGTAAAGGACACTATATATATAGCATTCTTACTTGTGGTGATCATTATCTATTTTTTCCTCCGAAGCTGGAGAGCAACACTGATTCCGATACTTGTCATACCTGTTTCCCTGGTAGGATCATTCTTCATAATGTACATGGCAGGATATAGTATAAATGTTCTGACTCTTTTGGCGCTCGTGCTGGCTATCGGAATAGTTGTGGATGATGCAATAGTGGTAATGGAGAATATTTATGTGAAGGTAGAGAATGGATTACCTCCTGTTGAAGCAGGTCTTGCTGGATCAAAAGAAATTTACTTTGCTATTATATCGACTACCATTACCCTTATTTCCGTATTCTTTCCGATAGTCTTTCTTTCAGGTATAACCGGTCGCCTCTTCAGGGAATTTGCAATTGTAATGGCTGGTGCTGTTGGAATTTCAGCATTCCTGGCCCTTTCTCTTACACCGATGGTTTCTACGAAATTGCTCAGGAAAGAAGCCAGGCATAGCTGGTTCTACAGGCATACTGAGAAATTCTTTACTATCCTGAACAACTGGTATAAAAACGCTCTTGACAGCTTCCTGAAAAGAAGAGCGGTTACTTTTCTGATACTTGCAGTAGCACTCGGCCTGGTTGTATTAATGTGGAATGTTATTCCTGCAGAAATGGCTCCTTTAGAGGATAGGTCCCAGATCACCGTAAATACCACCACCCCTGAAGGATCAACATATGATTTTGTTCTGGCCTACATAGATGACCTGAACAAGTCGGTCGATCATCTCGTGCCGGAAAGAACAGGTGTTATTTCTATGATCAGAAGCGGGAATGGTAATATAAGGATTATGCTTGTAACTCCCAAGGAAAGAGAAAGAACGCAACAGGAAATTGCCGATGAACTGGCAAGCGTCTTCAGGAAGAAGACAAAAGCCAGGGCAATGGTGATGCAGCAATCCACTTTCGGAGGGAGACGTGCTGGTATGCCTGTTCAATATGTAATCCAGGCAACTACCATCGAAAAACTGAGAAACGTATTACCTGCCTTTATGTCAAAAGTCATGGAAAATCCTACTTTCCAGATGGCGGATGTAAACCTTAAATTTACAAAACCTGAACTCAGGATTCATATAGACAGGGACAAGGCCAGTAACCTGGGTGTCACCACTCAAAACATCGGACAGACCCTTCAGCTAGCTCTCAGCGGACAGAGATTCGGATATTTTTTCATGAATGGAAAACAATACCAGATACTTGCCGACCTTGCACGTAATGATCGTAATAAACCTCTTGACCTGAAATCATTGTATGTCAGGAACAGTGCCGGGAACATGATCCAGCTCGATAATCTTGTTACATTAACAGAAGAGACTGCCCCACCTCAGCTCTACAGGTATAACAGGTTCGTTTCTGCAACCATTTCTGCCGGCCTTACTAAGGGAAAAACTATCAGCCAGGGACTTGATGAAATGGATAAGATCGCCAAGTCCACTCTCGACGATACCTTCCGGACGGCGCTTGCAGGCGACTCTAAAGATTTCAGGGAAAGTTCCTCAAGTCTTATGTTTGCCTTTGTACTTGCACTTATACTGATTTTCCTAGTGCTCGCCGCCCAGTTCGAGAGCTTCAAGGATCCTTTCATTGTGATGATGACAGTTCCTCTTGCTGTAACCGGAGCATTGATATTCATGTGGTATTTCAATATCACTATGAACATTTTCAGCGAAATCGGAATTATCATGCTTATCGGTCTTGTCACCAAAAACGGCATTCTTATAGTTGAGTTTGCCAACCAGAGAAAACAGGCAGGGTTATCGAAAATTGAATCAATCAAGTTCGCAGCTGCTGCAAGGTTCCGCCCGATACTTATGACCAGCCTTGCAACTATTCTCGGCATCTCCCCTCTTGCCCTTGGACTTGGTGAAGGAGCTCAAAGCAGGGTGTCAATGGGTATTGCAGTTGTCGGAGGTATGCTGTTTTCCACTTTACTGACGCTATTTGTAGTGCCTGCCATGTATTCTTATATCTCAAGTGAAACAATAAAAAAGAATGATGAAAATAAGGTGGTTGAATCTTAGTTTTCTGTTTATTATAGGTTGTGGACCTGTCTTTTCACAAACAGTTTACGAAGTCGGGGATTGTATCAAGACTGGTCTTGAGAAGAACTATTCGCTTAGAATTGTAAGGAATAGTGAGACTATTGCCAAAAACAATTATACAGTTGGAAATGCAGGTTTTCTCCCCTCCCTCGATCTTAGCGGCAGGCATAGCGGAACTCTGAATGATATCAGGCAGAATGTCGGTGATACCAGCAGTACCTTAACCAATGATGTCTTTAATACTTCAAGCTCGGCCCAGCTTACCATGGGATTGACAATTTTTGAAGGATTTAGTGTTTCTACAACTTATAAGAAGCTGGGAGAACTAAAGAAACTGGGAGAGATGAATACCCAGATGTCTATTGAAAATCTTGTTGCTGATATAATTTCGGGATACTACAACTACGTTCTGCAGGTTATGCTCCTGAATAACCTGAAATATGCTGTTGCCTTGTCCAAAGAAAGGTTGAGGATCGATGAAGCAAGATACTATCTTAAATCGAGCTCAAAACTTCAGGTATTGCAATCTAGGGTGTATCTAAACTCTGACAGTTCAAGACTTTCCAGACAATCTGAAATTGTCAGGGCTGCCCAGGTACGGCTCAATGAGCTTATGGCTGTTGAAAACCTTGCTCAGAATTTTATTACAAACGACACAACCATTAAAGTTGAAAACAGCCTGCTATATCCGAAACTTCTTGAGGAGACAATGTCTAAGAACACCAGCATACTTATAGCATCAGGAAATAAAACTATATCAGATTATGATTACAAGATTGCTAAATCGAGGTTATATCCATATATAAGTGCAACATCAGGCTATAATTACAATTTCAATACTTATTCAAACAGTTCCTCAAAGAACCAGCTGACAAATGGACTAAGCTACGGGGTAACCCTTGGATTTAATATTTTTGACGGATTCAACCAGCGAAGAGTCGTTAAGAATTCATCACTTGAGGTGCAGAATAGAGAATTAAAATACCAGGAAATTGAGCAGGGCGTAAAAGCAGACCTGATAACAATTTACAATGCATATACCAATTACCTGATGCTCATTGAGCTCGAACAGCAAAATCTTCAGACTGCTACGGAAAACCAGACCATTGCGATGGAACGTTATAAGCTGGGTGCATTATCAGGAATAGATCTCCGTGAAGTTCAGAAGAGTCTCCTTGATGCCCGTGAAAGCCTTTTGTCAGTTGAATACCAGGCAAAGCTTGCTGAAATCTCCCTTAAACTGATATCTGGGAGAATTATGGAATATTACAAGTAGTCTGTAACCTGTAAATTCTTAAATTTGCTTCTCAAACTATTTCCATGGAGAAGAAGACTGAACTAATTACTAATAGTGACGGGAGCATATTTCATCTTAACCTGCTCCCGGGAGATATTTCCGACAAAATAATAATTGTTGGTGATCCGGGGCGGGTTGATATGCTATCTACCCTCCTTTCCGATATCAGGGTGAGGAAGGAAAACCGCGAATTCAGAACTGTTACCGGGAACTTTGAAGGCCGCGAGATGACAATTATATCCTCGGGAATCGGCACAGATAATATCGATATTCTTGTAAATGAACTTGATGCACTCGTCAATATTGACCTCAGAACAGGGATCGTAAAAGACGAACCTGTATCTCTTACCTTTTTACGCCTTGGAACCTCCGGAGGACTCCGGAGTGATATCCCTGCCGGGTCGGCAGTACTCACAGAAACTGCTATCGGTTTTGACGGACTCCTTCATTTCTACGAAGGCTATGACTGGCTTCTCGACACAGCCCTTTCTGATGTGCTGGTACAGTATCTTGAGTGGCCTGATACTTTATCTTATCCATATGCCGTAAATGCCAGCAAAGAACTTGTTGACCTCTTCAGGAATGAAAAATTCGTTAAAGGCATAACAATATCAGCACCAGGGTTTTATGCACCACAGGGAAGAAGCCTGAGATTGAACACATTCGATAATGAAGTGAATAAAAAGCTCTCCGAGTTTTCGTTCAGGGGTAGGTATATAGCAAATTACGAAATGGAGAGTTCGGCAATCTATGGACTATCAGGGTTGCTGGGTCATAAGGCACTTACGATCTGCCTGGTAATCGGCAACAGGGTGTCGGGCGATTTTATTAATGATTATAAACCTCTAATCAGGGACCTTGCTGTAAAGGTGATGCAGGTAATTTGAATTAAGTTTGCGTTACGGCCTATTCTTATTAAATTTGTTAGAAATAATACCTGACCTATGTCAAAATCTGTTCCTGATGATGATATCGACCTGATCGACCTGTTCAGACGGATGGGAAGAACCATTTCAAAATGGCTCACAGCAGCAGGGAAAGCTCTTTTCATATCTATACTATTCCTGATTCGTAATTTTATTCCTCTTTTATTCAGCTTTATTTTAGGGATCGGTATTTCATTTTTCATCAAATGGACCACAAAACCATTTTACTTCTCAGAAATAACCCTGCGAAGCAATGTCGTCCCAAATTCAGAAATGATCTTCCATATAAATAAGCTTGAACAGCTCTTGCGTGAAAAATCCTATTCCCAGGTAATAAATTATTTGTCTTTCAGCGGAGAAAAAGATCCCGGGATAATTGATCTTAAAGCATTCTGGGTAATCGATCTTAATAATGACAGTATACCTGATTTTGTCGATTACAGGAACAGACATAATGTTTATGACACGTTGAATGTCAGGATGAAAGACAGGTTTGTTGTAAGAGTAAAAGTAAGAGAACCGGGAAGTTATGTAAATATAAGAGATGGGCTCCTTTCCTATGCTGAAAATAACCAGGTATTCCGGAAGAAGAATGACCTCAGGTTGAGACAGAACAATGAGATGCTTGCAAGGATTAATTATGACATTACTCAACTTGACAGTTTACAGAAAGTAAAGTATTTCGAAGAAACACGTAACCGTGTCCCGGAAAAGGGTGGCCAGATGGTTTTTCTCCAGGAGCCCAAGACCCAACTGGTTTATGAAAACATCTATGCTTTGTACAAGGATAAACAGTTCCTGGAAACCGAGAATAACCTTTACCCTGAGATTTTATCCGTCCTGAGCGATTTCAATATTCCCGGGAAAAGATTCAATGGTGGTTATTATTATGGTAAAGTTGTCATACCTTCAGCAATGGCTCTCATGCTCATAGCACTGATCCTTATAAGGAACAGAAAAAAGCTCAGGGATATGATGAAAAAATATTGAACCCGGAGAGGCAGCTTTAAATGTTGCCTCTTTTTTTATTGGTTGCCTGTGACCCGAAAATAGTTTTCTCCGATTTTGCTACCGGGAATAAGCAATACACAATAAAATATTATATAAAACATAATACCCCATTGCCGGACAAGTATTGATTCGGTCAGCATACTTACTGATATGATTATAAGAAATGCACCGGCAAGTTCAGGGTTCCAGGTCTTTTTCCGGAAATAAATCAGCGTAAGCAGCATCCAGAATAAGGTAATCGATCCGGGGATCCCGTGTGTCAATTGAGTTTCAAGGTATTGATTGTGTGAATTTAACCGCAGATCAGCACCAACTTCATACCCGTTTTTTCTGTACTCTTCTGCAAGAATATTCCTAGCATTCAGACCTACGCCCAGGAAGGGCTTTTCCTTTATAAGGTCGATTGTATAAAACCATGACCTCGTGCGTGGATCAAAATTTCTCCAGTCTGTTTTTCCTTGTGACATCGTGTTTTTCAGCTCATGGATCTTATCCTTTACTCGTGAATTCTGGAGGAATATCCAACTTAGGGCGCAAAGTATTACAATGATAGCCAGTATGGCTGGGAACCTTGGAATAACCGTTACCAGATATTTAATAAGGAATAATAAAATAAGGATTATAAGGATAATTAACTCGGTCTTAGCGGCAAGAAAATAGACAAAAAGTGATAAAAGAACAATCAGAAAAAACGACTGGACTCTTCTAAATCCTTCCAATTTACCGGCCCAAAGAATAATTGCAATAACGAATAATGTCTTAATTGCGAGGTATGAAGGATGTTCAAAGGTAGAAAACTGCTCAGAAAGGTATCTCGAGACACCATTGGATGTACGAGGTTCAAACACCAGTGATCCATTTGTAAAAGTCAGGCTCTCCAGGGTCGCTCTTGTAAACTGGTATACACATATTATAACAATTCCGAAAAAAAGAGAAAGAAAAAGTATTTTCAGATTAGTCCGGAAAAAAACTGATGCAAATATTGGTAACCCAAATAATGGAACTAACAGGAACATTAGCTTGTCTTCAACATATTCCCAGTTAGATCCACCTGTAAAAAACCTGATCAGATAGAGCATGAAATATAATACAGGTGGGAGCCAGATCACCAGGTAGTGAACAAACGTTTTTATAGTAGAACCCGGATCGGTTATCCAGCTCATGAGTCCGCAAAGAAAGAATACACCAAGTGTCCAGAGTGAGAAAGACCTGGGAAATGGCATCAGGAATAGTGTCAGGCAGAGGGCATAGAATCCAAAAATGTTCCAGGAATCCTTTCTCAGGAAATAATTTGTTTTATTGGCTGATTCACTCTCCATTAAAAATTCAAACTGGTTTTCCGGCATTTAACCGGTACTTAAGGACCATCCATGGAATTGCCAGAATAAACAATCCAAGGGCGGTCAGAATAAACATAAGCAGAAACACCCCTAAATCCTTCAGCAAATAAGCAATGCCCAGAAAAAGAATTGTTACACCCATTAATATCAGTGTTGCAAGTAAATGTGAGCAGCCAAGTGACAACAGAATATGGTGGATATGATTGCGATCGGCTTTGAATGGCGACTTTCCATTAAATAATCTAAGGATAAAAACCCTTAGAAGATCGATCAGCGGAACAATCAACAATGCATATGCCAGGCCGGGAGCAGAATTCAACTGAAACTCACGGCTTGCATCTAAATTACCTTCAATAAACTGAACTGTCAGGAATGCGATGATCAACCCTGTTATCATTGAACCTGAGTCGCCAAGGAAGATCTTATTGTCCCTGCCAAAAATATTGAATCTGAAAAAGGCTATCAGGGCGCCGCAGGCAGCCAGTGATATAATCCCGGGATTAGCCTGGCCTGTAACAATAAACCAGATACCCAGGAAAAGAGTTATTAATATCCCGAGTCCCGATGCCAATCCATCTATTCCATCAATCAGGTTAAAGCCATTTATCAGGAGCAAAAATAGAAATACAGTAAATAAAATGCTCAGTACTGGTTCAATACTGCCAGTTCCGAAAACCTGGTAAAGATTCGTTATCCTCACACCTCCCAGCCAGACAACAATAAGCGATGCAAGAACTTGTCCTGCAAACTTTTTTTTAGGGTCAATCACCAGGATATCGTCTTTTATGCCTATAAAAAAAATCAGAATCATACCACCGAGCAGACAAATCATCATTTCTGCATTTTCGTGGAAGGAAAAAATAACCATTGAAAGAGTGATCCCTGTGAATACCGCTACACCTCCTAGATTTGGTGTATCATTAAAATGTGAGGTGCGCTCATTTACAGAAGCATTGAGCTTTTTGAATTTTGAAATTTTTACGATTGTTGGAATAGAAAGCCATGTTACCAGCATGGAAAGAAGGAAAACACCGGCTAAATTCATCCATGCCGGCAGAGTGAATGTATTCAGGTTGATGATGCTGCTCATCAGGTTAATTACACGAAATTTTATTCAGATTCAGTTGTGAAGTTAATAAATAAATGAGCTTAAACCATGCTTTTGCTGCTTCGAAGTATCAGCTGATGGTATTATTCTCAATTTCGCGTAATAAGTCAAGGTATTTTGAAAGAATTTTCTGCCAGTTATACTTATCCGCCACTGTTGTCAGGCTGTGATCTTTGAACCTGTTAATTAATCCGGGTGTCATTCGTTCAACTTGGTTCAGCCGCTCTGTGCATTCATCCGACGAAGCGAAATACAGCTGACTTTCTGCAGTCACATCCCTGTTGAAAATATTATCATGTGCGATCACAATGTTACTGTTGGCCATGGCTTCAAGCAGTGAGGGATTGGTCCCTCCTACTGAATGCCCATGAATGTAGGCCTTACATGAATATCTTATTGAACTGAGTTCATTTCGATCGTAGATACCTCCCAGAAATCTTACTTTCTCAGAGCTGAATCTGCTTACCAGTTTTTTAACATATGGAGTATCCAGTATATTCCCGACAATTATAAGAGGGCACTCTGTTTTTACCTGGCCATATCCTCCAAGGATCATATCTATATTGTTCTCAGGTTCAAGTCGTCCTACAACCAGGTAATAACCATCATTTTCCAGACCATATTTATCCAGTACTTTCTGATCGTAACCTGAATTGGGATAGGCTCCATATTCTATTACCCTCGTCTTCCCGACGGCATTCCTGTATTTATCTTCGAGATATTCCTTTATGTATTTTGAATCTGCAACCAGGTAATCGGTCAGGTTTACTGCAAGCATCTCGGACAGGCTCAGGTAGAGCCTCCCTGCCCACCCCCATTTCTTCCTTTTATGCTCCAGCCCGTCAGGATTGGTAATTATAATCTTGTTTCTGAAGATATTAAGCATATAGAATACAGATCCGGCGCAACTGGCTGCAAGTATTATATCGTAGTTTTTCAATGCATGTTGTAAACCTTCATAATAATACCTGACAGGGTTCTTTGATTTGGTGACAGATGGCGACCAGAGTTTTACCCCTTTGTATTCATCGGATGTAAATGACCCATTGTCGCACTGAACTGTGACATCGATTCCATTCTGAGCAAGAAGAACCGATATCTCCTCTGCAAATGTCTCAAAGCCGCCATATCTTGCAGGTATTCCACGTGTTCCTGTAATTATCAGCTTCATAATGACATTTCTTTTGCATTATTAAACTTATCGAGGATTATACCCGACAACTTAGCTGCTGACTTCCTCCAGTTGTAATTCTCCCTGACGTATTCAATATCACTTTTAAAATCACCAGGGTCACTCCTTAAGGCCAGACTTATTTTTTCAGATAACTCGCTGCTACTATTTGGATCAAAAAAACGATCAGCCAGGAAGGTAAAATCACTCATTGATGTTGTCTTTGAACAGAGCACCGGAACCTTTGATGCTATCGCTTCAAGAGGAGGAATTCCAAAACCCTCTGCAAGTGATGGGTAAATAAACAGTGAACAATTACGGTAAAACGAGATCAGCTCATCACCATAGGAACGTTCGATATGTACAATTGATTTACGTATATCTTCAGGAAGGCTGCTTAATTCGTTGAAAAATGGATCTGAGTTAACTGATTTGCATCCGATGAATAAGAGCTTGTATCCATTCTTCCATAACCCGGTATCGATAAATGTCCTTAGCAGAAAAAGGTGGTTTTTCCTGGCTTCTATACGGCTTACAAATAAAATGTACCGGTCGAGTGAGTAAAGCGCCTTTACATCTGGCATCACCCTGCTATAATCGAAGTATTCATCAGCTACTCCATTTGGGATTACATGAATATTTTCAGATTTTATTTTAAAATGTTCTGATATCCTGCTCCTTGAGTAGTCTGAAACAGTAAGAAGGATGTCAGCCCTTGTGGCAGAGTGCCGGAACAGGAAACGGTTAATCCTTCTGAAGGACCTGGGGAAAAGATCCTTATAATCAAGGAACAACACATCATGAGTGGTTACAATCTCCCTGCACGTTTTAAATAATGGGGAAACATATTGAAAGTGTGCAATATCGATCCTGTTGAGAAGGATGAATAGAGGTATCTCAACGGATAATCTTAAAAATTTATTTTTACTTATATACCTAATATATTTAACGTTATCATGCTCCCCTATTTCTTTCCTGAGGTTTTCAATATCATGAGCACCAAAGAAAAAAGTGTAATTTCTCTGGTCTTTAATAAGCTCCCTGTATATCTCCCTGACAAATGTTCGTGTCCCCTGAGGGGCATCATCAAAAACATGGGCATCTATAAACAGCCTGATTTTATTTTTCATCTCACTTCATTTTTGTCCAATTCCATTAATATCCTTTTAAGGAATGAACTGAAAGTAAATTCTTCCCTGTACCTGCTCGTGCACTTCGAAGCCTTATCACAAATATCCCGGTCTGACCCCATGCAGGCGGAGATAAATTCTATTTTTTGTGCAAGATCATTAATGTTTGAAGGTTCATAAAAATAAACAAGATTCTCATCAACATAATCCCTTACAGCCGGAATATCCGACACTATGATGATTTTGCCATAGCTCATTGCCTCGAGGAGAGTCATATGACCGGCTGAAAGAGCTGTTTTATTCAAAGGAAGGACCATAAATTCAGAATTTTCAAGAAAACTTCCGAACTGACCTATCCGGATAGTGTATATAAATTCCAGGTTCTGCGGTTTGGATACATTCATGAATGATCCCGGGCGTGTAGCGACTTTACAGATAAGTTCAGGATATCTGGGATGGAGTATCCTCATCGAACCCAAAAGGGTATCATAATCACGGTTGCTTATGCCACCACTTGCTATATATTTTTTCTCAGGTTTAAACTCAGCATCCCTGAAAATATCAAAGTCACGTCCGTATCTGATAAATTTTATCCTGTCCATGATCTCAGGGAACAACTCACTGTATATGCGGATTTCCCCGCTTGAATAAACAAACAGACAATCAACTCTCTTTAATGCATATTTAAGCAAGTTCTTTCTGAAATTATAATAGAATGCCGATCTCTTAGGCACAAACAGAAGCCCGCAAAGGTAAATCCTGCTGTTTCTGCTACCATGACCACACAGGAGGCAGTAAAAAAATCCAACTATCGGATTAATAAAAACAATATGTGAATAGTTCCTGTTTTTCCGGGAAAGAATCCTGAAGGCATAATTAATTGATAATAGCCAGTATGCAAGATGTGAGAGGAAATCGCCTGCGAACCTTAACGAATGAAAATATTTTATTATACGATTCTCATAATCAGTATAATAAAAATCAACCTCATAATTGCCAAAGATCTCCTTCAGGCTGCTTTCCCTTGATTTATACCTTTTACTATCAAGAACAAGAAGGATTTTCATTTCAGATACATCTAATCAAATAATCATAATTTCAGACAACTCAGCTTTTTTCGAAATACCTGTTCCGGAAAGAATCTGCAATTCCTGAACAGATATTCTGAAGTATATTGACAAAAAGGACTGGTCTAAGGATATATTTAATTGAAACCATCGTAAGCCATACCAGGTAGATAAAATATCCGGAGTTGGAAAATCTCTGTGGATGCTTTTCTTTTATTAACCTGGCATTTCTTACCGAATAATAAAAGACATCTGGCTGCCTTTCATCTTTATTGGAACTTCTTGTTACTGAAACACCTGTTACAGCTTTTAATTTCCAGCCGGCCTGACTGATCCTTAACGACAGGTCAACCTCTTCCCAGTACAGGAAGAACCGTTCATCGAAGATACCCGTTTTGTCAATGATTTTACGGTTAATAAGTATGCAGGAACCCTGCGAATAATCAGTAAGTATTACCTTCTCATTGGTTATTATCTTTCTCTGGAAGAACCCACGCAGCCTCATTGCATCATACAAAATCCTGCCATGGCTATCTTTTGTCCTGGCAGTAACAATTCCGGTTTCAGGATCGAGGAATTTCAGCATTCCGCTTATTGTATCGGCAGAAAGAGTGATATCAGGATTCAATAACAGAATGTCCCCCGAAATATTTCTTTCCATAAGGTATCTTATCCCACTGTTATTGCCTCCGGAATAGCCGAGGTTTGTTTCATTTTCTATAAGGATAATTTCTGTTTTATCGCCATACCGGTTTATGATTTTCTTTACCCTAAAAAGGTCAACTTCATCATAATAATTGTTGATAATAATAACACGAAGATCCTTATAATCTGATTCAATGACTGAGTCGATACATTTCCTGGTATCTTCAGCGCTATTCCAGTTCAGTATAATGACATTCAGCATTGTAAACTATTATCATGTTTATATTGGTCCAGTTTCCTCAGAACGAAACCGGTCAGAAGAACGAGCTCGGTATCATGTATTTCGGCCATCCCTCCTACAACAAACATTGTCAGGATAAGGCTCAGTGTGGTGCCCAGCAAAAGTCGCGACAATCCTAAGTTTTCAACTGCCAAGCTCATTCTCATGGTCCCGGAACGATAGAGAAGGCTCAGGTAATACACAATGTAGCAAAATATACCAATAATGCCTGTTTTTACGAGGATATATGCATACCCGTTATGTAATATCGGTACAGCAGTAAACTCCTCTCCACCCAGGATCATAGTCATTTCAAGGTTTACCAGTGCCCCGAAACCCTGTCCCATAATTTTCTGGCGAGTGGTTCCTTCCCTGAACGATTTAAATGCCAGCCAGGTTTCGTGCCCTCTCCAGTTTATTGTAATTGATTTGTAGTCCTTATACTCCCTGACTGCCATCTCGCGAACACTCCTGGCAATTTTGCCCCTGAAAGTCTTAACATTATCCCTTGGGGTTGTAAGAAGCAACAAGATAAAAAAGATTATAAACACCAGGAAGACAAGAAATGTTTTTAGATTAATCTTTCCAATGAGTCCTGAAATTGCACCTGACATCAGGACCAGTATAACCAGCCCTGTCCGGGAGAATGACAGGATAAAAGAAAAAATCAGTACCGGAATTACCAGCCATACCGGCATAAGACCGGAATATATTTCTGACAATTTTAACTTCCGCCTGAATAAAGTAATGACCAAAGCCAGGGTCACCAGATCTACACTCGGATTTTTGGCATTTAATCTCATGGAGGCAATATCCTGTGTAAAAAGCTCCGGATTAACAATAAATTTGAAAAGGTGCACGATGGCAATTAAGAACCCAGAGAGCAGTAGTACTTTGAAAAAGGTAAGTTTCATACTTTCTTTTTCAGCCACCCAGTACCCTGTCGCAAGCAATGCAACCGGAGTAAGAGCATAAGCTATGTCTCTAAGTATATGATGGGATTCATGTCCCCCGATGCCAGACAATCCAATGAGGAAAACTATCAATAAGGGAATTATAGTATTTACAAGACCCTTCTTTAAACGACCGTTTGATATTGACAGGGCTATAATCCCACACACAACTGCAAGCGGGGCAAAAATACCAGAAGGGAAAAAGCAATTAGCTATAAGAATTATAAGCAAAATCGTGACTCTTACTGCTGAGGAAATACTGATTTTATTGATACTCGTCATAATCAAAATCTATCTTATTCTTTCTTACCCAGCCAGATAATTACCTGGTCTCCTTCACCTGAACCGTTTAATTCCCTGGCTTCCATCCTGAATCCGGCAATCTGTTTCCTTGTAAAAGAGGACCCTGATGGATTTACAAGGTAAGATCGGGGATCATAAAGAGATATCCCATCCTGGTATTGTTCGCTTCCCCAGAATTGAAAGTCGGTAGAATCATATTCTATTTTTTTCAGTTCAAGTCCGGTCTTTTCGGCAATAATTGACATGCTCTTTATCGAATGTATGAAAAAATGTCGTGGTGCATCAATCTGAACCCAGTTTTCTCTGTAGTGCTTCCAGGCCCATGAGTCTGATACCGGAATCCTGATTAAACATAATCCATTCTGTGAAAGATGATCTGCTGCGAACCTGAGTTCCATTTGGGGATTGGCAATATGCTCAAAAGAGTGATGCCAGGAAATCATGTCCCAAACACCTTCAATCATCTCTAGCGGACGGTTGTCGATAACCAGACCATTTATATATTCAATGCGGTGAGGATTATATGGATCAGTTCCTGCTGTATTTTTAAAACCCAGTTCACTAAGCCTGTGAATAAGTGACCCTGTGCCGCATCCTACGTCCAGTATCCTGGCATTCAATGATAAACCTGAATAGAGCCCGGGCTGTGGGTCGGGAAATAACTGAAATAGAATCCTGCCAATAAAACCTTTGTGCGTTACAGCGTACCTGTCGCGCAGACGTTTAATCCTGGAAATCCATGACCCGGATTCATCGACAGGCATATTCCGGCTGTAATAATCCGGGGGATAATATTTTGACATATCTTCCGGGATATCTGCTATTTGCAAACAACCGCAGGCAGGACACCCGAAATATGTGAAAGATTCTTTCAGCCCGTACATCATCTCCCTGACATCATAGAAAACCAGGTCGCTGGAATTGTCACATATCCTGCATCTCATCATCGCTGAAAGATTTTAAATTCATAAAGCAGGGCTTTGCCTAAATATGCATAAGAGATCCTTAAAAGTAATTTTAAGATCCCTGATAACCTCATATGGCCATTTCCAGCTCTGGTAGGCAATATCTACCAGTCCCGGGGCAAGAAAGAGGCTTAACAAACCGATATCAGTCAGATCGAGAAAAAGATACATAAGCAAGGCTGTTGCTATTCCCGATAATATTGATGGTTTAAAGAATGGCACTTCATTTTTTGTAAGAAGCACTCCTCCCGCGGAAGCATGGTTCATCTCAAGAAATGAAACAATTATTGCCACAGAGAGAATTGAGGAAGGAAGAAGAACAGTGTTTGATTTAATTATCGTCAGCATTTCTTCTCCAAAAAGGATAATAATCAATGCACCTGCAATAAATAAGGCAACTGAAAGCAGCGTTCCGCGGATGTATATCTCTTTGATCTTCTTTAAGTTTCCGTCTACACGGCATTTTGCGATAAGTGGCATATAAGTTGTAAGATATATTGGCGCAAGACCAGCAATTATATCCAGCAACTGCCTGGTTATACCATACGATGCAATATCTTCCAGGGGAAGGTAAAGTGATCCAATAAAAACTGCCGATCGCTGAATCAGGATTCCCCCGAGAACTGTAAGCCCGATTTTTACGGAATTGGGGAATATTGAGTGTAATACCTCGTTCCGCCCCTGCCCGATCGTTCCTTTCAGTTTATTTTTTAATTCAGGTGTAAAGAATGCTTTTCGTGATAAAATTCTGGCAACAATAACGTATATCAATTGTGAAGAAACGATTGCGATGATCCCGTATCCCATGAGCAATAGTATCAAAGCAACTGCCAGGAAAAGTACCTGTGACAGAACAATGATCTGCTTTGACTTTTTAATTAAGCCCCTTCCTACGAGTAAAGCATCATAATATAAGGTATACAGGTTCCACCCGTTGACGAGGCATAGTATTCCCCATGCTATATATGCTGAGGTTTTATCACCGCTGTAATTCCTGAGTATGATGCTGATATACCATGTTCCTGCTGTTGAAAGAAGAAACATTGCTATAAGGGCAATCCTCAGGTATAGCCATTTCATTGAGCCGATTGCACCTTTTAAGAGGTCATAATTAATTTCCCCGGGTCCGGTGGCCTCAGAAAAACCTTCCTGCTTCAGTTCGTTGACACCACTGAAAATGTATGTTATATTCCTGCTGAATGAGGAACTGAATCCGAAATCGAAAAGGCTTACGATAAAAGTAACCGACATAAAGATGGTCCAGAGACCGACATCTTCAGCAGGTAGCAGTTTAAGAATTAACGGAAGCAGAAGCGCGGTAGAGGCAACCCTGAAAAAGGTCGCAAAGAAACTCCATATTACATCGACCTTTGAAATCCGCATATATCAAGTTATTCTCATTATCATGAATTTGCAGGATTTTAGCATCATCCTGCATTCAATTTTTCAGACTCAGAAATGTAACAAATGTTACAAATTAGTCCAGAACCAGTCAACAGCTTTTTCCAGCCCTTCTGTAACATTGTGTGTAGGAGAATAGCCCAGTAACTTCCGGGCTTTTTCTATTGAGGCCTGGGAATGAGGTATGTCTCCTTTGCGTTCCGGGCCATAAAGTGCGTCTATCCTGAGGATTTCCGGATCATATTTTCCAGCAAAACCACGTATAAGTGAAAAAAGCCTGTTAAGTGATGTCTGTTCTCCAAATGCAATGTTGTAGATCTGGTTTACTGCAGAATCGTCATCAACAAGTGCTGCAATATTGTTAGCCTGGATTACATTATCTATATACGTAAAATCCCTCGAATAATTTCCGTCCCCATTAATGAGGGGAGCTTCATGTTTCATCAGTTGTTTTACAAACTTAGGGATAACTGCGGCATATGCTCCATCGGGATCCTGTCTTCTTCCGAAAACATTGAAATACCTCAGGCCTATAACCTCAATGCCGTAATTCTCAGCAAAACAGGTTGCAAAGAGCTCATCTGCATATTTTGTAATTGCATAGGGAGACAATTGTTTCCCTAACTTGTCTTCCACCTTTGGGATGTCGGGGTTGTCTCCGTATACTGATGAACTTGCAGCATAAATAAACCTTTTGATGCCAGCTTCCCTGGAAGCGAATAACATTTTTACGAAGCCTCCGATATTCACATCAGCTGTACTTACAGGGTCAATTACAGATCTGGTCAACGATCCCAGTGCAGCCTGGTGCAGAACAAGTTCATTCCCAGCTACTGCTTTTCTACAGTCGTCATAGTTTCGTATATCACCTTCAACCAGCCTGAACCCGGCATGTCCGATAAATCCTTTGATATTTTCCCTTTTTCCTGTTGAGAAATTGTCAAGACAGGTAACACTGTTTCCATATTTAAGCAGCGATTCAATGAGGTTTGATCCAATAAAGCCGGCACCGCCTGTTACTAACATCTTCTTGTTTTTCAATTGTCTCTCCATATTCAGATTCTTAAAAATTATAAGAATGAGACTATTAATATTCGAACATAGCCAGTATTTCCCTGACAATAAATTCTGCTGTCTTGCCATCGCCATAGAAGCCCGGATATTCAAGTCCTGACCCGTCGTTAAGGAATCTCACAAATTCGTGCCTGATTCTTGCAGGATCAGCATCAACAAGAACTGCGGTGCCATTTTTAACAAGCTCGATCCATTCTGTTTCTGCACGCAAAACCAGGCAGGGTTTCCTGAAGAAATGTGACTCTTTTTGCACACCTCCTGAATCGGTAAGTATCATGCGGCATTCTTTCTCAAGTAATGTCATTTCCAGGAATGAGACAGGAGGAGTTATCTTAATGAAAGGATTATTGCAAAGCTCCTGGTATAGAGGATCAAGTTTTGCTTTTAATGAGTTTGTTGTTCGCGGGTGAAGGGGCATTACGAACTTTACAGAGTATTCCCTGGCAAGAGATTCGAGAGTCCTGAGGATTGCATCAAGTCTCGAAATGTCGTCGGTATTTGCCTCCCTGTGGATAGTTGCAAGAACATAATTTCCTCTTTCCAGTAAGAGTTCATCAAGGAAGGTAGCTTTCTTCCTTTCGGCAAGCTCTGCAAAAAAAAGTGTGTTATCATACATAATGTCACCCGTAAAATAGATCTTCGGGTTATCTATTGTATATGGAGGGCTGTTTTCCGGCCTGAATCCTTCTCTCATCAGGTTCTTGAATGCTGCATTGGTCGGTGCAAACAGGAGTGTTGATGAGTGGTCGCTCATGATCCTGTTTATTTCCTCCGGCATTGATTTATTAAATGACCTCAGTCCGGCTTCAATATGTATAACCGGAAAATGCAGTTTTGATGCAGCAAGCGCACCTGCCAGTGTAGAGTTAGTATCCCCGTACAATAAAACACAATCAGGCTTCTCCTTAAGCAGTACATCCTCAATACCTGTTATCATCAGCGAAGTTTGTCTTCCATGGCGTGCTGAACCGACACCCAGGTTATAATCAGGTTTATGTATTTCGAGTTCATCGAAAAAAACCTCCGACATTTCCTTGTCATAATGCTGGCCGGTATGAATGATAATTTCTGTTATCCTGTCAGAAAATTGTGTTCTTATAGCTCTGCTGATTGCAGATGCCTTAATAATTTGTGGCCGTGCACCAACAATGTTTACAAGTTTAATATTTCGCATCTCAGGTTTTATACGGGATGTCAAAGGTAACAAAATATAAATATGGTGAAAAATGCGACAGGTTGGTTGTATTAAATCAGCTAAAATTGAACATCCCGGTGAAATCTTGTGGTCAATTTGTCTTCAAATACTGCAGAGTCAGGTTGTAGAAAAAAGAAGGTATAATATTTCCGATTAATGTTAAAAAAAATCCCGGTCAATTAACCGGGATCCTGATCATTTATTTAACGTATTATTTGGCATAATTTACAGCTCTTGTTTCCCTGATAACCGTTATTTTGATCTGTCCGGGATATGTCATTTCATTCTGTATTTTCCTGGCAATTTCGAAAGACAATCCTTCAGCTTCCTTATCGGTTACTTTTTCGGCTCCCACGATGACTCGAAGCTCCCTTCCTGCCTGGATTGCATATGTCTTCATGACCCCGGGATACTGCAGAGCCAGTGATTCAAGTTCTTTAAGCCTCTTTATATATGACTCTACAACTTCGCGGCGTGCCCCGGGACGTGCCCCTGAAATAGCGTCGCAGACCTGTACTATTGGTGCAATAAGAGTTGTCATTTCAGTCTCATCGTGGTGAGAACCAATTGCATTGCATATTTCCGGTTTTTCCTTGAACTTCTCAGCAACCTTCATCCCAAGAATTGCATGCGGAAGTTCAGGTTCATCATCCGGGACTTTCCCAATATCGTGAAGAAGGCCTGCCCTTTTTGCCAGTTTTGAATTCAGACCCAGTTCAGCAGCCATTATTGATGCAAGGTTTGCAACCTCGCGGGAGTGCATGAGCAGGTTTTGCCCATAAGATGATCTGTATTTCATTTTTCCGACAAGACGAATCAGTTCCGGATGAAGACCATGTATTCCAAGATCTATAGCAGTCCTCTTTCCTACTTCCAGTATTTCTTCCTCGACTTGTTTCCTTGTTTTCTCTACTATTTCCTCGATCCTTGCAGGATGTATCCTCCCGTCAGTTACAAGCTGATGCAATGCGAGTCTTGCAATTTCTCTCCTTACGGGGTCGAAAGCTGACAGAACAATTGCCTCAGGTGTGTCATCCACAATTATCTCAACACCGGTAGCAGCTTCCAGCGCACGGATATTACGGCCTTCCCTCCCGATGATGCGCCCTTTCATCTCATCGGATTCAATATGAAAGACTGTGACAGCATTTTCGATTGCATTTTCAGCAGCAACTCTCTGGATTGTCTGGATCACTATTCTTTTAGCCTCTTTATTTGCTGTCATTTTTGCTTCATCAAGTATTTCATTGATGTATGACATGGCGCCTGTTTTTGCTTCCTCTTTCAGCGACTCTATCAGGTGGTTTTTAGCCTCTTCGGCAGAGAAGCCTGAGATTTGTTCCAGTTGCTCCACCTGCTGGCGGTGAAGGCGAGTAAGCTCATCATTTTTCTTTTCTACAATTTCCAGTTGTGATGTCAGGCTATCTTTGATAGCATCTGTTTCGTTCCGTTTTCTCTGGGTTTCTTCTATTTTCTGGGAAAGAGTAAGTTCTTTCTGTTTTATTCTGTTTTCAGACTGTGCAATCCTGATATTTTTCTCATTTATAACTTTCTCGTGTTCAGATTTCATCTGGAGAAATCTCTCTTTTGCCTGGAGTATTTTCTCTTTTCGGATAACCTCTGCTTCTGCTTCAGCATCGGTGATTATCCTTCTACTTTTGTTTTTCAAAGCTGTCTGCCAGACCAGGATAGAAATCACGAATCCGGCGATCAGCGCAGCTACAGCTAACGTTATCGTAAGCCAGCCCGGTATAGTTCCTATTAATTGTATCATTATCAGTCTATTTTAAATATATAATAAAAAACCCGCAAAGTTTCTCCAGCTTTTATAAAACCCCATATCTTAATGGTTGGAGCCTCCAATCCAGTCTGCACTTCCACTGTCACGATTTAACGTGATCCCCGCATAAGCGGGTTGCGGCCTGTCCTCGCTGAACCAAGTTCAGCTCCAAAGTTTTAACTGTTGAGTTTCAAAAATGAATGAAGAAACGATGCGGGCAATTTTTTTGCTATTTTAAAGAACGCTGTTACTCTTTTGTTTCGAGTACTGAATCGATTTTCTGAATCAGATCCCTTATGGCATCCGGGACGTAATCATTCTCCAGTTTTTCTTCTTCCTCTGTGAGCTTAATTACATATTGCAGGGCGGCCATAGCAAGAAAGTCCTGTACATCCTTATCGGCGTACCGCTGCTTGTATTGCAGCACTTTCTCGTTAATCATCCTGGCAGCTTTCCTGATCTTTTCTTCATTTTCCCGTTCCACTTTCAATGGATAATACCTGTCCGCTACATTAACTCTGATCGAAAGCTTATCATCCATTGGTATATTTTATCTGTTTAAAAGAGCAACACATTTGTCTATTTCCCGCACTAAATCTGTTATCTTCCTCTTCGCCTCTGTACCATTCTCACCCTCACCCAACAATGCTCCTGCCAATTTTGTTCTTTCGTATTTAATTTCCAATTCCTTTATCCTGGCTTCCCGCTCCGGAAGCTTGTTCTTAAGTGCTTCGTTAGCGGCTTTCAAATCAGCGTATTCCGACTTCAGATTATTATACCTGATTAACAATTCATCAAGTTTTTTGTTCAGAATTTTTAATTCTTCATAACTCTGAGCCGACATAGCAAATTCTTTGTACAAAGTTAGTATAGTTAATGAAATTTTCAAAAAAAACAGTGACAAATAGTTTGCCTGAACAAACCAGAAGATTAGTTTTGCACAACCGGAAAGAAAAATAAATTACTGATGCTCTTTACACGATTCATTCTTCTCAGCATATTGATATTCAATTATATAGACGATCTGCCTAAAGACAGATCCATGTTTATATCACCTGTAAGGATTCCACTGGCCCTGTCGGCAAATTTCGGGGAGCTCAGAATTGATCATTTCCATTCTGGCCTTGATATAAAAACCCAGGGCGTTACCGGCCAGGAGGTAGTAGCCGCAGCGAGCGGATATGTTTTCCGAATAAGTGTTTCCCCGGGTGGTTTCGGAAAGGCTATCTACCTGCGTCATCCGTCAGGATATTCAACAGTTTACGGTCATCTCGAACGCTTTACACCTGAGATAGATGAGTATGTAAAGAAATGTCAGTATGAGAACAGGAACTTTACTGTTAACCTGTTCCCCCCTGCCGACAAATTCAAGGTCAGGCAGGGCGATCTGATAGCATATTCAGGTAATTCAGGAGGGTCAACTGGTCCTCACCTTCATTATGAAATCAGAAAATCCGACTCGGAGGCTCCTGTTAATCCGCTTCTCTTTGATTTTGGCATCAGCGACAATATCAAACCTGTTATCGAGAGACTCATTATCTACCCTGAAGAAACCGGCACTTTGATTAACGGCAGGAACAAACCCCTCAGGTTACAGACTACCGGTTTGAATGGCAACTATAATATTTCAAACGGCGATGTAATAAAAATTAGCGGGAAGGCAGGTTTCGGGATAAAATCGTACGATCAGCTTAATGACAGTTATAATAAATGTGCCGTTTATTCGATTGAGCTGAAAGTTGACAGCAATACCATTTTCCGATATGTCATGGACAAATTTTCTTTCACAGAATCGAGATATGTGAACAGCCATATTGATTACGAGTCGTTTATGCGGGAAAATACTTATTACGAAAGGGCATTTGTGCTTCCAGGCGACAGGCTGGGTACATATAAGGATCTTATAAACAGGGGAATATATAATTTCTGCGACAGCAACAGGCACCTGGTTGAAATCATTCTTGAAGATATTCACAAGAACCGTTCGGCATTAAAGTTTTCCGTTCAAAGTGCCCCCGCTGCTGTCAGCACTCCAATACCTGCTGAAAGCGGCAAAATTCCAATGGTGTATAACAGGTCGAACAGGTTCAGAGCCGACAATATCACAATTACCATACCTGCAGGAGCCCTGTATGATACTATGTACTTCAGCTACAAAAAAGAACCCGGAACACCGTTAATGTATTCCGATGTTCATTATGTTCATAACAGGTATACACCGGTACAGAAAGCTTATTCAATTTCAATTAAACCAAATAATGTACCGGCTGGAAAGGCATCAAAAATGCTGATAGTGCAGATGGACGAAAACTTCGCGAAGTCTGCAATTGGAGGCAGCTGGACAGAAGATTTTATAACAGCTGACGCTATGTCATTCGGGATGTTTTTCGTAGGAATAGACACCGTGCCTCCCGGTATTTATACAAACGGACTTACCGACGGGGAGGATCTGTCAGGAAGAAAAGAACTTAGAATCAGGATAGGTGACGACCTCTCGGGAATTAAAAGCTATGAGCCTCTGATTGACGGGAAATGGGCTCTGTTTGAATACGACCTGAAGAACAATTTTCTTATTTACAGGTTTGATGCCGGCCATATCACGAAAAATACAACGCACAGGCTTGTTCTGAAAGTTACTGATAACAGGGATAATCAGAATGAATTCAGCTGCCAGTTTAAATGGTAACAATAATTATTCAGGAACCTGCGGTCCAGAAAAAACTGAACCGGGTGGTTTCCAATTATCCGTGTGGCAAATAGCATTATAACCTTAAACAGCTCCGGAAATAAAAAACCCGTCAATACCTTATGGACTGACGGGTATTATTGTTTCTGTTTTATACTAATAAATCCTGGCAGGATAAACGCCCTGGCGGATCATTTTCTTAAGGCTTTCTACAACAAATGGTTTGTCCTCCCTGTATGTAACTCCGAACCATCTCTCGTTGCTCATAAGAATTTTAATCCTGATAGAGCCATCCTTTACAAACTTATCGAGTGATGTAGGAATATCAAGTTCTGATTTGAGGTCCATTCCCCTGGCATTAATGAAGTTTCTGAATTCCTCACCAAGGTATCCAAAGCATGAAGGTTTGAATCCGAAGAGGTTCATAGATACAACTTCATCACCTGTAAATTCCTGGAAAGTTCCATCAGATAAAGGAGCTTTTGCACCTCCTGGTGTTTTCTCAATCTGGCGGGTTTCGACAATATGCTGAAGCAGTCCATCCGGAGTAACCTTGCATACCCCGCGATTCACATGACCATGATCAGAAAGGGTGTTTCCGAGCTTATACCCGATTATTGCATAAGATGCAGGATCCTTGTCATTTACAAGAAAATCATGAAGGATTTTATAGGATTCAACCCCGTAATAGTCATCAGCATTAATAACTCCGAAAGGTTCCTTTATTTTGTCTTTGGTTACCAGAATTGCATGGCTTGTACCCCAGGGTTTAGACCTGTCAGGAGATACTTTCACTCCCTCAGGAAGGTTTGTTATTTCCTGGAAAACATAATCTACCTCAATCCTGTTCCTGAGCCTTTCAACGAATCGTTCTTTCACCTGTTCTTCGATATCCCTTCTTATCACAAAAACGATCTTTCCGAATCCGGCACGGATCGCATCATAAATTGAATAGTCAATAATAGTTTCACCGGAAGGACCAACCTCATCAAGCTGCTTGTTGCCGCCGTAACGGGTTCCCATACCTGCTGCCAGGACTAATAGTGTAGGTTTCATAAATAATCATTTTGAATTTTACAATAATAAGGAAAAAAAGGCTATTTTTAATAATTGATGATGAAATATGTTTAAATGTCCATATTGTGAATTTCTTTTTTAAAGTTCATTATTTTATCACTTGCCAGACAACTAATGTTTTACTTTAAGCCTTTTTAATTTCATAAAGAATATTGTATTAACTATGAATTTCAAGCTGGAGATATGTATCGACAGTATAGAGTCGGCAATTAATGCACAGGCTGGCGGAGCCGACAGGGTGGAGTTATGTGATAATCTGCCTGAGGGAGGAACGACACCATCATTCGGGTTGATAGCTTCAGCCAGGGACAACCTGACGATCGGACTAAATGTTATGATCCGGCCAAGGGGCGGCGATTTTCTTTACAGTGATGCTGAATTTGACATCATGATCAGGGATGTCGACATTTGTGGTGAAGCTGGTGCAGATGGTATAGTACTGGGGATACTCAACCAGGATGGTTCTGTTGATATCGAACGAACTCAGAGGCTGGTTGAACTTGCGCATCCGATGAAGGTAACGTTCCACAGAGCATTTGACCTTTGTTCTGACCCAATCAGGGCATTGGAGGATATTATAAGTACAGGTGCCTCCAGGTTACTTACCTCCGGTCATATGAATTCTGCTTATACAGGATCAGCACTGATAAAGAGACTTATTGAGGTGGCAGGCGACCGGATAATCATTATGCCGGGCGCGGGTCTCGATGAAGCCAACATAATAGAAGTTGCAAAGATTACAGGAGCATATGAATTCCATATGACCGGAAGGAAGATAATTGACAGTGAGATGCAGTTCAGGAGAAATGATGTTCACATGGGCTCAGTTCCTGGTATACCTGAATATTCTAGAAAAGTAGCTGATCCTGAAAAAATAAAAAAAATCATCTCAGCCCTCAAAATGATCTGAGGCATTTTGAAATACTGTCCGGAGTTTTATCTTTGCGAAAACCGGTTAATAAATGATCCTCCCATTGTATCAATTTTATTTTCAGATTTATTTTCAACAGTACAATACCCGGGAGGCGGGAACCATTTAAATATATCGGCTGTGATTAACAAGTAATTAATAATTAACGTAATATGAAAAGAATTCTGACTATCATCATGGTAATTCTGATTTCAGGTTTGCTTGCCAACCAGACTTCGATGGCTTGTACAAATTTTATTGTCACCAAAGGGGCATCCAAGACCGGATCAGTTTTTATTACCTATTCTGCTGATTCGCATGTTCTCTATGGAGAACTTTACTACTGGCCTGCCAGGGATTATCCTGAAGGCGCCTGGCTTGATGTATATGAGTGGGATACAGGAAAATTTATGGGAAAAATCAAGCAGGTTCCTCATACATATAGTGTTGTGGGCAATATGAATGAACATCAGCTGGCTATCGGCGAGACAACCTATGGGGGCATTGACGGGCTTGTTGATCCAGATGCAATTGTCGATTATGGAAGCCTTATTTATATTACCCTCCAGAGGGCAAAAAATGCCAGGGAAGCGTTAAAGGTTATTTCTCAACTCGTTTCTGAATATGGTTATGCAAGTTCAGGTGAGTCATTCTCAATTTCAGATCCCAATGAAGCCTGGATTTTCGAGATTATTGGCAAAGGAAAAGGCAATAAGGGTGCTGTATGGGTTGCCCGTCGTATACCTGACGGTTATGTTTGCGGACATGCCAACCAGGCAAGGATTCAGACATTCCCGCTGGCCACAGGCAAAAAGAACAGCATCGCAATCACATCAAAAGATCTCAGCCGGATTTCTGACCCTGTTGTAGAATGTGTTTATGCCAGTGATGTAATTGAATTTGCAAGATCAAAACAGCTTTTCACAGGAGCTGACCAGGATTTCAGCTTTTCTGATACTTTCAACCCGATTTCATTTTCAGGCGCAAGAGCCTGTGAAATGAGAGTATGGGCTTTCTTCAGGGCTGTAAATAGTGATATGGAACAGTATAAAAACTATGTTTCAGGTCATGACCTCAGTAAGCGTATGCCTCTCTGGATTAAGCCTGACAGGAAGCTTTCCAATTATGATATGATGAACTTCATGCGTGATCATCTTGAAGGAACTGAATTCGATATGAGGAAAGATATTGGTGCCGGACCATTTGGTTCACCATACCGCTGGCGCCCGCTTACCTGGAAAGTCACAGGTGACCCCAATGCACCTTCATATGTCAATGAGAGGGCAACTGCCACCCAGCAGACAGGTTTCGTTTTTGTAGCTGAATCGCGCAGCTGGCTCCCAGATCCAATTGGCGGAATCTTCTGGTTTGGAGTTGATGATGCCGCAACTACTGTTTTTAATCCTATTTACTGTGGTATAACTGAAATACCGGAATGTTTTAAAGTCGGGAACGGCGATATGGTTACCTACTCCCCTACTTCTGCATTCTGGATCTTCAACCAGGTTGCAAACCAGTGTTACTCAAGGTACGACATGATGAGTGCAGATGCTCTCAAACTTCAGAAAGAACTTGAGAATAAATACATAGCAGAAACTGCAAAAATTGACGAAGAGGCTAAAAAACTCTTCGAAAATGATGTTTGGAAAGCAAGGGATTATCTTACCAAGTATTCTGTTACGACTGCACAGAGCACTTTCAAACAGTGGAAAAAGCTGAGTGAATATCTTCTTGTCAAGTATATGGATGGAAACATTAAGAATGAAAAAGACGGGAAATTTGAGACCAGCAAGGATGGTTACCCGGCATTCCCTATGCAACCCGGATATGACGATAAATGGAAGAGCTCAGTAATTAAGGATACAGGAAGCAAACTGATAGTTCCTGCAGGAGCCGGCGGACATTAATATCTATTTTCTTCCGGACATCTGCTCTGCGTCAATACATCTGTATATGAACTTTGGATAACATTTTTATACATTGTTTTTATTATCTGAAATTTATTTATACATTTGCGTCCGATTTTGAAGGGTTAAGATTTTTGAATACAAAATTTGCGTAAGATGAACTTAATGAATGTAGTAGAGAAGGAACTTGGGACAAAGAACGAATTCCCGAGATTCATTGCAGGAGATACCATCACTGTCCATTATAAAATCGTTGAAGGCAACAAGGAAAGAATTCAGCAGTTTCGTGGTGTTGTAATTCAAAGGGTTGGAACAGGACATACAGAAACTTTTACAGTCAGAAAAATGTCCGGAAACATTGGAGTTGAAAGAATATTCCCGTCCACATCACCCTTTATCGACAAGATTGAAGTGAACAAACATGGAAAAGTTCGCAGGGCAAGGATATTTTACATTCGCGATCTCACAGGCAAGAAAGCCAGGATAAAAGAGAAAAAATTCTAATAAAAAAGCCATCGTCACGATGGCTTTTTTTTGTCTGATTATCCGAAAAAATCTTCTCTGAAGGTCATCATTAAAAGAAAAAGAAGTATCAGCATTCAAAACGCTTCTAATATTTAAAAATCGCTGCAACTAGATTTTGTTTATCATCTCCTGCTTTTTGGCCTTTGCTTCCTCGAGTAACCTGGCAGCCTGGTTATCGGCCTCGGTAACCAGTGAGGCAGCCTTCTTGTCAGCCTCCTGCTTAAGCCTGTCGGCTGCTTTCTGAGCAGCAAGCTTAGCGACAGCACCTTTGGAAGCAGCTTCATATACAAGCTTCTGAGCCTGGGTATCTGCTTCTTTCCTTATTTTATCTGCAGCAACAACTGCTTCATCATGAAGCTGTTTTCCCCTAGCCTCTGCTTCTGCAATCAACCTGTCTCCCTGGGTTTCTGCTTCCTGCCGTAGTTTTTCCTTGCCGGTATCGACAGCATTGCTAACTACCTGTTTGGCACCTTCACCAGGAGCGCCGCTGGTCCCGGTACCGCTGTTATTGCCAATAACAGGTGTAACTACCGGTTTACCGAACACACCCGTTAGTTTTACATTTACTTTTAAGATATCTGAGGGCTTATAGTTGATGCCAAATGAGGAAGCCATTGATGAAAGATTGTCGATCAGTGAGTTGACTGAAGATCCAAGTTCTGCTCGCGGTATCTCAGTCTTAATAAAATAATTCATAGTCTGATCTAGACCCTGATCCCCGCTGATATTCATCCTGATATTACCCACCTTCAGATCAAATGGACTAACGTAGACTCTTCCTTCACTTAATTTAAAGCTCAGGTTTATATCCTTGAATTTATTAGTGTACTTGTCACTAAGCTTAAGTACTTCCTTCATCTTGTCATAAGCTGCTGATTTCAGGAGAGTGATCTCATCGGATTGCAGTTTCCCGCCACCGGTAATTGTTGGTATCACAGGCATCATATCGGCACCAAGCAGGCTTTCGTATGAGAGGCTGACATTAATTTTCCCATCAACACCTTCAGCCGCAGGAGCAAGTTTTTGGATAGTATTGAAAGTGGTGAACGCATCCTTCACTCCTATGCTCTGAATACTAAGGTTTGCCTTCATAACAGGTTTAAGAGAGTCACGCGTATCATAATCTGCATTGAGTGTCACCATACCGCCAAGGATATTCATACCGGTTTCCTTGAAACTAAGGATACCATCCCTTACTATAATATGGCCCTTGAGATTATCCGCTTTTATTTTGTCATAATTGAATTTCCTGATCGCAGCATTAAAATCAAAATCAATATTGGCTGGCACACTGATAACTGCCAGCGACGTTGTATCTTCAACGGCAGTGGTATCCGAAGCTATTTTGGACAGTATATCCGAGGCATCCACAAAGTTTGAATTAAGAGTCAGTGTCCCTTTTATGGTCTCATTCTTAAGAATATACGGGATATAGTTTTCAAGCCTACCTGCAAGGTGAAAATCGCTGTTGCCACCAACCACGAGGTCGGTATTCGAGAGTGTGGCATAAGCAGGTGTAAAATCGAGTGCAGCATTACTGATCTTCACTTCCGGATAACCGGTCATCACGACAAGCATATCCCTGATCCCCATATTACCTGAAGCCTGGAACTTTTCATACTGTCCTTTATCAATGTATGAAAGACGACCCGCCATTTTTACCGACATATCAATTATACCGGAAAGGTTTATACTGTCGAGTGGGATTGCCTTTGTGAGTGCAGTAAGGTCGATCTTTCCTGAAAGTGTACCTTTGAAGTCGGGATCACTGACAGGAGTTTTAAGAGCGAAAGTCATATCGAAAGGATTACCGGCAAGTTCGAGATGAAAGCGGCTGATATCGAGTGTGGTGCCGTCAATTGTTTTCCCGTTCACAAAGGCATTGAGGAGAATATTTATATTACTGATCTTTTCCGGTAAGGCAGGGTAGCTTATAACGCCGTTTTTCACTGCCAGGTCAAGTGAAATATCGGGAAGTGTGCTGTCGGCATCGCTGTAAATACCTTTTGCAGTACCATTCAATGTGAATTCCCCCGATGCAGAAAGATCCTCGTAATCTTTCATATATACAGCAGGCACCAGTGACAGAAGTGTTTTGAATGAAGTACTCAGGGTTCCGAACTTAAGGTCAGTTTCAATATCATCGCCAGGCATAGTGACTGCTCCAGAGAAATTAAGCCTGAGGTCGTTTATTGATAGATAATTCTCGCCAAAGGTGAATTTCATTTTATCCAGATCGGCCAGCAGCCCTATTTTAGCATCAACAGTTGCATTATTGAGATACCTGGTATCGTCCATTATAAAATCAAGGCCACCTATATTTAAATTCATTGCAAGGTCAGTCTCGCTTTCTGTCATATCGCCTGAAAGGCTGAAATTCAGGTTTTTAATCCCGGCAGACATTTTCGAGCTCAGGTCGTTATAGGTGATATCTGTATTACTGATCTCAAACTGCTTCATCTGCAACCGGAATGATGAAGATGCCGTGTCAGTTTCCGCCGCTGCCGTGGTGGTGGTATCTTTCATTATATCCCAGTTTGCGGTACCATTCTCAAGTACAATGGCATTTACCTTAACCTGGTCAAGCAGGATTGATCTGACCTCATAACCGGAATCCCGGAACAGACTGGCAAGGTTAAAGACAAGTTTGAATGATCTTACAGAAGCCAGTGTGTCGCCGCTGAACCTGTCAATTCCTGTCACAGAGACACCATTAAGGGAAAAAGCAAGGTTTGGAAAGTTTCGGAAAAGGCTCAATTTATAGGTATCAAAAGTAACCCGGGCATTTACCGATTCATTAATTACTGTTTCGACTTTGGTCTTGATTTTGTCTTTGAAAATCACCGGAAGAGTGAAGAGTAGGATCAGTAAAAGTAAGATTAAACCTCCAAGAACTTTAAATATCCAGCCTGCAACTTTCTTCATGATTACTAATTTAATATGTGATTATCAATACAATACAATTTGGTCCGATTAATAAATAACGATATTTAAAAGTAATTAATATTCAGGAGATAGAAAAAAGTGATGTGAGTGACATCGCGGGCAGGTCATAAAGCCTTATGCATCTATGGGTGGTCTGAACTTTAGCACACATTACCACTTCATATTTCACATTTTTATTATATTTGCACCCGAAAATGGTCCCGTAGCTTAACTGAATAGAGCATCTGACTACGGATCAGAAGGTTGGGGGTTTGAGTCCCTTCGGGATCACGATAATAGCCTGTAAATATTATAATTGCAGGCTATTTCTATATTGAGACAATTTTATATTCTGAAGTATTTCAGATCAATTTTGTCAGAAAATAACTTGCCGCCATACCAACAAATATCAAGACTATTTGTACAGAAACACTTACTACAGTTACAAGATTCTGATTCAAAGGATGGTCTGACTGTAGACTCGTGATAATTCTTTTCTTCAAAAGATTACCTGACCATACTATTAGTAAGAAAGGAACAATAAGCAGGAAGAAATATAATCCTGTGTCGAGAGGGTCACCAACTTTCATAAATTCAGTTTTATATCCTTGATTTTATCAAAACAAAAATTACTTACATGGCCTTCTTAAAATTCAAATGCTGATATACAACTCCATCCGGATCATATTCCCTGAAAGTATATGAATCCGGGCTTTCAAATACTATTTCAAACCTCCGGAAAGAATTTTCAGGGTCAAAATTTGTATACGATATCCCTGTGAATTTTGTTTCAGATACAAATGAAGCAATCCAGGCAGTCCTGCTGCCTCCAGGCCAGATTGTAAAACCGTGGAATTTCCCGTCTTTAACTTTATAATTCAGAGTATTAGTATAAAGAGCTATCTTCTTGTCTTTTGTCGACTGTGTAACTGTTATAATACACGCTTTTCCGTATGGCTGCCAGTTCCATGTTTCAATTGTATCTTTCCCATGATCAGCATTCCATGTACCCAGGCATTTCTGAATCAGCTTAAGCTGATCAGGGTATGACAGCGAAGTCTGTCCCTGGGCTCTGCCGTTAGTACCAAGTATGATTATTAATATTATCAGGATACTTCCGCTTTTCTTCATCACCAATGCCTTTCTGATAAAGAAATATTATATCACTTCTTCTGTGAATAAAGTTACGCCACAAAAAAAATAAAATCAAGTATTTTCCCGGAAATGGGGTCTGTAAGGAATCAAAAATAATAATGAGGATACAATTACCTGGTTATCTGTACATAATACTTTTGTTTAGCCGGGTAATATAATTATAGGCCATCATCTTCCTGTTCTTATCATGTCTGAATTCTTCATATAATGCGGGATCCTCCAGAGCCAGTAATTTTTTTATGGATTTTTCATCGAATCTGATTATTTTTCCGGTTATCATATCAAGTAAATAATCGAATTGATATGTGGAAATATAATTCCTGTTGTAATTATTAAATGATGCTGTAAAGGGAGAATACCTGCCCTCAATTGAGAGCCTCTGATATTTTCCTTTAAAATTAATGAGAACATGCTTGCCATCACATAAACCCCAATGCTTTCCATGGAAAGGCATAAAATTCCCCTGATTATCACTAACTCTTAATCTACTGGCAATCATATTATTATATATATTATTTACCGGGAGGTATGCCTCATCTGATCTGAAATCAGCCCTGATTGTGGGATTATTACTTTGCAATTCACCTAAATTTAAATAAATGCCTTTGATCAGGCTGTCTGCTGTAAAAATTTCATAGTATGGTATAATGTTATCCCTATTATTCACCTGTCCATATAATAAAACATTACAAACCAACAGATTAATAAGGAAGAAGATTTTTTTCATTTGCTATTATTTATTAAAATCGGTTATAAATAAATCTAAAATCCCAGGCACTTATTTTAAATCTTAAATACAATTGCCTGAAATATATTAATGAGCGATCTCAGGGTATGGTCTACCATAATAAAGTAGAAGTCACAGCCAACTAAATCCTAATTATCCAATCAGATATATCAAAGATTTATTAATCAAAGTTAAACAAAATGAATTTAACTATCAATTGACATTTTTTGTCTGGCTGGTTTCCGGAAGAGAATCAGGAAATCCAATTCATAATTAAGTTGATTTTAGTTTACGATTAGTGTAACTTTGTATTATAAACCGGATAGACATGAAAACATTTGAATTTCTGTCTGTTTCGTTTTTGGGTTTAAGCTGTTCTTCCGTATCACAACTGCACTTTCCCAGGTCAATTATAATATCAATCCGGGAGACCATAGTTTTTCTGACTTTTAATCTAGCTATACCCGCATCTTCCTGTAAATGTTTAGTTTATATTCCAGATTATTTACTTAAATACCAACGTTATGAAAAGAGTGTATGCAATTCTGGCATTTCTTCTTGTTTTCAGCGCAGGTTGTGAGGATGAAGAAGAAGTTAAGCTCTCCGGATTCATTATCGGGGAATGGGACTCTGAACTGACAGCTATTAACCCCGGATCTGAAGACCAGGTGCTGGTATATTTCTATGCAGAATTTCTGGATACCTGCTTTAACCTGGACTTTCTGACTTATCCTGAAAAGCTGCCTATGTATAACTTCGAGGATCTGGATTACACCATTAACAATGAGTTTAACCTGACAATTGATAATCCTATGGTACCGGGGGAAACAGTAGATTTTAACATTGTCTGGAATTCGGGATATGATAAGATGGTATGGGTCCCTGTCCCTGTCGCAGAGGAAAATCCTCCGACAATTGTGTTTACCAAGAGGTGATTTGAGATTGTTGGACTTTTTCCTGCTACTATAAGAATATTCCTGTCACATATTTCTGATCAGGATTTATAAATTATTGTATTAACCTGATTATGTTTTTCATATATTTCAAGCAGCATTTCAAATAAATCTAGGGGCATACCATGAAAGTAATTATCTTTAGAATCGTTGCATATGTTACCGTATGGCATTCGAAATTCACATAATAACACTTAACGTCCCCTACCCTCCTGACTACGGGGGAATGATCGACTCATTTTTCAGGATAAAGGCGCTGTACCGGGCAGGAGTAAAAATACATCTTCACTGTTTTACTTATGGAAGGGAACATTCAGATATTCTCAATTCGCTATGCACCTCTGTGAATTATTATAACCGGGACCGGTCAGTTAAAAGTTTTTTTTCCATACTGCCATATACTGTTGTCACCAGGAATTCTGAAAAGCTCCTTGAGAATCTCACTAAAGACAACCATCCGATATTCTTTGATGGCATACATACAGCTTTCCTGCTTGATCATCCTTACCTGTCTGCACGAAAAAAATATGTCAGGGTTCATAATATCGAGCATTCATATTACGCTTCATTAGCCAGGTTTGAGAGAGACCCACTTAAGAAGGTCTATTACTCCTTTGAGGCTTTAAAACTGAGACGTTTTGAAAGGGTGCTTGCCTGTGCAGATGCTTTATTTACCGTTTCGGATACTGACCAGGAATATTTTGAAGACAGGTATCATAACGCAGAAATGATCCCCTCTTTTCATCCCTGCGACACGATAGAGAGCTCTGTAGGTTCCGGGGAGTATATTATTTATCATGGTGACCTGTCAGTCAATGAGAATGCGCTCGTCGCAGAATTTCTAATTTCGAAGATATTCGCTCAGCTGCCCTATAGATGTATTGTTGCAGGTAAAAAGCCTCCAATGAGGTTATTTACACAGGCTCGTGCTCACCGGAATGTCATAATTGTTCCTGATCCGGATAATGAAAAAATGGATGAGCTGATAAGAAATGCACATATAAATATACTGTTTTCCATCGCTTCTAATGGCCTGAAACTTAAGCTGCTGGTAGCTCTTTTCTCAGGAAGACACTGTCTAGTAAACAATAATATAATTAAAGGCACTATGCTTGGGCCGGCCTGCACTGTTGAAGATTCAGCTACCGGCATGGTTGATAAAATAAAAGACCTGATGAATATGCCGTTCACACTTCGGCTAAAAGAAGAAAGGACAGCGCTTACAGAAATCTATACAAACGAATACAATTCCAGAAGATTAATCCGGAATATTTTCGGGGAGTAACATCAACCGTTCTGGTTTATGCAGCTGCCATTTTCCTTTTTGGCAGAAGTGAAACAACAACCGTTCCCAGGAGAGCAAGACCTATCAATACTATAAATCCATACATATAGGTCCCCTGCTTATCAAAGAGGCCACCTACAAGCATTGGCATTCCTGCTTCAGCAATACCGTCGGCTACCAGCACTATACCCATTACCCGTCCAAGAGTCCTGATGCCGAAAAGATCGCCGGCCATCAAGGGGATTATCATATAATCACCGCCAAGTCCCAGGCCGAATACCACGGCAAAGATGTAAAGCCTTCCCGGAAAATCCGGAACCAGGAGAAGAGGAATTGCACCACCTACCAGTAGATAAATAAGTATCATCACGTACTTCCTTGGAAAAAGATCGGCCAGCCATCCCATAATTACACGGCCACCAAGGCTCATGAAAGCGACCAGGGAAATAATATTTGCAATTTTAGTTTCATCCATCTGCATATCTTTCAGATAGAGCTTAAGATGCTGGTTTATTCCTCCGACAGCACCTATAGAGCACATACTTCCAAAAGCGAGCATATAGAAATAAGGATTGGAAAGGATGCTTTTAATAGGCACTGCTGGCTCAGGTTTTACATCATCAGAAAGGGTTGAAGGGGAATCCCTGACGAACAGAGCCAGGGGGATAGATACCAGGACAATTATTATTCCAAGAGCTACCAGGGCCATATTCCAGCCAAGGTTTTTCTCGAGAGCATTTACCAGCTGCGGAACAATTGTAAATCCTGTACCGATCCCGAGATAAGCAATCCCCATGGCTTTGCCACGATTTTTAGTAAACCACCTTGAAATAAGAACCTGGCATGGCAGCGGGCCACCGAAGACATAACCCAGTGCTACAAAAACATAGGAAATGTAAAATACACTTAACGATTTCATCATGCTGAGGCCAAGAAATGCAATCAGCGTCATGATGGCACCTGTCATCAGCATCTTCCGCGGACCATATTTATCTACTATCCAGCCGGCAATAAAACCAAACAGGGGTGCAACAATAATTTTAGCATATGCATTGCCTGAGGTTACAATCTGTCGCGACCATCCGAATTCACCGATATATGAATTATAGAATAACGGTAATCCATACAGGGCAAAACCAACAATTGCAAGGAGTGAAAAAAATGCAGTAATGACGACAAAGGACTGTTTATTAATTCTTGCGGTCTGGAGGTTCATATATATTTATCTTTTAAGTTCATTTTCAGGGCTTTGCATATTTTGCATCTGTCCACTTTATTTCCGAATCAGAATTTGAAAGCCACAATACCATACTGCCGAAATAGTTCACCAGTTCAGTCATATTATCAAAATCGAACAGGTCTGCTTCATCATCTATAGTATGAAGGTAAGATGCCATGGTTGATGTTGCAAAAGTGCCGCTGGGTATCCCCTTTGTCAGGCCATTGGCAGATGAGATCCTTGAGAAAGCAATATTGTCGGACTGGAAAAAGAGTTGCTCTGCTATTGGTAAGGTATCTATAAGACTTACCTTTTCATTTCCTTTGTATCCTTTTATCAGGTCATCAAGATTCGAATTCCGGCACCCGGTCATATAATAGCGGTTCTTTCCCAGTAATTCAGAATGTCCTATCATTTCAAAATTTATATCAGCAACTATATTCGTTACCTGAAAAGGACAATTGGAAACAAAATATCGTGAACCTCTCATTCCGGATTCTTCTCCGCTCACCGCAGCAAAGAGAACTGTTCTTCCCGGCTTCACGGATGAGCGTCCAATGTATTTGGCGACTCCCAGCAGGGCACAAATTCCCGAAGCATTATCGTCGGCGCCATTACATACCGAATCAGGTTTCATACCCTTTCTTATTCCGATATGGTCAAAGTGAGCGGTGATAACTAAAATCTGGTCCTTTAACGCAGGATTGGTACCTTTTATCATACCGATTACGTTTCTTTCCGCGACGTTTCCACCCCTGCCGGTAAAAGTATATTCCTGGAAGAAATCTTTTTTATCATTTACAAAACCGACTCCGAATTCGCTGAATTTTCCCGATATCCAAGCAGCAGCCTTTTCAGATTCCACAGAGCCATTCCTTCTACCCTGCATTTCATCGGATGCCAGGAAAGATATCCATTCCCTGAGTTCACCAGCAGTAACTGACTGGTTTTTCCTTGATTCTGACACCTGGAATTCTCCTTTGCCAGTTAAAAGAATGATTGATAGAAGAAGTGTAAAAAGGTTCATTTGATTATTTTCTTTTAATTAATATCCCGATTACGGTTTATATTTGTTTTCCCGCCAGCCTTATAATACTATAATATGCAGCTCCTGCCAGTGCAGATGCTGATCCAAGTGCTGCTTTTTCTATTTTAACATCTGCCCGGCAATTTTCAAGGGAATTTGCAAAAGCACTTTTACGTATCATCTTAATATATGAGTCGCCTGCCTCAGACATGCCTCCCCCGAGGACTATTATCTCCGGGGCAAATATCGTTATAAGGTTTGCGAGCCCGATACCAACCAGCTCTGCATTTTCCCTGACAGCCTTCAATGCTGACTTGTCCTTTTTAAAACTAAGCTCAAATATATCTTTACCCTTAAGGTTTTTTTCTGAAGTATTCTTTTTAATACCTGATAGTTCATAATAGCGGTTTATCAGGGCGCTGGCGGATGCAAAATGTTCAAAGGAGCCTTTTATACCCTTATCGCTGAGGCCATTGTCGAAGTTAATAATCATCTGTCCTATCTCCCCGCCTGCATCGTTTGATCCCCTGTAGAGTTTTCCGTTTATAATGATGCCACCGCCTATGCCTGTCCGGAGTGCCACGAAGATCACATTCGAGTAACCTTTTGCAGCCCCATATTTATGTTCGGCAATGGTCATAAGATTTGCGTCATTGCCGACAAATACCGGTAATCCGGATTCTTTGCCAAGCAGCTTTGCAAGAGGAACATTCTTCCATCCCTGTATCCCGCTGTCAGGACCTTCAATTATTCCTGAACGGTGGTTGACAAATCCTTTTGCAGAAACCCCTACACAAATAGGGTTTATCCTCATCCCTGCAACATCCTGACGGATTTTCCGGATTGCTTCAACCACCATTTTGATTACATATTCTGAAGTCTGCTTTTCGGAGAGTGTATAAGATCCTGTGGCTATTATATCACCGCCAAAATTCACTGCACCTGCCCTTAGTGTATTTCTGCCAATATCAATCCCGATTGCAACCGTGTTCCTGAACATTCTCCCCTTAATTCAAAGTGGTCATAAATATAATATCTTTATAAATTATAAATTGCGGTTGCAAAAATTAAATAGAATATGTCAACATCCGTTAAAACAGGCAGGAGCAAAAAGGTCTTGTATTGGCTCTTAATTGTATTAGTTCTGGTCATTGCCGCCGGCAGCATTTATTTAAGTACCCTGTTGCCAATAATCACAGGCTATGCAGCCAAGAATATGGGATCAGCAGTTTTTGTCTCAGGCAGGGTTCCAAATGAGGTAGATACTACTGACCTGAATTTTTCATTTATTAAATTCACCACTGAAAAAATTGATTTTGCGGATAGTACCGTGACCAGCAGGTTTTTATGGGGACATTCGAAAGCAGTTTACAGAAAAGGGCTTGGAGTGACTCTCCTCCGGAATACAACTGAAAAGCAGCTGAAAAGTACAGGGGTGGTGGAAATACCGAAGCCCTGCTATAATGGAGACACCATTGCCTGGCCTCTGGGTGATATAGTACCTGATTCGGCACTTTCAAATGAACGCGAAGCCCTGAAAACACTGGCTGACAAGCTGGTTCTTGACAATGGCTATGGCGGTAATGCATTTGCCTTCATGGTATTACATAAAGGTATCCCTGTCGCTGAAGCTTACAAACTACAATTCACAAAAGATACCCGATTCCTCAGCTGGTCGATGGCCAAGAGTGTGATGAATGCTTTCGTTGGTGTAATGGTTAAAGACGGCAGCATCGACATATACAAACCCACCGGCCTCAAGGAATGGGAAAATGATGAAAGGAAAAACATTACCATCAACGACCTGATGAGAATGCAGAGTGGTCTCAAATGGAATGAGGATTACGGAAGCAGGTCGGATGTGAATGTAATGCTCTTCTGCAAAAAAGATATGGCTTCATATGTACTCAACCAGGAGCCTGCCGCCCCGGCAGGAGAAAGCTGGGTTTATTCTTCTGGCAGCTCAAATGTTATAAGCTATATTTTAAGAAAGAAAATGGGCAATGATTCGCAATATTATTCGTTCCCATATCTGAAGCTCTTTTACAAAATATGAATAACAGATGCAGTATTCGAAACCGATGCATCAGGAACATTCACAGGGTCATCATACCTTTACGCCACAGCCAGGGACTATACCCGATTCGCCTTACTCTATATGCAGGATGGCGTATATAATGGCGAAAGGATACTCCCTGAAGGATGGGTCGCTTATTCAAGGGAACCTGTTAAAGCCAGCAACGGGGAGTACGGATCGTTGTTCTGGTTGTATGGGAATAATGAAGTTCCCTCGGCACCGAAAGATATCTTTATGTGTGTCGGCCACGACGGACAGAGGATATTTATCATGCCAGAACAGGAGATAATTGTTGTGGTACTCGGATATTCCCCGCGGGGAACAATGAATTTTGACAGGCTGATAAAAGATATCCTGGAAACACTCCGGCAAAATCAGGGAAATTAGATCCCATCCATCTTTGGAAGCAGAATATATCAAGATTTGATTTTATGGAAGAAAAAGTAAGAAAGATATTTGAGGCTGAAGCATCAGCAATATTGAGGATCCCTGTAAATGGGAATTTTGAAAAGGCTATCGGGATAATTCACAAGCATGTACACGGTAAAAATGGAAAGCTTGTCACTTCCGGGATGGGTAAAGCTGGAGAAATAGCACACAATATTGCCACCACGTTCAGTTCCACGGGAACCCCGTCAGTATTTCTGCACCCCAGTGAAGCACAGCATGGCGACCTTGGGATTTTGCAGGAGAATGATGTACTTCTGGCTGTTTCCAATTCAGGAAAAACAAGGGAGATTATCGAGCTTATTGACCTTAAGGACAGCCTTTATCCCGGGGTTCCGGTAATTGTCATAACAGGTGACTCAGAGAGCCCTCTGGCACTAAAATCTGATTGTTATATCCTTACAGGATCACCAGCAGAAGTATGTCCGCTTGGGCTTACACCAACCACTTCCACTACCATCTTTACAGTTCTGGGTGATGCGCTGGTGGTACTGATGATGGAGAAAATCGGATTCTCGGCTGCCGATTATGCTAAAAGACATCACGGGGGTTACCTGGGTGCAAAATCTAGGGAGAAATCAGAAAAACATTAAATCTTTTCTATAGCTGTTTCACCAAGGGTTTTCTCCAGTGATTCCTGGAAGAGATTGGCATCTCCTATCCATTTGAGGATCTTCTCACTCACCTCAGGATGCTCAGGGGAACGCATGGAAACTGTTTTAAAGGCATATTCCCTGAATTCACCTACATTTTCCAAAACTTTCTCAAAATATACCCTGAAGAATGAGTCTGTTATAAAGAAATATCTCTTCCTCTTTGCAGAGATGGTCCTGTAATCAATTATCTTATTCTGGAGAAGAAAATTCAACGAACTGCTGATTGAACTTTTACTTGCCAGGAAATATTTGACAAGCTCATCAAAGGTTTTCTCAGGTGAATCACTGATCGTGAAATATGCTACGATCCTGCCCTGCATAGGGGTAAACCCAAATTTCTCAAATATTCTTCCTTTTTCTTCAACAAATTCACGTATAGCCTTTTCCTGGTTAACCATGATTCAATATTTATATTCAGCGATTACAAAAGTAGTGTAATTTTAATTTAGTTCTATAACTTTTGAACTAAAAAAACAAATATAAAACTTCATGATTGCAATGAAACAGAAATATTAAATATCAAGGTTCGTGAAAATCAATTGTTTTACCCTTTCAGAATAGAGAGTTAAACGATTTTTCAGGCTCACCAAACATCTCAGGAAGATTAAGAAAATTCTATTCTTTTTATGTTGATTCACAATAGTGATCCTACATTTTTTTGCAGGATATTTTAAAAAGAGTAGATTTGAACAGAATAAATGATAAAAAAATGGCAGACAGCAGTACTTCAAACGGGTTGAGCAGGAAAGAGTATATCTTTTCCATTACAATTATCGGATTGTTCTTTTTTATTTTCGGATTTGTAACATGGCTGAACAGCATACTCATCCCCTTTCTCAAGACAGCTTGCGAACTGAATGATTTCCAGGCATATTTCGTGACTTTTGCCTTCTATATTGCATACTTTGTAATGGCATTGCCATCGTCGCTGGTTCTCAAAAAAACAGGTTTCAAGAACGGCATGTCAGTAGGGTTATGGGTTATGGCTGCCGGCACACTGATTTTTGTTCCTGCTGCAACAACCAGGACTTTCGGATTATTCCTTACAGGGTTGTTTGTTATGGGCACCGGGCTGGCCCTATTGCAAACAGCTTCCAATCCATACATAACGATAATCGGTCCCCGCGAGAGTGCTGCAAAGAGGATCAGCATGATGGGTATTGCAAATAAATTTGCAGGAGCTATCGCCCCAATCATTCTTGCCTCCATAATACTTAAAGACTCACATATACTGGAAGAAAAGCTCGCACAGGCTGTCGATGCTTCAGCCCGTGCAGTACTTCTCGATGATATGGCTCACAGGGTGATAATGCCTTATATAGTCATGACAGTCATTCTGGTGCTGCTCGGATTTTTCCTGAAAGTTGCTCATCTGCCAGAAGTGGATACCGACGCAGAAGATGAAAATGTTGATATGACTGCCACAAAAAAAACAAGCATCTGGCAGTTTCCCCATCTCATCCTCGGAGTAATTGCACTATTCTTTTATGTCGGCGTCGAAGTAATAGCAGGTGACAGTATAATAAGGTATGGCCAGTCCCTGAAAATGCCGATGGAATCAGCCAAGTATTATACTTCGCTCACAATGCTGGGAATGATCCTTGGCTATCTTCTGGGAATTATACTCATTCCAAAATATATAAAACAGGGCAATGCTCTTAAGATATGTACAGTTCTTGGCGTATTGTTTTCCCTGGGCGCAGTCCTGACACCGGCTTCTGTTGCATTCAATATTCCATTTATTGACCTGGTCACCTTCAAATCAATCGACCTTGTTCTTCCTCTGACAGTCCTTTTTGTGGCATTACTTGGATTTGCCAACTCACTGGTATGGCCTGCAATGTGGCCGCTGGCACTGAATAGTCTCGGAAAATTCACAAAGACCGGATCAGCCCTGTTGATTATGGCAATAGCAGGAGGTGCTCTTCTTCCCTTGCTGTATGGCAAACTTGCTGTAACCTTCTCGACACAGCAGGCCTACTGGTTATGTATCCCATGCTATCTTGTTATTATGTACTATGCATTTCTCGGACACAAGGCAGGATTGAAAAATGGAACACGATCTTAAAAAGATATACGACCGTTTTTTTACTGATGCCACCTTCCAGTGTGGTGAACCTTTCGGAAGCGGGCATATCCATGATACCTACCGTATAATTACTGCAGAGAAGGATAAGGACGATTATATACTTCAAAGGCTCAATAATCGGATTTTTAAAAACATACCCCATCTCCAGGAAAACATTGAGCGTGTTACAATACATTTGCGCAAAAAGTTAAGTTATGTTGCTGGCAGCAATATTAAAAGAGAGTGCCTGACTCTTATTCCCTCCAGAGAAAACAAGAGCTGGATCGAGGATCATGACGGTAACTTCTGGAGGATGTATATCTTCATTTCAAATCATCACTCTTATAATATTGTTGATTCTGCAGACAAGGCTTTTGAAGGAGGAAAAGCTATCGGCCGTTTTCAGGCAATGCTGTCAGATCTCCCTGGTAATCCGCTCCACGAAACGATTCCTTTTTTTCATGATATTTCGAAACGCCTGGAAACATTTAGCAGGGTCGTAAAGGATGATCCTGCCGGCAGGGCTGGGAAGGTGGCAGGGGAAATACAATCTGTACTTAGTCGTGCAGATGATATGAAAATAATCCTCAGACTGGGTGCCGAAGGTAAAATCCCGCTGAGGATCACCCATAATGACACTAAGTTCAACAATATCCTTCTTGATGAGAACGATAAAGCTTTGTGTGTCATTGACCTCGACACTGTAATGCCAGGGTATGTACATTACGATTTCGGGGATGCTATACGTACTGCTGCCAATATTGCAGCTGAAGATGAAAAGGAGCTTTCGAAAGTTAAAATGGATATCAGCCTCTTTGAAGCATATGCTACCGGTTACCTTTCAGAAACACAGGCCACCCTTAATAAAATTGAAAAGGATTACCTTGCCTTCGCTCCCCGACTTATAACATATACCATTGCTGTCCGGTTCCTGACAGACTATTTGGATGGTGACAATTATTTTAAGATCCACCATGAGAATCATAACCTCCAGAGAGCAAGGGCACAGATGAAGCTTGTTGAAAGTATGGAGGACCAGTACGGGGAGATGCAGAATATTATCAGGAACCTGGTTTAAAATCCATCTTAACACTATCAACAGAAATAGAATGACGTGGACTAAAGAGGAGACGAAACTCCTTAAATCGCTCAGCAATCCTGACAAGATTCAGGCATTCCTCGATTCAATAGAATATAATCCGGCCTACGAATGCAGATCTCCGCGCTGGGTGATGAAAAAACGATCTGCTCACTGTTTTGAGGGCGCACTTTTTGCCGCAGCAGCTCTCCGTTTCATTGGCTATAAGCCGCTTATTATAGATATGAGAGCAGTGAATGATGACGACCATGTAATTGCTGTTTTCAATGAAAAAGGCTCCTGGGGGGCAGTTGCAAAATCGAACTTCACCTCATTGCGGTACCGTGAACCTGTATACAGGAATGTGAGGGAACTTGTTATGTCGTATTTTGACTTCTTCTTCAATACAGACGGATTCAAATCTCTGAGATCTTACACCCGTCCTTTCAATCTGTCATATTTTGATAAGCGGCAATGGGCTACAACTGATGAAGATCTCGAATATATAGGCGATAAAATTGAATCATTGTATCATTATCCTGTTGCCACTGAAGAAGCTATCAGGAAATTATTCCCGGCCAGCGAAATGGTACTAAGAGCCGGTCTTCTTGGCTCCAGACCGGATGGCCTTTTTAAACCAAAGAAGTAATTTTCATAATTAATGGCAATAGTTAAATTATCAAAATACAGGTGGGTAGTCCTGTGTTCATTAATGTTTATAACAATGATGACACAGGTTCAATGGCTTACGCATGCACCTATTGAAAGGGCTGCCGAGGTTTTTTACCAGGGAAGCTTCAACCCTCTTTCATTTTTCAATATTGATTTCCTGGCTTCATCATACATGATCTTTTACCTGATAATGTGCATACCCGCATCCTATTTCATTTACAGGTTCGGCATTGTAAAAGGCGTTGGTACAGGTGCAATACTTTTAACTGCGGGTGCTGCAATAAAAGGATTTTCAGGAAATTCGTTTACAATGGTCATTGCCGGGCAGGTCCTGATGGCTGTTGCCCAGCCTTTTATAATTAACTCGCCAACAGCAGTCGCTGCACGGTGGTTCCCGGTAAAAGAAAGGGCTATAGCTACAGGACTGGCAACACTTGCCCAGTATATAGGGATTTTAATAGCTATGGTTGTAACACCTATGCTTATTGTTTCATCGCCTGCCGAAGCAGGATATGGAAATGGCATTGACAAAATGCTGCTAATCTATGGAGTAATCACTATCATTGTTTCAGTTATCGGAACCCTTCTGCTCAGGGAAAAGCCAGCCACTCCTGTGTCAGTTGAACCTGAAGATAATTTCAATTTTATTGAAGGCATCAGACATATATTCAGGCTCAGGGATATGTGGATAATGATAATCCTGTTCAGCATAGGACTGGGGATTTTCAATGCTATAAATTCAATGGTTGATTCAATAGCCGCCTACCTGGGTGTTGACGATTCTGACGGGATGCTCGGGGGAATGATGCTTATAGGTGGTATAATCGGTGCGATTATTATACCTCTTCTCTCCGACCTCTTCAGGAAAAGAAAGCTTTTCCTGCTTATTTGTGTTGCAGGGATGGTCCCGGGGATTGCAGGAATAGCCTTTGCACCGCACTTATCCGGAGGATTTGGAGTATACCCGCAAACTGCTCATACCATTGCACTGATTTCATCGTTCATACTGGGATTTTTTGTAATGAGCGCCGGGCCAATAGGTTTCCAGTATGCTGCTGAGATATCTGCTCCTGCCGATGAATCCATTTCGCAGGGAATTCTTTTATGGATAGGCCAGCTTACAGGCATGATAATGGTTACGGGAATGAGCATTAAGAATAAATCCATGATCCCCCAGTTCATGATCTCGTATGTTATCCTGACTGTCGTTGCTGCAATACTTATCTTTTTCATCAAAGAGTCACCGCTTATAAAAACTGAAAAAGAGAATAACTGACATTAATTATACCGGTCGAAATTTTGTTTCAGGTATTAATTTGTATTTCATTCACTTAAGATTCAGGTTTACCTGCCGGTCGAATATATTTTTGCAATTCCAAGCAGATTGACTATTTTTGAACCCTGATAAAAATGGGTATGGATCTTTCAGGAAAAAGCTATAAAGCCTTCCTCGAACGTCAGGAAGCACTTAAACGTCAGTACAGCCAGAAACAGGCGGAAAAACAACATTCAAAAGGTAAGCTGACAGCACGCGAACGGATTTCCCTTCTATTTGATGAAGGCACATTTGAGGAGATTGATGCATTTGTTACTCCTGCAAATCAGTCTGTGGAATTCGGCAAAGTTGAGCGTACCTATGGCGACGGCGTAGTAGTCGGACATGGGATGGTTAACGGCAGGCTCATATTTGCCTATGCCCAGGACTTTACAATTATGGGAGGATCCCTTGGCTATGTGCATGCTAAGAAAATCTCAAAAATACAGGAGATGGCTCTTAAAATGGGTTCCCCGATAATCGGAATAATGGACTCAGGCGGAGCCAGGATTCAGGAAGGTGTGGCAAGCCTTAGCGGATATGCGGCAATATTCCATAATATTATAAATTCTTCAGGCATAATACCCCAGATATCGGTCATCATGGGGCCTGCTGCCGGTGGTGCAGTGTACTCGCCAGCACTTACCGACTTTGTCTTTATGGTAAACCATACCAGTTACATGTTTGTCACCGGACCCAATGTCGTAAAGGAAGTTTTGAATGAAGATGTGACCTTTGATGAACTTGGCGGGGCCGGTATACATGCACAAAAAAGCGGAGTTGCCCACATGATTTATGATGATGAGGAGAATACCATCATGGCACTTAAGAAATTTCTTGCCTACCTCCCATCGAATAACGTGGAAAACCCGCCTGCCATACCAGACGACAACGCCACACCTGATGTAAATGATAAACTCCGCGACATTGTCCCTGACGATCCTAATAAAGCATACGATGTAAAGGATATTATTCAGAATATTGTCGACAAGAATACATTCTTTGAGACTGCGGAACTCTTTGCACCAAACCTGGTTACAGGGTTTGCCAGGCTCAGGGGTAAAACGATCGGAATTGTTGCGAACCAGCCAAAAGTTCTTGCAGGTGTTCTTGATATCAATTCATCAACAAAAGGTGCGAGGTTTATAAGATTCTGCGATGCCTTCAACATTCCGATACTTACGCTTGAGGATGTACCCGGTTTCCTCCCCGGAGTCGACCAGGAACATGCAGGGATTATCAGGCATGGCGCCAAACTGCTTTTCGCTTACAGTGAAGCTACAGTACCCAGGATAACCATTATATTAAGGAAAGCTTACGGTGGTGCATTTATTGTTATGAACAGCAAGAGCCTTGGTGGTGATTTCAGCTTTGCATGGCCAACTGCCGAGATAGCAGTAATGGGACCCGACGGTGCCGTTGCAATTCTGTACCGTAAAGAACTTGCAGAATCAAAGAACCCCGCAGAGCTCAAGAAAGAGCTTGTCAGGAAATACCGCGACAAGATCGCAAATCCTTTCATAGCTGATGAACTGGGCTATATAGATGAAGTAATTGACCCTGCTGTTACAAGGCAGAAAATTATTTCAGCTTTCAGTGCACTAAGCAATAAATGGGTTAAGGTACCTTCGCGAAAGCATGGGAATATGCCGTTATAAGTGACTAGAGTGACTAGAATGACTAGAGTGACTAGAGTGACTAGAGTGACTAGAGTGACTAGAGTGACTAGAGTGACTAGAGTGACTAGAGTGACTAGAGTGACTAAAGTGACTAAAGTGTAGAGTTTTATAGAAAAAGATAATTGGGATGATTAAGAAGATATTAATTGCAAACAGGGGTGAGATCGCCATCAGGATAATGAAAACTGCCCGGTTGATGAAGATCAAAACTGTTGCTGTACGAACAGCAGTTGAGCCAAATGCAATGTACCTTTCCTTCGCTGATGAAATCTTCGACAACACCGAAGACCTGACTGATATACCTGTTTTCCTGGATGTAGAAAAGATGATTGCTATTGCCCTGTCGACGGGTGCAAATGCAATTCACCCGGGATATGGTTTTCTGGCTGAGAGCGCTTATTTCGCTCAAAAATGTGTCGACAACAAGATTATTTTTATTGGCCCCTCACCAGACGCAATCTACAAGATGGGCAATAAAACCATAGCGCGTAAAATTGCCCTTAAGAATGGCATTCCTATGGCTATGGGAAGCGAGGGAAATATTTCCGATGAAGAAGAAGCAGTAAAAATCGCCGACAAAATAGGATATCCTGTAATAATAAAAGCAGCATCCGGAGGTGGTGGAAGGGGAATGAGAATTGTCCGTAAAGCCGATGAAATGGAAAGGATGTTCGTTGTAGCCAGTAAAGAAGCTGAAAAAGCATTTAACGACCCTTCTGTATTTATCGAGAAGTACATCGAAAACCCAAAACACATTGAATTTCAAATAATTGGTGATAAACAGGGTAATATTATTCATTTAGGTGAGAGAGAGTGTTCCATTCAGAGAAAGCATCAGAAACTTCTTGAAGAAGCACCGTCATCAGCACTCGACAATGACCTTAGGAAGAAGATGGGGAAAATGGCTGTCCAGATTGCAAAAGCAGTAGATTATTATTCTGCAGGTACAGTTGAGTTCCTTCTTGATTCCGACAGGAAATTTTACTTTATGGAGATGAATACCCGTATTCAGGTGGAACACCCGGTAACTGAGATTATAACAGGTATTGATCTGATTGAACAGCAGATCAGGATCGCGAACGGGGAAGCTCTTAAACTCAGGCAGGAGGATGTAAAACTGAAAGGGTGGGCAATAGAATGCAGGATTAATGCTGAAGATGTACAAGCTGGTTTTGCACCGGATCCTGGTAAAATTGAAAAGTTAAGCATGCCGACCGACAGTTTTGTCAGGGTAGATACCGGTATCCAGGAAGGTTCCTCAATAGTTTCCAGTTACGACTCCATGATCGCAAAACTGATCGTAAAGGGAAAAGACAGGAAGGAAGCCATTAAAAACTGTAAAATGGCACTCGACAAGGTCTGGATAAAGGGTACGAAAACCACTCTCCCATTCTTCAGGTTGCTAGTGAGAAACCAGAAATTTCAGGATGGTACTTTTACCACTGCCTTCATTGAAAAAGATCTTGATAAATATTACTTCAACAGTGAGTATGAAGAGATGCTGGCTGCATGGCTGGCCACAAGACTTTTCGTTGACGAAAACCTCATGGAGACCAGTATCAATGTAGATTTCAGAAACGGTAAGGATATGAGTCCCTGGCTTCTTAATAAAAGAATAACACAATTTTAACCTGACTGTCGATGAACGATAAGCCCAAGATAGACAAGCTTTATGCCCTATCCTCCGAAAAGAGGAAGTTCTCCTTTTCTCTTCCTCTGAAAAACAAGATCCGCATTGGTAAACGCGATTACATCGTTCAGCTCAAGGCGGATGAGAAATACGGGACTTACATTCTCTGGAAAAACCGTAAATATCCGGTCGAGATTATCAGATCGAGGCAAAATAAATATGAAATCCTTTTCAACGACATAAGCTATACCTTCACCGTGGAAACCCCATTCTCACTCCAGAGAATGAAAGTTCTAAACACTTCAAAAGGGAAAGCAGAGCAGGAAATTATTAAGGCGCCAATGCCCGGAAAGATCATTGATGTGCTTGTAAGAGAAGGAGCTACAGTCGTGCGCGGAGAACCTGTGGTTATTCTTGAGGCCATGAAGATGCAGAATGAGATACAGTCGCCGGTCAACGGCAGAGTGATAAGAGTAAATGCTAAAGCCAACACAAATGTTATGAAAGAGGATGTGCTGGTTGAGATAAAGATTGAGTAAAAAAAAGGCGCCGGAAATAATTTAATATCCAGCGCCCCGGTCAGGTTTAGTCAATCTATCATTTAGCAGGTACCTGCTTCAGGCTCTCACAAAGGAAAGCATAGAATTTTTTAACTGACGGTATATTTACTTTTTCATCCGGGGAGTGAGGAAATTTAATTGTGGGGCCGAATGAAATCATATCAAAGTTTGGATAAACACCGCCTATAATTGCACATTCAAGGCCGGCATGTATTGCCTTGACATCAGGTTCTATGCCGAACATTTTCTTGTATGTACCACTCATCACCTTAAGTGCAGGGGAATCCATATTCGGTTTCCATCCGGGGTATCCGCCTGTCATTGTAACCTTAGCCCCCATAAGATGGAATACTGCAGCGATCTTCCATGCTGTGGCTTCCTTTGAGGTATCTACAGCAGACCGGCACAGACTGTGAACTTCAAATTTACCTTTAGCTACACTTACAATTGCCATATTATTTGAGGTCTCTACCAATCCCTTCATTGCCTGGCTCATTCTCTGAACGCCATTAGGGCAGGCGAATACACCTCTAATAATTTTGTACTGATCTTCTTTGGCAATAACTTTTGCCGGGGCATCACATTTTTTGCAGGTAAAGGAGAGATCCTGTTCGGTTTCTGAGAATTCATTCCGGTACATTTTCTCATACCCTTTAACAAATTTCTCGAATGCTTTTGCTTTAGCCGGGGCAACGAGAAGTACCGAGTATGATTCACGCGGGATAGCATTTCTCAGGTTACCACCTGCAGCTTCTGCAAGACGGATTCCAAAGTCCGATTCAGCCTGCATCAGGAATCTGAACATGAGCTTATTTGAGTTTGCTCTCCCGAGGGCGATATCAACACCTGAATGTCCTCCCTTAAGTCCTTTTGCAGTAACCCGGTAGGCAGACTGCCGTGCCGGAGCTTTTTCCTCCTTATATTTCATTGAGGCGCTCACATCGATACCTCCGGCGCATCCTACGCATAGTTCATGTTCATCCTCAGAATCGAGGTTCATCAGGATATCGCCTTTGAGAATTCCTTTTTTAAGTCCGAAAACACCTGTCATTCCAGTCTCCTCATCAATCGTGAAGAGTGCTTCAAGCGGTCCATGCTGAACATCTTTCGATGCTAGAACAGCAAGTGTTGCTGCAACTCCGATCCCATTATCAGATCCGAGAGTAGTACCATTTGCCTTTACCCATTCGCCATCGATAAGTGCTTCAATAGGGTCTTTTTCGAAGTCGTGTTTCTTATCATTGTTTTTCTGCGGTACCATGTCAAGGTGTGTCTGAAGAATCACTCCCTTGCGCTTTTCCATTCCCTTTGTAGCAGGTTTTCTGATTATTACATTTCCTACCTTATCTACAATGGTTTCCAGTTTATGGTCTTTGCCGAATTTCACCACATACTCCACAATTCTCTTTTCTTTCTTTGAGGGATGCGGTATCTGGGTTATGTCATAGAAAAAATTCCAGAGTTGTTTTGGTTCAAGTTTGCGGATGTCGCTCATATCATTCAGATTTAATTAGTTCTTTTAATAGGTTCCCATATCTAAAGCTACGAAGAAATAAAAATAAGGATAATAAATGAAAACTAAAAAACTGGTAGTGGTTTTTAGAGCTTTCCTGTATACTTTGTAACAATAATTTAATAAATTCATCTTTGAAATCATTGTCGTTTTATATACTTTTGGCATCAACTTTTTGAACTTATCCACGAAATGAAAGTCATATCATTTCAAGCTCCGGCAGGCAATAAATTGCTCAATAAAATCAAATTATGATATTCCTGTATATTATTATTGGCCTGGTACTGGTTTTTGATTTCATCAATGGCTTTCACGATTCAGCAAACTCAATTGCATGCATAGTTTCAACTAAAGTCCTTTCTCCATTTGCAGCAGTAGTCATGGCTGCATTTTTTAATTTCATCGCATTTGTAATTTTCGAACCAAAGGTTGCTGCGACAATGGGAAAAGGAATTGTTGAATCCGATGTTCTGAACCTGAATGTTATCGGGGCAGCTATTGTTGCAGCAATTATATGGAACCTTATAACCTGGTGGTGGGGACTACCATCAAGTTCATCACATACTCTCGTCGGTGGTCTTGTAGGTGCCGCTATTGTAAGCTCAGGAGTAGGTTCGGTAATTACCAGCGGGGTTTTAAAGGTTGTTGCTTTTATTTTTATCGCCCCGCTCCTTGGATTTATATTTGCCCATTTTCTCTCCTCGCTGATTATGTGGATATTCAGGAAGGTCCAACCATTTACAGTCGATAAGCTTTTCAGACGGTTTCAGCTGGTTTCAGCATCTGCCTTCAGCCTTGGACACGGAGCTAATGACGCCCAGAAGTCCATGGGAATAATCCTCCTCGCCCTAATACTCAGTAATCATGCCACCAAGGAATCAGCGATACCTATGTGGGTTGTTTTATCGTGCCAGTCGGCTATCGCACTTGGTACGCTTTTCGGAGGATGGAGAATAGTGAAGACAATGGGACAGAGGATCACAAAACTTAAACCCTTTGAAGGATTCTGCTCCGAGACTGCAGGTGCCATTACAATATTTGTTGCCACACATTGGGGCATTCCGGTAAGTACAACACATACAATTACAGGAGCAATTATGGGTGTAGGAGCACGAAAGGGAGCATCCGCTGTAAAATGGGGAGTCACAAGAAAAATATTCTGGGCCTGGATACTCACTATCCCGATTTCTGGAATAATTGGTGGCATTATGTACCTGTTCTTTAACTGGATACACTGATTTAGATTATTATAAATTTTTAGCTATGAATATCGATAAAGTTTTAAAATTCTTTGTTCCAAAAGATCACTCGTTCTATCCTCTTTTTGAAGAAGATGTAAAGAATATGGTCCAGGCAACTGAACTCCTAAAATTGCAATTATCCAGTACCGACCTGGAGGATCATGAAAAATATTATAAGGAAATTAAGGAAGTTGAGCATATAGGCGACCAGATAACTGATAAGACATATCAGCAATTAAACAAGTCGTTTATCACTCCATTTGACAGGGAAGACATTCATGAACTTGTTGCCCATATAGATGATGTTGTCGATACCATAAACGGCGTCAGCAGGAGAATTTGCCTTTACAAACCAAAACATCTGATGCCGGTCTATAAAGAGATGGCAAATATGATCAACGAAGCTGCCAAAGAGATCCAGATTTGTATCCACGGACTTAACGATGCTGCAGCAAATAAAGATGAGATCACCAAAGCCTGCAATAAAGTTACTGCCATTGAACATAAAGTGGATGAATACTACTATGTGGCAGTTGCAGAGTTATTTGATAAGGAGAAAGACGCGGCAGAACTTCTTAAGAACAACAAGATACTTGAGATTCTCGAGCGTTGTGTCGACGAAGAAGAAGATGTGACCGACACTATTAAATCTATCCTTATTAAGATGGCTTAAGGAAGGAGAAGACACAAGATACAAGATTCGAGTAAACGGGATTTGTAAAGCCAGAATATTTATCCAGTTTCAAGGCTAGTGGACACATTTGGGGTTGTCCGAATAGTAAAGCAAATCTGATTATTTGCTTTTAATCATTGTAAGCACCATTTTAAATTTTTCGATTGCTTTTACAGCGTGTGGGATATCTGCAGGCATGATAATATTCTGACCTGATTCAAGGATATGTGACGTCCCTCCTATTATTATTTCACCTTTCCCATCCACCACCTGCACCAGGGCATCGAACGGTGCTGCATGCTCGCTCAGTGCTTCCCCTTTTGCAAAAGAGAATAGCGAAATATTGCCGGTCTCTTTCTTAAGGACTGTTTTACTCAGAATTCCCCCACTGGCATACTCAATTGAATCATTGAAGCTGAATACTCTGGATTTTTCAAATTCGTTGAATTCCATATTATTATTGTTATATATTTAACAGTAAACATTTCAGGTACCTGAATGTTCAATCCGCATAAAAAAACAGAGCCGCCAGCAAGGCGACTCTGTCTTATTGATTATAGAAATTCGTATTATTCGCATCTATTGCTTGATATTGGGCAGTTCCAGTCCATAACCTTTCTTCTTGTCTTCTGCTTTCAGGAGAAATGCAAACAGGAGGGCAAGGAGTCCTAACCCGGTGAAAATCATCATTGGACGTGTATAATTATAGAATGAAAATACATTGCTGAACCTTGATAATTTCTGACCATCTTTTGTAACGAAGCTTTCTATTTTTTTATCACCTGCATAGAAGTCAATCACTTTCAGTTCCTCGGTCTTAATTGCTTTCTTGAGAGTCTTAGAGGTTATGAATTCTGAACTGATTGTGTCATTTGCAGAAGTTATAACAGCAGTAACTTCGCCATTGCTGTTCTTAATGAACTGGGTTATCTTCAAATCGACGTCCTTTCTGCTAATCGTTCCAACTTCCGTAACCGGGACCGATATATTATCTGCAGTGATAACCTCTGTAACCTGTGGCCCCTGTGTTGTGATGACCCCGGTACCTGCAACAGCAAAATAGCCAAGGAAGCACCACTTATTAAGAACCCACCCGATAAGGGCAGGAACACCCATTAGTCCCCAGTTCTGAACCCAGAATACGAGTGCATATGCAGTTCCAAGCTGTTTCTCAGGAATAATCTTTGGTACCGACGGCCACATTGCAGATGGCACAAGGGAGAATCCAATGCCAAGAACAAGAATGAGGATTATTGCGATAAACCAGTGATTCAGGAATGGCAATGAGAAGACAACATGGACAAAAATCAGGAGAATTGCTCCCAATATCATTATGGAGGCGCCCTTCCCTTTCCTGTCGTACATATTTCCGAACAATGGTGTAAGCAGTATCGTTCCGAAAGGAAGCATGGCAGGTATAATTCCGGCCCAATCTTCATTTATGCTGAATTTGGAGACCATCAGGTCTGTTGCATATTTAAGGAACGGGAAGACAGCGGAATAAAACAGGACGCAAAGAATTGCGAGGTACCACCAACCCTTATTTGTAATTATAAACAGAATGTCGCGCAGACGAAAAGCTTCTTCAGGCTCTGCTGAAGATGAACCTTCTCCGGCAGAAGCAAGAGAAGCATCCAGCTTCTTGTCCATAAATGTGTACATAATGAAAGCTATCAGCCCGATACACAGCATGATCAGGCACACAAGAATCGGTGCGGAAACTGTATTAAAACCTTTTGCAATGGGAACAGAAGTCGATAAGGCAAGTGCAGTACCCATCCTTGCGGTAGCCATCTCGAGTCCCATTGCCAGAGCCATCTCCTTGCCTTTAAACCATTTCACAATAATTTTCGACACAGTTATACCTGCTGTCTCAACACCAACTCCGAATATCGCAAAACCAAGGCCGGCAAGGAATACCTGTGCTTTCACATCCCAGAATAAGATATGCCAGTATTGTCCGTCAAGTGAATGAGTGGAAACTGCATAATATTTAATAAATGTACCAACAACCATAATCGATGCAGCCGTCAGCCCGGTAAACCTGACACCCATTTTGTCGAGAATAATTCCACCAATTATGAGCATTATAAGGAAAACATTGAACCAGCCGTAAGCACTGGTAAAAAATCCAAACTCCGAGCTGTTCCAGTTCAGCTGTCCCTCAAGAAGTCCTTTCAGGGGAGCCATCACATCAGTCAGGTAGTACCCGCATAACATGGTAAAAGAAATTACAGCCAGGGCAGTCCATCGGGCTGTTTTTGAGTCACGTAACGTCCTTCTTATAGTTTCCATAAAAATGATTTAGTGTAATTAGAGGGTGGTAAATGTAAAAAATTAATCCGACGAATTCCACTATTAAGATCACTATTAATCAACTCTTTTACGACCCGATTGTTGTATATACTATATTTGGCACCGGGTTTTCGGACTGAAGAAAAATACTATTTTTACACATTAATATATATCAATATCTGTATATGAAAAATACGATTATATCTCTACTGATATTTTTAAATGCAGGATATTCCTTTTCACAGGTAAATACTGGCATTACCACACTGAAGGTAAAATGGTACACCATCGAAGAAGCTGAAATGCTTATGAAACAATCACCCAGGCCACTTTTCATAGATACATATACTGATTGGTGCGGGTGGTGCAAGAAAATGGACGCTGAGACCTTTACCAATGAGTTTGTTGCAGAAATCCTGAATAATAAGTTCTATGCTGTGAAATTTGATGCCGAATCAAATGCTAAGATTACATTCCTCGGCCAGGAGTTTGTAAATGACGGCAAATACGGCAAAGCTCACCAGCTGGCTGTAGCCCTTTTACAGGGACAAATGTCATATCCTACTGTGGTCTTTCTTTTCAGAAATGAGAACGACAAATATGAGATTGCCCCGGTTCCGGGATTTAAACAGTCCAAAGATATGGAGATGTTGTTAAGCTTTTTTGCTGACAACAACTACAAAGCGAAATCGTGGGAAGAGTTTCAGAAAAGCTTTACCGGCAAGGTAAAATAGCAGTTATTATTTCCCAATGATATAATTTCCAGGCAACTGCATAACTTCACCTAGCTGGTAAACAAGCCTGCGTGATTGATAAAGTACCTTTTCACCGTTTTTAATTTCGAGGTTCACCACATCGGGTATTCTGTAATATAGTCTTTCATTGTTCTCTCCTGTCCCGGCGGGCTGCTGGTCAGAAATAGTAATAAGGTCTTTTGTCTTTTGTTCAGGTTTAATTGCAATTGTTACAGGTGTCCCTCCCTGTGCCGGGCCTTCAGTATCTGAAAAATTAAAGAGCGTAAATGCTTTCACACCCTGCTCCCTCCGGGGTATATAATTGTATCGATATGTAATTTTTTCGGTAAAGATCTTCCCGACGAATAATTCCGTATATTCCTTTTCAAGCCTGTTCATCTCATCAATAGCAGCGCTGCTCTGCGGGAAGACATTAGCCTCACCTGTGAGAATCATGATTTTCCCATCACGCAGGTCCATAAGTCTTCTTGCAGCCCTTTGAGCAAGCTCATCAGCAGAGAGCTTTTTATTCTTTTCCACTGCATATGGCACTCTCACAAACTGTGAATCCATCTTTACACGTTTGTATGCAGTATCTGTCTGTGCAACATAATACTCATCCGACCCAAGGTCTGCCGGTTTAAATTTGTTTAGGTTGATCTCATTGCCCGTATATGAAATACCTTGCGACGATGATTCAGGGTTCAGGTCAAGTATCAGTCCCTCTTTTTTAAGAGCAAGGGCATTTGAGACCGGGATCCTGCCAGTCTCGATCACATAGTATTCCGACGGGTCAGCCTCTTCATGCGACGACACCGAAATACCGGTGATATTCCAGCTTTCTTTTTTTGCCTGTGCGGCGTCTGTGATGCCCAGGAGCATATCAGCGTACCTGGAGTATGGACCCGGGAGTATCACCACTCTCTCCATTTCAACGCTGACAGTAAATGTAGTCATGGGCAAAGCATATATTATGCCTGACCCTGAAAGCACAGTTGTATCTGAAATGTGGGAAACTGCTGGTCGCGATTCCGTATGTTTTCTTGAAAGAAAGCAGGAATTGGCAATCACAGATATAATTAATAAGTAAAAAATATTTTTAATCATTTTCATTTTTCTGGTTTTAGCCGTAATTGGTTGCAATATAATAATCAAACGGAATTATTCTGTTCTTATTCTGTTAAAAGCATCCCCGATATTTTCAATAATATCAGAAGCTATAAGTGATTCGTACGATGACTTCGAGGCTGCAATATCTCCGGCGAGACCATGTATGAATACGCCTGTGAGTGCTGCTTCAAGTGCTCCATAGCCCTGGGTAAGAAGCGAAAGGATCATACCGGTAAGGGTATCACCGCTGCCAGCGGTTGCCATACCCGGATTGCCAGTGCTGTTAAACCAGACCAAACCTTCGGGATCGCTTACCGAGGTATATGCTCCTTTAAGCACTACAATGCAATTGTACATCCTTGAGAATTCTGTTTGTTTCTTCAGCCTGTCGAAGCTGTTTTTTGATTCCCCGGCTAATCTTGAGAATTCCCGTGGATGGGGCGTCAATACTGATAATGCAGGAATATCCTTTTTCCATTCCGGGTTTAACGACAGTATATTCAGTCCATCGGCATCGATCACTATTGGTTTTTTGAAGCCGATCATAAATTGACGAAATGCCTCCTGTGTCTCTTTTAATGTTCCCATTCCAGGACCTATTCCGGCAGCATTGCAGAAACCAGCATCAATTGATCCGGAGATGAATTTTTCAGACCTGTCTGGTATCGTCATAGCCTCAGGGACAGAACATTGCATAATAAGATTGCCCAGCGAAGGGATATGACAAGTCACGAGTCCGGCACCGGTTCGCAGCGCTGCCCTGGCGCCGAGGACAACTGCACCCATTCTTCCATATGATCCACCTGTCAGTAATGCATGCCCGAATGTTCCTTTATGATCGAACCTGTTTCTTTTTTTCAGAATTGATTTTACCATGCCAGGTTCCAGAAACCTGTAAGGAGTTACCAATTCATCAATGATATGTTTATGGAGGCCTATGGGTAATACAGACCACTTTCCTGTAAAACACTCATTTTCAGGGAAGAGAAATGATAATTTCGGAAACTGGAATGAAAGGGTATAGCTTGCTTTAATAACGGAATCACTTTTATTTTCACTATTGTCTTCTCCTGATAAGCCTGAAGGAATATCCACAGCAATGACCTGGCAACCTGATTCATTTATACATTTAATGATTTCAGCAGCCAAACCTTTCACCGGACGTGATAATCCGGATCCGAAAATTGCATCTATAATAATTGCATTTTTATCCAAAGGCTGAATATCAGATATCCCCGAAATACTGACAAAAGGCACTTTTGTCTCTTTCATGAGCCTCTCATAATTTATCTTCCAGTCAGGAGAAGTACTGCCTGCCGGACCGGTAAAATATACTTTTGCCTTGTATCCCCTGATATGGAGCATCCTTGCCAGGGCAAGTCCGTCTCCTCCATTATTACCGGGTCCCGCAAAAATCACAACAGGCTGAGACGTGGAATACCTTTCAGTATACCACTTCATGAGTTCAAAGGCAGCCCTCTCCATGAGGCCAACAGATGCTACAGGCTCATTCTTAATTGTATATTCGTCTATCTGCCTGATCTGGTCGCAGCTGAATATTTTCATTCATTTACTCATTATCTCACAAATTTAATCTCTTCGACCGTTAATAAAAAAAGATTGATATATTTGTTTCCGGTCAAAATAAATATCTCTGAAAAATCGGGGATTTTGACCATGACTAAAACGAAACTCCAGATTAATTCATTAATTATTAACTAATTATAATTGATTATGCTCAAGAATCATCCAAAAGGACTGCTTGTAGCCTTTTTCTCAAATATGGGAGAACGGTTCGGATTTTACACCATGATGGCAATTCTGGTACTGTTCCTGCAGGCGAAATATGGTCTTTCAGCAGAGAAAGCCGGTGGTATTTACAGCTGGTTTTACTTCAGTATATATGCTTTGGCCCTGCTTGGTGGCATTTTGGCAGATTCAACTAAAAAATACAAGCTTGTTATACTTGCCGGGATAATTATAATGTTTGCCGGGTATATCATTGTTGCGGTTCCAGGAATGAGTCTCACACTTACAATAGTTGGCTTGTTTACGATCGCACTTGGAAACGGTCTTTTCAAGGGGAACCTGCAGGCTGTTGTAGGCCAGATGTATGATGATCCCAAATATTCAAAATTCAGGGATACAGCCTTTATGATTTTTTATATGGGGATAAATGTAGGTGCCTTCTTTGCGCCATTTGCAGCCACGGGAATGCGTAACTGGTGGTTAAAGACCAATGGTTTTGCACACGATGGTTCTCTTCCCTCTCTCTGCCATCAGTACCTGGGCAACTCACTTACAGATACAACTGTATTACAGGAGCTTGCAAACAAGGTCAGCCTGAATGGACCTGTAACTGATCTTACAGCATTTGCAAATAACTACATTGAAGTCTTCTCAAGAGGATACAACTATGCCTTTGGTGTGGCAGCTGTTGCAATGGTTATTTCTCTTATCGTTTATATCGCTTTCAACAGGTATCTTCCAAGCAAGGATAAAGTAAAAGATACAGATACCAAAACAACTTCTTTTGCTGCAGAAAAAATTGATTTTAAACCAGTACCAATTATCGCTGCTCTTTTTGCAATGGGAATTACCGCTTTCGGGCTTCATTTTATAAAACCTGTCGGATGGACCGCAGGATTTGCCTTCGGACTCTTTGCAGCGTTTGTAACATGGATTGTGCTAACATCAAAGAAAGAGGAAAGAGGAAGGATCACAGCACTTGTTCTTGTTTTCTTCGTAGCAATATTTTTCTGGATGTCATTTCACCAGAACGGATTAACACTAACCCTTTTCGCCAGAGATTATACAGTTAAGCAGGTTGGCATCTTTACCAATATGTTTTTCACTCTTCCGTCAATGCTCGCATTTATAGGCGCTATTGCCGGTATAGTATTGCTTTTATACAGGAACATGAAAGCCAGCATGAAGATTACGGGAGGTATTCTTTTCCTGGTTTCAATATGGTTTATTTTTTACTTCACATACGGGTTCGATCCGACTACAATACTCAGCAAATTATTCGGGCTCAGCAGGTTCAGCCCACAGAATTCGATCTCTCCTGAAGTTTTCCAATCATTTAATCCGCTTTTCATTGTTGCACTTACATTCCCGGTAATGGGACTCTTTGCATGGTTCAATAAGAAAGGCATTGAACCATCCACACCCAAGAAGATAGGAATAGGCCTGATTATTGCAGCATTCGGATTTTTGATTGTACTTGCAGGCTCTATCGGAGCACCATCACCTGTGACGCTCCACGGTGCGCCGGTTGCTGATGCCGACAGGGTCTCTCCATACTGGTTGATAAGCAGTTACCTTATTCTTACTGTTGCTGAATTATTCCTCAGTCCAATGGGTCTTTCATTTGTTTCCAAAGTTGCACCATCGAGGTTCCAAGGGCTGATGCAGGGAGGATGGCTCCTTGCAACTGCAGCCGGGAACAAATTATTATTCGTCGGAACTTTGCTGTGGGATAAGATCCAGCTCACAACACTCTGGCTTGTATTTATCGTATGCCTGTTACTGTCGGCAACATTCATCTTCTCAATACTGAAAAGACTTGAAAAAGCAGCATCCAGCTAATATTACTTAAGTATTATGAGGCCCCTCTTTGATTTCCAGAGAGGGGCTTTTTTAATTATTTTAATTTATTAATCAATATCCTTTATTAACTTACATTTTCATTATTATATTTCAATATATTTAACGATTTTAATAAAATATTCAAAATATTTAAATTTTTACTATCTTTGTATTCTACTGCATCCTGTGGATGCATTTTTTATTTATGTTATATGAAAGTTCTTAAGTTCGGAGGGTCGTCAATAGCAACTCCTGATCGCATAAGGGTCGTAAGCCGTATTGTCGGGGAACGATCACTGCCCTGTGTGGTAGTTGTATCGGCCTTCCAGTCTGTGACAGATCAATTATTTAAAATTGCGGAGCTGGCCGCAAAAGGCGACAGTGAATCCTGGGACCTTCTTGGCAAGCTGACGTCTATGCACAGGGATTATGTTGCTGACCTTATTACCGACCCAAGAAAAAAGGAAGAAGTAATAAAAGATGTTGATGACATTCTGAACGAACTCACCGAGACCTGCACCGGTATATTCCTGCTCCATGAGACCACCAGCCATTCTCTCGACCAGGTATTGTCGGCTGGTGAAAGATTATCCTCAAGAATAATTCATGGCTTCATAGGGAACAGTCACTATGAAGATTCAAGGTCATTCATAAAGACAGATGCTAAGGCTGGTAATAAAGCTGTGGATTTCAATCTGACAAATGAACTTATCAGGAAAACCATCGGAAACTCCTGCGGTTTGACGATAGTCCCCGGCTTCATTGCAAGTGATACCACCGGTGAGACAAAAACTCTCGGAAGAGGAGGATCGGATTATACTGCCGCCATCATTGCCGCTGCCCTCAATGCTGAAGTTCTTGAAATATGGACAGATGTTGATGGGTTCATGACTGCCGATCCCCGGAAAGTTGATAAAGCCTACACTATTGAAAATCTGACATATGCCGAAGCGATGGAATTATCTCACTTCGGGGCCAAAGTAATTTACACGCCCACCCTAAGGCCGGTATATAAAGCCAGGATACCTGTGCTTGTAAAGAACACTTTTAAACCTGAATCGAAAGGAACACTTATTAACGGTGGTGACCCGGGACAAGGGAAGAGCCCAATAAAAGGGATCTCATCAATAGACCATATAGATCTGTTAACAATTCAGGGCCCGGCAATGGTAGGTGTTACAGGAACATCTGCAAGAATATTCGGCGCACTGGCAAGATCTGAAGTAAATGTTATCCTGATTACCCAGGCTTCATCAGAATATTCGATAACATTTGCTGTTTCACCATCAGATTCAAGAGCAGCTTCTGAAGCGCTGACGAGCGAATTTGAACGGGAGATCATTCAGAACAATGAGCTGAAGATAGAAATTGAGAAGAACCTTTCTGTCATTGCAATAGTTGGTGAAAAAATGAAGAATACGCCGGGCATTTCTGCCACACTGTTCAGATCACTGGGCAGAAATGGCATAAATGTAGTGGCAACAGCCCAGGGTTCTTCAGAGCTCAATATTTCAGTTGTCATAAGGAATGAAAGCCTCCGGAAGGCTCTTAATGTAATTCATGATGGATTCTTCCTCTCACCATATAAGGAGATGAACCTGTTTATAGCAGGGACCGGCATAGTAGGCTCCAGCCTGTTACGCCAGCTCGAAAAACAGGAAAAGATGCTTTTCAACGAACACCATGTAAAGATAAACCTGCTGGGAATCACAAACTCCAGGAAAATGTTATTCGACCAGAAGGGCATAAAACTGGAATACTGCCGTGAGCTGCTCAGGGATAACGGTGAAAAAGCTGATATTAACGGATTTATAAAGCACATGAGGAGGATGAACTTCAGGAACTCAGTATTTATTGACTGCACAGCTGACGAAAAGGTCGCTGAAATATATGCAGAACTGCTCTCATCGTACATCTCGGTTGTTACTGCCAATAAAATTGCATGTTCATCGGAATACAGTTATTACCAGAACCTTAAATCGCTGGCAAATGAGCGAGGCGTCAGGTTGATGTATGAAACTACCGTTGGTGCCGGACTTCCGATAATAAGAACAATAAGCGACCTCGTATTGAGCGGCGACAGGATTTATAAGATTGAAGCTGTCCTTTCAGGAACATTGAATTTTATTTTTAATGAAATAAATGAAAACATTCCGCTGAGCAAAGCGATAAGAAGAGCAAAAGAAAAAGGATATTCAGAACCTGATCCGCGTATTGACCTGAGTGGTAAAGATGTTGTAAGAAAGATACTTATCCTGGCAAGAGAAGCGGGCTTTAATCTTGAACTTGGTGATGTTGAAGTCGTAAAATTTCTTCCTGATGAATGCTTTGAAGGTGACATCAATGAATTCTACAGTAATGTTGAAAAACTTGATGGTGAATTTGAAAATAAAAGAATTGCTTTGTTAAATTCGGGCCGTAAATGGAGGTTCTTCGCGACTCTCGACAACGGAAAGGCAAAGGTTCAACTTGCTGAGGTCGGACAGGAACATCCCTCCTTCAATCTCGAAGGCAGCAACAATATTGTACTTTTAACTACGGAGAGATACAAAGAGCTGCCAATGGTAATAAAAGGGTATGGTGCAGGAGCAGATGTAACTGCTGCCGGAATTTTTGCCGACCTGATGAGGGTTGTAAACGTGTGAGCAGAAATAGTTTAATGGAAGGAAAGAGTATCAGATATTATTCCACAAACAGGAAATCACCACTCGTCAGTTTTCGTGAGGCGCTTCTTGAAGGCCTTGCACCTGATGGAGGATTATATATGCCTGATGTTATACCAGGGGTAAATCCTGACGAAATGTTAGCCTTCCGGTCGAAGGAGTATCATGAGATTGCCACCAGCATTCTCAGGATTTTCCTTGGTGAAGAGATTGACACCATGACCCTTTCAAAACTCTGTCGCGATGCATATAATTTCTTAATTCCAATTGAGAAGGTTTATGACAGAAACTATATTCTAAGGCTCGACCAGGGGCCTACAGCATCATTTAAGGATTTTGCTGCAAGGATAATGGCCAGGCTTATGAATTACTTCCTGTCCGGGAGTGGCAGCCACATTACCATCCTGGCGGCAACTTCAGGTGATACCGGGAGCGCCGTTGCGAATGCCTTTCATGGCCTTGAAAATATTGATGTGGTCATTCTTTTCCCGGAAGAAGAAGTAAGCCATGTTCAGCGTAAGCAGATGACCACACTTTCCGGGAACATCAGGACTATTGCAGTAGCAGGAAAGTTTGACGATTGCCAGGGGCTTGTTAAGAGAGCTTTCCGTGACAAGGATCTTTCTGACCTCTCTCTTTCCTCGGCAAATTCAATTAATATAGGACGCTTGCTTCCTCAGTCAGTATTCTACTTTTATGCATGGTCAAGGATGGCGGAGAGCTTTTCTGACGAAGCAGTCTTCAGCGTTCCGTCTGGAAATTTCGGAAACCTTATGGGAGGACTTATCGCCAGGCAAATGGGACTGCCGGCCAGCCGGTTCATTGTCGCTTCCAATAAAAATGATGAAGTACCAAAATACCTGGAAACCGGAATTTACAGGAGAATTTCACCCTCATATAACTGCATCTCGAGTGCAATGAATGTAGGGCATCCAAGTAATCTTGCAAGAATTATCGACCTCTTCGGAGGGATGATGGATGAACATGGCACGATCCTCAGGGAACCCGAACTGGAGCTAATGAAAAAGTGCCTTACCGGTATAAGCATTTCAGATAAGGAGACCATCAATGCAATACAAAAATGCTACCGGGAATCCGGAATTCTCCTTGAGCCTCACGGGGCAGTTGCCTGGAAAGCCCTTGAATATTTCCACGAAAATGAAAAGGAACAGGATAAGAACCGGTTTTATGTTTCACTTGAGACTGCACATCCTTCCAAATTTGCGGATGAGATAGAAGAAATAGTTGGATTTTATCCTGAGACACACCCATCGTTGAGTGGGATAACTATTCCTGAGGAGAATTTTTACAGGATTGAAAATGATTATCTACAGTTAAAAAAGTTTTTATATACGTAATAAATTTATTCCTGATGTATATTGTTTGTACCGACCTGGAAGGAGTATTCACTCCGGAAATTTGGATAAGTGTTGCCAGGCACACAGGTATCGATGAATTAAAGCTTACCACCCGCGATATCAACGATTACAATGTTCTTATGAGGCGGAGGCTTGATATCCTGCGAAAGCATAATCTCACTCTACATGTTATTCAGCATGTCATCGCAAATATTAAACCCTTGCCCGGTGCCGCGGAATGTATATCATGGATTAGAAAAAGGACACAGATGGTGGTTGTATCTGATACGTTTTCGGAGTTTGCAAATCCTCTTATTGAGAAGCTTGGTCATCCTGCACTTTTCTGCAATAACCTTTCCGTCGACCACCTTGGAAATATTACCGACTACAATCTACGGCAGGAAAACGGTAAAGCAAAAGTTGTTGAAGCTTTACAAGGTCTTAATTACAAAGTAATTGCAATAGGCGATTCATATAACGACATCAATATGATCAGGAATGCAGAAGCCGGGGTGCTTTACCGGCCGCCAAATAATGTAATAAACGATAACCACGATCTCCCGGTAGTCAATTCATACGACGAGATGAAAGCATTTATTTCTGATATCCTCGAAAAAGAATCCTGAAAACTTTCATGTGACGGGATAATCTTTGATGATTTTATTATTTTTACCATTATCAGAGATGGTTAAATAATTGAATCATGGTATACAAATTTGAAAAGAAGAGTATTGTACCTGCATTGCTGGCGCTTCTCAGGATAGTTATCGGATGGCATTTCCTCTATGAGGGGGTTACAAAAATTTTTAATCCTGCCTGGACAGCAAGACCTTATCTTGAAGGGTCACGATGGATATTTGGCGACCTTTTTCGGTGGATGGCTTCAAGCGATACCGGGATCCAGATCGTAAATGCTGCAAATGAATGGGGGCTTACATTAATAGGTATTGCACTTATCCTCGGTATTTTTACAAAGTTCGCATCCTGGGCCGGAATAGCAATGCTTGCCATGTACTATGTTGCCTACCCTCCATTCGGAGGCTACAACTTTGGAGCAGCCTCCGAAGGAAGTTACCTGTTTGTCAATAAAAACTTTATCGAGATCATCTGTCTCCTGGTCATTGCATTTACAAGGTCAGGAGCCTTCTTCGGAATAGAACAACTTATTTCAAAAAACAGAGAACAAAAGACAGAAGATACAAAAACAGAGAAGAGTGAACCTGCCTCTATGAAGAGAAGAGAGATCATAAAAGGTCTTGCAGGGGTCCCGATATTAGCAGGATTCGCGGGAGCATTCATAAGGGAAATTACAAGGCCCGGGGTCGACGGAATAACAAGTGCAACATTGCCGCAGGTTGATTATAAGCGGATCACTGATCTCAAAGTGGAGCTACCAAAAGGAAAACTGGGCGACATCGAGCTAAGCAGGATGATCATGGGCTGTAACCTCATCTCAGGGTATGCCCATGCCCGTGACCTCATTTATGCCAATACACTTTTCAAAGCGTATAATACTGACCAGAAAATTCTGGAGACTTTTCATCTTGCAGAAATGGCCGGAATATCAGCGTCTTTCCTGACAAATTCGAATTTCCCGATCTTCAATAAATACCTGAAGCTTTATGGTGGTAAAATGAAGTCGGTCTGCCAGACATATCTTAAAGATGATGACCTCTTTGGCGATATCGACCTTGCCATTGACAACGGGGCGACCACGTTATATATTCAGGGGGGCGTAGGTGACAGGTATGTTCGGGAAGGCAAGCTGAAGGAACTCGGCAAGGCAATTGAGTATATTAAGAAAAAAGGATACCTGGCAGGTGTGGGCGGACATGCCCTGGAGGTTGTAAAAACCTGTGAAAGAGAGGGAATACCGGCAGATTATTATGTTAAGACCTTTCACCACGACAAATACTGGTCAGCACATCCTGTTGAGAAAAGGATCGAATTCAGTGTTGATGCAAACAGGTACCTTGATCATAATCTCATACATGATAATATGTTTGACCTGTTCTCTGATCAGACAGCCCGATATATGGCAGGAATTAAAAAGCCCTGGCTTGCTTTTAAGGTTCTTGCAGGAGGAGCGATACAACCAAAAGACGGTATACGTTACGCCTTTGAAAACGGCGCTGATTTCGTCTGCGTCGGGATGTTCGATTTCCAGATCATAGATGATGTCAATATTGCCGGTGAAATACTTGCAGATCTGAAAAACAGGCAGAGGCCATGGTTCTCGTAGTAACTATTTAAGTATTTCTGTTGAATACCTTGCCGCGATATCAGCCTGGTCCTTTGCCAGCCCTGAGATTATAACCATAAGGTCATCTTTCCATGCAAGGAATATTGTACCATTATATCCATCAGTGAATATATACCTGCTCTCCGACTGGGCAGGTTCAATATTACCTATTGCCAGGTATTCCCTGGCTGCTTTCATGGTCTCATCAGCTGTTGCATATTTTAACAGGAAAATGTTGAAATCATCATTCCCGGTGTGATAGATTGCTTTGAATCCTTTATTCAGGAACTGGTGTCCCAGGACACTTTCATTGACATAGGTCTCTTCATTGGTTTTCTTTCCTTCAGCAGGGAAAAGAGCCAGCAATGAAGGCATTGTTGTCTCACCCTGAAGCATTGATTCAACCTTGCGTGCCAGCTGCTCCTCTGCCTGGAGTGTTTTTTCCTTAACAGAATAGGTTCTTATCTTGACATAATAATTACCCTTGAAAAAGTTTATAGCTCCGTCAACATTATAACCCTGGCAACCTATATTAATAAAATTATATGATGATGACCGCTCAGATGCATATATGCCAAAAGTCTGGGTATGGTCCTTATGCCTGTAAATTTCCAGTTTTATTATATCCTTACCCTTTTTGTATTCTGCAATATTAAGGTCAACAAAACCCAGTGCCAGGTATGTATCAGCAGCACCATCTATAAAATCCCAAAGGTTCTCAGGAAGGTAGACCGGATACTTGGTTATCTTTTTGAATCCGCTGAGTTCCGGCAGTACCATATCCTGGGCAAAAATGCCAAGAGCAAATGTACCCAGGAGGAATGATAACAGAATTTTCTTTTTCATTTTCCGTAAGGATTTCATTATGACAGGAAATCGGCGGGCACATTGCAGAGTCTTGAAACATCTTCGATCTTCTCCCGGATCCTGAAGTTTCTTGAGCATTTAACACTGCATTCGCTGCAACCATTACATGGATTTCCTGATATGCCTAGTTCGGATAAAAGATTCTTTGCCATTGAAGGTGATGAGTACCCATAGGCATACATGAATGCCCGCATCAGGTCAGGCACCGGAAGCCGTCTCGGGCATGAGGGAAGACATTGAGTGCAACCGGAGCAGAACAAACCCGGGTCTGCCATATCGGCAAGCAGATCATTCTTTTCAGTCTCCGTAAGGGCAAGATCAGCCAGGAGCTTTGAATTCAACTCAAGCTGGTCAAAACTTGTCATTCCAGGGATTGTTGTATGGACATCCGGATTTGATAAAACCCATTTAAGAGCTGCGCTGGTGTTCATTGGTTTTGTTCTCTCACGGTCGAGCCATCCCCCGCCGGCAAGGGTTTTCATTGCAACAATACCTATTCCTGCCGATGCAGCTTTTTTTATCGCCGCTGTCAGATCAGCTGCATAAGCCTGCTTATAATTATATGAAGTAAGAATAACATCCCAGTCGTTCTTGTCAGCCGCTGCATTTAGCATCAGTGGCTCATTCTTGTGGGTGGAGAATCCCATAAACTTAATTTTCCCGTCTTTCTTCAATTTCCTGACAGCATTAATAACCGGCTTGTATTCAAGCATTTCAGGATTACTGAGATCATGGACATATAGAATATCAACATAGTCCATTTGCAATCTTGAGAGGCTGGTATTGAACATCTCCAGGAACTTTTCAGCGGTTGCCTGGTCGGTAGGTTTCCCGTCACGGTCAGTATTTGGCTTAACTTTGGTGGCAAGCATAAAGGAATCTCTTTTGAAATCTTTGAAAAAGTTGCCCAGCATAGTTTCATTATTACCTCCCTGGTAACCATTAGCTGTGTCAAAAAGCCTGATTCCTTTTTCATATGCGGCTTTACAGAGGCTAGCGTTATCAGAACGCATTACTCCAAAGCTGATAACAGGAACCTTAAGTCCTGTTTTACCAAGCGTTCTGTAAATAACGTTATCCTGTTCTGCCGGTAATGCTGATGACATAATCGTAGGTGAAATAGCAACTATTCCTGCTCCTGCGATCCCTTTCTTAAGGAATCCTCTTCTTGTAATTTCCTTCATACTAGATTTATTTAAGGTTTCTTATTTTAACTGTAATTCCCGAATTCTTTAATAGTTCTTCAATCCTACTGGTATCCGTATCGCCATAATGATATGGGTATAATATTCCGGGCCTGAAAGCCATGGCGGCATCTGCAACCATCTCAGGTGTCATCGTATAAGGCAGGTTCATGGGGAGGAAGGCGACATCAATGTTTTTCAATGCCTTCATTTCAGGGGTATTTTCCGTATCGCCGGCAATATATATCTTTTTATCTCCCATTGTGAGGATAAAACCCAGCCCGTTTCCCTTTGGATGATATGGTTGTCCGGGAGCTCTCATATTTACAATATTGTATGCAGGAACTGCTTCCACAGATATTCCGTTTATTGTATTCACATCTCCAGGTTTCATGATCTTTGCCCATTTTACCTGCGAGGCTACTTTTTCTGTAGAATACAATATCGTGGTCTCCTTTTTTAGTGTGCTGATAAAAGCAGGATCGAGATGATCATAATGTTCGTGGGTAACCAATATCAGGTCCGCCCGGGGCATGTCGGCATAGCTTCCGGAACTGCTTACCGGATCAACATGGATAACAAATCCGTTTATCCTGAACATCAGCGATCCATGTCCGATGAAGTACATCTCGACCTTTCCTGCTGATGTCTGTAATACATCAAAGGAAGTCTCCTTTTGGGAAAAAGATGGATTAGCCATTGCAATAAAGATTATAAAAAAGAAGATTCTTTTTACATCGCGAACAATGCTTTTCATGATATTTTATGATTTTTTAACAGGCTGTCATTCAGTTCTGATACCCATAACAAGGATATCATCAATCTGCGGGGTTGATCCCATCCAGTCTTTCAGGTTTTTCTCCAGGGCTTCTTTCTGTTTGCTCATCGGATAGTCCTGGATATCAAGCAGAAGCCGCTTGAAATTCTTTTTCATGAATTTTCTGCCTTCATTGCCTCCGAACTGGTCAATATAACCATCTGAAAACAGGTAATAAGCCATTCCCTTTTCGAGTTTCCAGTTATAGAATGAGAAGTTCTCGTTCATCCTGGAAGAGATACCGATAGGCATCTTATCAGAATAAATAGTTTCGAGGAGATACCTTCCGTTAGACATTGTGCCTTCAGGTGTGTCTGAAGAATCTCCTGAATACCTGGCAATTTCATGTTCGGCCAGCTTCCTGATCCTGAAGCATGGGTTATATGCACCGGAGAATTCTACTCTCTGGAGTGTAAAATCGACTACCAGGAGGGCCATATCAATTCCGTCTTTTGCTTCATCATCACCGCCTACCTGTTTAAGAGAATCTGTTACATGAAGGCGTAGCTGATTCAGCACAAAATCGGCACGGGGAGCTGTTTCCTTGTCAATAATCTCATCAAGGAATGACATACCCAGCAGGCTCATGAAGGCACCGGGCACACCATGACCTGTACAATCGGCAGCAACAATATAAAGTCTGTCGTTTTTCTTGGTCATCCAGTAGAAATCACCACTGACAATATCCCTCGGTTTGAAAAGTATAAAGTAGTTTTTAATATTTTCTGCAAGTATCGATTCTGAAGGAAGCAGGGCCATCTGTATCCGGCTGGCATAATGAATGCTTGATTCCAGTTCTTCTTTCTGTTTTACAACAACAGCAGTTCTTTCAGCGACTATTCCTTCAAGCCTTATATTCTCATTTTTAAGTCTTTTGGTATATGCCATTATTATTCCTATCACTGCAAGAGTGGCAGCAATAAAATAGACCAATATCATCCATGGGGTTGCATACCATGGTTTAAGAATGATAAAGCTGTATGATGCTTCCTGTGATTCAATCCCGGTAATTGTCTTTGCTTTAACCCTGAAGGTATATTTCCCGTATGAAAGGTTTGTAAAGTCTTTGTAACTTATTCTAACCCAGTCGGACCATTCATTCTGGTACCCTTCAAGCTTGTAGCTGTACAGTATTTCTTCTTCCTGTATCATATAAGGGGTTGTCCAGTAGAAGGAAGGGGAGTTGAGCTTGTACCTGAATTCCGGTGATTTAAGACCGGCATTGGAAGTTACAGGGTAGTGTTTCCCATGGGTACCTTTACGATAGAATGTCTCATTCATAATTACTGAATCAGAACCCTGGGTTGCAATGAATATTTTAGTCAGAAGAGTCTGTGGAGGCTTAAGTTTAAGGGATAGTTTTGATTCATCAATCACATAAATGCTGGAAGATTTGGTAAGCCAGACCCTGTTCTCGATGATGTCAGAGTACAGGAATTTCATATTCGGGAGTGCGCCCAGGGATCCTCCCTTTGTCATAGTAACGGAATCGTTTTCCCTGGTGAAAAGTATATCATGATATCTCTCTTCATTTGTTGCAACCCAGAGGTTGTTTTTTTCATCCAGATACAAACCATCAACATATTTATTGCTGGTGTAGCCACCTGTAAGATAATCACATGGTTCCCATTTATCCGTTGTTTTGTTCAGCTTTATCAATCCTTTTGAAGTGGAGACAAGAATATCGTCTTCAAACTTAAACATGCCGGTGAGACCGATCTTAGGGACTCCCTGTTCTGGTGTATATAATACAGGGATAGAATCGTTAAAAGGAAGTTTATAAACGCCATCTGGGTAAGTTGCAAGCATTATAAGGTCTCCGTTCCCGAGTTCACAATATGACTGCACAACACCGCTTATATCCCCTACTTTTACCTTACCATAGTGTTTCCATTTGTTATTCTTGAAATCGAGGATATAAACAACACTTGTACCTGTTCCGACGAAGAAGCGTGTTTTCAGAAAGTCAGACTGGTAGATAGACCTCGTAGGATCGCTGGTAATGCCAAGCTTAACGGACCGTCCGTCAGGAAATATCTGATATATTCCATCAAACTGGGTTCCGGCAAGCATAAAATTTCCGGATGGCATCGAAGCAACGCACAATGCAAAAATCTGGGAATTAAGGTTTCCATGCAGGTTAAATCGCCTTATGCCACAGGTATCGATAGTACTTTTGAATAAGCCCTGGTCGGTAGCGATATAAATATCACCCGCAAGAGCTTTAATATTATTTATACTTCCGTTTATTCCAGATCTGGATGAGAACTGGGTGAATGGCATATTTACATAAACCTTTGTAACAGAACCTGTTGCAGAAATCCAGAGTTCTGAGTTCAGGTCAGGGTCTGTATAAAGTGCAGTGACACCATCATCATTCATCTCAACGGTGGTACTTTTAAAATGTCCGGTAGCTTCACCTTTTTCATTGAATACATATACACCGTCGCTGGTAGTACCGAGGGCAAATTCGCCGCCCGGAAGCATCACGCCGCAATATATGTACAGGTTTTTTATTTTTTCAGCCGCACTATGCTCAATAAAATCATTGTCAACCTTTCCGGTTGAATAATCGAACAGGTATACTCCATTGCTTAAAGTAGCCACAATAACCTTGCTTTCAGTGAATGGCAGGATAGTCAGGCACATTTTGTAAGCAAAATAGTCACCGCCGGTAAGCTGTTCAATTGTATCGTCTTTAAGCTCGAAAAGACCCCTGATGTTATTGGCAATTATTATTTTATCATTAATCCTGAAGATTCTTTCAGACTGCCTGAATCCGACTTTTCTGAGGTTCACATATACCAGGCTGTCAGTCAGTGTATTATAGATCATCAGGCTCCCCGAGCTCATGAAATAAACTTTGGAATCCTTAATAACAAGTGAACGTATCTCTCCTATTGTCCTTTCTGAAGGGGAAGTTGGTCTTGCAGCTGAAGTATCATTACTGAAGGAACTTGTAATTTCAACGGCAGACAATAACTTATCATTCATCGACCGGTAAACCCTGGTACCAGTAGAGTCAGGTTCAACATAGCCAATTTCACCAGAGCCTCCTACATAAACAATCCCATTTTCGTCTGAGGCGAGAGATCTTATCACTGTCTGATGTTCCAGGCTGAAAGGGATCCTTGTCCAGGTTGTACCGTCGAAGCGAACAAGCAATGCTTCATCCCCGCCAAACCAGACAGCACCGAATTTATCCTTAATAACAGCCCAGTTCTGTTCTGCCCCATGTGTCTCATTCATTCCATAGCTCTTTGATACAGGAGTCCCGTATTTGTTGACCTGTGCAGAAAGCCCCGGCATTATTATAATAAATAAGATAAAAAGGGTTACTCTTTTCATGATTTAAACTCAGTTCGTGGATAAAATACAAACATAAAAGTATGAATATTATTATTTTAATCAAATTTATTAAAGGCTGATTCGTTATGTATTGAAAATTAGTTAACTTGCCAGAGGTTAATGGGTGCATCGTTAATTAATTAACAGTGATGCGTTTAGGGTATAATATTCGGATCAATATCTTGATATTTTTCCTGGTTTCCGGCTTTTCAGCAAATAGCCAGAATGTGAGAAATCACAAGTACCGGGTTGGTACCGGAATGGATAAAACGGAGGTCACATTTTCCGATAATTCTATTATCCTAAACTATTCTGTTTCAGAGCTTGATGCCGGAAGTCTTATCGATCAGAACGGTAAATGGTTCAGAGTATCAATCCCGGGTCATATTCCTGCTACAAGAATCGGAGAACCGGAAGTACCGGTTTTCTCACGGCTGATATCGCTTCCTGAAGGATACTCATACAAAGTAAGGATATCTGATGTTAAGACAAGTAAAATAAGACCCTCATTAAGGCAGATTAAGGGTGATCTGTTCCCGGCCCAGGAACATGAAGCCAAGGATCAGCAGCAGCAAAAACCTCCCTTCAGAATTGACAAGGATATCTATTCACGTAAAGAATATATTTCCTCCGATACAGTTAAGATTGAACAACTTGGCATATCGAGGGGCAGGAAGCTTGCTTCTCTGTCTATATCTCCGGTAAGGTACAATCCCCGCAAAAATGTGATTGAAGTTATCACATCAATGAAGGTTGAAATAATTTTCTCAGCCACAGGTTCAGTAACTGCGAAAGCTCTTATTCCCCAGTCACTTCTGTTCGGAAATGATCTTGAAAAAGCTGCCCTCAGCTATACACCCGAAGATCTTATTACCGGCTATTCTGACAAACCCGTAAGGATGATAATACTTACAGACACTGCGTTCAGAAAACAGCTACAGCCATTTATAAGATGGAAGACACAGAAAGGGATCAGGCTTGATATTTTATATAAAGGTGCTGCATATGCAGGAGAAAACTATGCAGATATTAAAAACTCGATTGCATCAATTTATAATTCCTCGACGGAAGATAACCCTCCCCCGGAATACCTGCTTATAGTAGGCAATGTTGCCAGGATCCCATATTACGGGACCGGAAATGTCACTGACCTTTATTATGGAGAATTTGACGGGGAAGGTGATTACTTTCCGGAGATGTATATCGGCAGGCTCCCTGTTGCAGACACAAATGAGCTGAAGACAGTAGTCTCAAAGTTGATCCAGTATGAGAAGTATGAGTTTGCCGATTCCAACCAATACCATACAAATGCTCTTTCAACAGCGGGGATTGATGACAGCCATGCCACCTATATGAACGGACAGGTAAATTACGGCGTGTCAAACTATCTCAATTCATCAAACAACATCAATGAATACCATTTCCTGTATCCGAATGTAAAAAAAGACACTGTTATTAAGCTGATAAACAACGGCCTCTCATTTATCAATTACACAGGGCATGGTTCTTCAACCGGATGGCTGTATCTCAATATTACTACATCTGACGTTCCGGCACTGAAGAACAAAAATATGTATCCTTTTATAATCAGCAATGCCTGCCAGACTTCAAAATTCAATACTGCATCATTTGGTAACTCAATGCTCCTGTCAGCTCAGAAAGGGGCTGCCGGGTACATTGGATGCTCAGCGGATTCTTACTGGGAGGAGGACTATTACTGGGCAGTAGGTGTCGGACCCGTTGCACTGAATCCCACTTACCAGTCTACAGGGCTTGGCGCCCTCGACCGGCTTTTTCATACACATGGGGAGAGCCCGTCAGACTGGTATGTATCAATGGGCCAGGTAACCTATGCAGGCAACCTGGCAGTCAGCGGCAGTACTTCAAGCAAGAAGAAATACTACTGGGAAATTTATAATCTTGTCGGCGATCCCAGCATAATTCCAATTATCGGTACTCCCGGCACTTTTAATATCCAACTGCCCGATACTCTCCCTGATAACCTTAAATCATATTCATTTATAGCAGATCCTTTCACCTACATAGCCGTATCACATTCCGACACATTATGGGATGCTTCGTATGTCAGCCCTTCAGGCTCAGTGACACTTGAAATGCCTGGGCTATCGAACGATTCATGCCTGGTTGTTGTAACCGGACAGAATAAAATCCCTCTTATAAAAACAATTTATTTTTCTGCTATAAGCAAACCATATATCAACCTGTCTGGAACAACTGTAAATGACTCACTCGGGAACAGTAACGGCAAGGCCGATTATAACGAGACTATATTTCTTAAGCTTAAAATAGGTAACCTTGGGTCGTCTGCAGCAACAAATGTAACTGCCTCGATCACTTCCACTTCTCCGTACATTAATATTAATGATGGCACTGCCGACCTGGGAACACTTCTCCCCGGAACAGAAAAAATCATTTCCAATGATCTGAAATTTACAATTTCCGGGGATATTATTGACAAGTCGGCTGTTACACTCGACCTGAAAGTCATGTACGGTATTGTTGAAAAAATATATAAGGTTGACATATCGGTCAGCGCTCCTAAACTTGAAATTGTACGCTATATAATTGATGATTCGAAAACCGGGAACAGTAACTTTATTGCAGATCCGGGCGAGAATATCAATTTTATCTTCAATGTTGTTAACCTGGGAAGCAGCAACACTTCAGGAGAGTTTTCATTATCAAGTCCGGATCCTGAGATAAGTATTTTAGAACCAAGTAAAAATTCCGGAATACTTATGACAGGTACTGTTACGGAGATACCCCTGCAGCTAAAGGTTTCTTCATCAGCTTCTGAAGGAACCACCATAAATCTCAATTCTGAGCTTAACTGTGACCCCTATTATGCCAGCAGGAGCTTCTCCTTCAGAATTGGAAGATTCCAGGAAACTTTCGAATCAGCATCATTCAGGGTATTCCCATGGATTAATATAAGTCCCAAACCCTGGGCAATATCACAGGTATCTCCTTTTGAAGGGATTATAGCTGCCCGCTCAGGTGCTATAACTGATAACCAGAGCACTGTCCTGTCTATAAAAGCAAATTACACCGCAGCTGATTCAATAAGATTCTATTATAAAGTCTCCTCTGAAGCCGGCTATGATCATTTCATCATGAAAGTCAATAATGTTGAAGTGATGAAAAAATCAGGGGATATACCATGGACAAGGCAGGCAGTTGCAGTTCCAAAGGGGCTTAACAGGATTGACTGGCTATACAGAAAAGACGGATCAGTATCTGCCGGCAGTGATTGTGCTTATATCGATCTTATAGATTTTGCCTCGGGAACTTCAGTTAAATATATAACCAGGGATATTGTTGAAACTGAGATTGTTTCTCCCGTTCAATCACCAACACTTGGAATAGAGAAAGTAAGCATGAAACTTATTAATACAGGCCCTGATACAATTAAGGGATTCAACCTGGCGTATTCCATAAATAATGGTCCTCCGGTAACCCAGCATTTTAATGACAGCCTGATATATAATGGTGATACAGTAACTGTTACATTTACCACCAAAGCTGACTTTTCCAGATTTGGCGATTATGATTTTTGTGTTTACAGCTATGATAATAATGATGACAATCTTTTAAATGACACCATAAGTATTAGGTTAAAAAACAGTATCAGAAGAACAGTTGAAAATGAAAGAAGCAATGATAAAAATTACATTCTAGCCGGACCAAATCCATTTTCAGACCTGCTGAGAGTAGAGATTGTTTCTGAAGCAGAAGATACGATTCATATTTCACTTGTCAGCAGCACTGGTAAAATAATGATTGATAAAAAAGAATTTCATATTTCCCAGGGATCAAATTCAATTACCCTTGAAAATCTGATGCTGGAGCCGGCAGTATACTATCTTGTTGTGGATTTCAATATATATTCACGGACACTGAAGGTTATTAAGTTAAAACAGTGAGATTATTTTTAAGATAAATTAGATCAGGAATGCAGGAAACGATACCAACACGAAATTCAGCACTTGAACTTTTCAGAAAATACAATAAATCGGATAGCCTCATGAAGCATGCCCTTGCAGTAGAGGGTGTTATGAGATACATGGCACGAAAATGCGGTGAAGATGAGGAAAAATGGGGTATTATAGGGCTTATTCATGATCTCGATTATGAGATGTATCCGGAACAGCACTGTACAATGACAAAAAAGATACTGGAAGAGAATTGCTGGCCGGAAGAATATATCAGGGCAGTCTTGAGCCATGGATGGGGACTGGCTACCAATGTTGAACCTGTTACACGTCTTGAAAAGACCATTTATGCTATTGATGAACTTACCGGACTTGTAGCTACCAGTGCCCTTGTAAGGCCTTCAAAGAGTGTCATGGATATGGAAGCCAGGTCGGTTAAAAAGAAATGGAGTGATAAAAGGTTCGCTGCAGGTGTCGACAGGAGCGTTATCGAAAAAGGCGCTGCAATGCTTGGAGTGGGTCTCGATGAGCTGATCACTGACTGCATAATGGGAATGCGCGAAGTGGCTGAGGAAACCGGGCTGAAAGGCACTCCCTCACTATAAGCGACTATTATCCCGAATCCAGGAAAGTGGGATTTTCACTACTAATTAAAATAGCATCAGACACTTGTATAAAAAAAGCCGGAATTCCATCCGGCTTTTTAAATCTTCAGTTATCAATTACAATTCTCTGATCTTAATGTTTCTGAACCATACATCGTTTCCGTGATCCTGTAATCCGATATATCCTTCTTTAGCCGTATTAATAAACATTGGCCAATCCTTGAACTTGGAATTTGCGCACATCTGTTTCCAGGCATCAGTCCAGAGGTGGAACTCAACAACATTTGCTCCGTTCTGGTTGAATACAACTGTTCCCTGGTAGCAGATAATGCTCACTTTATTCCAATCTCCTACAGGTTTTGTATTCTGAGGTACAGCAGGAATCAGGTCATAAAGAGATCCGGCTTTTCTGTTACCGTTAACACCAAGCTTGGCATCCGGATGCCTGTCGTTATCAAGAATCTGCATTTCCGGGGATGATTCATAAATTGGTGTATTCGGGATCTCCTGGGCAAGAATAAAAATACCACTGTTTCCGCCTTCTGAGATCTTCCATTCAAGCGAAAGTTCGAAGTTGCCGAGTTTCCTGTCATAGATGATGTCGCCGCCGCTTCCGCCAGCTTCTCCGGCACCAGATCCGATACAATGAAGGGTTCCGTTAACAACCTCCCACCCTTTTTCCGGGAAGGCTGTCTTATTATATCCGCGCCACCCTGTTGTAGTTTTGCTATCGAAAATGCTCACCCAGTTCTCACCGGCTGCGGTTTTAGTCTTCTTGGTAGAGGCACAGGAAGTTATTCCCATAATAATTGCAACAGACAAAATAATATATAAAGCTCTTTTCATAATAGAAATATTTTATTATTTCAACTTTGCTATGCAGGCATTTCAGGCAGTACCCAGCCTGTACGATAGTTATGTTTAACCATTTCTGCAGCAAACTGTTTTGCGTTTATAGGATCAGTCCATTTCTTATTGAATGTAGGATGTCCATCCTTAATGGTGAATGCGTCTTCAACACAGATCTTAACAGTCTCATCGTCTTTAATGTTTGTAAACTGCATTTTTTCACCATCCCATTCGAGCTCTTTATTCAGACCCTGGAGCCTTACAGCAAGAACACCCATTACAACCATCTCGTTGAATGGTCCGGCTTCTGCAAAATCTGATTTCGTAGCAACCCTGCTTTCGGGAGTAGCCTTGCAGGCAGCTACCCAGTCCATTTCATGACTTACGCCTTCAGCCAACCTTCGTTCTGTTTGAGGAACTGAAGGTACTCTTCCGGAAAGAAGCCACGGTTCACGTCCATAGCAACCGCAGATCAGGGTATCTTTTGTGCCATGGAATATAGCACCACCGCCATTATTATTCATATCCTTACCTGCCGGCCAGCCAGTAGGTTTAGGAGGCTGTATACCACCGTCATACCAGGTAACTTCAACCTGTGGATATTTGATCTTTGATCCTTTCGGAGCAACTCTTTCAGGGTAAACAAGCTTAACCATCTGAGCATTAGGCGCACAGTCGGTCAGAAGTAATGTTGAACTTCCCTGTGCTTTAATCGGGTATTTAAGCTTCAATGACTTAAATACCGGGTGCATAATATGACAAGCCATGTCACCAAGAGCACCGGTGCCGAAATCCCACCAGCCTCTCCAGTTCCATGGAGTATACATGCTATGATAAGGACGCATAGGTGCCGGACCAATGAAAAGGTCCCAGTTAAGTGTTTCAGGAACCCATTCTCCCTTAGCCGGGCGGTTTAATCCCTGCGGCCAGATAGGACGGTCAGTGAATGCTTCAACTCTGCGCACTTCACCTATTTCTCCATTCTGTATCCACTCAACAGTCTGGTTTACGCCTTCACCTGATGCACCCTGGTTTCCCATCTGGGTTGCAACTTTGTACTTTGCTGCCAGTTTGGTCAGGAGCCTTGATTCATAAACTGAATGAGTAAGGGGCTTCTGAACATACACATGCTTTCCAAGGGTAATAGCGGTTGAAGCTACAATACAGTGGGAATGGTCAGCTGTAGCAACTATAACAGCATCAATTGATTTCCCCATTTCATCGTACATTTTCCGCCAGTCCCAATACTTTTTTGCATCAGGATTTGCATCGAATACGCCTTTGGAATAACCCCAGTCGACATCGCACAATGCAACAATATTTTCTGTGCCTTTGACTGCTCTCAGGTTTGAATTTCCCATGCCGCCGATACCAACGACTGCGATATTAAGCTTATCGCTTGGTGCTCTTTTGCCAAGACCACTGATAACAGAGCTGGGAAGTATTGTCAAACCTGCAGCTACAGCCCCGGTGGTTCCAAGAAAAGACCGGCGCGTAATGTTTTTTGAATCGTCTTTCATTTCAGGTAGATTTAGTATTAATGATCCGATAAAAATAGTAAAATCAAATTGATTCCGGATTACATCCATCACTTTAATTTTCTATCTTTCGATCGTTAAAAAAATATAAAATCCTTATAAAAAAGGGAAATGGAAAAGAAGCATTTTGCGTTGGAAATAAAGGAAAATTCGAAGGTTACGAGAATCTTCCAGATTGTTTTCGGTATTCTCTGTATTGCAATTGCCTTATACTGGGTATTTTTTCACCTGGGCTCACTGAAATCTGATCCAACTTTATGGATCACAATAATCTTCCTGGCAGGATTCGGTGCCTACCAGGTCGCTGCAGGCTTTGGAAAAATATCGAGGTTCATAGAGATTGAACAAGGACAGATCACCCTCAAGCAGAATGCATTTCTCCCTAAAATACCCCTTAAGTCTGCCGATTTCGAGAAAATTGAACTCTATCCATTAAGCATTTTTTTTTTATTGGGAAAAAATAGGAAAATGGTGCTGCGATTCGGACTGAGCAACACCGAAATCATTGAACCAGTAAAGGAAGCTGTAATTGAATTTGCCTTATTAAATGGTATCATGCTGGAACAGAAAAAGGAGGAGTTTTGACCTGAAATTCATTATTGCCAGGTAAAACAATCATCCCTGTCTTATTTTATCTTCCCGCTTGTTCTCAAGGGTCCAGAATTAAAGACCCAATATTTCTTCCCAGATATTTTCAGCAACAGGAATGCCTTTATTAAGTGCCTCATTTCTTATCCTGCCCAGGTTTTCACCCGGGTACCGTATTTTGGTACCCTCCTTTTCCGGAATTGATGAATGAAGATCATCGATAATCTTCTGAACAGTCTCTTTAATTGATGAAGTATTATGAAGCTTGCTAATATCAATAGCAATAAAAACCTGTGAAACAGCATATTCTACTTTCCTGGAGGTTATTTCACATACAGGTGATCCTCCCGAAAGTATGGTTGCCAGGATATCAATCAGAAGAGAAAGGCCGGCTCCTTTCCAATAGCCAATGGGAAGAGGCCTCCATGAATCGAGTATCTTTGCCGGATCATCAGTCAGAACTCCTTCGGTGTCGAATCCTCCGGGATACGGCAGTTTCTTTCCCTCATTTGCGTATAGTTCCATCTTTCCGTATGAATAGAGCGACATTGCAAAATCAAGAATTATGGCTTCTTCCCCGAAAGGTGCTGCAAGTACAAATGGATTATTGCCAAGATGCTGATCTTTTGCACCCCACGCCGACATGTTGGCTATTGCATTTGTACAGCCGATAAAGACAAATCCCCTCTTCGCGGCCATTCCTCCGTAGTACCCGGCACGCATCCAGTGATTCGTATTTCCAAGTGCAACCAGGCCAATTCCGCTCTTTTCAGCAATCTCTATAGCCCGGTTCGTTGCAAATACTGCATTCAGCGTCCCGGGACCAAGGTTCCCGTTCCACTGTTCCAGCGACCCGGAAGTGTGTATCAAAGTCGGTTCAGCATCCTGTTTAATATACCCATCCCTGGTATTCCTTACAAATCTCGGGAACCTGTTAACACCATGTGTATATACACCTTCAAGGCTGTTTACCGTAAATATTTCTGCAATAGCATCTGCTTTTTTCTCAGGATATCCTTCTTTTAAAAGTATACCCGAGAAAACAGATTTCATTACATTGTGAGGGATAAACACTGTTTTAGCCATCTTTAAATACTATTTAATTTGTCTCAGTTTCTGAGACACTTTTTACATTAACTATGTCGCAGGAAAATTAATTAAAAGTGTCGGATCTAATTCTTTTATTGCCAGGTCTTATCAGCGAAATCCATATACCAGTTCCAGTCTTTAAGGAGGAGGTTATGAACGCCGTCGCGAATGTGAAATCCCACCTTACCGCCTGTAACCGGAGTATTAAGCGGTGGCATTTTTTCCGGCAATGATGAACCGGTCTTAAGCAGACGGTATACAGGAAGTGCGTTATAAAGCGCCAGATATGAACCTTTCGGATCGCCCCACAGGTCTTCATCAGCACACGCAACATATAGCGCCCTTGGTGCAATAAGTCCCAGCAGCATGTGCATATCAACCGGGAAGGAATCTTCATTATTATTGAATTTCCTGTAATTAAGGCAAAACCAGTGAGGGAATGAGGTATTTATTCTTGCCACCGTCTCTCCGAATTTCCTGCGTGCCAGGGCAGCGCCACCACAACCTGATTCATTGCTTATTACCATGGAGAACCTCTGATCTTCAGCCCCGGCCCACAATGCAGCTTTGCCGCCACGTGAATGACCTATTACAGCGACTTTTTTGCCATCAATCTGCTTATCGGTGACGAGGTAATCAAGGCAACGGCTTGCTCCCCATGCCCATGCGGCAATCGTACCCCAGGCATCGGGCTTACGCTCTCCCCTGTCGAGAACACCGTGTATCCCATTTTTGAAATTATCAAAATCATCAGGATCCGCATCAGCATTGCAAAAAGCTGCTGCAGCATATCCGCGTGCAACGATCTCTTCAGCAGGCCAACGTTCGGTTTTTACCTGGCGCGTGGGATCGATATCTTTTGATCCTAGATTTATCAACAGGAATACCGGGACAGGCTTAACTGCGTTATTTGGTATGAAAAGAGAAAGATGGATCGTAATTGATTTTCCCTCAGAAGAAATGTTAATATCAACCTGCCGCAAGGTGGAAGCGCCTCCCATGGCATTCTTGTTTTCATTTACGATTTTGAAAGTTGTTGAATAAGAGGTAGCCGGCACTCTCCCATACATATTTTCCCTGAAAAGTTCAAGTACCTCACCCCTTCTTATATTCAGCCATTCGTTGGGTTTTGTAAGCTCAGCACCTTTTGAATTATGCAATATTCCGGGGAGAGTATATCCAGGGACTTTTGATTCGGTATAGTTAAATTCATTGCCTGGCTTTGACAGACGTTCAACAACTGCCGGATCAGCCTCCCAGCCCTGAGCAGTAAGCAGCGAGCCGGAACTGGCTGTAATCATCAACCAGCAGATAATAAATAAAACCTTCTTCATTAATCTCATGCCTGTGGATTTTACCTGTGTTGTCACAAATGTATCAAAATTATCATTGACCATGAACTCAGAAATTTGTATATTTACATCACCTACCATTAACAAATGACCACTCTCTTCAGGAAAGTAAATGAAAGGACTGAATGTCTCCTGTGTCCGCATAATTGCGCGATAATGCCGGGTAAGACAGGTATTTGCGGTGTGCGCAGGAATACTGGTGAAAGCATTGAACTTCTGACCTATGGAGTAGTATCCGGGTATGCCCTTGATCCTATTGAGAAAAAGCCTTTATATCATTTTTACCCAGGCACCAATATCCTTTCGCTTGGTTCATACGGATGCAATATGCGTTGCGATTTTTGCCAGAACTATAACATTTCTCAGCATACGCTATCAAGCTATTCATCATCCATTGAATCAGATATGATTATCAAGGATGCATTGTCGTCACTTAATAATATCGGCATTGCTTTCACATATAATGAGCCGGTGATCTGGTTTGAATTTATGAGAGATGTTTCCGTTAAAGCTCATAAGAAGGGTTTACGTACAGTTATGGTCAGCAATGGATTTGTAAACACGGAACCGCTTGAAGAGATACTCACCTTTATTGATGCATTCAATATCGATCTTAAGGCATTTACCAATGACTTCTACCGGAAGCTTACAGGAGCTGAACTTGAGCCGGTTAAGACGGCTCTCAAACTCATTTCAGCATCGTCAAGGCACCTGGAGATAACTACTCTTATTATCCCCGGGTATAATGACAGTTCTGAGGAAATGAACCAGGAAGCTGAATGGATTGCAGGGGAGCTTGGAAAAAATGTTCCGCTCCACCTGAGCAGGTATTTCCCGATGTTCCGAAGAGAAGATCCCTCCACTCCTGACGTTACTTTGCTCAGGCTGTTTGAAACAGCCTCCAGGCACCTTGATTACGTATACCTTGGTAATATCCTGACCGATAAGGGTCAAAATACATATTGTCCGTCGTGCGGGGCAATGGTGGCAAAAAGAAGCGGATATACGATCAAACTCCAGAACCTCGATCAGAAAGGGAAATGCTCAGCCTGTGGCACCAGGATATTCAGGAATTTTACTTCTTTTTCTTCTTCGATACGGAACTGAGCCTTTCGAAAAGTTTGTCGGTTCCGGCAACAAGATCCCTGCTGACAAGCTCATAATGTGCCTTAACACCTTCAGGATCAGGACTGTTTACCCTATGAATAAGGTCATTACGGAAATTAACCGCATCAGAAATAATTCCTGAAACTTCATCCTCTTTATTATCGGGATGCAGCTCTGAATAGGTAAAACAATCAGAGATCACTTCATACATCTTTGAATCAATTTCCTTTTTAAGTTTCCTTATACTGCTCATTTTATATATTATTAAAGTTAATTACTGACTCCTGCCATTCCTGAAACTGATAATGCTGGCTTCAGCTCTCTGGAGGTAGAGAGATCTGAGTTTCGCTATCAGGGGTATTTTTACATTGAAAGAAAAATTATCTATACTACTGAAAGGCAATACCATAGGTGATGTTCCAGTCATAAAAACAGCTTCATATTTCGGAAGGCTGTCAGCTTTTACACATTCAAGTTTCACAGGTATATTCTGTTCACTGCAGATATCAAGGATATGTTTCCGAGTTATGCCACTTAATACTTTGCTATCAGAAGCGGTAACAAGCTTGTCTTTTTTCAGGAAGAAGATGTTCGACCTGCTGCCCTCGGTGATCTGTCCTTTTTCATTTACAAGAAGAGCTTCATATCCTCCATCGAGGATCAGCTTGTGATATATCGACGACCGCAGTTTATGGTTTATCACCTTTGAGGCAGGATCTTTACGTTCTGCATAGAATAAAATACCCTTTACACCAACCCGGTATTGCTCTTCTGAAGGGTATATCGGTTCGATGAAATATATGAGGTAGTTCCTTTCATCCTTATTATAGTTGAAGACGATCTTCAGGTTAGCTTCCTTCCTGCGGTCTGACTTTATAAGGTTTATGATATCCTTTTTGAGGGTTTCAGCATCAGCAAGCATCTTTTTCTTCTGCAACATTGTGCTGGTAGCCAGCCTTTCCATATGATCATAGAAGAATACTGGACTTCCTTTTACCATACGTATGACCTCGTAAACAGAATCGCCCTCATACACCATACTGTTGTCGAACTGGTCCGAAGTCTGCAACTCTCCATTTAAAATATATTTTTTTCCGAAGCACTCGTTCATGTCATGGTGTTTATGAAAACAAAAATACAAACAATAAAACACTTTGCCCGCTTTTCTGCTTATATTCGTGACAGCAGAGTCTGATTATGTATGCGATAGTTGATATTGAAACCACGGGGGGCAGCGCACGGCTCGAAAAGATTACAGAGATTGCTATTTACCTCCATGATGGTGAAAAAATCACCGGGGAATTTTCAACACTTATTAATCCTGAAAGAAATATCCCATATTTCATCACAAACCTGACTGGAATTACCAATGAGATGGTTGAAAATGCGCCCCGCTTCTTTGAAGTCGCCAGGGAAATTGTTGAACTGACAGAGGGTAGGACCTTTATTGCACATAACGCCAGGTTTGACTACTCATTCTTACGACAGGAGTTCAAGTCGCTGGGTTTCAATTACAAACGGAATATCCTGGATACTGTCACTCTCAGCCGGAAACTCTTTCCCGGGCACCGGTCCTACAGCCTCGGAAATATCTGTAAAGATTTAAAAATCACAATTAACGGCAGGCACAGGGCTGCCGGGGATGCTCTGGCTACCACAAAACTGTTTGAGTTACTCCTCGCGAAAGACCTGGAAATTAACGGCGGGAGGTCAGGACTTCTCAGGAATACAAGGATCTCAAAACTTAATCCCGGTCTCGATATTTCGAAAACAGAATCGATACCTGAAGAACCCGGCGTTTACTACTTCTATAATGAAAAAGGTGACCTTATATATATAGGTAAGAGCAGGAACCTGAAACAGAGAATAAATACACACCTTTCGAACAATACAACCAACAGGGCTATGGAGATGCGCGATCTCATTGCAGATATCGGCTGGGAAGTGACGGGCAGTGAGTTGATTGCTCTGCTTCGTGAATCGTCGGAGATAAAAACTCATAAGCCATTGTACAACAGGGCCCAGCGGCGATCATCATTCCAGTGGGGTATTTACAGCTTTACTGATGATGACGGGTACCTTAACTACAGCTACAGCACTATTGATAATGATGACACTCCTCTCTCAGTTTTTGCCTCCCGCGAAAAAGCAAAATCCAAGCTCACATCAATGGTTGAATCTTATAATCTCTGCCAGAAACTTTGCGGCCTCTATGAAACGGATGGTGCATGCTTCCAATACCATGTAGGGATATGCAAAGGTGCCTGCACCGGAAAGGAAGCACCCTCAAAGTATAATGAGCGTGCCCTTAAAGCCATGGAAGAATTTGTATTTACCGGACGCAACTTCTTCATTATCGACACAGGAAGGGACGAAGATGAACGGAGCGCGGTGAAGATTGTAAACGGGAAATACTCCGGATTTGGATATTTTAATATAAACGACATGGGATTTGGACTCTCTGCAGTTCATGAATGCATTAAAACAGCTCCAGATAACCGTGACATTCAGGTGATTCTGAAACAATACCTGCGGTCAAATAAGGTTGAAAAGATAATTGACTTCTGAACCGGCCTTCAATAAGTGCACTCTATTTATTATATTTGAATAAGCTATAATAATTGTGTTTCCGGCTTCTGCCGGAATCAACACATCATTTAACCATTTCAAATTACACTATTTACAAAAGTTCATAAATATGGCAGTATTCACTGGAACAACAAAAAAGCTTATCCTCAGGATAGATGAATTCTTCGATAATGTTGAACTGGGTATTCTGGTATTCCGGGAAGGTATTAAATCGTATATCGATAAAGATTTCGAAGCATACATGAGGCATTTGCAGAAAGTTGAAACGCTGGAGGGAAATGCAGACACTCTTCAGAGAACGATCGAAAATGAGATGATAACTCATTCTATTCTCCCCCAGCACAGGGCAGAAGTGATTAACCTCATCGACAAAGTCGACGAGATAATCGACACTATTAAAAGATCAATGAATGAGATTATTACCGAAATGCCTGAGATCCCTGAAGAGCTAAACAGGGATTTTATTTCGCTTGCTGAAATTTCAGCAAATGCTGCCGAGGAGTTGATACCGGCTGCCAGGGCATACTTCAAGTCTCCATACACAGTCAGGGAGAAGCTGATAAAGGTATATTACTTTGAGAGTGAAGCGGATAAACTGTCACTCAGTACAAAAAAGAAGATATTTCAGGAAATTAACAGGCTCGACCTGGCTCACAAAGCTCATCTCAGGTATATTGTTCACCATATAGAAAATATTTCTGACCTGGCCCAGCGGGCAGCGGACCTTCTTTCAGGAATGGCAATAAAGATTGTAATGTAGCAAAGTTGTTGCTGAGTGATAATTAAAAATGAATAATGAGCACACCCTTCATTTAGAAAGCTAATAAATAATGATCCTTTTATTTCTGACAAGCGGCCTCTTCCTTGGCTGGTCACTGGGCGCCAATGATGCTTCTAATGTATTCGGCTCTGCGGTAGGGTCGAAAATGATATCCTTCAGAAAAGCTGCCTTAGTTGCTTCATTGTTTGTGATCCTGGGAGCTGTGATCCAGGGAACAGGTGCGGCACACACCTTAGGGAAGCTGGGAGCTGTAAATGCACTGGGCGGTTCATTTACCCTGGCACTGGCAGCTGCAGTGACTATTTACCTTATGACTAAATTCTCACTGCCTGTATCAACAACACAGGCAATAGTCGGTGCAATTATCGGCTGGAACATCTTCACAGGAAACCATACCGATCCTGATACTTTATCCAAGATCGTCATCACCTGGATCTCTGGCCCGGTAATTGGTGCTGTTTTCGCCATTGTATTATTCATCACCCTGACAAAGATCAAAAAAGCCTCAAGGGTCCATCTTATCCGGTTCGAATCGTACATCAAAACCGGCCTGTTAATTGCTGGTGCTTTCGGTGCATATAGCCTCGGGGCAAACAATATCGCCAATGTTATGGGTGTTTTTGTACCTGCCTTTAATCTTGAGCCTCTCGATCTCGGCCTGTTCACACTGACCTCCGCACAGCAACTATTCCTCCTCGGGGGACTGGCTATAGCTACAGGTATATTGACATATTCCAAAAAAGTAATGGAGACCATCGGTGCCAATATCGTTGAACTCTCTTCAGAAGCAGCACTGGTTGTCGTTCTGGCTCAATCGATTGTACTTTTCATATTTTCTTCCTCAGGATTATCAAGTTTCTTTGTCAGGATGGGTTTGCCGGCAATACCGCTCGTTCCGGTATCAAGCTCACAGGTCATCGTAGGCTGCATAATCGGAATCGGTCTTTATAAAGGAATCAGGAATATAAATTTCAGGCTGCTGGGTGAGATCGCTCTTGGCTGGATTGCCACACCATTGATATCGGGCCTGCTGGCTTTCTTCTCACTTTTCTTTGTGAAGAATATTTTCAATATCGAGGTTGGACATAAAGTAGAAAAAATGCATGATGCCGCTTCTCCCTTGGCTATTCCTCCTGATTCGACAGCTTCTGAAATGATGAAATATATACTTGCAGGCCTCCTGATTGCCGGAATCATTGCAGGAATATATTTCATTCTCACTGAACGAAAGAAAAGATTTGAGATTAGGTCATCGGAAGAGAAATTCTGGAAAAATATGAAATAAGGACACCATTCAATTTCCTGAATATGAACAACACTTACTACCTGGGGATCGACATCGGCGGAACTAAATGTGCAGTAATAGCCGGTACTGAAAAAATGGATATCCTGGAAAAGGAGATGTTCCCCACAGAAACACAAAAAGGTCCTAAGTATGCTCTTGACAGGCTTATTGAAAGCATTGGCAGGATCACCGGTAAACTGACATCGTATAAGTTGATTGCAGCCGGCATAAGCTGTGGTGGTCCTCTCGACAGCAGGAAAGGGATCATTCAATCTCCTCCCAATCTTCCCGGCTGGGACAATATAGAGATAGTAAGGCTCTTTAGCGAGATTCTTCATGTACCTGTTTTCCTTCAGAATGATGCAAACGCCTGTGCTCTTGCCGAATGGACCTTTGGAGCAGGGAAAGGATCAGAGAATATGATATTCCTGACCTTTGGAACAGGAATGGGTGCAGGAATAATTATTGAAGGGAAGCTGTTTTCCGGGACAAATGATCTTGCCGGAGAAGTTGGTCATATAAGGTTAGAGAATGATGGACCAGAAGCATATGGCAAGAAAGGATCTTTTGAAGCTTTCTGCAGCGGGACAGGAATTGCCCTGCTGGCAAGGGAGATCGTTACAGACAAGATTAAGGCCGGGATAAGTATCTCATTCTGTCCAAACCTTGAAGAAGCTGGAAAGCTTACTGCCAGGGATATTGCTGATGCTGCTTTCAAAGGAGATAAAACTGCAGTTGAGATACTTGAATTTTCAGGAAGAAAACTTGGAAAAGGACTATCAGTTCTTATTGATATTCTCAACCCGCAGATCATTGTTATCGGGAGTATCTATGCACGATGCAGGCAGTTCCTGGAGCCTCCCTGCATGCAGGTAATTAAAGAGGAGGCTTTGAGACCGTCCTTATCAGTCTGCAGGATAGAACCTGCAGCACTGGGAGACCAGATAGGTGATTATGCGAGCCTTAGTGTTGCAATGACTTCAAGATCATGAAAATGAAAAAAAATTTAAAAGCAGACGGGGTTATTTCAAGGAGAAAATTCCTGAATCAGAGTGCTGCAGGTACAGTATTTATTGCATTAAACCCCCTTGGTGCACTGTCACAAAAGGAGACTGAGAACCAGACATGGTACGGGGAGGCCTCAAAATACAGGGTCCATATGATAGGTAATGCACATATAGATCCTGTCTGGCTCTGGCCATGGACAGAGGGTATTTCTGTTGTTTACAGCACTTTCCGTTCAGCTCTCGAGAGGATGAAGGAAAATCCGGATGTTACTTTCACTGCAAGCTCAGCACAGTTCTACCAGTGGATTGCCGATAATGAACCTGAAATGCTTGAAGAAATTAAGCAAAGGGTAAATGAGGGGAGATGGAACATTGCCGGAGGCTGGTGGGTTGAGCCGGATGTTAATATTCCTTCAGGAGAAGCCATGGTCAGGCAGGGCTTGTATGGTCAGCTGACTTTTAAAAGACTGCTTGGACACCGTGCAACCGTTGCCACAAATCCGGATTCCTTTGGTCATACAAGTACATTGCCTCAGATCATCAAAGGGCAGGGCATGGATAATTATATTTTCATGCGTCCGGGTGTAAGAGAGAAGAACCTTCCCGGTGATCTTTTCTGGTGGGAAGGGATTGATGGATCAAAAGTGCTTACGTACAGAATACCAATAAGCTATACTGACAACGGCTCAGTCAGAAAACGTATTAAAGATTCGATAATCCAGCTCAAAGGACAGCCACAGACAGCTTTTATGGCATATTATGGAGCTGGGGATCATGGAGGAGGCGCCACGAAAGAAAATATCAGGTCAATTGAAGAGGTAAGAAAAGAAAAAAGGGCCCCGGAAGTTTTTTTCAGCACCACCGACAGGTATTTTGAAGAAATACGTAACAACCACGATCTGAACCTTCCGGTTGTTAATGACGACCTTCAGTATCATGCTGTAGGATGTTATACAGCCGGCTCGGATATAAAGAAGGGGAACAGGCAATCTGAAACCGCCCTTGTGACTGCAGAAAAGATAGCTTCCATTGGGGCTTATGCATGGGGTGCAAAATATCCGGGACAGGAATTCACTTCAGCATGGCAGAGGGTCTTGTTCCTGCAGTTCCACGACAGCCTTGCCGGAACTTCGCTTGAAGAACATTATACGTATGCCCAACAGGGTTACGGGTTTGCAACCGATATAGCTAAACGTGCAATGTACACGGCGCTTCAGAAACTTGAGAGCAGAATTGCAGCAGAAGATCCGGAATCACAGTACCTGCTGGTCTTCAATCCTCACGCATGGCAGGTGACCGGACAACTGGAATATGACTTCTACTGGAATTTGGCGTTCCCGTCAAAGGTAGAAGATGATAAAGGGAATCTTCTCTCCCATCAATGGGTTTTTGGTTCGACAGAAACAGGCAGCCGCAACAGGCTCCTTGTGAACCTTACAGTACCCCCGTTCGGTTACAGGCAGATCAGGCTGCAACTGGGAGTACCAACAATCTCAAGGAAGTCGGTATCGTCGGGAGAAAATTTTCTTGAGAATGAATTTCTGAAGATCACTTTTTCGGAAAACGGCAGTTTCAGCCTTTTTGATAAGGAAACCGGAAGGGAGGTTTTTACAGGAGGGGCAACAGGATGCAGGGCAATAGTGCTCAATGATCCAAGTGATACCTGGAGCCATGATATTAAAGCATTTGCCGATGAGGCAGGAGCTTTCTCCTCTGCATCTTTTAAATTAATGGAGAATGGACCATTAAGAGCAAGACTGCGGGTAAGATCAACTTACGGGAATTCTGTTCTGTCAATTGACTGGTTGCTATACACAGGGTCGCGCAAAATTGAAGCACTTGTCACTCTCGACTGGCATGAGCATCTGAAAATGCTTAAATTCTCTTTCCCATGCGCTATTGAATCGCCAGTTGCTACTTATGAAACACCATACGGGAACATAGAAAGAGAAACTGACGGGCATGAAAATCCTGGTCAGCGATGGATAAATATCACCGGCAATGCTGGTGAAAGGAAGTATGGACTTACTGTAATCAATGATGCCAAATATGGATACAGCGTTTCCGGGAACGACATGAGAATATCAGTTACGAGATCATCGATATTTGCCCATCATAATCCAAGGATAGTTGAAATAAATGCAGAACATCTCTGGATGGACCAGGGTATCCAGACTTTCAGGATGATGCTTGTGCCACACCGCGGAACCTGGAAAGAAAATAGTATTGTGAGGACAGCTGAGGAATTCAATTCTCCATTTTTAATGATCTACCAGGGAATTCACCAGGGAAATATGCCTGCATCGGGGTCATTCATTTCGACTGATTCCCAGGGAATAATTGTATCATCTGTTAAACTCGCAGAATCAGGTGAAGACCTTATAATAAGATGTGTCGAAACAAACGGGAACATTGTCGAAGCCGGAATTAACCTGCACTTTGCCGGACAAAAATGGAAAGGCATTTTCCATCCCTATGAGATAAAAACGCTCAGGTTTTCAAAGGATACCAGGCTATTATCGGAGGTAAACTTACTTGAGGAATAACTATTTCCTCTCCTTCAACACATTCTGTTTATTCCTTATTCTGACATCAACTTTTATTACTTCTTCCAGGATAAGTATCATGTCGGTATCACCGGGAGATGTAATTGTTAGCAGGTTCCCATCATCTGCTGCAATCCCCCCGGAGTATATGTTTTTAGAAGGATCGAACCATTTACATGTATATTCATGACCTGCAGGCTTTCTGATTTTAATAGTCTGTTTTACAGGAATATACGCTAATATCGTCTTATTATCCTGGCTCCTCAGGAGTGAAACAAAATGATTGTAAATTTTATCGCCCGGCTGGTCTGCCAGAAGTTCCTGAGCCGGGATCAGTTTCCACCATTCCAGTCGTTTGAAGAACTGGGCGAGGTAACCCATCTGTATTGAACCCGGGAAATTAATGCTCACATCCCAGGGAGAGGTTCCCGGTGCATCGCCATGATTTAGTATCCTTTCACCTTTACGAAGCCAGGGCCATATCCCGTTAGCGCCATAGGTAATACCTGCCACCGGTGCTGCAAACAGGCTCCAGTAACAAGCATTTCGGACATCCCTGTCAGTAATTTTGAATCCTATCTCTTCATAATTTGGTTCCAGGTTTATCAGTGGTCTGGGAGGCAGATGGTTCCACATCTGGCTAACCGGACCCTTTGTTATCCAGTTAACAGTCCTTTCTCCATTGCTATGGCTGCTCTGGTAACCGATAATATTAAGCCATGCTTCATCCCTGTACACCTCCCCGATCCATGAAACACCACAGGGATGCTGTGCTACGAGCCCCTGGTGAGTGCCATCAAAAACAGAACGTCCGATTGTTTTCCATCTCTGTTCATAAGAGCCCGTATATATGCCATCGCCGCCTAATATCCAGACAACATGGTTTCCTCCATACCTGGCAACAATATACTTTGCGAGAAGGATTGCCTGGTCATCAGGCAGGTAGTAACCGGGGCTCAGCTCTCTTCCAGGGCCATTCTGCAAAGTCCACAATACAACAGGTGCAGCGACGAGACCGTATTCGTTTATCTTATCTACCTTTTTGTCAATAAGGCTGAAAAAAGCCGGGTTTATGGAGATATTTCCGCTGCCGGTAAATGCAACAAGACCTTCACTGCTCTTGTCACAACCTCTCCACTGGGTTGTAACAAACTGTATAACTGAGTAATTATTGCTAACCCTTTGCTGAAGGTACGTATCCCATTCAGGGTCAGTTGACCTGAGAGCGCCGTTCCATGCCGTGCATGCCAGCCAGAAGAATGGAGTACCATCCTGGTACGACAGGTAATACGTTCCGTTAGGATTTATGATGGGCCCATGATTATAGATTTCTTTTGTCTCAGCAGCCTTAAGGCAGGTGAATGATCCTTTCTGCCCGTTCAATCCTTTATTCCCCTGATCAGAACATTTAGTCTCAAATGACCATCTCCCCGCTTCATCTGGCATGAACCTCGCCTTCCAGGTTGTTCTGCCGTCCCAGAATCCGTTGATGGTCCTTGACAAACCGGAGGGCGAAGTGAACCTGATTTCAAAAATCTTTAAATCCTGAACAGGATTGTCATAAGTGACGTCGCTTGTGAATACCAGTTCATATTTATGCCACCTCACTGCATCGGGCAACTGGCCATATATTATAAGCCACTGTGACAGGCAGACGAATATGAGAAATGTTATTCTTTTCATAAATTTAAAAGTATGAAGTTATTGCAGACCAAGTTACAAAATAACGATTGGAAGTCCGGTTTTTTTTACGACATTAGTGATCCACTTTTCTAATAAAAACAAGATTAAACCGGTTGCGATCGATTTTCATAAATACCAGGCAATAATAAAAATTTATTTGAGTGTCGGCAATGTGCAATAAAAAGAAAAGTTGTACTGGTTTTATGGGATCCCTCGCTATCGCTTCGGGATGACACTGTATCTGTAGTCTGGGGTGGCAAGAAGTGGCGATTCGTTAGAATATCACCCATTAATAACAAACTCCAGTCGAATCGCCACTTCTTGCCACACACGTCCCCGTATTTACCTGTCATTCCGAGCGTTAGCGAGGAATCTTTTAAATAATAGTTTAAAATATTACTAATTCCTGATACTCATTAAAATTTATACTTTCAGATGGAAAAGATAATCCAGGAAATAAAGACAGAGCTTATCCATAATGCGGATGAGAAGACAAGGATCCAGGGAGAAAAGTTCTTTAAGGAGGAAGTCAGGATACATGGGCTGAAATCGGTCCTGGTCACACAGATCAGTAAGGAATTCTACCGAAAGCTGCAGGACAAATCCAAAGCCAGGGTGTTTGCAATTTGCACTGATCTCTGGAAGTCAGGATTCCTTGAAGAGCAGCTCATGGCGTGCAACTGGTCGTACAATGTCAAAAAAGAATATAAACCTGATGACATTAGAACATTTGAATATTGGGTAAACAAATATGTCACCAACTGGGCAGCATGTGATACTTTATGTAATCATTCCGTGGGCACATTAATAATGATGTATCCCTCGCTTTTATCAGTACTTAAAAGCTGGGCTTTATCGGACAACAGGTGGGTAAAGAGAGCATCTGCAGTCTCGCTCATCGTTCCGGCACGTAAAGGCTTGTTCCTTAATGACATTTTTGAAATTGCTGACATTCTTCACTCCGACCGCGACGATATGGTTCAGAAAGGTTATGGCTGGATGCTGAAGGCTGCAAGCCAGGCGCATCAGCAGGAGGTATTTGAATATGTTATGAGCAAAAAGAAAACAATGCCTCGGACATCCCTGCGGTATGCAATAGAGAAGATGCCTGCCGAATTAAAAGCAAAGGCGATGGCAAAATAGTTATCCCTTTTGTTAACTTTGCAATATAACTTTTAGTTGATGAAGGGTTTTCTAATCGGATTGACACTGATATTGTTAACTGTGTCACTCCATGCTCAGGACAGGATCACAGGACATGATTTTGCAACGAGATCGGAGGTTATAGCACGTAACGGAATGGCTGCAACCAGTCATCCGTTAGCAACACAGGTTGCCCTGGACATCCTTAAGAAGGGCGGCAATGCAATAGATGCAGCTATAGCAGCCAATGCAGTCCTGGGAGTTGTTGAGCCGACCGGTGCCGGTATCGGAGGCGATATTTTTGCCCTTATCTGGAGCGCTGATAAAAACAAGCTATATGGATTGAACGGTAGCGGAAAATCACCCAGGTCGCTGAGGCTTGAATATTTCAAGGAAAACAATATTGAATACATACCATCTTACGGTCCTCTGCCTGTATCGGTACCCGGGTGTGTCGACGGCTGGTTTGAGATGCACGATATGTTCGGAAAACTACCAATGAAGGATATTCTACAGCCAGCTATAAACTATGCACGTGATGGATTTCCCGTAACTGAAGTCATAGCATTTTACCTGGCACTCGGCACGGAGAGGCTTAAAGAATACCCTAATATAAAGGAGGTATATATGCCTGGAGGCAAGGCTCCTTCGCGTGGTGAGATATTTAAAAATCCTCTTCTTGCATCTACCCTCGAAAAAATAGTTAAAGGTGGCAGGAACGAGTTCTACCGGGGTACAATAGCAAGATCTATAGATGCATTTATGAAGAAGCAGGGAGGATTCCTGTCGTACGATGACCTGGCCAGGCATCATTCCGAATGGGTTGAACCTGTAAGTACCTCATACAGGGGGTATGATATCTGGGAGCTGCCACCGAACGGACAGGGAATTGCTGCACTCCAGATACTGAATATTCTGGAGGGTTTTGATATTGCTTCAATGGGATTCGGGTCTGCAGAGTATATACATACATTCACTGAAGCCAAAAAGCTTGCCTTCGAAGACAGGGCAAAGTACTATGCCGATCCGCTATTTACTAAAGTTCCTGTAAGTCAGCTTATTTCCAAGAAATATGCTGCAGAACGACGCAAGCTCATTGATCCCGGTAAAGCTGGAAAAGTCTATCCATCCGGTGAAGCTGAGGCAGGAAACACGGTATACCTTACTGTTGCAGATAAATTCGGGAACATAGTTTCACTGATTCAGAGTAATTACAGGGGTATGGGTTCAGGGATGTGTCCTACCGGACTTGGTTTTGTTCTTCAGGACAGGGGTGAAATGTTCAGCCTTTCACAGGGACATGCCAATGTATATGCACCCGGGAAGAGACCCTTTCATACGATTATTCCTGCTTTTATAACAAAAAACAAAAAACCATATATCAGCTTCGGAGTTATGGGCGGTGATATGCAGCCCCAGGGACATGCACAGATCGTTGTCAACCTGGTTGATTTTAAAATGAACCTCCAGGAGGCAGGTGACGCACCCAGGATTCATCACTCAGGCTCATCAGAACCCACCGGTCAGAATATGACTGACGGAGGCATCCTGATGCTGGAAAGCGGATTCCGCACGGAAGTGATCCAGTCCCTGATGAGGATGGGACACACAATCCAGTGGGATCTTGGAGGTTACGGTGGCTACCAGGCAATCATGTGGGACGAGAAGAATAAAGTATACTATGGCGCTTCCGAATCCAGAAAGGATGGCCAGGCATCGGGATATTAAGCTAAACTCCGGAATTCTATTTAATAATGATACTGACTTAACAAATTCTGCCTTAAATATTAAACCAAAGTCCTATGAAACGAGCTCTACTTACATCCTTGATAATCATAATGATAATCATGACATATTCATGTAAGCCCAAACCTCAGAAGGAGTACCTTAGTGAAACAAAGGAACAGACTGAGGCACGAATGAAATGGTGGCACGATGCACGCTTCGGAATGTTTATCCACTGGGGTGTCTACTCTGTTCCGGCAGGTGTATATAAGGGTGAAGATGTTCCCGGAATCGGGGAATGGATCATGAATACAGCAAAAATACCAGTAGAAGAATATGAACAATATGCCAGGCAGTTCAACCCGGTAAAATTTAATGCTGCAGAATGGGTTAAAATTGCTAAGGATGCAGGCATGAAATATATTGTTATCACTTCAAAGCATCATGATGGTTTCTCGATGTGGGATTCACAGGTTTCGAAGTATGATATTGTTGATTTTGCACCCTATGGCAAGGATGTTCTGAAAGCTCTTTCAAATGAATGTAAAAAACAGGGGATAACATTGTGCTTCTATCACTCTATAATGGACTGGCACCACCCCGATGCAAATCCTGAAAACTGGGAAAAATACCGTGAAGGATATTTGAAGCCTCAATTAAAGGAATTACTGACTGGCTATGGTAAATTAGGAGTCCTTTGGTTTGATGGCGAATGGATAAAAGAATGGACTGAGGACCAGGGAAGGGATCTGTACAATTTTGTTAGGAACCTTCAACCGGATATAATAATCAATAACAGGGTTGGCAAAGGGCGCCAGGGTATGCAGGGTATGAATAAGGATAATACGGCTGTTGGTGATTTCGGTACTCCGGAACAGGAAATACTTTCGACATCATCTGAACTGTCCTGGGAATCGTGTATGACGATGAACGACACCTGGGGATTCAAAACAAAGGATACCAACTGGAAACCGGCAGAGTCCCTGGTTAAGAACCTCGTTGACATTGTATCGAAGGGCGGAAATTTTCTCCTCAATGTCGGTCCGACCTCTGAAGGATTAATCCCCGAAGCGAGTGTTGAAAGGCTCAGGGAGATTGGCGACTGGCTGAAAATAAACGGGGATGCCGTATATGCTGTAAAACAGCTCAGAAACTATAAAGAGGGTGACAATATAAGATTTACCTGTTCTCCGGATGGGAAGTATATAAATGCATTCATGTTTACTCCTCCTGACAAGCAGGTAAATATCAAACAGGTAAAGCCTGCTGAAGGTTCGGTTATCAGAATGTATGGGCTCGATTCGGATCTTAAATGGACCTGGGATGATGCCAGCGGACTGACAGTTGAACTACCGGATCCATCGGTTCTTCCCTGCAAATATGTATGGGTGCTTAAAATTGAGGGAACTGAGCTATAAGGTAAATATCCTCAGGCAGATTCCTACTCCAGACCCAGCAGGTCAAGAACTCCATTGATAAATGTGAGCGGATGTGCCGGATTGCCAGGCACATACAGATCGATTTTATGTGAGTCGATGAATTTCCTGATTATTGCCGGCGATCCTGTGAATATTCCGCCGCTGATTGCATCAGTTCCAACCAGGATTATGATTTTAGGCTCAGGGATAGCATCATAGCAAATCTGAAGAGCTTCTGACATATTCTCACTTACCGGTCCTGTAATTACCACACCATCTGCATGACGGGGCGAGGCGACAAATTCAATGCCATAACGACCCATATCAAAGTTAACATTACCTGCGGCATTGAGCTCCATTTCGCAGGAATTGTCCCCTCCTGCCGAAACCTGGCGGAGCTTAAGCGCCCTCCTGAACATCCTGCGGATTTCTTTCCGGACAACGGTATCGTCAAGCCTTATGGGCCCTTCCTCACCAGGTTTAACAATAAGGTCTTCCCTCCTGTTTGCCGCAATCCTGTAATCATTGGTAAAGTGGATTTTCTCCGGAAGCGCCAGCGCACATTCATTACAGAAGGAACATTTACCAAGATCTATTGACCCTGTTAATGAACAAATTGCCGACACCGGGCATAATGAAGCTGCAAGCTGAATCTCCTCGCCGGAAATATCCGGCGCTATTACAGGCCTGCCCCTGAACCGCTCCGATACAGGTTGTTTGCGCAGGTCCTTAACATACTGCGATCCATGACTTTTAAGTACTTTCAGCTCTCTCAGCATTGAATTAAGTATTTACAGGTCGTTACCACAATATGACAGGTTAAAGCTTTTATTACATACCGGGAAATCCGAAATCTCCTGGTCGCGAACCGCCAGTGCAAGTACCATCCAGTTGTGAAGTGACGGATCTTTAACACTATATAATATTATATCTCCATTATTGTCCGTCAGCGCTGAATGGCATATCTCTCCTCTCCAGCCTTCAGTCAGGCCCACAGCTAGCATACCCGGTTTGAAATCGAGGTTATAAACCGGTCTTTCTGCGGATCTGGCAGATTGTTTTTTAATTTCACTGATAAGCTCTTTAACAATACCGTAGGAAAGTTCAAATTCCATATTCCTGAGCATGGCCCTGGCAAGAACATCGCCGCCTTCCAGCAAGGCAGGTTTATAATCCATTTCCCTGAACGCCATGAACGGATGCGATTTACGTATATCCCTGTCGATACCGCTTGTCCTGGCTGCCATTCCTACAGCGCCTGCCAGCGCTGCCTGCCGGGAGGAGACATGCCCTGTATTTTCAAATCGGGTCACAACCTCCGAATTCCTGAATACCAGTTCCGCAACCTCATGAAAGCGTTTGTGAACTTCATCGAGACGATCGCAAATCCTTCCAGCGAGACCAGGATCAAGAGGAAAATTAGTGCCACCAGGTCTTACCAGTCCTTTTCCGAACCTGTTCCCGCACCAGTCCTGCATGGCATTAATGACCAGCGTCCGGAGAGCCTCACAAGAAACCTGTCCTATCTGGTATGCCACATCTCCGCACAACGCTGCCATATCGCCGATATGAACTGCCATACGTTCCATTTCAAGGGCTATTATCCGTTCGGACTGAAGGTTTTTACTGACTTCTTTACCTGAAAGACTTTCAGAGAGTTGAGAAAAAGCTATTGAATGACCGATTGTAGTATCGCCGGAAATATTTTCAGCAATAAGTGACCTTTGAAGCAATCCCTTCTTTTTCAGGAACAAGTCTTCAGCACCCCTGTGCTGGTACCCAAGTTGTATTTCAAGATGCAATACTTTTTCACCATAACACATAAACCTAAAATGCCCGGGTTCAATTATCCCTGCATGTATTGGTCCGACGCCCACTTCATGGGTCTCTTCACTATCAATCCTGTAAAACGGATAATCCTTAATCGCCGTACCCTGATCGGCCTTATTATGAGGATATCTTACTGGTTTGAGCCACGGATGGCCAACGAAAAGGATACCTGTGGTTTCGGCAATTTCGCGTTCAAAAACATGAAGCTGGCTGCACGACTTCGTAATCGATTCAAGCTCTTTAATATCCGATTTCTGACGATGTGAGAATATCAATATCTTATGTGAATCATCATTTGCGATGAGGATATAGAAATCAAGAAAACCTGAATTGTTATAGACGAAATAATCAAGGCAATGATATACTTCTTTCTTCAGGAGGGAAATAGTCTGGTTACAGAAATCCTTGTAATCAAGTACAGGAATATCTTTCAGGCTTATATTACCCGGATTCCCTTCAATTTCGATACATATTATCCCTTTCATAATTATCCGTTGAAAATTGAGATAAAGAATCCGTCAGAGAGGCCCGCCACAGATATAAAAAGGATGTTCAAAAAGGATGGTATATAAAAAGTCATGGTTACCGCTGTTGAAAAGAACAATATCTGGGATATGTAGTCATTCCATGGAATTGATTCATCAGAACCGTGTTTCCTGGAAGGTTCTCCAAGTATCACTTTTATATTCTTTCTGAAGATACCGAAGAAGATAAGCGTAAGCAACAGAGCCACAATTATAAATACAAGGACTTTGCCATCTCCGAGCTGCCGGAGAAGGAGAAACTCGCTATAGAACAATGGTGAGGGAGGAACTGCTGAAATAAGTACAACACCGGCAAAGAGTATAATAGCACCAACAGAATTCATCTGGAGATAGCCACCGGATTTGGCAAGTTTGTACGATTTTAGTACCCTGTGCAGTATTCCCGTCTGGTAAAAAAGCCCTGATTTGATAAGCGAATGGAAAGTAATCTGTAAAAGGGCAATATAAATACCTGGCTTCCCAAGGCTCAGGGCTATGAGGACCAGTCCCATATGCTCAACTGTCGAATATGCAAAAACCCTTTTGAGGTTTTCTGCTTTCTGCATATAAATTGCAGCGACAATCAGCGACATTATACCGGTAATAATAAGTACGTGGTTAATCCACGGGCTTATTATTGTATCTGACATTGCAAGAAAAATCCTGAAGAAAGCAATAAATCCACCGTTTACAAGGGCAGTAGACAGGAAGGCGCTGACAGGTGCCGGTGCTACATAATTGGCATCTATTCCAATGGTATAAAGAGGGAATACCTCAAGCTTGGAACTATACCCGGCAAGGATCAGAATAAATGCAATCTTCAGATATATAGGGTTGATATTCATGAAGGCAGCCCTTAGGCCATGGAACGACATATCGCCCGATGCAGCAATCCCTGAAGCTGCTCCGGCAAATAGTATCCCTATATAAGCAAGGGCGATCCCTACAGAACAAATAAAAATGTATTTCCAGGTAGCTTCCAGAGAAGCAGTGCTCCTGTGAAAATTGATAAGATATGCAACAGACAAAGTTGTCAGTTCAAGAAATATCCATGTAACTATCAGGTTATTTGATGTATAAACCCCTGTAAGAGAAAGATTAAGAACAATGAATGACCCATAGAAAAGGGAACGGTTCAGATGGTCAATGCCTTTAGTATAATTGATCGTATGGTAGTATGTGGCAATTGATACAAATACCAGAATTACAAGGAAAATTAGTGAAAGTGGATCGAAGGTAAAGTACAGCAATTCTGTAGCATCACGGTTAATAAATGCATATACTGTCAATGCGACCTGAAGAAGAACTGCAGCAAGAGTTATAAGATGGACATTTCTCTTCTGCGGCAGGATAAACGTTAATCCTGCCAGAACCAAACCTGATATAAAATATATCCAGAGCAAGTCTTTAGTCTTTTAGTTGAGATAATGATTCTGCTTCAAAACCTCCCATCTTATTTCCTATCCTGGTCAGGAACAAGCTCATAACCAGCACGGCAATGAAAATATCCAGAAGTATCCCGGTATTTACAAGTATAGGGAATTCATTACCGATAGCAATTGAAAAAAGGAATACAGCATTCTCAATTATCAGAAATCCAACGAGGTGCCCGAAAAGGTAACGTCTGACACTGACAAGCAGTAATCCCGTAAACAATGTGAACCAGGCAATTACAGTATAAATTTCATTAACGGTGGGTATAGAAAGTACTTTAGCCAGAAGCAGGCTTATACCGAGCATTACAAGCATAAGCATAACAGTATAACTTCCTTTAAGAGATCTTTTGTGGACATTGAAGATACCTGTCCTCTGTAGTGTTTTGCGCATAAGCCAGGGTACAATGACCGACTTGAAGACTACTGTCTCTGCCAGTATAAATACAAGGTTTAGAAAGGAAAAGTTTTTCAGCTCAATCAATGCCATCCCGAAAAGAAGTAACCCCTGTATTGCATATACCTGGATATAATTCTTGAACTTCTCGGTCGAAGCAATATAAACCAGTGAGATTCCAAACAGGACATATAACAATATCAGCATCTCAGAGGATATTTTTGGTGAATAAAATAACAACAAACATGAGGGCTGAGATCAAAACCACGGTAAGGATAAACTGCTGGTTGCGGCTCATCCTGAACCTGGCGCGAAAAGATTCCACAAAACCAATTATACCTGCAAACAGAACCTGAATAAGGATAAAGTATATGAGTCTCCATACTACAGGAAGGTCCCATGGTATCAGGGTCGAGGAAATCAGGCTACCGAAAACTGCAAATTTCAGAAATGATGTCAGCTGGATCAGAGCCAGGTTGAAACCGCTGGTATCCAGTACCATTACTTCATGGATCATTGTTAATTCAAGGTGTGTTTTTGGGTCATCGACAGGAACCCTGCTGTTCTCAATTACTGTAATATTACCTATCACATATGAAATGATCACTCCATATATCAGGTTATAGCTCTCTCCTCCCGGGAGGTTAAAGATATTCTTCATTGAATACTCCCCGGTAAAAACAACAAGCCCTGCCAGTAATATAAACAGCGCTGGTTCTACCAGCATCCCATAGAGGGCCTCCCTGCTGGCTCCCATTCCTTCAAAGCTGCTCCCTGTATCAAATGAAGCAACAATCATCATAAACCTGGCAAGTGCAAGCAGATATGCGAACAGGATAAAATCACCATTGAATGAGATCAGTGGTTTGAATCCGGCAACAGGTACCATTAACGATGCAACAACAACTGAAACAAAGACTATTACCGGGGCTATACGGCTGATGGATCCTGATGTTTCACTATATACAATTCCTTTGCGGAATAATACCCATACATTTCTTACCGGCTGTAAAATACCTGGACCTTTTCTCCCTGAAGCAATGCTCTTTGTCCTGACAATCAGCCCGGGAAAAAGAAAGGAAATGATCAGAATCAGAAGCAATGCATTCATCAGATAATCTTCAGAAAAGTAAGTATTAATATCATTAAAAGAAATACCAGGACATAAAGAACATAATGCTGCAGTTTCCCTGTCTGGAAAACAGCAGCACGTTTAAGCAGGTTGATTATGAAATCAGCAGGTTTATAGATGATCCTCGATCTCACAAAATCATCGGTGTGAGTATGAAAATCCCTCTTCTCAGGGAAAATTTCATCATCAGGGTAGCTTATCCTTGAATACCCCGTCTTAATGATTGGTCTTGAGAGAGTTGCATATTCCTGTATAAATGAAGTGGCAGTGTACTGTTGTTTTGCATCTACTGCTGTGTAACCACAACCCCATGTAGGACCCAGGGAAATAACCCTGTGTCTAAAAAGGATCTTCCGGATAACAACTATTGAAATTACGAGCAATATGAGCAAAGATGAACCCAGAGCAATGAATTTCATGGGTTCAGATATTTGAACTATTTCCTCCGCAGTCGCTGCCGGGAATATTGAACCTGTCATGTTCAGCAGAGGTTTTACTATTAAAAAGGGAAGTAGCCCTATAAGTACCACCGGGAGAACCGGCAGAGCCTTGGCAAACAACATTTTCTTGGAAGCTTCGGCAGGCTTAACGGGATACGCTGATCTTGGCTGGCCCAGGAAAACGACACTGAAAACTTTGGTAAAACAGAGAAGTGCAAGACCGCCAATAAGAACAAGTGCAAACATTGTAATAAACAGGAGTATCAGTGAATAAAATTCATTATGGCTAAATCCTTTTAAAAGTGAAGTGTAGATCAGAAACTCGGAGATAAATCCATTGAAGGGAGGGATGCCTGATATTGCAATTGCACCAATAAGGAAAGCCCAGGCAGTGAAAGGCATGTATTTCATCAGCCCACCCATCTTCTCAATATTCTGAGTATGTACCTGGCCTATAACCGATCCCGCACTGTAGAAGAGCAGTGACTTGAAGAGGGAGTGATTCAGGGTGTGAAGCAGTGCCCCGGCATAACCGGCAGTCGAAACTATTGGGCTTCCAATGGCTGTACCATAGATCCCCAGGCCAATACCCATGCCGATTATCCCGATGTTTTCAATACTGTGGTATGCAAGCAGTTTTTTAACATCGTGCTGGAGAATTGCCATCATAACTCCGAAGAGCCCGGTTATACCTGAGATAATAATTACAGATGCACCTATTGCTGTAAAATCAGAAGAGAGGTAAGTAGTAACCCTGAGTATGCCATATATTCCAAGTTTAATCATTACGCCCGACATAATACCTGAAACATGTGAGGGGGCTGCAGGATGTGCATCAGGCAGCCAGGTATGCATCAGGAAAAATCCGGCCTTAAGTCCGAATCCAAGGAAAAAAAGAAGGAATACAGGCCAGTTTGGATTGCCTTGAAAATATACATGCAGGTTGTCGAACGACAGATTGCGGACTCCGGAAGAAGAAATGATGAATGCAGCTAAAATAAGGAACATTCCGACATGCATCTGGATAAGGTATGACATACCGGCTTTAATGGTTCCTTTAGAGTCGTAGCTGAATATCACCAGGACAAATGATGTCAGTGTCATAATCTCCCAGACCACGAGAAACCAGAAACTGTTTCTCAGCAATGGAACCAGTATCATTGAAATATGAAGCCAATTAAAGGCCAGGTAGTGGATCCGCATCCAAACTGCCGGTTTGGTTTTTTCATATGGCCTCAGGTAATCAAGGGAGTAGATGTAGCCACTTATCACTGTGAAATTAATAACAATGATAAAAAATGCACTCAGCTTATCACATATAAGAAGTGGAGAAATATTTTCATGTATAAAATCAAGCAAAACCGGCACTGCCCCCTGCGGGGATATCAGTACCGCTAAAGCCATCCATGTGCTAAATGAAGAGACTACCAGTACCGAAATACCTGCAAAAAGCTTGTAAGCCCTTTTAGATGGCGCTAATACTAAAAGGCTCGTAACACACAGAAATATAAGTAGATAGATCATTTATCCATTAAAAGCGATGGACAAAAATATAAAAAACCAGATAGAAATGTCAATGAAACCAAAAAAAGTTAAAAACAACTCTTTTGTGGCTTCATTGATAAAGATACACCAAATTTCCTGCAAATGATAATCAGGCAGGGTAGCAGGTCTGAATATAGTTATTTAACAGTCAGCTGCATTTCGGGAGCAACCTCTTTAATTTCGAGGACTGCTGTTGTGCCGCCGGTTTCAAGGTTAATTCCGTGAGGTTTATTGGATTTCCAGGAGCCGCCTGTAAAGTCAGGAACATCTATTGACTGCGATCTGTTAGCCACCGACCATTCACTAAGCGGGCCTATGGAACTCCAGGCTGCACCATCATATACATCCTGGTCCAGGGGCAGTCCATTTCTCAGACAATCAATCATTCTCCAGTCCATAATAAAATCCATCCCGCCGTGTCCGCCAACTTTTTTCGCCATCTCCCCTACTCTCTTGATTATCTCAGGAGTGTGTTCTGCCCACATATTAGCCATCTCTTCATCCTTCAGCCAGCTTTCACCAAGTGCAATAAGTTGTTTCGGATATTTTACTGCCATACCGGTTGTCCCTTTTACAAGGTGTATTCTCGAATAAGGATGTTCAGAGGAGACATCATGCTGAAGCATAATGGATTTTCCGAGCATGGTCCTGATTATTGTTATGTTGAAGTTTCCCCTGAATCTTGAGTCTTTCCATGGTGCAAAGAAAGGGTCTGCAGCGGCAAGCTCTTTTTCTTTAGGGCCCATTGTAAAATCGTTTGTCGAGATCGATGAAAGATAGTCCATCCTGTCGCCCCTGTTAATATTCAGAACCTGGCATATTGGTCCGAGACCATGAGTGGGATACAGGTTCCCGTTACGGGTTGCATTTTCCTTAAGTCGCCACATGTCGGTATAAGCACCGTCAGCCTGCTGGTCGTCCAGCGGTTTTTTGAAATTATAACCCATAAGATTGTGGTTATAAGCACCTTCTCCATGGATTATATCTCCAAACATACCTTGTCTCGCCATATTCAGGGTGAGCAGTTCAAAGAAATCGTAGCAGCAGTTCTCGAGCATCATGCAATGTTTCTTTGTCCTCTCCGAGGTTTCAACAAGCTGCCATGCCTCGTCAACAGTACGCGCAATCGGAACTTCACAGGCAACATGTTTTCCCTGCTCCATGGCATATACGGAAACCGGGGTGTGAAGGATCCAGGGTGTACAGGTATATATAAGGTCAAGATCAGGGAGTTCAACAAGCTTTTTCCAGGCATCTTCTGAACCGAAGAATTCCTGGGCGGCAGGTCTGCCAATGCTGGTGAGGTATTTCTGTGATTCCTTTACTGCAACTTCACGCTTATCGCCCAGGGCTTTGATTTCCACACCTTCTATATATGAAAGGCGTTCAACAGCGCCGCTTCCCCTGTCACCAAGTCCGATTATGCCTACTCTGACAACAGGCAGTGCTGGTGCTGTATACCCCGACATATTGAATTTCTGGGTATGAGCCTTTTTAACTGCATTGATAATATCAGGCAGATTTGATTCAGGTTTCTTTGGGGTACATCCACTGATTACACTTCCGGCAACAGCTCCGGCTCCGGCAAATGTTGCAGTTTTCAGAAAATCGCGGCGATTGCTTTTCATAGACAGGTTTTTAAGGTTTAATCACCGCAAATTAATATTTTTTGAACTATAATTATACCTGATCGCCCTGATTTTTTCTCTTCCTTAGTTTGATGACAAAATCATTCAGAAGGCTTCCGAAAAGGCCTCCTATTAGAGCACCATAGAGAGTGCTCCAGTACCAGACAGATTTTATAGGGCATGTACCCGACTGACAACCAACAAGTTTCCAATACAGAAAACCGCCCAGGGCACCTGCCAGTGTTCCAACGATTATGTAAAAATTCTTTTTAAAAAATTCCATCTTACCTGTTTTAAGATAACTCAACATATATATTCATTATAAAACTTCCTCCTGCATGACTTTTAACAAGCAGATTGTATTACAGAATGGTCACAAAGGAAATATTTTTGAATAAAATTCCGTAATGCCCCCACTCTCAATATCCCAGTTAAGCATTTCACAGGCAGTAACAGCATTTGTCCTTAATTTGTTCAGCATTTCCCGGTCATCCCTCAATGCAGTTATAGCATTGGCTATCTCATCCGGTGTAACAGCCGGGATTATTATTCCACAATTATAACCATCGATTATTTTTTTCACTTCCGGAAGGTCCCCTGCAATTACTGGTATTCCTGCTGATATGTAGTCGAACAGCTTATTAGGAAGGCTGAACCTGTAATTCAGGTTTGAGTCCCTGTCAAGAGAAAGTCCGGCATCAGCCATTTTTGTATACCTCATCATCTCTGACCAGGGAAGCTTTCCTGTAAATTTTATTTTACCCGAAGCATTAGATGCTGAGACTTTTTCCTTAAGTATATTTATCACATCTCCTGAGCCTGCTATTATCAGGAAAACATTTTCTGTCCTCACTACTGCGTCAATAAGTTCCTCTCCACCCCGGTCTATATTGATCCCTCCACCCTGCAAAATCAGCAGAAGGGTATCATCACTAATTCCTAAATCACTCCTTTTAAAAGGACTGATATCTGAAGAGGATACGGAACAATTACGGATAACAACAGGCCGGATGCCATATTCCTTTTCATACTGAGTTGCTATACAATCGCTTACAGTCATCACCAGCTTAAGCCCTGGAAAAATGGTTCGTTCAATAAGGCTCCATACCCCTTTAACAAACTTCCTGTCCTGTATTTCAGGTACTCCAGTGAAATATTCATGTGAGTCATAAACAAGTGGAATCCTCTTAAGCCGTGCGATAAGAAAATTTGGAAGAAGTGTATCCAGGTCGTTGGCAACAAGTAAATCGAACCTGTGAAAGAGAAGGTAGAAGAAAAACCTGATATTTATAAATTTATAAAAGAGGAAACCACGCCGGAAGATCATCCTGAAACGATTAGTCCTGAATGGAAGCCGGGTAGAATCGCAGCAATCTCCCAGGTGACGGCCAATGATAGTGACATCGTACCCAATGTCACTAACTGTTCCTGCTATTTTCCGGACTCTCTGATCATAACAGATGCAGTTTGTTACTGAAAAGGCAACACGTGGCTTATTATGCGATACCTGCATACCGCAAAAGTAGCAATTAGTAATTGATAATTTTAAAGATTGAAAGTTGAAGCTGCCTGTTCATACTTCTGCAGAAGTCTGAATAACCTGATCATCTCAAATCACACCCATTGCGGGTTTGATATTTCTTTCCGCAAGGCTTACGATCTTTTCTATTCTTCGCTGCCGGGTTTCTGTTCTTTTTGCAGAGTTCAGCCATAAGATAAACATCCTGCGACTTGACAGGCTGAAATTCATAAAGTTTTTATGTGCGTTTGGGTTCTTTTCAAGTCCTGCCATGAGATCACCAGGGATAGCTGGTTCACCTTCAGAGGCATTATCGTAACCAAGTGATGGATTCTTCAATAATTCCTCGTATGCCTTCATACCCGGGTCAGTCATCAATCCATTCCTGATGAGCCTCTCAACTCTGGCTATATTATATTTTGACCATCTGCTGCCGCTGCGACGTGGAGTGAACCTCTGAATATAATACTCCTCATTTATCTTTTTTATCCTGCCGTCGATCCATCCGAAGCAAAGCGCTTCTTCCACAGCCTCTTCGTAAGGTATCCTTTTTTTGCCGGAAGGCTTTTTAAAATATACCAGCCATACCTCCCCGCAGGATGAATGATTCTCCGTCAGCCATTTCCTCCATTCCTCACGGGCCGATACATATAACTCCATAGTTATTTGGATTTTCTTTCAAAGTAAATAAATATGAAGTTACAAACCTCTGGCGAAGAGGCAAAGGATAGATATTGAATCTAAAATTCTTACTTTTAACAAAAAAACAGGATGCGTATTTTCAGGAATATCAGCCTCAAATCGTTCAATACATTCGGATTGGAAAATATTGCCGGCACCTTAATCCAGGTAAGAACCGAAAAGGAAGTGAAAACACTCCTGACCGGCAATCATATTAAGAACAAACCTCTTTTTATTATTGGAGGTGGCAGCAATCTGCTGTTTATCAATGATTTTAATGGCACCATATTGTACCCTGCACTGCCGGGGATCAGGATCGTGGAGCAGAAGGATGATTATGTAATTATCTCCGCGGGCGCCGGGGTAGTGTGGGATAAGCTCGTTGAGTGGTGCGTTGATATGGGATTCAGTGGTCTCGAAAATCTCTCAGGTATCCCCGGTAATGTAGGGGCTGCCCCTGTTCAGAACATCGGGGCTTATGGCGTGGAGGCCGGTGATGTTATCACTAAGGTAAGAACCTTAAGCCTAACAGATGGCCGTATTAAGGTTTTCAGCAATGCCGAATGCAATTTTAACTACAGGAGCAGCACATTTAAAACCACAGCAAAAGGAGACTATCTAGTCACCCGGGTATATTTCCGTCTAAACCTGAACCTCAATCCTGATGTCAGCTATGGTTCACTTGGTGAGGAAGTTAAAAAGATTGGCAGACCTACCTTACTCAATATAAGGAAAGCCGTAATCAATACCAGGCAGGCTAAATTGCCAGATCCTTCAATGATTGGAAATGCCGGTAGTTTTTTCAAGAATCCGTTCATTGAGAAGTCAAGGTCTGATGAATTGCGAAAGAGTTTTCCGGGGATTCCGATATACGATGATCCTTCAGGTTTTGTGAAAATTGCTGCCGGCTGGATGATTGAACAGTGCGGGTGGAAGGGTGTAAGAGAGGGTGATGCAGGAGTACACGACAAACAGGCATTGGTTCTTGTGAATCATGGCAATGCAACCGGGAAGCAGATCTTTGACCTGTCGGAAAAGATTAAGCTTTCGGTAATCAAAAAATTCGGAATAGAACTTGAAAGAGAGGTAGAGATAATCTGACCTATCTGTAGATTCTGCGCTTGTTAAGTTCACGCTGGTATTCAGCAGCGTACCTGTTATGTTCAGCAAGAGTGCGTGAAAAATTGTGGTATCCTGAAAAATCAGCTTTCGCTGCAAAATACAGATACTCATGCTTCTCTGCATTCAGAACAGCATCAATTCCGCTGATGGAAGGGCAGCCTATCGGACCCGGAGGAAATCCTGAATGTTTATAGGTATTATATGGGGAGTCAACTTCAAGATAAGCTTTTAAAACCCTTGTGATAGTCCAGTCGTTAAGTGCAAATTTAATTGTCGGGCAAGCCTGAAGAGGAATCCCACGTTTCAGCCTGTTAAGATATACACCTGCGATCCTGGGTTTTTCATCTGCCTTAACAACCTCATCATCAATGATTGAGGCGAGGATCGAAACTTCGATCCGGGTAAGTTTTTTCTTTTCAGCTTTCAGTCTGCGGTCCTCATTCCAGAATTTGTTATACTCATTTAGCATTCTTTTATAAAGGCCTTCTGCACTGGTATTCCAAAACAGCTGGTAAGTGTTTGGAACGAAAACGGAAATCACTGTTTCCCTGGCAAATCCGTCTCCTGAATAATTATCCTGATCGTTAAGGAAGTTGATTATATGGACTGAGTCGGCAGAAATTTGTTTTCCAATACGACCTGCCAGGTCATTAAGAGTCCGCATATTATTAAAAGTCACATTTACAGGGGTCTGACGGCCGGATCTGAGAAGATTAAGCAAGCTGTTGTAGCTGATGTCAGAATCAATTACATACCGTCCTGGTTTGACCAATGCCGGGTAGTTTTTCTTTTCTGCCAGCCATTTAAATGCTTTTGGATCAGGTATTGTGAAGTGGGCAGAAACAGTATCCAGGGCCTGGACATATGATGAGCCTTCAGGGATATAAAGTACTTTTTTTTCGCTCCCGGTTTTAATGTTCTGTCCGAAAAACAGATGCCAGGAAAGGAAGAGGACGCTGGCAAGAACCAGCATCGCCACGATAACCAGGGAAATGATTTTCTTATACATTCCTTTAATAGACAGGGTGCAAATTTACTTATTATGTTCAGTTAATCAAACAGTCATGTTGCGAATCAGAAACTGTATGGCCACAAGAATTCATAAAATTGATATATCCATTTTAATGCTTAAGATCATGTTGACTGAATGTATTAAACAATTATTAATACTTTTACAATTCAATCCGGAGCACTTAAAAATTATATTATGAATATGTCAGTTTCAACATTACTAATATTGATGGTAATAGGAATTATTACCGGTGTTATGGCAGGGATGCTTGGTATCGGGGGTGCAATTATAATGATACCAGCACTGGTATTCTTCATGGGCTTCAACCAGCAGATGGCACAGGGAACGAGCCTGGCTGTAATGTTGCCGCCTGTGGGTATTTTTGCAACATATAATTACTGGAAAGAAGGACATGTTGACATTAAAGTCGCAATAATCCTGGCGGTAACATTTATAGCAGGGTCGTATTTCGGCTCAAAACTGGCATTGAATCTTCCTCAGGCCACATTAAAGAAGATTTTCGGCGGGCTTCTTCTTCTCGTTGCAGCAAGAATGCTGTTCTGGAAATAAAAAAAAGAGACGTCCTGGAAGAGCGTCTCTCTAAATATCTGAATAATTATTTTCAGAACATATATCCTATACTGAGAAGGAATGCATTTGGTCTTTCATCAAGTGCAACACTTCCAAGCTTACTCTGGTATTTTGAAAGATTTCCTTCGTACCTGAGGTCAATCGTCAATTTCTTAAACAGGTCAAGACCAAGACCAGCCTGGTAGCCAAATGTCATCGCAGCATAAGCTTCCTTAATATCAGGATTGTCGATCAGCTCCTGGGCTGTAATCTTTAATGAACCGACAGGACCTGCATTTATGCGCACCGGGCCAAATTTAAGACCTATCATCACAGGTATATCAAGCCTGTTAAATGCCTGCTTCACAGTTGCCGAGTCAGTAAGAGATCCGACATTCTGGAAAGTGTAATTATTTGATCTGGTTGCAAAAAGAACTTCAGGCTGAATATAAAGTTTAGATATATTGGCTCTCAGGAAAACACCGGCATGAAATCCGTAACCAGCAGATTCGGCTTTACTGACAACGTAGGATGTATTGCCACTTTTGATGGTTTTTGCATCATCCATTGTAATAGATGTTGTGCTGGCTCCTACTTTAAGGCCAAATTTTATTTGAGGCATTGCAGGCAGTGCAATGAATACTGCCAATAATAATACGATGAGTTTTTTCATAATCCAGTTTTTAAGTTTCAAAAGTTCAATTAGTTAGTAATATTCATATTGACATTCTACAGATATATAACGGTAAAAAGCTCAAAAAGGTTGCATTCCACCTGATTTTTAATTCGGTTTTGATGATTTACCCATAGCTGAATATCTATTGTTTTGCATCCAGGCAATCAAAGATAGCTTTCTTCATTTTATCAAATTCAACCCTGTCGTACAGCCTAGTAAGAAAAATTATGTTACCGGTTCTGTCAATGACCACATTCCTTGTAACACCTGAACTCTTTAAGGCAAAAATACCGAATATCTCAGCTCCCGGATCAAGAGCAAGGGGGTACGTAATTGACATTTCTTTTTTGAAACCAAGTACCTTGTCGGAGGGTTCATCACGGTCAATACCGATCACCACCAGTCCCTTTGAGCGTCCCGGTACCCATATTTCCTTTTCAATAAAGGGCATCTCTGTTCTGCAGACACCGCACCAGCTTGCAGTAAACTGGAGCATCACCACCTTCCCTCGCAGGTCAGATAACCTGTAGGATTTACCACCAGCTTCATTAATTGTAAACTCGGGTGCCATATCACCTGTTTTTACAAGATAATCGTTCTGGTAGACTTTCTTCTCCTGTGACCGCAGAGGAGAAAGACAGATAAATAATAATGAGAAAATAGCTGTTATGTATCTCACCGGAGCAATATTTTATGTAATTATATCAATTTTTTCGAAAACATCGTTATTGATGGAATGTAAACATGCTTCAGAATGTCTTAATCAAAGAAATGATTAGTTAAAAATAGTTAAGTCACTGCCCTGCTCTACAGAATGCAGAAAAAATAATTAATATTGAAACATTATCTTGTTCTAAAATTAAAACTAACATGATGAAAAAAACCTGGTTTATCCTATTTGCTTTTGTTTTTCTATTCTCCTTTTCTATTGAAGGTCAGGTAAGTCCTAAAGAAAAGGGATTACAGGCAATAACAACTGATGTTATCAAAGGTCAGCTTGAGTTTCTTTCTTCCGACTGGATGGAAGGAAGGGCTACGGGCGAAAAAGGCTCTTTTCTTGCTGCTGACTATATAATGAGCATGTTCAGGGTGTTTGGTGCTGCCCCTGCAGGAGATGCTTCTATGGGTGGTAGAGGCGGCCGTTACATAACAGTTATCGGTTCTCCAGCCAGCACAACTCCCCCACCTCCACCTGCTGCTGCACAACCTGCTGCACGGACCTCTGCAAGCCAGCCTGCAGCGAATCAGCCTGCACAGGCAGCTATGGTAACTATTCAACCTGCCCAGGCGCAACCGGATCAGAGAGCCCAGGTATTCACTCCGACAAAAAGCTATTTTCAGAATTTTACCCTGGTTGAAACCCTTCCTTCAACAGGTTCATCCACATTTACTGTTAAGAAAGGCGGACAGGAATATATTTTTAAGGAAAATATTGATTTCTATCTTGGAAGAGCAGCAATGGATGTAAAATTTGATGCCCCCATGGTTTTTGTAGGATATGGAATCCAGGATAAGACCAATGGAATTGATGATTTTGCAGGCGTTGATGTAAAAGGGAAAGTGATTGTCCGTCTTAACGGATTTCCCGGGTATGCAGATAATACCTCACCAATGTATAAGAAACTTGTAGGTGATAATACACGTGCCCAGTTCGAAATACAGAGAAATAAGTCGGATGTATTAGGTAAGCTTGGAGTAATCGGAGTTATCGACCTTACGATAAACAGGGATGTTACAAAGAACTGGGGTGTTTACAAATACAATAACTATCCTGCACCTGCCGAATCAGGACCACGTACAAACTGGCTCCCAATGAGGCTCGACGGAAAAGATGTTACATCCACTCCAACAAATATTACAATAACAGAACGGGTCTCCAACCTGATCATAAAAGAAGGTGGACTCGATATTGCAAAATATGAAAAAGATGCTGCCGCCGGTACTCTTAAATTCAAGCCGGTAGTACTCCCTGGTATTACTGCCGGTCTTAATGTGACTGTGAACTGCAGGAGAATAAATGTGAGGAACGTTGTCGCAATTATAGAAGGCGAGAATCCAAATGAATATGTTGCAGTTGGTGCACATATGGACCATATGGGAATGGACAATGGCAAAATTTGGAATGGCGCAGATGACAATGCTTCCGGTACTGTAGCAGTGATGACAATTGCCAAAGCATTTGCAGCAAGCGGTGTAAAACCAAAACGAAGCATCGTTTTCTGTGCATGGACCGGTGAGGAAAAAGGATTGCTCGGTTCAGAATATTTTACAATGTATCCGCCGGTTGGCAAGATATCTGATTATAAATTCTATATGAACTTCGATATGATTGCAAGGGATGCAACCAACGACACTGAGAAAAACATGGCAGGTATAACCTATACCAAAGCTTATCCAATGCTGGAAGAGATATCGAAGAAGGCAGTTGAGGAGTATAAGCTTAACCTGAATCTTAACATCAAGAGCCAGGAAGCACCTACTGGGGGAAGCGATTATACAGCTTTCACTGAGAATAAGATACCCGTTATAGCATGGATGGCAGCAATGCATCCTGACTATCATCAGCCATCAGATGAAGTAAGCCTTGTTAACTGGAGCAAAATGACGGACATTATTAAGCTTGGTTATCTTCAGTTATGGGAAGCTGCAAACGGTGAAATAAAATAAATCCTCACTTATGCAGGATTGAACGCTGATACTTTGTTTTATTACTTGAAAGCGGGGACTTCAGAAATGGGTTCCCGTTTTTTATTTTTCCTGGTTTTTGAAGACAATACCAACTCCTTTTCCTGAAAAAGGCAGATTACTGGTAATCAAGATACTCGCTGTTCTGTTTTAATTCCACAAAATCATTTTCTATATCGCAATAGCCGTATTCAAAACAGTAATGATATTTCTTGCCTCCCGGAGATTCTATGTTGTGTGTGAAAAAGCTAAAATTATAGCCAAGAGCAAATAGGGCATCCCTGTGAATTGTAATTTTCCCTTCAGAATAAAGATCAGATAATATTCGTCTGTTCTTTCTCAGGAGGCCATGAACATTTCTTACAAAATTATTTGAGTCGCGATTAAGCCTGTTGTTATAATTATTCCTGCACTGATCAGAACAGAATTTCTTATCGGTACGCCCGTGGATGGTTTCTCCACAGTCGAGACATTTCTTTTCCACAGCACTAAAGTTTTGATAAAGATATAAAAAAACGTTTTCAAACGGTTACAAACGACTATAAATGATTGAGTACCGTATATAAACGATTAATAACCGGGACACCCTTTTGAAGGGTTTTAATTTTGGTGCATAAATAAATTATGTCTCACTAAAACTTAAAATCATGAATGCACTAAGAAACAGAGTACAGCTGATCGGGAACCTGGGTCAGGATCCGGAAATCAAAACACTTGAAAGCGGAAAGAAGGTCGCTCATTTCACAATTGCCACAAATGATTCTTACAAGAACTCCGAAGGGCAGAAGGTTGAGGAAACGACATGGCACAATATCGTTGCCTGGAACGGTCTTGCAGAAAGAGCAACAAAGTACCTGAAAAAAGGTAATGAAGTTGCCATCGACGGAAGACTCGTTTACAGAAATTACGAGGATAAGAAAGGTGTAACCAAATACATCACAGAGATTGTTATCAGTGAGATGTTGTTTCTCAGGCTTTCGAAGAAGGAGAATGAAAAGGACGAATAGCCCGTCCCACGCTGCATTTCTCCGGGAAGGCTGCCGTAAATGGCAGCCTTCTGTTTATTTTGAAGGCTGCGGCTTCGGTTTGGCAGGGACAAGCGAAGCTGCTGTCCAGTTCCGAAGGAATCCGGTAACTTTTTTCTGGTTATAACCTGTTCCTTCTTCTAGCAGTCCGCTGTCCTGAATATGAAGAACCTTCCCCTTTCCATCAAGAACGATAAATACAGGAAATCCAAATCTTGTTGGATTGCCAAGGTACTCATTCGATGCATCATTCTTATTTTCAGGGCTGTAGTTAAGTTTAACCTGGATATAATTATCGTCCATCAGCTTTGATATCTCAGGATCTGATTTGCTATATCCATCGAATTTAATGCACCATGGACACCAGTTACCACCATATTGTATAAGGACATGTTTCCCGGAGGTTTTTGCGGTGGCAACAGCTTCCTTGATCTGTTTCATCCCGTCAAGTGCCGGATCATAGATCTTTTTAGCATCCTGGGCTGTAACAGAAGAAACATTAATAACCAAGACAAATAAGAGTGTAGCAGAAGTAAGGATCAGTTTTCTCATTTCATTGTATTTTTTCATGCTCTCAAAGTAAATTAAAATATTCCTAAAACTTACCTGACTGCTGATGCTATTTGTCACTGTAAAAAAATCACTGGTGAAAATACGTATCAGCAGAATAATTATACTTTTGCCTTACCATTATTTCCTACATAAACCTGACATGAAAAAAATCCTGCTTTTCACCTTTACTATCCTATCATTCTGCAGGATGTCATCAGGGCAGACCAGCGAATCATACGGAAGACCAATTGCAGAAATATTCACTGACTTTCATTTAAATTTCAATGATACTGCAAAACATACAGGCTTTGACCTTAACAGGGCATACTTCGGATACCAGTTTACTCCCGGCGGAAAAATTACAGCAAAGATCATTGTAAATATAGGATCACCAGAAGATCTTGTACCAGGCTCAGTTCCAAGACGATATGCCTACTGCAGGGAAGCTTCCCTTATATGGAGCAATGAAAAGCTGACTGTTTCATTCGGTATTACAGGGACCAAGATGTTTGAGTTCCAGCAGAAGTTCTGGGGCAAGAGGTATATTGCAAATACTTATCAATCCATAAACGGGTATGGTTTTGTCGCAGACCTTGGAGCAGTGGCCGAGTACATTTTCAATGATAAACTCAGAGCCGACCTGTCGGTGATGAACGGGGAGGGTTACTGCAATCTTCAGGTAGATGACAATGTAAGAACCTCACTCGGATTAACTATTACTCCTTCAAAATCAACAGCAATAAGGATTTACGGGGATATTCAGAAGAAGGAAGGTTTGTGGCAGCCTGTATTTGTTGCATTCGCGGGTTTTAAAAATGATCTTCTGACTATTGGAGGTGAGGCAAGCTATAAATCGAATATCGACAATGTTCGCGGTCACCATGTTTGGGGAATATCATCGACAGGTGGGATAAATGTCACTAAGAAAATAGAGATCTTTGGCAGGTATGATTATATATCGTCTGTTATTGCAGGCAACGAAGATATCAAATGGAATTATCTGAAAGATGGAAGTTTCGCAATTGCAGGAGTACAGTACCTTCTTTCGCCTTATGCAAAAGCATCTTTAAATTACCAGGCGAGATTGCCTTACTCTGCATATGGACAGATGACAAACATGCTCTTCCTGAACCTTCACTTTAAATTTTAATCCCTGTAAAATCACGTCCAGCCTTCAGGGCTTTAATGTTAACATCCACAATCTCTGGTCCTTTACGTCCAAATAGTTTACGGATTGCATTTTCAAGGCTGTTATAGGGCATATTTATAAATGGAGATGCGGCACCGAGTACAACAATGTTCCCTGATCTTGCAGATCCGGATTCTTTAGCGATTGTATCAGCGTCGATAACTATATTATTCTTTATCTTTTTTATTTCCGCAAGTATTTCTTCCACCGGCGGATAATCAGGAATATTGATAAAAGGAGACGAGTTGGTCACCAGCCATCCCTGTTTTGAGAGCCATGGTAAATATCGAAGTGATTCCATTGGTTCAACAGAAATTATAAGGTCGGCCTTACCCAGGGGAATAATATCCGAATCGACAGGTTTATCGGAAAGCCTGAAATGTGACTGGACATCTCCGCCACGCTGGCTCATTCCATGCACTTCCGATTGTTTGAGAAACAGTCCGTTTTCAACTGCGGCAAGTCCAATCACTGCAGCAATGGAGAGTATCCCCTGCCCTCCCACTCCGGATAATATTATGTCGTTTTTCATAATTCCTGTCAGTTTATTCGTTTGAAGTTTCTGCTTTTTTCCTCCTTGTCGCAGTCTGAATACACTCCCTGGATGCAATAATCACTGATACGCCCCTGTATTCTAGCTCTTCTTTTATTATAAGGGTGTTCTCCTCGTGATTCTTACGAAGCGGAATAATTTCCTTTATATGATCGGGATGAACACCGATCCCTGCACAAATCTTTTCAAGCCTGCCTGTAGCCTGCGATTTTTGTCCACCAGTCATTCCTGTTGTCGAATTATCAGAGATTATGATGGTTACTGCAGAGTTCTTGTTTACGGCATCCAGCAGGCCTGTCATCCCTGAGTGTGTAAATGTGGAATCGCCAATTACCGCTACAGAAGGGAATAGTCCGGCATCAGCCGCACCGATGGCCATAGTTACAGAAGCTCCCATGTCGACACATGAGTTGATCGCATTATATGGGGGAAGTGCGCCGAGGGTATAACATCCTATATCCGAAAAAACGTGTCCGGGGCCGAATGGTTTAACTGCTTCAATAAGTGAGTTGAACATATCGGCATGACCGCATCCTTTACAGAATGACGGTGGCCTCATTTTCACGATACCAGGAACATCATCACCATACGGGACTTCCATTCCGAGTGCTTTTGCAAGTATTGCGGGTGTCATCTCCCCGTCGCGCGGCAGTGTCCCGTCGAGCCTTCCCAATATCTTTATACTGTTATTCAGGTAGCCTCTCAACCCCTCTTCGATCATAGGATATCCTTCTTCAAGAACAAGCAGTTCTTTACATCTCCCTGCGATGTTCTTTATCAGGTCATCCTGGAAAGGGTATGTTGTAACTTTCAATACAGGATATTCATCTTCGTGGCCCCTGATATTCTCCATCAGATAGTTAAATGTTATCCCTGAGGCGATGATCCCCAGTTCTCTTTTCCTGCCGTCGTGAAAAGAATTATATCTCTCAAGCCGTATATCAAACCTTATCTTATCATATGTTGAAAGGAGGGCTTTGAATTTCCTTCGTGCAATAGCCGGAAGAAGAACAAACTGAACCGGATCTTCAGGTAGGGTCAGTATTTTCTGGGGTACAGGCTTTTTTGTCAGTTCAACACTAGCCCTGGAATGGGCAAGACGTGTTGTGATCCTTAACAGGACAGGAGTTTTATATTTCTCTGACAGTTCAAAGGCGTCAAATACCATATTATAGGCTTCCTGCTGGTCAGAAGGTTCATAACATGGAACGAAGGCAAATTTACCATAGAACCTGGAATCCTGCTCATTCTGTGAAGAATGCATTGAAGGATCATCGGCAGAAACGACTATAAGTCCTCCATTGACGCCTGTAACGGCTGAATTAATAAAACCATCCGCTGCAACATTGAGCCCGACATGTTTCATCGCCACCATTGCCCTTTTTCCGGCATATGACATTCCCAGGGCAGCTTCCATTGCTGTTTTCTCATTCGAAGACCATTCCCTGTGTATTTTTCTTTCGGCGGCAGCCTGTGAACCCTGAATATATTCCATTATTTCCGTTGAGGGAGTCCCCGGGTAGGCATACATTCCGCTGAGGCCTGCATCAATGGCAGCCTGGGCTATTGCTTCATCGCCCAGAAGAAGTATCTTATTCATAAGATTGCATGTTTAAAAAACTTTTTAAAATTATTAAAATTTGGTTAAATGTTTCAGCGTTATTATCAATATTGCTTACTTTGCACACGTTTGACAAATTGCACCAGTTTAAGAATTATTGAATAAGACATTATATATAGCTTTTTTCCTTCTACTGCCTTTTATACCTGCAGAGTGCCAGGTTACCGGATATGATAAGTATGTCCAGTTAAGCGGGATAATCACAGATAATGCAGACAGGCCTGTACAGGGAGTTGCCGTTTTCTCAAGGAAGCTTCGCAGGGCTGCAGTAAGCGAGAATACAGGTATATATTCAATAACCACCACACCAGGAGATACTGTTTTCTTCAGGGCTATCGGGTATAAAAGATACCATACTATAATCCCTTCTGATTATGAGGAAAAACACTGTAAGGCTGATATATCCCTGGAGATAGATACAATTCCTATCGCTGAAGTTAAAATCATGCCATGGAGAACCTACGGAGAATTTCTTGCTGATCTTGTAAAGGAAAGGCCCAAGGACCCGAAAATAGATTATATGAATGAAAACCTTGCCTCTATATATGTTGCGATTTCAAATGATTTCAATGTTGGAATCTCTCCTGAAGCAGGTTATAAGTATGCCATGGAACAGAATTTCAATGCTATGGCTACCCGCAATATGTACCCAGTAAATAATCTCTTTAATCCTATAGCCTGGGTGAAATTCATCAGCGAGGTCAGGCACGGGCTCCTGAAAAATAAATCCTATAAAAAGCCGGAACAAGCAAAAGTTATAAAGAAGAAGGTGAAAAAGTCCGGAAAGAAATGACCGGTTGTTTTTGTAACTTTGCAGCCTATGAGGAAGTATGAAGGCAGACTTGCAGGCATCCTTGGAACAGTGATAATTCACCTTATCGCTGCAATTATCTTCATGTCGTTTAAGCTGAAATCCCTTAATAAGGAAATGGAGAACGAATACAATGTTGAATTCGTTCAGATTGAAGAATCGGAATCGGAAACCAGGCTTATCCAGCTTCCAACCTCAAACATTGAAAGGATACTCCAGGGCGACGAGGAAATGCTGAATATCGCACGGAATCTCGCGAATCGTAGTGAAGAAAAAGTTATTCCATCGGATTATATTGATATGGTCAAAGATGAACTTATCAGGGATGGTAAACTTGGAGAAGATAATTATATCGACGAGCAAAAAAAGAAGGCCGAAGCTAATGATGATGGAGATCTTTCCATGGAAGAGAAAAAGGAGGAGACTGATAAAAATGAGGAACCTTCCGAATCACAGAAGATGGCCGCAAATTACCAGGGTCCTACCCGGATATATTATGAGCTGCAGGGCAGAACACATACTTACCTGCCGATACCCATATATAAATGTGAAGGATCCGGAAAGGTTACACTGATAATTCAGGTAAACCAGAAAGGCATTGTGGAGGAAGCAAAAGTTGTTGAAAGTGAAAGTACAACTTCAGATATATGCCTACTGGAAACAGCAGTAAAAAGCGCCCTTATTTCCAGGTTCAATGCCGATATTAACTCCCCTAAACTACAAAGCGGATCATTGACTTATCTCTTTGTGGCTCAATAGTATATTGAGTCCATTTCCTACAAGTGCCTGAGATTCGCCTTAAAAAAGTGTCTGGTTATTATAATTGAAGGGCCTGATCAGATCAGGAGTATTCCTGTCAGCAAGACGATTATTTACCAGTGGGCTTATGGTGTGTGCTTTCAAAATACCCTCTGGTAATGGTTTAAGCAGACCGGCTGCACCTGATGGATCAGTCGACGGGTTAATCCAGATTTCTTCACCAGGCCTGTCAAGAATAGCAGGCATTCTTTTTTTAGAATTATGGATTTCAGCCATCATATCATTGGCATCAGTGGTAATTACAGTAAAGGTGGAAATTATCTCTCCAGTTGATGACTGAACCCATTCGCTGAACAATCCGGCCAATGATATGATCTCATTATCGGACCGGTATATATACCAGGGTATTTTTCCTGATGGCGTATGCTGCCATTCATAAAAGCCTCTTACAGGAATTATACACCTGCCCGATCTGAATGATGATGAAAATGAAGGTTTTTTAATGATGCCCTCGGCCCGGGCATTGAATGTTTTCAACCTTATCTCCCCGGCATCTGTGTCTGATTTCACCCATGCAGGTATCAGTCCCCAGGTGAGCATCCTGACTAACCGGGGTGTTCCGGGGCATATTACAGGCAGTTCAGGAAGGCCGAATGCATGATAATAGTAACTGGGCTCATACCTGTACTTTCCGGGGAATGAAACTCCATACCGGTTCTCAATTTCCTCTTTTACAAGGTTTACATTAACAGTAAAACACATTATTCTTCAGATAGGGTATCTCTAATGTTCATTTTCAGAGGTACAGGGAGGGAATAGTCAAACAGATCGCGGTCGGGCCAGTGTTTCACCTGGGCGAGGACCCTGTACATCATGTTATTAATTGAAGTGTATATCTCAGGGCCATTCCATGCACTTGTGTTGAAGAGAACAACCCAGCCGAATCCGTCAGATTGTCTTTTCATTACGCCGGCACTCCCCGGGAATGATCCTGTTCTCCACCACGTACCGTTATATATAGTGGTTTTCCATCCTACTGGTGCATAGCCGTTGCCGTTGTCGGTCATAAAGTTAATGCTTTCCTCTGACAGAATATCTTGTTTTGATGCGAAGCCGTCAACTGCAAGCATCAGCCTGATGAGGTCAGGAGCTGTAGCGATCCAGGCACCGGCTCCTCCAAGTGCTTCAATATCGTTGCCCCCGTAGCATGGAGGCATCATCTCGCCGGAACCATAAATTGATGGTTTGAGAGGCACATCAGAGGGAGTGTAATATGAAACTTCAAAAGAAGCTTTCCCGGAAGGCAGGTTATGAGCAAGTGTCATATCGAATATTCCGACCGGAGCCAGGACCTCTTTCCTGCAATATTCATCATAAGGCATTCCTGAAACTTTTTCAACAACAAGTCCCAGGATTGCATAGCCCAGGTTGGAATAGGCCTTTCCGGTGCCGGGGGTGAAATGGAGTCGCTTATTTAATGCATAACGGACAATAGTACGGGTATCGGCCGGTGGTTTAACACCCATGCTCTCAGCAATGACGACGGGCATAAACATCTGGTCGCCCCACCGCTGAGTCCATCCGCCCTCATGGCTCAGAAGATGGGCTACAGTAATATCATATACCCTCTTATCGCGAGGGTTGCTGAGATATGGATCGTCAAGAATACCCCCGGGGCCAAATACCTTATCATCCAGGGAGAGCTTCCCCTCCTCTTCAAGTTTCATAAGAGCAACCGCAGTTACCAGCTTTGAAATACTTGCAATCCTGAATTTATGGTATGGTTCGGTTAACTCTTTTGTCAGAGTATCTGCATATCCGAATCCCCTGGCATATACGAGTTTACCATCCCGTGAGATGGCAACAGAAGCCCCTGCAATCGACCATTTATGTAAGAATGATGTGATGGTCTTTTCCACCTGTGCGAATTCCCTGCCTGATGAATTAAGGTTAGACAGCCTTACGTTCTCAGGAGTCAACTTGCTGGTTACAACATTGTTTTTCTCTTTAGCACCAGGGTTATAGCTTACAAGCATAACCAGCAGTGCAATAAGTAATATTTTCCGTTTCCTGTACAAATTCGCTCTTTTTCCGGAGACAAAAATAAAAAGTATTCAAAAAGGCAACAAGAAAACAAAAAAAATATCACAATATATCTTCAGGAGCAAATCTGCCCACCTGAGGATTTGGAAAGAAAAATTTAAAGCATAAATTTGTAACATGTCTATATGTGGTGTGTACTTCAGGAAGATTGTTACAATCGTATTTGCCATTTGCATTAACAATACTCTCGTTGCACAGGTTTCAAGCAAGGATACTGCTGATTATTTGCCTGAATATTACGACAATGCACTTGAATACAACCTCATGATTGCTGCATCGCGGGGACTCGACAGTGAAATAGTAAGGTTGATTCACCGCGGGGCTGAAATAGAAGCTCAGACACAGGATGGCGCAACGTCCCTGATTATTGCTGTTGCTAACCTCAGGCAAGGGGCAGTAAATACACTGCTCAGCTACAATGCGGATCCTAATAAAGCGACAAATTCATCCGAAACACCATTGATCATTGTTCTTCGTAAGCTGGTAGACCTCGAATCCGGGGAACAGAACATTATAACCACTGCCCATGAACAAGGGTGCCTGGAAATTGCAGAATCGCTTATAAGGTATGGCGCTGACATAGATTACCAGGACAATCATGGGGTAACCGCACTCAATTATGCTTCAGCCTATGGCAGTTTCAGCTTTGTGGATCTTCTGATATATTACAGGGCTGATATCGATAAAAGGGACCATTACGGGACAACTCCGTTAATGTCGGCGATCTGGGCGGGTTATGCGAATGTCGCCGACCTGCTTATACAGAACGGGGCAAACCTGGAGGCAAGAGATGATGATGGATTCACACCATTCCTTATAGCTGCACAGAACGGAGATACGCTTATGTTACACTATCTTATCAAAGAGGGTGTAAACATATATGTAAAATGTGGAAAAGGATGGGATGCACTTAACCTATGTATCAAATACAATCACAGGGATGCCATTGAGATGCTTGTTAAATCTGGAGAAAAATGGAGTGATTCCACTAACAAAGCGCTTAATCACTATGATGTGGCTGCAAGGTATGGAAGAGACGATGTTTACAGCCTGCTCGAAAAAAGTAAACTTCCCGATAAATACAAACCCAGGATAAACCACCTTGAGGTCTCCCTTTCAGCAAAATTCAATCCACAGGATATTTATACCGGAATGAGTTTTATTTTCAGAGAGCCAAGAAAAAACTTCGGAATACAGGCAGGGTTCGATACCAAGCTATGGTATACGAGAGTAATGGTTAAAATGTCGGAAGATCTTTATTACCAGTATTTTGACAAAAGCTCTGATGCTTATATCGGCATTTTTAAAGACTTCCACCTGACGGATCATCCCATGCGCAGCAATTTTATTTTCACCGGGTCGCTGTCAGGAGGATACAGGTTCGGAAATAACTTCAGGGGAACAAATATATCTCCGGAGAAGAAGTTCATGGTTATACCGTCAGCCCTCATTAAATGGAACAAAAGGAATTTTTCCATATATGCGGGATTGGAATATATGAACACCGATTTTTACAATGTCTGGCCTGTATGGGGCAGGGTTGGAATCTCATATAACTTTGATTTTGAATTTGGTAAGACTCCTGTCAAGCAGATAAAATGGTACTAGGTAAACTTTACAGGATAGTTATAGGAACTGCTGTGTTCGCACTGATCTCAGTCCTGTTCTCCTGCGATGAACTTGTGATCGTTGATTGTACTGAATGTGAGATCAATGAACCTCTTGAAGCATATCTTCAGATAAAAGTTGATTCAAACCAGTCAGGGGTGCTGATTACAATATACGAGGGAATTGTGCAGGACAGTGTAGTTTTTATGCGATTCCCAACCTTCAAAGAAACAGTATTCCAGAGAGTGCCTCTCAATAAACAATATACTCTTACAGGTGAATACCTCAAGGGTGAAAAGAAATATGTTGTAGTGAATTCAGTAGTTCCCAGGGTTGTTCTTGAAGAGGCAAAATGCAATGATCCATGTTATTATGTGTATAACGACATTGTCGATCTTCGTCTTAAATATGAGTAATAAACCCATAAACAGATCCTGATGACAAGATTCAAACCGGAGAAGAAATTAAAATACCTTTATTACAGAACCCTTGCTCTGATCATTTCCCTGAAAGAGCTCCTAAATCCTTCACAGATAACTGATTATAAGAAGATACCTATTATAATTAACAATTTCAACAGGCTCGATTCAATGAAGCAGCTGATTGAGAGCCTTGAAAAAAGAGGGTATACCAATATCTACATTATTGATAATCTTTCGACGTACCCTCCCCTGTTGGAATATTACAAGACCTGTAAATACACCGTTTTCATGCTTGACAGGAATATTGGGATGAATGCTCTCTGGGGCTCAGGACTTATCGATAAATTCAGGAATGACTATTTTGTATATACTGATTCAGATATGGTGCCGATTGAGGAATGTCCAGATGACTTCCTTCTTTTCTTCCTTGAGACCCTGAAAAAGCATAAGCTTGCACAAAAGGTAGGTTTTTCGCTCAGGATTGATGATCTGCCTGATTCTTATGCAATGAAAGAGACTGTAATCGCGGTTGAAAAGCAATATTTCAGGTTTCAGCATGAAGAATTGCTTTACTGGGCCCCAATAGCGACAACCTTCGCCCTGTACCGTCCGAGGGCAAAACGCATCCACGGCAACTATTATATTGAGATGTACAGAACTGCATACCCTTATATGGCGAAACACCTTCCCTGGTATATGGACAGTAAAAATCCCGACGAAGAGAACAGCTATTATCTCAATCAGAAACTTGTAGCAACCTGGTATTCAAAAGAATACAAAAAGCTACTTAATGAAAAACAGGATCAAACCAATGATCCGTCAGAGGGATAAATAATCTAAAGATTCACGACAGGCCTTATTTTCAGGTCCAAATCCTTCCTGTCATAATAGACTCTTTCCAGGAAGAGTCCGCTGGGTGGCGCAGTTAATTTTGCCGGCACATCAGATACACCTGTAAAAAAACTTCTTATTTCGTCAGGTTTTATATTGCCGCGGCCTACTTCAACAAGGACACCTGTCATTCTTCGCACCTGCTTCCATAGGAAATGAGAACCGATTACATGGAACACGATCAGGTCGTTGTCCCGGGTAACAGAAGCATGTATAATCTCAGTCTTCGTTGAGGCCTGCTCCTGTTTCGGGTCAGTAAAATTCCTGAAATCCTTTAATCCGATGAAATTCCTCGCTGCGGCATTCATCATCTCTGCAGATAATTCATCCTTTATCCACCATACGAATTTCTTCCCGAAGGCAGTCCTTCGCTGGCTCACCTGGTAGATATAGCTTCGTGCCACAGCATCATGGCGGGCATGAAAATCGGGTGAAGCCGGCTCGACATCTATGATCGAGATATCGGGAGGCAGCCTGTCATTAATACCATACTTTATCTTAAGGGGTTGCAGATCAGTTTTTACATCCAGGTGAGCAACCTGCCGGATTGCATGTACACCGCTGTCGGTCCTTCCTGCCCCGTAAATGTCAACAATCTCAATCTCAAAAAGCTGACGACACGCATCGAGGATCTCACCATGGATACTCTTTCCTCCTTTTTGCATCTGCCATCCTGAATATCTAGTTCCTTCGTATTCTAAAGTCAGTTTAAATCGTGACATGTAAAATAAATTTTGTGCTAAGGTACTATTATTTAAACTAGGTCCGGGGTAGTTTAAAAACAAAGAAAATAGCTCCTCGCATTAAGCATCAACCAATTTTTTCGCAAAGAGGGCAACAGCTTACTGTTAAAAATTTTGTTTGTTTCCAGAAAAATATTAATTTGCCATACTGATATATCATTTATGAATTTTAATAAAACCACTGCATATTCACTTAAGGTACTGGGCTTTATGTCAAAGTTCACAAATAGCCGCATGTCGGCTAAATTTCTTCATGAGAAACTTGATATCCCATATTCTTATCTCCGCCAGGTTTTGGGCAGTCTTAACAAACATGGACTTATTGATAGTACGAAAGGAAGAGGTGGTGGGTTTATACTGACAAGAGACATCAATAATATATACCTTGATGAAATAATAAATTCGAGTGAGAATCTCGACGATTTTAATAAATGTATAATGGGATTCCAGGAGTGTCCTTTCAGTAATCCATGCCCTATCCACAATTTGTGGTCAAATGCTAGAGATGAGATCAGGGATGTTCTTAAGCACACTTCACTGGCAGATCTGAAAGAAAACGGAAGCATATATTAATAATTTAAAAAGGAGGTCTTATGGTTGATTCTACAATGGTTCTTACCGGGCAGACAATTGCATATACTGCATATTGCCTGGTAATCATACTTTTGGTAGCCTGGTTTTCAATTAAGGTTACCGGAAAAGGTACCGGTAGTGTTGTCAGGCCAGCATTATTCTACACATTTGTTGGCTTCCTGACTATTCTTGGAGTCTCGCTCCATATAGTCACATACAACACAATTCCATGGGCTGAGATGGATCTGAACAGGTCGGGTATAAAACCTGACAAGGTTTTCAACATTACAGTTAAGGATCATAATTTTATTATGCCGGAAGAGAAATTAGTCATCAATGTGAATGATGTCGTAGTGTTTGATGTCAGGTCAGAGGATCTTACCTATGGGTTCGGGCTGTTCAGAAATGACAACAGCATGCTTTTCCAGATGCAGGTAGTTCCTGGTCATAAAAACGACCTTATGTGGCATTTCGACAGGGAAGGAACATATACTATCCGGTCGACGGAATATTCAGGTCCAAAGGGAGTCTTTATGACGCTAAAGGATGCGGTACAAGTGGTTCCTGCAGGCGTATTACTCAATAATCAATAATATAAACTCTCAAAACATTTACAGATATGAGTTTCATAAAAACACTAACAGATGGCCAGGATGGACTTTTCAAGCCCGATACCCTCACCCCTATGCAGAAACTTACACTGCGGTTTGTAGTGGTAGGCCTCATTTATTTTGGATTTGTGGTTATTGAAGGAATGCTGATGCGTATCTACGAGGTAAGGCCTGTATCTTTTATTTCAGAGCCGCAATTTTTTGCCATTCTTACCGCACATCCTCTTGTTGGAATCTTCGGATCAACCTATTCCATAGTTTGCGGTGCCTTTCTTTTTGTAGTGCCGTTCCTCATGAAAAAACCGTTATGGAGCATAAAGATGGGTAACTGGACATTTCTCTTAATAGCCATTGGTACCTTCATTTTCTGGGGTGCCGGCTTTTTAAGCCACTATTCGCCGCTTTACACACTCTACTGGCCCCTTCCTGCCGACTTTACACAATTCAGCGTATGGGGTGGTACCTTTTTTATCCTGGGAATTGCACTTGTTATGGTGGGCACAGCCCTTTTCATCATAAATATTTTTAAAACAATAACATACACTCCTGATGGCTGGGAGAAACAACCATCGGGTGCACTTCTGTCTTCTGCTCTTGGCATCCCGGCTTTTAAAAATCTTTTCAGAAAGAATAAACAGGAACACCTGGTGCCACTGCCTGTGGCAGCTGTTGCCCGTGGCAGCATCGATATGGCTCTTAACACCGCAACAATACTGTTTACGGGTGTTCTGATCCTTGTTTATATGATAGCAGCGATCCTGGGATATGATTTAAAAGAGACTGCCATCGATGCCCTCCTCTACAAAAACTGGTTCTGGTGGGGACTCGACCTGATAGCCGATGGTCTGGTACTTATTTTTGTTGCAGGTACATGGTACCTTGTTGCAACTATGATAACTGGTAAACCTTTGTTTATGCAAAACATTGCAAGGGCGGCCCTGCTTGTTGAACTTGTTGTATCCTGGACAGTCTGGTCGCATCATCTTCTTTCCGACCAGGCACAGCCTAACATGCTCAAGGTTCTTTCCGGTGAAATGGTTACAGCCTTCGAGCTTATAACGCAGGGACTGGCTTTCTTTATCACTCTTGCAACGTTATGGAGTGCCAGGCCTCTTAAGATGACTAATCCGCTGAAATTCCTGCTGGGTGGACTGCTAGGCTTCGCACTTGCTGTCCCGGCAGGTATTATGCAGGCTGATGTGGGACTGAACAGGATCCTTCACAATACCCAGTGGGTAGTTGGACCACATGTTCATGTTGCTGTGCTGGTAGGTTTGACCATGACACTCTATTCCGCAATCTATCTGCTGTTCCCGATCCTGACAAACGGAGCTAAAATATATAGCCAGAAACTGGCAAATATTCATTTCTGGTGTCACCTTTTAGGGGGAATAGGAATGGGTGCATTCATGGGTATGGCCGGACTGAAAGGTATGCTCAGAAGATCATTGTATATAAACGGTGAATTTGACATTTACATGATCCTTGCAGCATTGTCAGGGACCCTCATATTGATCGGTTTCCTGGCATTCTTCTATAATATTGTGATGAGCGTCGGACTGAAAGGAGTACTGGGAATTTTCACTCCTTCAAAGATTAAAACCAAAGACCTGGTTCCGTCAAATCAGGCATAATAAAAAACTACTGGAAAGAGGTATAGCAGATCGCTATACCTTTTTTTTATCCCTTCCCGGAGAAATTTAAATCCGCCCCGGCTGTCAGGCAGAGTACCCAAACTGATGACATTGCACCATTATGGCATATTATCTATATTTGTTACATTAATATATGGAATAATATGGAAACGTCATTCTTTCAATCAGATCTCTTCAGTTATGTTCTGATGCCGCTGTTGATATTTCTCGCAAGGATCTGCGATGTTTCTATCGGGACGATGAGGATTATCTTTGTTTCCAAAGGGAAAAAATATATTGCCCCGGTGCTTGGTTTCTTTGAAGTACTTATCTGGATCACTGCTATCAGCAAAATAATGCAGAACCTTGATAATTATATTAATTACGTTGCCTATGCTGCCGGATTCGCAACCGGGAATTTTATCGGGATGATAATCGAGGAGAAGCTGGCAATGGGCTTCCAGATGATAAGGATTTTCACCTACCAGAACGGACCTGTCCTGGTGCAGGATCTTAACAACAGCGGTTTTGGAGCCACAAGCGTTGAAGCCCAGGGTGCAAAGGAAAAAGTCCATATCATTTATACAATTGTCCAGAGAACTGAGATAAACCGAGTCCTGGGTATAATTGAAGATTTTAACCCAAAGGCTTTTTATACCATTGAAGATGTGAGATCGGTGAACGAGGGTATCTTCCCTTCACGCAAACGGGAATCTGTCTTTCCTTTTGCCAATGTTCTCAGGCACTGGAGACGGGGTAAGTAGGAGGTTTGAAATTATTATCTTTAAAAAGCACTAGCAAGTCAGCACTACAGTCACCTGAAGAAGAAAATTATTACATTTGGTAAAACTAAAATATTAAAACTATGGATCAGTTCAGTAATCACCCATTATACCGCAAGCATGACCTCGATAGTGTAATGAGTTCATTGTTCACATTTTACAAAAATCATTTCCTGGTTCTGATCCTTGTTTCTTTCATCGCAAATCTTGCCATGCAGTTTATCGGATCAACAGTTGACATTCAAAGAATCATGACAATAACCGATCCAATGGAAATGCTTGGTGAGATAAAAGGAATGATGTGGCCTATGCTGGGATCTCTGGCAATTAATCTTATTCTCGCAGCAATCCTTCAGTATTACGTTCTCTATAAGCCAATTGACGGTTCTGTAAATATCTTTGTTTCAATTGTCAGATCGCTTAAATATCTTTTACCTCTTATCGTAATTATGATCTTTTTTGCCTTCTTTGCCGCTGCGGCAATGATTGCAGGTCTTATAGTATTTATTATAGGTATCTTGTTTTCTATTCTTTATGTTTCTATGATAGCGATGTTCCTGACACCTGTACTGATGTCGGAAGGAAATAATATAGGGAACGCTATCGGAAGGTCGTTTTCTCTATCACACCGTCATTTCGGGTCTAACCTTGGATGGACGGCAATAATACTCCTGATAGTAATTGTCGGATCGATCATACTCTCTTCGATCATCCTGATACCATTCTCCGGCAATTTTCTTAAGATGCTGACTAATCCTGAAGAAGCTGGTGAAGCAATGAAATTCATGACAAATCCCGTCTATATCATACTTTCAGCGGTTGTTAGTTCTCTCTTCACACCGGTAGTGCCAATCTTCGGATCTATTTTATACTTCAATGCCATTGCCAGGGAAAACAACGTATCCGAAGTGAGTGGCGATAATAATGAACCTGAAAAAGTAAGGGTTGAGGACCTCTATGCAAAACCATATTCAGAGGATCACCCCGACAATCCAGATAATAAACAGTGAAGAACAGGTTATCGTATCACTCTTCCTGAACCGTCACCTTTCATCAGTTGTTCGACCTCGGCTACTGAAACCAGGTTGAAGTCACCGTGAATTGTATGCTTAAGACATGAAGCAGCAACCGCGAAATTGAGGGCTTTCTGGTCATCATCCTTATTGGCAATCAAACCATATATAAGCCCGCCCATAAATGAATCGCCGCCACCTACCCTGTCAACAATATGGGTAATCTGGTAAACAGGGGCTTTGAAAAAGCTGCTGCCATTGAACAGTATCCCCGACCATGTATTATGATCAGCGCTTATTGATCCACGCAGGGTTATGATAATTTTCCGGGCGCGAGGGAATTTTTCCTTAAGCTTATGGCAAACACTTTCAAATTCAGAGCTTTCCACTTTTCCTGATGATACATCTGTCTTGTCGGGTTTTATATCAAAGACCTTCTCAGCATCCTCCTCATTTCCTAAGATAACATCGCAGTATTCGACCAGTCCGGGCATAACCTCCTTCGCAGAAGAACCCCATTTCCAGAGATTCTTCCTGAAATTAAGGTCACAGGAGACAGTCAGACCTGCTTTCCTGGCGGCTTTAACTGCTTCCAGGCAGGTATCTGCAGCACCCTGCGAAATTGCAGGAGTGATCCCCGTCCAGTGGAACCATGTGGCCCCTCTGAATATATTTTCCCAGTCGATCATGCCGGGTTTAATTTCGGATACTGATGAGTGACTTCGGTCATATACCACCTTGCTGGGACGGGAGACTGAGCCGGTTTCAAGGAAGTAAATACCCAGCCTTTCACCTCCGAAAATTATGTTGTTGGTACCTACGCTGTGCTTCTTCAGGTCCATAACCGCTGCTCGTCCGATGTCGTTATCTGGAAGTCTCGTGACAAACTCTGCATTCATTCCATAGTTGGCGAGAGAAACGGCCACATTGGCCTCTCCTCCTCCGAAGGTGGCACATAAAGATGTTGCCTGGGAGAATCTCTGGTGTTCTGGAGTAGCAAGCCTTAACATTATCTCTCCGAAGGTGATTATTTTGTCATTCATAAAATCAATTTGAAGATTTGAAAATAATAGATCCTGCAAAATATACTAAGTCTGTTATAAGTCGTTTTCGCCTTTTACATATCCGAAGTTTGCAAGTATACCTCCATCGACATAAAGAATATGCCCGTTGACAAAATCACTGGCCTTAGAAGCAAGGAACAATGCGGCATTTGCAACATCTTCAGGCTGTCCCCAGCGTCCGGCAGGTGTTCTAGTCATCACCAGGTCGTTGAATGGGTGTCCGTTTTCACGGATTGGTCCTGTCTGTGAAGTTACAATGTAACCAGGACCAATTCCATTTATCTGGATATTGTATTTTGCCCATTCACATGTCATGGTTTGTGTCAGGAGCTTCAGTCCTCCTTTTGCAGATGCATAAGCAGAGACTGTATTACGTCCATATACGCTCATCATTGAGCACATATTTATTATTTTCCCGCTTCTGCGTTCAATCATTTTAGGCGCTACTCGTTTTGATACAATCAGAGGAGCTACCAGGTCTACATCAATAACCTGCTTATAATCAGCAATCGGCATATCCAGTATAGGGATCCGTTTTATAATTCCTGCATTGTTTACGAGTATATCCACGGGTCCGACATTTTTTTCTATCTGGGAAATCCCCTTATCGACATCAACTTCATCGGTGACATTGAATTTTAAAGTATAGACATCGAGCCCCTGCTTCCTGAATTCTTCCCTGCAGGTCTGCAGTTTGTCTTCCATCAGGTCGTTGACACATACTTTTGCACCGGCTTTGCCTAGGAGAAGTCCTATTGCCATACCTATTCCATGTGTTCCCCCGGTGACCAGGGCTACTTTCCCGGTAAGATCAAATAATTCTTTCATATTATAAATTTTAAATTTCTCTTTATTGTTTCCCCTGCAGTTAACAGGAAATGTCACTTATAATATTATTTTAAGGTGTCAGGGTGCCTGACATCCATATCTCCATAATCGAGGTTTTCACCAGCCATTCCCCAGATAAAAGTATAATTTGAGGTTCCGGCAGCACTGTGTATGCTCCACGACGGAGAAAGTACAGCCTGTTCGTTTGTCATCCAGATATGACGTGTTTCATCCGGATCACCCATAAAATGACAAACGGCCTGTTTTTCAGGAACTTCAAAATAAAAATATGCTTCCATTCTCCGGTTATGTGTATGCACCGGCATAGTGTTCCAGACACTTCCGGTCTGAAGCTCTGTCATCCCCATCTGGAGCTGACAGGTCTGCACTACACTGTTTACCAGCAATTTATTAAGTCTGCGATGATTGCAAGTCTCAGGAGAACCAAGCATGATGACTTCAGCATCCTTCAGAGTCACTTTTTTTGAAGGATATTCATGGTGGGCTGGTGCCGAGTTAATATAAAGTTTTGAAGGTGTTTTAGGATCCGCAGATTTGAAAACCACATCCATTGTTCCTTTTCCAAGATAAAGGGCTTCTTTATGGCCAAGCTTATAAGTTTTGCCCTTCGTTTCAACAATTGCAGGACCTCCCACATTTATAATTCCCATTTCCCGGCGTTCAAGGAAAAAAGTCGATTTAAGCTCGTCGGCAGTTTCAAGTTTCAGTGATTTTCTGACAGGCATTGCCCCACCGACCATATACCGGTCGTAGAGAGAATATACCAGTGATATTTCATCTTTAACAAACACTTTCCCGATAAGGAATTCCTTTCTGAGAAGTTCTGTATCATAATGTTTAACGTCACGTGGGTGAGCTGAGTAACGGAGTTCAATATTCATGGTTATAGAATTACTTGGTTATAAATCTGTTTGATTTTTAATGATTGAATAGTGCTTTCAGAACATCATAATTAATTTCACAATTCTCAAGTTTCATATTTGAAGCCAGTTCCATTAAAGAAGTGAAAGCTTCCTCAGATGAAGGCCTCGGTCCTTTCCCGGCCCAGAAATCAATTATTTTCCGGTAGCCGGCAGATTTTCTGACATTCATAATACCGCTCCCCGAACCTATTTTCTTGATAGTCCACCATGCCCATCCAATGTCATTCGATTCAAAGAGTGTAACTGCTCCCCTGTACCATTCATTATTGTTCTCACCCGACTCTCCCATCCAGAGAGGAATATCATTTTCCTCTCTCAGGTCGAGATATCTCTGTATCGTTTCAACGGTGGTGGGGTTCCAGTACTTATGAAAACTGTAAGCCATGTTTTCATCCCATGGTGGAGTCAACCCGCTGAAGTCGGTTGCAAAATGATTTCCTTCAATAAAAATAATATGGTTCCTGTCTGCTTTCCTGACAGCATCTGTAAGAGCCAGGTACAAATCGAGAAGTGCCCGGTTACCTTCCATTTTATAATTCGTTTCGTTTATCAGGTCATAACCTCCGATCCATTTTTCCTTTGAGTAGCGCTTTGCAAGCTTCGACCACAGAGCAATTGTCTTCAGGCGGTTCTGTTCGCTCTCCCATAGTTTTGGTTTTGTTGTATCAACATCGGCAATTGGCTTATCATTACCCTGTCCGCCGGGAGCGGCATGCAGATCAAGTATCAGATAGATATGGTTGAGTTTGCACCATTTTAACAATGAGTCTGTAAGGGCAAATCCCTCCGGAAGCCATGTATTCTTGCCGGGAACAAGCTCCTTGTCTGCAGGAAGAGTGAAAAGGTTATAATGCATCGGCAACCGGACAGAATTGAATCCCCATGCTGCCAGGGAATCAATATCCCTCTTTGTGATCATGTTCTTCCTGTAAGAAGAATAGAACTTTTCAGTATTTTCAGGACCTATCAGATCAGTGATCTTTGACCTTATTTCTGTTTGGGTGGCTGCAACATCTGAAAGCTGAAGCATATATGGTTCCTGGAGCATCCAGCCACCAAGTCCAATGCCTTTCAGCAGGATTTCTTCCCCGCTGCCGTTTACAATCTTCTTCCCGTCAGTTTTCAGGTATCCCTGTGAGAATGTGATGAATGAGGTGAAGAAGAAGACTAAAATTAAAGCTGACCTTAACATCTGACGGCAATTAGAATTGGTTTATACTACCTGATAGTGCCGTTCCCGATCATTTTGTAAATCTGGGTTCCGGCGAGCAGAAAACCTCCCACACCATACACCTCTGTCATTTCGCGGGTAACGGCTTTAGGATCAGCGCCAATAGGCTGTATGTATCCCACTTTACCATCAGGCCACACCGAGCCGACCATTGCTTTCCATCCATTTGCAACACAAGGCATATATTTTTCCTTTTCGAGTAATCCATTTTCAATTCCCCAGGCCATACCGAATACGAAGAATGAGGTAGCACTCATTTCCGGGTTTGGATAGCTGGCCGGGTCGAGCAGACTGGCGTGCCATGAACCATCCGGTTGCTGCAGAGTTAAAAGCTTTGCAGCCATCTCTTTGAAAATCGTCACAAAATATTCTCTCTCCTTATACTTTGCCGGAAACTCTCTGATTATTATTGGAAGTCCTGCAAATACCCATCCATTGCCCCTTCCCCAGAAAACTTTCTGCCCGTTGGCTTCCTTTTTGGTGAAGTAATTTGAATCTCTGAAATAGAGATCTTCATCCTTGTCGTAGAGATAATCGGTGGTAAATTTATACTCACTATACATAAAATCAAGATACTTTTTCTTATGAGTCACGCTGGCCATTTTTGCCCAGACTGTTGGTGCCATAAAAAGTGCATCACACCACGACCATCTTTGGCTCGACCAGTATTCTTTTGTATTTACAAAGAGAAGTTCACCTTTTGCCGGGTCAGAAAGTATCTTATCCAGTGCAAGCCTTATCGGCCTGATCATATTCTTATCGTTATATTTACGGTAAAGCTCAATATACAATTGTCCGACACAATAATCATCAGCATGATACCTACGCAGGGGGTTTTCATGAACGTAATAATTCCATGCTAGTTTATCTGCAATTCCTTTCAGCCAGTTATAGTAAGTATCATCACCGGCAATTCCGGCCCACTCAACCATACCTGCATACAGGGCTCCGTTTGTCCAGTCGGCCAGGTGGTGAGTCAGCGGAGTTTTTACCTGCCAGTCGGCCACAGCTTTCAGAACTGTTCTGACATCAGAAGAATTCAGACCAGGACTAAAAACAGCCGGCTGATCCTGAGAGAAAGCAGGAGCTGTTAAAAGGAAAATCAGAACTATGGTTAAAAGGGGTTTAAAGCATTTCATAGATTTAGTTTTTTGTGTCACAATTGGGTATAGACAAAAATACAACCTTTGGAAATATACACAACTAAAATGCTGTTCACTTTTTAATATTTTTATGTGCCTGAAAAAGAATGAATAAGAAATATTTTCTCTTCAGAATCAGATTTTCGTGATCGTTAACGATTTTTTTTCTATTTTTAAAAGTCCATATTCAAAAATTATTTCGATTAAACCATATAAATATGAAAACATTTATACATGATGATTTTCTGCTTAACAACAAAACAGCTGTAAAGCTATATCATCAATACTCTGAAAATCAACCTATTATTGACTTCCATTGCCATCTTTCACCAGCAATGATTGCCGAAGACAGGCAGTTCGGTAATATCACACAGGCATGGCTTGAGGGAGACCACTACAAATGGAGGGCGATGAGGACAAATGGTATAGATGAAAAATATTGCACCGGGAATGCATCTGACACCGAAAAATTTGCAAAATGGTCAGAGACTGTACCCTATACCGCAGGCAATCCTCTTTACCACTGGACGCACCTGGAACTTGCCAGGTATTTCGGCATAAAAGAGCTTCTGTCGCCTGCAACAGCAACTTCTGTATACGAGAAAGCCAGCAGCCTTCTGAAGACGAAAGATTTCACTGTAAGATCGCTGCTGAAAAAAATGAAAGTCGAAGTAGTTTGTACAACAGACGATCCTGCAGATACACTCGAATTCCACAAGAAACTGAATGGCGCATTTGAAATAAGAGTATTCCCGACATGGCGGCCCGATAATGTTGTAAAGACTGAAGATCCATTAAAATTCAAAACCTATATTAATAAGCTTGAAACAGCTGCCGGGAAAGAGATAAAAGATTTTGAGACACTTGTTGAAGTGCTCGACGGCAGACATAAATTCTTTCATGAGATGGGTGGCAGAGCTTCGGATCACGGGCTTGACAGGTTTTATTTCACATCGTTTACCGCCTCTGAAGCTGATAAGATCCTCAGGAAACTTATGAAGGGCGATAATATCTCTGACGAGGAAGCTGAGAAGTATAAGACAGCTATGATGACCGAACTTTGCAGGATGAATCATAAAAGAGGATGGACACAACAATTCCATGTGGGTGCTATGAGGAACAATAACCTCAGGATGTTCCGCCAGATGGGTCCTGATACAGGCTGGGATTCCATCGGGATAGCCCAGGATGCATTAAAAATGTCGAAATTCCTAAGCAGCCTTGATGATACAAACCAGCTTGCAAGAACTATACTATATAATCTTAATCCTGCCGACAACGAAATGATGATCACCATGGCCGGCAACTTTAATGACGGAACAACACCTGTTAAAGTTCAGTATGGTGCAGCATGGTGGTTCCTCGATCAGAAAAACGGGATGGAAAAACATATCAGGGATCTTGCTTCACTGGGATTGATGCGGAGGTTCATCGGGATGGTTACAGATTCAAGGAGCTTCCTATCCTACCCGCGGCATGAGTATTTCAGAAGGCTTATATGCAATTTTGTGGGTGAGGAAGTTGAGAAAGGACTAATCCCAAATGAGGATGAGCTGCTTAAGCCTATCATCGAAGGTGTTTCATACAAAAATGCCAGGGAACACTTTGGTTATTAACCTGCATGATTAAAAAACTTAAACATTGGATACAGACAGATAATCAATATTCTGTATTTCACTATTCTGGAATTTAAAGGAACGAATTAAAAATATTCACAATGAACGAATTGAATCTTAAAGACAAAGTAGCCGTTATTACTGGCGGAGCCGGCGTAATATGCTCAACAATGGCCAGATCTCTGGCTGCCGAAGGTGTAAAAACAGTCATTCTTGACCTTAACCTTGAAGCTGCGTCAAAAGTCGCGGCAGAAATAGAAAAGGAGTCAGGTATAACATCAATCGGAGTATCTGCCAGTGTTCTCGACAAATCATCTCTTGAAGGAGCACTCAGGGAGATACATGAGAAGCTCGGGCCGGTCGATATCCTGGTCAATGGTGCAGGAGGCAATTCACCTGCCGCAACAACAAAAGTCGAGAAAATGGAGGGTAATGAAAAACCAGAGGATACATTCTTTGGCCTCCAGATAGAAGGTTTCGATAAGGTTTTCGATCTTAACTTTAAAGGAACCCTCCTCCCATCCATGGTATTCGGAACTGATATGGTCTCCAGAAAGGCAGGTGTGATCATTAATATCTCATCGATGAACTCCTACCGTCCCCTGACAAAGATACCTGCATATTCTGCGGCAAAATCTGCCATTAATAATTTCACACAATGGCTGGCTGTGCATTTTGCAAAAGTCGGTGTCAGGGTAAATGCCATAGCTCCCGGATTCCTTATTACAAACCAGAACAGGTTCCTCCTTATAGATGAGAAAACAGGGGAAATGACTGCACGCGGAAAGAAAATTATTAACGGTACACCTATGGAAAAGTATTGTGTACCTGAAGATATGACCGGAACACTTCTATACCTGGTCTCGGATTTCTCAAAAGCTGTAACCGGGATTGTAATACCGGTCGACGGAGGATTCAGTGCATATAGCGGGGTGTAAAGGTAAAAGGTAAAAGGTAAAAGGTGAAAGGAGAAAGTGAGGGGTCAGATTGAAATCTTATTATAATATTGGTTTTAGACAATTACAAAGTCTGGATTTTAATTAAATATTACATCAATGATATATTATCAGTCGGGGTCAGAAAGTTCCGTGATAAGTTCAGCAGAGCTTGAATACGGATTATATTCTGCTCTGGTTAAGCTGGGGCAGAGAAAAAAAGTACTCGTTGTTCCGCCTGATTTCACCAGGTTCCATTCACGGGCAGGCGAAATAACAACACTTATCTATAAATATTATAAGGATAATCTTAAGGACATACTGCCTGCACTGGGGACACATGTCGCAATGACAGATAAGGAAATAAGTGAAATGTACAAAGAGGTTCCCAGGGAGTTATTCAGGGTCCACGACTGGCGGAATGACGTTGTCACCGTGGGAACGATACCTGGTGAATATGTTTCAAAAGTCACAAACGGGGTAATTGACTATGCCTGGCCCGCACAACTGAACAAGCTTGTTTACAATGGAGGTCATGACCTTATCATTTCGGTAGGACAGGTTGTCCCGCATGAAGTTGTAGGAATGGCCAATTACAATAAGAACCTTTTTGTCGGTACAGGCGGTCCTGAAGGTATTAATAAAAGTCATTTCGTAGGTGCCGCCTACGGAATGGAAAAGATGATGGGTAAAGCGGATACACCTGTGAGAAGGCTTCTGAATTACGCATCTGAGAATTTCACATCGCATCTGCCTATTGTATTTGTACATACAGTAATCGGGCGTGATGCATCAGGTAAGCTGGTGATTCGAGGTTTATTCATTGGCGATGACCAGGAGGGCTTTAATCTTGCTGCTGACTTGTCTGTTAAAGTTAACTTCACCGTACTTGAAAAACCCCTTAAGAAAGTTGTCGTTTATCTTGATCCTTCTGAATTTAAAAGCACCTGGCTTGGAAATAAAAGTATCTATAGAACCAGGATGGCAATGGCAGATAATGGTGAACTTATTGTTTTAGCCCCGGGACTTAAAGAATTCGGAGAGGACAAGGAGATAGACAGGCTCATAAGGAAATACGGCTACAGGGGAACTCCTGCTACTCTCGAAGCAATAAGCAAAAACGATGAGCTTAAACAAAACCTTAGTGCTGCCGCACACCTTATACACGGTAGCTCTGAAGGAAGGTTCTCTGTAACATATTGCCCAGGTCACCTTACAAGGGAAGAAATTGAATCAGTTAATTTCAGGTATGCGGATCTTGGAGAAATCCTGAAGAAATACGACCCTGCGAAACTTAAAGATGGTTTTAATCAGCTCGGCAGCGGTGAAGAGATATATTACATATCAAATCCGGCTGTTGGCTTGTGGAGTTCAAGGGAGAGACTTGGGAAATGATAAACTGGGGAATAATCGGTTGTGGCAATGTCACAGAGGTTAAAAGCGGTCCGGCTTTTAACAAAGTGAAGAACTCACGCCTGGTTGCAGTGATGAGACGCGATGCCAGGCTGGCTGAAGATTATGCTAAGCGTCATAATGTTCCAAAGTTTTATTCCGATGCGTCAGATCTTATCAATGATCCGGAGATCAATGCAGTATATATAGCCACTCCACCTTCAAGTCATGCAGAATATGCGCTGAAAGTCATAAAAGCTGGAAAACCTGTATATATCGAAAAGCCGATGGCATTGAATTATAAAGAGTGCCAGAAGATAAACAGGGCAGCTGAGAAAGCCCATATACCCGTATTTGTAGCATATTACAGGAGAGCGCTCCCGGGATTTTTAAAAGTAAAAGACCTCATATCTGCAGGGGTAATCGGGAAACCACTTTTTGTACAACTCCAGCTTTTTAAATCCCCTTCTCCTGAAGAGCTGTCCGGAAAACTCCCCTGGAGAGTTGATCCGCGGGTTTCCGGCGGAGGCCATTTCTTTGACCTCGCCTCGCACCAGATGGATTATCTCGATTTTGTCTTCGGCCCTGTGCTGAAACTAAAATCACTTGTTCTAAACCAGGCCAGACTATACAAAGCTGAAGATTATGTATCGGCAGAGTTTCTTTTTACAAATAATATCGCCGGTACCGGTACATGGAGTTTTGGTTCATCAATTCAAAGCAGCAGGGATACAATAGAGATCACAGGTGATAAAGGATATATAAAGTTCTCGTGCTTCAATTTTGAGCCTATCGTCCTTGAAAATAAAGATGGCAGGAAAGAATTCGTCAATGAGAAGCCTGAACACGTGCAGTTCTTTCTTATTGAACAAGTTGTAAGAGCTTTGATCGAAAATGGCACTGCAGTAAGTACAGGAATAACAGCATCCAGGACCAGCCGGGTACTTGATGATATTGTGAAGGAGTATTACAGGTAGGAGACGGGAGACGGGAGACGGGAGACGGGAGACGGGAGACGGAAGAAAGAAGAAGCAAGAAACAAGAAACAAGAAACAAGAAAGAAGAAACAAGAGACGAAAAGCAAGAAGCAAGAAATAAGAAGCAATAACTATAAAAGAATAAATAACTAATTATCATTTCAAATTATGGGTAAACTAGCAGATATCGGATTAATTGGTCTTGCAGTTATGGGTGAGAACCTGGTTCTTAATATGGAGAGCAAGGGATTTCATGTAGCTGTATATAACCGGACCACACAGAAGGTTGATGACTTTCTGGCTGGTCGTGCAAAAGGGAAAAATATAACCGGGACCCACTCAATTGAGGAGCTGGTAAAATCACTTGCCAGGCCGAGGAAAATAATGATAATGGTCAAAGCCGGGAATGCAGTCGATGACATGATAAATACACTTATCCCCCACTTAGAGCAGGGCGATATAATAATTGACGGGGGGAATACACATTTTCCCGATACAAACAGGAGGACAGCCTTTGTTGAGAGCAAAGGACTCCTATATATAGGTACCGGGGTGTCAGGTGGTGAAGAGGGTGCGCTACTGGGTCCATCAATCATGCCTGGAGGTTCAAAGGCAGCATGGCCATCTGTAAAACCGATATTCCAGGCAATATCTGCGAAAGTAGAAGACGGTTCACCATGCTGCGACTGGGTCGGAGAAAACGGAGCCGGTCATTTTGTAAAAATGGTTCATAACGGAATTGAATACGGTGATATGCAGTTGATCTGTGAAGCATACCAGATCATGAGGGATCTTCTGCACATGAGCGCCGATGAGATGCATTTGGTCCTCAAAGAGTGGAACAAGGGCGATCTCGACAGCTATCTGATTGAAATTACCAGGGACATACTCGGATATAAGGATACCGATGGTAAGCCTCTTGTTGACAAAATCCTTGACACTGCAGGCCAAAAGGGAACAGGCAAATGGACTGGAGTTGCAGCACTTGACCTTGGTATACCGCTTACACTTATCGGTGAAGCAGTATTTTCGCGTTGTCTCTCTGCAGTAAAAGATGAAAGGGTAAAAGCATCTAAAGTGTTAAATGGCCCTGCTCCTGCTGTCTCATCTGACAAAAAGAAATTCGTTGATGACCTTAAGGATGCACTTTATGCAGCCAAGATCGTTTCATATGCACAGGGTTATGCCCTTATGAGAGCTGCTGCAGTAGAGTACAAATGGGACCTCAATTATGGAGGGATAGCCCTCATGTGGCGTGGTGGATGTATCATAAGATCTGCATTTCTTGGTAAGATCAAGGAAGCATTTGACAAGGATCCTTCAATAACCAACCTGCTTCTCGATCCATTCTTCAGGGAGAAAGTCGACAAAGCCCAGCAGGGATGGAGAAATGTTGTTTCTGCAGCAGTGACAAATGGGATACCTGTTCCTGCGATATCATCAGCCCTTGGTTATTTTGACGGTTACAGGTGCGAAAAACTGCCCGCCAATCTTCTTCAGGCGCAGAGGGACTACTTCGGAGCTCATACCTACGAACGAACCGACAAACCGAGAGGGGAATTCTTCCATACCAACTGGACAGGAAGAGGAGGTACAACGGCGTCAACCACTTACAATGTATAAATCCCTAACAACCAACAAATATGACAGAAGAAAAAAAATTCAGTAACTACAGATGGACTGTCTGCGCATTGATCTTCTTTGCCACGACAATCAACTATCTCGACAGGCAGGTAATAGGCATCCTAAAGCCACTACTGGAGTCTGATCTTGGCATTGGAGAAAAAGCATATTCTCACATCATCATGGCATTCCAGCTTTGCTATGGTGTAAGTATGTTTTTCGTAGGACGTTTTATCGATAAATTCGGAACTAAACTCGGGTACTTTGTTTCAGTATTATTATGGAGCATTGCGGCTATGGGCCATGCACTTGCAAAAGGTGTCGTAGGTTTCGGGTTCTGGAGAGGATTCCTGGGAATAACTGAGGCAGGGAACTTTCCTTCATCAATAAAAGCTATTGCAGAGTGGTTTCCTAAAAAGGAGAGGGCTCTTGCCACAGGTATTTTCAATTCAGGGACAAACGTGGGTGCTATAGTAGCGCCACTCGCAATCCCTGCTATTGTTGCTGCCTGGGGTTGGCAGATGGCCTTTATACTTACCGGTGCAATTGGTTTTATCTGGATAATTTTCTGGTTTTTCCTGTATGAAGTTCCGGAAAAACAAAGAAGAGCTTCTGCTGCAGAAGTTGCATACATCAACAGCGACGTTGATGAACAGGCAGAAACAAAAGAAAAAGTGGAATGGTCAAAATTATTTAAATACAGGCAAACATGGTTGTTCTTCATAGGTAAGGGTCTCACAGATCCTATCTGGTGGTTCTACCTGTTCTGGATACCTGGCTGGCTGGCTACTGTAAGAGGTACCGGACTTGATGTAAAATCATTTGGGTTGCCTCTGGCATTCATTTATACCATGACAACTGTTGGAAGTATAGGTGGCGGATGGGTATCAGGCTATATGATAAAGAAGGGAATGTCACCATTCAAGGCCAGAAGAGTATCGATGTTAGTTTTTGCAATCCTGGTTATGCCAATAGTATTTGCACAGTCAAAAGGTATTGGTAACTGGGGAGCCGTTTGCCTCATAGCTCTTGCAGCTTCAGCACATCAGGCATGGTCAGCCAATATTTTCACGACTGTATCGGATGCTTTTCCTAAGAAAGCTGTCAGTTCAATAACTGGCATCGGCGGAATGGCCGGAGCAGTTGGAGGAGCATTCATTTCATATATTGCAGGTGGTATCATTCAGCATTTCAAAGACCTAGGGAATATTGAAACAGGTTATGTTGTCATGTTTGGTATCGCCGGAAGTGCTTATATGCTGGCATGGCTGATAATGTATATTTTCAGGCCGAAAAATCCGAAGGTTGACCTCAGCTGATTATGTATCCTAAAAGAGCAAGGATAAAAGATATTGCTGAACTTGCAGGAGTCTCAATAGGTACAGTCGACCGTGTTTTGCATAAACGCGGCGAAGTGGCGGAAAAGACAAGGGAGAAAGTCCTGAAGATCGTCAAGGATCTGGACTATTCTCCCAATGTCATCGCCCGTGCACTTAAATCGAAGAAAAACTTCAGGCTTGTCTCATTACTGCCTATGCCGGACGAGGAAAGCTCATTCTGGACAAAACACCCTGAGGGTATGCTCCGGGCTATGAACGAGCTTGATCCTTTTCCGATCACATTAAGCCAGGTTACCTTTGACCTGCTTGATGAAAAGGACTTCCTGAAAAAAACTGAAAAGGTGGTTGAACTATCACCTGACGGAATTATCCTTGCACCTATTTTCAAAACACAGGCTATCGAATTTTGCGAAAGGCTTTCCAAGAGTCACATACCTTTTGTTTTTATTGATGGATTTATCGAAGAGACTGATTTCCTGTCATATACCGGGGAGGATATTTTTCAGAGCGGAAGGGTAGCTGGTCAGCTTGTCGATATGGTCACTCCAATTAAAAAGGATATCCTGATAATAAATATCGCAAGAAATATAAGGAATGTCCATCACCTTAATAAACGAACACAGGGATTCATGAGCTATTTCCCCCAGTCGGGAAAGAATAAAGGCGAACTGATAACGATGAGCATCGTAGATCCTGTACCGCAGAATATCAGGAAGGAACTTAAAAAAGTACTTTTAAAAAATCCTGAAATAGGTTCAATATTTGTAACAGGCTCCAAATCGTACAAGATAGCTGACTGCCTTGAAACTGAAGGAATTAAGTCAGTAAATCTGATCGGTTATGACCTTCACGACAGCAACGTGAAATACCTGAAATCAGGCACAATCAAATTCCTGATCGGTCAGAGGCCTGATGAACAGACGTATAAGGGAGTAAAAAAATTATTCGATTACCTTTCGATGGACAGGATCCCGGAGAAAATGGAGTACCTCCCGGTTGATGTGGTCACATCAGAAAATGTACAGTTTTTTGTTTAAGAAAAATAACAGCAAACCATTTAAAGATGAAGAAACTTGGTAAATATTCAATAGGAATGGGTGACAGATTTGGTCACCAGGGAGCAGCACAACTGAAAGCAATAATTGAAGCCGGGAAAAAAGGAATAGATATTACTCCTGTCTGGAATAAATCAAACAGGGAACACAATACCATCGGAACCCAGCCCGGAGATGTAAGAAAGGAAGCTGATTTTGTAACTGAAGAAGCTGGATTCGACAAGCCTTATTTCGTTGATGCTGATCATATTAACCTCGATACAGTTGACAGGTTCATCGAGAGTTCTGATTTCTTCACAATTGATGTGGCATCGTATATTGGCAAAAAGGCAGATGATGAAGATATTAACACATTTGTTGAAGGAGCCAGGAAGTATACTGGAGAACTTAAGATACCCGGTATCAGCAAACCATTCAAAGTTACAGAAACCCAGATAAGGGATATAGCAGGGAAATACCTCTTTGCTGCTATAAAGGCATGGGAGATCTTCCGCAAGATAGAGAAAGTAAAAGGAAGCGGCAATTTCGTCACTGAGGTATCAATGGATGAAGTACCTGAACCACAGACCCCTGTTGAACTTCTGTTTATTCTGAAAATGCTTGGCGAAGAGAGCATTCCGGTTCAGACTATTGCACCGAAATTTTCGGGTCGCTTCAATAAAGGTGTTGATTATGTCGGCGACCCAGACAGATTTGAGGAAGAGTTTGAGTCAGACCTTATGGTCATTGACTTTGCAATACATGAATTCGGTCTTCCGGGAAACCTTAAAATGAGTGTGCATTCAGGATCTGACAAATTCACCATCTACCCGATAATGGGAAAAATAATCCAGAAGCATAATAAAGGCATACACCTCAAGACAGCCGGAACAACATGGCTTGAAGAGGTTATAGGACTTGCTGAATCGGGGGAAGCTGCCCTCAATTTTGTCAAGGAAGTATATGCCAAATCAGTTGAAAAGATTGAGGAACTTTGTGCCCCGTATGCTGATGTCATCGACATTAACATTTCAAGGTTACCCTCAAAAGATGAAGTGTCAAAGTGGGATGGTAAAAAATTAGCTGCTTCGCTAAGGCATATCCCTGGAAACAAGGATTATAATCCGAACATGAGGCAGCTTGTACATGTTGCATACAAAGTTGCTGCAATGAAGATGGATGAATATTTCAGGCTTCTTGAAACCAATGAAAAAACTGTCTCAAGATGTGTCTACGAAAACATGTACGACAGGCACATCTGCAGGTTATTCGGAATCAAATAGCTAACAGTTAAAGGATAGCCCGCTATCTGATAAGCTCTGACAAAGGGATCTTTTCGAAGGTCAGCATCGACTGGCTGCCCTCATAAAGGATCCCTATTGTATTTTCATCTATTGAGGTCAGGCAGGAATACCCGTTGGACTTCAGTTCATCAAGCAGGAGCCAGTTTTCACGTGGCCAGGTTCTGCCATCATCAAAGCTAACCTTGATTGTCATCCGTGTCCGTGAGTTTTTTGAGTCCGGATTTGAAAAAAGAAGAATGCTTTTTCTTGTACCACCTGACATATATTCATGCCTGTGTATGCTTCCCATACATGTTGGCTCAATAAGAGCGTTTCGTGAAGAGGGATGTTCAACCCATCTGGTTCCGAGGTCATTTGTTACAGCCACTGCCCTGCCGTTATCATCAGCCATGTTATTCCTGTTTGGATTATAACGCATGTTCAGCATTATCGTGCCATCAGAAAGCTGGACTGCCATGCACTCTGTTGTGTTTTTAAAGGCCTGGTTGCTTGTAGTCCAGCTTACTCCACCATCCTTGCTCCATGTGATACACGAAAATGGCATACCTGTTTCATCTCTGCCCTGTGTCGGAATTATCAGCGTACCATCATCGAGAGTTATTCCATGCCCTGGAGCGGGGGCCCACAGCCACCATTCTCTCTTTTTACCCATCCGTGTGATATTCTGAGGCTCAGACCAGGTTAACCCGTCATCGGTACTTTCGGTAATAATAAACTGAGAGGTCTCTTTTACTCCGAATCCGGGCTGTGACCCTTTGTTCCTCCACTGGTGTTCCCAGGCATCAGATGTATCAGACAGACCTTCAATCCATTTGCCATTTTTATCCAGTACCCCATGCATCCATAATCCTGAGATGAAAATATTGCCTGTTTTACGGTCAACCAGTATATTCGCATCACTTACACCATTGAATTTTTGGGGAAGATCTCCCCATGTGTCCATATCAAGGACAACCTGCATATTTCCCCATGTGTTTCCGCCATCCACGCTCCGGCTCAACCCGATATCGATGTCACCCTGAAGGTCTCTCCCGCTTTTCCTCCTGATATCATAGATAGCAAGGAGTGCACCCTTGTTTGTCGTGGTAAGTCCCGGGATCCTGAAGGTATGAACACTGTCATCCATGTGCTGCCTGAGTGCAATTCCAATACGCAGTTCCCGGGGTTTGAAGGTTGTATCCTGCTCAAGACGTCCTGCTGATGTGGCAATAGAAATGCAATTAGCTGATATCTTATGTAATAGATCTGCAGAGTCATTCAGGCATACTGACACCCACATGCTGACAGTATCTTTAATGATTACCCTGTCGTTAAAGGTTACCACCTTGGCAGGGGGAAGATCTGTTCCAAACTGTTTCTCAATAGAAAAAGCAGCCAGCTTTTTTCCAATGAATAACCTTACTGCTTTAATATCACTGATATCAGTTGTACCATCCAGGCTTATAGTGACCTCCCTGATTGTTCTTTCAGCAGTATCTGAAGGCATCAGGGTCAATTCCAGTACAGGATTGTTGTGTTTTTGCCTAAGTACAGGTATCCTGTACTGATGGACTTTTAGTTTCATATCCTTCTCGTAACCTGAACATGAAAAAAATCCTGCCATTATTATGAGAACCATCAATATGGTGGTAATTCTTCTATATTTCATATAATGATATAATTTACCTGGAGCCATGGCCTTTTGCTCATCTGAATACTCTCTTTACTGCTTCGAGGTACGCCATTCCGTTCCTGGTATCGGGTTCCAGGTAACTCCCTTCGGTCCACTCATTCCAGCAGTTAATATTCAGTATCCGGAGATTTTTGGGATCAGCTAAAATCTTATCCCTGGATATTTTAAGAGCATTTTCGAAGTTCTCAGGGGTATTGTTTCCTATTGTATTCATGAACGGATACCCGATATTAGTCCACACCGATAAAGTGTCGCAGCGCGGCGAAGGATCCCAACCCATTGTTACGTTAGGAATATATGGTACACCATAATCCTTTGCTGCTGCATCCCAGTGAGCCAGGTAGGCATCCCTTACATAATTGTAATCAGTGGCAGTCTCAGGCAGTGAAACATGATGTATCCACACATAAGAAGTTGCAGAATCAAAGCCGAGTATTTTAATCAGTTCTGCGATATTGGAAGGTGGATGTTCGACAGGCAAAACCGGTTTCCCCCAGGCAACCAGGTTCCAGTGAATACCTTTAAGACCTGCTGCAATTGCCCTGGCATTCATTCTGTTCATTGCATCCCTTGCTGCATCAAGACTTCCAAAACTTTCAATAAATTTCTGAATATCGTAAATAGAGAAATAGGCTTTGCCGTCAATTTTCCAGTAATTAGGCTTAGTAAAATATTCATTTACAACGTATTCGCTGATTTCTTCAAAGCGCTGTGGCGATATCTTTCCCGGGTAGAGCAGCTTTCTTTCAGTTCCTTTTGTATAAGGGTGAATATCAATCCAGTCGTGATTAGCCCACATCAGGGCAAATTTTATCCGAGTACAGTTCCCGGCTTTCAAAAATCCCTCATCAAGACAACGGTTCAGGAAGGGTCCGTCTTCATACATGTACCAGTCGAAGATAAAACAATCAATACCATGATCTGCTGCTGCATTGATCTTCAACTTCATTACTGCAGGATCCTTTTCATCAGTATAGCCCCATAAAGGGATATTAGGCTGGCGATGACCCTTGAAACGGGGAATGGCATTCTTCACCAGTTCCCATTCCGACCAGTCTGGTCCTTTGATAATATTATTCCGTGGATCGCCGGTGTGATAATCCGGAAAATAATATGCAGCGACTGTGATTTTATCTTTCCCTGACACTTCCCTGCCAGATTTACATGATACTATGACAAAGGCCATGAGTATCAGCAATATGAGTACTTTCTTGATATTTAATAACATAAAGAGTTTTATTATTCGCTCCATCCGGGGAGTGATACTGTAGCCTGGTAATTGGAATAATTATAGAGGGGATTACGAACGGGCTTGTACAGTCTGCCTGATCGTGGGTTATCACTTTGTGTGTATACCCACAGGCGATGCTGATCCCAGACCACGATCTCGTCCCTGCAATCACCGGTCAGGTCAAGCGTTGCATTGCACATCTCAGGGTGGTCGTCATCAGGGAACTGAAGCACTTTTCTCCCCCATCCGTCATAAATGCCGCCATACAGAATATCAGGATTATGAACGAAATACTCCTCCCCGTTTCCGGTCCAGTTCAGGGGCAGACACATGCTTCCATACTGGTTAGGTTCAAGATCGTGATATATTCTTCCATTTGAATCATAGAGATGAATAATACCCTGGCTCCCCCAGAAGTCGATAGTAACTGTTTCAAGGCCGGGAAGGTCTGACCTGAAATTTGCAATTGCAGGGTTCTGAACATGTCCGTTGCGGGTATGTAAAAGTATCTTCCCATCAGGAGAGACCCTCAGGTATCCTTCATTACTTGCCGAGTACATAATTACAGGCTGAGATCCGGCGTCGTCAGTATATTTTGTGACCGCTACACCATCACAATGGTCTTCTAGCTCCTTATCGAGGCACCAAAGAAGCCTGCCGTCATGGTCGTATAATGAATAGCCAATAGCCAGTTCGTCTTTGCCGTCATTATCAATATCATAAGCGTATGGATAATGTCCGGTTTTACAGCTCCCTTCCCATAACATGTTAAGCCTGCTGTCCATTACCCAGAAATTATTATACCTGTCCTTGGTAAGAATATCCGAATCCCAGCCTTTCCCTTCCGCATCGAAGAAAAAGAGGCAATCACCAAGTATCCTTTCAAATTTGTCATCAACTATTTTTGATTTCGGAAGTGGTGCATTACGGAGTGTTTTTCCAGTTTTAGCATCAGCCACTATGATCTCGAAATTCATTGTATAGATGATTTCATTCTTTCCGTCATTGTTGAGATCGTGAATCTGGAAACCTACATCATTAGTAAGGTTGTACTTCTCCGGGTCGGGAGTGCCTTTCTGCCAGAGTATTTCCCCGTCGAATGTCATAGCGGTAAGGCAGCTTAGCTCGCTATGGCTGTCGCGCGGGCCATGATGTATTACCTGGCCTATTAAAATATCAAGCGTACCATCGCCGTTTATATCACCGAACCTCACATTCCGGCCTGCGCCAAATCCTTCAGTATCAATCTTCTTCCATACGACCATTTTTGGATTTGCTTCCTGGAGTTTCACCGATTCAAGCTGATATCCTGCATTTAGTTCCTCAGTATTTATTATTTCTTCATCTGATGTCAGCACTTCGACAGAATAATATTTGGCTCTGGAATTCGATACCAATCCTATTTTGCCTTTCGTGAAAGTGTCATCCTGAGCTTCCAGCACAACATTATCCATGGAAGCCTTTATACTGTTTCTGTTCACCGTAACAGCAGCATTAAGCACTTGTCCAGGGCCCGTTATAAATGGTTTCTTCGCCAATAGTTGTTCATCAAGAACATTGAATTTTGCTGAATGCATGAACCTGGAAATATATACCATTGAATCCCTGACCCCGAAAAAATAAAAACAACGATCATTCAGGTATCTGAAAGCAATACCTGAAGAGAAAAGGTTGTTCTCTGCTGAGAATTTTACCTTCAATGTATAATTTCTCCAGAGTGAATCACCTGATATTATCATCGGATGGGTCCATTGCTGGCTCTTGTTTAAGAGTGTCTGGCACATTACCCGGGCTGTTCCTTCCTGTTTTACCTGCCATGCGCTTCCCCATAAATCGCCTGAGGCAAAGCTAGTAACCACCCAATTTCCCTTTGGAGCAGCTTCGGGAAGAAAATGGTATTCAGTATGTGCACCAACTGGAGCAAAAAAGAGCCCGGTATCAAGTGCTGAGAAATTATCATTTAACAGGATCCTGTCAAATTTTGATTTACTGCATCCGGTCGCCAGGACCAGAATTACTGATAACAGGGAAAAAATCCGGAACATTGAGACAGAGTTTTAAAGGTTATAGGTTCAAATAAAAGTAAACAGAGCTGCCCGGATCATCTCCCGTGCAGCCCTGTTCAGACGTTCAGATATTTTTATAAGGTTTATTTATCCAGCTCAATAGCTGCCAGAATGAAGGGGGCCACACCCTTTGTATCATTGTCGAAACGTTTTTCATTAATATAATACTCATAGGTTCCGTCCCTGTATGGATTGCCTCCGAGTCCGCAGCCTCCGCAGATATTGTGAATAGTTACAAGACCTTTTTCATCGACAGTAACTAGCTCTTTTATAAAATCGTCGAAAGCATCAACAGCAATGTCCCTGTATTTTTTGTCGAGATAACCAAGCCTGGATCCTTTTGCAAAGACATATATATACATTGCCGAGCCTGAACCTTCGAGATAGTTACCTTCCTTTCCTCCCATGTTAAGTACCTGGAACCAGATGCCCGATTTCGGATCTCTTACTTTCAAAAGTGCATCGCAGCAATTCTGCAGTATTTTAATGAGGTCGTCCCTGTCAGGATGGTTGGCAGGAAGATAATCAAGGATATCGGTGATAGCCATTATATACCAGCCCATTGCGCGGCTCCATGGATAATGAGACTTACCAGTAGCCGGATCGCACCATTTCTGGGATTTGCTCTCATCCCAGGCATGCATAAGCAATCCTGTTGAAGGATCAAGGGTTTTATCATAGATCATTCTGGTCTGTTGAGTAGCGACATCAAACCAGGCGGGTGAATTAAATTCACTGGCATACTGGGCCATAAATGTAGATGCCATGAAGATGCCATCAAGCCACATCTGCCAGGGATAAATATTCTTATGCCAGTAACCTCCTGAATTTGTCTTAGGATGAGTTTTAAGCTGATCAATAAAAGTATCAAGTGCAAGCTTATATTTCGGATCCGGCTTCCTTTTGTTTACGGTAATAATGTTCCTGCCAGGGAATATTCTGTCGAGGTTATATTCCGAAAGTCTATAATCGGTTACCGATCCGTCAGGGTGTACGAAATAGTTAACCCAGTTTTCCATGTATGCGGAATACTTTGTATCTACTGATCCCAGCCTGTCAACAGCCATACCCAGGAAAGCCACATCATATGCCCATTTCGGCCGTCCGGCGACATATTTTGTCAGGCTGTCGGCCTGGGTCATCACCGTATTTGCCATCCTGATGCTCCACTTTTCGCTTTTGCCGGATTTACTGTTTTTCTGGCTCTGGCATGAGGGGAGAGTAAAAAAGACAATTAGTGTACTTATTAAAGTGGTCAGGAGAATTTTCCGGATTTTCATTCTTAATTTATTTTTATTTGTTTTGGAACAGCCTGGTTGATATATCAAACATAAATAACACAATATCACTTTACTTAGCCAGGATGTTATTGCTGACGGTAGTGTTTTTTCCCTTATTATTTGTGAGTGCTTTTGTTGCCGGGAAAATATTATTCGCTATAATTATATTCTCTGTCTTTTCATCTTCATTAACGAATAGAGGAATTGCTTCAGGCTGATAACAGTTTGTTATCCTTATCCCGTTGCAATTTGTCAACTTGAGGTATGGCTGGTCTTTCAGAGGTGTAACAACTGTAATTTTATCCCAGCTTATGTTTTTCGAATCCTTTGCTTCCAATGGAACACCCTGCTGAATCTCCATACGCATATCGTGGAAGTTTATCCCTGAAGTATTCTCAACTATTATTCCTCTTTCGGTGATTGACTGGATATCGCTCATTGAGACTTCCTTAACATCCTGCTCCTCAAGGCCATATACTGCAATAGCGCGCTGGGCGCCTCTGATTGTGATATTGGATATCTGGATATTATTGCAGGCAGGGGTCCTCTCAGAAAGAGGCTCAGGCTGTGTCTGCTGATAGCGAAGAGTTACAAGTATACCTTCATTTTTCATATTATTCATAACAATGTTCGAAACACGAAGATCTTCTATCACTCCACCCCTTCCTCTCATCGTCTTAAGCCTTATACCGCGGTCGGTACCTTCGAAGACACAGTTTGTAATTGTAACCCTTTTGACATTTCCACTCATCTCGCTTCCGATTACAACTCCTCCGTGACCTCTGAGCATGGTACAGTTGGTAATGGTAATATTCTCGGTTGGTCTTGCTGCTTCCCTGCCGTCTTCATCGCGGCCCGATTTGATCACAATACAATCATCTCCTACTGTAATATGGCAATTTGAAATATGAACATTCCTGCACGATGAAGGGTCAATCCCGTCAGTGTTTGGTGAGCCGGAGGGGTTTTCTATAGTTATTCCGGTTATTGTAATATTATCAGTAAATGCCGGCATTATCGTCCAGAAAGGAGGATTAGAAAAACTAACGCCCTCAATAAGAACGTTTTTGCATTCATAAGTAGTGACCATCGGTGGTCTTAAGAAATTATTTCTGGCCCTTATGTAGTCGTTCTTTGAAAGAAGCGCTTCATTTTCCTTTTTAAAAATCTCCTGCCATTTGCTTGCAGGTTTCTGCATTGCACCGGTCCTCAGAAAATCCCACCATTTCTGACCCTGTCCTTCAAAATGTCCTCTTCCCCTTATCGATATATTTTCACACTGGTAGGCATAAATCTGGGAGACAAAGTTTTTAACTCTAACATCCTCCCATCGTGATGGGACCATTGGCAGATAATCATCAAAGTCATCAGAAAATTTCACAACAGCACCTGCATCGAGCCAGATTGTAATATTGCTTTTCAGGATAATCGGACCTGTAAGGTATGTTCCTGCCGGGAAAAACAGGGTTCCTCCACCTTTGGCTGAGAGGTCAGTAATTACATCGCTTATTACTTTTGTGCATTTAACTTTTCCGGTCGGGTCAGCTCCCTTTTCTTTAACATTTGTCCATACCGTCTGGGACATAAGTAGTACCGGGAACATTGCCAGTAAAAATACTGTGAATACTTTTTTCATGGTTTTTCTTAAATGAATAGGTTAACATACAAGATATTGAATTATTACCGATTATCCCCTTTCTAAAATATTACTAGAATAAAGGGATCAAAATATCCTCAAATTGAACATCAGTCCTGTCCAGGGTCATTCCATAGTTGTGACACCTGTAACAGGCTTTGGATCAAGTACATGAAGATCAAATACTATCACTTCATTCAATCCAAGCTTAAGGAATGATGCCGGGCAGTAAAGCCTTTTCTGTGGCCCGATATCCCAATAGCGGCCAAGATTATGTCCATTAACCCAGACGATACCTTTCTTATAATTTGATACATCAAAATATGTATCTCCGAGCTCAATCATAGAGAAGTTACCCTTGAAGAAAACTCCAGGTTTATTGACCGTTCTTCCTGATGAACGCAGATCATAAACAAACTTCCAGTTCATAGGAAGCTTATATATTTTCCAGTTCATAAGGGTCATTCCATTAAGGGTAACACGGTCGGTAATACCTTTTCTGTCGATAAGCTGCTGGGCAAAATTAATTCGACCCATTCCCTCGACCAGGATTTCAAGGACCGGATTTGCGGTCTTTCCTGCAGGCAGATCTATGGAGTTAATTCCCTCCCTCCTGTCAAGACGGCCAATATATTCTCCATCAAGAAATACAGTTGCATAATCATGCAGTTCCGTAACCGTCAGCTTTCCCTTTTTATGTCCTATCAATTCAGTCTTGTACAGGATAAACCCATAATCCTGTCCGTAAGCCTCAAATGATTTTGGAGTTACTGAGTTTTCAGGTTGGGGAAGATTATCCCAGATTGAAGTGAACCTGGCGGGGAATATCATCGGAACTTCTATTGAAGCTATACTGTCGGGAATCTTTGGTAGCTTTTTACCCCTTGGCAGATAAGAGCCGATGAGCTTTCTCAGAGCCATATATTTTTGAGTCGGCAAGCCCTGTTCATTTATAGGAGCATCGTAGTCATAGCTTGTCACATCCGGTTCATATCCTTTTCCCCCGGAGTTCGCACCGGCCGTAAAGCCGAAATTTGTACCACCATGAATAACATAAAGGTTAAATGATTTTTTATTATCCATAAGGAACTTAACTTCCTTTAGCAGCTCTGCAGTATCAGGGCGGGCCCATTCCTCACCCCAGTGAGTCAGCCACCCCGGATAGGTTTCGCTGCTGAAAACAGGCACACCAGGATTCATTTTTGCTGCCAGTTCAAAATCTGCAGGAGAGCTTCCTGAATCGAGTCCCACAGCACTTCCTGAAAGAGTTCCTGCTTCGAGCATATATGTTGTTGGGCCATCACCGGTAAAAGTAGGTATGTCGATGCCATTTGCTGCCCAGATATCCTTTAGCTTCATCAAATAATTCCTGTCGTTACCAAAGCTTCCATATTCATTTTCGATCTGAAGCATAATTATGGGACCTCCTTTTGTGATGAGATACGGCCGGATCTCTTCAGCAAGCCTGTTGATATACCTTTCAGCAGCAGCCATATACCTTGGATCCATACATCTGAACCGGATGTCCGGTATTCTGAGCAGATAGGGAGGGATACCACCGAGCTCCCACTCAGCACATACATAGGGGCCTGGACGTAGTATAAGCCACATGTCCTCTTCCTGTACAGCCTTAATGAAAGCTGAGATATTTTTATTACCGGTGGTAAAATCAAATACACCTTCTTCTGTTTCATGGTAATTCCAGAAGATATAGGCAGCAATTGTGTTGCAACCCATCGCTTTAGCCATCTGTATCCTGTGCTGCCAGTACTGGTCAGGTATCCTTGCAGGATGCATCTCACCACTTATTATCTGAAAGGGCTGGTCGTCGAGCAGAAACTCAGTCGGGCTTAACCTGAATGTATGTTTTACCTTCTGTGCGTCAAGTGATGATAAGTTGAGGAGAAGTCCTGCCGTTATCATTATAATTATGTTTCGCCTTATCATATTATATTGTTCTTAGTATCTAAAATTAAATTATCTTTCTGGTATACATATAGTTATAGGCCATTTTCCTATTTTAATCGTCAGCATCAGATTGCCTGAAAGCTATGCAGTTTTGCATAAAATCCATCCTTTTTGTTTAATAACTCTGTATGTGTGCCTGTCTCAACAATCATTCCATCGTCGAGTACCACTATAAGATCAGCATGCTGAATTGTTGACAAACGGTGGGCAATGACTATTGACGTCCTGTTTTCCATGAGCTTCAGTATTGCATCCTGAACCAGCCTTTCCGATTCAGTATCGAGTGCTGAAGTTGCTTCATCAAGAATAAGAATCGGAGGATTAGCCATTATGGCCCTGGCGATGCTTATCCTCTGCCTCTGACCACCGCTAAGCTTATTGCCTGATTCACCGACATTATTCTCATAACCGTTCTCCGTTTCCATTATGAAGTCATTGGCATTGGCAATGGTGGCTGCGCTTTTTACCTTCACCATATCGGGTACATCTACCCCAAATGCAATGTTCTCAGTAAATGAGGCATTGAACAAAATCGGATGCTGGCTTACAATTCCCATTAGTCCCCTCAGATCAGCCATTTTCAGATCCCTCACATCTTTCCCGTCAATAAGCACACTTCCTTTATCAGCGTCAATAAACCTTGGCAGCAGATCGGCAAGTGTTGATTTGCCGGCTCCCGATTTGCCAACGATAGCAATGGTCTGGCCTTTTTTTATAGTAAGATTAATATCTTTCAGTACAGGGTCGCTGTTATATGCATACCATATATTCCTGAATTCAATTGAATCGCTGAATTCCTTTATAGGAACTGCATTTTCCTTTTCAGTGATCTTTTCTTCAGCTTCAAGCACCTGTTCAAGGCGGTCAATAGATCCCAGACCTTTCTGAATGTTGAACCAGGCGGTAGTAATATTTTTAGCCGGCGGAATGATCTGCGAGAAAACAAGGACAAAAAGTATCAGGTTGCCTGAGTTTAAATTTCCAGTTCCCTTCAGAGCAAGAGATCCTCCGACAAAAAGAATCAGGATCACTACAATGGATGCAAGTACTTCACTCAGAGGGGAAGCAAGATAAGCCTTTCGGAACACCCTTTTGAGGATCTTGGAATACTGATCGTTTTCAGTTCCAAATTGCTGGGTCATTTTCTTCTCCGCATTGAATCCCTTTATGATCCTTAAACCAGAAAGAGATTCTTCAACTACTGAAAGCAGGCGTCCCAACCTCTGCTGAACAAGCATGGATGAAGAGCGGAGAGTACGGCTTACCCGGCCTATAAGCCAGCCACTCACTGGCAGAAGTGCGAGTGCAAAAAGGGTCAGCTGATAGCTGGTAATGAAGAGGTATATTACAAAAACAAGCACAGTAATCGGGTCCCTGAATATCATCGTCAGCGATGCAACCACAGAAACCTCAATCTCCTGTACATCATTTGAGATCCGTGTCATCAGATCGCCTTTGCGGGCATCAGTGAAGAATGAGAGAGGCAACCTGAGGATCTTCAGATACATTTTCTTCCTCAGATCCCTTACAGTGCTGGCCCTGATATAGGCCATTGTATTGTTTGCCAGGAATATAAAACCATTCTTAAAAAAGGCAGCAATAACATATGCACAGCTAACAATCAATAAGCCTGTTGCCGCTCCGTGTTCGGCAATAAACTGCGAAAAGAAGTATTTTAGAAAATTATCGAAATAAGCTATAGAGGGAGCAAATTCTCCCGGAGGAGGAACAACTTCTGACGATTTAAAAAGGATATTGAGGAAGGGAATTATCAGTGTAAGGGAGAAGAGTGAAAAGAGAGCACTCAGAATATTGTACATAACACTTTTAATTGCGGACCATTTATATGGCGCAATATATTTCAACATTAATTTTACCTTATCGATCATGCAGAGGATGGATTAAAACCCGGTGAAATTGAATGGAGTTATAGCTCTCAGTTCTGCCTTCACCGCCTCGCTGACATCAAGACTCTCGATGAATGAACGGATCGAATCTGCTGAAATTTTCTGGTTTGTACGTGTCAGATCAAGCAAGGCTTCATAAGGTTTTGGAAAACCTTCCCTCCGGAGAATAGTCTGGATCGCTTCCGCAACCACTGCCCAGTTATTTTCAAGATCGCTTTTAATTTTCTCAGGATTAATTATCAGCTTATTAAGCCCTTTGAGGATTGAATGGAAAGCGATTATCGAATGGCCGATCGGTACGCCTATGTTACGCAACACCGTAGAGTCGGTAAGGTCCCGCTGGAGCCTTGATATGGGAAGCTTCTCGGAAAGATGTCCGAAAATGGCGTTTGCATACCCGAGGTTTCCTTCTCCATTTTCAAAATCAATGGGATTGACCTTGTGAGGCATTGCCGAGGAGCCAATTTCTCCTTTACGTATCTTCTGTCTGAAATAATCCATGGAAATGTATGTCCAGATATCACGCGCAAGGTCAATCAGAATAACATTGATCCTCCGCATGTTATCGAAAAGAGCAGCAAGATTATCATAGTGCTCTATCTGGGTTGTCGGGTGAGAGCGCTGCAACCCGAGCTCTTCGTTGACGAAATTATTTGCAAACGAAATCCAGTCAATATCAGGAAATGCAGCTTTATGAGCATTAAAATTTCCTGTGGCTCCGCCAAATTTTGCAGAGTATGGGATATGACCCAGGTACTTTGACTGCTCATCAATCCTGGCAATAAATACTGCAATTTCTTTGCCCAGTCGCGTTGGAGAAGCGGGCTGACCATGAGTACGTGCCAGCATAGGTATATCTTTCCATTCATCAGCAAGCGATGCCAGTGCCTCCCTGAGTTCGAAAAGAAGAGGGAAGTAAACATTTATCAATGCATCCTTTACAGATAATGGAATAGCTGTGTTGTTTATATCCTGGGAGGTAAGGCCGAAATGGATGAATTCGCTCCATTTACCCCATCCCTTATGAAAGAATTTTTCCTTCAGGAAGTATTCTACAGCCTTCACATCATGATTGGTGATCTTTTCCCGCTCTTTTACCTTTTCAGCATCGCTAATCTCAAAGTCTTCATAAATCGAACGCAGCTCCTTAAAATTATCCTTCCTGAAATCGGTAAGCTGGGGTAAAGGAATATTGCACAAGGCGATAAAGTACTCAACCTCCACCATCAGGCGATATTTTATCAGGCCGAACTCAGAGAAGTAAACATCGAGCTCATCGACCTTTTGCCTGTACCTTCCGTCAAGTGGAGAGATAGCTGTCAGGGAATTCAAATCCATTCTTGATCTATTTGTTGAATCAATTGTTATAACGTAGTAGCAAAAGTAGTATTTTCGGAGTTGTAAAAAAACTCAATCCGGGCTAATAATTTAAAACAGAATCAGGAGAACCATGCTCAAGACAAAAATCAGGATTTCTGCGGTAAAATATGCAAATACCTATCCATTCCTGTACGGGCTTACAGAATCAGGATTTGACAGGAAAGTTGACCTTTCTACCGATCATCCGGCAGATTGTGCAAGGAAGCTTATAAATGATGAAGCTGATATCGGGCTGATACCTGTAGCTGCCCTGCCTATGGTTAAAGATTACCGGATAATTACTGATTACTGCCTGGGTGCTTATGGTAAAGTCAGGACTGTACTGCTTTTAAGCAACTGCCCGTTTGAAAATATTGAAAATATCAATCTCGATTACCGTTCGAGATCCTCGGTGAACCTGGCCCGTATACTTGCAAAAAATTTCTGGAAGAAAGAATATTCGTGGAAGAGCACCTCAGAGCTCTTTGATTTCTGCAATATCCCTGATAATGAAGCTATTGTACTGATAGGAGATCAATGTTTCCAGTACGAAAAATGCTTCACTTACAAAACCGACCTTGCCGAAGAATGGTTTAAGTTCACCGGGCTTCCGTTTGCATTCGCCTGCTGGACAGCCAATAAAGAGATTGATAACGATTTTCTTAGTGAATTCAACGAGGTTCTTGGAATTGGAATGAGAAATATCCCTGCTGTAGTTGAGAAATACGGAAGAACCGGAGTTATAAAAGGTGAAGATCTGCATATCTATCTGACTCAGAATATGAACTTTGATCTGAATGAAGATAAACGAAAAGCCATAAAACTCTTCCTTGAATATATGAGCAAGCTTTGATGAGAGATGGCAGTTAAATTCAACGATAAGTTCACAATCAGGAATTACCAGAGTGGAGATTACCCAGGGATTATGCATCTCTGGAAGCTTACAGACCTTGGCAAACCCGAACGGGGTGATGATGAAAGGACTATTGAGGGAAGCATCAGTTTAGGTGGTTGCCTGCTAGTAATGGTTGAAAACGAAACAGGGTTGATCTGTGGTACTTCATGGATGACATTTGACGGGCGGAGGATCCATCTGCATCATTTTGGAATACTGCCAGAATACCAGGGAAAAAGCCTTTCCCGGCCCCTGCTTAAGGCATCATTGGATTTTGTCAGGAAAAAAGGGTACCAGGTAAAGCTTGAGGTACATAAGAATAATTATAAAGCGATAAATATTTATAAAAATGCAGGCTTTAAATACCTGGGAGACTATGATGTTTATATTATCCGCGATTTAAACTCCATTCAGGATGAACCGTGAGGTGTTTTTTCTACAACTATCTGAATATAAAGATGTAACCTGTGCAAATTTAAAGCAAAAGGAATTTTTCCATCACTGAAGAGCGGAGAGTTTTAACATTCTTAAAGGATTTTAATGAATATTATTGATTATCTTTGGAACAATGTGGAAAAATGCTAATAACATAAAAAACTTAGATACTATGGCTAAAACAATCACCTTTAATGAGCTCCGGAAGATCAAAGATCAGTTGCCCTCCGGAAGTATGAAGAGAATTGCAGACAGGCTTGACCTCAATGAGGAAACTGTAAGAAATTACTTCGGAGGGAGAAATTTTGAGCTTGGACAGACCGTTGGCATTCATTTTGAGCAGGGTCCGGGCGGCGGAATAGTTACATTCGACGATACGACAATCCTCGACATAGCCCAGGACATGATTGTTAAATAAAAGCATATCCTATGCCCTGTTCAAAAGCAAAAGGCATGGTCTTTTGCTTTTTTTTATGCTGTTCCGTCACGTGAATTTTTATCAGACACGAGATCATGAACTGCAGGAAATTCAAATTACTTTTAGTAAAAGTTTTAAACCCGTCCTGGATGCATATTGACCTGGCAATTGAAACTGCTGAAACTTTATGGAAGCAATCTCTTGAAAGCTTCTTCAGCGGAAAATATAATAAGAGTCACCTTGTTTCTCATGGTATCGATCATCACAGGAGAGTGTGGAGATATGGAAAGGAATTACTTCTCCTGAAATTCAAAAATGTATCTCTCCCGGAACCCTTATTTGTTAATAAACTGATCATAGCCTGTTATTTGCATGATATCGGGATGGCAGTTGACCAGGGAGAAAAACACGGGAGAGCAAGCCGTGAATTCTGCATGGCGTTCCTTTTAGGAAATAATCTTGAGATTGCTGATTATTCTGACCTTTTGGATGCTGTGGAGAATCACGACAGGAAGGATTACCATGATAAGCATGAAAAGGATTCTTTGCTGTCACTGCTCTCAGTTGCCGACGACCTTGATGCATTCGGCTATATCGGCATTTTAAGATACCTGGAAATATATGCGATTAGGGGTATTGAATTGTCTGAAACAGTTAACATGGTTATAAATAACGCAACTGACAGGTTCGTAAACTTTGAAAGAAATTTTTCTGAATATCCAGTATTTATAGAAATCCACAGGAAAAGATTCCTGGTCCTGACAGACTTTTTTGAAAAGTATAATCTTGAATTGAAAGACCTTTGATAAAACCCGGAGTTGACTGTGTTACAGGAATAACAGCATTTCTCATCAGAATATTTTATCTACTTATTCTAAAAACAATTCCGTTAAAAAGAATAACATCTTAACCAGTATTAACACACTTATTTTCTGACATTTATCTTACCTGAAATTAACCATCGTAACATTCATTCAGGACATTGCCTAACAGAAAGCAATTAATAAAGTCATACAAATAGCGTTATTTGCATATAGGTCAATATGTTTAAATACTGATATTATTACCGTATTAATGCCAATCAGACTGCATTTTCCTGCTTTTAAATTTGTGACCATAACAGGAAACTTATGTTAGATATTCTGATCAACCAGTCTGACGACAAGCAAGGAGCCCGAAAAATCTTCAAATTCAGCGACAGGGCCGATAAACCTATAAAGAGTGTTCTGAAAGCTATCTCCTGGAGGATAGTGGGTACAATTGACACGATGCTAATCAGCTATCTTATTACCGGAAAAGTTTCCCTGGCATTGACTATTGGGAGTGTTGAAGTCTTCACTAAAACAGTTCTTTACTATTTTCATGAGAGACTGTGGGCACACATTCACAGGATCAGGTTCAATTTACTTAATAAAAGAAATGAAATCAGGATTAAAACCGGCAGAATTAAGGTCACTTCTCCAGAGTAAGACAATCGAAGAATCTCTGGCATTCCTGGCATCTTCCTTCCCCGGGAAAGTAATATTCACAACCAGTTTCGGCATTGAGGATCAAGTTATTACTCACTATATCTGTGAGAATAAACTGCCAATTGAAATTGCAACCCTCGATACGGGAAGGCTATTCCCGGAAACATATAAAGTCTTTAACGAGACATTAAAAAAATATAAGGTTGACATAAAAGTCTTCTTTCCTGAGCATTCTGCTGTTGAAGAAATGGTTACCGCCAAAGGCCCGTACAGTTTTTATTACTCGGTGGAGAACAGGATAGAATGCTGCAGGATCAGGAAGGTTATTCCACTGGGCAGAGCCCTCGATGGCAAAGAAGTCTGGATATCAGGTATCCGTGCAGACCAGTCGGAGAACCGCAACCAGATGGATTGGCTTGAATATGATGAGAAAAGGGATATCATCAAGTTTTATCCTCTCTTTAAATGGTCTTTTGAAGAGGTAAGGAATTATGCAATAAAAAACAATGTCCCATATAACCCGTTACACGACAAGGGTTTTGTAAGCATAGGCTGCGAGCCCTGCACCAGGGCAGTGAAACCGGGAGAAGATTTCCGTTCAGGAAGGTGGTGGTGGGAAAACAGTAATGGCAAGGAGTGCGGCCTTCACAAGTAGGCTGTCTCTGAATAGAACATGGAAAACAAATTAAATTTATCACTAAATTACGATATGAAAATCAATGACGAACACCTGAAGGAACTTGAGGATGAGGCAATTTTTGTGATGAGAGAGGTAGCCGCCCAGTTTGAAAAAAAGGTTATTCTCTTTTCAGGAGGTAAAGATTCGATAGTACTTGTTCATCTCGCCAGGAAAGCCTTCTGGCCTGCAAAAATGCCGTTCAGCCTTCTTCATATTGATACAGGACATAATTTTGAGGAGACCCTTAAATTCAGGGATGACCTGGCTGCAGAGCTGGGTGTTGAACTTTACGTGAAATTTGTGCAGGATTCAATCGACCAGGGTAAAGTATCTGAAGAAACAGGTATAAATGCAAGTCGCAATAAAGCACAGTCGGTAACCCTGCTTGATGCCATTGAAGATCTGAAAATCGATGTTGCTGTGGGCGGTGGCAGAAGAGACGAAGAAAAAGCAAGAGCCAAAGAGAGGTTTTTCTCACACAGGAATGAGTTCGGGCAGTGGGATCCGAAAAACCAGCGCCCTGAATTATGGAATATCTTCAATGGACAGAAAAATTTCGGGGAACACTTCAGGGTCTTCCCTATAAGCAACTGGACAGAGCTTGATGTATGGCAATATATTATGAAAGAAAATATTGCTCTGCCTGGCCTGTATTATACTCACCGCCGTAAAATATTCAAAAGGAACAATATTTACCTGGCATGGGCTCCTTTTATGCAGCTTAAGCCCGATGAGAAAGTAATAGAAGCTGATGTAAGGTGCCGTACTATTGGAGATATTACCTGCACCGGTGTCACCCTGTCAAAAGCAGACAACCTGGTAGATATAATTGCCGAGATTGCGGCAACCAGGGTCACTGAAAGAGGCGGCAGGTACGATGACAGAAGATCAGAGGCTGCAATGGAAGACAGGAAGAAGGAAGGATATTTTTAGGTATTGGTGATTTTTTAAAACGGTATTTGAGAGTGATGGGAGTTAACGGGAAAAGTAAGTATAAAAGTTTACTGCGGTTTACGACGGCAGGGAGTGTTGATGACGGAAAAAGCACGCTTATTGGAAGGTTGTTATACGACAGCAAATCCATTTTTGAGGATCAGATGGATCATATCGTGGAATCGAGCAAAAGGCTCGGAAAGGAAGAGGTGGACCTCTCTCTTCTTACTGACGGGTTAAGGGCTGAACGCGAACAGGGGATAACTATTGACGTTGCTTACAGGTATTTTGCAACACCAAAAAGAAAGTTCATAATAGCTGATACCCCCGGACATATCCAGTACACAAGGAATATGGTCACCGGAGCAAGCACAGCCGACCTTGCAGTTATACTGATAGATTCGAGAAAAGGAGTGCTCGAACAAACAGTAAGACATTCATTTATTGCATCATTGCTCGATATCAGGCATGTCATCTTTTGTGTGAATAAAATGGACATGATCGGTTATTCTGAACAGATATTCAATGACATAAGGAACAGTGTCCTGGTCTTTACCCAGAAACTTGGAATAGAGGATATTCATTTTATTCCCATAAGTGCAAAATACGGGGATAATGTAGTCGACAAATCAGAAAATATGCACTGGTACCAGGGGAAGACCTTTCTCGACCTCATTGAAACAATTGAGATTAAAAAGAATAAGAATAGTTACGGAGCCAGGTTCCCTGTTCAGACTGTCCTTCGCCCTTTATCAGAAGAGTTTCACGACTACAGGGGTTATGCCGGAAGGATCGCCGGGGGAGCATTCCGTACCGGGGACAGTATTGTTATCGTCCCTGCTCTTCTGAAATCAAAAATTTCCGGAATTGATATTATGGGGACCAGTCTGTCAGAGGCTGGAGAGGGTGATTCCGTAACGATAACCCTTGAGGACCAGGTGGATATCAGCAGGGGGAACCTCATAGTCCCCGAGGGAGATCTTCCAGTTATAAGCAGTGATATTGATATGATGGTTTGCTGGTTCAATGAAAAACCGCTGAGACCGGGTTCAAAGTACCAGGTTCGAAATTATACGAACCAAACTAAATGCATTATCAGATCGGTCAACTATAAAACGAACATCAGCACCCTTGAAAATGAAAATTCAGATACAGAGATAAGGATGAATGATATAGCAAATATCAGTATCAAAACATCAGGTCCTCTATTCTTTGACCCTTATAAAAAGAACAATATTACAGGAAGCATTATATTTATAGATGAGGGTACGAACGAGACAGTTGGTGCGGGAATGATCATAAAAGAAAGTACTTTAAGGAAAATTATTCTGTAAATATCAGGAAAGAATTAAATAATAATTTTGGTGTATTATACGTATAATTAATATGGCCATCAGGTATTCCATCAGGAGAATGTTCAGCATAAGCATTAGGTCAATGCTTACAGCAATGCTGATTTTTGTTTTACTATCGCTGGTTACTGCAAGCTGTGCAACTCAGAACAAGCACAAAAAGATCAAGGCAGTTCCCTGCCCCTGCGAGAAAGTCCAGAAACGACGTTAAGCTCTTCAGACTCTGATAATGGGCCTGATATCTATTTAATTGTCAAACAGGTGCAATTGCCTGTCTTCTTCCTCCTCTGATTCCAGATTTGAAATACTTACTCCAAGGAGCCTTATTTTAATACCTTCAAGCTTCAGGGATTTCCGGATAGCAGTCACTTCCCTGTGAAGGGTTTCAAAATCGCGGATATGGTTCTGAAGAGTCCTGCTGCGGGTTACCTGCCTGAAATCAGAGAACTTCACTTTTACAGTTACAGTCCGCCCCGTTGTTTCGGCATGTATCAGTCTCTCCATAAGTTCTTTTTCAATTTTATAAAGCTCTGCAATAATTTCAAACCGCGTGGTCAGGTCTTTTTCGTACGTCAGCTCAGTGCCGACTGATTTTCGTTCAGAGTCGATCTCCACAGGGCGTTCATCTATCCCTCGTGCTATTTCGAAATAGAATTTGCCAGCCTTCCCGAAGTTCCTGACAAGAGACTGGAGGTCCCATTTTTTAAGGTCAGCGCCTGAATGGATACCCAGCTTATGCATCTTTTCAGCCGTAACTTTTCCTATACCATAAAATTTCTCAACAGGTAACTCTTCAATAAACTTCGCAGCATCCTCAGGTCCGATAAGAAAAAGTCCATCAGGTTTTTTTATATCCGATGCAATTTTGGCAAGAAATTTATTTACAGATATCCCGGCCGAAGCGGTCAACCCGGTTTTTTCCTTTATTTCCTTTTTAATTTTCCTGGCAATTATTGTGGCAGAGCCAATGTTCTTTTTATCAGCAGTGACATCGAGGAAAGCTTCATCGATCGACAAAGGTTCAACAAGATCTGTGTATTCACGAAGGATTGAAAAAACCTGTGATGACATTTCTTCATAGCGTTCAAAATGATGACGGACAAATATCAGCTGTGGACAAAGACGTTTTGCGATAACCGATGGCATTGCAGAATGCACCCCGAATTTCCTGGCTTCATAGCTTGCTGCAGCAACAACATGTCTCTCCCCGCTCCCGCCAACTGCAACAGGTTTACCTCTCAGTTCAGGGTTGTCAAGTTGTTCCACTGAAGCAAAGAAGGCATCCATATCAATGTGTATGATCTTCCTCATGAAGAAGGTTGGAGTGACTAGAGGTTGGAGTGACTAGAGTTAGGTGTTATTAAAGTTTGGAGTGATTAGAGTTTGGAGTGACTAGAGTTAGGTGATGCTAGAGTTTGGAGTGACTAGAGTTTAGAAATACCTGAGTTTGCTTATCAGGTAACATCAATTATCAGCTCTGCCCGTAAAGGACACGTAGAATATATAAAAGTATTATTGCCCCTGATCAGGTTGCTGCGGCGGCAGCAGCGGCTCTCTGTTTGAAATAGTTTTTGACAAACAGACCTGCGAGGATCAGGACTTCATCGTTCGTATAGGCCAGTATTTCGCCACCTGTACCTGAAGAATGATATTTTACAATAGTTCCGGTTACATCGCTTATGCTCCACTTCGTATTCCAGAAATTATCATGCTGCCAGGTAAATTCTTTATTATTATAGGTGATGGTAGCTCTTGACTTCCATGAACTTATTACTACATCGGCGATAACACTTTCAGTTTCAGCATCCAGTATCCTTGTCTCCTGCCTGAAAAAACCTTTAATATTGAAGAGGAGCTTTTTCCCATTCAGGTTCCCAGAGGCGGACCTGCTGAAAGCTTTATTGATAATTTCGCCCGTCCGGTTCTCGTACTGGTAAATTTCATACTTATTGCTCAGGAACTTTACCTTCCATGTAAAATGGGTTTCCATAGCCTTTAAATTTTATGGAAAGTTAAGACAATTAATTGATAACAAAAAGCCGGCTCAGGGCCGGCTTTCTTAATTTATCAGTAACTATCCCTTTCGGTATAGTGAGTATGTAACAATTCATGTGAGGCATGACTGTTGGGTTTACCAAGGAATTCCTTGTAAATAGCTATTACATCAGGATTCTCGTGGGATTTGCGGATACTCATATTCTCATCTTCGGAATAGATAGCTTTCATACGGTTTTTGCGTATTTCCATGCTTGTAGGAATAGGTTGTCCGCCGCCGCCTATGCATCCTCCCGGGCAAGCCATTATCTCAACAAAATGGTATGGTGATTCACCTTTCCTCACTGCTTTCATGATCTTATTGGCATTTACAAGTCCATGAGCAATAGCCACTTTCAGTTCTGCACCTTCAAGGAATTTCCAGTCGGGAAGGCATCCCTCTATCTTTACTGTAGCTTCCTTAACCCCGTCCATACCCCTAACAGGAGTGATATTAAGGTTCTTGAAGGGAACATCACGGCCGGTGACTAATTCATAGGCAGTCCTGAGGGCAGCTTCCATAACTCCGCCAGTTGCACCGAAAATAACTGCAGCACCGGTTGATTCACCCATTATTGAATCGTAATGAGATTCTTCCAGGTTACGGAAGTCGATACCTGCCTGTTTGATCATTACAGCAAGTTCGCGGGTGGTAAGTACAAAATCGATATCCTTATATCCGCTTGATCTCATCTCAGGTCTGTCTGCTTCATATTTCTTTGCCGTACATGGCATCACTGATACAGAAACAACCTTTGAAGGATCCAGGCTCCTTTTCTGAGCATAATATGTCTTTGCCAGTGCCCCGAACATCTGCTGAGGCGATTTGCATGTAGACAAATTATGAAGGAATTCAGGGTATTTGTGTTCAATGAATTTGATCCAGCCCGGTGAGCATGATGTAAACATTGGAAGGGAAATTTCCTTATCACCGTCAACCAGGGCTTTCTTGAGCCTTGTCAGCAATTCGGTTCCTTCCTCCATAATAGTAAGGTCGGCAGTAAAATCAGTATCGAGTACTGAATCGAATCCAAGCTGTTTCAGGGCGGTAACCATCTTCCCGGTAACTCTTTCACCCGGATCATATCCAAGATCTTCACCGAGGGCAACCCTTACAGCCGGGGCTGTCTGTACAACAACATGCTTATCAGGGTCATAAATAGCATCCCACACCTGGTCGATATATGTTTTTTCAACAAGGGCACCGGTGGGGCAGCGGTTTACACACTGACCGCAATTTGTACAAACAACATGGCTCATAGGCCTGTCGTGGAATGATGATATTTTCTGGTGTGATCCTTTGTTTGATACAGCAATTGCAGAGATATGCTGAAGTTCGGTACATGTCCTGACGCATCTCTGGCAGCGGATACATTTGCTGTCATCTTTCGTAAATGATGGAGATGAGCGGTCGATCGTATAAGAATGATCTTCCACCAGGTCGAGGAAAATTGTATCGCCGAATGCAAACTCATTTGCAAGGGCCTGGAGTTCGCATTTCTGGTTCTTGTAGCATTTTGTACAATCGGAACGGTGCTCAGAAAGCAGAAGTTCAACTATATGCTTACGTGCATTACGCACTTTCAATGTATTTGTATGAATATCCATTCCCTCGGATACCGGCAATGCGCAAGCAGCAACAAGAGTTCTTGCACCGGTCTGCTCAACAAGGCATACCCTGCAGTTACCAGCGACACAAAGGTCGGGGTGGTTACAGAGAGTAGGGATATTTATATTAAGTTTCTTGGCAGCATCCAGAACTGTTGTTCCTTCAGGCACCGAAACTTTTGCATTATTTATAGTAAGGTTTACCATTTGTTACTCAGTTTATAATTAGTAAATGATCTCTTCCCTGAAATTCTCAACGATTGTCCTGAAGGCATTACCCACAGACTGTCCCAGTCCGCATTTCGATGCAATCTTCATGGTATCAGCAAGCTTCACAAGTTCATTAAGGTATGTTGACTTCACTTCGCCTTTCTTTACTTTTTCGACACCCTTAAGAAGTTGCTGGCAGCCAACACGGCATGGAGTACACTGGCCGCATGATTCTTCAGCAAAGAAATCAAGGTAGTTATGAAGGACGTTATACATCGACCTGGAGCTGTTGAACAGCTTCATGGATCCGCCTGTCGGAACTCCTTCAAATCCGATAATTGTTGTGGCAAATTTCTTTCTCGGCACGCAAAATCCTGAAGCGCCGCCGACCTGGACTGCTTTGGTATCACCATCGCCGAATTCATTCACAAAATCCTGCACTGACATACCAAGCTCAAGCTCGAAGATCCCTGGTGTGGGAGTGTCGCCCGATACAGAGAAAACTTTTGACCCTCTCGAGTCTTTTGTTCCAAGTTCCGTGAATTTTGCTGCTCCGTGCGCTATGATCATCATTGCTGTAACCAGGGTCTCTACATTATTAATAGAGGTAGGCTTATTAAATACACCCGAGGTTGTAGGATACGGAGGTTTATTTCTTGGTTCGCCGCGTCCGCCTTCTATTGACTCGAAAAGTGCGCTTTCCTCACCGCATATATATGCCCCGCTTCCAAGACAATAGTTTATTTTGAAGTCGTATCCGATCTCTGAAATCATCTTATGGAACTTTTCCAGTTCTATCATAAGCTGTGGCAGAAGGAACCTGTATTCTCCCCTGAGGTAAACAATACCATTTTTGGATCCGATAGCTTTACCGGCAATTGCCATACCGCCATAAACCTTATATGCAGCCCTGTCTAGTATCTCGCGGTCCTTAAATGTTCCTGGTTCGCCTTCGTCGGCATTGCAGACAATATATTTTTCCGGTTCTTTTTCGGCAGCTGTGAATTTCCATTTCATCCCGGTGGTAAATCCGGCTCCGCCACGTCCTCTCAATCCTGAATCGAGTATCTCTTTGATGATCTCGTCATTCTTCATTTTAAAAGCCTTGGTCAGAACCTCTTTAGGATCTATTTTCTCGAAAATAAGATCCACCTTAGTTAACCCTTTATTTTCCATGTCGTTCAGGATATTATTTTTTCTGCATGTAACCTTTAATTATCTCAACAACCTTTTCCGGTGTAAGCTCGGTATAAGGCATCTCATTTATCAGAATGGCAGGTGCTTTGTGACACCATCCTATGCAATTCGTTTCGATAAGACTGAACAGCTTATCAGATGTAGTCTCCCCTACTTTAATTTTGAGCATATCCTCAATCGTCTGGATAATTTCACCCTTTCCTTTCATGGAACATGTTATTGTCTTGCAGACCCTTATAACATATTTTCCTCTTGCTTTTGTATCGAGGAAGGTGTAAAATGATGCTGTTCCATAGACCTCAGCTGCTGATATATCCAGCTCCTTTGCCACTTCAACCATCGCCTCATCAGTCAGATAATTATGCTTTTCAACTATACCCTGAAGTATAGGCATCAGACTGCTTCTCTCACGGCCATGCTTGTCAGTTAGCTCCTTAACAAGATTTCCTACTTGGTACATTTTTATTGGTTTTTAGGTAATTGAATAATGGTTTATAATGTTTTTAAATAATGGTATTAATCAGCTGTGAAATTAATAACAATACTTTTCAAAAAAAACTTACAAATGTCATAGTTGCTAATTTAGAATCAGAATAAACAAGTAGGGCATTGCCGGGGGGTCTTGCAGGTCGTGCAAGTCTTGCCAGTCTTGCGGTCTTGCGGTCTTGCGGTCTTGCAGGTTGTGCAGGTCGTAAGGGCTGGAGAGGCCTAATCAACGATTTTCAGGGCTCAGGCCGGCAGCAGCAGTAATATTTTAAAAGCAGACCAGAATTTCCAGGAATCTAAAAATCGTAAGGTGTAAAAAGTAATATTAATCTATTAAGGTGCCGACTGCAACAATTGAACTTACAAGCGAGATATTCATGATATCAGAAAAGTCGTACTGATAAAGCCCGTCATCACCAATAAGAAACAGAAGACCGTTCATTGGAATTACATCATATGCGTTTATGTCGCCGTATGCTTTGATCAGATTTGCAGTAATTACTTTCGGATCGGAAGCATCATAGATTTTAAGTCCGGCATTACCGTCGCACACAAAAAGAAGATCGCCGTATTTACCCAGGCCATAGGGATTTGTCATTGAATATGACATTTCGAGCCGGGGATTCACTATATCTTTAATATTCACCACGTTCAGGACATTTGTCACACCGCCGCACCGGTTCCCTGACCTGAGTGTGATATAAGCAAGGGTGTCGTCGACAACTACCGGATCGCATGACCGTGCATGCGAAAAGAATGTCACCTGCTGTGGTTCCAGCGGAATTGATATATCATATATCGTCATACCAGCCGACATTCCTATATACATATATTCACCCGACAGGAACATTGTTTCTCCACCCCAGATATAGTTTGAAGATCCGTGAAGTGTGGGACTCGTTTTATTTGTTATGTCCAGAATTTTTATTTCAGACTGTGTGAGAATGTAAAGGATATTATCCCTGATCCCGAACCTTGCCATGGATCCTCCTGCTCCTATCCCGCTACCGCTGACACCACTCGATGCACCACTGGCATTCGATTCTGCCAGGAAGTCTCCTCCTTTATCATAATAAACAGGATAAGGGATACAACAGTTATCATAAGATCGTTCTTTAATTGTCTTTACCTCCCACCCTGTTACAACACCTTTGTCTTCATCAACAGAGGCAACAGGATAATCATTATCTACCGGGGGAACAGTATAGGGAAGTATCTCCTTTACCCTTGAAACCTCATGAATATTATTTAAATCCTGGATATCGATTATAACAAGATCCACATAACTGTCGGCATAAAGAATATTCCCCGATATTGAGATATCGACAACACCCGGAAGTTTGATAAATGCCTTTTTCAGTGGAGATGACGGATTAGCATTATCATATATATGTATCCCCTTAAGTTCATCAACGATAAAAATGTAATTATCTTTAAGATAGATCTTTCCCGGATTTTCGAGGTCAACATTCTGCTGTACAGCTACTGATGATCTGAGTTCCTCATACGACATATAAACCGGGGCATTCCCGGTATAGATTTTATATTCTGATTCCTCACAGCCGTTAATAAGAATGAATATAGTTACAAAAATAGCGGCAATTGGAATGATTTTTGTTTTCATAATGTCAGGTTTATCTTGTAAATTTAGCAAAAATCATGCTAAACCCTGACCCAAACTTACCTATTATGAAAAGAATCCTGATCGCTCTTACGGCTCTTATATTACTTTCTCTGCAAATAAATGCCCAGCAAAGCAGGGATGTTCTGTTCCTGAAAAACGGGTCTATAGTATACGGTAAGCTCCTGGAAATAAAGAATGACCAGTATTCAATAAAAACGGTTGATGGGTTGCTTTTCTCTTTCACAAAAGATGAAGTTGACAAGTTCATCCTCGGTGAACAATCGCAAGAAAAGGAAGTAAAGATCAATGATCCGAATGGTTTGGGGTTTGGAATTGAATCGGGGCTTCTGCTTGGGTCAGGAGGGGATAATTTCCCGATTTTTTTCTCAATGAATACGATGCTGACTTATACTTTTAAATCGAGAAATACTTTAAGCTTTGTAACCGGGACAGATCTTATTGAGCAGTTTTATCTGCCTCTGGTGGTTGAGTATAAAGTAAATATTCTTAAGAAAGGATTCTCTCCCCTGTTATATGTCAAAGGCGGAGCACTTGTCTGCCTGAACATGGATGATGAATATGAGAATTACAAAGGAGGTTGGACTGTTGGAGCCGGAACAGGCTTTCGCTGGCCTTCCGGTGGATTTGAGTCCTACATGAAATTCGGCTTCAGATATGCTTTCACTGTCCGTGAGAACTCGTATTACTATAACAGCGATTACAGGATTAATTCTACCTATCATTCAAACTATTACAGGCTCGAAATAAAATGGGGATTCAGATTCTGAGTCAGCATTATGGACCATCACATTGAATTAAAATCCTTCATTCCTGAGCATGATTTCTTTGTAGGAATAGATTCCGACGGTTGTGTTTTTGATTCAATGGAGGTCAAACAGAAGGAATTCTTTATCCCCCTGGCGCTTAAATATTTTAATCTCTTTCCAGTTTCAAAGATCGTAAGGGAAACCTGGGAGTTCGTTAACCTGTACTCCGGTTACAGGGGAGGTAACCGGTTTATATCACTTATAAAAGTCTTTGAACTCCTTTCGGAACGTGAAGAAGTTAAAAATGCCGGTATTGTGCTTCCCGACCTCAGTTCATTAAAAAAATGGACAGAAGCCGAGTCAAAGCTGGGAAATGCAACACTCAGGAAGTATTATGAAATTAACAGGGAGGCATCACTGGCTCCGGTTGTAACCTGGTCAGAAGCGGTAAACCGGGAGATAGCTGAATGGCTTCATGGTATTGCACCCTTCGGCAATGCAAAAAAAGCCATTGAAGAGATCTCGTTATTTGCTGACATCATTGTTGTCTCTCAAACACCATTTGAAGCAATAGAGAAGGAATGGCTTGAAAATGGAATACATAAATACGCCAGGATGATTGCTGCACAGGAGCATGGTTCCAAGACAGAGCATATTGCACTCACTGCAAAGGGTAAATATCCTGACAACAGGATACTCCTTGTCGGCGATGCTCTTGGTGATCTGCAGTCTGCAAAAAGCAACAACATCCTTTTTTATCCTATCCTGCCCGGGAGAGAAGACAAATCGTGGGGATATCTTCTCGGGGAAGGACTTACCAGATTCAAAAACGGCACATTTTCAGGAAGATATGAAGACTCACTTATTAAAGAGTTCAGAAAATGCCTTCCTGATGCTCCACCCTGGAAAACCTCCCTTTCATAATGTTTTTTTCTGTCAACAATTAATTCTATTTTTGCCTTCACTGTATCACTTTTTAAATCATTTCTGATCTTATGAGCAAAGATGTAAATAAACTGGCGGCTGATAATATCCGCATACTTGCAATGTCAATGGTAGAGAAATCGAAATCCGGCCATCCTGGTGGAGCAATGGGCGGTGCTGATTTCATACATATCCTATTTTCCGAATACCTGAATTTTGATCCCACGGATCCATCATGGATTAACCGTGACAGGTTTTTCCTTGATCCGGGCCACATGTCACCAATGCTCTATTCAATGCTTACCCTTACCGGGAACTTCAGGGTTGAGGAGCTTATGCAATTCCGCCAGTGGGGAAGCCCGACACCCGGACACCCTGAACTTGATATAACGAGAGGCATTGAAAATACATCAGGACCTCTGGGACAGGGACATACAATGGCTGTCGGAGCCGCCATCGCTGAAAGGTTCCTGGTTGCCAGGTTCGGTGAACTGTTCTCTCATAAGACCTTTGCATTTATTTCCGACGGAGGTGTTCAGGAAGAGATATCACAGGGAGCAGGAAGGCTTGCCGGTTATCTCGGGCTGAACAACCTGATAATGTTCTACGACTCGAATGATATCCAGCTGAGCACAGAAACAAATGCAGTGACCTGTGAGGATACTGCAATGAAATACAAAGCCTGGGGATGGGAAGTGATGACTATCGACGGTAATGACCATAATGAAATAAGAAAAGCTCTTTCCCAGGCCGTCAGGTCCGAAAGCAAACCTTTCCTGATCATTGGAAAGACAATCATGGGGAAAGGACTACTCGACAATGACGGAAAAAGCTTTGAAAGAAAGACTTCCACCCATGGAATGCCTGTTAGCGAAGCCGGAGGCTCATTTGAAAAATCACTGGTAAACCTTGGCGGTGAGCCTGCAAATCCATTCAAAGTTTTTGATGAAGTAAGCGAACACTACGGGAAAGTCCTCGAAGAAAAGCGCAAGGCCGCGGCAACCTGGAAAAACAGGAAGGCAGAATGGGCTGTAGCTAATAAGGACCTGGACCAGAAACTACACAGGTTTTATGATGGTATTATCCCTGATATAGACTTTAAATCGATTCAGCAGAAAGAAGGATCAGCTACAAGGGCTGCATCAAGCGTCGTTCTTGGCACATTGGCAAAAAAGGTTGAAAATATGATCGTTGCCTCTGCTGACCTTTCAAACTCCGACAAAACAGACGGATTCCTCAAGAATACAAAAGCCTTTAGAAACGGCGACTTTTCCGGGGCATTCCTCCAGGCTGGAGTGGCAGAGCTTACCATGGCTGCTGTAATGAACGGGATGGCCCTTCATGGAGGTGTTATTCCTGCCTGCGGAACATTCTTTGTTTTCTCTGATTATATGAAACCTGCGGTCAGGCTTGCAGGACTAATGAGACTTCCGGTGATCTATATCTGGACACATGATGCATTCCGTGTGGGAGAAGATGGCCCGACACATCAGCCGGTGGAACAGGAAGCACAAATCAGGCTGATGGAACATATGAAAAATCATCATGGCGAAAACAGCCTTCTTGTTTTGCGTCCTGCAGATTCACTGGAAACAAATGTCGCCTGGGAAATGGCCCTTAAAAACAGGAAAACACCTACGGCACTGATACTTTCACGGCAGAATATCAAAGATCTTCCATCGGACACCAATGACAGGTACAGTGATGCTCTCAAGTCAGAAAAAGGAGCGTATATAGTTCAGGATTGCAGCGGCACACCTGACATAATACTTCTTGCGAGCGGCTCGGAAGTATCGACACTGGTTGAAGGAGCTGTACTTCTCAGAAAAGATAACCTTAAGGTAAGAATCATTTCTGCACCCTCGGAAGGTTTGTTCAGAATCCAGGATGAAGCCTACAAAAAATCCATTATGCCTGAAAATGTTCCGGTATTCGGACTTACTGCAGGCTTATCAGTAACTTTGCAAGGATTAGTTGGCCCAAAGGGTATTGTATGGGGAGTCAACAGTTTCGGTTATTCAGCGCCCTATAAGGTGCTTGATGAAAAATTCGGATTTACTGGAGAGAATGTTTACCACCAGGTAAAGGAGTACCTGGCTCATTATAAGAAGTAAGCATTATGATCATTCGTTGACCCCGCTGCGGCGGGGTCTTTTTTTTGCTTCAGCCCGTTCTCTGGTTAATGATGAACTAATAATTATATTTGCACCCTTATTTATTATGATGAAATACGATATCAAACCAGGTGTTAAAGGTCTTATCTTCGATCTGGACGGCACCCTTGCAGATACAATGCCTTATCATTTTGAAGGCTGGAAGAAAGCATGCAATAAATATGGTGCCGACATTGACCCCTCATTCCTGAGGAAACATACAGGAAGCCCCGGATGGATTATAGCCTCGGAAATAATAAAATCGTGTGGTCTTGAGGGTAAGGTAACTATTGAGCAGATAATGGAGGAGAAACTTGAACAGTTCTTCAGTGTTCAGCATAATGTGAAGCCTATTAAACCTGTTACAGATATCGTCAAAAAATATTATGGAAAGCTACCGATGGCTGTCGGAACGGGAGGACATCGTGAAGCTGTTATCCGTACTCTTGAGATCACAGAGTTAAGGCAATATTTCGACATCATTGTGACAGCCAATGATGTGGATAACTTCAAACCACATCCTGAGACCTTTCTCAAATGCGCCGAGATGATGAATGTGGAGCCGCAATATTGCGAGGTATTTGAGGATGGAGATCTCGGGATTGAAGCTGCCATTCTCGGAGGTATGATCGTTACAGATGTCAGATCGTGGTACGATTCTAACTGGTAGTTGCCAATAAATAGAAATGCCCGTATGGGCACTCTATTATAATATGTAACCCCCGGCCTTCCAGGCTCCTGCCGGAAAAGTCTCCAGGCGGTTTAAATCAATATTATTAAGCCAGTATCTTGGTTGTCAGGTTATTAAAACTAGTCCTGATATCTTCCATGATCGTATTGTTCCTGCTCTGGTCCTGTTCTATTATCATGTATTTCATTCCTGCAGTATCGCCGGCTGCAATAATCGATTTGAAATCAATCACACCTTCACCCACAGGAGCAATATCATCCTTTATAACATCAAAGAAGGGAGCCTCTTTTGTGTATGCATCTTTCAGATGGAAGAGCTGGAACCTGCCAGGATATTTATTAAACAGGTCAACAGGATTCTGACCTGCCTTGGTTGCCCAGAACATATCCAGTTCCATGGTTACCAGGTTTTTATCAAGCTCAGCAAGCATCACATCAAAGTAGGGTACTTTCCCTTCTACTGTTGCAAATTCAAAATTATGGTTATGGTAACCAAACTGTATACCATATTGTTTCATCACCTCCCCTATCCTGTTCCAGTTCTCTGCCATTCGCTGGTAGCTGGCTATTGTAGTCCTCATCTCTTCAACAATCCATGGTTGAAGACAATATTTAACGCCAAGCTTTGCATGGTCTTCAGCCATTATCTTTGCGTTGTCGAGGGTTACCCCGGCACCTTCCACCTGTGTATGGCTGCTGAGGATCTCAAGGCCCAGGTCTTTCGCTATTTTGAGAAATTCCTCGGGGCTTTTCTTATAGAACATACGATCAGAATAATCAGCCAGTTCGATGTACCTGTAACCTATTTCTGAGACGACTTTCAGGGTACCCGGAACATCGGCAGTCATAGCATCCCTGATAGTATAGAGCTGCAGTCCAATCCTTGGAATGCCCTTACATCCGTACTGTGAAAGAAATGCAGCGCCAATTGCACCGGCAGCCGTTACCTTCAAAAAATCTCTTCGTGATTGCATGTTTTTCATGTGATATACTAAGTTGAAAGGTTAATAACATCGTTCCATCGGCAATAAAAGTAACATTTATTTTTAATAAATTTATATCCTTAAAAATCCTGATGAAAGGGAAAATCATATTACTGTTGCTATGTCTTTCCGGGGCAATCAGTGTCGTGGGACAGCAGACTACTGATCCGGAAAAACAGGTAACACAAAAGCTTGACGCATCTGACCTCTCATTGCGTAAAGATACGGTGGAGATGAATGTTACCTCTGCGAGCCGCAGCTCAAAACGTATCGATGAGCTGCCTATAACAATTTACGTTGTTACCAGGGAGGAGATAATTCGCAATCATTACAATTCGCTTATCGACATCATAAAAAGCCTTCCCGGCATGCTTGTCTCCCAGCCCGGTACCGGAGAACTTGGGGAAAGCTTCAAACTGAGAGGACTGATAGGGAACCTGTACACTATGATCCTGATTAACGGACTTCCTGTTAAACCAAGTGCTGTGGTGGGCATGCCTATTGGTGCCCAGCTTCCCGTCAGGCAGGCTGAAAGAATAGAAATAATTTATGGGCCGGCAGCCGCAATTTATGGAGCCGATGCAGTTTCCGGAGTAATAAACATAATAACCAAGGAGGCTGACAAGGGGACCTTTGTAATGGGAGATGTGGGTTTGGGACAGCTGGAATACAGGAATGGTAATTTTATGATGGGCGGCAAAACCGGGAAGAACAAGAACATACTTCAGTATAGTTTTTATGGAGGCCTGAGCGAAGTCAGCGACCTGAATGTAAAAAGGGGGTATGACAAGATATATAATCCCCTGCAGTATCTCCAGGAAAAAGGAATCACTTATAATATTGGGGGAACTACATATCTCCCGACAGACTTAACACCAGACATCCTTAAGGCCGGAGGTGTACAACCTGCAGACTTTATCAGGGATAATTATCCGTCAGATTATGAAGGAACGCTGACTATTCCACAGATCGAAGAGCTTCCTGCCACGTCAAATAACCTTGGGGTTCAGCTTAAATACCGGGGCGTGTCAGTATCATTTAATAATATGTACAGGAGGACACACAGCTCACTTGGACAAACACCATATCTTTTTAAATACAATAATCCACAGAATTTCTGGGGCGATAATATCAGGTCAACAACATTAAGCTATAATCATTCCTGGTCGCCAAAATTATCTACGACAACAAATATTTCAAGCCTTGTTTACAAAATGGACAATAACTCAAGCATGGGCATAACGTTCATGAATTATACCGACAAGGTTTACAGATATGCAGCCAGCCGCGATCTCCTTGTCGAACAGCTGTTTACATATATGCCTGGCAGGAACCTTGAAGTAATGGCTGGGATAACCTACCAGTATTCGGGCAACCTGCCGCAAACCAGCTTCCTCGATTCACCCTTCAATCCCAAAGATTACAGTTTCTTCAGTACGAAGATCGATCTGATTGATACTCTTTCAGGAAATTTCGGCCTGAATCCGGTTGTTTATCACAACACTTCTGCTTTTGCCCAGGCCTATTATTCTCTGAAGAGATTCAGATTCATGGGTGGTTTGAGGGTAGATGATAATTCACATTACGGATTCAGCTACAGTCCACGACTAGCGGGCCTTTTCATAATGAATCCAAAAACTAGTTTCCGCGGATCAGCAGGCTTTGCATATAAAGCCCCTCCTTCATCAACAGCATGGCAATCACTGGCCTACAGAAGCGGGATAAACAACGACAGCCTGGTATATCTTTCAGTACCTAACCCTGCGCTCAATCCCGAAAAATTCATGTCACTTGAACTTGGGCTGATCAGGAAATCAAAACGAGGTCTGAACACCAATATCTCGGTATATTACAACGTAATAACTGATCCGATTGTAGAGTTGTATATACCTACCTCCGGACTAAACCTCCCTCTTGCAGTAATTAATGCCGAAACAGATTCCGTGCTTATCAGGGCAAACAGTAATGAATCAGTATCAAGACTGTTCGGGCTGCAGAGCACCTTCCGGAAAGAAGACCTGATAAAGAAAATACATCTCGATATTGAATTGAGCCTTACACTTGCGATGTACAGTGATAAAGCCCCTGACATTCTCAAGATTGCAACTGACTATATCAGTAATCTTTCTCTTAACCCTAATCATTACGGGCAGCTGAAGATTTCTGCAGAACCAACCAAAAACCTATACCTCCAGATCTCAAGCATCTGGGAGTCAAGCTGGCTCAGGGTTCTGATGCCAATCAAGGAAATATATAATGAATTTATTGAAGACTATGATGGCTTTTATAGTATGGATTTTGTTGCAAACTATAAATTCGGGGCAAACCTCAATGGATTTATAAGGGTCAACAATATTTTTGATGAAAGGTATGGAGGTCCATCTTACTCGGGAATGAAGACAGCACTTACATATAATCCTCAGACAGGAAGAAGCATTCGATTCGGGCTTACTTACACGCTTAACTGATGAGAAGAAGAGTCCTTGCAATCGTAATTTGTTTTATTTCACTATCCTTTCAGTGTAATTTATCCGGACAGGATTCACTTTCTGTAAGTTCAGAGTTGAACCAAAGGCGGTATACAGATTCGCTTTTCTCTGTCAGGCTTTTACAGAGATCGCTGGATTTTATAGCTGCAAATCAGCCAGACAGTGCTTTTTCATCAGCCGGGAGATCAGTTTCAATTGCAGGTGACCACGGATTCAGCCAGGCAGCTGCCAAAGGCTATGAAATACTTGCTTCTTTATCTTCCATGAAAAATGACTGGGAAGAGACGTTACGAAATTACCTTAAAGCCTCCGAAGCATACCGAAAATCAGGCGATAAAATCGACGAGGCAAGAGTCCTTGGGATGATAGCGTCTGACTATCTGCGCGAGGGAATTTATAAAAAGGCTGCCCTGTACTACGAGCAGGAATATGCGCTATATGACGAAACTGATCTGCCAAGGCTTGCATCATCTGCCGAGTCTGCCGGGAAATCTTACTTCAACCTGTCTGCTGATTCGCTTGCAGCCGTCTGGTACAACAAGGCCGGAACATATTACAACCAGCTGAAAAACACTGATGGCATTCAGAGGTGCCGTGAGAAGTTAGGATTGCTCTATACAAGGCTCGGATTATTTGACAAAGCCCTTGAAGAGTATACCGGGATCATCAATTTCTATTCCCCGGGCAATGACTATAAAAGTATCGCCAGTGCCTTTAACCAGGCAGGCTATGTGATGTTCAGAAAGAAAGATATTGACGGGGCTCTAGAAAAATTCACAAACGGTGTTCAGTATTCAGAGAAAGCCGGCGATGATTTCCTTCTTACAGAACTCTGGTCGAATATTGCAATATGCTGGCAGAACCTGGGTAACGAGACACAAATGCTTTCATCATTCAGGAAGGCACTCGATTATGCCAGGAAATCAGGCCGGACTGATGAAGCTGGACGTATCGAAAGGATAATGGCTGTTACTTATTTTAACAAAGGAGATAATTACCACGCTGAGCTCTATTGTCTCGATTGTATTGAATCTTCGAAAGCATCCGGAAATCTTGAACAGCTACATCTTTGTTACCACGATTATTCTAATGTACTTGAAAGCGGGAATGATTTTATTAAAGCCCTTGAGTATTATGAGAAGTATCTTAATCTTCGTGATTCCCTGAATTATGAGAACAGGCTCGCTGAAAAGAATAATGCGGTTAGAATTGCAGGATTTGAAACAACTGAGCAGAGAATCAAGGAGGAAGTAGCTGCAGCTGAAATTGAAGACCTGGAGCTAAAAACACTGAGAGCAGAGAACCTCAGAAGGGAGAATGAGATCAACCTGCTGATAAACAAACAGCAGCTGGAAAGATCAGAGAAGGAAAGGATAGCCCAGTCACTTCTTCTTGAAAAAGAAAAAAATATCACCCGTGAAAACCAGGAAAAGGTAAGGTCACTTGAACAGGAAGCAAGGATACAACAGCAGGAACTGGACCTAAAAACTGAAAAGGAAAGGACACTTACTGCTGAGAACCGTTTACTTGAAACACAGAAAAACCAGGAAATTGAAAGGGGCCAGAAGGCAAGGGTTATACGGAATATGGCTGTTATCCTGGGAGCACTAATGGTACTGGTGGCAATAATGATTCTCTTCGGACTGATCTCTTCACGCAGGAAGAATCAGAAGCTTGCCGAGAGTAAACGTCAGATAGAAAAGATAAATTACGACCTGGAACGGACCAATGCTGAAGTTATAAACCAGAAGGATATTATTGAACAAAAGAACCAGGCAATTACCGACAGCATACTTTATGCAGGCAGGATACAGACTGCCGTACTGCCTCCTGTAAACTTTATTGATGAATGGGGCCTGGAGAATTTCATCATGTTCAGGCCCAAGGATATTGTCAGCGGTGACTTCTACTGGGGAGTAAGGAAGAATGAAAAGATAATCATTGCTGCTGCAGACTGCACCGGCCACGGTGTTCCGGGTGCCTTCATGAGCATGCTTGGACACGCATTCCTTGATGAGATTATTAATACCAGGGAAGTTGAAGATGCTGCCTCTATTCTGAATTTTCTCAGGGATGAAATAATAAATGCACTGAGACAGAAAGGAAATACCGGTGAAGCCCGCGACGGAATGGATATCTCTCTGATAATTCTCGACCTGAAGGAAGGTAAGCTTGACTATGCCGGGGCCAATAATCCATTGTATCTAATAAGGAACGGCAGGCTAATAAAACATATGCCAGACAGAATGCCTATAGGAATACATTTTATATCATTCACCTCTTTCACAAACCAGAAACTGGAAATATTCAAAGGCGACCGTCTATACCTCTTTTCTGACGGTTATGCAGATCAGTTTGGAGGGCCCAAAGGAAAGAAATTCATGTACAAGCCTTTCCAGGATCTGCTCCTGGAGAACTCATCGAAACCGATGAATACCCAGAAAAAAATACTCGAAGAGTCATTTGATAAGTGGAAAGGAGAAAGAGAACAGGTTGATGATGTTATGATTATCGGGTTGTCTGTTTGAAGGTTGAAGGAGAAAGGAGAAAGATCCAAGACCCAAGATCCAAGACCCAAGATCCAAGATACAAGACAGCAAGACTGGCAAGACCGGCAAGACTGGCAAGACTGGCAAGATTGGCAAGACCGGCAAGACCTGCATGACTGGCAAGACCTGCAAGACCGGCAAGACTGGCAAGACCGGCAAGACCGGCAAGACCAGCAAGACTGGCGGATTAGTTAGATCAAAGCTGCGCAAAAACATTATAAGAAGGAACAATTTTCAGATCAATAAATGAACCAGCTGGTATTAACATCTGATGGCTCGCATACCATATATGTCCCGGAATTGGATGAGCATTATCATTCTGTCCATGGAGCAGTACAGGAATCTGAGCACATCTTTATTAAATCTGGTTATGATTTTTGCAAGGCAGATCCCTTGAGGATATTTGAGGTCGGACTGGGGACAGGGTTGAATGCCCTGCTGACTGCAGTGAAAAGTCTTACCGGCGGGAGGAAGGTTTTATACACGGCAATTGAAAGATACCCAGTTGATCCTCATATCTCAGGTATGCTCAACCATGACAGGTTTGCAGGCACCAGAGGAAAAGAGATATCTGATCTTATTTTTTCTTCCCCCTGGGGCATGGAGATGAAAATATGTGAAAACTTCAGCCTGCGCAAGATAAACGGCAATCTTATAACAGACTCATTGAAAGGAGAATACGACCTTATTTACTTTGATGCTTTTGGTCCCGACAAGCAGCCTGAGATGTGGAGTCCTGCCATATTCAGGAAAATATCTTCTGTAACAGCACCGGGAGGAATACTTGTCACATATTCTGCAAAAGGACAGGTAAAGAGGGACCTTACTGAAGCCGGCTTCAGTGTTACACTTCTTCCGGGGCCACCCGGAAAGAGGCAGATTATAAGGGCAATTAAAATCTGAAAAAAAATATCAAACACTTTTTTACTATACCCAAAGTATTATCTTTGCGGGGAATCTTAATTAAAAACTTTTAATATGAAAATCAAGGGAATAATTGTTCTTTTTGTTGTTACATCCATGATGCTTGGCTCATGCGCTAAAAATGCCATTCAAAGCTCAAAGATGAAAACCGATATGGATTCACTTTCATATGCATTTGGTGTTTTCTATTATAGTGCCCTCAGCACTGACAGTGTGGATCTTGATCCTGTTCTCATCGCCAAGGCAATGATGGATGGCAAAGCAGGAAACTCAATCATGACTGAAGATGAAGCCAGGACAAAAATAATGGCATTCGTCGGCAAACGTGAAGCTGCACAGGCTGCAAAACAGGCAGAAGCCAACCAGACATTATACAAAGATTATATTGCTGAAAATGAAAAATTCCTTGCTGACAACAAACTTAAACAAGGCGTAACAGTTACTCCAAGCGGTCTTCAGTATGAAGTTATCAAAATGGGAGATGGTCCTAAACCATCTGCTACAAGCACAGTTAAAGTTCATTACACAGGAACAACAATCGACGGAAAAGTTTTTGACTCATCAGTTGAGAGAAAAGAGCCTGCTGAATTCCCACTTAACAGTGTAATTCCCGGATGGACAGAGGCTGTTCAGCTTATGCCTGTAGGTTCAAAATTCAAGATTTATCTCCCTGCCAGCCTTGCTTATGGAGCAAATGGCGCTGGTGAAGCTATTAAACCCTTTTCAACTCTTATTTTCGAAGTTGAGCTTCTTGAGATTACCAAATAAATGAGAACTGCCGAGATACATACTGCCAAAGGTCTGATGAAAGCGACCTTTTTCGAAAAGGATGCTCCCGGAACCGTTGAGAACTTTATCTCACTCGCAAAAAAAGGTTTTTATGACGGCCTGGCTTTTCATCGCGTTATTCCCGATTTTGTGATCCAGGGTGGTTGTCCTTTTTCAAAAGATATGTCTGACCCCCGTGTTGGTACCGGTGGCCCGGGATACAAGATCAACTGTGAACTTGATGGCGGGAATCAGTACCACGACCGCGGTGTTCTTTCTATGGCTCATGCCGGAAAAAATACAGGCGGCTCCCAGTTCTTTATATGTCACGGGAGAACCAATACCAAACACCTCGATCGTCACCACACCTGCTTCGGAAAAGTTACCGAAGGACTCGATGTAATAGACAAGATCAGGCAGGGCGATAAGATCGAAAAGATCGTAATAAAAGAAGAAGAATAGAACAATGGCATTCGAAATAACCGGTAAGATAATAGATATACTTCCTGTTAACCAGGTCAACGATAAATTCCGTAAACGCGAATTCGTTATCGAAAAAAAAGAATCAGGGGGTAGCGCAGTATTTGTAGACTACATTAAGTTCCAGCTGATACAGGACAAATGTGACCTTATAAATGAATCATACCTGAATGAAGATGTTAAGATATGGTTCAACCTGAAAGGCAACAGGTGGGAACGAGATGGCAGGATCAATTATTTCACCAATCTCGATGCATGGAAGATAGAAAAAATATCATCCCAGGGACGCGATCAGAATGTGCCGGCGAATCAGGCACTTGAAGATCTTCCTCCAGATAATGAGGAAATGAGTGATCTCCCGTTCTGAAAATGAATAAAGAGACTGAAACATAAATTCAGTCTCTTTTTTTTATCTTGGGCTTCAAAATATTTATATAACTATTATTTATACCGACATGAAATATTTCGTTACACTGATCTTATTATTTACACTGGTCGAAGCAAGGGGCCAGTTTCCAGGAGTTCAGACACCAGAGAATTCACGGCAGACAATTATGCCATACAACAGGTTAATTCAACCTGCAGGTCTTCAGATATACTTCGGCCTCCCCTCCCTTGAAAACCATGCACTGGACGCTGTTCTGTCAGCCGACGGCAGGATCCTGGCTGTAATGGAAAGATACAGTATTGTTTTCATAAGCACGTCTGATAATAAGGTAATATTCAGGCTCGCGAACGACAGCAACAAGCAGCTTAAGGGAGCGATGAACACTTATTCAGGTATCATTTGGGATAACTCATCAGGAACTCCTTCTGTTTACTGGAGCGCCGTGAATACAAGCGGCAACCATTCATATGTATTATCAGCAACATGGGACGGCTCTAAGGCAGAATTCTCCAGAATATTTGAATACAAGCCAATCCAGAAAGCAAAAATGGCACTGCCCAATGAGCTCCTGATCAGCGCTGAAGGTTCAGGAAAATTCTTATACGTTGTCCTCAATGGAAATAATAATGTAATCAAGCAGGACCTCATAACCGGTGATACTATCTGGATCGCCGATCCCGGAGTTGCACCATATGGAATTACAATGGCTTCCGGTAAGCTTTATGTGACAAACTGGGCCGGGAGACATCCCGAAAAAGGTGATATGGATGTTGCAGGCATACCCTGGGGACTGGCAAGGGTTGATAATATATCGTCCGGAGGAGCCACAAGGGAAGGAAGCGTGACTGTCATAAATCCTGCTGATGGTAAAATCCTGAAAGAAATAATCACCGGACTACATCCAAACGAAATAATAAGCAGCAGGAACGGAAAGTTTGTATACATAACCAACTCCAACAGTGACAATGTGTCTGTAATAAATACGTCATCAGATATTGTTGCAGAGATGATCAGTGTAAGGCTTCAGCCGGAGATAAATCCCTTTTTCGGGGACTCGCCAAACGGCTTATGCCTGTCACCAGATGAAAAAACACTTTATGTGGCAAATGGAATGGACAATGCCCTGGCAGTGATAAGTTTGGGAAAAAAATCAACCACAAAATCGCCGAAGGAATCCAGTGCAATTAAAGGATTTATTCCGACAGGAGCATATCCTTCTTCGATAAGTATCCTGAACCCCGGAACTCTCTATGTATGCAATCTTGAATCAGAAGGGGCAAAATTAAGTTCCACCGATCAGAAATCTACTAATCCATCGTTTAACTCACATCGCCAGATAGCATCAGTATCTGTGATCCCTGTTCCAGGTAAAAAAACTCTGAAGCTTTATACAGATACAGTGATAGCAGTAAACGATCTCTCGAGGGCAACAATGTCGAGGGATGAACCCAGGGCAGGCATTTCCCCAAAAACAGTGCCTGAAAGGATTGGTGAACCATCAGTATTCAGCCATGTACTATATATTATTAAGGAAAACCGGACTTATGACCAGATCCTTGGCGATATGAAGCAGGGACGTGGCGATCCGGCCCTGTGCATCTATGGTGCCGACATTACACCGAATACCCACAAGCTGGCAGAAGAATTCATACTGCTCGACAATTTTCACGTCAGCGGCAAATGCTCCGCTGAAGGTCACCAGTGGACAGATGCATCAATTGTCACAGATTATATTGAAAAGAATATGAGAGCCTGGTTCAGGAGTTATCCTCATGTTCAGGAAGATGCACTTGTCTACTCCCCCACCGGATTTTTATGGGATAATGCATTGAAGCATGGAAAATCAGTCAGGATCTATGGTGAAGCCTCAGTTCCGGTGTTTGACAACAAGCTTAAATGGGCTGATATATACCGGAAGTTTATTAATGGCGAGAAGATCGACTTTTATAACAAGACAACTATAGAGCCGGTAAAGAATATCCTCTGCCAGACGTACCCATCCTATGGGAATCATGAGTTCTCTGATGCTATGCGGGCAGATGCGCTTATTAAGGAACTTAAGTCATATGAAGCCATGGAGGGAGACAAACTACCCAACCTCATGGTAATTGCCCTGCCAAACGACCATACAGCAGGAACTCGCCCGGGCTATCCGACACCCAGGTCGATGGTGGCAGACAATGACCGGGCACTTGGCCTGATTGTGGAGGCTTTTTCAAAAAGCAGGTTCTGGGAAAGTACAGTCATCTTTGTTGTTGAAGACGACTCACAGGGAGGCTGGGATCATATTTCTGCCTACCGTACCGTAAGCATGGTGATAAGTCCATACTCAAGGCTTAAAAGTGTAAACCACACATTCTATACCCAGCCTTCAATGGTAAGGACCATCGAACAGATACTTGGTATGGCTCCCATGAATATACAGGATGCAATAGCGAATCCTATGGCTGATTGTTTCGGAAGCAAATCCGACCTTACCCCTTTCGTGGCTTTACCAAATAATATTCCGATTGATGAGATGAACCCTCAGCTCGTTTCTTTAAATGGGAAAGCTCTTCATTTTGCAAAAAAGAGCCTGCTTCCGGAATTTGACAGAGTTGATGCAGGAAATGACGATCTTCTGAACCGCATCCTGTGGTTTTCTGCTAAAGGCAATACTCCTTACCCGGCTAAATATGCAGGTGCCGTGGATAATGAGGAAGATGAAAATGAAAATGAAGAAACACGTTAAATATATGATTATTAACATATTGCACCAATGTCAAATCCTCTCCTGAGTGAATGGAATACACCTTTCGGAACACCTCCTTTCGATATTATCGGGAATGCTCATTTCAGGCCAGCAGTTGAGGAATTGATCAAAGTTGCATCTGCTGAGATATTAACCATTGCAGAAAACCCGGATCCTCCCGGTTTTAAGAATACTATTGCAGCTCTCGATAAAGCAGGAGGCCGACTGGGTGATGTCACTTCCATACTGTTCAACCTTAACAACGCTGAAACCAGTAAAGAACTTCAATCCATTGCCCAGGAGATATCGCCACTGCTGACAAGATTCTCGAATGATATTACAATGAATGAGAAACTCTTCGGCAGGGTAAAAGCAGTTTATGATTCCAGGAATGAAATGAAGACAGACCAGGAAGCTATTATGCTGCTTGATAAATCATACAGGAACTTCATCCTGGGGGGCGCAGGACTCAATGAACGGGTAAAAGAGAGGTTCAGGGAGATATCTGAGGAACTATCGGCACTCTCTATTAAGTTTGAGGAGAATATTCTTGAGGATACAAACGCATTTGAACTACTGTTAACAGACGAGAATGATCTATCCGGACTGCCTGAAGGAGTGATTGAAATGGCAGCCATGGAAGCCCGGAACAGGAATAAGGAGGGGTGGGTCTTTACTCTCCATTTCCCAAGCTATGTGCCTTTCATGAAGTATTCCGACATAAGAGAACTCAGGGAGAAGATGTTCAGGGCATTCTCTTCAAGGTCATTCCACGGCGATAACCACGACAACCGGGATTTGGCATACAGGATTGCAAATCTAAGACTTGAGCTTTCTCAACTGCTTGGTTTCAGGAATTATGCCGAAATGGCGCTGAACGACAGGATGGCTGACACAACAGAAAAAGTCAACTCCTTCCTTGAAGAATTATACAAAGCCTCCTATCCTGCAGCTTTAAGGGACTTTCAGGCTGTGTCGGATTTTGCAACCGAGATGGGATTTACCGGTAAACTGGAAAAATGGGATTGGGCTTATTATTCTGAAAAACTTCAAAAAGCAAAATTTGATATCGATGATGAAGTACTCAAACCATATTTTGTCCTGGAAAAAGCTGAGAAAGCAATTTTTGACCTTGCAGGTACTTTATATGGGATTACCTTAAGACCAACCAACGAGATTTCAAAATATCATCCTGAAGTCAGAGCATGGGAGGTTTATGACTCAGACGGCAGCTTCCTGGCGATACTTTATACAGACTATTTTCCACGGCCTGGCAAGAATGGCGGAGCCTGGATGACATCTTTCAGGGAGCAAAGAAGAGAAGAAGGAAAAGATATACGACCTCTTATATCCATCGTAGCCAATTTCACAAGACCAACAGACACTAAACCTTCACTGCTGTCATTCAACGAACTGACAACATTTCTACATGAATTCGGACATTCCTTGCATGGAATGCTTTCAAAATGCAATTATGAAAGCCTTTCAGGTACCAATGTTGCCCGCGACTTCGTAGAGCTGCCATCACAGTTCATGGAGAATTACGCTTACGAAAAAGAATGGCTGGCTCAATGGGCAATTCATTATCAGACCGGAGAGCCTTTAAGTGATGATCTTATAATGAAGATAAAAGAATCTTCAACTTTTAACGAGGGATATGCTTGCAACAGGCAGCTGAGCTTCGGATTCCTCGACATGGCATGGCATACTGCCGAAACTCAGGTATCAGGAGAAATATCCTCCTTTGAATCAAAGGCTATTGGAAAAACTGAACTCTTCCCCACTGTCGATGGTTCGAATACCAGTGTATCCTTTGGACATATTTTCGGGGGAGGATATGCCGCAGGTTATTATGGTTATAAATGGGCGGAGGTTCTTGATGCTGATGCATTTCACTTCTTCCGGGAGAAAGGTGTTTTTAACAACGAAGTTTCACTTTCCTTCAGAAAGAACATACTGGAAAAAGGGGGTACCGATAAACCCATGGATCTTTATGTGAATTTCAGAGGAAAACAACCGTCTATCGATGCCTTCCTGGAAAGAAGCGGCTTGAAGTGATTGATGATTGATGAATAACAGGCGAGAGCGGAGTGCCCGGCATAAACTAAAAATATTCTGAATTATAATTAATTTTACAACTCCATAAAATCTTCCATATGATTCTCTTCTTCAAGACCTCCGTTGACAAAATAATTGCTGCAGGAACATCAAAAATACTTACTTCCAGGGATATAGAGAAACTGACCTGGCTTTTTGGCAATGCATTGCCAACAGGAAAAGAGAGTATCAGGGGTAATTTTGTCGGCCCGCGCAAAGAGATGATAACTCCCTGGAGCACTAATGCTGTGGAGATAACTCAGAACATGGGCATTAGCGGCATTTTGAGGATCGAGGAATTTACTCCTGCTTCAGTTAAGCCGGAGTGGGATCCTATGTTACAGTCTCTATATAAAGGTCTGGATCAGCATCTTTTCACGATTGATAAAAAACCTGAACCTGTTATTTTTATTGAAAATATCCGTGAATATAATGATAGCGAAGGACTTGCCCTTAATGATGAAGAGATAAAATATCTTGAAAAGCTGGCAGATAAGATAGGCAGGAAGCTGACCGACAGCGAAGTTTTCGGTTTCTCACAGGTCAACTCTGAGCACTGCCGACACAAAATTTTCAACGGGAAATTCATAATAGACGGAAAAGAAAAAGATTCCACGTTGTTCCAGCTGATTAAACAGACCACAAAAAAGAATCCTAATAAAGTTGTCTCCGCATATAAAGATAACTGTGCATTTATTCTTGGCCCATTTGCAGAACAGTTTGCACCCTCATCGCATGACAAACCTGATTTTTTCAGTGTAAAAAGCTTTGAGTCAGTGCTGTCGCTAAAAGCTGAAACCCATAACTTCCCTACAACGGTAGAGCCATTCAATGGAGCATCAACCGGAACCGGTGGTGAGATAAGGGACAGGATTGCAGGTGGAAAGGGAGCTTTGCCTGTTGCCGGCACCGCAGTATATATGACATCTTATCCCCGTACCGGAGGGGAGCGTCAATGGGAAAAAGCAACAAGTGAGAGACCGTGGTTATACCAGACTCCTGAAGATATCCTGATCAAGGCCTCAAACGGAGCAAGTGATTTTGGCAATAAGTTCGGGCAACCCCTGATCTGCGGATCGCTTCTTACTTTTGAACACTTCGAGAACCTTAAAAAGTTCGGATACGACAAGGTGATCATGCTGGCAGGCGGAATTGGCCTGGGCAAGAAGAAAGACAGCGAAAAAGACATTCCTGAAAAAGGGGATCTTATCGTTCTCCTCGGAGGCGATAATTACAGGATAGGCATGGGTGGCGGAGCTGTCTCTTCAGTTGATACAGGTAAATTCGAAAGTACAATTGAACTGAATGCTGTTCAGCGTGCCAATCCCGAGATGCAGAAAAGAGTATATAATGCAATCAGGGCATTGGCTGAGATGGATCATAACCCCGTAGTGTCAATTCACGATCATGGTGCAGGTGGCCATCTTAACTGCCTGTCCGAGCTGGTAGAAGCTACCGGCGGGAAAGTAGATATAAGCAAGCTGCCAGTAGGCGATCCGACACTCTCAGCAAAAGAGATAATCGGCAATGAATCGCAGGAACGAATGGGACTGGTAATGCAGAAAATATCAGTTGATTCTTTCCGGAAGATTGCCGAGAGGGAAAGGGCACCCATCTATATTATTGGAGAAGTCACAGGCGACCACCAGTTTACGCTGATGAACCCTGATACAGGTGAAAAACCTATTGATATCAGGCTCGAGGCTCTCTTCGGGAAACCGCCAAAAACTGTTATGAATGATGTTACTGTGAATCCTGAATGGAAGGAAATCGAATACAGCCAGTCGAGGATTCATGAATATACAGAACTTGTTTTGCAGATTGAGGAAGTGGCTTGCAAAGACTGGCTTACAAACAAAGTAGACAGATCTGTAACAGGAAGGATAGCCAAACAGCAATGCTCAGGTCCCCTTCAGCTTCCCCTTAACGATCTCGGGGCTATAACCCTGGATTACCGGGGGAAATCAGGGATGGCAACCTCATTAGGACATGCTCCTGCTGCAGGACTGATAGACCCGGCTGCCGGATCGGTACTTTCAATAGCAGAAGCATTGACAAATATTATATGGGCACCTTTATCAGACAAACTTGCAGGTGTCTCATTATCAGCAAACTGGATGTGGCCATGCAGAAATCCGGGTGAAGATGCCAGGCTCTACAGGGCTGTTGAAGCTGCAGGGGAATTCTCCACGCTGCTGGGAATCAATATTCCCACGGGCAAGGATAGCCTGTCGATGACTCAGAAATACCGCGACCAGGTTGTCTATTCGCCGGGTACCGTAATAATCTCAGCAGCAGGCGAAGTAAAAGATATCAGAAAGATTGTAGAACCCGTGGTTGTGAACGATCCATATACGAGTATTCTTTACATTGATATGAGCCGCGATAAGAAGAAGCTCGGGGGAAGTTCATTTGCACAGGTATTAAACCGTATTGGCGATTCGGTTCCCACAGTTATGGACCCTGATTATTTTGCTTCGGTATTCAATACAATCCAGTCTCTCATACTGTCGGACAAGATACTTGCCGGACATGATATCTCAGCCGGTGGTATGATGACAACACTCCTGGAAATGTGTTTTTCCAACACTACAGGAGGCCTGACTATTGACCTCTCCGCTCTTAACGATAAAGATACTGTCAGGCTTCTTTTCAACCAGAATCCGGGAATTCTTATTCAGGTAAAGGATGAGCAAGAAGTTGCAGAAATACTGTTAGAGAACGGCATCTCATATCTGTCTATTGGACACCCTGTTGAAGAGAGGACAATCTTCATTACAAACGGTAAGTACAAGGACAGGTTCGACATTGACGATCTCCGCGACAAATGGTTTAGAACCTCATACCTTCTTGACAGAAGACAATGTGGTCCTGAACTGGCCAAAGAAAAGTATGATAATTACATTAAACATGAGATAAGGTATAACCTGGGAGACTTCACCGGCACTTTTAAATCGCTCGGTATATCGCCTGACCGCAGAAAGAAGAGCGGCACAAGAGCAGCAATCATCAGGGAGAAAGGAGTTAATGGCGACAGGGAAATGGCTTATGCACTGTATCTTGCAGGCTTTGATGTTAAGGATGTTCATATGACAGACCTTATCTCGGGGAGAGAAACACTGGAGGATATCAATATGATTGTGTTCGTCGGTGGTTTTTCTAATTCAGATGTTCTAGGGTCTGCAAAAGGATGGGCAGGCGCTTTCATGTACAACCGGAAAGCCAGGCTGGCTCTTGAAAAATTCTATAAACGCCCTGATACTCTTTCACTTGGTGTCTGTAATGGATGCCAGGTGATGGCTGAACTTGGTCTTATCTACCCTGAACATAAAGAAATGCCAAAGCTCCTTCATAATAAATCCGGCAAATTCGAATCAGGATTCCTGGGAGTAAAGATCCAGAAAAACAACTCGGTGATGCTGGGAAATATGGAAGGAATGGAACTCGGTATTTGGGTAGCTCATGGTGAGGGCCAGTTCAGTCTCCCCTATCCTGAAAAGAGATACAACATAGTAATGAAATATTCCGGACATACATACCCGGCAAATCCAAACGGATCTGATTTTGATTCTGCAGGGCTTTGCTCCGATGACGGACGTCACCTGGTAATGATGCCTCACCTTGAGAGAGCATATTTCCCATGGCAATGCGGATACTATCCTGCTGAAAGAAAAAATGATGAAGTTACTCCCTGGATCAAGGCATTTGTTAATGCGAGAAAGTGGATAGAATTAAATGTATGATCAGGGTGTAGTGGTAAGCAAGGTATGCTTTTCCCTGTTTCTTAATTCCGGGCCTGAGTTTTCTTTTATTCGATTTGGCTGAACAATTGCTTCAGCGACCAGCTCAGCAATATCGGCAACTCTTGTTTCTGTGGCCTGTGCAAAGGTTTTCTTACACAGTGGACATCCTGTGGCAAGAATGTCGGGATGATCTTTTGTAAGAATTTTTGCAGCATCAACAGCGATCTTATGTTTCTGCTGTGAACTGATCTTCATATTGCCGAGGCTGCCTCCGCAACAAAGAGAGTTCTCATCATCAGCATCGGTCTTCTGGAGCCTTGAAATATAACTCAGCACTTCCCGTGGTTCATCATAAACACCTGAACCTCTTCCCAGGTCACAAGGAGTGTGATATGCAACTTTCTTCCTCAGGAAATTAAGCTTAAGAGCCCCTTCATCTATCAGGTTTTTAATAAATTGCGTATGATGAAGGATCTCAATATCGAGATAATAACTCTCCCTGAATACTTTATAACATATAGGGCACGAAGTAACCAGTTTGCTGGCACCCGATTTCCAGATAAGCTTTGAATTGAAATTTATAAGTTCCCTGGCTTCCCTGTCCTGTCCGGCAAGCATCAGAGGCCTGCCGCAGCAAACACCACCATTCTCATCTATGAACTTATAGTTAACACCCGATGCGTCCAGTATCTTTATCATCGCATTCCGCACCGAAGGTGTAAGATGTGTCATACAGCCTGCAAAATAAAGCACATCGGCCTTATCAGCTTTTTCATGCGTGGGAAGAAAGCCGAAAGATTGTTTTCCGGTGCTCTTAACAGGTCTGATTACAGACTTATCAGGAAAATATCTTTTCCACAGGCTCCTTTCTGCCTGATTTGGTTCAGCAGCTCTTCTCTGAATCATCCTGATGGGTGTAAGCTCAATACCAACAGGGCAATTCTGATCGCACCTGCCGCACATCAGGCAGTTAAATGCAATATCATTTATATTATCATTGTTCCTGAGTCCTTTCAGGAGATAAGCTGACTGAATATTTGTTATACCGGCTGAAAAATTCAGCTGGCAGGCATCGATGCAGATTCCGCATGACGAGCACGAATATGTCTGCATCTCGGTAAAAGCTCCAGCTTTATCCCCTGTGGTAATGCCTGAATTCCTGGCAAATATCAGGAACAGCTCTGTCGGGATATGCATATAGCGTGTCAGAGGTAGCAAGACAAAGAATGTTCCCAGGGAAAGAGAATAGAGCCACCAGAAAGGGTAAGCCAGTTCATTTGCCGGCAGAAATGAAGCCAGCCATGACCCAAGTGTCCCCGTCAGGAAGCTTCCTGTACCATATGCACCACTGGTAAAACTTTCTGCCAGCAACCTGCTCGGAAATATAAGCCAGAGGGATGTTAGTGCAACTTTATCGAGAGTTTTCAGCCTGGTTGTTTTTTTCATTCCGACGACCCTGGAAAAGAATCTTTTTGAAACAGCGAGCAACAATCCGGAAAGAATAACTGCAAGCAGAAAGTCCATCAGAAATGACCAGGCAGCTTCCAGACCAGCTCTACCATGATCGGGATTGAAGAATTTAAAGAATATTGCCTTGTATGGTGCGTTAAGATGGCTGGAGCCGAAAATATCAGCCTCAAGAGTACCGAAGAAGATAAGAAGAAACCATCCAAAAGCCAGGCTCATGTGCATATATCCGAGGCGGAAATTGGATTTAAGTATTTTTCTGTGAAGGAGACTCTCCATAAATATTTCGCGGATACTTCTTCCGAAAGACCGTCCAAAAAATCCACGCTGCAACCTGAGCTTATCCTGTTTTGAAAGATCCCGGAACCAGATAACGCTTCGCACCACCGCATAGATGATTATGAAGTAGAGTCCGATATTGAATGGTATTATAAAAAAATCAAATTGCATACCTCAGAATTTTCCAAGTGCTTCACGGGCAAGAGTAATGACATTCCTGGTATTAACGCCCCGAGGGCAAACCAGGGTGCATTTACCGCAAAGCATGCATTTCTTAATATTTTCTCTGACTTTTTTGTTCTCGCCACGTTTCATGAGTACCTGCAGCTCTCTGAGGCTGAAAGGAGTGAAACCTCCTGTTGTACATGTTGCAGCGCAACAGCCGCATTCGATACAGACTCTGAAACTCGGCTCGCGTTCACTGATGTATTCAGCAATGCGCCTGTCATTGCTGTCATAATCAATATGCCTTTCTTTCAATATGGTAAATCCGAATTTATCCATATCAGCTTTTCCCATTCCCCAGGTAGTCCATCACATCTGAGACTGCTGCACGTGCATGAGAGATTGTCTCTGTTATATTCATTGGTGCCGTACAGGTACCTGCATAAAAAATTCCTTTGATATTACTTATGTTACTTCCGAAATGATTATCGACCGATGCAAAAAACCTGTTCTCCCCGGTATTCAGGCCTGCCAGTTCAGCAATCTTTCTTCCTCCTTCAGACATTTCCATCCCAGCCATAAGGACCAGCATATCGAGTTCCATTTTCAATGGTCTTCCTGCCAGAGTATCCTCGACTTTCACAACCAGCTTGCTTTGAATGTTTTCAGAGACTTCGGATACTTTTCCCCTGATGTAATTAATATTATACTTTTCCTGGGATTCCCGGTATAATTCTTCATAATGTGCTCCACCCATTCTCATATCCATATAGAAGCAGAACACCCTTGCAGTATCGATATATTGTTTTATCTCCATCGCCTGCTTAACCGCAGTAACACAACATAATTTTGAGCAATATAAATTCCCTACTTTCTCATCCCTTGAACCAACACAGTGAACTATCCCTATTTTCTGAGGGATATGACCATCATGGCGTGTTATCTTTCCCCTGCGAAACATCACCTCAAGTTCGGCAGAGGTAATTACGTTTTCATAGATTCCGTACCCATATTCTTCTTTACGCTCGCTCTTAAACAGGTCGAAGCCTGTGGCAAGCACGATTGAATCTGCCTGTATTTCAGATCCACTTTCAGTTTTTATAAAAAAATGCCCATGTTTTCTCTCAACTTTTTCCACAGAGGTCTTTGTGAGAATTGTAGTATTCCTGTGATTTATATGATTCTCAAGATAGCTTAACACCTCTTTGCTGTCGCGCCTGTCGGGAAATAGATGATACCAGTTCTTTATATGACCTCCTATCTCTGGTTCTTTTTCGATAACCGTCACAGAGTATCCTGCTTTAGCAAGCTGACCAGCGGCCTCCAGCCCTGCGACACCGCTTCCGATAACAACTACTTTGCCTTCCATGCTATACGTTGATAAGGTTCTTTGGTACAGGCATTTGCTTCCCGTCCTTGGTCCTGAATTTATCAGCAGGATCAAAGTCTATCCCTAACTTCCGCAAAAGTGGTTCCGACTGCACCATATGGAACTGTAATCCGAGATCCCATGGGTTATATCCCAGCACGAGACCTGCCAGCTCTTCGTATGTTAAGATGGGAATTGACTCCCCGTTTTCGCCATATACAGTGCCGTCCATTTCTTTTGCTGTATATTGCCATTTATCCATGAACATATTGCAACCCGGGCAATTTGTAAGCACAAGATCAGGCTTATATGGCTGCATGGAATTGAATTTTTTTACGGTATTGGATAGAGAATAGCCCCTGTTAGCCTGTACAAGGTACTGCCTGAAACCGAAGCCGCAACAGTGCCTTCTTTCGGGATAATCTACTACTTTTCCACCCCATGAAGATATCATTCCGCTAAGAACATTTGGGAATTCGGCACCACCAACCCCATGCCTGGGAAACATTTTCGCATAATGACAGCCAATATGTTCAACACAATTCAGTGGCTCTCCTGTTTTAACATTCATCAGGGGGTATTTGGCCTTTGTGGCAATTTCATTTCGAAATTTGTATATAATATCACTCGTATGGGCCACATTATCAGGAACATCAAATTCGCGACCGGTAGCCTTGAAGAGATCCTCCCGTGTCTGTTCAATCTGTTCTGGATAATGCTTCCATGTCTCCAGAATTTCGGTGTATATCCCGAATGAGGTGACACATGAAATAGCAATATTTTTATAACCTGACTCTTTCATCAGGGCAAAGTGCCTGGCAACTACTGCCATAATTGTCCTCAAAGGAACTATATCACCATGATAGCCTATACCGGTACAGGAAGTATGTGAAGGATTCTCGAATACATCCTTGCCAAGAACGTTTCTCATAAAATGAAGAAAGAATTGTTCTGATCCGGGGAAAAAACTCTGCCTGATACACGACCTGACATAAAAGAAATTATCCTCAGCAATTTCCTTCTGGTAATCTGACCAGATCCTTTTTTTTCCTTCTTCTTTCATTATCAGAATATGCTATGATTAAAGTGTATGTGTCTTGTTATTGGCTGTGAATACTTCCTTAAAATATTCATTGTCAATACCATCATCCTTAAATTCAAGACCCATATCCTCTGCCTTCTTTTTTGAGTATTCCTCGATTTCGTTGAATAGTTCGGTACCCCCGGTAACTTCAAAGATCTTTTTCAGCTCCTCCCTTGTTTCTTCCGGAATCTTTCTCAAAGGTCCTTCACCAAGTTCGCCGATATTGCCACCGAGCCTCTCATATATTTCCCTGGTATTGTCAATAATATAATCCCAGATAGGTCCCTGCTCTTTATGCATTTCAGGGCTAACGGCATAAGTTGCCACGCAATAGCCATATTTGAAGATATTTTCCCCGACAGTCCTCTTGATGGCGAATTGCTGACGTCCCTTTTCCGATTCGGTAAAAAATCCTAGTTTCTGAGAGAGAGTTCTCAAAGACATTACTATAAATGCAGGTGTATTTCCCCTGGGGCACCTGGTTTTGCACGACATACACTCTCCGCAATACCAGATAGCTTCTGATTTCAGTAACTTTTCAATCTCAGCATTGTCGCCTGACTGAACAGTATCCACAATCTTGCGGGGGTCGTAATCATAGAACTCCGCAGCAGGGCATATAGCTGTACACACACCACAGTTCATACAGGCATTCAGACCTTCTTCGAACCTGATGTCTGTCATCAGCATTTCATAGTAATTCTCCATGAACCAGCGCGTTATCCTGTTAATTAATTAACACAAAAGTACTTTAACAGTCTAACAATGGTAAGACTCTTAAAACCTATTTTATGGGTGTATTTATACTTAGTAAGTTTGGAGTTGGGAGTTTGGAATTTGGAGTTTTTCTCTTTCTATAACACTAGTCACTCCAAACTCTAGTCACTCTAAACTTCAGTTAAGAAGTACGAAGTTGGGAGTTGGGAGTTTTTCTTTTTCTATAACTCTAGTCACTCCAAACTCTAGTCACTCTAAACTTCAGTTGAGAAGTACGAAGTTGGGAGTTGGGAGTTTTTCTCATTCTATAACTCTAGTCA